>Ga0207416_1000014_pt1 | contig 392379 bp, 409 predicted proteins | sample PaiPotPPM11metaG_FD_184107 | JGI IMG/M metagenome (GOLD analysis project Ga0207416, IMG submission 184107) | Iron sulfur acid spring bacterial and archeal communities from Banff, Canada, to study Microbial Dark Matter (Phase II) - Paint Pots PPM... ... | reverse complement strand
GCGTGCAACCATAGGGGCGTGCCTCCTTCGAATGACTTCCAGGTCAATCGGAAGGGTACGCCTTCTTTTTTTGCGCACCAGCGGCTCGCCTTCGCCGCCGAATTTCCACACATCACGACGCTAGCTCCTTGACGGAAGCGCCGAACACGACCGGGTCACCCGCGTTGTCGAAGGTGTTGAGCCGCGACAGTTGAGCGAGCAGCACGTCGGGTTCGTCATCCGCGCCAAGTAGGCTTGTGAACTCCGCTTGGCTCAGCCGCCGGCGGTCCTTGAGCAAGACGTCCTGGCCATCGTGGCGAGCCATCAAGAACACAAGCTGCGGGAGGGGAGAGCCCTTGCGCCAGGTTGGGATGCGCAGCGGTCAGGTCGGCCAGGCCCAGCCGGCGATCCTGGCCCCCGATGTAGATGTGCGCAAGACCTCCCGAGAGGAGCGCATAGATCATGCCCTTCGCCTCGGCCCGCGCCGGTCCATAGGGTCGGCTGCGATCTCGGAGAACGACACGACCTCCGGGAAGCACTATTCGAGCAGGCCCCGCCTCCAGATCAATGCGTTTGCCTGCTCGTGGCCACGGAACAGCTGCGCGGTGGCCTGGAAAGATCGGTAATCGGCGCCCATCGCCTCGACGATCGCTTCAGTGTCAGGCCGTCCATCGTGGACGGAGGCTTCCTGGACCGCGAACAGATTGAGGTCGCGAAAAGTCAGGCAGCGTTCGCACGGCGTCGAGGACCGCGCCCAGCCGCAGGCCGAGCAGGATGTTCCAAGTGCATACGCGCACTCGTCATCGAGTACACGAACGGAAGCGCCATAGCTAGGGTTTTCAGCGTGACCCCCAAGCGCTGGATCATCGTCGCGGCGGTGCTTGGGTCCGGGATCGTCTTCCTCGACTCGACCGTGGTCAGCGTGGCGCTACCCCGGATCGGCCGCGACCTGCCGCGCACGTTCCTCGGCGTTCTCGAGGGGCAGTCGTACGTCTACTACGGGTACCTGCTGACGCTGAGCGCGCTGCTCGTGCTCGCCGGCGCGCTCACCGACTTCTACGGCCGGCGCCGGATGTTCGTGATCGGCCTGATCGGGTTTGGCGCGACATCCGCGCTCTGCGGCATCGCCCCTTCGATGGAGCTTCTGGTCCTGTTCCGCATCCTCCAGGGGGCGGCCGGCGCGCTGCTGGTCCCCGGATCCCTTGCTCTTCTCACCGCCAACTTCGCCGGCGAGGAGCAGGGTCGCGCGTTCGGCCTGTGGGCAGGCGCGTCCGGGGCGGTCACCGTGCTGGGGCCTTTGGTGGGCGGGTTGCTCGTGGACACGATCTCGTGGCGCGTGGTGTTCCTGATCAACCTGCCGCTGGTGGCGATCGCCGTGTGGGCCGCGCTCAACCACGTGCCGGAGAGCCGCGATGAAAAGGCGTCACCACATTTCGACTGGCTGGGCGCCGTCGTGGTCGCGCTGGCGGTCGGCGGGCTCGCGTTCGGGACCATCTACGGCCAGCAGCGAGCGTGGCGCGATCCGATCGGCTACATCGCCATCGGGGTTGGTGTGATCGCGACGGTCGCACTGCCTGTCCTGATGCTGCGGAGCGCCCACCCGCTGATCCCTCCGCACCTTTTCCGCTCGCGCAACTTCACCGTGACGAACATCTCGACACTTCTCATCTACGGCTCGCTGTACGTGACGTTCTATTACCTCGGTCTCTTCCAGCAGGGCACGCTTGGTTACACGGCGGCCGCGGCTGGCGCGGGAGGGATTCCCGGATCGCTGTTCCTCATCTTCCTGTCGGCGCGCTTCGGCGCCCTAGCCGGCCGGTACGGCCCGCGCTGGTTCATGGCGATCGGGCCGGCGCTCGCAGCCCTCGGCGTGCTGTGGTTCAGCCGGGTGCCGGAGAGCAGCGCCGCGTGGCGCCTCCATCCGGGCGACCCTTCGACCTACCTGCCGCCGGGCTCGTGGTTCGTCGATTTCCTGCCGGCCACGATCATCTTCGGGTTAGGCTTGTGCATCACCGTCGCGCCGCTCACCACCGCCCTGATGAGGTCGGTTCCGGTGCATAACTCAGGGGTTGCGTCGGCAATCAACAACGCGGTCTCTCGTGTCGGCCCTCAGCTCGCAGGCGCCGTGATCTTCATCTTCCTGACCGCGACCTTTTACTCGCAGCTGGCCTCGCGACTGCCTGGCGTCGATGTCTCCTCTGAGGCGTTTCGGAGCCGGGTCAGCCCGCTCAACGTCCCGGCGGACCCGCACCTCGTGGCGGTGGTCCGCGATGCCTCCACCAACTCCTTCCACCTCGCGATGGTGCTTGGGGCGGGACTCCTTCTGCTCGGGGCCATCGTCAACGCGATCGGGATCCAGAATCAGGCAGCGACCCCAGCGGCGAACACTGAGCCCGCGAAAGCCGAGCCCGCCTCCGCATAAGCTTGGGCCTGTGATCTTCACGAGCCCGCATCCCGACGTTCAGATCCCGGACATCGCGCTGACCCCGTACGTCCTGGAAAAGGCGGAGCGCCGGCGCGACAGGGTCGCGATCGTCGAGGCGGCCAGCGGGCGGTCCTACACGTACGGCCAGATCGCGGACGGGGTGAAGCGCTTCTCAGCCGGGCTGCATGAGAAGGGATTCGGCAAAGGCGACGTCTTGGCCATCCTGTCGCCGAACGTCCCCGAATACCCGATCGCGTTCCACGGCGTCGCCAGCGCGGGAGGCGTCAACACCACCCTCAATCCGACTTACACGGCGGACGAGATCGCATTTCAGCTGAACGACTCGCGCGCGCGCCTGCTGTTGACGATCCCGCCGCTGCTCGAGAAGGCCCGGGACGCGGCGGCGCGATCGAAGGTGGAGGAGATCATCGTTTTCGGCGAAGCCGAGGGTGCCGTGCCGTTCGCATCGCTGATGTCTCGCGGGCAAGCGCCGCGCGTCGACATCAACGCAGCCGAAGACGTGGTCGCGTTGCCCTATTCGAGCGGCACCACAGGGTTTTCGAAGGGCGTGATGCTGACGCACCGCAACCTCGTCGCGAACCTCGTCCAGACCTCGGCGTGCCTGCAGATAGGGGAGGACGAGAAACTGATGGCCTTCCTTCCGTTCTTTCACATCTACGGGATGACGGTGATCATGAACCAGGGACTTCAACACGGCACGACGTTGGTGACGATGCCGCGCTTCGAGCTCGAGCCGTGCCTTAAGGCCGTGCAGGAATACAAGGTCACGCGGTTCTTCCTGGTGCCGCCCATCGTGGTCCTCCTCGCGAAGAGCCCTGTCGTCGACAACTACGACCTCTCTTCAGTCACTCGCGCCTTCTCGGGCGCCGCACCTCTCGATGCCGAGACCGCGGAGGTGGTCAGCCGGCGCATCGGCTGCCGCCTCAGTCAGGGTTACGGTTTGACCGAGACGAGCCCTGTGTCGCACATCGTCCCCGACAGCGTCAACGTACCGGTGGCCGGCTCGGTGGGCAACCTCGTCCCGAACACCGAATGCAAGATCGTGGACGTCGCCACTGGTCAAGAGCTCGGCCGCAACAAGGACGGCGAGATCTGGATGCGCGGGCCGCAGGTGATGAAGGGCTACCTCAACAACCCGGAGGCCACGCGCAACTCGATCGACGAGGACGGCTTCTTCCACTCCGGCGACATCGGCCACGTCGACGAGCACGACGAGTTCTTCATCGTCGACCGCCTGAAGGAGCTCATCAAATACAAGGGCTTCCAAGTCGCCCCGGCCGAGCTCGAGGCGCTGCTCCTGACGCATCCGAAGGTCGCCGACGTGGCCGTCATCGGGGTTGCCGACGAGGAGGGCGGGGAGGCCCCGAAGGCTTTCGTCGTGAGCAAGGAGCCCGTGTCGGCCGAGGAGATCATGGAGTTCGTAGCGGCGCGCGTCGCACCGCACAAGAAGGTTCGGCGTGTCGAGTTCGTCGAACAGATCCCGAAATCGGCGACCGGCAAGATCCTGCGCCGGGTATTTCGCGACAAAGAGAAGGCAGCGGCCCGCTAGGATCAGGCGATGGCAACCGCGATCGACCGCGACCGCGTCCAGGAATTGGTCGCCAGGGACGCTCAGTTGGTCGAGGTCCTGCCCGCCAAGGAGTACGAAGAGGACCACCTGCCGGGCGCCAGAAGCGTGCCGCTGCGCGACATCAACCAGGAGAGCGCCGCGACGCTCGACAGGAGCCGTCCGCTGATCGTCTATTGCTGGGACCTGGCTTGAGACATGGCGCCCAGGGCCGCGGCGCGGCTCGAGACCCTCGGATTCACCAACGTCTACCACTACAAAGGCGGCAAGCTGGACTGGATGGCCTCCGGCCATCCGACTGAAGGGGAGAACTCCACGCGCCCGCGTGCCGTGGACGTCGCCCGCAAGGACGTGGCGACCTGCGATCTGAAGGATCGCCTCGGCGACGTGCGCGAGCGCGCTCGCGCCACGGGCCTGGAGGCCGCCGTGGTCGTCGACGGGCAGCGAGTGGTGCTCGGGCTCCTGCGCGCGGCCGAGCTTGCCAAAGAGCCTGACCTGAAGATCGAACAGGCGATGCGCCCTGGCCCGAGCACGTTCCGGCCCTACGTGCCGATCAAAGAGATGGCGGACTACATGGACAAGCACAACCTCGACAGCTCTCCGATCACGACGTCCGATGGCAAGCTCGTCGGGCTGCTTCTTCACAGCGATGCGCGCCAGCATGCCGAGGGTTGCCCTGACTGCGCGCGCCCGATGATCTACGGGACCGTCTAGCGCACGCGCAGCGCGACCATCTCGTGCGGCGGATCCGGCGGACCGAAGAAGTCGTCGATCCAGGCGGGGTGGGGCGGGGCCGCCATGGGCGGGACGGTGATGCGGTCCCAGTCGTGAGCCTCGAACCAGTCCGGATCTTCGGGGCTGATCAGCACGATGGACCCGCCGGGTGCGGTCACGCGGACCAACTCGGCCAGCACGCGAGGCTCCGGGCCGAAGGCGCCGGAGGCGGCCGTGAGATGGGAGACGTGGCCGCGGAGCGGAAGGCACTCCGCCCATCCGGAGACGACGGTAACGTCCGGCAACCGTCTGCGAAGCAGCGAGCGGAGGCCGGCCGACGGCTCGACCGCCACGACGCATCTCGCGCGCGCGGCCAGGTGGGTGGTGAGGCGTCCGCTGCCCGCACCGACGTCGACGGCGACGTCGACCGTGTCCGGGAGAGCGCGCAGCAGGTCGGGATGGATCGGCTCGGATCGCGCGAGCTCGTCCCACCGTTCGGGCTCGAGGTGATACACGAGCGTCCAGAAGCATGCGCGGAGGAGGCGCTCGGCGGCCGCGCCGTCACCCTTGGCGACGAGCTCCAGCTCTCGTGCCGGCACGCGCGCCAGCTCATGGAGTCGCACCGGCCCAGGCAGCCGCTCGATGTCTTCGATCGCGAAATGACGCCATCCGTTCGGCGCCTCTGCGATCGATCTTTCGTAATCCAAGGACTCCCCAATTCAGACTAGATCGCGGCTGTGAGGATCGCGGTCGTCGCATCGCCGGTGACGCCATTGCGCCCAGCGCATCTCGGCGGCGCCCAGGCGTTCATCGCCGACCTCGCCACGGGGCTCACGCGGCGCGGCCACGCCGTCAACCTGCATTGTGCCGAGGGGTCGGCGCTCCCAGGCGTGACGCTGGTCACCGTGCCGGCGCCGGTCGACGCAGCCGCCGCGCGCGTCATGCCGGGCGGTGCTTCACCGCCTGCGGCGCCGGGCGTGGCGGCGGCGCTGCATGCGATGTTCGACGCCATCGCCGCTGAGCACGTCGAGGTCATTTCGCAGCACGCGTTCGACGCGCCGGCGTTCGAGCTGTCGCGCGGCCTCCCGGTGCTGCACACGCTGCACCTCCCGCCGGTGGTGCCCGCCGTCGTCGCGGCGGCCGCGCAAGCGGATCCAATGCGGCTTGCCACTGTCTCGCGCTCGTGCCAGTCCGCGTGGGCCGCGGCAGGCGTGGACGTTCGCCACGTGCTGCGCAATGGCGTCGCCGGCGTCCCCACGCGGGAAGCGCCCGTCGACGAGGCCGCCCTCGTCGCCGGTCGAATCTCGCCCGAGAAGGGCATCGAGGACGCGATCGCCGCGGCCCGAGCGGCCGGCCTGCCGGTGCGCGTGGCGGGCGCGCACTACGATCCGGCTTATGCCGTCGATCTCACGGGGACCGAGCAGCTGGGCTCGCTGGATCGGGACGAGCTGCGCCGCGTGATGGCCCGCAGCGCGGTCACGATCTGCGCGGTCCGCTGGGAGGAGCCGTTCGGAATGGTCGCGGCCGAGGCGCAGATGGCCGGCTGCCCGGTGGCCGCGTACCGGCGCGGGGCGATGCCCGAGGTCGTGGAGGACGGCGTCAGCGGTTTCCTCGCCGATCCGGACGACGCCGTCGCGCTGGCCATCGCGATTCGCCGCTGCCTTGCCCTCGACCGCGACGCGGTTCGCGCGAGCGCTCTCCGGCGCCTCGGGCTGGATGCCGCGCTCGACGGCTATGAGGCCGCGCTGGAGCGGGCATCCCGATGAAGGCGGTCGTCACGGGCGGGTCGGGCGGCATCGGCAGCGAGGTCGTGAGCCAGCTTCGAGCGAAGGGCTGGGACGTAACGTCGCTCAGCCGGCGCGAGGGATGCGACGTGTCGGATGAGGAGCAGGTCGAGCGTGCCTTTGCGCGCCTGGGGAGCCTGGACGCTCTCGTCCACTGCGCACAGGTGCTCATCAAGCGGCCGTTCGCCGAAACGACGGCGGACGAATGGGACCAACAGATCGGAGCGGGCCTGCGCGGCGCGTTTCTCTGCGGTCGCATGGCCTTCCGGCTCATGCGAGGGCGCGGCGGCGCCATCGTCTTCGTCTCGAGCCTGTCCGGCGTCGCGGGCGCGGAGAAGTTTCCAGGCATGTCGGCGTACGTCGCCGCCAAGTCCGCTCTCGCCGGGCTGACGGAGGTCCTCGCGGTCGAGGGCCGCCGGCACGGCATCCGCGTCAATGCCGTCAGCCCCGGTGCGGTCGACACGCCGATGCTCCGCATCGCGGGCGTCGAAGGTCCCGCGCTGAAGCCGGCGGACGTCGCGCGCGCGATCATCTGGCTGGCCTCGCCCGAATCGGCGCCCGTCTCCGGTGCTAACTTGCGAATGGACCCATGACCCCGGAAGTTCGCATCACCCGCCGCGCCACGTTCGCCGCGGCGCACATCCTGCGCCGGTCGGACTGGAGCGACGAGAAGAACCGCGAGGTGTTCGGGGCCTGCGTCACCGACCATGGCCACAACTACGTCGTCGAGGTCACCGTCGGCGGCGCTTTGGACCCAGCTACCGGCATGGTCGTGAACCTCAGGCACGTGGATGCCGTGCTGCACCGCGAGTTCGTCGACGCCGTCGACCACCGCCATCTGAACCGCGACGTCGATTTTCTGAAGGACGTCAACCCGACGGCCGAGAACATCGCGCTCGCGGCATTTCACCGCCTCGAGCCGCATTTCAAGCCCGCGCGCCTGGTGAAGGTGCGCATCGTCGAGTCGGAGAACAATTCAGCCGAGGTCAGCTCGGACTAAGCGCAACGGCCTCTTTTGTTTCGCCGCGACTCCGGCGGCTAAGGTTGGAAAGGAGCATGGCCGAGAAGGAGATGGCGGTCGTCGGCCTGGGGACGATGGGCATGAACCTCGCCCGCAACCTCGCGTCCCACGGCGTCCGCGTCGCGGTCTACAACCGCACGCACCGCCGCACCGAAGAATTCATGGCCGCCCACGGCAAAGAGGGCGACTTCGCGCCCGCCGCGACGTTCGAAGAGCTGGCGCGCGTCCTGAAGCCGCCGCGGGCTGTGCTCTTGATGGTGAACGCGGGGCCTCCCGTGGACGAAACGATCGATGCGTTGACGAAGGTCCTCGCGAAGGGCGACACCATCATCGACGGCGGAAACTCGTTCTTCCAGGACACACGCCGCCGGGCGGCCGCGGTCGAGAAGATGGGCCTCGGCTTCATAGGCTCCGGCGTGTCGGGCGGGGAGGAGGGCGCGCTCCACGGCCCCAGCCTCATGCCGGGCGGCACGCGACAGTCGTATGCGCACATCGAGGACATGTTCAACGCCATCGCCGCGAAGGTGGACGGCGTGCCCTGCTGCACATACATCGGTCCCGACGGCGCGGGCCACTTCGTGAAGATGGTCCACAACGGAATCGAGTACGCCGATATCCAGCTCATCGCGGAGAGCTACGACCTTCTCCACAACGCGCTCGGCCTGCCGGCCGATGAGCTGGCCGCCGTTTTCCGCGATTGGAACAACGGGCGGCTGCAGTCCTACCTGATCGAGATCACGTCGCACGTCCTCGCCAAGCACGAGAACGGCAAGGGCGCCTCGCTTGTGGACGCGATCGAAGACGAGGCGGAGCAGAAGGGCACCGGCCGCTGGACGAGCCAGTCGGCGCTCGAGCTGGGCGTGCCGCTGACAGGGATCACCGAGGCGGTCTTCGCCCGCATGCTGTCGAGCAAGAAGGCGGAGCGCGTAAAAGCGGCGGGCATCCTGGCCGGGCCATCCACCTCGAAAGCCCCCCGCGGTCTCGTCGACGACGTGCAGGAGGCGCTGTATGCGTCGAAGATCGTCGCTTACGCGCAGGGTTTCGAGCACCTTGCCGCCGGCTCGCAGGAGTACGGGTGGGACCTCGATCTCGGCGCGCTGGCGACGATCTGGCGCGGCGGCTGCATCATCCGCGCGAAGTTTCTGGATCGAATCAAAGAGGCCTACGAGCAGTCGACCGACCTGCCGAGCCTCATGCTCGCGCCGTTCTTCCAGGAAGCGCTCGCCACCGCGCAGCCGGCCTGGCGCCGCGTGGTCACGGCCGCGGTCGACCGAGGCATCCCTATCCCCGCGTTCGCGTCCTCGCTTGCGTACTACGACGGCTACCGCCGGGCCCGCGGGCCGGCCAACCTCATCCAGGGACTCCGCGACTACTTCGGCGCGCACACCTATCACCGCACCGACCGCGAAGGGGCCTTCCACACGCGGTGGGCCCAGGACGGGAGCGAAGTCCGGACCGATTAGGCCGCCGTTGGCGGCGTAAACCTGGGGCCGCCTCCCCACCCGGGCTGTGTCACGGTCAGGAGGCTTCGCTTGCGCGCCCACAGCCTGGTGATCAACTCCTCTCGCGTCGTGAGCTCGTCACAAGGCACGCCAAGCTGCCACAGGCTTGCGTGCACCTCAACGGGCACCGCTTCGTCGAAGGGGTGGGGGCGGGCCACCTGGTCGAGGATCCTGCCCAGTCGGATCAGCAGCCGCTCGTGCTCGCTCATGTATCCGAAAAACGCTTTTCGGAGGTCGGCTACCGGCTCACCTCGCTGCGCGTCTCGACAAAGGCACGAACCGCGCGCTCGAGCTCCTCGCGGGAGTGGGCGGCGGAGACCTGGGTCCGGATCCGCGCCTTGCCCTGGGGGACGACCGGGTACGAGAACCCGACGACGTAGACGCCCTTCTCCAGCATCACGGCAGCCATCCTGGACGCCAGGGCGGCGTCGCCGATCATGACCGGGACGATGGGGTGGTCGCCGGGCAGGATGTCGAAGCCCTCCTCGGCCATCCGGGCCCGGAAGAACCGCGTGTTGTCGGCGAGGCGCCGGCGAAGCTCCTTGGCGCCGCGCAGGAGCTCCAACACCTTGAGGCTCGCCGCCGCGATCGGCGGGGCGACCGAGTTCGAGAAGAGGTAGGGCCGCGAGCGCTGGCGCAGCATGGCGACCAGCTCCCGGCGCCCCGAGACGTACCCGCCGCTCGCCCCGCCCAGGGCCTTGCCGAGCGTGCCGGTGATGGCGTCGATCCGGCCCATCACCCCGTGGTGCTCGTGGGTCCCGCGGCCGTTCTCGCCGATGAACCCGACCGCGTGCGAGTCGTCGACCATCACCATCGCGTCGTGGCGATCGGCGAGGGCGCAGATGTCGGGCAGCGGAGCCATGTAGCCGTCCATCGAGAACACGCCGTCGGTCACGACGAGGCGGAACCGCGCGTCCTTACTGCTATCGAGCTGTCGCTCGAGATCCTCCAAGTCGCGATTCGCGTACCGGAAACGCTTCGCCTTGCAGAGGCGGACGCCGTCGATGATGCTCGCGTGGTTCAGCGCGTCCGAGATCACCGCGTCTTGCTCGTCGAGCAGCGCCTCGAAGATGCCGCCGTTCGCGTCGAAGCAGGACGAGTAGAGGACCGTGTCCTCCGTGCCTAGGAATTCGGTCAGCGCCGCTTCGAGCTCCTTGTGCACCTCCTGCGTGCCGCAGATGAAGCGCACCGAGGCCATGCCGTAGCCCCAGCGGTCGAGCGCGTCCTTCGCCGCCGCGACGACATCCGGATGGTCCGCAAGGCCGAGGTAGTTGTTGGCGCATAGGTTCAAGACCTCGTGGTCCATCACCCCGACCACCGAGCCCTGCGGCGTGGTGATCACTCGCTCGGGCTTCTCGAGCCCGGCATCGCGAATCTCCTGCAGCTGCTCGTTCAGATGGGCTCGCATGCGCTCGAACATCAGACGCTCCAGTCCAGGACCACCTTGCCGCACTGTCCCGAGTGAGCCACGGCGAAAGCCTCCTCGTACTTCGTGTAGGGAAAACGGTGGGTGATCACCGGCGAGATGTCGAGGCCGCTCTGGACGAAGACCGACATCTGGTACCAGGTCTCGAAGATCTGCCGGCCGTACACCCCCTTGACAGTCAGCATCTTGAGCACGACCTTGCTCCAGTCGATGGCGAACTCGTGGTCGGCGAGGCCGAGCACCGCGATGCGGCCACCGTGCGCCATGTTGTCGATCATGTCGCGCAGCGCGCTGGGCTGGCCCGACATCTCGAACGCGACGTCGAAACCCTCCGTCATGCCGAGCTCCTCCTGAACCTCGCTGAGCGTGGTCTTGCGCACGTCGACCGCCCTCGTCACGCCGACCTTCCGCGCGAGCTCCAGCCTGTAGTCGCTGACGTCGGTGATCACGACAAAGCGCGCGCCGTTGTGACGCGCGACCATCGCGGCCATGATGCCGATCGGGCCCGCGCCGGTGATGAGGACGTCCTCGGCGACGATGCGGAACTGCGTCGCGGTGTGGACCGCGTTGCCAAAAGGATCAAAAATTGAGGCGACATCGAGGTCGATCTTGGTGAGGTGCGGCCACAGGTTGCCTGCGGGCATCACGATGAACGCGGCGAACGCTCCGTCGCGCTGCACCCCGATGCCAACCGTATGCGCGCACAGCGCGCGGCGTCCCGCCATGCAGTTGCGGCACTTGCCGCAGACGATGTGTCCCTCCGCCCCGACGGTCTCGCCCGGAAACACCGAGGCCACGCCTTCGCCGAGCCGCACGACCTCTCCGACGAACTCGTGGCCGACCACGAGGGGCGGATTGATGGTGTGCTGCGCCCACTCGTTCCAGCTCTCGATGTGGAGGTCTGTGCCGCAGATGCCGGTGCGCAGGACGCGGATGAGCACCTCGCCGGGACCAGGCTTCGGCTCGGGCACGTCCTCGAGCCAGAGGCCTGGTTCCCTCTTCGCTTTGACCAGGGCCTTCACTGACCGTGAGGATAGAGTGTCACGTCGCCGGGATCCGACGCGGATTCGCGCCGTAGGCGCCCGGCCGCCTAGGGCGCGAAGACGGGCGGAGCTCGGCGACGGGACACTCAAGCGCTGGCCGCCTCGCACCTCGAGACCGGGCTTTCTCGCGGCTAGAATTCCGGCTTGCGGTTGCACGAACCGCAGATCGTGGTGTGCCGGGAAGGCTGGTCGGCAGGAGGTCGCAGGCCGTCCCGATGAGCACCGCGCAGAGCTTCCTCTTCTTTCTGTGCGTCCTGGGCATCTCCGCCACCGCCTTGCGCCTAGTTTCGCGGACCACGCCCACCGTCCCGTACCCGGTGCTGCTCGCGATCGGCGGCATCCTGATCGGGCTGATCCCCGGCCTCCGGCTTCCGCCGGTCGGGCCCGACCTCATCCTGCTCGCCTTCGTGCCCGGCCTGGTTTTCGAAGCCTCGCTTTCGCTTGACCTGGACGAGCTGTGGCGGCGGGTCGTGCCGGTCGGCCTGCTCGCCACGATCGGGGTCTTTTTGACCGTGGCGGTCATCGGCGCGCTGGCCCATCTCGGTCTGGGCCTCGACTGGGCGAGCGGCTTCCTCCTCGGCTCGATCGTCGCGGCCACCGACCCGATTGCGGTGGTGGGGATGCTCCGCCAGCTCGGTGCGCCGCGAGGGCTGGAGGCCATCCTCGACGGCGAGAGCCTGTTCAACGACGGCACCGGCGTCGCGGTGTTCTCCGCTGTCCTCGGCACCATCGTGGCGGGGCACCCGTCGCTTGGCGACGCCAGCCTGCGCTTCGTGTTCGTCACCGCGGTCGGAATCGCGATCGGACTTGCCGCCGGCGCGGGCGCCGTCGTCGTCCTGCGCCTCGTCGGGGATGCTGAGCTGGAGATCCTGATCACGCTCGTCCTCGCCTACGGCTCTTACCTCGCAGCGGACGTGGTGCATGCCTCGGGGGTCGTTTCCGTCGTCACGGCCGGGCTCGTGGTGGCGCGGTACGGCAGCCGGTCAGGCCGCCTCCACGGCACCCAGCTCCATGGCTTCTGGAACCTCTTCGCGTTCGTGCTGAACGCGGTCCTCTTCCTGCTGGTCGGCATCGCGCTGCCGACTCACAACCTGCTTGCGGTCGCGGGCCTTGTGCTGGGCGCGTACCTGATCATGTTCGCGGCGCGTGCCCTCCCGGTCTACGCGCTTCTTGGCCTGGCGGACCTTCGAGGCACGACCATCCCGTGGGCCTGGAGGCACATGACGCTGTGGGGTGGGCTGCGCGGCGCGCTTTCGGTCGCGCTCGCCCTTTCGGTGGCCGCCTACCCGGGGGTGAACCATTCCGTGTCAGTGATCGCCTACGGGATGGTCGTCCTGTCGCTGATCGTGCAGGGTGGCCTGCTGCTCCCGGTGGCTGACCTGCTGAGGCTGCGAGCTCGGCCGCTCGATTAACGTTTCCGGGATGCGGGCACGGGTGGGGGCTGTCCTGCTTTTGATCGTGGTCGCGGCGGCGACGATCAACTATTTCCGGCCGATCCCGACCGTCTCAGCCACCCCGCTCCTGCCGGCGACGGATGTCGTGGCGGGCACCCCGCCCGCCCTTCCGTGGCCTAGCCACGGCTCGGGCGCCATCGGTGTGGCCCACCTTGGACTGGTCGCAACCTCGAGCAACGAGCAGGCGATTCCAGCCGCCAGCGTGACCAAGGTCATGACCGCGCTCATCATCCTCACCGACAAGCCGCTGAAGAAAGGCGAGGCGGGTCCGACGATCACGATCACCGATGCGGACGTCCAAACCTATCGGCAGGACCTGGCCGACAAGCAATCGGTGGTGCTGGTTCAGGCGGGCGAACAGCTCACGGAGCTTAAGGCGCTCGAGGGTCTGCTGATACCGTCGGCGAACAATCTCGCCGAGACTCTCGCGCGCTGGGACGGAGGCATGAGCACCTTCCTCGCGAAGATGAACACCCGCGCCTCGAGCCTCCATCTCACGCACACGAAGTTCGCCGACACGAGCGGCGCCGCGGCCGGCAGCACGAGCACCCCTTCCGACCTGGTCACGCTCGGCATGGCCGCGATGGAGGACGACGTCTTCGCGCAGATCGTCGCGATGGGTCAGGCCGACCTCCCCGTCGCCGGCACGGTCTACAACGTGAATGCCGCTCTCGGGCAGAGCGGGATCGTCGGGATCAAGACGGGCTCCGGCCTCAACACCGGGGCCAACTTCCTGTTCGCGGCAAACGTCACGGCCGACAACAAGACGGTCGTCGTCTACGGCTGCGTGATGGGACAGCCCACCCTTGCGATCGCGTTTGCCGCCGCGCAGTCGCTGCTCGCCGGTGTCGCCGCGGTGCTGCACGTCAGGCGAGTCATCACGCTCAACCAGACGGTCGCCACCTACGTCACGCCCTGGGGCGCGCAGTCGGACCTGGTGTCGACCGTGGACGTGGACCTCGCCGAGTGGCCCGGCATGGTGCTGCGCCAGCGGCTGGACGCCAACGCGATCGTGGTCGACAAGCCGCTGGCCTCGAGGACGCGCGAAGGCTCAGAGCACCTGGTCCTCGGAGACTACGACCTGAATGTTCCTCTGGTCACCGCCGACCCGCTCTATCCACCGGGACGCTTCTGGCGCCTGACCCGCATCAGCATCTGACCGAGGCGCGCGCGATCCGACCCAAACGGGAGACAATTCCCGCGATGGGGTTCGTCTCTCGCGGGTTTCGCGGCCGGCGCCGCGACACCGCGTCGAGTTCGCGCGTTCCGCCCGGCCAGTACACGGTCACAGACTTTCCGGTTCTGTCGGCGGGTCCCACGCCGCGCGTCAACCTCGACCAGTGGACCTTCTCCATCGAGGGAGAGATCGACGAGCCCAAACGGTGGACGTGGAAGGAGTTCCTCGCGCTGCCATCCGAAACGGTGACGAAGGACATCCACTGCGTGACGAAGTGGTCGAAGCTCGACACGACCTGGAAGGGCGTCTCCGTGGACACCCTGACGGAGGGCGTCGAGACCGCGGCCGAGTTCTCGACCGTCTTCTCCGACGGCGGCTACACGACGAACCTGACCCTCGATGACATCACCGGCCACAAGGCGTGGGTCGCGTACGAGTTCGACGGCCAGCCGCTGCAACCAGAGCATGGCGGTCCGGCGCGGTTCCTCGTGCCACACCTCTATTTCTGGAAGAGCGCGAAGTGGGTGCGCGGGATCAGGCTGCAGAAGGAGGAGCACCCCGGCTTCTGGGAGTCGAACGGCTACCACGTCCGCGGAGATCCTTGGCAAGAGCAGCGCTACTGGGGAGACTGAAAACCCCACGAAATCGGAGGCTTCGCCGCGATTTCGCGGGGACCCCGTTTTGATCAAGTGGCAGCTCGGCACGGTCGTCGAGCTGAGGCCGGAAACTCCACGAGTCGCGAGCCTCTATCTGGATGTTCCGGATTGGCCTGGGCATCGCGCCGGTCAGCATGTCGACGTCCGGCTGACTGCAGACGACGGGTATCAGACGGAGCGCAGCTATTCGATCGCCTCGGCCCCTGAAGATCGGCGGCTGGCCCTGACCGTCGAGCGGCTGGAGGATGGCGAGGTGTCGCCCTACCTGGTGGGCGAGCTTCGGGTCGGAGACAAGCTCGAGCTTCGCGGCCCGATCGGCGGGTTTTTCGTGTGGCAGGCAACTGACGATCAAGCCGAGCGCCCGCTGCTCCTGGTTGCCGGAGGGTCGGGCATCGTGCCGCTGATGTCGATGCTGCGTCATCGTGCTGCAGCCTCGCGCAAGCCGCCCGCATGTCTTCTCGACTCGTCGCGGACGCTCGAGGACGTGATCTACGTGCAGGAGCTGGCTCGGCTTGCCGCGGCCGGCGACGGGCTCTCCGTCCACCACACCCTCACGCGCGAGAAGCCCTCGGGATGGACCGGCTACACGAGGAGGATCGACGCAGCGATGGTGGAGGACGTGGCCTGGCCGAAAGACGCGATGCCCGCCGTTTTCGTCTGCGGGCCGACGTCTTTCGTCGAGGCCGCGGCCCAACTGCTCGTGGCAATGGATTACGACCCGCGATGGATCAAGACCGAGAGATTCGGTGCGACAGGAGGATGACTCGATGGTGGACATGACGCTCGACGGAAACGCGATCGCCGGTCTCCTGCGCGAGATCTTCGCCATGGAGATGACGAACGCTCTAGGCACGTGTGGATCCTGTGGAGCCGTCAACGAGGTTGGCCGCGTGGAGGTCTACGTCCACGCGCCGGGGACGGTCGTGCGCTGCCCGTCATGTGAGCACGTCTTGATGCGGATCGTGCGCGGCCGCGGCAAGTACTGGATCGACCTGTCGGGGGTGCGCTGCCTGGAGTTCGCCGAAGCCTAGGTCTACGTCCCGGGCCGCTTCATGGCCCAGGGTCCGTACATGAACACGCCGACGAGCATCCACGCAAAGACGCACGCGGCCACGATGGACAGGAGCTCCTGGATCACGGACGACGCGAGAGGAAACTCGGACATGTCGGGGCGGAGGAGGTTGCCCAGGTTGAGCAGGGCATCGAGGCCACCGAGCACCAACAGAACGAGCACGTACCAGAACGCCCACCGCCAGCCCAGATAAGCGCCCGCAGCGCCGAGGAGCTCGATCACCGCGAGGAAGATGGCGGCCGCGATGAAGACGCCGATCATCAGCCCGATGAAATTGTCCTCGCTCATGCCCCGGGGGACCTGGGTTTGCTGCTGCGCGATGACCTTCAGGATCGCGTCGCGGTTGATGAAGGCGGCGGTCGTCACCACCGTGAAGACCGCCTCGAAGGCAAGGAGGCCGGCCGCCGCCAATTGCATCGGCCGCGTCCACGAGGTTGCGAATCGCGTGCCGCGGGCGACCGGCACCCACTGCTGGCCGTCCCACTGGAACTGGCCGTCGGCCGAGATCTGCCCCGCGTAGGTCATCGGTGGCTGCTGCATCACTGCGGCAATAGGGTAATCGCGGATTCGGGTTTTGGAGGCAGGCTACTGCGGGTAGCCTGGCGGTCGAGACTCGCCTCGAGCCGGTCGGCGACCCGGATGCCCCTTCCGACCGTTGAGGTACTGAGCGTTTGGTAGAGACGCGACGTATCCGGCACCTGTAAGCACATGGAGGGCTCCCATTTGCCAGCACAGCCGCCGCTGAGCCAGATTCGGGGCTGGTTCGACGCCGTCGTGGCCCTCGGCCTTGGCATCAAGGACCGCGAAGCGGGCGCGCACAACCTCCGCGTGGCGCGTCTTTGCGTGCACATCGGCCGGCAGATGTCGATGAGCGCGACCGAGCTCCGCGTGCTGGCCCGGGCCGGGCTCATGCACGACGTCGGCAAGTTGGGAATTCCAGACTCCGTGCTCGAGAAGCACGCACCGCTCGACGAGTCGGAGTGGCTGCTCGTGCGGATGCATCCCGAGATGGGCCTTGGCATGCTCGACCGGGCAGGCCGTTCGAGCCGCGAGGTGCTGGCGGTCCTCTACCACCACGAGAGGACGGACGGGAGCGGCTATCCCTACGGTCTCAAGGCGGAAGCGATACCCATCGAGGCACGGATCGTCGCAGTCGCCGACACCTACGACGCGCTGACCTCCGACCGGCCGTACCGCGATGCGTGCTCGCCAACCGAAGCACGGCGGGTCCTGGCCGAGGAGGCGCGAGCCCGCCTCGACCCGAGGGCCGTCGGCGCGCTCTTCAGCGCGCTCGACCACAGTCGCCTGGCACCCGACGACCCGCGCAGCGGCTCACCTAGGGCAGCCCTGGCTTACTGATTCCCTCAACATTGTTGAGGTGAAGTTCGGCGTCGCGATCTTTCCGACCGACTACGCGATCTCGATGAGCGAGCTCGCGCCGGCGGCTGAGGATCTGGGTTTCGAGTCGCTCTGGGTCGCGGAGCACTCGCACATACCGACCAGCCGGCTGTCGCCATGGGCGGGCGGCCCAGAGCTGCCCAAGCATTACTGGCACACGATGGACCCCTTCGTCGCGCTGACGGTCGCGGCGCTGGCCAGCAAGAAGATCCGCGTCGCAACCGGCATCTGCCTGCTCATCCAGCGCGACCCGATCCACACGGCCAAAGAGGTCGCGAGCCTCGACCACGTCTCGAACGGGAGGTTCATCTTCGGAATCGGTGGCGGCTGGAACCGCGAAGAGATGGAGGACCACGGCACGAACTTCAGCACGCGCTGGAAGTTGCTGCGTGAGAGGGTCGAGGCGATCAAGGCCATCTGGGGCGAAGAGGTGGCCGAGTACCACGGCGAGCTGGTCGACTTCGGACCGATGTGGTCGTGGCCGAAAACCGTGCAAAAGCCGCACCCGCCGATCATCCTGGGCGGCAGCGGGCCCAAGATCTTGGAGCGTGTCGTGCGCTACGCGGACGGCTGGATGCCGAACCGCGGCCAGGTTGTGGAGAGGATCCCGGAGCTGCAGGAGATGGCGAAGGCCGCGGGCCGCTCCCCGATCCCCGTTACTTACTACCCGAAGGCGAGCGCCGAGGAGATCGAGCGTCTGGCCGGCGTCGGCGTCGACCGGCTCATCTGGTACGTGCCACCGGACGGGCGCGACGAGGCGCTGAAGAAGCTGGAAGAGCTCGGCGACATGATCCGCCCTTATCTGAAGGACTAGCGTGGGTCGTACATTCCGCCGAGGCGCGTCACGTAAGCGCTACTTGCGGAGGTCTCGGGCCATCTCGGCGAAGTTGTCGACGTAGCGCTGCGCGTCCTCGCGCCGGGCGCGCGCAGGGCGCTTTATCAAGACCTTAGATCTCGAGCCATCTGGGTGAAGTTGTCCACGTAGCGCTGGACGTCATCGATCGAGTGTTGGACCGACAGCGTCCAGTTCTCCTCCGCGCCCGGGGCCATCAGCACCCCGCGGTTGCACTGATAGAGCCAGCTGAGGTAGGGGAGCGACTTGTCGATCTCCAGGTAATCGCGGTAGTTGCGCACGCGCCGCGCCCGGTAGGTGACGCCGCCTCGCGCCGCAAGCGTGATCACGTGATAGGGCAGGCCGTGGCGCTGAATCGCCTCATCGAGGCCGCCTTGCAGGGTCTCCGCCAGGGCGTCGAAGTGGGCGTAGGCGTTGGGGTCGAGTATCTCGAGCAGGGTCACCTTCGAGGCCGCCATCGTCAGCGGGTTGCCGTTGAACGTGCCCATCTGCGCGACGCGCTTCTCCTCGATCGTGCCCATCACGTCCTCGCGGCCTCCGACCGCTCCGCACGGCAGCCCGCCGCCGATCGCCTTGGCGAGGGCGATGAGGTCCGGGGTCACGTGGAAGCGCTCGGTTGCGCCGCCCGGCGCGATGGTCACGCCGGTCTTCACCTCGTCGAAGATCAGGAGCGCGCCGTGCTGGTGGGCGATCTCCTTGACCTTGTCGAGGAAGCCCTGGTCGGGCAGGACGATGCCCACGTTCATCATGGCCGGCTCGACGATCACGGCGGCGACCTCGCCCTGGTGCTCCGACATCGCCCTCTCTAGGGCGGCCGGGTCGTTGAAGGGAACGACCGTGGTGAGCTCGACGATCGCCGCCGGGATGCCCTCGCTCTGCGGTACCGACGCCGGGTGGTCGGCCGGGCCCATCAGCGCCGGTGGCGGCTCCACCGAGACCATCAGCGCGTCGTGGTGGCCATGGTACGAAGCCTCGATCTTGATCAGGCGCTCGCGGCCGGTGAACGCCCGCGCGATCCGGATGGCATCGAGCGTGGACTCGGTGCCCGAGTTGGTGAACCGCCACTTCGGCTGGCCAAAGCGGCGGGAGAGCTCGCGGGCGACCACGATGACGTTCTCCACGGGCTGCGCGAAATGGGAGCCGTGCTCTATCTGGCGGCGCACCGCTTCCACGATCTTCGGGTGGGCGTGGCCGACGACCATGACGCCGAAGCCGTTGTGGAAGTCGACGTATTCGTTGCCGTCGACGTCCCAGACTCGGCTTCCCTTGCCGCGCTCCATGAACACCGGCTGCGGCGCGGCGTCCTGGAATGAGGAGGGGACGCCCCGGGGCATCACCTGTCGCGCTTCCGTCCACAGCTGGTGGGAGCGCGGCCGGGCCCGCCGGAAGCGCTCGTCCTCCTTCTCGATGAGCTCGGCGACGCGGCCGGCGGGCACTTCCCGAGTGGTCGTAGCGGCCATTTCTCAACCCTCTCCCAATTGCCCGCCTTGACAGGTCAGGCCAGTAGCTCTCTAATTGTCCGGATTTTCAGCCATCCGTCAGTTGCTAGCCAGGGGAGGGTAGCCGATGGGGGAACAGGCAGCCGTAGCCGGGCTTGTCGCCGAGAAGCGAAAGCTCAAAAAGTCGCTCTTCCGCTTCGACATGATCTTCTTCACGGTCTGTGCGATCGTGGCGCTCGACACGATCGGCCAGTCGTCGTCGTATGGGGCCCAGGCGGTCTTTTGGCTGATCGTCTCTGGAATCACATTCCTCATCCCGTATGGCCTGATCACCGCCGAGCTGGGGGCGGCCTTTCCGACCGAAGGCGCCACATACGACTGGGTCCGGCTCGCATATGGACACTTCGCCGGCGCGGTGGTCGGAGTCCTGTACTGGCTGAGCAACCCGATCTGGCTCGGCGGGACGCTGGCCGCGACCTCGATCGCGGCGATCGATGCCCTCTGGGGTACCTCATTCAACGGGAATCAAGGGCCCGAGACCGTGATCGGCTTTCTGTTCATCTGGGTCGCCGTGACGATGAACATCCTGTCGCTTCGCTACATGAAGTGGATCCCCAACTTGGGCGCCATCGTCCGCATCGTTCTGCTCGCGTTCTTCGCCGTTCTCGTGGTCATCGCGGGTCTCAAGAACGGCTTCCATGGAGGGCTCGGCGGGTTCTTCCCGACCGATATAACGATCCTCATCGGGGTGCTGGGGGTGCTCGTGTTCCAGTGGATCGGCTTCGAGCTGCAGACCAACGCCAGCGAGGAGATGGACAATCCCCAAAAGGACATCCCCCGGGCAATCTATGCGTCGGGTTTGATCTCCTTCCTCGGCTACGCGATCCCGATCCTGGGTGTGGTCTTGATCCTGTCCTCGAGTCAGCTGAGCAACGTTTCAGGCTTCGTCAATGCCTATCAATTCGGCTCGACCTCAGTATTTGGAGGCGCGGCGCCGTTCTTCAACCACGTTGCCGGCATCGCGTTTGTCTTCGTGCTGCTGTCGAGCGGGACCACCTGGCTGATGGGCTCGGACCGTTTGATGGCGATCGGCGCCTTGGCCGGCTCCGGGCCGAGACAGCTCGGCTACTTCTCGTCGCGGTTCGGCACTCCAATCGTGGTGAACGTTCTGTCCGGGATCATCGCGACGATTTTCATGTTCATCACGTTCTTCGTCACCGGAGGCGGCTTGCACGGTTACTTCGCTGCGGTGCTGGGACTGGTGATCTCGACGACCACTTTTTCGTACATCCTGATCTTCCCGGCGCTTCTCACCCTGCGCAGGAAGTACCCCAACGTTCGCCGGCCGTTTGTGGTCCCCGGCGGCAATGCCGGCGCATGGATCTGCGTCATCCTCACAATGTTCTGGGTGGTTGCGGCGACCGTGTTCTCGTTGTGGCCGGGACTTCTCACGTCGACGTGGAGCGCGGACGCCAGCGGCGTCAACCGGACGACGTTCGAGCTCTACACGTTCGCGACAGTGGCGTTCTTGATGCTCGTGGCGGTCGTCTTTTGGGCGGTAGGCCGGGGCCATGCTGTCAATTTGCAGCCTGGACAGGCCGCGACCGGTGCCGCGCCGCTGCCGGCCGGAGCCCCCGGAGCCTAGACCAGCTTCATGACGGGCCGGGTCGTCCGGCCCGTCACTCTTCAAAGGCGACCTGCCCTCCGACGATGGTGGCTCTGACAGCTTGCCGATCCAGGTCGACCACCGCTATGTCACCGAGCATGCCTTCGCGGATATCGCCCTTCGCTGTTTCCGAGTGCTCGGCGTAGGCGCTGCCTGACGTCCAGGCGTCGACCGCCTCCTCGAGGCTGAGCTGCTCCTTCGCGATCCCGATGCTCGCGAGCGGGTCCAGCGGAACCACCGGCCAGTCGGTGCCGAACGCCAGGTGCGCGCCGGAGCGCACGATCTCGCGCCACGGCCAGCCGCGCGCGGCACGCTCCGCGCCAAGGTTGCGGCGCCAGACCTCGGTCAGCTTCGGGTCCGCGTGCTGCGGCTGCATGCTGGCGACGACGCCGAGGCGAGCGAAGCGAGGGAGGTCGGCTGGATCGGGATTCTCGATGTGCTCGATGCGATGCCGCCTTCCGGGGCTCGCGTCTTCGAACGCGTCGAGAGCCTGGCGGATCGCGGCGTCGCCGATGGCGTGGACCTGCACCTGCCAGCCTCGCCTGTCGGCGATGGCAGTCGCCTCGCGCAGCTCGTGTGGCGCCCACAGCGGCTCGCCCCGCTCCTCCGAGCCGGCGTAGGGCTGGAGCAGCGCCGCCGTGCGCGATTCGACGACACCGTCCGCGAATGCCTTCAGGATCCCCGTGGTGATCCACGCTCCCCGGTCGTGGCGGGCCTCCTCGTAGAGGTCGAGGCGGCGCTCCCAATCGCGCATCGCCAGGCCCGGCGTCATGTCGAAGGCAAGACGCACTCGCAGGGTCAGCTGCCCCGCCTGGCGGAGCGACTCCCAGAGCGGGACCTGGTCGAGCCCGTCGCCGGCCTCCTGAACCGAAGCGACGCCGCGCGAGGCCGCGAGGCGCGTGCCGGCGACCAGCGCTTCGAGGTCCTTCTCGCGACTGCGCGGAGGTATGTGGCGGGTCACCGACAGCAGCGCGGCCTCCTTCAGCTCTGTCGCGTCAGGCACGCCGGCGATGGCGAGCGCCCGGCTGTTGGCCCACCCGGTGTGGGCGTCGAAGGACTCCATGTAGGCGGGCCGGTCGGGGACCAGGCGGTCGAGCAGCTCGACCGAGGGCATGTCGCCTGGGAATGCCGAATAGAACCACCCGCGCCCGACGACCCACGCGCCGTCGTGGGCGCGCGCGTACTCGACGATGCGCCGCTCGATCTCAGCCTGTGTCTCCACGCCGTGCAGGTCGAGCTCGCTCAACGATCGCGACGCCATCAGGAAATGGACGTGCGCGTCGTTGAAGGCCGGCAGGATGAACGCCCCGCGGGCGTCGATGATGGGGGCGTCGCGATCGATCGACTGGCGGACCTCCGCGTCGGTGCCGGTCCCGGCGATTCGCTCCCCAGACACCGCCAGCGCGGTCGCGCCGGGGTGCTTCCACACGTGCCCGTTGACGATCGCCAGCGTTGCGCGCGCCACGGCGGCATTTGTAGCGCACGCCGCGCGACAATGTCGGCACATGGCCAAGTTGGAGACCGACGTCGCCCGCTCGTACACGCTCCCGTCGGAGGTCTACCGCGATCCCGCGTTGGCCGAGCTCGAGAAGGAGCGCATCTTCGGGCGCACCTGGCAGCTCGTCGCGCACATGAACGAGCTCGCGCGTCCAGGCGACTTCAAGCCCGCGACGATCCTCGATGAGCCGATCCTTTTGACCCACGCGCAGGACGGAAAGCTGCGTGGCTTCTACAACGTCTGTCGCCACAGGGCGGCGCAGGTCGTGACGACGCGCGGCAACCGCAAGTCGCTGCAGTGCGGCTACCACGGCTGGGTCTACGGGCTCGACGGCAAGCTGCAGACGGCGCGCGAGATGGAGGGCACGGAGGATTTCGACAAGGCGGACTTCGGCCTGGTGCCTGTCCGCGTGGACACATTGGGTCCGTTCGTCTTCGCCAACCTGGACCGGGACGCCGCGCCCCTGGCGGACTGGATCGGGGCGATCCCCTCAGAGATCGAGACCGCCGGCTACGACATGAACTCGATGCGACTGGTCGAGCGCCGCGACTATGAGATCGCGTGCAACTGGAAGGTTTACGTCGACAACTACCTCGAAGGCTATCACCTGCCGATCGCGCATCCCGGACTCTTCAAGGAGCTGGAGTACGACAACTACAGAGTGGAGACGTTCCGCTATTACTCCAAGCAGCACGCGCCGATCCGGGAGCTGAAGCCAGGCGAGGTGCCGGGCCGCGACCGGCGCTACATCCGGATGCCCGGCGCCGAGGACAATGCGCTCTACTACTGGATCTTCCCGAACACGATGCTGAACATCTACCAGGACAACATCAGCACGAACGTGATCCTGCCGATGGGCCCGGAGCGCACGCTGACGATCTTCGAGTGGTTCTTCGCGGAGCCCGGCACCGGCGCCGGCTGGGAGTCGATGCAGCAGACGATCGCGTTCTCGGACGAGATCCAGCAGGAGGACATCGCGGTGTGCGAGCAGGTCCAGCGAGGCCTGCGCTCGCGCTCTTACAGCCGGGGGCGGTTCTCAGCCCTGCGCGAGAACGGCGTGCACCACTTTCAATCCCTCGTGACGGAGTTCATGGAGCGGGGCTGATCTCGGCGGCGGGCTTGGTCCCCTGGAGCGGTAGCGAGAAATGGAAGTCGGAGCCGGCTCCCGGCTGGCTTTCGACCCAGATCTTGCCGCCATGCAGCTCGATGATCTGTCGCGTGATCGCCAGGCCTAGGCCCGTCCCCACGATCTTGGTGGTGTTCTTCTCGTACCGCTCGTAGCGGCTGAAGAGCCGCTGGATGAAGTCCGGCGCGATCCCGATCCCGTGGTCGCGCACGCCGACGTCGACGTTTCCGTTGACGGCGGCGCTCGTGACCGCGATCTCGCCGCCGTCCGGTGAGTATTTGATCGCGTTGCTGAGCAGGTTGGCCATGACCTGCGCGATCCGGTCCGGGTCGCACTGCGCGATCGGCCGCTCCGGGTCCATGTCGCAGACGATCAGGTGCTGCGCGCTGGAGGCACGCGCCCTCTCGACCGCGTCCTCGAGCAGGGCGTTGATGTCCACCGGCTGCATGTGCAGCGTCAGCCGCCCGGCCTCGATGCGGTCGAGGTCGAGCATCTCGTTGATCATGCGGTTGAGGCGCTCCGCGTCCTTGTTGATGTCGCCGGCGTAGCCCTTCGCCTCCTCCAGCGTGACGTCTTCGTCGCGGATCATCTCGCTGAAACCCGAGATGCCGACCAGCGCCGTGCGGAACTCGTGGCTGACCAGCGCGACGAACTCGCTCTTCAAACGGTTGAGGCGCTCGAGCCCTGCCAGGTGGGCCGCCGCGGCCTCGTTGGCGGCGTGCTCCGAGTCGGTGTCCTCATACATCGCGAGGAAGTATTCGATGTGCCCGCTCGCGTTCCGGACCGCGGTCGCGCTCCAGTGCAGCCAGATCTCGGTGCTGTCGGCGCGAACCGCCCGGCTGTCGGACTCGATGGTCTCGACGGCGCCCTTCCACAGCGGCTGGAACACCTGAAAGACGCGCGCGAACTCTTCGGGATGCAGGAAATTCGCGACCGGCGAGCCGATCATCTTCTCGGGCTGGGTGCGCAGCAGGGCGGCGAGTCGAGGGTTGACGTCGATGACCTTCATGTCCGGGCCGACGCGCGCGATGCCAAGAGGGGCATGCGTGACGATCTCGTTGAGCGTCGAATTGCGACGCCCGAGCTGCGCCTCCGCGCGCTGGCTCTTGACCAGGAGCGACAGCGAGTCGCGATGCGACAGGACCTGGCTTCCCACGAGGAGGATGCCGATCCCGCCGGCGAGCACCGTCTCGAACCGATCGAGATTGCGGTCGGTCGAAGCCAGCCAGATGGCGGTCCCGGCCGCCGCGATGACAGCCGCCCATGGAAGCGCGAGCTGCCAGAGCGCAATGGGACCCTCGGCGCGCTCGAGCTCGCCTCCGCGGGCGGGCCAGAGCGGGGCGAGCGCGATCAGCAGGTAGCCGACGACCCACCCCGCGTCGAGCACGCTGCCGAGCGCCCCGTACGACCCGTTCGCCGTCAGGTAGGCGAATGCGCTGTCGGCGAGGGCGCTGAAGGCGAGGCCGCCGAGCAGCAGGATCATGCGTCCCACCTCGGTCCGGCGGGCCCGCCGCAGGGCGAGGACCAGGACCGTCGCCGTGATGATGTCGCCGACCGGGTAGGCGAGGCCGATGAGCTGTGCCGCCGGGCTGGCGGGCGACATCTCATAGACCTTGCCCAGGCCCGAGGCCCAGGCCACGAACAGCAGCGAAAGGGCGATGATCGCCCCGGCGAGCAGTGCCTCGCCGCGCGAGGTGAGGCGTGTCGGCGCCGAGGTGAAGGCGAATACGCCGGCCACCGCCAGCGGGATGGCGCCCAGGAAGCCGGCGTCCGCGGCGCTGGGAAAGGGGACGGCAACGCCCAGCCCGACCTGGTAGATCGACCAGACGACCTCGCCGAGACCCCAACTGAGCGCCGAGAGTGCGAAGAAGGTCCACGCCAGGCGCGTGCGGCCCTTGTTCCGGACGGCGGCGAGGCCGCAGCTGGCCGCGGCGAGGAACGCGGCCACCGCCTCGCCGATGTCGTCTATGTCGATCGTCGCCTGGTTGCTGACCCAGTGGAAGGCGGTCCAGGCCGTGAACGCGATCGAAAGGAGCCCGGCCAGGACCGCCGCGGCGACGAAATGTCGCCAGCCTTGGATCCCGAGGCCGGTCACGGTCAGCCTGCGGGGCTGGAGGACTAGGGCAGGGCTCTGCTGCACCGCGCGAGCGTAGGCGGGGCTACCCAAGTGGGCTCACGGTAACGAAAAGTTTCTCCTGGACTGTTAAGCGTCCCCGATGTTGATTTAACATGCAGGGCAGCTACTTGTATCACAGCTCCGAGCGTGCGGAGCACTGGTAAGGGAGGAAATACCGCCATCGCGGCGTTGGGCACCGGAAGCGTAGGGGAAGGGGTCGAGACCGACGATTTCTGCCCGATGTCCGGGCGCACAGCCGTCGGGGTGGCCGCGGTCCTGGTCGTCGTGGTTGCACTGGCGCTATTGCCCGCGGTTGTCGGGCTCGTGATGGTGCCCGTGCCTGCCGGGTGGCTGGTGGCCGGTTTGGGGGGCTTGGCTGCGGGGATCGGTGGGGCGAAGCTTTCGACTGCGATCTGGGTGGCGATGGCCCGCCCGCCGGCGAGCCGAGGGACTCTTAGCGCGTCAGCTTCCATCGATTGAATCGGGGTCCTTTTGGACCGGGGCCGGCACCGTCTGTGCGGCAAGGGAGGTGAGTTTGAGTGCGCAAATTGCTTTTTGCCGCCATCCTGGCGGCGTCTGCCCTGCTGGGCTTGGCAGTGACCGTCGCGGCTGACGGTGTTGGCCCCTGCTGCAGCTAGTTTTGTAAGGAATTCGTCAAGCCAAAGGCGCGTACGTTAAGCTGGCGCCGTGCCAGACACGCCTGCGCACCTCGTGGAGACGGACGGCTCGAGAGGGCAGGGGAAGGCCGCCTCGAGCCGCCGTCGGGGGCGGCGTCGCGGGCTCGAGATCCGCCCCGGCTCTGTTAAGCAGGCTCGCCTGGAGGCAGGCCTAAGTCTGGGCCAGGTAGCGCTGGGCGATATCAGCCGCACGGCGATCTATTTTGTCGAGACGGGCAAGGCCAAGCCCTCGATGGAGACCCTGCAGCTGATCGCGCAGCGGACCGGCCGGCCGATCGATTTCTTCCTCGAAGCCGACGCGGACCGCACTCGCGCCGAGGCCCGGCTGCTGGAGCTCGAGAGGCTCCTCGCAACCGGCGACAACGCCGGCGCCGTGGCGGCGGGCGAGGCCGCGCTCACCCTGCACCCTGATGCGGAGACCGAGGCACACATCAACCTGCTCACCTCGCGCGCCCACCTTCGGCTTGCCGAACCGGTGGTCGGCCGCCGCCTGGCGATCGCGGCGCGGGCGCACTACGAGCGGGCTGGCGACCTCCTGATGGTGGCGGAGTGTCTCGGCAACGAGGCGCAGGCGGCTTTCTTGATGGAAGACCCGAGCTCAGTGCAGATTGCACGGGGTGCGCTCGCGACGGTCCGGTCCATGAAGCCTGTGCATCGCCTCACGGAGGCCCGACTGCTTGGAGTGCTGGGGCACGCCCTCGTGCATGATCACCAGTGGGAACCCGCCATCAAGTCATATGAGGAAGCTATCGCGGCGGCCGACGTCGTCCAGGACCTCCAGAGTCTGTCCCTGTTCTACAGCGGGTTGAGCCTTTCGTACGAATCGACCGGGCAGCTCGAGAGGGCGGGACATTACGCGCAGAGAGCCCTCACGATCCATCAGACCTTGAACGATCGGCTTTCACTCGCCCGTTCCGAGAACAACCTTGGCCTGCTTCTTCTGCATGGCGGCAACCCAGCTGCAGCCGAACCACATATCGAGCGGGCTTTACGGCTGTTCGAGGAAGTCGGAGTTGAAACGAGTAGGTCTCATGTGCTCTTGAGCGCGGCCGAGCTGGCGCTGGCCAAGCACGACCTCGGTCGGGCCGAGCAACTTGCGAAAGAGGCGCTAGAGCTTGCCGATCGGCTCGGTGAGACCGCAGCCGTCGCCGAGGCGCACTTCTGGTTCGCCGAGATCGCACAGGCGAGGGGCGATGCACATGCTGTCGATGCGGAATTCGCGGCCGCGCTTCAGGACCTGGATATGGCCGGTGGTCCGGAGCGCACGGCACGCTATCGCGCTGCGTACGCCGAGATACTCGAGTCGCGAGGGGATCTCGCGGGGGCGAACCATCAGCTGAAGCTCGCGCTGGCGGAGCTGGGAGCCCGGCCCGCAGCCGCCGCCATTCAGAGGACGGCCACCGCCTGACCGATTTCGGTTTGGGGCGGCCTGCCAGGCGTTCCTACTTGCAGGCCCTGGCCGAGCTCCGTCAACAAAACAATGGGAAGCGGTGCCAGTGGCTCAAAGGGGGCGTTGGAGCTGATGCCGGTCGTCCTGGTCGTCGACGACGGTGCCGCCAACCGCGATCTGATCAAGATGTTTCTGTCGGCGATCGACTGCGAGGTTCAGCTCGCCGCCGACGGGCCGACGGCGCTCGCCATGATCGAGGCCGCGCCTCCTGACCTGGTGCTGCTCGACGTGCGCATGCCTCGCATGGACGGGTACGAGGTTTGCCGGCGGATCAAGTCGATGCCCCAGGGCCGCCTCCTCCCGGTGGTCATGATCACGGGTCTGAGCCAGACCGCGCACCGAGTTGCTGCGCTCGAGGCAGGCGCCGACGATTTCATGTCGAAGCCCGTCGATGGCGCCGAGCTCATCGCGCGTGTCCGCTCAGCGCTGCGCCTAAAGCAGCTCTACAACACGCTGGACAGCGCGGAGCACGTGATCTTCTCGCTCGCCACCGCCGTCGAGGCGAAGGATGCCTTCACCGAACGCCACACGCAGCGGGTGGGAGAATCCGCGCGCCTGCTGGGGCTGCGCATGGGCCTCGCCGAATCCATGCTCGACACGCTGTACCGGGGCGGCATCATCCACGACATCGGAAAGATCGGCGTTTCCGACTCGATCCTCCACAAGCCCGGGCCGCTCGACCCTGTCGAGATTCCCCAGATGCAGGCGCACGTGGCGATCGGCGAGAGCATCGTGCGGCCGCTCCAATCGACGTCCGGGCTCCTACCGATCATCCGCCACCATCACGAGCGGTTTGACGGCAGCGGTTATCCCGATGGATTGCGCGGCCGCGAGATCCCGCATGTGGCGCGCATCGTTTCCGTCTGCGACGCGTTCGACGCGCTCGTCAACGACCGTCCGTACCGCTTGCGCCGCTCCACCGAGGAGGCGATCGCCGTCCTGCGCGCCGGCGCCGGCACGCAGTGGGATCCCGAAACGGTCGACCTGCTCGCCAGCGAGCTGCCGGCGATCCAGCACCTCGGAGCCGCCTGAAGCTCGACTCCTACCCCGTGTTCTGGAGGCCCGCCGCGACCCCGTTGACCGTCAGCTGAAAGACTCTTTCGGCTCGGACTCTGTCGCCTCGCCGAGCCTTGCCCCGCATGTCACGCAGCGCGCGCAGCTGCAGGTGCGAGAGCGCGTCGACATAAGGATTGCGGAGCTCGATCGCCCAAGACAGGACGCGCCGGTCTTCGAGCAGCCGGCGGTGGCCGGTGACCGCGAGCACCTGCTCGAGGGTCAGGGCGTACTCGTCGAGGACGAGGGAGGCGAGGTCTTCGCGGTCGCCGAGGGCGAGGTAGCGCTCGGCGATCCTTCTGTCTGTCTTGGCCAGGCTCATCTCGGCGTTGTCGAGCATCACGTTGAACAGCGGCCAGTCCCGGTAAGCGCGGCGCAGCTCCTTGAGCGGCGCGGCCGCGAGCCCGGTCCCGATTCCATACCAGCCGGGCAGGTTGAGTCGCATCTGCGACCAGGCGAACACCCACGGGATCGCGCGAAGGTCCTCGAGACGGTGCCCGCTCGCGCGGCGCGCGGGCCTGGAGGCGATGCGCAAACGGCCCAGCTCCTCGATGGGACTGACCCGTAGGAACCACTCTTCAAACCCGGGCGCATCGACGAGCCTGCGGTACGCGGCACGCGACGGTCTGTCGATGAGCGCCGCGAGATCGCGAAACCCGCGAGCGGGGTCGCTGCGCGCGGGCCGCGGTATCGAGGCCTCGAGCACGGCGGACGTGACCTGCTCGAGGTGCCTGCGCGCGATGGCGCGATTCCCGTAGCGGGCGAAGATCACCTCGCCTTGCTCGGTGACCTTGAAGTGGCCGTCGACCGAGCCTGGGGCTTGGGCGCGCACGGCGCGATTTGCCGGGCCGCCGCCCCGGCCCAGCGCGCCGCCGCGCCCGTGGAAGAGCTTGAGCCGAAGATGTTTGCGCACGGCCCACGCGGTCAGCGCGGCTTGCGCGTCGTGGAGGGCGAGGGTCGCGGACAGCGGGCCGGCCTCTTTCGCAGAGTCGGAGTACCCGAGCATGACCTCGACCTCTCGCTGGTTGGCGGCGATCCGCTTCCGGACGGGCTGGAGGCGAATCACCTCGTCGAGCACCGACGTCGCCCGGGCCAGGTCGTCGAGCGTTTCGAACAGTGGAACGACGTCGAGCACAGGCGCCTTGCCGCCCGTCGCATGACGCGCGAGCTCGTACACGTTCGCGACGTCTCGCGCGTCGCGCGTGAAGCTGACCACGTACCGGCGGCAGCTCTCAACGCCGAAGCGCGCCTGGAGCGACGCCATGACCCCGAGCGTGTCGAGCACCTCGCGCGTGAGCGGGGAGCGTTCGGCGCCGGCGCGAATCTCCTCGAGGGCGGACTCATGAACGCTGCTGTGCTGGCGGACCTCGAGCTCGGCCAGGTGGAACCTGAACGTTTCCGCCTGCCAGACCAGGTGCTGGACCTCGCCGTTCGCGAGTCGCGACGCGCCGGCGGCCGCGAGCGACTCCTGGACCGCGCGCAGGTCATCCAGCAGCTCACCCGGCGTGGCATAGGCGGGGCCTTCGTGCCGGCGCGTCGCGTCGATGCGGTCCGCAATGCGCAGCATGAAGACGCGGTGAGGCTCGTCCGAGGAACGAGTGGTGAGGGCGTCCATCCGCTCCTGGTCTGATCTGCGCGCGGCCGACAGCAGCCTTCGCAGCCTTGCCGACGGAGGCGTCGTCGCCGCGTCCACGGTGAGCGAGCGGCCGATTCGCTCGGCGGCGTTGCGAAGCGCAAGCAGCGAGTGCTCCGCGTGAACGTTCATCGTGTCCGCCGTCACCTGGGCGGTGACCGCCGTGTTGCCGTCTCGATCGCCGCCGATCCAGCTGCCGAAGCGGATGAAGGGCGGCGCCGGCGCACCGAGTGCGGTATCGAGCGAGCGCATCAGCTCGGGCACGATGCGGAACAGCGTCTCGTCGAACACTGCCATGAAGGAGCGCACCTCGTCGAGAGGCTGCACGGTCGCGGCGCGTAATTGCGCGGTGCGCCACAGGGAGTCGACCTCTTCGGCTAGCCGCCGGTTCGCGTCGTCGCGCTCGGCCGCGGAGATTCGCGGATCGTCGAGGCGCTCGAGCTGCTCACCGACTCGGCGAATCGCGGTCACGACGGCTCGCCTTCTCGCCTCGGTCGGATGCGCCGTGAAGACCGGGTGGATCTCGAGGCCGGCGACGAGATGGGCGAGCCGCTTCCGTCCGAGCTTGGGCCGGATGTCGCGAACCGTCGCGGCGATCGACTCGGGCGGCGGCTCCGGGCCCCGGTCGCGCTCGCGAAGGACGCGAGCACGATGGTGCTCCTCGGCGAGGTTGGCCAGGTGGAAGTAGCTCGCAAAAGCACGCGCGACCAGCTCCGCCCGCTCCAGCGGCCACGACGCGACGAGCCGCTCCGCGGCGCCCTCGTAGCGGCCGTCGCCGCGTGCGCGGATGACAAGACCTCGGAGCTTCTCGACGTCGCGCAGCAGCTTCGCGCCGCCGTAGTCGGCGATCACCTTGCCGAGCATGTCTCCGAGCAGGCGCACGTCGCGCCTCAGCTCGGGCGGGATCTCCTGGCGGGCGGCTTCTCTCGTGTTATTCGAGGATCGCGTACTCCAGCGAATCCACCAGGGCGAGCAGCGACGCCTCGATGATGTTGCTCGAACACCCCACGGTGGTCCACCGCTTCGTCCCTATGCCCGACTCGACCAGCACGCGGGTCGTGGCCGCGGTCCCCGCATCGCCGTTGAGGATGCGCACCTTGTAATCGTGGAGGCTCACCTCGTCGAGCGCTGGAAAGGTGGGACTGAGCGCCTTGCGCAGAGCGGCGTCGAGGGCGTTGACCGGGCCGTTGCCGGACGCGGCCGTGTGGTACAGCATGCCGCCGACTTCGACCTTGACTGTGGCTTCAGCATGCACAGAGCCGCCATTCTTGCGGACCTGAGTCGTGAAATCGGCGACCGTCCATGGGGCGTTGTATCCGGGCTGCAGGCGGCGCAGCAGCATCTCGAATGACGCGTCGGCCGCCTCGTACGAGTAACCCTGGTGCTCGAGCTCCTTCAGGTGCTGGACCAGCCACCGCGTCTGGGGATCGTCCCGATCGAGCTCCAGCCCGAACTCGCGCGCCTTGGCGAGCACGTTGCCCCGACCCGAGAGCTCCGAGACCAGCACCCTCGCTTCATTGCCCACGAGGTCCGGGTCGATGTGCTGGTACGCATCCTTGTGACGCAGCACGGCTGCCACGTGCTGCCCGCCCTTGTGGGCGAAGGCGCCGTGACCGACGAATGGCTGCTGCAGGGGCAGGGCCAGGTTGGCGATCTCCGCCACGGTCCGCGACAGCTCGCTGAACTGCTTGACCGACTCCTTCGGCAGCGCGTCGTAGCCGAGCTTGAGCACGAGGTTGGAGACGACCGATACGAGGTTGGCGTTGCCACAGCGCTCGCCATAACCGTTGATTGTCCCCTGAACCATGTCCGCTCCGGCAGTGACGCCCTCGAGCGTGTTGGCGACAGCGAGCTCGCAGTCGTTGTGCGTGTGGACGCCGACCCGCGCGCCGCTTCCAGCGTCCCCCAATGCTTTGCGGATTGCTTCGACTCCCACGGCGATGTCGGTCGGACGGCTCCCGCCGTTGGTGTCGCACAGCACGACCCACGACGCGCCCGCCCGCGCCGCGCTGAGGCATACCTCGACCGCATACTCTGCGTCGCGCGCGTATCCATCGAAGAAGTGCTCCGCGTCGAAGATCACCTCGCGTCCGAGGCCGACTCCGTACGCAACCGACTCCTCGACCATGGCGAGGTTCTCGTTGTTCGTCGTTTGCAGCACAGTCGAGACCTGCCATGTGTCGCTCTTGCCGACCAGGGTCCAGACCGGCGCCTTGCTCTCCACGAGGGCCTTCAGGTTGGCGTCGTCCTCGCACCGCCCGCCTGCTCGTCGTGTCGCCCCGAAGGCTGCAAGCTTCGCGTTTTGAAGCGGCTCCTCGGCGAGGCGCTCAAACAGCTCTTCGTCCTTCGGGTTCGAGCCCGGAAATCCGCCCTCCACGTAATCGAACCCCAGGCGGTCGAGCAGGCGCGCGATCCGCTCCTTGTCCGCCGCGGAAAAGGACACGGACGGACCCTGCGCGCCGTCGCGCAGGGTGGTGTCGTACACCACGATCTTTCTGGCGGACATAAAAAAACCTCCCGACCTTCTCGAGGTGGGAGGCCCAACCGACTTCAGCGCGCGCGCTAAGTCGGGGGACCTCCCCGGCTAATCTCGATCCCAATCGCGCGCAGGTTGCGCACCATGGGGCAAGCCTAGGGCATCGATCGGCGGCGCGCATGGTTTCGGCCACCAATTCGAGGGCTGGGGGATAGTGAGACGCTGACAGCCTCGCTTGCGTCTTCGTGCAAGTGACCCCAGATTGGCGCCCTCTCTTAATTGTCGTGTGGCGCGCCATCACGCAGGCCGAATGCGGCCAGGGGGTGGTGGTCCTGGCCGACCTTGGCAGCTCGATCCTGACCGTCCGCCACTTGCTCGACGTCGTCGTCCACCACGTCTTCCGCCCCGACGCAACGTTTGGGGTGCTCGAGGTCGGGATCCAACTGCCGCTTCACGCGAGCTCTTTGGGCAAGGCGATCCTGGCCTACTCGCCGGTGGAGATGGTCGAGGACCTGCTTGCCGAGCCGCTGCCGCGACTGACCAAGCAGACGCTGAGCGATGCCGACCTCAGGCGTGAGCTCGAGGTGATTCGCGATTCGGGCATCGCCACCGAGCGCGACGAGGCGGTGCTCGGCGAGTCGAGCGCCGCGGCCCCGATCTTCGATCACGGAGGGCAGGCGGTCGGCGCGATCGGCGTCGTCGACTCGACCGAGCGCATTTTCCCGAGGGGCCTGGCGCGCGGCCTGGGCGCCGCCGTGAGCGAGGCCGCGCGCGGCGTGTCGCGCGAGCTCGGTGCCCCGCGCTGGCCATACGCCGCCGAAGCTTAGTCCCCCTTATCGTTCTCGCCCAATGGCTGGGCCTGAAGTCACCGGTCTGCTGGTCGAGTGCCGCGACGAGCCTGGAGTCCTCTACCGGATCACCGAGGCGATCTTTCGCCACGGTGCCAACATCACGTACGTCGCGGGAGGCGGGCATCGCGAGGCCGTCGCGGAGCTCCAGCTCGAGGTCTCGGGAGCTCCTGACGAAACGCGCCTGATCGCCGACCTCGAAGGCGTGCAGGGCGTGACGAAGGTGAGCGTCGTCCCGACCTTCCAGACGATCTACGGCAAGCGCGTGATCGTGATCGGCGGCGGCGCGCAGGTCGGGATGGTGGCGCAGGGCGCGATCTCCGAGGCGGACCGGCACAACATCCGCGGCGAGCGCATCTCCGTCGACACCATCCCGCTCGTCGGCGAGGAGCAGCTCGCGGACGCGGTGCGCGCGGTGGCCCGGCTGCACCGGGCTCGGGTCCTGGTGCTCGCGGGCGCGCTCATGGGCGGCGACATCACGACCGCGGTACGTGAGATCCGCGAGTCGGGGATCCTCGTCCTCTGCACGAGCATGGCCGGGTCCGTGCCGGACGCGGCCGATGTGGTGGTGAGCGACCCGGTCGAGGCGGGCGTGATGGCGGTGATGCTCATCGCCGACACGGCGAAGTTCTCCATCGAGCACGTGCGCGGCAAGCGCTTTTAACCGGTCGCCGACGCTTCTCCGCCGTTCGGCCGGTTGACCCACCGTAATGAGTCCGGTTCCCAGCTGCCGACTGCCGTCGACGACAGGATTGGATCAATAAAACGCCGGACAGTTGACAGTGCCGCGGCAAGATCTTTCTCCCTGAGGTCGGCGGTGTCGCGAGCTATCCGCGCGTAACCCACGGTCCATCCCTCGCCTTCGGGATCTGGAAATCGATCCGGCAGCCGCAGGCCGCGCCGCTTGGTCTCTGACCCGAGCGCTGCGCCGAGCCTTCCGGCTTCGATCGATACGTTGCGCGCTAGAAGAGCCAGGTCGGCGAGGTCCCGATACCTTGTGCTTGCGACGTCGATGGCATCTTGTCGCGGGTGCCGTTCGATAAATGCGCAGACCTTGTCGGCTATGTGATCGACCATGGGCCATGCTAAGTAAGTCGGTCGAACGATGCCGGGCAAATCGATCGGAACTAACGGCGGGACTTCCTCCGGACGACCTCGTAGTTCAACACTCGTTACCAGGTCGACATGGAAGCTCGCAAACAGGTTCGCGCCTAGGTATGCGTCGACTCGAATCCGCCTAGCATTTGCGCCCTGCAGCATCGCGCGACCAGGCCGCAAAGTGAATCTGAATTGGTCACCTAGGTCTACTCCGGCAGCCTCGTTCAATGCTCCCTCAGCCTCATCCAAGTCACCTGTATTGCTGTATAGATCGATGTCAAGCGAATGCCGTGCGCGTCCGCCGAGACGCGCCAACAACGCGGTGGCCCCCTTCAACACCCATCGTTCACGCTGGACGGTGAAAAGTCGCGAAAGTAGTCGGTCGTATGCGAACTGGCGTTGCAAGTCCGACAACTGGCTTCCCGGAATTTCTCGCTGCCGGCGTCTAAGGCGATCGGTAATCGCTTGTCGCATGGCCTGCGGATCGCTGTAGAGGCGGTCGTTCATTTGGTGCGCGCCATAGACACGACCTGGTCGCGGCGATCGTAACGAGCTCGCCGAAGTAGATCGTCAAGGAGTGCAACGCCGTCGCCCTTCTTGAATCCGAACCGATCAGCGTGTCGAGCAAGGCTCTCGGCGACTACTCGTGGATAGTCATAGACACCGTCGATGACTTCGACCGTGATTCGGGCAACGCTCTCTGGATCGACGTTATCCGCAAGTAGATCGCCAACCATCCAGCCGGCACGTGTCGTCGGCAGACCAGACATCAGGGCGCGACGGTCCTTTGGCACGACTCCGGTATGAAGCCTCACGTCTGACCTTCGGGTCTGCCGACGGCGTGGGGCCGTGAACTCGTGGACATCCGCCCGAAGGTCGCCCACGCCATATAGAGCGGCCGCGGACTTGTGAGAGACGATCGCTACATCAGGGTCACTCAGACGCTCCCAGGCAGGCCGGGCAGGATCGAGTTGGAGCCATGCAGCTCGAAGTTGTGAGTGATCAGGTTCTGCACCGCCGCGGATGCGGTAAACGCCGTGTGCAATACGCTCGAGCTGTCCACGCGCAATCATCCGGGCAATGGATCTTGGGTCGACACCTTGCCGTTTGGCTTGGCTGAAAGTAAACATGCCCCATTGCCCTTCGGCCAGGTTCTGGAGCTTGGTGAGCGAAGCAGCCATGCTGCATTATATGACGAAAGTGTCATAGTACGAAGCTATGAGCGAGGTATATAGCTGCAAACTATGACACCCTCGTCCTATTTTGAAGCTACCCGGTAAGCGACGGGTCGAGCCGGTTCGCCCTCAGCCGATCGCGCGAGTCTTCACGCTGATCGACATCGTCCCGGTCGCCGAACCGACGTAGACACCGCGAGTCGGCGCTGCGTCGGTGTAGTCGCGGCCCACCGCGAGGCGCACGTGATGCTCGGTGGTGCGGACAGGGTGCGTGGCGTCGAAGCCGACCCAGCCCCTGCCCGGGATCCACGCTTCCGCCCAGGCGTGTGACGCGGCGGCCGTGCGGTCGCCCGGCGTGTGGATGTAACCGCTCACGTATCGCGCAGGCACGCCCATGGCTCGCGCGACGGCGATGAAGAGATGGGCGAAGTCCTGGCATACGCCCGCGCGCAGCTTGAGGACGTCGTCGACCGCGCTGTAGACATTGGTCACTGTTCGGTCGTAGGCGAAGTTGCGGCTGATCGTCAGGGTCAGCTCCTCCAGCGCGCTCTCAACGGATTCGGGCGATGAGGTGTCGCCGACCGCGTGCTGCTGGGCCAGCTCTATCACGCCCTCGACCTCCTTGACCGGTGAGCGGAAGCGCAGGAAGTCCAGCACGAGCTCCTCGCCGGCGTCGGTGTCCGGCCCAAGGCCGGTCTCGACCGTCGAGCGGCTGATCACGTTCAGCGCCGAGTGCGGGCGCACGAGGTTGAAGTAATGGACGTTGTTGCCGTAACCGTCCATGTAGCCTCGCGCCTTGACGCCGTGACTCAGCTCCAGGTTGAAGTCGAGGCAGCGCTGCCCATTGCCGTCCATCGGACGCAGCCTCACCTCCATGACCGTTTCGGCGATCGGACCCGTGTACCGGTAGCGCGTGCTGTGCATGATCTCGAGCTTCATTGCTGCGGCATGCCGCGCCCCTCTTCGCCAGCGACCGCTGCGGGAACCTTGCTCGGGTGGAAGTACGACTCGCGCAGGGCGACCTCGAGCAGGCGCAGAACCGCTCGGCAATCGGCCTCGAAGTCGGTCGGGTGCTCGGCGATCGATTTCGTGTCGGCGTTCTGGTACATCGCGTTCAGGCGAGTCAACAGGCGCACCGGCTTGGAGCGGCGCCCTTTACCCTCGATCCGCGCCACCGCGTCCAACGCCATCGCGCTCGAGAATCGGGCCGAGCGCGGCAGCGAGCGGTCGAGGAGAAGGCACTCGATCACGCGGTCGGCTGTCACGCCGCCCGGATATCGCGCCTGGTACGACTCGAATGCGAAGCACGATTTCAGGACGGCCGTCCACTCGAGCGTATCTTCCGGAGACTCCGCGAGCTCGGCGGTTTTGCGGGTCACCACCGTCGTCACATTGCTCGCGCGCTCGACGAACTTGCCGAGGCGGACGAAGTCGCGGGCCTCGTCGTGCGACATGGTGTCCTCGAGCAGGCCGTCGACCAGCCGGATGCTCATCTGCACGTCCATCAGGAATGGATAGAGGTCACGCAGGAAGGAGGCCTCCTGGGCTCGCCAGTGAAGAGCGTTCACCTGCTCGTACAGCTCGCTCGGAAGCGATGGCCGGACAGCCTGCGCGGCCAGGCGCGCGGCCGCGACGCTGGCGCGGACCGATGGCCCAAGGGTGCCGGCGACAACCATCTCGATCGCCTGCTCGCGGCGTCCCGTGTCGCTGCCCCGCCATCCGGCCAGCTCCATGAACCGAACCCAGAAAGCGGGGCCCGGCTCGTCGGTTCGGTCGAGCGAAAGCGAAACGTGCACACCGAGGATCCGCGCCAGGTGATCCGCACGCTCGAGGTGGCGGCCCAGGAGGGCGAGGGATGTCGCTGCCCGGCTAAGCATCCGCCGGCTCCAGGCCGTCGTCGGCCATCACCCAGGTGTCGCGGCTCCCGCCGCCCTGCGAGCTGTTGACCACCAGCGAGCCTGGCTTGAGCGCCACCCGCGTGAGACCACCGGGCGTGACGTAGACGTCGGGGCCCGTGAGGACGAACGGCCTCAGGTCCTGATGGCCGCGGCGCAGGCGCCCTCCATCGAACACGGGCTGCACCGACAGCGCGACCACTGGCTGCGCGACGAAGGCGCGCGGCCGCGCGATGATGCGCCGCCGGAAGTCCTCGCGCTCCTCTCGCGTGGACGTGGGTCCGATGAGCATGCCGTAGCCCCCGGACGCGTCGACCGTCTTGACGACCAGGTCCTCCAGGTGCTCGAGCACGTACCGGCGATCGTCATCGACGGCGCAGAGATACGTCTCCACATTCGGCAGGATCGGGTCCTCGGCGAGGTAGTAGCGGATGACCTTCGGCACCAGCGCGTAGACGGCCTTGTCATCCGCGACGCCGTTGCCCAGCGCGTTCGCGAGGGCGACGTTACCGGCCCGGTACGCATTGACCAGCCCCGCCACGCCGACGAGGGACTCCTGCCGGCCGAAGATCGGGTCGAGCCACTCGTCGTCGATACGTCGGTAGATGACGTGCACGGGGCGCAGGCCTCGTGTCGTGCGCATGAAGACGTGGTCCTGGTCGACGACGAGGTCGGTGCCCTCGACGAGCTCGACGCCCATCTGCTTGGCGAGGTAGAGGTGCTCGTAGTAGGCGGCGTTGTTGATGCCGGGGGTGAGCAGGACCACGGTGGGGTCGTCGACCCCCTTCGGGGCGAGCCACCGCAAGTGCCGCAGCAGCTCGTGGACGTATCCCTCGACCGGCCGCACCGGGTAGCCGGCGAACAGGTCGGGGAGGACACGCTTCATCACGTAGCGGTTGGCCTGCACGTAGGACGCCCCTGAAGGGGTGCGCAGGTTGTCCTCCAGGACGAAGAAGTCGCCCCGTTCGTTGCGCACGAGGTCGATCCCCGCGATGTGGCAGTGAATGCCGTGCGGCACGTTCAGACCCGCGATCTCGCGCAGGTAGAGCGAGCTGCTGAGCACGATCTCGGGCGGGATCGCGCGCTGCTCGAGGATGAGCTTGCGGCCGTACACGTCCTCCAGGAAGTGGTCGAGCGCCCGGAGGCGCTGCTTGAGCCCCGCCTCGAGCCGCCGCCAGAGGGCCGCCTCGATCACGCGCGGGATGACGTCGAACGGAAAGACCTTCTCCGTGCCCTGGGCGTCTGGGTACACGGCGAACGTGATGCCGTGGTTGCGGAACATCTCCATGGCGAGGCCCCAACGCCGCTGGAGCTCGTCAGGGCCGAGGCGGTTCAGGTGCTCGTAGAGTCGACGGTAGGCCGGCCGGGGCTGCCCGGCGGCCGCAAGCATTTCGTCATAGAAGCCGTTCACCTGGTAGTTGGCATCGATATCCCGAGAACCCACAGCTATAGTTTCAGCGCCATCCGCACACCTGCGAAGACGATCGATCTACGGGTGGGCTGCGAGTTCAAGTACGACGTGAGCGCCCCGACCGTCGCCACCGTCCAGGTGCGTCCGCGTTCCGACGCCCGGCACCAGTTGGTCACCGAGTCATGGTCCACGCAGCCCTCTGTGCCGATCGACGAGTACGCCGACTTCTACGGCAATCCCGTCAAGCGGCTGGTCATGCCGCAAGGCGAGCTTGCCCTGCGTTATGACGCTGTGGTCGCCGCGCCCGACGAGCCCGACCTGGACGGCACAGCCGCCCGGCAATTGCCGGTCGACCAGATCCCGGGCGAGGTGCTCCACTTCACGCTGCCCAGCCGCTACTGCCTGTCGGACCAGCTGATGGGCATGGCATGGGAGTTGTTCGGACAGACCGAGCCGAGCGGGGCGCGGGTCCAGGCGATCTGCGACTGGGTCCACGACAACATCACGTTCCAGTACGGCACCAGCAACCCGCTGACCACGGCCGCGGACGTCCTGGAGCGGCGAAAAGGCGTTTGCCGCGACCTCGCTCACCTCGCGATCTCGTTTTGTCGCGCGTTAAACATCCCTGCACGGTACGTGTTCGGTTACCTTCCCGACGTGTACGTGCCGCCCGACCCCGCGCCGATGGACTTCGCCGCCTGGATGGAGGTCTATCTCGAAGACCGCTGGTGGACGTTCGACCCGCGCAACAACGTGCGGCGGGTCGGCCGCGTCCTGATCGGCCGCGGCCGCGACGCGCTGGACGTGGCGATGCTGACCACCTTCGGGGCGGCCACCTTCAAGTCGATGACCGTCTGGGCGGACCTGAACTCGTGATGGCGATCAACCCCGCGACCGTCGACTGGGCGACAGCCCGGCGTGCGTCGTATCGCGTCCAGCAGACGTTCCGCTACGAGTACCCGGAGCCGATTCGCGAGCTCAACCACCGCCTGGTCGTGATCCCGCCGGAGCGCTTCGGCGACCAGCGCCGCCTGTGGCACCAGGTGTCGATCGGCGCGGGCGCCGCCGGGGCGCGGCTCGAAGACCGTCGCGACCGCTTCGGCAACGTGGTCTTCAACGTGTTCGCGCCGCGGGTGGCGAACTCGATCGAGTTCGTCGCCGAGGTGTCGGTGGAGCGCCGCGCCGCGGAACCCAACCGCCTTCAGGACGGGTGGCTGTCGGAGGCCTACCTGCTCGAGCCGTCGGTGCTGACCGAGCCGGACGACCGGATCATGCGGGCGGCCGACGACCTGGCGGCGACGGCGGAGTACGGGCTGCCGCTCGCCGACAGGATCAACGACTGGGTCTACCAGTCGATGACCTACCGGTACGGGGTGACCGATATCCGCACGAGCGCAGCCGCGGCGTTGGCGATCGGCGCGGGCGTATGCCAGGACTACGCCCACGTGATGCTGGCGCTGTGCCACGCGTGCGGGCTGCCCGCCCGCTACGTGTCGGGACACTTGCTCGGCCAGGGCGGCACCCACGCGTGGGTCGAGGTCATCCTCCCCACGAATGACGGGACCGGCGATGCGATCGCGCATTCCTTCGACCCCACTCACGCCAGCCGCGGCGGGCTGGGCCACGTGATGGTCGCGGTCGGCGCCGACTACCTGGACGTGGCGCCGACCTCGGGCACGTACCTTTCGGGCGCCCGAGGCCGGCTGACGGCAACGAAGCGAGTTACGCTGGTGACAGTCGAGTAGAGAGGGATCGGCTCCCTCTGACCTTCAGGGGAGAGGGATGAGGGGTGAGGGGCACGGGAGCAGATGCTCCAGTACTACATCGCAGGGGTTATCTCGTAGACCGTGATCTTGCCGCCCGACTGCAGGACAGGGCAGCCTTTGGCGAGCTCGGCCGCGGCGTTCAGCGAGTCCGCCTTCAGGATCGAGTAGCCGGTCGCAGGTGGGTTGCCGACCGCGCCATCGTGGACAGCTCCATTGGAGACGTTTTTCGCGTGCTCGCTGAACGGGTTGCCGGCGTCGACGATCTTGTCGCCGAGCTTGCCAAACCAGGCGCCCCAGGCCCCCATGATCTTTTCACGCTCCGCGGGCGACGTCCCAGCGCTGCCTCCGGAATACAGAAGTACGTAATTCGCCATGCCTGTTCTCTCCTTGCGATTGATGTCCTATGGACTCAACTGATGCGACGAACAGACCCGGCCAATTTCGACACGAACCCGACATCGCCTTGGCGGCCGGGTTTAGCCCGGCCGCGACTATGCCTCCAGGTCTGCCAAACGTCGCGTCGAGTAACTACTTAGATAATCCGAACCGTATACCGGAAAGAGAGCGCCGGCCCTGTGGTCGGCAGATCTCTCTGCCTAAGGGACTGAGGGCCGGGTGCCCGTCGCGCAGCGACCTACCTGCTTGGGGCCCCCGACGGGGACACCTTGGGGTTCCCTCTCATTCTTTCTTATCAAATCCACATCCCTAGGGCTATAAATCGCTCGGATGACAGGCTCACGCATCCTTGTCGTTGAGGACGATGCCCGGCTTGCCGCGACCCTGAGTCGTGTCCTCGGGGCGGACGGCTACGACGTCGAGGTTGCGGCCGACGGCAACGAGGCGCTGCGTCGCGCCAGGGAGCGCCCGTTCGACGCGGTCGTCCTGGACATCATGCTGCCGGGCCTGGACGGCATCGCCGTCTGCCGGCGTCTCCGCTCCACCGGCCCGATCCCGATCCTGCTGCTGACGGCGCTCGGCGGCACGGAGGAGAGGGTCCGGGGCCTCGATTCGGGCGCCGACGACTACCTGGTCAAGCCGTTCGCAAACGAAGAGCTGCTGGCCAGGGTGCGCGCCCTGCTCCGCAGGACGGCGCCCGGCGACCACATGCGTTTCGGCGACCTCCGCCTCGAGCCGGCGAGCCGCGAGGCCTGGCGCGGCGAGCGCGTGATCGACCTGACCGCGACCGAGTTCGATCTCCTCCGGCACTTCCTGCGCCATCCCCGCCAGGTCCTGTCGCGCGAGCAATTGATCGACGCGGTCTGGAAGGGCGAGGCCGACAGCGACAACGTCGTCGCGGTTTATGTCGGTTACCTGCGCCAGAAGCTGGAGCTGGATGGCGAGCCGCGCCTGCTGCACACCGTGCGTGGCGCCGGCTACGCCCTGCACGAGTAGTTGCCGCTTCGCCTGAGGCTTGCCCTCTTCGGAGCGGGCGTCGTCGCGCTCGCCCTTGTCGTGTTCGGCCTGCTGCTCTACTCGCTGCTTTCGCGAGGCGGTTTCACGAACCAGGACGACGCACTCCGCACGCGGGCGCACGACGCCGCGGCCGCGCTCGGCGGAACGGTCCCGCCGCCGCAACCGGCTGTCGCGCCCGCCGACCTGGCGACGAGCACCGACGTCTTCGTCGAGGTCATGTCGCCAGACGGCTCGTCCGTCTACACGACAGGCGTCCTGAACGGGTCGCCTCCCGCCGCGAGCCAATCGCTCCTCAGCCAGGCGCAGCAGCATCGCGGGGCCTTCGCCACGCTGGGCTCGCTCCGGCTCTACGTCTTGCCCTTCGCGAACGGCTACGTGATGACCGGGCAGTCGACGCGAGTCCCGGAGTCCAACCGCTCGGGAATCGTCGTGTTCCTGGTCATCTCCGCGGTCCCGGCGCTGCTCGCGGCGTTGATCGCGTCATGGCTGGTCGCCGGCCGGGCCCTGGCGCCTTTGAAATCGGTCGCGGGCGCGGCGGCCGGCATCGGGAGCACGCGTGACTTCGGGCGGCGGCTCCCCCAGCCGCGCAGCCGCGACGAGGTGGCGACGCTCGCCGGCAGCTTCAACTGGATGCTGAACCAATTGCAGGACGCTTTCGAATCCCAGCGCCGTTTCGTGGCCGACGCCTCGCACGAGCTGCGGACGCCGCTGACGACGATCCAGGGCAACGCCGGGCTGTTGAGCCGCGGACCCGCGCTCACCGACGAGGTCCGCGCCGCGGCGCTGACAGACATCGCCGAGGAAAGCGCGCGCATGTCGCGGCTCGTCGACCGCCTGCTCACCCTCGCGCGGGCCGACTCCGGCTTGCGGTTGTCCCTCGCGCCGACCGATGTGAAATCGATCGTCGAAGAGGTGTCGCGCCAGGCGGCCACCCTGCGCCCGGATCGAATCCTCACGGTCGAGGCCGCCCCCGCCGCCATCGACGGGGACGAGGATGCGCTGCGCCAGCTCCTGTGGATCCTCCTCGACAACGCCCTTCGCCACTCCAGGCGCACCGTCGACGTGCGGGTGTCCACGGAATCGGGATGGGCCCGCGTGATGGTCGCTGACGATGGTTTGGGCATCCCGCCGGCGGAACGGGAGCGAGTCTTCGAGCGCTTTTACCGCGCCGATCCGTCGCGCTCGGGCGGCCACTCGGGTCTGGGCCTGGCGATCGCGCGGTGGATCGTCGACCAGCTCCACGGCCGCATCCTCGCCGGCGAATCGCCATCCGGCGGAGGCGCGTTCATCGTCGACCTTCCTCTCTTACGCGCTTCTTAAGCCGGGCGCCGACGATCGTGGCATGTTCGACATCTCACCGGACCACGCGATTGGCCTCTACGCAGGGCTTGCCGCTCTCCCGGTCGCACTCCTCGCGCTGAGGCTCCGGCCATCGCGCCGAGCCGTGCCGGGCACGGTGCTCGGAGCTTCGGTCCTGATGGCGATGGCGGGCGCCATCCACCTGGGTCTCGTGTGGACGCACCTGGGCGAGACGATCACGGCGGCGCTGTTCGTGATGAACGGCCTCGCCTACATCGCGCTGTCGCAGGCGTTCACGTGGCGCTGGTGGCGCATCGCGTCGGCGTCGCTCATCACCATGACGCTACTCGGCTACCTCGGCTACATCATCCTTGGCTTCGACACTCCGGACCAGGTGGCGCTTGCGACCAAGCTCATCGAGCTGACCGCGCTAGGCCTCGTGCTGGTCCCGGTGCGAGGCGAGCAGAGACTGCGCCGGTGGCGCTGGGGCACCCTAGGCGTGGCGGTCCCGTTCCTCACGGTGCTCTCTCTTTCGGTCGTCTGGATCGACGACCTCGCGCGGCCGGACGCGGAGCATGTGCATGCGGGCGCGGTGCTGCAGGCGACGAACGACGTGGCCACCCCGGAGCAGGTGGCGGCGGCGCAGCGGCTCTACGACGCCACTGCGACCGCGATCGCGCCGTACCGCGACTGGCACGCAGCGTGGGCTGCCGGGTTCCGGCCGGGTGGCCCGGAGAACATGCCGTCCACGCACTGGATGAACCAGCGCAACGTCGATGCCGGCTACGTGATGGACCCGCGGCACCCACAGGGCCTCGTCTACGCCAACACGAAGCACGGACCCGTCTTGATCGGGGCGATGTTTCAGATGCAGCACATCGGCCAGTTCGGTCCCGACCCCGGCGGCCCGCTGACCTCATGGCACCAGCACGAAAACATCTGCTTCACGCCTTTCGGCTTCGAGTTCAGCTTCATGACGCCGACCGCGACGTGCCCGCTCGGCGCGATCGACATCAGCGCGTCACCGATGCTGCATGTCTGGATCGTGGACAACCCGGGCGGACGATTCGCCGTCGACATCGATGACAAGGTGGTGAGACGAATTGATCAAGGCTGATTCATCGAGCAAACCGGAAGCGGCCTTTGTACTGCTTGGCATGCAGAGCTTGTTCTGGTTCATCGCCGCGATCTCTTCAGCGCCGTTCGTCCTCGCGGGCGAATACGCGATGGGCGCGCTGGTCGTTGTCACGCTGCTGCTTGCTCTCGCGACCTGCCTCCTCGGCATCGGCGTCTTGTGGCGGCGGCGCAAGGCGCGAGGTTTCGCGATCGCGCTCGAGGTGGTGTGCCTTTTCGGCGCCGCCCTGCTCCTCTTGATCCCGATCGGCGCGAATCACGGACCGGTCTCTTTGATGGTGAACATCGCGCTGCCAATCGCGGTGATCGTGCTGCTGCGCAAGGACCCTCGAGAGTCGTTTTCCTAGACGGCCGCGCAGGGGTCAGTACGACGCGCGTGCCTTCAGCGGCCGCCGCTTGAGCGCGGCGTCGGCATCGTCGGAGGTGACGAACCTGCGCCGGAAGTTGCGCAGGGCGAAGCGGTCGCACGCAGTCTCCGCGGCCGAGCCTTTGCCGAGCACCTCGTGCAGGTACCAGTGCATCCATTCGTGGCAGTACAAGAACCGCAGCACGTCGCGCCGGCCGCGGAAGAACACCGTCTCCGAAGCCCAGGCGAAACGCATTCCCTCGCCGCGTTTCCGCCGCGCCGCGTAGATCACCGGCTCCTTGAAGGACCGAAACGGGATCGGCACCTGCAGGACGATCCGGCGCTCTTCGAACTCGCAGCGAGCCGCGAGGTGGGGCGTCCAGCGATAGCGCAGCGGCTTGACCAGCACGTCGTAGTCACACCGTGGGAGGCCCTCCAGCGCACGCCGGGCCTGGGCGGTGCTGAAGCCCGCGAGCTCGGACCGGATCGCCATGGTCGCAACAGGATAGGCGCTACCCAGGAGCGGGTGGAATGGTACGGCGACACGGTTCGCAGGGCAGTTCCGGACCCGGGTTGGACGCCGAGGAAGCCTTCGAAAACTCAAGGCCCACAGCCCTTGCGGTCCGGCCTACCGCGGTTGCGCGTGCTCCTCAGACGGGGGGATCACATGGAGGTGATGTCGGGGGTCGACCCTGGTGTGCAGACGGACCGCGGTGCCATCGGCGAACGTTCGGATCTGGACGAGGTCGCACAGGTGATTCGCGAGCCAAAGCCCGCGAGGTTCGCGGAGGCCTGGCCCCGGCTTGGTGCGGTCGCTAAGCGGAACGTCGTAACGTCCGGCATCGCGGATCTCGCAAACGAGGTTGCCGCCGTCTCGCCACATCCGGAGGGCTCCTCGCCCGCCGCCGTGAACGATGCTGTTCGTGGCAACCTCGTTGACCGCGGTCACCAGCTCCGTCGCGCGCGCCGCGCTCAAACCCGCGGAGGTCGCGAAACGGATGACCTCTCCGCGAAGGCCGAGCAGATTCTCTGCGTCGAAGCTCAGTTTCGGTGGTCCGGCCTTCGGCGCTGGAAAAGGCACGTCGAACCGCGCCCCGCAGGCCTCGACACCTCGGAAGTCGGTGCTGTGGAGCGAGGTGGCGGCGTCCCTTACGAATTCGTGGCTGCGTCGTGCTTCGTCGATCACGGACGGATCGAGGTGTGCGACGTCATATGGACAGAGCAGCGACCAGGTCTGCCCCTGCCAGAAGGCGACGTTGAGCAGCGATTCGTGGCGCTGGCACTCGACCAGCTCGTCGGCGGTCCTTCCGTTCCAGATTGGTTCCCCGATTCCCCGCAGGCGCGTGTTCTCCGTTCCGTACCGTGTGACGAAGTCTCGCCACGCCGGGATGATGCGCGCCGGGTTGGCGCCCACCTGGGCCATGTCGGCGAACAGCACTCGGTCGGCGTCGCCGCCCAAAGCCGCTCGGAGCAGGTCTATTTTTTCTGGAGATTCGACAACCAGGACCGGCTCGCCGGCCTCGATGCCGTCCTTGATGAACGGCACCGTGCCTGCGATGAACTCCGCCCAACCCGAGTAGAGAAAGGCCTCGTGGCGGAACCTGTCCACCGCCTCCGCTGTGACGCTCATACGGCCGTGGCTCCGCACGCGCAGATCGAGAGATTCGGCAGATCGGACCAGCCCGTCACACGCATCACCGTCTGCAGCTGGTGGGGCAAACCGTGCAGCAGGAGCCGGCTCCCTGCGCCAAGTTCGGTCGCAATCGCGACCAGACCCCGGATGCCGCTGATGTCGCAAAAGCTCAGGGCGCTCAGGTCGAGGTGATGGTCGCCGCCATCCGGAAACGCGATTCTCAGGCCCTGCATGACCGCGTCCGAGTTGGTCATGTCGATTTCGCCGGCGAATCGCAGGCCCGGCGGCGTCGTGGTCCGCGTTACGAGAAGGTGCTTGTCCGCGTACACCGGCCCTTCGCCTTCAGCCTTGAAGAGATCCTGGATGAAATACCCCTCTGCGGTCCAGAAATAGCCTGGACCACCCCTGACATTCCTCACCAAGAGTTTAACAACATAACTGCAACATCTACTCAACCCGAGAAAGCGATCGCCTAAGAATTCGCCAAAAACATCGCCCCAGAAAACGTTCGGTAGACCGTTTGCCCCACTCGTTAGTGAATTGGAGGAGCTTGGCCAGCAATGGCCGAGCCCTCCAGCAATTTTCCCTTCCCCGCTCGCCGGGGAAGGTGGCCCAGCGCGAAGCGCTCGGCCGGATGGGGGCAAACCCTTCCGCAGTCTCCTCGCCTAAATCGCCCGCCCGACTTGCGGGTTGGTCCCGAATCACTCGTTTCAGCGCCCGCCCACAACTCACACCGGTCCGACAAGTCGAACCGCTCATCGACGGCGTTCCTAGTGTGTGAGGGACTGGGAGCGGGCCTTTGAGCCGGATGACGACGACGTTGCTGATGCGGGTGCGGAGATCCAGGATCCGATCCTCCGCGCCATCCCCGCGGGTCCGAACTCAGAACCGCCGCGCGAGGAGCGGCTGAAGCCGGATAACAAGCCTGGACAGGAGGCGGACGCAGGATCGCCGCCGGCCGGGCGCAGCACCTTCGAAGAGGCGACCAGGCGGGGACCGCTTGGTTGGTTCCAGCTGCTGGGCCCTGGACTCATCACGGGCGCCAGCGACGATGACCCGAGCGGGATCGGAACGTACGCGCAGGTTGGCAGCCAGTTCGGCTACTCGGTCCTCTGGACGGCCATCTTCACGTTTCCGTTCATGGCCGCGGTCCAGGAGCTGTGTGCCCGCATCGCGCTGCAAACCGGAGTCGGCCTCGGCACGGCGCTGCGCCGCAAGTTTCCGAAGTGGCTGATCGGCATTTGCATCGCCGCCCTCTTCGTGGCCAATACCATCAACGTCGGCGCTGACCTAGGGGCCGTCGCAGCCGGAGGATCGCTTCTCACAAAAGGCGCGCTGCACCAGCTATGGCTTGTCGCGCCGGTGGCGGCACTGGTGCTCGGGCTGCAGCTCTTCGCCACGTATTCGGTGATCTTCAAGATCTTCAAGTGGCTGACGGTCGCGCTGTTCGCGTACGTGATCACCGGCCTGCTGGTCCATCCAGACGCGCGTCAGGTGGTGCTGGCCAGCGTGGTTCCGCACGTCGAGCTGAGCAAAGGATTCGTAGCAGCGCTGGTCGCCATCTTCGGCACCACGATCTCGCCTTACCTGTTTTTCTGGCAGGCGACATCCGAGGTCGACGAGATGCGTGCGGCGGGTAAGGTGACCGAGGCCGAAAGGCGCGGGGTCACGATCTCGGAGCTCAAGGTGGCTCGCGCGGACATCGTGATCGGGATGTTCTTCTCCAACCTCGTGATGTACTTCATCATCCTGACGACGGCCGCCGTTCTGCACGCGCATGGCAAGACCGACATCCAGTCCGCGGACCAGGCCGCGCAGGCGCTGGCGCCCCTCGCGGGCCAGTGGGCTTTCGTCCTGTTTGCGCTCGGCATGATCGGTACAGGCCTCCTTGCAATCCCGATCCTCACTGGCTCGGCCGCTTACGCGGTCAAGGAATTCCTCGGCCTCAAGGGCGACCTGTCGGACAAGCCGTGGTACCGGCCGACCTTCTACGCGATCGTGGCGATCTCGACGATCGCCGGCATCTCGCTGAACCTTCTCGGCATAGATCCAATCCGCGCCTTGTTCATCACGGCGGTCATCAACGGACTTGTGGCGCCGCCGCTGCTGGTCCTGATCGTCATGCTCGGGTCGGACCGCACGATCATGAAGGAGCGCACCAGCGGCGCCGTCAGCCGTTCCCTGACCTGGATAACCACCGGGGTGATGGCAGTCGCCGCCCTCGCGTTGTTGGCCACGCTCCTGCTCCCCTGACGTCGGGCGGAAGGCGGCTTGCCCACTTCATCGACACGGCGCGTATGGTCAATACGCGACGCGTTCACCAATCGAGGAAAGCTCGTATGCGCGCTCCTGTTGAAAGGACGGTAGACACCGACGGGGCGTCCAACGCCCGAGGCCTGGTCGCCTCGGTGATCAGCGACGCTCAGCGCCTGGTGACGCTCGAGATCGCGCTCGCGAAGCAGGAGGTCAAAGAGCTCGTCACGGCCAACGCGATCGCGGCCGGCCTTGCGGCTTTCGGGGTCCTTCTCATCCTGCTCGGGATCCTGGTGGCCGTGCCCGTGATGATGGTGTTGCTGTTGCCGTGGCCATGGGAGGCCGCGGCCGTGTGGGCGATCGCGTATGTCGCGATCGGATTCGTCCTCGTCCTGATAGGCAAGGCGCGCTTCAAGGTCGCGCTGCCGAAACGGACCATGCAAAGCCTGAAGGAGAACAAGGAATGGGCGCTTCGGCGAGTGAGATCGAACGGCAAATAGAAGAGACCCGCAACCGGATGGACCAGAATCTCGGCGTCCTGGAGGACCGGGCGGTGTCGAACGCGGTGCGGTTCGGCCGCGTCGCCGCGATCGCGGTGGGCGCCATCGCCCTGGCAGGCGCCGGCTTCCTCATCTACAGGCGGATGCGCAAGCCCACGTTGCAAAGGAAATTGATGGACCGGCTCAGCGGCATGTCGGTCGACTCGCTGCGTGAGCTCGCCGGCGATATGAATTCACGCTTGAAGAGATCACTTCCGTCGGTAACGGTCACGGTCAACGAGAGGACCGAGGAGCCCGGCACGATGGAGAGCATCGTCCGCAAGGCGGCGCCGGCGATCGTCGGGACCGCCTCGACCGCGCTGCTCGAAAGAGTGGCCCGAGCGGGGGACGGCGACTCGCGCCGCCCGGTGCCCCAGGCAGACTGAACGGCGGCATGAAGGCGCGGATCCAGTCCGTAGTCAAACGCGCTCAGGGAACGCTTCCGGCTCGCGTGCTCGCCGCCTACGGAGAAAGTCAGGCCAGCAACTACGCGCTCGCGCTTGCATTCGCCGGCTTCATGGCCATGTTCCCGATGATCCTCGGGGCGCTGTCCATCATCGGCCTGGCCATTCGCGACCCCAGGACCGAGGCGCAGTTCCAGCTGCTGGTGCTGCAGATGTTTCCGGCGAGCGCGCAGCCGGAGCTGCAGCGAGCTCTGCTGGGCGTCAAGGCATCCGCGGGCTGGTTGGGGCTCGTTTCGCTTGGAGGTCTGGTTTGGAGCGCGAGCAGCATCTTCGCGACGATGGAGTTCGCACTCACGCAGATCTTCGGCAGCCGGCAGCGCAACATGCTGCGCCAGCGCTTGATGGGGCTGGTCATGATGCTGATCCTCGTCGCCGCGATCGCCGTCACGGTGGCGGTCAACGCCATCGCGGGCTTCTTCCCCTACGCCGGGCTGATCAGCGTCGTGGTCGGCTCTGTGGTCATGATCGGCCTGCTCGTCGCCCTGTATCGCTTTGTCCCGAATCGCACGTTCCGGGTGCGCGACGTCCTTCCCGGGGCGCTGCTGGCCGGCGTTCTCATCGAGGTGCTCTCGCTCGCCTTTCCGCTCTACGCCAGGATCGCCGGCGGCTTCAACACCTACGGCGCCCAGTTCGCGCTTTTCTTCCTCCTGGCGACCTGGTTCTATTTGCTGAGCCAGCTGATCCTGCTCGGGGCGGTCTTCAACCGCTTCCGGCTGGGTGATCCCTCACACAAGGGAATGATTGCCAGCCCGATGGCGGAAGCCCGGGCGAAAAGAAGCCCGGTCGAGTCGATCAAGCAGAAACAGACCGTCGAGGATCAGCCGGGCCAGGTGCCCCGCCGCTCTGCTTTTCAGCGGGTCGCGCTTGGCGCCGTGGTCGCGCTGGCCGTCGCCGCAGGGGTGGTCAGGCGGCGCCGCCCGGGAGCGACCGGCTAGGTATCTCGCCCCATTTCGGGCGTTTCCCAAACGAGCGGCCCAAGCGACGACTCGATGCGAGTGAAGGGGTGTGGGTCGTAAACCAATCTCAAAGGAGGTTCGTGCGTCTTGGGAACTCTGCTGTTCATTCTGCTCGTCATCCTCGTGCTCGCCGTGCTGCTTGGAGCCGGCGGGTACAGCGTTCGCAGGTACTGGAGCCCGGCCGGATCTGAGGTCGTCGAGACAAGCGACACCAGGGGCGGCGCGGGCGCGGGAATGGCCGCGGCCATACTTGCCCTGCTCGTGCTGATCCTGCTGTTCTTCGGCTTCACGCAGTGGAACTGGTTCGGCACAAGGTCCGCCGCGCCGTCGAACAACCCGACCGTCTCATCTCCCGCTCCAACCGCCCAGCCGGGCGCCGGCGGCGGTGGTGGCGGCGCTTCGCCGAGCGCGATGCCGTCTCCTTCGAAGTAGTTCTCCCTGAGCTCCTCAGGGGAGCACCAGAGGGTCGGTCTGCGGACCGGCCCTCTTTACTTTTGCCGGGAATGCGGCGCCGGCGCAGGCGTTGGCCAAAGTCAGTGCCCGAGGTTGACGTCAGCTCATGAAGGCGGAAAAACCGGTTCAGGGCGCTCGCGCCGGCACGGGTAACCGGCCCTGCCGCGAGCGTTTTCCAGGTAGAGACGTAATTCACGGCTGGTTCGCGCCAGGCGCACACGCCGGGTCGGGACCTAGCTCGAAAGGAGCTGAATCAAGAGTGGTTGCGTTGATCGTCCTGATCCTGCTGCTGCTGCTCCTCGGTGGGGGCGGTTTGCTTGCACCAGCGCTGCACATCCTCTGGATTGTGCTCGTCATCGGGCTGATCCTTTGGCTCCTCGGCTTCTTCGTCCGAGCCGCCGAAGGCAGCCGTTGGTATTACTGGTAAGCGGAATGAGCGGAAACCCTGCGGTTTCCGCTCATCGCCTGCCCTCCGCGCGGGACCCGGCCCTCATTTGCAGGGTCAGCGCAGGACGCATGCACAGGGCCGGCGCTCACCTTCCCTGATGTTTTGATTTCTCGAGTTGCCACTCCTCGGCCGCGATTGGGATGGCTTTAGGTCACGTGCGTTGCGGCCGGAGTAAATCCGTCCGCCCTGGCGACCTTCGAGGCATTACGTTTTGGCAGGTTTGATGCGAAGGCTTCTCCTGTGGTGCGCGCAGAACCGGTGGCTGTCCACTCACGTGCCCCGGTGGGGCTTTGCCCGTCGCGCCGTCAGGCGCTTTCTTCCCGGCGAGGGCTTTGACTCCGCGCTGAAGGCGGCGACGGACTTCAGACAGCACGGCATCGGCGCGCTGTTCACGCTCCTCGGCGAGAACCTCACCGACCTCGAGGACGCGAACCGCGTCGTCGAGCACTACGAAGAGGTCCTCGCGGCGGCGACGGGTATCGAGGCCGAGATCTCCGTCAAGCCGACCCAGGTAGGCCTCGACATCGATGCCGCGGCCGCATACGCCAACATGCAGCGGCTGGCTCGGGCTGCCGAGAAGGCGAAGAGCTTTCTGTGGGTCGACATGGAGGGCAGCGCCTACACCGACCGCACCCTCGACCTGTACGCCCGCCTGCGGGCGGAGCATCCACACGTCGGCGTGGCCCTGCAGGCATACCTGCGACGCACCATCGGCGACGTGACGAGGCTGCTGCCGCTGAAGCCCGCGATCCGGCTGGTCAAGGGCGCCTACGCCGAGCCGCCCGCGCTCGCGTTCGCGGCGAAGAAAGACGTCGACGCGAACTACCTGGCCCTATCCGCGATCATGCTGCCAGAGGTCAAGCGGCGCAGGCTTCGGCTCGTGCTCGGCACGCACGACACGGATCTTTTCGCCAGGGCGTGGGCGTTCGCCGATGCGCTGGGCATGGAGCGGTCGCAGCTCGAGGTGGCGATGCTCTACGGGATTCGTACCGGCGAGCAACTGCGCCTTGCCCGCGAGGGTTTTGCTGTGAGGGATCTGATCGCCTATGGCGACGCATGGTACGGGTGGTACCTGCGCCGCCTGGCGGAACGCCCCGCGAACATCTTGTTCGTGGCGCGCCAACTGCTTCCGTAAGGGCAAAAGCGCGGAAGCCCCTCTCCCTTGAAGGGAGAGGGGCCATACCTTGACCGGGTGAGGGTGACGGCCTACGGAACCGTGGGCACCTGTCCCGCGTTCTCCTGCGCCTCGCGCGCCGCGCTCTCGCCTGCCTCATGGGTCGGGTCTTCATTGGGCACGAACTTGGCGGGAGTGGTCGAAGACGAGCTGGACGAGGGGCTGGGCGTCGGCGTCGTCGCCGCCGAGGCGGAGAGCATGGTCGCGCCGTACAAGACGGCTCCAGCCACCCCTCCGACGAGCATCGAGCCCGTGATCGTCGCCGCGATCGCGGTCCTCCGAATTACGTTCACTGTCTGTTTCCTCCTGGTTTGATTTCGCTCTCTTCACGAGCGTCGAGACCTAGACTGGCCACCGTCGCTCAGCGGCCCTTGTGAGGTTGCTGGGAGTTGGCCGAGTCGAGTGATCCACGCAACCGCCAATTCCGTACAGATGGACATGAGCTTCAGCATCGAGCGCTACAAGGAAGAGTCCAGGAAACTGGATATCGCGGGAATCGAATGGGACGAAGTCGCTTCTCATCCGCTCTCGAAAGGCGACCTGTTCTGCCTGCACTACATGATGGACATCGAAAACCACGTTCCCCTCTACCTCTCCCACCTGCTAGTGACCCGCGCATGCATGGACCCGATCCTCACCGCGTTTCTCGCTTGCTGGAATTACGAGGAGCTGTGGCACGGGGAGAACATCGGGCGGCTGCTCAACCTCTTCGGGATCGAGTTCGACACGCAGGACCGGATCGCCAACGTGCGTGCGAACCTAGGCCTGAAGAACAGCGTGAGCGTAATCTCGACGATGGCGGGCTCGTGGATGCTGAAAGATTTCTCCGCGGTGTACCTCTCGATCGGCGCGATCAACGAGCTTTCCACCCTGACCGGATACGGCGCGTTGATCCGCAAGTCGGGGCATCCGGTCTTGAAGGATCTGCTGAGCCGGATCATCAAAGACGAGCGCCGGCACTTTGCCTTCTACTTCAACTCCGCCAAGGAATGGCTGAGCGGCAACGAGCGCGCCCAGCGTGTCGACCGGTGGATGCTCGACCGCGTGTGGGTGCCGGTCGGTCAGGGCGTCAAGACGCAAGAGGAGGTCGACGCGCTGGCGCTGTACTTGTTCGACGATGAGCAGGGAGAAGAAGAGCTGCTCGAGCTGGACGCGAAGATCGGCAAGCTGCCGGGCCTGGCGGGCATCAAGCTGATGTCGAAAGCCCTCTACGGCGCGAGGGAGCGGGCGCGCCGCGATCCTCATTGGGGTTGGCGGATCATCGAGCGGGAGCAGTGGGCCATCGCTCCGCCAAGGAAGTCGCCCATCGGCCACCTCACCGGAAGACGGACTGAAGTGGAGGCGGCGACGTCGTAGCCGCCGCCGGCGACCGGGAGCTCGCCGCGGCGCTTGCGGCCGGAAGTCATGAGGCACTCGCCGAGCTGTACGACCGCTACGCAGGCCTTGCCTATGGGGTCGCGATCCGCGTCCTCGGCGATCCGGCCCGCGCCGAGGACGCCGTGCAGGACGCGTTCATGAACGTCTGGAATCGTTCGGCGAGCTTTGACGCGGAGCGCGGCTCGCTGCGGGCCTGGCTGCTCACCTCGGTGAGGAACCGCTGCATCGATTACCTGCGCGGCCGCGGTGCGCATGAGCGACGCGAAGTCGACCTCGACCCCGAGCTTGCCTACGCGGCCTCGCCCTCCGACCCTTGGCGCGAGGTCGCCCTCTCCCTGGAGCGGACGGCCGTGCGCGACGCGGTGGGCAGTCTGCCGGTCGAGCAGCGCCAGGTCGTCGAGCTCGCATATTTCGGCGGCTACTCGCAGAGCGAGATAGCGGACATGACGCGGGTTCCGCTTGGCACGGTGAAGGGGCGGATGCGACTGGCTCTCGAGAAGCTCGGCTCTTACCTGCGCGGCAGAGGTCTCGTCGATGTCTGACCACGAAGAGCTCGAGAGCTCGGTCGCGGCCTGGGTACTGGGCGCACTGGAACCGGATGAGGCGGATGCTCTGCGCGCCCACGTGGACGGCTGTGCGACGTGTCGCGAGGTCGCGTCGCGCTTGCGCCGAGTCGTTGGGGCGCTGCCCCTCGCGGTGGAGGAGGTGGCGCCACCGGCGCGTCTGCGCGAACGCGTTCTCGCGGCGGCGGCCTCGACACGTGGTCCCGGCGTGGTACAGATGCCGGCGCGGCGCACGCGCCAGCGCCCGTGGCCACGGCGTGGGTTGCTCGTGCGTTTCGCCGAGCGAGTGCCGCTGTATGCAGCCGCCGCTGTGGCGGTCATCGCGCTACTGGCAGGACTGCTCATCGGCGACATCGCCGGGCGCGGGCCTGCTGCCCCGACCGGCCAGGTGGCACGGTTCACGCTGTCGGGCCACCAGGACATGGCGGGGTCGCAGGCCACCGTGATCGACCTGAAGAGCGATGGTGTCGCCCTGGTCGACTTTCGCGGTCTGCCCCCGCTGCCGGCGGGCAGGGTTTACGAGGTCTGGCTCATCCCGGCCAGCGGCAGCCCGGAGGCGGGAGCGGTGTTCGTGCCAGACGCCAACGGGGCCAAGGTCGTCCTGGTCAGTAGGTCACTCGCGGGCTATACGCAGATGGCGATCACGAACGAACCCGGGCCGCAGGGTTCGACCGCGCCGACGCAGCAGCCGGAGCTCTACGGCAAGCTCGGCTGAAATGAACAGAGCCGGCGGCACCCCGGTGCCGACCGGCTCTTGGTCGCTTAAGAAACCGAGACGCTAGTTCTTGCCAGGCACGATCGGCGCGCGCTGCTCCTGCTCCCGCGGAAGGTCCGGCTTCTCGAGCTCGTCCTCTCCTTGCTCGCCGCGCTCGTCGAGAGGATGCTCGTGCTCCATGTGGGCTTTCAGCTCCTCGGAGTTCGCGAGGTCCGCGTCACAGATTTCGCATCTCACGGCTTGTCACCCCCTGTGAGGTATGAGGCGCCCAGACCTTGCGGCCCGAGCGCCTCAACAACAAAACGCCTGTGCGATCGCCGCTACCGGCCCCGGGTTCGTTCTCTTTGGGGAGGGAGATCGGAACCGGGAATGAACCAGGAGGTCGGAATGAACACACTTGCGGACGAGATCAACAGTCAGATCGGCGCGGGGCGCGACACGATCCGGCGCTCACTCCGAGAGGGGCAGATGACGGTGGGCCGTATGCCGCGGGCTGGATGGGTGGCCGTCGGGCTCTTCGCCTGCGGCATCGGCCTCGCCGTCGGCTGGATGGTCCACCGGAGCCGCCGCCGCCGCACGCTCGTCCAGAGGCTGCACGACGTGCTGCCGGAAGGGGTCCGCGACCTCCCCGGGGGCTTGCGCGCCCAGGCCAAGAAGGTAAGGGCGGTCTAGGCTGCCCGCGCCGCGCTCGGCGCCAGCCGGAACGGCTTCCTCACCTTTTCGGGCACTGTCGTCCGCGCGCTCCCGTTCGAGGGCCCGGCCACGAGCTCGCGCCGTGCCGACTTGTAGCCCCAATCGATCAGGTCACGCGTGTGGCTGAAATCCGCGGGCGAGACGTCGGCGAGGTCGAGCGAAGGCATGACGTGGATCTCGGCGACGTTCCTGAACGCGGCCACCTCCGCGTCCAACTTTTGCTCGACGATTCGCGCCAGCGCATGGAGCGCCATGCCCAACGCGTTTGTCGGCTCGCGGTTCAGCCACGGATAGCCGACTGGCAGGACGTAGATCCTGCTGGCGCCGAGCTCGAGCGCGACCGTGATCGGCGTGTGGTTCGCGACGCCGCCGTCGACGTAATCGCGCCGCCCGATGCTGACGGGCGGGAACACCCCCGGGATGGCGCAGCTCGCGAGCAGCGCCGGGATGGCGGACCCTGAGCTCAGGATGGCCGCTCGACCGCTCTTGAGCTCCGTCGCGACGACGTGGAGCGGGAGCGCCGAGTCTTCCAGCCGCTCGAACGGCATGTGCCTTTCGAGGATGGTGCGCAGGCTGGCGTTCGAGATGAAATGGTTGCTCCGGCCGAGGAGGCCGGCGAAGCCCGTCACCGGGCTGAGCGGGAAGACGTCCTGGCGGCGGAGGCCCAACCATATCTCGGCGAGCGCGTGAGCGCCGTCGACGGTGGGCCGCCCGGCGATCCAGGCTGCGTTGACGGCTCCGACCGACGTGCCGACGAGGAGATCGGGCGCGACACCGTTTTCGAACAGGGCTTGGAGCATCCCGACCTGGACGGCGCCCAGGCTTCCACCGCCTGAGAGGACGAAGGCGGTTCGAGCCTCACCCTGTGCCCCGATTTGCTCGGACAGGGGTTGCCGGCTCATCGAACCGCGGCGATGAGCCTCGTCATGCCGCCTTGCTCATGTCGCTGTCAGTCCTGTCGTTGAGCTTGCGGCGCTTCTCGCGCAGGCTGTCCAGCATGTCGGCGGCGTCGATGCGGTCCCAGAGGCGCCAGTCAGATTCGGACCGCCACACCTGGTCGAGCAACGACTCGAGTTGGGTGTGCAGGTCGGGCGCGTCGGACTTCGATCTGAATCTCACCATCCGTCTCCTACTTCCAAAACGCGCACGCAGCCACTTGGCAACTACCACTATTGGACGGTCTTTGGAGACCACTTTTGAGTTAGGCCACCCACACCGGCGCGGAGGTCGAGTCGAGGCCTAGGTCGGTCGTGATGTCGCGCGCGGACGCGGGTCCGGATGAGCCGACGGTCCAGAGCTGGAAGCCGCCGCCGGGCGTCGAGGGCGCCAGGAAGGCGATCGTCCTTCCGTCAGTTGAGAAAGTCGGGGACGCGACCAATTGTCCGGTGACGAGCGCCGCCGGCGAGCCGAGGGTGAGCGTGTCCGGATCGAACGTCGCAACGTCGAGCTCGGCGGTCTGGCTCGCTCCCTTGTTGCAGACCATCGCGATCAGCTTCTCGTCGGGCGAGAGGGCGGGCTCGGAGCAGCCGAGCTCCGGAGCGGTCAGCGCCTGACCAGTGCTATGGGCACGCTTCTGGACCCAGATCTGCCCATGGACCTGGAAGGAGTCGTCGATCGAGTACTTGGTGTAGATCAGGCCACCGCCACGCAGAGGGAGAGGGGTCACGTCGCCTCCGGTGTAGTCGTTGGGCTGCGTCCACTCGACCGCCCTGCCGTTCGCGTCCAGCGGGCTGGCGAAGATCGCAAGGTCGATCCGGTAGCTGTTGAAGTAGTCCTTCGGGTCGAAGTCGTAGTAGAGGAGCGTCCCCTCAGGGCTGAAGCGCGGATAGAACGTCCAGTGGTTCTCCTCCGCCGAAACCGTCGAGGAGTTGTGCGACAGCTGCGCGACGGTCTTGCCGCCGGTGGTCAGCAGGTAGAGGTCCGAGAAGTTGGGCTGCCGCCTGACCGCGACGAGCTCGTTCTGGGGAGCTGTCGCGGGCTGCATCCAGCCGTTCTCGGAGGTGATCTGGGTGAACGACCCGTGCTGGAACCGGTAGATCGCGCCGCCCTGGACCATGTACAGAGTGCCGGGGAGCTGCGGAGCCGAGACCTCGGTCGGCCGGTGGACGGTGGCGTGGCCGCCCTTCAAGAGCCCGGCCGCGTGGTAGACGCCGATGCCGAAAGCGAGCATCGCGATCACCAGGCCCACGCCGACCAGCCGGCGAATCACGGGAAGCTCTGGTGCACGAGCGGGATGATCTGCCCCCAGTCTGGAAAAACCACGCTCTGGCCGGCCGCGAAGCCCTCTGACGTGTAGGGCGGGACGAGGACGACTCGGTGGATGCTCGAGCTATTGAAGTTGCCGGCGATCGAAAGCAGCTGGCGAATGTGGTCGATGCCCATCCCGGTCTTGATCTCTCCGTTGAAGGCCGCGGCGAGTCCGGGCAGGTCGGCGACGTTCAGGTGCGACGCCTGGGTTTTGATGGCGAGCAGGACCTGCTGCTGCCGTTCCGACCGCGCGAAGTCGCCGCGGATGTCGCCGTGGCGAGAGCGGACGTACTCCAGCGCGTGGACCCCGTCCATGTGCGTCGCGCCCGGCAGCACCGCGACGCGGTAGTAGCCGTAGGGATCGGACGCGCTGTTGAGGTCCGCCGGGAAGTAATCGTCGAGAACGGGGTTCGTGACCTGCACGTCGACCCCGCCGAGCTTGTCGATCAGCTTGACGAGCCCGTTGAGTCCGATCCAGACGTAGTCGTCGATGTGAACCTTGAAGTTGCTCTCGACGGCGGCGATCGCTCCCTGCGGGCCGCCTGTCTGGTAGGCCCAGCTGATCTTGCCCGTGTCCTGGTTCGGGATCGGCACCCAGAGGTCGCGCGGGATCGAAAGCATCGTCGCTTCCTTGGTCGTCGGGTCGACCCGGACCAGGATCATCGACTGGGTGTTCAGGCGGTCGGGCGCGAACTTCGAGTCGTCGTCCGAGCCGAGGAGAAGCACCGTGAAGGGCTGCGTCGGCGAGGCGACGACCGGATGGAGATTCGGCACGGAGCCCGCGCCGATGGTGGAGGTCGCCGCCGTTTGAAAGAGCGGCAAGAAGTACGCCCCCAAGCCACCCAGCCCGGCGAGCATAAAGCCAAGCACAACGATCCAGGCGCGTGGCATCTGCGGTTGTCGAACCTCCACCGGAGCAACGCGCAGGGCTCCCCAAAGCCCCGCCGGGAGCGCCCCGGCGAATGGGGCTCGCTATGTCTAGGCGGCCACGATCGAGTGCCGGTTGGAAGCCGCGATCGTGTACTGACCGGCCGAGGTCGTGACGTGCATCGAGACCACGTAGTCGCCCTGGCTGGATGTGCCGGCGTTGTAAGCGCCGCTCGTGCACGAGCTCGGGAACGTGACCTTCAGGTTCGTCGACGCGCCGGGCGCAACGGTGCTGGGCGAGAACTGGACCTTGTCCGCGTCGTAGCGGTCTCCGATCTTCTCGATCCAGGTCCCCGTCGTTGCGGCAAGCGTCATCGACGCCGTGACCGTCTGAACCGTCACCGCCGACGACGTGCCGTTGCGCGCGTCGATCGAGGCGTGCACGTCATAGGGTGCGTCGTGCGATCCACCCGGGCACCAATGGGTCGAGTCGACGGACGCGCCAGAGAGCGAGAAAGTGGAGGGCTGGCCCGAGGAGCAGGCGCTCAACCACACCGTCAGCACCACGAGGAGCGAGAGACGCACGGGGCGGATCATAGGCACTGGACCTTGGTCTGACGTCGCTTTCCTTCTAATGTGTGAGGACACGCGCAATGGGCCATCTGGATTCGCAGCGTTCGCTTCCCACCTTCCGTCCCGACAAGGGCGGATTCAGCCCGCTGGCCAAGAAGCTGCGGCTGGCGGCGGACCACAACGTCGCCGTGCTCAACGCGCCGGAGGGATACCTGTCCCAGCTCTACCCCGGTCCGGCCGGCATCCAGACCGACCTGCAGCCGGACAGGACCTATGACGCGGTGCTCCTCTTCGTGAAGGACGTCGACGAGCTGCGCCGCCTCGGGCCGCGCGCCATCCGCGCGGCCAAGCCCAACGGCCTGCTGTGGATCAGCTACCCCAAAGGTGGGCAAACCCGCGGTGTCACCGACCTGCCGGCCACGCCTTGGTGGGTCCAGCGCGACGTGCTCGGCGAGATCACCTCGGAGACCGGCTACAAGCCGGTCGCTTTCGTCGCGGTCGACGCCACCTGGACCGCCCTGCGCTTCAAGCGCGTGTAGCCGCAAGCCACTGCGCATCCTCGCGGTCGCCGACGAGGTCGACGAGGCACTCTACGGAGACCGGCTCGGCACCATTCGTCCCGACATGGTGGTGGGGTGCGGCGACCTGCCGTTCGACTACCTCGAGTACCTGGTGAGCCGCGTCGACGTGCCGCTGCTGTACGTGCCCGGCAACCACGACCCGAATCTGCAGTCCCCAGACCTCTCGTGGATGCCGCTCCGTACGGAGATCCCCATCCCGGGCCCCGCCGGCTGCGACAACATCGATGGCCGCATCGTCGACGTGCGCGGCCTACGCATCGCCGGGCTTGGGGGCAGCCTGCGCTACAAGGAAGGGGCGAACCAGTACACGCAGGGCCAGATGGGCCGCCGCGCGCTGAAGCTCGAGTTCCTCATGCGGCTCAAGCGCGTGCGGGCCGGCCGCAAGCTCGACGTGCTCGTCATGCACGCGCCGCCTTTCGGTCTTGCCGATGCAAAGGACGCGGCGCATGTCGGGTTTGTCGCGTTCGTGCGCCTGATCCGCAACTTCCAGCCGTTGCTCGCGGTGCACGGCCACGTCCATCCATACGGCCGGACGATCCCCGAGCGTCGCATCGGCCCGACTCGCGTCGTCAACGTGGTCCCTTCGCGCATCATCGATATATGAGTGTCGCGCCGCTCTAGTGCTGGACTTCTTAAAGAACGGGAAGCTGCTGACGCTGATGCTCGGCCACTTCACGGTGGACAGCTACGCGGGAATCATCCCGGTGCTCTTCCCGCTGCTCATCGGCCGGTTCCATCTGAGCCTGGCCACGGTCGGCCTCGTGAGCCTCGCCTACACCGGTATGGCGTCGATCTCGCAGCCGCTGTTCGGGATCCTCGCCGATCGATTCGGCACTCGCTTCACAGGAGCTGCGCTTGCTTGGACCGCCTCCACATATGCGGTGCTCGGGTTCATCAACACCTTTCCCCTCCTGCTCGTGCTGGCGTTTGCCTCCGGCCTCGGCTCCGGAGCGTTTCATCCACTCGGAGCTCTCGACGTGCGCGGGCTGCTTCCGGCCTGGCGGCGCAGCCTGGGCATGTCGGTCTATGTCTCCGCCGGCACCCTGGGCCTTGCGGCCGGCCCGCTGATCGGCATTCTCGTCTTCGGCCTCTTCGGCCTGCACGGGACGGGGCTGCTCGTGATTCCGGGAGTCGCGACTGGTGCGTACCTGCTGTGGCGAATGCGGGGACAGCTCCGACCCGCGGCGGGTGCCGCGCTTGCAGCTCCTGCCTCGCAGCGCCCGCTCCCGCTCTTTGCGCTCGCCGCGGTCATGGGCGTGATGATGTCGCGCTCCTGGACGGTTGGCGTTTTCCAGGCGTTCACGCCGACCTGGTACCACCAGCTCGGGTACGGCCCCGGCTTCTACGGGCCGCTCGCCACGACTCTCGTCTTGGCCAGCGCGGTCGGCACTGTGGGGTGCGGGACCCTGGCCGACCGGTACGGCCGGCGCACCGTGATTCTCGGCACTCTCGTGCTGTCGGTGCCGGCGATCCTCCTCTACACGCTCTTTCCCGGATCATGGGCATTCGCGTCGGCGATCGCCATTGGGTTCCTTGCGGCCTCGACTGCGCCGCTGCTCCTCCTCATGGCGCAGCAATTGATGACGGCGCGCGCGGGCCTCGCGTCAGGCCTGGTGATGGGGCTCGGTTTCGCGACCGGGGCGATCGGAATTCCCATCAACGGGGCCATCGCCGACGCGATTGGACTGCAAAAGTCGCTCATGACCCACGTCATCCTCGTCATCGCGACAATCGCGATCGCCTGGTTCCTGCCCAGGGAGAAAGAGATCGATCGGTATGCCGCCACGCAGGAGACCTTCCAACCGGCGGCCGAGAGCGCTTAGGTGGAATCGAGCGTAGGTTAGCCTGACGCGGGCTCGGCTTCGGCCGTCAGGTACAGCCCGACCGCGTAGGCGACGACCGCGATGGCGAAGAAGCTCGCCATGATCATCGAGCTGAAGTCCTCGTGATAGTTGAGATAGCTGCCTCCGTTGAACCCCGCGCCGAGGACCGCGACGGCGCCGATGACCGAGCTGACGACGATTCCCCGGGTCCGCGATCGGATCGCGCGCGCGAGCAGTCCGAAGCCCACGATGACCAGCACGAGACCAAGCGCGGCGTGCAGGATCAGCAGGATGTGTCCCTGGAGCAGCGCCCAGGCCACGCTCTGCACGACACCGCTGAAGTACTCGGGCGGGTTGGCGCCCGGATGGTCCCGGGGCACGGTGACGAAGAGGTTGACGGCCATCCCCAGAAGGAATTGAGCGATGAGCACGCACAAGACCGCGAGAAATCCGTTGCGAAGCTCCCGTCGCACCGCTGATTAGGATCGCATCATGCTCAGTCGCAGCGTTTACGAGCTCGCGGGCGGCGAGCCAACGTTCCGGCTCCTAGTGCAGCGCTTCTACTCACGCGTGGCGACCGACCCCGTGCTCCGCGCGGTCTACCCCGACGAGGATCTCTCGGGCGCGACCGAGAGGCTGACCCTGTTCCTCATCCAGTACTGGGGTGGGCCGACCACGTACAGCGATGAGCGCGGACACCCGCGCCTTCGCATGCGGCATCAGCCGTTCGCCATCGGCCAGGCCGAGCGCGACGCGTGGCTCGGTCACATGAAGGCGGCGGTGGACTCGCTCGACCTAGCGCCCGCGGTGCGCAAGGCGCTGCACGATTATTTCGAGACCGCGTCGACCGCAATGATCAACAGTCCCGGCTGAGCAAAAGACGGATGGCGGCGGTAGGCCGGATTCACTCCGGCCGTCACCCAGCGCGGCCCGCCGAACGCCTCCATGCATTGTGTGACTCGGTGGGGGTTCCACGGGGGAGGCCTGCCTCCCCCGTGAATTTAAGCCGGCTCGGGCTTGACCAGGTCCTTGGAGAGGACAGGCGCATCGGCCAGCCCGACGGACACGCCGTTGCCTCCTGCTTTGACGCGACGGAGCGCGGTACGAAGGTTCGGAATCTGGGCGCGCAGCGGCTGTTCCAGCCAGTCGAACGCGATCACGCGCTCGTTGACCTCCCAGAACAACCCGCTCTGCATCGACTCCATCCGGACCAGCGCCGCGTCGACGAAATCCGGCGGCGCGGCGGCGATCCCCTCGACGAGCACATGTGCGATGTCCTTTTCGTCGGACGCCATGGCCCAGCACGTGAGCTTGGCGACGCCCTTGAAGAGGCCGTTGAGCCCGATCGGCCGTGCGTTGGGGATCAGGTCGAGCAGGTTGCGGACGAGAAGCTGGGCCAGCCGAAAGGAGACCTGCGGGTCGCGGACGCGTGCCTCGATCGCGAGGTCGGCGACGTCCTCGGCCGCGGCCCCGAAGATCGCCGGCATGCCTGCTTCGTCGAAATGGCGACCGTAGCGGAGAAGGTGCGCCGCGGCGTCGACCGCGAGGTCGCGGCGCCATTCCAGCGCCCCGATGGCGAATCGCCGGTACTCGTTCATGATCCCCGAGGCGAACGTGGGCGCGGAGCGGTTGATGGCGGTGCGAAGGTAGGTGTTGAAAAAGCGCATGCACAGCTCGGCGACCTCCGGGTCACCGACCTCGATTGCCGCGAGCCCAACGTTGCGCGTGGCGACCGCGATCGAGTGCACGGCCTCCTTGCGGTGGACCGGTGTGAGCCCGACCATGTCGACGAAGGTCGACAGTACCGAGTACGTGAACCACGTGCGCGCTCGATTGACCTCGGCGATGATCTGGTCCGACGCACCCGGCAGCTCGGCGTGGCCGACCTGGAACCATTCCGGGCCGAACCTCTTCTTGACCGGAACGTAGTCGCGCGCCAGGAACTGACCTAGCTGTTCGATGCTGAGCACCGCGACAGGCATGTCGCCGAGCTGAATCGAGCCATACGCGATGTCGGTCACCTGAGCGATGCACGTCATCAGCGTGGTGCGACGCTTGTTGAGATTGCGTCCCTTCACGGCGTTGCGAAGCTCGCGCGTCGCCGTCCGCATGATTCCCGCCACGAGGGTTTCGGCGCGCATCACCTCGAAGATGTAGACGACATACGGAAACAGGATTGCGAAGTTGGCCACCGCGAGCACTTCGGCCAACGCCACGCTCCACATCGGGACGTAGGTGCCCTTGATCTCGGAGCGGACTAAAAACGTGTACATGATCGAAGCGAGGGCGAAGCTCAGGACCACCGCGTTCAACGGATTCCGGGTGAAGATGCCGATGATGCGCGGCGAGTAGCGCGACGACGTCGTCTGGATGCCGAACACGACGGCGAAGATGACGATGGAGATGGTCACGCCCTCGGCTCCGCCGACCAGGCCGAGCGTGCCCGCGGCGGCGGTCGCGTCAGGTCTGAAGAAGTCGGCGACGGAGCGGTAGTTCAGCGCGTCGAGGACCCCGAACAGGATCACGAGCATCAGGGCGACGCTGACCAGCGCGAGCCCCGAAAGTACAGCCGCCGGCCATCGGATCACGGCGGCCTGGTCGGGTCGTTGCGCGGTCTTCGTATCAGGCATGCGGCAACGGCGATCCTAAGCTGTGGGACGGTGATTCGTGCCATCGTCTTCGACTTCGACGGCCTGATCCTCGACACCGAGGAGCCCGTCTACCGTTCGTGGCTCGAGGTCTACCAGGCGCACGGGGAGGAGCTGCCTTTCGAGCGCTGGGTGCAGATCGTCGGCTCGACGACGACGCGCTTCCATCCGCAGCACCACCTCGAGGAGCGGCTGGGGCGGCCACTGCCCAAGGAGGTGCTCGACCGCCGCATCGGGCGGCGCACCGAGATGATCCTCGCCCAGCGGCTGCTGCCTGGCATCCTCCAGCGCCTCGACGAGGCGCGCGTCCTCGGCCTCCGCCTCGGCGTGGCGTCGAGCTCGACGCGCGAGTGGGTGATGGGCCACCTCTCCCGCCTCGGAATCCTCGAACGCTTCGACTGCCTGCGCTGCCGCGACGACGTGGCCAACGCGAAACCCGAGCCTGACCTGTATGTCGCGGTGCTCGATTGCCTCGGCGTGAAAGCGGATGAGGCGATCGCCATCGAGGACTCGCCGAACGGCGTCGCCGCCGCCAAGCGGGCCGGCATGCGATGCGTGGCGATCCCGAACTCGATCACGGCGCGCCTCGACCTGACGCACGCGGACCTGCTGCTGAATTCTCTGGCGGAGGTCACGCTGAGCCAGCTGCTGGACAAGCTCGCGACCCGTTGACCGGGACGCCTTAACCTATCTCTCCGTGCGCATCGGGGTCCTCACCGGCGGCGGAGACGCGCCCGGCCTGAACGCGGCCATCCGGGCGGTGGCCCGTCGGGCATTCCAGCTCGGCCACCAGGTCAGCGGCGTCAAGAACGGCTGGGCGGGCTGCCTCGGCGAGGGGCTGATCGACGAGCTCAAGCCCGCGGACGTGCGGGGGATCCTGCCCCAGGGCGGCACGATCCTCGGCACTTCGAGGACGAACCCGTTGAAGGAGCAGAACGGGATCGACCGGGTCATCCGGGCGCTGCGGCACAACGGGATCGACGCGCTGGTGCCGATCGGTGGCGATGACACGCTCAGCGTCGCGGCCAAGCTGCACGAGGCGGGCTTCCGCACGGTGGGAGTGCCGAAGACCATCGACAACGACCTCGCGGTCACCGAGTTCTGCATCGGGTTCGACACCGCGGTGGGCGTGGTCACGGAGGCGCTCGACCGGCTCCACACGACGGCTTCCGCGCACCACCGCGTGATGGTCGTCGAGGTGATGGGACGCGACGCCGGCTGGGTCGCGCTCATGGGCGGGATCGCGGGCGGCGCGGACCTGATCATCATCCCGGAGTTCGAGATTCCCCTGTCCGAGGTCGTCGCCCACCTCTACCGCCGCCGCGGCGAGGGCAAGCTGTTCAGCATCATCGTCGTCGCCGAGGGCGCCCACATCCTGGAGCTGGAAATGGAGATGGGAGGCGAGGCGGAGAAGGACGCGTTCGGCCATGTCCGTCTCGCGAAGCGGGGCCTCGGCGACCTTCTCGCGGGCAGGGTCGAGAGCGACACCGGCTTCGAGTCGCGCGTCACCGTGCTGGGACACCTGCAGCGAGGCGGTTCGCCGTCGCCTGTCGACAGGATCTGGGCGACGCGTCTGGGAGTCGCGGCGGTCGAGCTGATCGTCGACGGCAAGAGCGGTGTCATCCCGATCCGCCGCAACGGCGACGTTGAGGTCGTTCCGCTGACCGAGGTGATCAAGGAGACACGGCGCGTGCCCAAGGAGCTGTACGACCTCAGCCGCGTCTTCGAATAAGCGCGCCGCGCGCGCGCCGGGCGCACCAAAGCCAAAAGCGGCGGCGCGAGGCCGCCACAAGAGGATGCTCGAGCTGGCGGGGACCGGCGATGACGGCACAACCGGGCTGCTCGGTGGGGGGCGCGCCCCGAAGGACGATCCGAGAATCGAGGCTTTCGGCACGGTCGACGAGGCTTCGAGCGCGCTCGGGCTCGCGCGAGCACTGAGCCGCCACGCGCGCGTCACTTCTTTATGTGAGGAGCTGCAGCGCGGCCTGTACGCGGTCGGGGCAGAGCTGGGCACAAGCCCCGACGCGGCGAGGGCGTTCGTGACCACGGGCCCGGCGCAGGTGGGCAGGCTGGAGCATCTAATTGAGGAGCTGGAGGCCGAGGTGAAGATGCCGGAGGGATTCATCCTCCCGGGGGCGACACCGGCTTCGGCTGCGCTCGACATGGCTCGAGCGATCACGCGGCGGGCAGAGCGCAGGTGCGTGACGCTGGAGCGCGCAGGCGGGCTGCAGAATCCGGAGGTGCGGCGGTGGCTGAACCGCCTCAGCCTCCTGCTCTTCGTGCTCGGCCGGTACGAGGAGGGCCTGGCCGGGCGTCGCGCTCAGCCGGCAAAGGGATCGCGGCCGAGGCGTTCTCGGTAAGCTTCGCCTCGGGTGACTCTCGTGACTTACGTCGCGGTCGCGATCGCCGCTTTCCTTTTCCTTTATGTCGCGCTCTCTTACCAGCTCTACCGGCGCGCGTTCCTGCCGCCGAGGCCGGTTTGGCTCGACGATTTCAGCTTCACCCCCTTTGAGTTCCAGGCGGACTACGAAGAGGTCGAGCTGGTCACCGCGGACGGGATCAACTTCGGCGCATGGCATTTCCGGCAGCCTGGATCGCCCCAGACGGTGATCATCTCGGGCGGGCACAAGGGTCAGCGCCAGGGCGCTCTCGGGATCGCCGTCGCGTTGTGGCGCAAAGGGTTCAACGTCGTCCTCTACTCGTATCGCGGCATGCCCGGCAGTGATCGCGCCCCGATCACCTTCGGCATCAAGGAGGTCCTCGAGCTCCAGGCGTCGATCGCGTTTGCGCGCAAGCGCATCCCCAACGCCCGGATCGGGCTGCTCGGATACTCGATGGGCGCCGTGGTCTCGATGCTGGGCGCTGCGGGCGAGCCGGGGGTACAGGCGCTCGTCCTGGACAGCCCGTTCAGCGACCTGCGCCGATTGTTGATCGAGAGCGTGCGCGGGGCGAGCAAGCTTCCGGGCACGCCGTTCGTCTGGCTCGCCGGGTTGATGTTCTGGATGCGCACGCGCAGCCGGCTTTCCGAGTGCAACCCGATGGACGTGCTCACCGCCCTCGAGGCGCGTCCGCTGTTCTTCATCCACGGCGGCGCGGACGACATCACCAACGTGAACCACAGCCGTCGCCTGTATGACGCATACCGCGGCCCGCGCGAGATCTGGATCGTGCAGGGCGCGCCGCACACGGGCGCCTACTTCGCGGACCGGCCGCTCTACGTCGAGCGAGTGGCGGGATTCTTCGCCCGGCACCTGGGATTGGACGTGAGCAGCCACCTGCGCCTGGTCGAAGAGGAAGAAGTCTCCTAGCTGTAACAAACCGCCCGGCGGGCGACAGGAATAGGTGAGACATGCAGCGAATGGCAAATGTCGATCCATCCACAGCAGCGACGCCGACCAGCGAGGCGACGTTCGCCGACCTTCTGAAGCCGCTGATCGAGCCGGGCTTCCGCCTCGCCCTGGCGATGCTGCATGACGCCCAGGCGGCGGAGGATGCCGTCCAGGAAGCGTCGTTCACGGCGTGGAGAAAGCTGGGCCGCATGCAGGATCCGAACCGGCTGCGCCCGTGGTTCTTGGGCGTGGTCGCCAACAAGTGCCGCAACGCGCGGCGCAACAAGTGGACTTCCGATGTCAGCCTCGGCGTGCCCGATGAGCTTGCGGTCGTTTCGAACGAAGAGCGCGCGCTGCGCGGCGCGGACCTGCGTCGCGCCATCGCGCGACTAGGTCACGACGACCGGCTCGTAGTCGTTCTGTATTTCTACCTGGACATGCCGGTGGACGAGGTGGCCACCGTCGCCGGCAGTTCGGTGGGCGCCACTCGCGCGCGACTCTATCGCGCGATCAAGAAGCTGCGCCCGAGCGTCGCGGTCGAGGAGGCAATGAGGTGAGCCTGCGCAGGGACGTTCACACGGCATTTGATCAGATCGCGCCGTCGACAGGCGGTATGCCCGAACGCGTCGTGCAGACGGTCCTGTCCGAGGGCGCCGCTCGACGTAGGAGGGAACGATTCATGTTTCGCATGCGGGCGCCGCTCTCGCTTGTGGCGGTGCTCTTGATGATCGCGGTGGTGGCCGCCGTGTTAATAGGTGGGCGGCTCTACCAGGACTGGAACACGCAGCACCGGCCGACGCCTGCCCACGGCGCCGCGCAGCCTACGCTCGCAGAGCTGGAGGCCCGGCCGTTGACGCTCGCGCTGCTCACACCTTCGGACATCTGTCCATCCGGCCCGTTTGACCCCAACAACGAATACGGAACAGGGCCGTTCCACGCGATACAGGGACAAGCCCTCGACACCAATTGGGGAAGGTACTTCTTTCTCTCAGCCATGACTGAACGGGGCCTAACCAGGCTGGTGCTCGTCCGCGTCGAGGACGTCCGATCAGGGCAGCGCACGGTCTTCGTCGACCAGTACGCGGCTGGGCCGATCCTGGGCACCGACACGCTCCGCGGCAAGACGGTTCAGCGACGTCCCGAACTCGTTCTCGACATGAGCCATCCACCATCGAAGCCGGTCAACGGCCGGACGTTCTGGTCGTTCACCCTCGGCGTGGCGCTGCCCGCAGGAGCGTGCTTCGGATGGCAGGTCGACGGGCAGCTCAACGGACAGGCTTTCGTCGAGACCTTCCACACTCCCTGACACAAAACGGCGGGCCGACGACGTGTATAGGCAAGCGAGTCAAGCCACGGCGCCGGCTTTCGCCATCAAATGAACGTCAAGGAGAAACCAAACCATGGAGGCGAGTGCATCTCTTCGCCGGACCCAGATACCGACCGGTGTCATCCGCACGTTTCTCATCGCTCTGGTCGCGGCGTTCCTGCTTGGGGGCGTGGGCGGCTACGTCGTTCGAAGCTCAACCGCGTCGACGTCTTCTGCGACCCAAACCACAAACCATCCATTTGTCATCGAGCAAGCCCCATACGGCTCCCCAGCCGCATCTCCGGCTCCGCAGCCGACCCGCGACCCCAACGGATTCGCCGTTCCCATTTAGCCGAGTCCAGACTGTTGCAGCGAGTGACCAGCCGGGCGGTCAGCGTGGTTCAGCCAGCGACCGAGCAGTCCTTCGCGGACCTGCTCGGTCCGCTGGTGCAGCCCGCGTACCGGCTCGCCTGCGCCATGCTGCACGACGCACCAGCCGCGGAGGACGTCGTGCAGGAAGCGTCGCTGATCGCCTGGCGCAAGGTCGGCCGTCTCGATGATCGAAGCAAGCTCAGGGCATGGTTCTTCGGCATCGTGGCCAATGAATGCCGCAACGCCCGGCGGCGCACATGGGCTCGCGCTGTCAACGTGGGTCTGCCGAACGAGCTCTCCGTCGCCTCCGCCGAGGATCCCGCCGTCTCTCGGGCGGATCTTCGCCGCGCTCTACAGCAGCTCTCCCACGAAGACCGGCTGGTCGTCGTCTTGTATTTCTATCTCGACATGCCGCTGGAAGATGTCGCAGTCGTTGCCGGCACGTCCTTTGCCGCGGTGCGAAACAGGCTTTACCGGGCGATCCGGCGCATGCGTCCCGACGTAGACATTGAGGAGGCACTCCGATGAGCCTGCGGTCCGAGCTTCACGATGCTCTCGACGAAGTCACACCGCCGGCGCCGGCGCTCGAGGGCAAGGTCACGACCTTCGTGGTCGCGCATGACCGGCGGCGCGGGATCGCCGTCCTGGGCCGTGCGCGCGCTCCCTGGACGAACCGGTTCCGCGGCACGCTGACCATGGTTGCGGCGGTTCTTGTCGTCGTGCTGATTGGAGCGATCATCCTCGGAGGCCGCTACTTGCGCGACATGAGCGCTCCGCCGGCGACGGTGAACCAGGCCGAGCTCAAGAGCCTGGAGGGGCGGCCCCTCAACTTCCCCGTCGTGGGCCCTGGCGCACAATGCCCGGCGACTCCGATTGCCGTCAACCGAGACTTCGGCATGGTGATCGGCGACGGACCGTTCTACTGGGTCAACGGTGACCTCGTCGGCACGAGCACGTGGGGAGCATGGTTCTCGGCCAGCTTCATCTATCCGGCCCCTCGCGACGGCCTTGTCCTGATTCGGGCCAAGGACCTGAGCACCGGGCAGACCACGAGCTTCGCCCAGTATCCGCTTGCGCCGAGCGGTGTCACCGCGACGGGCTCAGTAGTCGGCTCGGATCACGTGCTCGACCGAACTTTGCAGATGCGTCGCGAGGCCATCGTGCAGGATCCCTCGCACACCCGGCCGATCGACAAGAAGGGTGATCTCCCGCCTTTGACCGCGATGTACGGCGTGCCCAAGGGCAGCTCAGGCTGCGTCGCCTTCCAGATCGACGGCCCCGGATTCACCGAGAACTTCGTCGTCGACGTCTCGGGTCACTTATGAGCGAGGGTGCTGGAGAGCAAGATCCCGTTTGCCCAGTAACGACCCGTCGCGCCCGCGGGCAGCAGGTCGTACGTCTGGCCATCGGTGTACGGCACGAGTTCCCACAGCGTGATGGTCGAGCCATCCAGCGCGTCGCCCTGCCTCAGCGTGCCGGCGGGCCGGCCGTCGGCCGTGCGGTGGCCGGGCGAGACGAGCAGCTCGCGGCCGTCGGCCAGCACGAGATGGACCATGCGATGGCCGGCCGGGGCCTGCATGCTGCCCACCTCGAGCACCGGAGCCGCGACGCGGGTTCCATCCGCGGCCTGGGTCCAGACGATCGTCCCAACGCGAACGTCGGTGACGCGCACCTCGCCATGAGGGGTCGCGATCATGGTCGAGGCGGCGAGGCAGATCGGGCAGTTCGGCGGTCCGGAAGGCGCGCGGGACGTGATCGTGACCACTCCGTCCACCCGGGCCGTTCCCTCGACCATCTGATACTGCGTGCCCGAGAGGACTCGGTACTGGAACGTGTAAACGTCGCCGGCGGCGGTCGTCTTGACGTCGACGGCGCGAAGCAGCTTCCAGGCGCGGTAGACGACCAGCTTCTGCGCGTCGGTCAGGTCGCCCGAGGGCAGATGCTCGTGGGCGACGATCGCCGCATACGTCGCGGCGTCGGATTTGATCTGCGGGTACTGCGTGATCGCGTTGGCCTGCTCGCCTCCCTCGCGGGCGATCGGATAGAAGTCGGGGTCGCACCACTGCGGCTTGCCGGCCGCGTCCATCACCGCGAACTTCAGCTGCGGCTCGCTGAGGGGACTGCCCTTGGCCGGCTGCGGGCTAATCGACCCGCAGGCGACCGTCGCCAGGATCGCAAGCGCGAGGACGAACTTCATCTGCTCAAGATGACGTTTCGGGCCGGATTTCGTAACGAATGGTGGAACCAAAGACCCCCCTCAACCGTATTCAACTGAGGTGGGACACCAGAACGGCGAACCTATAATCGCGGGAGTGGGGGCAGCCGAAGTCGTCACCCGGGTCGCCGATGCGTTCCTGTCGAACGTCAGCCGCGCGATCGTCAACAAAGACGAAGAGATCAGGCTGTGCATGGTCACGCTTCTGTGCGAGGGGCACCTTCTCATAGAGGACGTGCCCGGTGTCGGCAAGACGATGCTCGCCAAGTCCCTCGCCCGCTCGCTCGACTGCACCTTCCGACGCATCCAGTTCACGCCGGACCTCCTGCCGTCGGACGTGACCGGCGTGCGGGCCTTCAACCAGAAGCTCAACGAGTTCGAGTTCCGGCCAGGGCCGGTCTTTGCCCAGGTCCTGCTCGCGGACGAGATCAACCGGGCAAGCCCCAAGACACAGGCTGCCCTGCTCGAGGCGATGGAGGAGCGCCAGGTGACGATCGACGGGGAAACCCACGTGCTGCCTAAGCCCTTCATGGTCATGGCGACGCAGAACCCGGTCGAGTACTCAGGCACGTTCCCGCTGCCGGAAGCCCAGCTCGACCGGTTCCTCATGAAAGTGAGACTCGGCTACCTCACCGAGAAGGAGGAGGCGAACCTCCTCAGCAAGCACAAGGTCGAGTCGCCAATGGACGAACTGCAGCCGGTCGTCTCGCCCAACGAGCTGAAAGCCGCGCAGGCCGCCGTGCGCGAGGTTTTCGTCAAGCCTGAGCTTCGGGAGTACATCGCTCGCCTGGTCGGCCGGACCCGCGGCAACCCGGAGGTTGCGCTGGGCGCGAGCACCCGAGGCACTCTGAACCTTTTCCACGCGAGCCAGGCGCTGGCCGCGATCCAGGGGCGCAGCTACGTCCTGCCCGATGACATCAAGGCATTGGCCGAGCCGGTGCTCGCGCACCGCATCATCCTGCGACCCAACGCCGAGATGCAGGGCCAGAGCGCGGGCAAGCTCGTCGCGGGCCTGCTCGAGCGCGAGCACGTGCCGCAGATGGCCTACGACGGATAGGGGCGCGACAACCTCAAGGCGAGCATGAGCAAGGTCGCCCTCGCCGGTGCGCTCGGCCTGCTCCTCTTCTTCACGTATCTCACGGGGATCCGCGTCGCGTACCCGTTTGCTTACGCGCTGTGCCTCCTGTTCGTCATCGCGTGGGCCTGGCCGCGCCTGGCCATCCGGGGCGTCACCGTGACGAGAAAAGTCGACCCCGGCACGCCGACGGTGGGCGAGGCTTACGAAGAGGTCTTCGAGGTGCGGCGCTCGGGATGGATCCCGGCGCCGTGGGTCGAGGTCCGTGACCTGAGCCAATTGCCCGACTACCAGCCTGGACGCGTCATCTCGCTCGGCAGCGAGGTCGTCAAGTGGAGGGCCCGCGGCGTCTACCGCCGGCGCGGCTGGATGGCGCTGGGTCCGACCTCACTTAAGGTGAAGGAGCCGTTCGGCCTGTTCGAGCAGGAGCTGAAGCTCACCCAGCGCACGTCGGTGCTCGTCTATCCGCGCGTCCGCCCTGTGCCGGACCTCCTGACCCCGAGCGCGCAGCAGGTGGGCTCCTCGCCAACGCTCGGCGCGTGGGCCGACTATCCGCCCGAGACCGGCGGCGTGCGCGACTACACCACCGGCGACAGCTTCGGCCGCATCCACTGGCCGCTCTCGCACAAGCACCAGCGCCTGATGTCGAAGACGTTCGAGCAGCCGCTGACGACCGACCTGTGGATCCTTCTCGACCTCGACCGGTCGGTCCATTTCGGCGAAGGCGAAGAGTCCACGGTCGAGTACGCGGTGAGCCTTGCCGCGTCGATGGCCTCGCAGGTGCACGGCCGGGGCCGCCAGGTCGGCATGATCGCCAACGACTTGCGGGGCACCGTGCTCGAGCCGCACCGCGCGGTGCGCCAGGACAGGCTCATCCTCGACTACCTCGCGGTCTGCCAGGCCGACGGCCGCACGCCTCTGACCCAGACGCTGGCGTGGGACCGCATCCGGCGCCTGCCGCGCCGCGCCGTGGCGGTGATCACGCCGAGCGCCGACCCCGGCTGGGTGCGTCTTCTGCAGGCCGTGCGCGGGCGGCGCTCCACGCTCATCGTGTTCTACCTCGACCCCGCGAGCTTCGGCGGCCCGGACCTTAACCCAAGCTTCGACCTCGGCCAGGACGTCGACCTTTACGTCGTGCGGCGTGGCGACGACTTCGCGCGCCTGGTGAGGACGAGAGATGCAATCCGTATCGGCTAGCGGCCGCCTGCAGCTGCAGGCCGGCGCTGCTTGGGAGCGGACCCGCGAATCGCTGGGTGGCGGCCGCGTTTGGTCGGCGATCCTCGTCCTCCTCTTGACGTTCACGGTCGCGAGATCGACTGCGACCGTGCACTGGGTCGACGGGATCGACGTCATCACCCTCGTCGCCCTGACCGGCGCGCTGGTCATGGGAATCCTTGCGCTGCTTCCCATCGCCGAGCCGCTGTCCCTTCTTGCCGGCGCCGTGCTCGCCCCGGTTGCGGCGGTGGTCGGTGCTTGGCCACAGATCCACGCCCACCATCCGACCGATGTCCTGGGTCCGCAGCTCATTCGTGTCTGGTCGGACAGGATCAGCGACGGGTCCGCGGCTTCCGACCAATCTTTCTACCTGGCGCTGATCTGCCTGCTGCTCTGGGTGGCGGGCGGATGGCTGAGCTGGTGCGTGGTGCGCTGGCGCAAGCCGATGCTGGGTCTCATCCCCGGCGCGGCGGCGTTCTCGACGAACCTGCTCAACGTGCCGGTGGACCAGAACGGGTACGTCCTCGCGATGCTCGTGCTGACCCTTGCCCTCCTCCTGTGGACGAACTACACGGGCTCCATCGCGGGCGCGGTGCGCGCGCGAGTGAAGCTGACAGGCGACGCGCGGTGGGATTTCTGGGAGAGCGGCCTCGTGGCGATGGCCGCGCTCATCGTGGTCAGCATCCTGCTTCCACCGCTGTCGACCGCGGACAAGACGCTCGACGTCGAGTCGGGCGTGTTCCAGAGCTGGGCGCAGCTCCAGCAGCAATTGAGCCATCCAGGCTTTTTCAACTCCGGTGCCGGCGGCGGCGGCGTCACGGGCTTCAGCGACGACGTGAAGCTGAGCGGACAGCTGCAGCGCACGAGGGACCCTGTGTTCATCTACAACGTCGTCGGCGATCTCGCGGGCCCGAGGTATTTCCGCGGCGTCGACGAGACCGTGACCCTGGGCGGGGAGTGGCGGTATCCATCCCTGAACAACGGGCGCCAGCAAACGATCCAGAAGAACGAGGTGGCGCCGTATGCGGACAACTCGCTGAAGCTGGGCGTGGCCGGCGCGACTGTGCGCATGGTGCGCACGCCGGTCGGCTTTTCCAACTTGGTCTTCTATCCGGGCGAGTTCTACAAGGTCGACCGCGTGACTCACGCGTACCAGGTGCCGCTGCCCCTGGGCTCGAACAGCCACCTCTACTCGGTCGACCGCCTCGACAGCGTCCAGCCTCCGACCTCCGCGGGAACCTACACCGTCACGGTGGAGTTTTCGACCGCGACCGAGGCCGACCTGCAGAGCGCCGGCACGAACTATCCGGACTGGGTCGGCCAGTTCATGGACCTGCCGGCTGGCGGCTATCGAAGCCCAGACGTCATGGCGCGGGTCCACCAGTTGGCGGTCGACATCGTCACCAAGGCCGGCGCCCAAACACCCTACGACGCGGCTAACGCGATCCAGGCCTACCTTCGCGACGGGAACAACTTCAAGTACACGCTGCAGCCGCAGCCGGACCCGCCGCCCGGCGCCGACAAGCTCGACTGGTTCCTGTTCCACTCCAAGCAGGGCTACTGCGAGTACTTCGCCACCGCGATGGGCGACATGCTCCGTTCTCTCGGCATCCCGACGCGGCTCGTCAACGGCTACGGTCCCGGCGCCTTCGATCCCAGGGTCAACGGCATCGTCGTGCGCGGTGACGACGCCCACACCTGGGTCGAGGTCTACTTCCCGACCTACGGTTGGATCCCGTTCGAGCCGACCGCGGACGGCACCTACAACGTGATCCCTCGCGGCCAGACCGGCCCCAACGCCTGCCTGCGCGATGACGGGTGCGACCCCGGTTCGGTCCTCGGCGGGGTCGGCGCCGTACCAACGCCGACGGCGGGCCACACACGCGCGATCGACAACCCCGGCGTCGCGGTCGGCCCCGGAGGCATTCCGCTGCGAGTGCCTGACGCCGGAACGATCACCAAGATCGTGGGCATCCTCGTCGCGCTGCTCCTCCTGGCCTTCGCGGCTCTCTCGCGCTATCTGCGTCCGCGCACTGTCATGGCCGTATGGAGACGCACCCTCGCGCTCGCGAGCCTGGCCGGCGCTGAACGCCGGCCGGGCGAGACTCCCCTGGAGCTCGGCCGGCGGCTGCAGCGATCGTTCCCCGAGGCTGCTGAGCCTGTCGGCGCTTTGGCGAGCGGATTCGTCGTGGCCGCGTACGCGCCGCCGGATGTCGCGTCGACCTCGAAGGCGTCGGTGATGGAATCGTGGTCGGCGCTCCGCCCGCTGCTGCTGCGCCGCGTGTTCGCACGTCTCAGACCCAGGAGGCCGGTCAACTAGTCTTTTCGGCGTGGCAGCGGTCGCCGGCCGGACGTACCCGGCGGTGAGATTCGAGATCGAGCCCGAGCGCGTGGCCGGCTTTGCGCGTGCGATCGGCGCCGACCCCGACGACGGCGTGCCGCCGACCTTTGCGGCCGTCTATTCGCTCGGCGTCACCGCGCTGCATCTCTTCGGGGATGAGGAGGCGGCGGTGGATTTCTCCAGGCTGCTCCACGCCGAGCAGGAGTTCGAGTGGACGCGCCACCCCCGCGTTGGAGAGACCGTCGTTTCGCGCGGCCGGGTCGCGTCCGACATCAGCCGGCGCGGCATGAGGTTCGTCAGCTTCGAGACGGACACGACAGACTCCAAGGGGGCTCCAGTGTGCCGGTCTCGTGCTCTCTTTGTGATTCGCTCATGACCGAGCGACGCGTCACGTTCACGCGCGAGCAGATCGCCGCCTACGCCGACGCTTCGGGCGACCAGAACCCGATCCACCTCGACGACGATTTCGCGAGGTCGGTCGGGCTGCCCGGCGTCATCGCGCATGGCATGCTGCAGATGGGCATATTGGCCACGGTCGCGGCGGAAGAGGTGGGCGGACCGTCGCGGTTGCGCCGCATCTCGGTCCGCTTCGCCGGCATGGTCGAGCCCGGCGACACGGTCACGTTCACCGCGTCGCGCGCGGCGGATGAGAGGCTCGAGCTGACGGCTCTGAACCAGAAGGGGGAGGCGGTGCTGACAAAGTCGACGACCGAGATCGCGTGACCCTCGAGTTCGCGCTCACGCCAGAACAGGACGAGATCCGCCGGCTGGCCCATCAGTTCGCCGAGAAGGAGATCCGGCCCATCGCCGCGCATTTCGACGAGACCGAGGAGTTTCCCTACGAGGTCGTCAAGAAGGCGCACAAGCTCGGCCTCAGCCCAGCCGCCTTTCTGCCCGAGGAGTACGGCGGGCAGGGGTTCGACTTTCTCACCGAGCTCATCCTCAACGAGGAGCTGAGCTGGGGATGCGCCGGCATCGCCGTCTGCATCCAGTCGATGGGGCTTGCCATAGCGGGCATCCGGTCCAGCGGGACCGCGGAGCAGAAGAAGCGCTGGCTGCCCGAGTTCACGAACCCGGACAGGCTCGTCATCGGCGGTCTTGGCCTGACCGAACCTGACTCAGGCTCGGATGCGCTCGCGATGAAGACGCGAGCGACGCGGGTCGGCGACGAGTACGTGCTGAACGGCACCAAGCAGTTCTGCACGAACGGCGGCATCGCCGACTACCACGTCATCTACGCCAACACCGACCCGTCGAAGGGCCCGGCCGGCATCGCCTCGTTTTTGATCCCGAAGGACACGCCCGGCTTGCGCATGGGCCGCAAGGAAAAGAAGCTCGGCGTGCGCGCGAGCCACACGGCGCAGGTCATCCTCGAAGACTGCCGCGTGCCGCTCGACCACCGGCTCGGCGGCGAGCCCGACGCCGACAACGCCGGGCCGGGTGCGCTCGGTGCGCTGATGACGCTCGAGGCGACGCGACCAGGTGTCGCCAGCGGAGCGCTCGGCATCGCTCGCGCGGCGTATGAGTTTGCGCTCGAGTATGCCCAGGACCGCAAGCAGTTCGGCAAGCCACTTTGGCAGCACGAGGCGATCGGCTTCAAGCTCGCCGACATGGCGATGAAGATCGACGCCGCGCGCCTGCTCATCTGGCGCGCGGGATGGATGGCGACTCAGGGCATGCCGTTCGAGCGCGCGGAAGGCTCGATGGCGAAGTGCTTCGCGGCGGACGTGGCCATGGAGGTGACGACCGACGCGATCCAGGTCCTCGGCGGCTACGGCTACATCAAGGAGTACCCGGTCGAGAAGTGGTTCCGGGACGCGAAGATCTACCAGATCTGGGAAGGCACGGCCGAGATCCAGAGGCTCGTCATCTCGCGCGCCATCGCGGGCCAGCGCGCCACGATTAGGCTCCAGGGTTGAAAAAGGGGTCCCCGCGAAATCGCAGGCGCAGCCTCCGATTTCGTGGGGATTATTGAGGGGGTAAGCGGATGTTCGATTTGAAAGGCAAGGTTGCTGTGATCACGGGCGCCTCGCGCGGGCTGGGGCGGCAGGACGCGCTGACCCTTGCGGAGGCGGGCGCCGACGTGGTGATCACCGACATCCTGGTCGAGGACGACCCGGATCTCCAGAAGACAGCCGACGACGCGGACAGTGCGCTGGCGCTGATCGCGCTGTCGCAGGGCTGGGTGCATTCCAATCAGACGGCGGAAGACATCCGCAAGATAGGACGGAAGTCGCTCGCGATCAAGATGGACGTGACCAACCGCGAACAGATCCGCGACGTCATGAAGAAGGTCAAGGACGAGTTCGGCCGGATCGACATCCTGATCAACAACGCCGCGACCCTCGACAACGTGGCCCGGATCGAGGCCATGGACTACCGCCTGTGGGATCGCGACATCAAAGTCAACCTGACTGGCGCCTTCAACTGCACTAAGGAGGCGTGGCCCTACATGGTCGAGCAGAAGTGGGGCCGGGTGATCTTCATGGCCTCGGTCGCCGGCACCATGGGCGTCTACGGGCAGGCGAGCTACTCGGCGAGCAAGGCCGGGTGCATCGGTCTCGCGAAGAGCTGTGCGCTCGAAGGCGGGCGGCACAACATCACGTCCAATGCGATCGTGCCCGGGATCATCAAGACGGAAGGATTTCAGTTCCTCGACCCGAAGTATCAGGAGCGGGAAACCGCACGGACGATCTTCAAGCGACCGGGTGAACCGAAGGACATCTCACACGCCATCGCGTTCCTCTGCTCCGATGAGGCCGACTACATCACGGGCACGACCGTCGAGGTTGCGGGCGGCATCCCACTGTTCGTCTACTGATGGGCGGGCTGGTCGACGTCACGCGTGACGGCGGCGTTGCGCGCGTCGTCATGCACCGGAAGGGCAACAACTCAGTCGAAGAGGGTTTCGTCCAGGAGATCGCGGCGGCCTTCAAGGAGCTCGGCGATGATCCGTCCGTCCGCGTCGTCGTCCTCGTCAGCGAGTACGAGAAGTACTTCAGCGTAGGGATGGACCTGACCGCCGCACTCGGAGGGTTCGATCGCGAAGCGCCGGATGCGGTCGACAGGATCGCTCTCCTCATGCGGCGCGTGAACCATCACTTCAACGCCATCGAACGGTGTCCAAAACCCGTGATCGCAGCGATCAAAGGCCATGCCCTGGGCGCGGGGAGCGAGCTCGCGCTGTGCTGCGACTTCCGGATCATGGTTGAAGACGGCCGGTCGCGAATCGGCCAGACCGAGTCGTCGCTTGGAATCATTCCGGGGGCGGGCGGGACGCAACGCCTGCCTCGACTCATCGGCAGGGCTCGTGCCCAGCGCTACATCATCGAGTCGACGCGCCTTTCAGCCAGGGAGGCGGAGGCGGTCGGCTGGGTCGACCGCGCCGTCCCGCCGGAGGAGTTCCAGGCCGCGGTGGAGGAGCTCGCGGGCAAGCTCGCCAAGGCCGCGACCTTCGCCATCGCGATGATCAAGGACGCGATCCACCGAGGCTGGGACCTCCGCCTCGACGAGGCGCTCGAAGTCGAGTCTCAGAACTTCGCCCGAGCTGCGTTGAGCACGGACGCCGCGATCGGCATCATGTCCTTCCTGAGCAAGCAGGAGCCCGAGTTCACCGGCTCCTGACCTGTCGATTTTCCAGCCGGCTGTTCGTCGTTAGGGGAAGGAGGAACGAGATGAAATATGTCCTGTTGTTCGTCGGCACCATGGAACCCGAGGAGCGCGCCCAGAACCCCGAGCTGGCGACCGCCTACAGCGGATCGAGGAATGGTTCGACAGGTACGGCAAGGCGGGCAACATCGTCGGCGGCCACGAGCTGAAGGGCCCGCACACCGCAACGACAGTTCGTTTCAGGGATGGCAAGCCGGTGGTGACGGACGGTCCGTACATCGAGTCGAAAGAGGTCATCGGCGGCTACGCGGAAGTGGAGGTGGCCGACCTCGACGAGGCGCTGGAGATCGCCAAGACCTGGCCGGGCCAGATGGGCGTCGAGGTGCGCCCGGTCGTGGAACACTGAGGCCCTGACACGAGCGACAACCGACGAGGCACTGGCCACGGTCTTCCGCGAGGAGGCGGCAAGGCTGACCGGCGCCATGGTGCGCCTGATCGGCAACTTCGACGTGGCCGAGGAAGTCGTCCAGGACAGCTTGCTCGCCGCGCTCGAGACCTGGCCGGTGCACGGCATACCCGAGAAGCCGGGCGCGTGGCTGATGACGGCCGCCCGGCGGCGGGCGATCGACGTGCTGAGGCGCGACAAGCGCTACGCCGAGAAGGTAGCGCTGCTCGAGCGCTCGACCGTGGCGAGTGATCCGCCGGAGGCAGACGACCGGCTTCGCCTGATCTTCACGTGCTGCCACCCGGCCCTGGCGCCGGAATCTCAAGTTGCGCTCACGCTGCGGGCGGTCGCGGGCTTCACCACGCAGGAGATCGCGGCCGCATTCCTGGTCGCCGAACCGACGATGGCGCAGCGCATCGTGCGTGCGAAGCGAAAGATCGTCGAGGCGAACATCCCGTACCGGGTGCCCCAGGGTCCCGAACTGATACCGAGGGTCGACGCGGTGCTTGCGGTGCTCTACCTGATGTTCAACGAAGGCTATTTGAGCCACAGCCCGGCGGCTGCCATGCGTCGTGACATGGCTGAGAACGCTCTGTGGCTGACCGGTCTGCTCGCCACCCTGCTGCCGGATCAGGCGGAGGTGCTGGGTCTGCTTGCGTTGATGAAGCTGCACGCCGCCCGGGCGCGAGCGCGTTTCGATGCCGCCGGTGAGATGGTGCTGCTGCCCGACCAGGACCGCTCGCTCTGGAACCGCGCGGGGATTGCGGAGGGCATCGATGTGCTACACGCCGCGGCGGCGCTGGGGGTCACAGGTCCTTATCAGCTGCAAGCGGCCATCGCGGCGGTGCACGCCGAGGCGTCGTCATGGGAGGAGACGGACTGGGCGCAGATCGTCGTGCTCTACGACGCGCTGCTGCGCTTGACCGACACGCCGGTCGTCCGCCTCAACCGCGCGGTGGCGTTGAGCCGCTTTGCGAGCCCGCAGGTTGCGCTGGGCGAGGTGAACGACCTGGCGATCTCCCTCGGCGGATACCACCTCTTTCACGCCACGCGGGCGGAGCTGCTCGACGAGATGGGCCAGAAGGCGCTCGCGCGAGAGGCGCGCCTCCGCGCCCTAGAGCTTTGCCAGAACCCCGCCGAGCGCTCGCTCCTCGAACGCAAGCTCCGGGCGAGCTAGGAGACGGCAGAGAAGCCGAGCGTCAGGGCGCCGCGCCGCACCACCTCGACCGCAGCTTCGACCCGTTTCGGATCGGCGCCCAGACAGCGGATGACCAGCTCTTTTGTCTCGAAGTTCGGGTAGGAGCCGACAGAGACGTCGGGAAACGTTTCTTCGAGCTCACGCATCAGCGGATAGAACTTCGCCTCGACCGCGAAATTGAAGCGCACCTCGCGGACGGAGGCCGCCGAGCCGCCGGCGAGGAACTCTGGCTCGATCTCCTCGGTGAAGATGCCCTTCATCTCCATCGGCACGCCCGGCAGGACGAAGATCCGCTTGCCGTTCGCCTCGTAGATCGTGCCAGGCGCCATGCCACGGCGGTTGCGGAAGACGTGCGCAGGCTCCGCGGGGATGCGCGCCATCCGGAGGTTGCCCTCGGTGACGACCGGTGACTCGAGCAAGCCCATCGCATGCATGCGCTGGACGCGGCGCTCGATGCGCGCCCGCGTCTCCTCCCACACCACGAGTTCCTTGCCCAGCGCCTCGGCGAGGGCGGCGAACGTACGGTCATCGGGCGTAGGCCCGAGCCCGCCGGTCAGGAAGACGTCCGTGACCTCCTTGTCATCGAGCTCGCGCTGGAGCTGGTCGACGATCTCGTTCGGCTTGTCGCGGATCTGCGTCACTCGCTTCACCGGATAGCCGAGCAGGCGAAGCCGCTCCGCCATCCAGTGCGAGTTGGTGTCGAGGGTGAAACCGCCGACCAGCTCGTCGCCGATCGCCACGATGCTCGAGGTGGACACTCGGCGACCATATAACCATGGAGCGGCTGCATGCGGTGGTCCGCGGCGACGTGCAGGGTGTCGGCTTTCGCTACTTCGTCCAGCGCAGGGCGCAGCAGCTCCGCCTGCGCGGCTGGGTGCGCAACAACGACGATGGCAGCGTGGAGCTGATCGCAGAAGGCGGACGGCAGGAGCTCGAGCAATTGAAGCACGCGGTCGAGGAGGGTCCACGTCATTCGCGGGTCGATCGGGTCGAGACGCGGTGGTCGGAGGCGACCGGCGGCCTCGACCGCTTCGAGCTCTCCTGGTGACCGATGATGAATTTCCGGTTCCTTTAACCTATCGCGGCGGCGTTTTTCTTTGATCCGCTTGTCGAGGGAGGGTTAGTGGATCCGAATACAGCTTGGTTCGGCGTGGCCGGCGGACTGGCCGCTGTCGCGTTTGCGGTCGCTCTGATCTTCGTCGTCCTGAGGCAGCCGTCCGGCAACGACCGGATGAGGCAGATCGCGGCGGCGATCCAGGAGGGCGCGAACGCCTACCTGAACCGGCAGTACACAGTGATCGCGATCATCGGCGTGATCATCGCGGTCATCATCGGGATCTTCATCGACAAGAAGACCGCCGCCCTTTACATCGTCGGCGCGGTGCTTTCGGCCTCGGCCGGCTACGTCGGGATGAACATCGCCGTGCGCGCAAACGTGCGCACCGCGGAAGCTGCCCGCGGCGGACTCAACAAGGCGCTGCAAGTGGCTTTCCGCGGCGGTGCGGTGACCGGCTTCATGGTCGTCGGCCTCGGCCTGCTCGGCGTCTCGGCTGCCTACCTCATCTTCAAGAATCCCGACGCGCTTGTCGGGTTGGCCTTCGGTGCGAGCCTCGTGTCGGTGTTCGCGCGGCTCGGGGGAGGCATCTACACGAAGGCCGCCGACGTGGGCGCCGACCTGGTTGGGAAGGTGGAGGTGGGCATCCCCGAGGACGATCCGCGCAACCCAGCGGTCATCGCCGACAACGTCGGCGACAACGTCGGCGACTGCGCAGGCATGGCGGCAGACCTATTCGAGACCTACGCGGTCACGATGATCGCCGCGATGCTGCTGGCCTCACTGCTGTTCAAGAACCAGATCGGGTGGGTCGTCTATCCGCTGCTGCTCGGCGCCGTCAGTGTCGTCGGTTCCATCGCGGGGAGCTTCTTCGTCCGCGTCTTCAACCCGCGCTGGATCATGGGCGCGCTCTATGCGGGGCTTCTGGTCGCCGTTGCGATCGCGGTCATCGGCTTCTACTTCGTGACGCGATACATGAGTACCAACGGATATCTTCCGGCCGGCGGCGGCGTGAGCAATCCGGGCAACCTGTTTTACGCGGGGCTCGTCGGCGTGATCATCACGGTGCTGATCGTCGCCATCACGGAGTACTTCACCGAAACCGCGTATTGGCCGGTCCACCTAATCGCCAAGGCGTCGGTGACCGGCCACGCAACGAACATCATCGCCGGGCAGGCGATAGGCATGATGTCGACCGCGCTGCCTGTGGTCGTGATCGGCGTAGGCATACTGCTCAGCTACTGGCTGGGCGGTCTCTACGGCATCGCGATCGCCGCGGTGGCGATGCTGTCGATGACGGGCATCATCGTCGCCATCGACTCCTACGGGCCGATCACCGACAACGCCGGCGGCATCGCAGAGATGGCCGACCTGCCGAAAGAGGTGCGCGGGGTGACGGACCCTCTCGACGCCGTCGGCAACACCACGAAGGCTGTGACCAAGGGATATGCCATCGGCTCCGCCGGCCTCGCCGCGCTGGTGTTGTTCGCCTCCTATACGCAGGAACTCGCCAGAGCGGGGCATCCAACGACCTTCGAGCTGGCGGATCCGCGCGTCATCGTGGGTCTGTTCTTCGGTGGCATCCTGCCGTTTCTGTTCGGGTCGCTGGCCATACTCGCGGTGGGTCGGGCAGGCGGCCTCGTGGTCGAGGAGGTGCGGCGCCAGTTCCGAGAGATCCCGGGCATCCTCGAGGGCACGGCCCGCCCCGAGTACGGCACCGCGGTGCGCATCGTGACCGCTGCCGCACAACGGGAGATGGTCCTGCCGGGCATCATCCCGGTCATCGCGCCGATCGCCGTCGGCTTCATCCTTGGGCCCCGCGCCCTGGGCGGGATGCTCCTCGGCGCGATCGTGACCGGCCTCTTCCTGGCGATTCAGATGACCAGCGGCGGCGCCGCCTGGGACAACGCCAAGAAGTACATCGAGGAGGGCCACCTCGGAGGCAAGGGCTCAGAGGCGCACAAGGCGGCGGTGACGGGCGACACGGTGGGCGACCCCAACAAGGACACCGCCGGGCCGGCCATCAACCCGATGATCAAGGTGGTCAACATCATCGCCATCCTGATCGCCGCCTCGGTGGCGACCCACTACTTAATCCCATAGCCGAGTCCTAAACTCCACCGTGGGGTGGACGACTACCAAAAGGAGATCGCCGACCTCGAAACTCAGGTCGAGCAATTGGTCGAGGCGGAGGGCGACGCGAGGACCATCGCCGAGCTCTCGATGCAGCTCGAGATCTTGAAGGCCATCTACGCCCGGGCCTCCGAGATCTACCAGCGCGGCCGGCAGGACGAGGGTCTTCGCTACGGATTGCGCATCCAGGGTTACGGCGACTGGACCATCGACAACGTCTACGCCTTCGTCTACGAGCGCTCGGTCGAGCTCGAGCCAAGGGCGCACAGCGCGTTCGTCGGCGGGATCAAGGACGCGGACTTCGCGTTGATGCTCAACTCATAGGACGGCAGCAGGAGGAACGCAGATGGAGACGCCGCTCACACCCCTCGAGTTCGCTCGACGAGCGCGCAAGCTTTATGGGGAGCGCATCGGTGTCGTCGACGGCGACCTGCGCCTGACCTACGAGCGGTTCTTCGACCGTTGCGACAGGTGGTCGTCGGCGCTCCAGGCGATGGGCGTGCAGAAGGGAGACCGCGTCGCCTACATCGCGCCGAACGTTCACGAGCAGCTCGAGTCCTTCTACGCCGTGCCGCAGATCGGCGCGGTTCTCGTGCCCATCAACTACCGCCTGACCGCCGAGGATTTCGTCTACATCACCTCGCACTCCGGGACCAAGGTTCTGTGCGTCTATCCGGACTACCTCGACGCCATCGACGGAGTCCGCGACCAGCTCACCGGTGTCGAGCAGTTCGTCAGCCTGGGGAGCGCAGGCGGTCGCAAAGGATGGATCGAGTACGAGCCCGCAGTCGCGGCGGCAGAGCCAGATTTCACGCGACCCGAGATCGCCGAGACCGATCTCCTGACGATCAACTACACGAGCGGAACGACCGCCAAGCCGAAGGGCGTGATGATCACCCACCGGAACGCGTGGGCGAACGTGGTCGGGACGCTCGTGCATTTCCACATCACGGTCGGCGACCGCTATCTGTGGACACTGCCGATGTTCCATGCGAACGGCTGGACGTTCGTCTGGATCATCACGGCCGTCGGAGGCACACACGTCTGCCTGCCGAAGGTGGAGCCGGCCAGGGTGTTCGACCTGATCCGCAAGGAGAAGGTTGGCTGGCTATGCGCCGCGCCGACCATCCTGATCGCCCTCGCCAACGCTTCCTCTGACGTGCGGGGCGACGTGCCCAAGGGCGTGCATGTCATCACCGCGGGGGCCGCGCCGGCTGCCGCAACGATCGAGCGCATGGAAGGGGATCTCGGGTGGGACGTGACACAGGTGTACGGGCTCACCGAGACCGCTCCCTTCATCACCATCTGTGAGCCCCGTCCGGAGCACAAGAAGCTGGGAACCACCGAGCTCGGGATCATCAAGGCCCGTACCGGTGTCGAGCTGATCACGTCGGGCGAGCTGCGCGTCGTCGACGAAACCGGAAAAGACGTGCCAGCCGACGGCCAGACGCTGGGCGAGATCGTCGCGCGAGGCAACGTGATCATGAAGGGCTACTACAACGACCCTGAGGCGACCAAGAAGGTCATGGGTGACGGGTGGTTTCACACGGGCGACGCGGCCGTCCTGCATCCGGATGGCTACGTCGAGATCCGCGACCGGATCAAGGACGTGATCATCAGCGGCGGCGAGAACATCTCGAGCCTGGAGGTCGAGGGTGTGCTGCTCCGCCATCCGGCCGTGCAGGAGGCGGCGATCGTGGGCCTGCCACACGAGAAGTGGGGAGAGGCTCCTTTCGCCTACGTGGTGCTGAAGCCTGGCGCGAGCGCCACCGAGCCGGAGCTGATCGCGTTCACGCGCGACCGCCTCGCCCACTTCAAGGCCCCGCACGGGGTGACATTCGTCCCGGAGCTGCCCAAGACGGCGACGGGAAAGATTCAGAAGTACGTCCTGAGGAAGGGTGCCGCCGCGATCGTCCGCCAGTAGCGCTCGTAACCATCACGTTCAATTGGCGTTGACGGTGCTGTATGGCGTGGCGGCCGAACGCCCATGACGGTTGGAGTCGCGATGTCCTTTCTCGCGTTGGGCCTGGCCGCGTGCAACGCAACGCCCACTCAACATTCGGCGTCCACGACAGTCTCGCCACCGTCGGCACCCGCGGTGCAGACGCCATGCCCTGAGCCGGTCACGGCGATCTTCGGCGTTCGGGTCAACCCGGTGGGTGCAGGCTTTGCAGGCGACTTGATCCACTGCCTGTCGGTGACCGGGGAGGCCACGATCAACGACAGGCTCATGGAGTGGCCCCCGCAGAACCGCCAGCTGGTGGCGGCGGATTCTCGCTCCGTCGTCGAGCTCGAGGGCAGCAGCGCGGATGACAGCAGCACGGTCGTGGTGTTCGATCTCGCGTCCGGCGGACGCCGATCTCTGGGGACACTCAGCCAATTGGGCATCGGGGATCCGGGACCGCTTGGAGGTGTCCTGAGTCCCGACGGTACACAACTCGCCATCGGTGGCGGCCACAAGCTGCTTCTGGTGCAGGTTCAGTCGGCGGCGGTGCAGACGCTTGCCACCGTCGCCGGAGACCGGTGGCTGATGCCGCTGCGATGGACCACGGCCGGAATCCTTGCCACGAAGGTCGGATACGAGGGGATGGGCGATTTCGGCCTCGTCAAGGTCGACCCCGCGAGCGGCACCATCTCGGTCCTCAACCAGGGCCCCAACAACCAGCTGGCCATCTCGCCGAGCGGCAGGTTCTTCGCCACGACAGCGCATGTCGATCTCGGCGACGGTCCCACCGTGCGCTATCCCTGGCAGAACGCCATCGACCTGACCGGGCCGGACGGAACCGCGACCCGGATCATCACCGAGAAGAACCACTGGTTCACCCCACTCGACGTGAGCGACGACGGGCTGGTCCTGTTCGCATCGGATTCGCAAACCGATCCGGTGGCCGCCGACATGGGCATCTACGTCGCCAAGGGCGGGCATCCGACGCAGCAGCTTTCTTCAAGCTTTTCCGGCGAGTGGGGGCCCGCCCGATTTCTCGATGCATCGAGAGTCCTGGTGTCGCACCTCAAGGGTGGAACCGGAGCCAGTGAAACGAGCGTCGACCTCGAGCTCTACCGCCTGTGCGTCGACACGGCGGCCGCCTGCGACATCAGCGGGACCAGGACCACGGCCATGGTGCTTACCGGGACGTGGCCGACGGTGGTCACGTCGATCGTCGTGCTTCCCGCCGCGGCTTAGACTGTCGCGGGGTCCGCAGGTCAAGAGCCGCCCGCCCGGAAACGGCGAGGATCCACAGATCCAGCGCCAGAGACGCGGGCAAAGAAGTTGGAGGGATCACTCCGAGCACGCCGATGACCACGGCCGCCCAGGCCAACCACGGTGGGAGGGATCTTGCCACCGCAGCCGTGACGCCCGCGGCGATGATGAACAAGCCGTAGAAAAGTCCGCTCGCGGAAAAGGTATCGCTTGCTATGTATTTGATCCCGGCCAGGATGTTTGGGTCGAGACCGCCGCGGCCGGCATCCACGAGGCCGGTCCAGATGCCGTTGCTCAGCAGCGCCGAGCCGGTGCAAAGCACCGCGGCGCCAAACGCGACGTCAGCCGGCCAGTCCGCGACGCCCGGCCGGCGCAGATCGCGGACCAGCCATGCCGCGAAGGGCAGCAGGAAGAGGTAGCCCAATGCCTCGATCCAGATGCCTGCACCAAACCGGGTGGCGTTGGTGGTAGCGATCCAGTGCTTTATCTCCGCGCCGTTGCCGCTCGGATAGCCATGGATGGCAAAGCCGGCGAGAGACAGCACCACGAAGAGAATCCCCGCAACAGGTCCCGCGTAATTCCAAAGTGGATGTTTCACGCGCAAACCATAGACCCGAATTTCTAGTCAGGTCCGCGCGGTAGTCCGACCGTCGGAGTGGGCGGTCATCGAAGCCTCGCCGACCATGACAAGATTGGCAAGGAAGGTGGATCTCCCGGACCGCTACAACGTCGGCGCCGACCTGATCGAGCGCAACCTCGAGGCGGGGCGGACGGGCAAGGTCGCGATCCACTCCGTCTCCGGCGACGTCACCTACGGCGAGCTCCACAAGCTCGCCACCGGCGCGGCCCGGGCCCTCCACGACCTGGACGTGCGGAGGGAGGAGCGCATACTCGTCGCCGGCTACGACAGCCCGGGCTGGGTCGCCGCCTTCCTCGGCGCGATCCGTCTGGGCGCCATCCCGGTCCCCGTGAACCCGCTGCTCCAGCGCAGCGAGGACTACGACCACTACATCGCCGACTCCCTCGCCAGCGTCGTGATCGTCGACGCCAACACAGAGGTAAAGCTCAAGGCCGCGGCAGACCGCGCGTCAAGCAAACCGAAATTGCTCCGCGCGGACCGGCTCGAGCCCGACAGCCATGAGATGCCAGCGGCTCCCACCCGCAGGGACGACATGGCGTTCTGGCTCTACAGCTCCGGCTCCACGGGCAAACCGAAGGCGGTCGTCCACCTCCAGCACGACATCCCTTACACCTGCGTCACCTACGCGGAGCAGGTGCTGGGCATCACGGAAAGAGACACCACGTTCTCCACGACAGGCCTCTTCCACGCCTACGGCTTCGGCAACAACCTCACGTTTCCCTACTGGGTCGGCGCCTCGACCGTTCTGCACGCGGGACGGCATACGCCCGCGACGGTGCTCGAGACCATCGAGAAGCGCAAACCCACGCTCTTCTTCTCCGCACCCACGCTGTACAACGCGATCCTCAACTTCGACGGCGCCAAAACACGCGACCTGAGCAGCATCCGGCACTGCGTCGCGGCTGCCGAGGCCCTGCCGGCAGAGGTCTGGCGGCGCTGGAAGGACACATTCGGGCTGACCATCCTCGACGGCGTCGGCTCGACCGAGATGCTGCACATCTACTGCTCGAACCGGCTCGACGAGCTGAGGCCGGGCTCCAGTGGAAAGCCCGTCCCTGGATATGAGCTGAAGATCCTCGACGACGAAGGCGAGCACGTGAAGAAGGGCGAAGCCGGGGACCTTTACGTCAAGGGCGACAGCGCGCTCGCGCTCTACTGGGCGCAGCATGAAAAGTCGAAGCGGTCCATCCTCGGCGACTGGTTCTTCACCGGCGACCGCTATCGCGTCGACGAAGACGGCTTCTACTGGTACGAGGGGCGCTCCGACGACATGATCAAGGTCAGCGGGCTGTGGGTCTCTCCGATCGAGATCGAGTCCACGCTGCTCGAGCACCCCGCGGTGCAGGAGAGCGCCGTGGTCGGCGTTGAGGTCGAAGGTTTCGTCAAGATCAAGGCGTTCGTCATCGCGAAGAACGGGACGGCCACGGGCGACATGCTGATCGCCGAGCTCCAGGAGCACTGCAAGTCCCGGCTGCAGCGCTTCCAGTACCCACACTTGATCGAGTTCGTGCCCGAGCTGCCCAAGACCGTGACCGGCAAGATCCAGCGCTACAAGCTGCGTGAGAAGGAAGCCACCCCTGCGTAAGCACATCGCGGTCCTGCCCTGTGACGGGGCGGGCAAGGAGGTGGTGCCCGAGGCGATCAAGGTGCTTCGCGCGGCCGGCGCGGACTTCGACTTTCAGGAGTACGAGGTCAACGCCGATCAGTACATCCGCACCGGCGAACCGATCCCCGCCGCGACATGGACCGAGCTGCGGAAGGCGGACGCGATCCTCTTCGGCGCGGTCGGCGATCCACGCGTCAACGACGCCGCGTACCTCGCCGGCGTGCTCCTAAGGCTCCGGTTCGAGCTCGACCTCTACGTCAACCTGCGTCCGGCGAAGCTCTACGACGACCGCCTCTCGCCGCTGCGCCGGGAGCAGAAACGAAAGGTCGACCTGCTCATCGTGCGCGAGAACACAGAGGGCCTCTACGTGGGCATGGGCGGTCGCTTCAAGCAAGGCACCGAGCACGAGGTCGCGATCCAGGAGGACCTCAACACCTATCTCGGCGTCACGCGCATCGTCGACTACGCCTTTCAGGTCGCGAGCCGGGAGGTGGTGATGGTCGACAAGTCCAACGCCATGACCCACGCGGGCGGCCTGTGGCAGCAGCAGTGGAAGGCGGTGGCGGCCAAGCATCCGCACATCAAGACCCGCCATCTATATGTCGACGCGGCGGCGATGCAGCTCGTCAGGGACCCGAGCCAGTTCGAGGTCATCGTGACCGGCAACCTGTTCGGCGACATCCTTTCTGACCTGACCGCCGAGTTGATCGGCGGCATGGGCATCGCGCCCTCCGGAAACATCAACCCGCAGACCGGGCGCGGCCTGTTCGAGCCGGTGCACGGCACGGCGCCGGACATCGCGGGGAAGGGGATCGTGAACCCGATCGGGGCGATTCTGAGCGCATCTATGATGGTGAGACACCTGGGTTTTCTTGATATGGCTAATGCGATCGAGGGTGCGGTCGAATCCGCCATCCGCGCAGGCGAATGCACGCGCGACCTCGGTGGAAACCTGTCGACGGGCGAGTGCGGGGATTCGGTGGCGAAGAGGTTGGGAGATTAATTGCCCATGGGCATGACCATGACCGAGAAGATCCTGGCCCGCGGGGCAGGGCGCGACGGCGTGCGGCCGGGCGACCTCGTGCTCGCGAAGGTCGATTTCGCGATGGGCCACGACCTGACCATCCCGCCGACCGGAAGGATCATGCGCGAGCAGATGGGCGCGGACAAGATCTGGGATCCCGAGCGCGTGGCTGTGACGCAGGACCACTTCCAGCCCGCCAAGGACGCCGCGAGCGCCACGCTCGGCAGGCTCACTCGCGAGTTCTCGCGCGACATGGGCATCAAGTGGTACTTCGAGGTGGGGCAGGGCGGGATCTGCCACACCGTGCTGCCGGAAAACGGCCTCGTGCTTCCGGGCGAGCTGATCGTCGGCGCCGACTCGCACTCGTGCACCTACGGCGCGCTGAACAACTTCGCCACGGGCATCGGCTCGACCGACCTTGCGTGCGTGTTCGCGCTAGGCGAGCTGTGGTTCCGCGTCCCGGAGACTCTGAAGTTCGTCTATCGCAACCGCCTCAAGGAGTGGGTCGAGGCGAAGGACCTGATCCTCTACGTGATCGGCAAGATCGGCGTGGACGGAGCGCGGTCCAAGGCGATGGAGCACACGGGCGAGGCGCTCCGCCACATCGACATGGAGGCCCGTTTGACCATGACCAACATGGCGATCGAGGCCGGCGCCAAGAACGGGATCATGGAGTTCGACGACGTCACGAGGCAGTACCTCGAAGGCCGCGCCAAGCGGCCTTACACGCCGGTGACCTCCGACCCGGACGCCGAGTACGAGAAGGCCTTCGAGTTCGACGCCGAGGCGGTCGAGCTCGGGGTCGCGAAGCCGATGTCACCGGACAACTACGCGCCGCTCTCCGAGGTCGCCGGCACTCGGCTCGACCAGGTGTTCATCGGGTCGTGCACCAACTCGCGCATCACCGACCTGCGGCGCGCGGCGGCGGTGCTCGACGGCCACAAGGTGGCGCCCGGGGTGCGGCTGATCATCACGCCCTCTTCGCACCAGGTGGCGATCCAGGCGGAGAAGGAGGGCCTGATCGGGGTCTTCCTCGCCTCGGGCGCGGCGTGGACGACGGCGACGTGCGGAGCGTGCCTTGGCGGGCACATGGGCGTGCTCGGTGAGGGAGAGGTCTGCTTGAGCACGACCAACCGCAACTTCCCGGGACGCATGGGTCACCCGAAGGCGCTGGTCTATCTCTCCAACCCCGCGGTCGCCGCCGCGAGCGCGGTAACCGGCGTGATCTCGCACCCGAGCGAGGTGCTCGACCACATGCCCGCCGCGATCCGGTGAGGCGCCTGGCCGTCGTCGTCGCCGTGGGGCTGTGGATGGTCCCGGCAACAGCCCAGGCGGCGGGCCCGTCGCCCGACCCGGCAGCGCTCCTGAAGATGCTCGTCAACGCCCCGGACGGCGGGTGGATCGAGTCGGTTCCGGCCGCCAACACGCTGGAGGGGCCGTTCGACGCGCAGACGTTCACCGACTACGTCTACGACGACGCGCAGACCCGTGCGGATGTCGCCACGCACCTGGACAGCTACGGCTTCCTGGGTGGATACGGGCGGACGTTCTCCAAGTCCTCGAAGAAGGCGTGGATCGAAGAGGACGTGAAATCCTTCGACACCAAGGCGGGCGCGGTGTCCTTCTGGACGTGGATGAAGAGCTGGTTGCCGGAAGGCGCCGACACGACGACCCCCGTCGTCGACACCACGGCCATTCCCAACTCGTTCGGCACCGAGTGGCTGCTCTCGGGATTCCACGCCACCGATACGCTTTTCACGAAGGGCTCCTTCATGTACGACATAGTCATGGGCTCGTACACCGACTTCACGCGGACCGACGCCCTGGCGCAGGCCCGCTCGGCATTTGAGTTCGCGCCCGCGGGCGACGCGCCCGTCCTCGAGCAGAACCCCACGCCTCTGGCCCCTGCCCTTCCGCCGCCGAGCAACGGCATGGGGGTCGCGATCCTCGCGTTGGTGCTGCTCTCGTTGGGCGCCTGCCTCATCGGAGGTTTGATCGCCGCGATCATCCTGGTCCGTCGCCGCGCCGCGCCGCCGATCCGAACGGTTCTCTCGCCCGACGGCAACTACTGGTGGGACGGCACGACGTGGCAACCGGTGCCTCGCGCATGACTCTGCCCAAGACCATCCGCGGCCGCGCCTGGAAATTCGGCGCGAACATCGACACCGACCAGATCATCCCCGCGAAGTACGCCATCTACTCGCTCGATGAGAAGGAGCTCGGCAAGCATGCGATGGAAGGCGTCCCCGGACGCGACACGTGGGCGTCGCAGGTGGCGCAGGGCGACATCATGGTCAGCGGGTCGAACTTCGGCTGCGGTTCTTCGCGCGAGATCGCGCCCGTCGCGATCCGCGGCGCCGGAATCTCGCTCGTCATTGCGGACTCGTTCGCTCGCATCTTCTTCCGCAACGCGATCAACATGGGCTACCCGATCCTTCAGTCGCCTCAGGCGGCCGAGGGGGTCGACGAGGGTGACGAGCTCGAGGTCGACCTCGAAGAAGGAGTGATCCGCAACTTCACGAAGGGTGACGAGTACCGATGCGACGCGTTTCCTCCGTTCATGAACGAGCTCCTCCGCATGGGCGGGCTGGTGCCGTGGGTCCGCAAGCAGCTGGAGGAGCGTCGGCGGATGAGCCGTACACCCGGTTAATGGCTGACCAACGGCCCCACCCGGCGCTGCGCGCCGACCTCCCCGGCGAGCGGGGAGGTGACAAGCCTGTCGAACTCCAAGAACCCTTAGAGGAGCTGGCTCGCGACCCGACCCGATTCGCCCACGACCTGAAGTTCCCGCCGGCGGACAAGATCCGCGTCTACGACGACACGCTGCGCGACGGCGAGCAGATGCCCGGCGTCGCCATCACCCCCAAGGACAAGTACGAGCTCGCGCGCATGCTGTCGGACATCGGCGTCCACATCATGGACGTGGGCTTTCCGTCCGTCTCCGAGGGCGAGCGCGAGACCCTGCGCCTCATCCTCGGCGGGCGCAAGCGAGGCGAGCTCAGAGCGGACCTCGAGGTCGTGTGCATGATGCGTTCGACGAAGGGCGACATCGACGCCACGATGCGCGTGATCGACGCGCTCGGCTTTCAGCGCGACGAGGTGACGTACTTCATCTTCACCTCGGCATCGGACCTGCACGTGAAGTACAAGCTCGGCAAGACGCTTCTACACCGCGACGGGCTTCCGGAATCGGAATGGCTCGAGCTCCCGGTCTCGTACTACCGCGAGGCGAACATCCGGATGATGTGTGACGCCATCCGCTACGCGCGCGAACAGGGCGCGACATCGATCGAGTTCGGCGGTGAGGACGGAAGCCGCGCCGACGTCGATTACATCGGCGAGATCCACCGCGAGGGATTGAAGGCGGGCGGCACACGGCCGTCGACTCCCGACACGGTCGGCTGCTACTCGCCATTCGCCGTCCGCGAATACATCCCAGCGATCAAGGCAGCGGCGCCAGACGCTCCTCTTGTGGTTCATTTCCACAACGACCTCGGCCTTGGCGCGTGGAACACCGTGATGGCGCTCGGCTCAGGAGCGGAGGTCTTCACGACGAGCGTCAACGGAATCGGCGAGCGCACCGGCAACGCGCCGATGCACCAGGTCCTGTTGCAGCTGCGCTACCTGTTCGGGATAGAGATCCCGCATTTCAAGTACGAGAAGCTGCGCACGCTGGCCCGCCACCTCGAGCTCGTGAGCGGCGTCCCAGTCCAGCCGACGGAGCCGGGCATCGGGCTCAACGTGTTCAGCCACGAGTCGGGCATCCATACGGCGGGCATGCTCATCCATCCCGCGATCTACCAGTTCCTGCCGCCGGCCGATCTTGGTGCCGAGATCAGCTACGTCTACGGCAAGCATTCGGGCGCGCTGGTGATCGAACATGCCCTGCGGAATGCGGGCATCCGGCCCGAGCCCGAGTTCGTGGCAAGGGTGCTAGCCGAGGTCAAGCGCGTGCGCGAGGAGCGGGCGGAGCGCAGCGACTTCTCCGATTTCCACCGCCGGTACTACGATCACCTGAATCGCATGGGATTGACCGCGGAGGAAGTCGTGGACATCGCGAAGGCGCTAACAGCCTGATGGCGACCACGACGCGGGCTGATTCAGCGACGCGCGAGGAGTACCTCCAGCTGCACCGCTGGATGTGCATGGCCAAGGCGCTCGACGACCGCATGCACATCCTGGTCAAGCAGGGCCGCGCGCCGTTCGTCGGCTCGAGCCGAGGGCATGAGGGGATCCAGGTCGCGTCGACCGCGGCGATCGGACCGGACGACTGGCTTGTGCCCCACTACCGCGGACTCGCGAACGCGATCGTGCGCGGGCTGACCATGAAGGAATGGATGCTCGCCGTCTTCGCGAAGGCGGGCGACCCGCTGTCCGCCGGGCGGAACATCCCCGGCGGCTGCTACAGCTATCGCAAGCTGAAGATCGCGTCCGTCTCTCAGGTGGTGGCGAGCTGGATGCCCAAGGCCGCCGGCATCGCATACGCCGCGAAGCTGAAGGGCGAAGACAGCGTGACGCTGTGCACGGTGGGCGACGGCGGAACGAGCCAGGGCGAGTTCCACGAGGGCGTGAACTTCGCCGCTGTGCACATGCTGCCCATCGTCTTCGTCGTCGAGAACAACAGCTATGCGATCTCGGTCCCGATCCGGCTCCAGATGCGCAACCCCAACGTGGCCGACCGAGCCGCCGGCTACGGGATACCCGGCGTGACGGTCGATGGGACCGACGTCCCGGCCTGCTTCGCGGTATGCCGCGAGGCGGTGGACAGGGCCAGGCGCGGCGATGGGCCGACGCTGATCGACGCCAAGATCTGGCGCATCAACTCCCACACGTCCGAAGACAACCAATTGAAATATCGGACCAAGGAAGAGCTCGCCGAGGCGGCGGGCCACGATCCCATCGCCCGCTTCACCAAGTGGCTGATGCAGCGCCGGTGGATCACCGCCGAGGAGGCGGCGTCGGTGCAGGCCGAGTGCGACCGCGAGGCCTCGGACGCCGCCGATTGGGCCGAGCAGCAGCCCGACCCGCTGGCCGAAGACGCCCTGAAAAACCTCTTCGCGTAGAGCGGCGCGCCGCCAAGGTTCACGCATCTTCGCGCCCTAGACGGCCGGGCGCCTTCGGCGCTAAAGCCTGCGTCAAGGGGCCCGGCGCGCCGTCGCTGCCCCCGCGACCAAAACGCGGGGACCCCAGTAGGTATGCGCTCCTAGTCGCGCCACCCTTTCCTTGGCTCCGGCCGTCGATGGCGCGAACCTGCGCGAACGTCGTCGGCGCGCCGCTCTAATCGGAGTCCAAACTCGCTAACGCAAAGTTAGACTGACTTCGCTTTGGCGACCGAGCCCCCTGAATCGAACGAATCGAAGGATTCCACGCCGCCGGTCACGGCCCCCACGGAGCCCGTGCCGGCCGTGCCGACGCGTGAAACGACTCCGGTCTGGGCGCACACGGTCCCCGTGGCCCCGCCTGAAAACACCGGCGAGACCCACGACGAGACGGTGGACGACGAGGCCCTGCCTGCGCTGCCGATGCAGAAGGGCGATCCCGACTGGTCGAAGACCGAGTCCGCGGCGAATGGCGAGGTGGAGAAGAAGGAAACACCCGTGTGGGCGCAGACCGTCCCCACCGACCCGGGCGAGCCAATTGAAGAGCCGGCGGCCGCCGAAGAGAGCGTCGCCGAGCCGGCGGCCACCGCCGCGACGACCACCGAGCCACCCGCGGCCACCGAGCCGCAGGCCACTGAGCCGCCAATGGCCACCGAACCGCCGGCCGCCGAGCCACCGACCGCCACCGAACCGCCGGCGGAGGTCGTCACGCTGACCGACCCGCCGAGGTCCATGGCGGCGGACGCGCTGAGGTCGACGTGGCCCCCGGCGTCCGAGTCGGCTCCGGCTCCTCCCGAGGAGACCGACATCTGGCCGCCCGAGCCGCCGACGGAAAGAGCGATGCCGGCCTGGCCGCCTCCCTCCGAGCTTCCGCATTCCGATGGGCCCCAATCCGATCTTGAAGACCAGGAGCCGTCCCCCGCCCAGCCCATACCGAATTGGCCGGAGAGCTTCGATTCCAACGCGGGTGCCCTCAGGAACGAGCCCGCCCCGACCGAACCTATGCCCACAGCGCCGCCGGTCCCGGCTCCGCCTACCGCTGCGCCGGCGCCCGCAGCCGCCGCGCCGGCCTCTTCGCAAATGCCGCCGACCATCACGCCACCCGCCGTGAAGCCTGCCCCCCCTCCGGCGCCAACCGCACCCCCACCGCCGGCTGCGGCGATGCCCATGCCTGCTCCCAAACCCGCGGCAGCCCCGCAACCTGCGCCAGCCGCGGCCGCCGCCTCAGCACCTGGCACACCGCCGGCTCCAGCGCCGACCCGGCCTCCCGTTGAGCCGACCTCAGGGGCGCCGGGGCGTCCCGCCTGGGCCCCCGGCCCCAGCGGGACGGCCGCTCAGGAGCCGGATGACAAGACCGACTGGCCCGCGCCGGTGCAGATCCCCGCGTGGGCGCCCCAGGTACCGCTGGCCTCACAACCCGGCACTCCGACGTGGTTCTCTCCGAAGGAGGCGATCCCGCACACGGCGACCCAGCCCGCCGTGCCAAAACCGGAGCCTCAACCGCTTCCGCCGGTGCCCCCGTCAGCTGGCCATCTTCCTGTCGCCCAGGTCCCGCCGGCTCCCGCCAAGCCGGCGCCTCCGGCCGCGCCTCCGGCCGGCTTTGCTCAGCCGGGAACGCCGGCTGCCGCCAAACCGGCGCCGCCCTCGGCGCCTCCCGCCGGGTTCGGTCAGCCGGGCGCCGCCGCCGGCTCGCAGCCGTCTGCCCAACCGGCCTGGCAGATCGTGGAGCAGCACGGCAAGACCGACAAGAACCCGAAGGTCCAGGTCGGAGTGACGGCGGAAGACCGCTCCTATGCCGAGTGGTTCGCGTGGGCCAAGCGGGGCGGTGCGCCCGCGAGCGCGTGCCACGCCGCCGCGCAGGGAGCATTCGCGGCCCTGTCGACCGGCAAGGACCTGGCCACCGCGGTCCAGTGGGCGACCGCCGCGATGAGCCGCCCGCCGGAGAACGTCTCGTTCAACCGGCAGACCTACTGCGCGTGGTTTGCCCTCGCCAACATCGACTTGAATCTCGACCAGCATCGCGCGCACGCATTCGCGACGGCCGCGGTGCAGGTGCTCGATGCGGGTCAGGATGCGGCGGCGGCCCACGCGGCCGGCCTTGCCGCGGCGGGGATCAGGTAGCCTCAAAAACGCGTACCGGGTGACAACACGCGTCGGGGTGGTCGCCGACACCCATTGCCCTGAATTCATCGACCACCTGCCTCAGGGGGTGGCCAGTGCGCTCCAGGGAGTCGCGATGATCCTCCATGCGGGAGATATCAACGCATCCTCCACGCTCGATGAGCTGGCGCGGATCGCTCCGGTCGAGGCGGTGCGAGGTGACCACGACCGGCTGCTCACCTCGCTGCCACCGACGCGAGAGCTGACGGTCGAGGGCAGGCGCATCGTGGTGGTGCACGGCAATCGCTCGCGCTGGATCGAGGAGCCGAGCACGCTGCTGTGGACGCTGAGCCTCGGGTTCTTCCAGCCGCTGCGCGGGCTGCCGCGCAGCCTGCGCAGGCGTTTTCCGAATGCCGACGTGATCGTGTACGGGCACACTCACCGCGCGCGTGTCGAAACGATCGACGGCGCATTGCTCTTCAACCCGGGTGGCGTGCACCAGTGGAACCCGGTGACCGCAAAGCGCCGCCTGGCGCAAGGACCGGGGTGGTTCGAATGGTGCTGGCTGCAGGTCGCGCGCCACATGCGGAGGTTCCAGCAGCCGTCCGTAGGAGTGCTCGAGATCGACGGCGCCGAGATCCGCCCGATGGTCATCAGTCTTTAGAGTCATTCCTCGTGTCGATGACGTACAGGCCGGCGACTCTCGAAGACGCCGAGCTCGCCTCCGACCTGATGAGCGCGTCGAACGCGGCGACGCCGCAGGACCCACTCCTCACGCGCTACCGGTGGAAGCATCCACGCAAGGACATGAAGTTCGAGCGCTTCATCGGCGAGATCGACGGCCGGCCCGCTGCATTCCTTTCCTGGTACCACGGCCCCTGGGAGAAGCTGCCGGACCGGCACTGCGAGGTCGAGGTCTGGCTGGACCGCGCACACCTGGATCGCGCCCTGCTCCTCGCGATGTTCGCGTGGATCGGCGATCGTGCGGTCGCGGACGGGGCGGTCCTTCTACTTGCGTACTGCGGGGAGGACGAGCCTGAGATGCTGGATTCACTCGAGGAGCTGGGCTACAGCCGCGAGCGGACCGAGAAGGTCTGGGAGCTGGACCTTCGGGCAAATGGTCCGGAGCTGGTCGAAGAGGCGCGTGATGCGCTCGACGGAATGGTCGCTACAGGCATCGAGCTCACGACGCTGGAGGCCTGGCCCGACCCGGATAAGATGCGCAAGGTTTACGAGCTCGATGCCTCGACGAGGCAGGACATCCCGCACTCGCTGACCGTCCTCGTCGAGGACCTCGAAGACTTCGTCCAACGGACGAAGGCGCCGGACCGGCGCAACGACCGAACCTGGATCGCCCTCGACGCTGGGCATCCTGTCGCGCTCTCCTACCTGAAGTTTCCGCCCGTGCGCGGTACGGTCTGGACCGGTTACACATGCACCCACGCCGACTACCGCGGCCGCGGCATCGCGCGCGCAGTGAAGCTGCAGAGCCTCGCCCAGGCGGTGAGCCTTGGCGTGCCGTATGTCCGGACCGGCAACGACGCGGAGAATGCGCCGATGCTCCACATCAACGAGGCCCTCGGCTACGTAAGGCGGCCGGGATTCGTGGAGCACCACAAACGGGTAACTAAGAAATAGCCATGCCCAAGACGAAAGATTTCTACGAGGTCCTCGGCGTGCCGCGGACGGCCACGCAGAAGGAGATCTCGGCCGCCTTCCGCAAGCTCGCGCGCAAGCACCATCCCGACCTGAATGCGGGCAACAAGGAGGCCGAGGCGCGATTCAAGGAACTCTCGGAAGCGCACGAGGTCCTCTCCGACACGAAGAAGCGGGGCCTGTACGACGAGTTCGGCGAGAACTGGGCCTCAGCCCAGGCGGCGGGCGTCCAGCCTGGCCAGGGCGGCGGGCCATTCCGCACGAACTCCGGCCCGGGTGGCCAGCGGGTCGAGTACCGCACCGTGTCGCCAGATGAGATGGAGGACCTGTTCGGCGAGGGCGGCGGCTTCGGCGACATCTTCGGCTCGATCTTCAGCGGGGGCCGTGGTCGAGCGCGGCAGCAGCCGGTCGACGTGGAGGCGCCGATCACTCTGAGCCTGGCCGAGGTTTATCGCGGGGCCAGCCGCACCGTGGAACTGCCCGGCGGCCGCCGGGTGGAGGTCAAGGTTCCCGCGGGCGTCAAGGAGGGCACGGTGCTCCGCGTGCCCGGGCTGCGCGCGACCGTCCAGGTCGCGCCGGATCCGATCTTCACTCGCGAGGGCAAGGACCTCCGGGTCGTGGTCCCGGTGCCGCTTCGCGTCGCACTGCTTGGCGGTGAGGTGGCGGCGCCCACGATCAAAGGCGGCCAGGTCAAGTTCAAGGTCCAGCCCGAGACCCAGAACGGGACAAAGATCCGGCTGCGCGGCCTCGGACTGCCCGACCCCAAAGGCGGGCCGGTGGGTGACATGTACGCGGAAGTGGGCGTCCAGCTGCCCGTGCCGATGGACGAGAAGACGCGCCAGTGGGCGGCAGAGCAACCAAGCTGACGCCTCGATCGCGTGGTTGGCTGTTGGTTCTCGTCTTCATCTCCGGCATGGCGTCGTTGGGCGTCGAGTTCGGCGCTTCGCGCTTGCTGGCGCCTTATTTCGGGACGAGCCTTTACGTCTGGGGCGTGTTGATCGGCCTGATCCTGATCTACCTCTCCGCGGGCTACGTGATCGGCGGCAGGCTCGCCGACAAGCACCCGCACGACGAGCTGCTGTACCAGATCACGGCATGGGCCGGGTTGTGGATCGGCATCATCCCTCTGGTCAGCTACCCGATCCTGCTGCTGTCCCAGCAGGGCTTCAAGGAGCTGAGCGTCGGGTTGGTCGCGGGCACGCTCTTTGCGACGGTCCTGCTCTTCGCCGCGCCGGTCATCCTCCTCGGCTGCGTCAGCCCATTCGCGATCCGCCTGCTGCTGCGCGACGTGGAGACGGGAGGCAACACCGCCGGCCGCGTCTACGCGCTGTCCACCGCGGGCAGCATCCTCGGCACGTTCCTGCCTGTCTTCTGGTTCATCCCGACGTACGGCACGCGGCCGACGCTCGAGGGCTTCGGCCTCGCCCTGGTCGGCGCATCGATCGCGGGGCTGTGGCCGCGGCGGCGGCTCTACGCGTCCTTCGCGGCGGCTGTCATCCTGGCCTGGATCTTTCTTCCGTCCGGCATCAAGCCGCCGCAGTTCGGCCAGCTCTTGTACGAGAAGGAATCAGCCTACGGCTACATCCAGGTGGTGCAGGACGGATCGAAGACCGACCTGATCCTGAACGAAGGCCAGGCCATCCACTCCATCTACGATTCGCAGAGCCTGCTCACCGGCGGGCCTTGGGACTACATGCTGATCGCGAACGCGTTCCGGCCGGCGCAGAGCGCCGAGGCCCGGCCCAACGACGTCGCGATCCTCGGCCTCGCCGGAGGCACCGCCGCGCGCCAGTACACGGCCGCTTATGGCACCGGAGTGCAGATCACCGGCGTCGAGATCGACCCCGACATCCTCGACGTGGCGCATCGGTACTTCCACCTCGATGAGCCCAACGTGCACGCCGTCGTGGCCGACGCCCGCTACTGGCTCGACACTCAAGCGAAGCAGTACGACGTCGTCGTCATGGACGCGTACCGCCAGCCGTACATCCCGTTCCACCTCACGACCAAAGAGTTCTTCAGCGAGGTCCGCGACCACCTGCGACCGGGTGGCGTTGCGGTGGTCAACGCCGGCCGCACGGCGAAGGACTACCGCCTGGTCGACGCGATCGCGAGCACGATGGCGGCGGTCTATCCCAGCGTGTTTCTCGTCGACGTTCCGCAGTTCAGCAACACGCTCGTCTACGGTTCGACGCAGCGCACGACGATCGCCGACGTCGAGCACAACCTCGGGCTCATCCAGGAGCCGCTCGCGCACACGGTCGCCGAGAGCGCCGTGATCGACGGCAAGCTGCGTGTTTCGCCCTACCACGACCAGGTCTTCACCGACGACCTCGCGCCGGTCGAGCGGCTGATCGACGAGATCATCTTCGGCTACGTCACCGGTGGTTAGCCCTGGTGGAGCTCTCCCTTGACCTGCTCGCCCGCAAGCTCCTGGTCCGCCTCGAGGCATAGCAGCCGGACCCTGCCGCTCGCCATGATCCGTTCGTCTTCGTCGAGCACGTTCGCCTGCCAGACCTGCGTCCGCCGACCGCGAGTAATGGGTAGCGCGATGGCATGCAGCTTGGCGCCCGCGCGCACCGCGCGGATGAAGCTCGTGGTGTTCTCGAGGCCAACCACGTGCTGGCCGCGCTCGCGTGCGAAGAGGTAAGCGCCGATCGAGGCGAGCGTCTCGATTACACCGCAATGCACGCCGCCGTGCACGATGCCGTAAGCCTGGAGATGCTGATGACCGACCGTGAGCTCGGCGCGCACCTCGTCTTTCGTGGCGAGCGTGATGGTCATGCCCATCGCTTGAACCCAACCCTCGGGCTGCTGGTTCAACTGGCCCGCGAAGTCCTGGCTCATTCCTGCCCAATCGTAGTGAGTGTCGCGCGGCAGAAATTCCTCGCATCTTCGCGTCCTAGTCGGCCGGGCGCCTGCGGCGCTGAAGCCGGCGTCGGCTCCTGCGCGCGCTCGGTCGCGCATCTACACGATGCGCTCCCTCGCGTGCTCGTCGCCTCCTTGGCTCCGGCCGCCGAGGCCGCGAATATGTCTCGGACCTCGGCCGCGCGACACTCAAAAAAAGACTGAGGGCCCGGCGGCCGGGCCCTCAGCGTCTACGTTCGCAGTGCTACCGCCTCCGACTCCAGGAGTCGGGTAGCGGGATCGAGAACCCTAGAGGCTCACGTCCTCCCGAGCTCCCGGCTGGCAAACGAGGCGGCTGGCACCACGACTCGGTTTATCCAAGCTTCGCCTCACCTCCTTGCCCCACGGGCGTTGAACTTCGTCGCAAAGTGTACCGAATAGACTTCCTCATCGATGCCCCGCAGATACGTCGCCGTGTGTTTTCGCGCTCGACACGTGGGACGTAAAGGGATTGGAGGTCGTGCACACGCCGGCCGAAGCGGTGAAGCGTGCCTTCGAGGACGACCACGGTAATTCCTGAGCCAGAGTCCCCATCCGACCGGGGCGCGTCCCCATCCGGCCGGCCGCGACGCGGCGGGCCACCTTCCCCAGCAAGTGGGGAAGGGAAGCCGGGTCACCTTCCCCAGCGAGTGGGGAAGAGAGTCGTGCTGAAGCCCGACGGCCGCTATCTCATCTACTACGAGAAGAAAATTTGAGCGAGCTCCGCTGGCATCCGCTGCTCGAGGAATGGGTCACCATCGCGCCCTGGCGCCAGGACCGCACCTATCACCCGCCGGCGGAGCACTGCCCTCTTTGCCCGACGCGTCCGGGGATGGCGGAGACGGAGATCCCCGAGCCCGATTACCACATAGCCGTTTTCGAGAATCGCTTTCCCTCGTACACGGGCGAGCAAGGACGCTGCGAGGTCGTCTGCTATACGCCGGACCACGATTCGTCGCTCGGCGAGCAGAGCGTCGAGCACATCCGCGACCTCATCGAGGTCTGGCGCGACCGGACCGACGAGCTCGGCCGGCTGCCCAACGTTCGGTATGTGTACGTGTTCGAGAATCGCGGTGAGGAGATCGGGGTCACGCTCAGCCATCCGCACGGACAGATCTACGCGTATCCATTCGTCCCGCCCGTCATCCAGCGCGAGCTGGCCGCAGAGTCGCGCCACACGCGCAAGACTGGTCGCTGTCTCTACTGCGACGTGATCGAGCATGAGCGCGAGGGGAAGCACACCATCCTTCGCGACGATCGCTGGATCGCGTTCGTGCCCCCGTTCGCGCGCTGGCCTTACGAGGTGCATCTCGCGCCGGTCAACCACCGCGGCGGCCTGGCCGACCTCGACGATGCGGACGACGATTCATTCGCGCGCAACCTGAAAGGCGTGCTGCAGAAATACGACCGCCTCTTCGCGAAGCCGCTTCCCTATGTGATGGCGATGCACCAGAAGCCACCCGGGCGCGGCGGCCGGCACCACCACTTCCATATCGAGTTCTATCCGCCGAATCGCAGCCGCGACAAGCTGAAGTACCTCGCCGGCTCCGAGCTCGGCGCCGGCGCTTTCATCGTCGACGCGCGCGCCGAGGACACGGCCGCGGAGCTTCGTGCCCTCTAGCGTCGCGATGTGGCGCGGGCGCGCGCCCGGCCGCGTGAACCTCATCGGGGAGCACGTCGACTACCTCGGCGGCGTCGTCCTGCCGGCGGCGGTCGACCGCTACACCGAGGTGGCGGGGCGACCGGGCGCGGACTGGTCGATCGCGAGCGACATCGAGGGCGGTCTCACCTACGTGCGGGCGATCGGCCGGGAGCTGGGGATGGAGCCGCAGTCGGTGAGCGTCACGTCGCAGGTCCCGCCCGGCGCCGGGATCAGCTCCTCCGCCGCGCTGCTCGTCGCACTCGCATCCGGCATGCGCCGCGACCTCGACGGCAAGGAAGCGGCCCTTGCGTGTCAGCGTGCCGAGCAGGCGGCGACAGGCGTGCAGGTCGGCGTGATGGATCAGTTCGCGTCCGCCCTAGGAAGGCGAGGCGACGCGCTGCTGCTCGATTGCGCGACCCTTGAGTATCAGTTGGTGCCCTTTCCTGACGAGGTCGCGATCGCTGTCATCGATTCCGGCGAGCATCGCTCGCTCGCGTCGACTCCTTACAACCAGCGGAGGCGCGAGGCCGAGAGCGGCGATCCCAAGCGCCGCCGCCACGTGGACTCGGAGATCGCTCGCGTGCACGCTTTCGTCGCGGCGCTGCACGACCGCGACTTCAACAGGATGGGCCAGCTGCTGAAGGAGTCGCATCGGAGCCTGCGCGACGACTTCGAGGTGTCGACGCTCACAGTCGACGCGCTGGTCGAGCGAGCGTGGTCGGCGCACGGCTGCTACGGCGCTCGCATCATGGGCGCGGGCTTCGGCGGCAGCATCATCGCGCTGGTGGATGGTTCGCAAAAGGATCGCTTCGCACGCGAGCTCGACCGGCCGGTGCTTTTCTGCGCAACCGCCGACGGGGCTTACGTCCAAAAGGGGTCCCCGCCAAGTCACGGCGAACCCTCTGACTTGGTGGGGTATTAAACAGATGAGCGACTCCATCTTCATGCCCCTCGCGCAGCGTGCTTCGGGACGTCGCGAGCTGACCGGTTGGGAGGCTTTGTGGATGCCACTAGGCGAGGGTGAGGCTGAGCGCCTGACGATCGGACGGGGCGCAGGATGGAAGCCGATCGAGGTGCCGCGTCAGCTCGCCGCACAGGAAGGAAGGCAGTCCGTCTGGTACCGCACCGAGTTCCCGCGTCCCGACCACGCCGGTCGCGTCGTGCTTCGCATCGGCGGCGCTTTTCTCGCCACCAACGTGTGGTTGAACGGCAAGCTGCTCGGTGCGCACTACGGATACTTCGCCCCTTTCGGTTTCGACCTGACGCCCTATCTCAAGCCCGAAAACCTTCTGGTCATCTGCTGCGAGTCTCCGGTCGAGACGCAGCCCGAGAATAAGCGCCACATCATGGGCTTGTTCAACGACGGCGACCTCAAGCCATACCCGGCGTCCGCGTACTCGAGCTTGCCCGACCCATACCGGATCGAGGTCCCGCTCGGCCTGTGGCAGCCGGTCCAGCTCGAGTACGTCGGGCCGATCGCGATGGACTGGATCAGGATCACGCCCGGCTTCGAGGGCGGCGATGGAAGGCTCGAGGTCGAGGCGCGGCTGCGCAACCTCGACGGCCGCCAGATGGATGGCGAGGTCGAGCTCGTCGTGCCGGCGCCAGGACGCGACGCGCTGCGACTTCGCCGCGAGGTGCGCCTAGGCGGCGGCATGGAGCAGACCGTCTCGATGCGCCTCGCGTTTCCGGGCGCAAGGCGCTGGGACCCCTGGCGCCTGGGCGAGCAGCCGGTGTATCGCGCGGAGATGGTCGCGCGCTCGGCCGACGGCGAATCGTCGCGCGTCGAGGAGGGCTTCGCCTTTCGGGAGCTGACCTGGGACATCGGCCCGCGCCGCTGGAGTCTTGCGGTGAACGGCAAGCCGATGTTCTTGCGTGGAGCGTGCTACGCGCCATCGCAACGGCTCGACCGTCTGACCGCGGACGTGATCGCAGCCGACATCGCGATGGCCAAGGCGGCGAACATCGATGCCCTTCGCGTGGTCGCGAACGTGCTGCCGGTCGAGTTCTACCGGCAGGCGGACGAAGCGGGCATGCTCGTCCTGCAGGATCTGCCGCTGACCGGGACGTACGTCTATCACGGGCGCGCCGATGAGGCTCGCTTCTTCGAGAACGCGGCGAAGCAGCAGCAGGCGGAGATGGTCGCGATGCTGCAGAACCATCCGTCCATCGCGATGTGGATCGCGCACGACGAACCGCCCTGGCTCGCCACGAACTTCGACCTCGGCGAGGTTCACGCGGTGCGGCAGAACCACTCGATCGACCAGGACCTCAGAGCGTCGTTCGAGCGGCTGGACCCGACCCGACCGGCCATCGCCGCGTCCGGAGACATCGACCTCCACGTCACGCTCGGCTGGTCCGGAGGTTCCTGGAAGGACATCGCCCATCTCGAGCCGCTGATGGTCAGCGCCTTCGGTGCGCAGTCGCTGCCGTCCGCGGATTCCCCCGCATGGGACGAGATCGGGCAGCGCTGGCCGGTCGCCGACGACGAACCCGCGTGGCGGCACGGCGGCTTCCAGCCGGTCAACTGGGCGGAACGAGGGGTGGGTCTGCCGTCGGCGCATCAGTCGCTCGAGTCGATGATCGACGCGTCGCAGGCCTACCAGGCCGACCTCGTCCGCTACACGGCCGAGCACCTTCGGACGCGCAAGTTCGAGTCGTGCTGGGGCGCATTCGCCTTTCACCTCGTCGATCCGTTTCCGGCCATCGGCTTCGGACTGGTCGATGGTGCGCGAGTTCAGAAGCAGGCGCTGGGCGCGCTGGCCGCGGCGTTCAAGGCCACGCGAATTGTCATCGAGCCGCTGGCATTCGAGGCCGCGCGGCCGTTCGGTTTCCTGCAGAACCCGCGCGTCCCTTTCGCTGCGCGCCTCGTGGTGGTCAATGACGATCCGCAGGTGGCGGGGCGCGGCGTCGTGCGGTGGTCGGTCACGCGCGAGAAGGCCGCCGGGTCGCGCGGACTCGATCGCGTCCGCGACGCGGTGCAGAAGAAGTCCTACTCGGGGACGGTCGAGGTGGAGGTGCCGACGGCGTTTGAGCCTGCGGTGAGCGTGAACACGTTGAGCCTCCCGCTCGCGGCCGAGGGCGAGTACCGGTTCGAAGCAACGCTCACGTTGGGAGGACGCGAGGTCGACCACGCGGAGGTCGCGTTCGAGGTCACGTCCTCACTTGCCGCCGTGCGGCCGAGGCCGGAGATCCCGCGCTACCTGGCGGAACGGATCGCGGATCTCGCAAGCCTTCGGCCCGAAGCCCGAGGCATGAGCTTCGCTCTGGAGAATCGGACGAGGCCCGCCGTGCTGACCGGCGTGACAGGGCTGCGCCTCGACGGGGTGCTGGTCGCGGGGCATGAGCTGCAGACCGAGACCAACGCCGGGCTCGCGCCGCTACCCAAACGGGTGGACATGCCGTTGGGCCGCCGCCTCGTCCTGCACGTCGTCACGGGCCAGCCGCTCGGTGCCGGCGCGCACTCCCTCGAGGCCGACGTCACCGTGCCCGGCGTCGCCTCCGGGCGACTGGTAATCGAGAACCGATCACATGTCATAGGCTGAAAGCACGGATGGCATACTTCAGCACTACATCGTTGGCGATTTACGCAATAGAAATTCCTGCCGCGCAAGGCGAGAAGGGAGGCTCACCACCGCATGTCAGATGAATATCGGCTGATTCTCGACATCATCCTTGCGGTATTCGCCATCTTCGCGGCCATCTTCTATCTGCGGACGCGGCGCCGTCGCAAGAAGAAGGCCGCGCCGCCTGTTCGGCCCGCGGCCCCGGGCAACCAGACAGCGGGGGTTGCCGCGACCTGGGCACCGCCCGCTCCCGCGCGGCCCGCGACAGTGACTCCTGTGGCACCGACGATGGTCACACCCCCGGGTGGCGCCGGCGGCTGGGGAGCGCCCGCGTCGCCCGCCGTCGCGTCCCCTTCTAACTCACCGACTTGGGGCGCGCCACCCGCGCCCGCGGGACCGCCCTCGTCCTCGCCCGGATGGGGAGCGCCGCCACCACCGTCAGCGCCGCAGGGTGCGCCGGCGTCAGCACCTGGACCGTCGTGGGGCAGCCCCCCGCCGTCGGCTCCGACCACCGGAGCGCCGACGTGGGGGTCGCCCGCACCATCCGGCGCGCCGGCAGCGCCCGCTCCATCGTGGGGTCCTCCCGCCGCGGCTCCGGCTCCGGCTCCCGCCGGCGAGGCACCGGGATGGGGAGCCCCGGCTGCGCCTTCCGCGCCGGCGTGGAACCCTCCCGCGGCCCCGTCCTGGGATGCGGCACCCGGGGCTCCCGCCTCCTCACCCGCCCCGGCCCCATCAGCGGACTGGGGACCGCCGGCCGCCTCCGCAGCCGCCGCTCCTTCCGCCCCTCCGCCGACCGTCGCACCCTCTTGGGAGGCGCCGGGGGCTCCTGCGTGGGACGTCCCGAAGACCCAGGAACCCGCCGCGCCGCCCGCTCCGTCGTGGGGAGCACCTGCCGCGCCGGCGCCGGCATGGGGAGGCAACGCCGCACCGGCTGCGGAGGCCGGCAACGCACCGGTCGACAGCGCGCCGGCCGCGCCATGGAGCGTTCCGGCCGCGGCCGCCTGGTCAGCTCCGGCGGCAGCGCCCGTCGCGCCCGCCGCCCCGCCGACCACGGACGCCGAGCTTGCCGCCGGGGCGGAAGCAGCACAGGTCGCCGAGCCCGAGCCCGACCCGGCACCGCCCGCCGCCGCGGCGGTCGCCGCGCCTCCGTGGACCCCGAACGTCCCGAAGGCGCCCGATGCTGCCGTCGCGGAGACGATGGTCCAGCCGCCACCAGTCCCCGGCTCGGGCGCGGAGCGAGAGCCGACCACTCTCATGCCCGCCTGGTCGCCACCACCTTCGGCTCCGCCCCCGGTGCCCGAGACGATGGCCATGCCGGCGAGGACAGCGCCTCCCACGGCGGGCGCAGGTCCTCAGGCCGAGCTCGTCATCGAGACAGGGCCTGACGCCGGGCATAGCCAGCGCGCCGGCGACCACGCCCTCCGCCTCGGTCGCTCGCCGGACAACGACGTGATCCTTCGCGACCCGGCGACGAGCGGCCATCACGCTCGGGTCGAGCGCCGCGGAGAGGAGTTCTGGATCATCGACCTGGGCAGCACGAACGGGACGTTCGTCAACGGAGAATCGATCCAGGAGAAGCAATTGAACGCGGGCGACCGCCTCACGATCGGCCAGAATTCGCTCCACTTCGGAGTTGTTGGAGCCTAGTGTCCCTTTCGTCCGTTAGCTAACCATGCGAGTACGCATTGCGTGGGCGACCGACCCGGGTCTCGAACGGGAAGAGAACGAGGATTCCGTGGTCGTCTGGCGCAACAAGGCCGGGCTGGACACGCTCATCGTGGTGTGCGACGGCATGGGCGGGCACGCGGCAGGCCAGCAGGCGAGCTCGATCGCTGTCAAGACGGTGACCGAGGTGCTCGCCGAGGACCGCGAGGAAGGAACCGACGTCGATCGCTTGAGGCGCGCTTGCAAGGAGGCGAATTCGGCCGTCTTTAAAGCGGCGCGTGACAATCCCGATTGGGCGGGAATGGGCAGCACGATGGTCATCGCCGCGATCCGCTCCGGCGATCTGGCGCTGCTCAACGTAGGGGACAGCCCGGCCTACCTGTTTCGCAACGGGTTCGGCAAGCTGGTCTCGCAGGACCATTCGTGGCCCGCTGAGCAGGTGCGCCTCGGCCTGATCAAGCCTGAGGAGGCAGCCAACCATCCGCTGAAGCACCGGCTCACGCGTGCGGTCGGCGTCTGGGAGCAGATCCAGCCTTTCACCGACAAGATGAAGCTCGAGGAGGGCGACGCGATCGTCCTGTGCAGCGATGGCGTCGAGACGGCGGGCGTGAGCGTCGAAGAGATGGGGCGCCTGCTGCTGCGCGATGGGAACCTGGACCGTGGGGCGGAGCGGGTCATCGAGCGGTGCCGGGAGCTGGGCGCGCCGGACAACGTCACGCTCGCGGTGGCGCGGGTCGAGGTCGACGTGACCAAGACCGCGGTCTTGCCGAAGCTCAAAATTTAGGGTTAGCCCCCATCCGACCGGGCCGCTTCGCGGCCGGGTCACACCCCCGCGCTTGCGCGGGGCTCCCCGGCGAGCGGGGAAGGAAAAGCTCTCAGCAGAGTCTCCGCGATGTGCTCTACCTTCATCGCTGAGCCGCGACTTCGGAGGCCTGCCTCCAGCTGCATCTGGCAACCAGGGTTCGCGACCGAGACCACGTCGGCCCGCGTCGCGAGGAGGTCGTCCAGCTTCTCCTGCAGGATTCGGTTCGACATTTTCGGCTCGAGTGTGCTGTAGAGGCCCGCGGCGCCACAGCAGATGTCGGGGTGGCGCATCTCGACGAGCTGCACGCCTGGCAGCGACCTGATCAGGTCGCGGGGCTGCTTCTTGACCCGCTGCGCATGCGCGAGGTGGCAGGCGTCCTGATAGGTGACGCGAACTTTCACCTCTTGCGCGGGTTCGGGCAGCCCGACCTCGGCCAGCCACTCCGTCAGGTCTTTCACGCGGCCCTTCAGGTCGGGATAGAAGTCCTTGAGGTGCGCGCCGCACCCGGCGGAGTCGACGACGAGCGCGTCGAATTCGCCGGCGCCGTAAGTCCGCATGTTCCCTTCGCGCAGGCGCTCCGCGCCCTGGAGGTCGCCGTTGTGCGCGAAGAGCGCACCGCAGCACCGCTCACCTGGCGGAAACCACACGTCGCATCCGGCGAGCTGCAGCATGCGCACCGCCGCGGTGTGGGACTGCGGATACAGGATCGGCATCACGCAGCCGACCAGGAACGCGACGCGGTACTTGCGCTTGCCGCTGGCCTGCGCGACGTTGCCAACCGGAGGGCGAAACCGGGGACGCAAGCGAGGCAGCATCCGTCCTGAGCGCGCGACCGAGGTCAGGCCCAATCTCTGCGCGACGCGCGTCGCGGCGCCGGCGGCGCGCAGCCGGCCGGGATGCGCGAGCAGCTGGCGCAGCGCGACCCGGCTCGCGATCCGTTTGGCGGACGGCCGCCGCACGTCTTCGACGTCGGCGCGGCCGGCCTCGATGATCCGGCCGTACGGCACACCCGACGGGCAAACGCCTTCGCAGGTGCGGCACCCGAGACACAGGTCGATGTGCTTGACCTGCTCCTCGTCGAAGGGCATGGTCCCGCGCTTCCACTGCGTCATCAGGTAGATGCGTCCTCGCGGAGATTCCGTCTCGAGGCCCGTGACGCGAAACGTCGGGCACGCATCGAGGCACAGGCCGCAGTGCACGCAGGTCGCGAGGTCGTCGTCGGAGAGACGGCTGAATGGGGTGGCGCCGGGCGCGCGCAGGGCGCTCTTTTCCATCAGACGACGAATCTGCCCGGGTTCAATGTGCCGTCCGGGTCGAAGGCCGTTTTGATCCGCCTCATGATATCGATCGTCGCAGGCGCGGTGCCCCATGAGCCGACCTCGCGCATGAAGTCGTCTGGCGCGGCGAGCATGACCAGCGTTCCGCCGGCGGCCTCGACCTTCGCGCGCATCGCCGTGACGGATTGCGCATCCGTGGCGATCGCCCAGTGTGCGATGCCGGCGCCCGGCGATGCCCACCATTCGGAACCGTCGGGAAGAGAACTGACGACGTCGCGGAGCAGCGTGCGCGGCACTGCGATGCGGGCCCACTTTTCGTGACCGCGACGGGCATGCTCGTCCCAGACCGCGCTGTCGGTCTTCTTCCAGCCCAGCTCGGAGACGGCGCGATCGACCGCATCTCGACTGCCGAAGTAGCGCGCGAGCACGCGTCCATCGGAGAAGAGCTCGAGTGCGGAAGGAGAAAGCGGCATCGAGGCGGCGCGGTCGGCGGCATCCCAACCCCCGGCGTCAGACACAGTCACATCGTGCAATGGACGCGGAAAGACCTTGAACGACGCCGCGACGATCACGCCGAGCGAGCCCAGCGCGCCGTAGTGCAGCTTCATCAGGTCGTAGCCGCTGACGTTCTTCACCACGCGGCCGCCGGCGCTCGCCAGCTTGCCGTCGGGCAGCGCGACGCGGATGCCGATGAGAAAGTCGCGCGGCGACCCGTAGCGCAGTCGGAGCGGTCCCGTCCATCCGCTCGCCAGCAGGCCGCCGATGGTGTGGCCTGGCGAGTTGAACGGGTCGAGGGGAAGGAACTGTCCCGCTCTGCCGAGGTGCGACTGCAGCGCTTCGAGGGCGATGCCCGCCTCGACGCTGACGACCATGTCGGACTGCTGGTGCTCGATGACGCGATCGAGTCGTGTGGTCTCCAAGACCAGGTCGCACCGCTCGAGCGGATCGCCCATGCCGCGCGCCCTGCCGCCGCCGGCAGGCGTCACGCTGAGCTTCGCCGCCGCGGCTGCGTGAAGGCGCCGGGCGAGCTCTTCCGCAGTGGCGGGTTTCTCGATCGCCGGTGCGCTTTGTAGGGGTCCCCGCGAACTCACGGCGAGCCGCTCCTCGACCCGCTCCGCGGGCCGAGTCGCGGGTCCTCTGAGTTCGTGGGGATCTTCACCACCATTTGGCCTCGATGGCAAGCCCCGTGCGTCCCGCGAGGTGAAGGGGCTTGCGCGATGGATCGGGAAAGATCTTGCCCGGGTTCAGAATCCCGTCCGCGTCGAAGACGTCCTTCACGCGGTGCATGGCGTCGAGGTCGTCCTCCGTGAAGATCCACGGCATGAACGCGCTCTTCTCGAGCCCGATGCCGTGCTCTCCGGAAAGCGCGCCGCCGAGCTCGACAACTGCGCGCAGCATCTCCTCGCCGGCCGATTCGACCTGGTGCAGGACTCCCTTGTCGCGCATGTCGAAGAGGATGTTCGGATGCAGGTTGCCGTCGCCCGCGTGGAAGACGTTCGCGACGGGCAGCTTGTAGTGCTCGCCGATCTCGCCCACGGCGGAAAGCACCTGGGGTAGACGCGAGCGTGGGACAACTCCGTCGTGAAGGTAGTAGTTCGGCTTGATGCGCCCGAGTGCCCCGATCGCACCCTTGCGGCCGGCCCACAGGAGGTCTCGCTCCGCGGCCGTCTTTGCCTCGCGCATCGCGTAGCCCTGGTTCTCGGCCAGGATCCTGCTGATCGCCGCGGTCAGCTCGCGCGTCGATTCGGCCGTCCCGTCGACCTCGACCAGCAGCACCGCCCCTGCGTCGGTGGGATAGCCGGCGTGGTAGTGCGCCTCGACGGCGCCGACGGTGACGCGATCCATCATCTCCATCGCCGAGGGCACGATGCCGTGCCCGATGACCGCGGACACGGCCTGGCTCGCGGTTTCGATGGTCGGAAACGCCGCGAGCAACGTCGTGATGCTCGGCGGGATGCGGAGGAGGCGCACCTTGATCTTCGTGATCGCGCACAGCGTCCCCTCCGAGCCGACGATCACGCCGCACAGGTCGAGGCCGACCCGGTCGGGCGCGTCGCCGCTGACCCAGCGCACGCTGCCGTCGGCGAGCACGACCTCCATGCCGAGCACGTGGTTCGTGGTGACGCCGTAGTAGAGGCAGTGGGGGCCGCCGGAGTTCTCCGCCGCGTTGCCTCCGATGGTGCAGGCCTTCTGGCTCGACGGGTCGGGCGCGTAGAAGAGGCCGTGCTGCGCGGCGGCGAGCGAGAGCTCCTGGTTCACGACGCCCGGCTCGACCAGCGCCGTCTGCGCGACGGGGTCGATCTCCAGGATGTGGCGCATGCGCGTCACCTGCAGCGCGATGCCGCCCCGAATCGTCACCGCGCCACCTGAAAGCCCGGTACCAGCGCCGCGCGGGACCACCGGGATGCGGTGCTTCGCGGCCACCTGCATCACGCCGGCGACCTCTTCGGTCGACGAGGCGAGCACCACCGCATCGGGCACCGCGCCTTCGATCGATCCGTCGCGCTCGAAGATCCGAAGGTCGTTCGGCGCGTCGATCATGGCATCGCGGCCGACGACCCGGCGCAGCTCTTGGGCGACATGCGGTGCTAGCGGCATCAGGCGATCGGCGCCTCGAGCCCCGGGTTGCGCTCGAACGCTTCGAAGCGGCGCGTCATCGCGCCTGGGAGGCCGGGCGCCTCGTCTGCCTTTGTCCCGACAACGAGCAGATCGAGCCACCGCCGGCATTCTTCGTCCGAGGGCATGTGGTCGGCGCGTTCGAAGATCGCCTCCTGGATCCTGCTGTGCGGCGAGACCTGGATCGTGAACCACACGGAAAGACCATCCGGGGTCATCGCGTGGTGCGACTCGTCCACCTTTCTATTGACGGGAAGGCGCATGGGTCGGGCCTCGGCGGCGGCGCGCAGCCGCGCTGCTTCGCTCGCGATGTCCATCGGTTCAAGTCCAGCTTAAACTCGAATCGATGACTGGACGCGAGAGGGTGGAGGCCGCCCTGGCGATGCGGGCCGCCGACCGTCCCCCGGTGGGCGCGTGGGGCCACACCTATCGGGAGGAGTGGTCGCCTGAGCTGCTGGCCGAGGTGACGGTCCGCCGCGCGCGCCAGTTCGAGTGGGACTTCGTCAAGTTTCAGCCGCGTGCGAGCTGCTTTGCCGAGGCGTTCGGTTCCGTTTATCACGCGTCGAACCATCGCCTGCGCGGGCCGATACTGATCAAGCCCGCCGTCCCGGACCTCGCGTCGTGGTCCGCGGTCGAGGTGGTGAACCGCGGCGCGCTCGACGACCAGGTACGGTCGATCGGCCTTGTCGCCCGCGAGCTCGGTCCTGACGTCCCTGTCATCCAGACGGTCTTCAGCCCGGTCACCGTCGGCGGCTACCTGGTCGGGAAGTCGCAATCGCGCGTTCTGCGCGAGCTCCGCAACCACCCCGAGGTCGTCGGCCCGGCGCTCGCGCGAATCGCGGAAGCGCTGCTCGATTTCAGCCGGCGTTCCGTCGAAGCGGGCGCCGCGGGAATCTTCTACGCGATCTCGGGGTATGCGGGTCGAAACGTTATGCGCGAAGACCTCTACCGCGACCTCGTCCTGCCTTACGACCAGTCCGTCCTGGGCGCGCTGCCCAAGGCGGCGTGGTTCAACGCCGTGCACCTGTGTGGTTCGAACCTGAACTTCGCGCTTGCACGCGACCTGCCGTTGCAGGCCGTGAGCTGGTCGATTCACAACCAGGGCAATCCATCGCTTGCGGAGGGCCGCGAGATCGCGGGCCGCGCGGTCATGGGCGGCCTCAGCCAGCGCGCGACACTTGTCTACGGACCGCCGGCGAAGATCGAACAGGAGGCGCGACACGCGATGGACGAAACAGGGGGCCGCGGATTGCTGCTCGCTCCAGGGTGCTCGGTGCCGCCGCGCGTGCGCGACGTCAATCTCGAGGCGATTGTCTCGGGGATCGCCGCATGAGCCGCGTCGAGGGCCTCGCCGAGATCGTGCTGTGGGTGGCCGACATGGAAGCGGCGCTGCAGTTCTACCGCGACCAGTTCGGGCTCGAGATCATGTCGCCGCCCGAGCTGCCGAACAAGTTCCTGATGGTGGCCAAGCCCGGCGGAATCCCCGAGATGATCGTGCTGATCCCGCATCCTCACCCGACTGACTACTTCCCGCGCCACAAGGAGAAGCGGGTCCTTCACCACCTTGCGTTTCGCGTCAGCCACCACGCCTACGACGAGCTGGAGAATCGTTTCATCGAAGCGGGGGTGGAGGTCCGCCACGGCGTCCACCCGGTGCTGAAGGGCGTGCGCACCTTTTATGTCGACGACCCGGACGGGAACGAAGTCGAGGTGATCGGCCCCGCCTGAGTCGGTGGATGGGGGACGGGGCATACGCGCCTGGGGGCCCCGAGGATTTGGGACTGAAGGTCAGCGCGGGACGGTCGCCAGGGCCACTACGCACAAAGCGGTCATCGGCAAGAAGAGATCCAGCTGCGGATCGAAGTCAGGAGTTGGCGGCCACATCCGCAGCACCTCCGCCCCGAGCAGTCCGTAGTGACCGTCAGGATGCTGTTGGCAGGCGAGCGCTTCAGCCAGCCAGCGCGCCAATTGTGGGGGCGAGTGCTGATCGCGAGCAATCGCCGCCAAGGCCCGCCCACCCCCAGCGACATCATCTTGGCGCATCGCGGCTATTCCCCATAACGCAGTCGCGATACTCCATCGTCCACCCACGCTCTGCTTATAAACCGCGATGGCGACGGTTTCGACCTCCGCACGAGACCAGCGGGGAAACGACTCGGGTGTCGGCAGGCTCGTCATCTGCACGGGCGCGTCCGCGTCCGGCAGCGCGAGGACGCGCCGCGCCGCGAGGTTCAGAAGGCGGTCGCCCTGCAGTTCGCCTGCCAGAGCTGCACGCACCGCGGACTCTGGAATCGACTGTGGAGGGCTCATCCGTCCGCGCGACCCGTAGTGGATCGCGCACACGAACGACGCGATTCGTGCCGGCGTCAATTGGTCGGCCTGGACTGACTCGTTAAGTACCAAAGTCCACTCGAGGGCACGCCGTAGTCCTGTTGCGCTCACCCTCCCACCCACGCGGCGCACGCCATCGCAAACACGGTGGTGGCGTGGAAAAGCGCCCGTCCACTCGGTGCGCGAACCAAATCTTCAACCCGAACCTGGCGACGTGGCGTGATGCATCCATCCGCCCACTGAGCTCGGTTGAGCTCCAACCACGCCGCGTCGATTTCGTACGAGCCTTCCAGGTGTAGACACCCGGCCGCCAACAAGAGCTCGCTGACAAGATCGAAGTTTCCGTCGATCACGTTCACGCCAACCAACGTGCTTAGAAGACCGCCGATGTACGCGGCGAGAGAAGTTCCACCGGCCTGCGCGGAAGCCCGTCCCAGATCGGTCAAGTAGAGGATGGCGTGTGCGAGGGCATAGCACTCAGCCTCACCGATCAACGCCGGCGAAGGGGCGTTCATTAGGACAGTTCGCCCCGCAAGCGTCTTGGCCGAAGGCATCCGATGTCGGAGGTCCAGATGGTCGGCAAAAAACCGGAGCTCGAGGAGGCGATACGGCGGCATTTCGGCGGTGCGTGACCACGCGTTGTCCAGGACGGCCTGAATGTATGGCCGATATGGCTCGAAGTCCCCGTTCGCGCGCAGAACCAGGAAGGGAGGCAGATACATCGGGAGGTCTCGTGGAAACCTGCCAAGGCGCTCGTGGAATGCCGGTTCCCGAACTGCAGATTCGACGAACTCTCGGAGACGCCGGCCCACCGCGCCGACGCTAGACCCAACGATTCGCGATGCTGCACGCGAGTTCGCTGATCGGCAGGCGCGCCTGATGCTGACGATGCTTTACGCGTCCCTCGAGGATCGCTTCTGGGTGTGCCCACTCCCTAATCTGCGCAGGGCTGAAATCAAGGCCAAGCAGCTCGAGGCGGCGCTCGAGGTGGGTTTGCCGATCCCGTCGACGCTCATAACGAACAATCCGGAGTCGGTGCGCGTATTCCGCGACCGCATCTCGCCCGACGAGCTGTTGGTAAAGCCGATCCAGGGCATGCCCATAGTGGATGCCGAACACCGTTTCCCGCTCGCCACCGTCGTGCCCCGTGATCATCTGCTGGATAGCGTCTCGCTTGCGCCGAGCATCTATCAGCGCTTGGTGCGTAAGGTGGCGGATGTTCGCTGCGTCGTCATTGGTTCCCAGGTGTTCGCCGCGCAGGTTCGCAGCGAGCACATCGATTGGCGGCGCGCTGACGAGCAATGGATCGAGTTTTCGATGCCGCATGAGTTTGCCGGCCGCCTGGTGGCCCTGACTGAACACTTCGGGATTCACTTCGCTTCGGTTGACGCCTGCATCACAGAGGCTAACGAGCTCGTTTTCCTCGAGCTGAATCCAAACGGGCAGTGGCTCTGGCTCGAATTGGAAGTCGGTTTTCCGCTCGCACGAACGCTCGCCGAACTTCTCGTGGAGTCGTTGGCCCCTGAAAGCGTCAGCCGCCTCGCATGAGCATCGCCGATGTCGAGCCAGCCGACGTCATCCGTAGCTGGAGGGACGTGGGAATCAGCGAATTGTCAAGCCTCGATGCCGATCTCCTGGCACGGCTTCGCAGCGAACCTTCGTCCGCAGCCGATTGGTTGCCGTTCGGACCCATGGCCATCGCCGGCTTCATCGAACGCCTGAAGTACGACACATGGGATCCTGCGCCCGGACTTTGACCTCTGGTGCAGAGAGAATGCGCCAGAGCTGAGTCTCACGTGATCGAATCCGAGCCGCCACCCGCCCTGGAGGGTTTCTGGGTGCGCCTTCAGCCGCTGAGCGAAGCCAGTCCGGGCGAGATCGCTGCGCTCGACGCCGCAGCAAGCTGGCCGACCCCGATGGGCGGTTTGGTGCGGCGCCAGGTGGCAGTCGACGGCACCGCGGACGCGATGGTGATACGCGACCTCTCCGACGCAAAGGCCGTCGGCGTCATCACGGCCCGCGAGGACGAGGAGAATCCGGGTACCTGCACTCTGAGCCTGTTTGTCAATACCGCCCAGAGTCGCGCTGGATGGGCGCTCGAAGCTTTCCTGCTCTTCGCGTTGAGGCAGTTCGACCAGGGAAGGCACAAACTTGTTTTCGAGGTCCTTAGTTTCAATGAGCCGGTCTTGCGGCTGATGGGAAGCTTGGCCTGGCGCCGGAAGCCACGCTGCGCTCGCACGAATACGTGGCGGGGCGGCGATGGGACATGCTGGTCTTTGGCCTAACCAGCGCCCACTTTGGCCAGGTCCTCGCTTCCCACCCACGTTGGATGGGTCAACGGCACGCGGCATTGGGCGGGTTCAGAAAATGACCCGGCGTGTCATCCAGACCTGCCTGCGAACTCTTCGGTTGCTGGCTGAAGTCGATCGGCGCAGCACTCTCATAGCAGCGCTCGGAATCGTTGGTTCAGCTTTCACTTTTCCCGTGATCATCCTTGTGCTACGGGACCTCCTTACCGACATCGCAGCCAACCGTCCACTTTCTGACTTCGTCTTTCCCCTGGTCATCATCGGCGGTGCCCTCCTGGTCCAGCAAGCTCTGCAGATCATCTCCAACATGACGCTGGTGCTGTTGCGGCAGCGCGCGCTGGTGCAGCTGAATGACCGGGTTCTGCGAAAGCTTCAGGAGATTCCATTCGAATGGTTTGAGGACGAGGGCTTTCAGTCTGAATATGGACTGATCGTTCGCGAAGGCTCGGCTCGGCCGGTCCTGCTCGTGCAGAGCCTGAGCATGACGGCGACCACCGCCTTGAGCCTGGCGGCCGTCACCATCACCGTCCTCCTCATCAGCCCGTTGTTCCTGATCGCCGTCGCGCTGATACTGGCGCCAGCGGTCGCACTCGAAGCCCGGTTTCAAAAGAGATCGCTGGAATTGGAGACTTCAGCTTCACCCGCGCTGCTCCGCATGTACAACATCCTCCGACTGAGCATCGATGCGGTTTGGCAGAGGGACATTCGGGTTTACGCGAGCAGTGTTCTGCCAGATGCCTATGCAGACCTTGGAAAGGGCTACCTGAAACAACTCCGAGGCGTGCTGACTCGGTATGAGCTCCTACGGTTGGTCGGCGCAACGGTCTCGATAGCAGCCGTGGTAGGGGCAGTATCGGCGGCACTGGTCGAGCTCAAGCTTTCGCGCATCTCCATCGTTGAGGTCGGCGTTCTCATTCCCGGCCTGTACCTGGTGCTGAGCATGGCATCGACCCTTGCTGCGGGATTTGGAGTCACCCTCGATTCGTTGAACTACGCGACCAAGTTGTTCGAGTTCATGGATCGAACGTTCGAGGGCAGAAGGCCGCCGATGTCTCGGCACGATCACGGTCGCATCGCTGCGATCGAACTCAAAGGTGTCGAGTATCGATACCCGCGTTCGTCGAGGGCGGCATTGGCCGATTTCACATTGACCCTCCGGCCGGGTGTGACCCCCATGGCGGGCCCGAATGGTGCCGGCAAGAGCACGCTTGTGAAGCTGCTGGCGGGACTGATCGAGCCGACCTCCGGAACAATTACGACGATCGGACTCACCGAAGGCCAGCCCACCGACGTGCCGCGTTCCGTGCTATTCCAGGATCCGTCACATTTTTACCTGACCATTCGCCAAGCGGTCACGATGCGCCACGACAACGTCGCAGGCGAGACCGACCGCGTCATCGAGGCGCTAACCACAGCCGGCCTACTCGACCACGTGAACACGCTGCCGGACGGCATTGACACATACATCGGCTCGGGCTTCGGGGCTGCGGCGGATCTGTCGGGTGGTCAATGGCAGCGACTCGCGCTTGCTCGCCTTCTATTTCACGATGGTTCTGTGCTCGTGCTCGACGAACCGATTGCAAGCTTGGACGCGGACGGCGAACGGAAGATGTTCGCTGCCATCGCGACCCTGGCGCGAGACCGGGTCGTCGTCTTCACGACACATCGCCTGGCCACGATCCCGCCCGGTGCGAAGATCCTGGTCATCGTCGACGGACAGTTGAAGGAATCAGGTACGCACGACGAACTGCTCAAGGGCGCAGGGCATTACCGCCAGCTCTACGCCGCACAGGCGGGCGGCCAGTAGCGAATCTCCTCCTTCGTGGGGCGGTACCGCCCTGCCGAGAATCGCGGTTTTTGAAGTGCTCCAGGAGGCCTCCGTACCGTCGTACTGGTTACCGGGCACGAGCTGAGGGTCGAGCGGCGGCGGGCCCGCTGGTTCTTCACTGGTTTGCTGGTGGTCAGGGCCGTGATCGAGATCGTGGGCGACCTGCTGGTCCAGCACCAGACGCGCAGCCAGGTCCTCGAGACGCTGCTGCCGGCGGCGGTCACGCTGGGCGGGCGCACAGGCGCGGTCCTTTCCGGGCTGTCGCTCCTTCTGCTCGCGGGCGGCATCGCGCGGGGCTTCTACCAGGTCGACGAGCCGAAGCAGGGCATCACGTTTCAGTTCGCACCCGGACGGGACGTCCTCGCCTCACACGGCGAGCAGCTGCACGCCGTGTCCGGCCGGTGGCTGCAGAGCCGCCATTCGCCGGAGCTGCGCTACAGCCTGGGGACCGTGTCGGCGCTGGCCGACCCCGACATCGTGGTCGGTCTCGCTTTCGCCGCGGATGGCCGCTTGGAGGCGTTCGTCAGTTGGCTGCCCGTTCCCGTGAAAAATGCGTGGACGCTGGACCTGATGCGCCGCCGCCCGGAGAGCAAGTATGGGGTGATGGGGGCGCTCATCGTCCGATCCATCGAGGAGGCACGGGGAAGAGGCATCGCGGAGCTGAGCCTCGGCGTGGCACCTCGGGTCATCGCTTCGCGCGACGTCCCGCGCGGCATCGACCGCGCGTTGAGGGCGATGTACTGGGGCTTGGACCGCTTCCAGCGCAGCCGCACGCTGCGACGCTTCCCGAGGTGATGGTCGCGCTCGCGCGCGCCCACGTGCCGACGGGGTCTGCCGCGGCGGCCTGGCTCCGCTCGCTTGTGACGGCGAGGCGGGAGGCCCAAGGCCGCCGGGCGATCGCCTAGGTCGTCTGGGGCTTGGTCTCGGCCGCTCGCTCGGGCGCGCGGGCGCCGAGAGTCGCGACGACACCGATGATCACCAAGACGCTCATCACTATCAGCGTGACCGGCTCGGGCAGATGGATGCCCAGCGCGCTGTCCAGTGAGTAGGCGCCAGGACCTGTAAGGGCGACGGCCGCGGCTGCGGCGATGATCGCGAGATTGAATTCGTAGCCGCCCTTGGTGTTGAAGAAGCCCTTGGGCAGGTGCACGAGTGCGACCGCGACGATCATCGAACCGGCGATCGCGAAGCTGGGAAGCGGGTTGAGGAAACCCACGGCGAGTCCGAGGCCGCCGGCGAACTCGGCGAGCGCCGATGCCCAGGCCCAAGGGGTGGCAGGCCGGATGCGCATGTGGTTCATGGCGCCGGTCCAGCCCTTCATGCCGGGTCCGCCCCACCAGCCGAACAGCTTCTGGGCGCCGTGGGCGGCGAGCGTGAGCCCGATGACGAGACGAAGGATCAAGATTCCCGTTGCAAACATTGCTATGTCAAACCTCCGAGAGCGAAAACGTTCAGATACGGGCCGATATTCCAGATGCTGCCCCGGTCGAAACGCCGCCCCGATCGGCCCTGGATAGACTCATGGCTCGTGGGCCTGTAGCTCAGACTGGTTAGAGCGGCCGACTCATAATCGGCTGGTCGGTGGATCGAGGCCACCCAGGCCCACCCCTGTCCGAGCGCCTTCGCTGTCACGAGCCCGGTTATGCGGGCACTGCCGGTTTTTTGGGACGTCCTGAGCGCCGGGGTGTGCGTTCGAGCCAACGATCGACTGAGACACGTACCCACAGCCGACCAGCCTTGGTCTTTACGGCGGGCGGGGGAAAATCGCTTGAGGCGGTCCACTGATCGGCCCGCTGCCGGCTGACGCCGGCCATTTCGCCAATCTCTGCAGCTCCGACCAATTCAGGCACTACGGGTTTTGTAATCTCGCGTTCCAAATCTTCTAGCGCCATGACGTTCATGCCGAGTACAACCACACCGCCGATTGCCTGGATTGCCTTCGTAATGGCGTCATGAGGAGTCTTGGCCGGCACGGTCAGGCGGTACGTAACGCTTCCGGGACCCAAGCTGATAACAGGGAAGTACTCCGCCAGATCGTCGAGGCGCCGATCGGCCTCGTCAGGACCGAACTTGTTTGTGCGTCTAGACCGGATCTCGACGCTCCATTCCTTCATGTTCTTAACGCCCCTCCAGATGAATCCCGACCGCCGGAGCTGCGCGATCAAGTTCAAAATCGCCCTTTTATCAGATGGCGTTCCGCTTGCGATCACCATGTCCTTGGCCTTGTCGGGAGGGGTAAATTGCAAGTGCCCACGCTTAGTCCTGTCGACTTGAAAGCCTTGGCGCTCAGCCTCTTTGATGACATCTCGGAGATTCATTTTGCCAGAAACCCTTGCTTAATGTCAACAATATTAGGAACCCTTGCATGCGCAAGAGTTATCTTCATCGTGAACTAAATTGGCCAAGGCCTCGCTAGGACCCGAGGAGCGCGTCATCCGGACAGTCAGAAGCTAATGCGAAGTGGCCATCAAGCGTCGAGTCGAGAGCGCCGACTCATAATCGGCCGCTCGGTGGATCGAGGCCACCCAGGCCTACCCCAGAGTTGAGCAAGAGAGGATGGGATGGGTCGAAGACCAATTCCCATGTGTTGCCGTCCGGGCCCCGAAAGTGCTGCCATGCATAGCCGCTAGGCATCCTTTGAATTTGTCCGAGCAATGTGACACCGGCGCCGTCGACCGTTTGCCGGGCGGCCTCGATGTCGTCCACCAACAGCGCCACAACAACTGGATTCCGACTGAACTGTTCCGGCTCCGATAGTTCCGCTCTCGGACCAAAGATCTCGAGCGCGTCTCCTGAAGGCGTGGTCAGAATGTGGAAGTCCGTCTTGTGCTGGATCGCCTGCAATCCCATCACGTCTTCGAAAAAGTGAAGGGTCTGTTCGACCTGATCCGTGCGCACGCCGACCCACGAGAACCCGAGCACTCTCATAGAGGCCAATTCTGTCAGCCCCCGATAATGGCTTCAAATGAGACTCGATTGGGCGCTGCTTGCCAACGCCGCCGAAGCCCCGCCCAACGGACTCGTCTACATCCTCGGCGCGGGTTTCGACACCCTCGTCCGTGATCAGTATCCGACTCCTTTCGGCGGCGTCGTCGTCCTGCGCGTGCTGACGACGCGGATCGAGAGCGAGCGCCCGCACAAGGTCGAGGTGCACTGCAGGGACGAGGACGGCAAGCCCGTGCTCCGCCAGCCCGTGGTGCTGAACCTGCCCGCCCGCCAGGTTCCCGCCGAGTATCCCCACGGCTGGGACCTCGCCGCCAACATCGTCATCAACCTGACGACTGTCGCGATCAACGACCCCGGCTTCTACAACATCGAGATCATCATCGACGACCAGCAGGTGCGAACCCTGCCGTTCAGGGCGGTCAAGGCGACCTCGGTTCAAACCGTTTGACCGCCGCCATCTCCACTTTCATCGCGGGCTACGGCCTCCTCGCCGTGTTCGTCCTTATGGTCGGGGAGAGCTGCGGCTTTGCGTTTCCGAGCGAGATCATCATGCCCACCGCCGGGTTGCTTGCCGCGGCCGGCCACATGAACCTGGTCGCGGCGATCGTCGCCGGCGCGGTCGCAAACCTCGTCGGATCGCTGATCGCCTACGGGCTAGCGGCTCGATTCGGGGAGCCGCTCCTGCTCGGACCCGGGAGATATATCGGCATCCGCCGCCATCACCTCGAGCTCGCGGATGGATGGTTTCGCCGCTGGGGGTTGCTAGCGGTGCTGATCGGCCGCGTGCTGCCGGTGATTCGCACATACATCTCGTTTCCCGCGGGGCTCGCGCGGATCGAGCTGGTCAGGTTCTCGGCCCTCACATTCGTCGGCGCACTCCCCTGGTGCGCTGCGCTCGCGCTGGCCGGCTACGCGCTCGGACGCAACTACGACCGGATCAGCGGTCCGATCGAGAAGGCCGCGATCGTCGTGGCTCTACTGGTGGTGGCGATCGTGGTCGTGTGGTACCTGCGAGGTCGCGAACCGCGCCGCAGCGAAGCGTGAGATGTCGCGCCACGTGCCGCCGTCGATCACGAGGTCGGCGGCGATGTCACCGATCACCGGCGCGAACTTGAACCCATGCCCCGAGCACGCGCTCACCACCACGACGCGCCGGTCGTTTGGCGCGAAGTCGATGACGAAATGTCCGTCCGGCGTGTTGGTGTACATGCAAGCGACGGTCCGCGTGACTCGCGTGCTGACGCCTCGCACGTAGTCGCGCACGAAATGACGCAGCGGCTCGAGCTCCTTGTCGTCCACATCGCGATGCAATCTCTCCGGATCGGTGGGCGCGCCTTCGTGATGGCGCGCGATCTTCACCGATGATCCGTCGAGGGTCGGGAAGCCGTAGACATCGCCGATCTCTTCGGACTGGTGGACGAAGACAGGAAACCTGTCCGGCGTCAGCCAATCCGCCTGCGGTTCGATGGCGAACCACGTCATCACCTGGCGCTCGACAGCGAGCGGGATCCAGTCGATGAGCTCGGACATCCACGGGCCCGCCGCCACGACCACCGCGTCGAACTCGGCGCGCACGTCGGAAACAGACGCGATCGCGGTGTTGCGTTCGACGCGAGGCACCTGCGTGAGCATCGCCCCCACCGCCGCTTCCGAGCGAAGGAAGCCCGCCTGCGGATCCAGCACGCCCACCTCGCCATCCCGCACGACGTGTCCGGGATAGCGGCGGCGCAGTTCCTCTGACTCGAAAAGCTCGACATGCAGCGAGTGAGCCCGCGCCGAAGAGAGCGCGCCGCTCACCGCCTCGCTCGTGGGGGTGCCCAGCATCAGGGCGCCAGTCATCGTCAGGAGGTCCGCGCCGGTCGCGGCCTCGAGCTCGCGCCACAGCGGGAACACCTCCTGCAGCAGCGGCACGTACCACGAGCCCTCGAAGTACGCGGTGCGGATGATCCGCGACTCGCCGTGTGACGAGCCGAGCGCGTGCGGCGGTGAAAAGCGGTCGAAGCACACGACCTCGGCCCCGCGCTTGGTGAGTCTCCACGCGGCCGCCGCACCCATGGCGCCGCCGCCGATGACCGCGACCATCATGGGCCGCCTAGTCCGGAGCGATGCGGGCGATGGGCTGTCCGGGAACGACCGGGTCGCCGACCTCGAGCAGCAGCGCTTCGACGACCCCGCCGACCGGCGAAAGGATCTCGGCGTTCACCTTGTCGGTGTGCGCCTCCATCAATGTCTCGCCCTCGGCGACGTGCTCGCCCCGCTGCTTGCTCCAGGCCCCGACGGTGATCTCCTCCGCGCCCTGCAGCTCGGGCATGACGACCTCATGCGCCTCGACGCTCACGGACCTATTGTCGATCAGGCCATCGACACGACGTCGAGCAGGTCCTCCTCCCAGTAGTCGACCTTGCCCTCCGGCAGGAACAGGACGTGACCCGGGTGCAGCGCCTCGACGAACTCAGGGTCGTGGCTCACGATCACCATCGTCCCGGGCCACGCGGCCAGCGCGCGCGCCACGCCCGTGCGCGACGGCGGGTCGAGGTTGTTCGTCGGCTCGTCGAGGAGCAGGAGGTTGTGCCGGCCGGCCACCAGCTGAGCCAGCGCGAGCTTTGTCTTCTCGCCGCCCGAAAGCGTTGCGGCGTCCTGACGGGCGATGTCGCCGGTCAGGTTGAACATCCCGAGCAGCGCGCGCAGCTCGCGCTCGTCGGCGTCGGACTGGTCGCGCATGTGCGCGAGCACCGTCACGCCCGGACGGATGCCTTCGTGCTCCTGCGCGTAATAGCCCAGCGAGACGCCATGACCCAGGCGGAAGCTGCCCGCATTGGCCTCGCTCTGGCCGGCGATGATGCGCAGCAGGCTCGTCTTGCCGGCGCCGTTCAGGCCCATCACGAGCAGCCGCTGCTCGCGCTCCACCTCGAACGAAACCTTGGTGAAGACGAGCGGCCCGCCATAGCCCTTCGCCAGGCCGCTTGCCGTCAGGGCGACGCGACCGCTGTGCGGGGGTTCCGGGAAGCGGATCTTGACCTTCTTCTCCCGGCGCGGGGCGATCACACGCTCCGCCTGCATGCGCTCGACCCGGGTGAAGATCGACTTCGCCTGCTTTGCCCGCTTCTGGGTCTGGCGGCGCATCACCTCCGCAAGCAGGCTCAGCCGCTTAATCTCCGACTCCTGGCGGTGCGCCAGGGAGGTCATGCGCTTCTCCTCGAGCTCGCGCGCTCGCTGGTACTGCGAGTAGGTGCCGCGATACTCGATCAGGCGCCCGGCGTCCAGATGCAGAACGCGCGTGATCGAGGTGTCGAGCAGGCCGAGGTCGTGGCTGACGACGATCACGCCGCCGCGGTAATCACGGAGGAAGTCCATCAGCCACGACTTGGCGTTGCTGTCGAGGTGGTTCGTCGGCTCGTCGAGCAGCAGCAGCTCCGGATCCGCGAACAGGACTCGGGCCAGCTCGACCCGCCGACGCTCACCACCGGACAGGACACCCAGCGCCAGGTCGACGCGGTCGAGGCGCAGCCCGAGACCTGCCGAGATGCGCCGCGCCTCCGACTCGCCTGAGTAGCCGCCGTCCAACCGGTAGCGCTCCTCCGCTTCCGAGTAGCGCTCGATGCTGGCGATCGAATGGTCCTGCTCGAGCGCGCGATGCAGCTCGGCCAGTCGCACCGCGGCACGGTCCAGGCCGCGGCCGGAAAGGATATGGGACAGCGCGGTCTGTGCCGCCTCCGCGCGCGGCCGCGGGTTCTGCGGCACGTAGCCGAGAGTCCCGCGGCGCAGCACGAGACCGCCCGCGGGGTCGTCCTCGCCGGCCACGACCTTGAGCAGGCTGGTCTTGCCGACGCCGTTGCGGCCGACGAGGCCGACCTTGTCTCCCAGCGCGACGATGAACGTCGCGTCCGTGAGAACGCGGCGCCCGGCGACGTCGACTGCGAGGTTCCGAACCTGAAGCACGCCGAGATGTTACGTGGCGGGCGAGGCAGCGTTTGGTCAGTCACAACTCTCGCGCCCAGGAGGCGAAATGAAAAAGCTCCTCGTCATCGTCGCGATCCTCGTCGGGGCTGCCGCCTGCGGCGGAGCCGAAAGCGCCGGCAGCGGCACCACCACGTCTCAAAACACGAGCTACGGTCAGCCGCAAGGCGGGAACGTCACCACGGGTGGAGGCGCCACCAAGAGCAACGGGTCGGGCGGCGCGACCACCGGCGGCACGACCACCGGCACGACGCTTCCGATCGTCCCGACGCTGCAGGGCCCGCCGGTGATCCGTCAGGCCCAGCTGAGCATCACCGTCACCTCCGGATCGTTCGACAGCAAGCTCTCCCAGGTCCGCACGGACGTCGAGGCCGCCGGCGGCTACATCGCGGGCACCGACGCCCAGGCCAGTGGCGACACCAACACCGGCAGCGACAGCAGGATCCGGACCGCCGTGGTCAACTTCATGGTTCCGGCAGCTCAGTTCGACCCGACGATCGACGCGCTGTCGAAGGTCGGAACGGTGCAGAGCGAGCACATCACGGGCACGGACGTGAGCGCGCAGTACGTCGACCTGCGGGCGCGTCTCGTCAACGCTGAGGCGCAGCACGACGCGATGCTCGCCCTGCTCAAGCAGGCGACGAACATCAACGACATCATCGCCGTCCAGAACCAGATCGGCCAGATCACCGCCCAGATAGAGCAATTGAAGGGCCAGATCAAGTACCTGGACGACAACACCTCCTACAGCTCGATCACCGTGACGCTCGCCGAGTCGGGCGCGCCGGCCCAATCGACGACGTCGGACAGCTGGGGCTTTGCCACCGCGCTCAACCAGGCGGCCCACAACTTCGTGACCACCCTCAACTACTTCGTGAGTGGCCTGGGCGCGATCGGACCCTTCGCGGTCATCGGACTGCTGGGCTACCTCGTCTGGCGCCGCCGCCGGACGACCCCGCTTCCGAGGCACGCATAAGCAAAGCCTGCGCGGGCCGGGTTCAACACCCGGCCCGCTCCAGTAACCTGCAGCGGTAATGCAAGAACACGGTGCCAAGCCGAATTGACGTCTGCCAGAGCGTGGTTGGCCGTGATAGTGCTGGCGTGCGCGTCCGGCTGCGGGCAGGCGCCCTCGTCCTCCTCGCCGTCGGTGGCGGCGAGTCCGTCGGTCTCGCCGAGCCCGTCGCCGACGCCCAGCCCGGCCGGCTTCACCTTCCCGATCGCCCCGGCGCCGCCGGCCACGACCACAGCCAGCGGGACCATCACCGTGACCCCGCAGCAAGGGTCGACCATGCTCGAGCTGAAGATCACCGGACTCCAGGCCTCGTCGTCGCATGTCTCGCACATCCACGTCGGCAGCTGCGAGCAGCGCGGCTCCATCGCCCTGGCCCTGAGCACGGTGGTGGCCGATCAGTCCGGCAACGCCGACGTCCAGTCGACGGTCAGCGCGCCGTATCCGCCTTCGTCCGGGAGCTGGTACGTGGTGGTCCACGCCGGGCCCGACATGCAGGGCTCGAATGCCAATTACCTCCTCTGCGGGAACCTCTTCAAGTAGGCAGCAGGTGATGGCGGGCCAACCGCCGGAGGTGGCCGCGGGCGGCGAATCCGGGCAGGTCATCGAGCTTCCCGCCGCCTCGCGTGCGACCGATATCGCCCTCGATGAGCTGGAGCTCGTCTACGCGTTCATCTATGCCCGGGTCGGCAACCGGCCGGACGCCGAGGACCTGACCCAGCAGGTGGCGATGAAAGCGATCCCGCGCCTGAGGCAGAACGCCCCCGCAAGCGCCATCCGCGGCTACCTGTTCGCGACCGCGCGTTCGGTGCTCGGCGGGTTCTGGAGCACCCGGCTGGGGCTGTCCGAGGCAGAGCTGCGCGAGGACCTGATGCTCGTGACTCCCGCCGCCGAGCCTCCTTCCGAAGAGGGGACCGAGACCGTGCAGCGGATCCTCGCTCAGCTGTCGGACAACTACCGGCGGGTGCTCGAGCTGCGTTTCCTGCACGGGTATTCGTTGAAAGAAGTCGCTGCGGAGATGAAATCCACGGTCGGAGCTGTCAAGGTCATGCAGCTCCGAGCGCTGCGAGCCGCGGCCAAGGTGCGGTTGGAAGAATGAACGGCAAGCCTGAGAATCGCCTTGAGCGGATCGTCACCGACCTCCTGCGCGGGCGGCGGCTGACGCTGCGCGGGGGCGACGCGGGGGAGAAGGAGGCGATCACCGCGGCGGCGCGCCTCGCCGGCACGAGCCAGGGCCCCCAGCGCATGCACCCGGCGTTCCGCAGGCGCCTGGCCGAGGCGCTGGAGCAGCAGCCGCGGGAGGGTCTTGTCACGCGGCGCATGGCGCTCGTCGCCGGGCTTGGCCTGGCCGCGGGCGCTGCCACGGGTGGCCTGGTCGGCCGGGCGACCGAGCCGAAGCCCGTCGCGGGTACGGGCGGCGAGGCGATCACCCCCGTAAGCGGCCGGTGGATCGACGTCGCCGCGCTCAACGACCTGCAGGAAGGACACGGCAAGCACGTCGTCGCAGGCAGCATCGGGGCGTTCGTTTTCCGCCGCGGAGAATCGGTAACCGCCGTCTCTTCGATCTGCTCCCACCTTCCGTGCGAGCTCTGGTGGGACGGCCACAACGGCAACCTGGCTTGTCCTTGCCACCCGGCGGCGTTCGCCCCTGACGGCCGCCCGGTCGATGCGTATTCCCTTCCGGCCCTCAACACCGTGCACGTCCGCGTGACGAGCGAGGGTCGAGTCGAGGTGCTGGGGACGGAATGAACGTCCGGGCTCACCGGTCGAGGCAGCTTGCCTTGGACCGGTGCCTGCAGCTACTCGAGGAGGCGCAGATCCGCGGTCAGGCGCGCATCGACGGTCCGCTCGGGTTGCTGCTGCGGCGCCACCTCGAGAGGGCCGGCATGATCGCCGAGCACCGGCTCGAGGGACGGCGGATCGATCGCGTGCTCGACGACATCTTTGCGCTGCAGGCACAACTGCTCGGGCAGGAACCGGAGGACAGCCGGCACCACAACGGGGCGTAAGGCCATTCCTCTAGCCCTCACCCTGGCCCTCTCCCCTGCGGGGAGAGGGAAGAACCCTTAGTCCATCAAGGGGAGAGGGAATGGCAGTCTCCCCAAGGGGGGAGGGGGTGCTTCCCCCGGCTATCCTTACCGTGTGACTACCTCCTTTAGCTCTTCGCGTTCGTTTCTGCTCACTTCCGAATCGGTCACGGAGGGGCATCCCGACAAGGTTTGCGATCAGGTGTCGGACGCGGTGCTCGACGGGATGCTTGCGCAGGACGCGCATGCGCGTGTGGCGTGCGAGACGGCGATCACCAAAGGCCTGTGCGTCGTCATCGGCGAGGTCACGACTCACGCCGAGCTCGACATCCAGCGCACCATCCGCGACACGATCGGAGCGATCGGCTACAACAACGAGGCGATCGGCTTCGACGCGGACCACGCTCTCATCCAGGTCTACCTAAAAGAGCAGTCACCGGACATCGCCGCCGGCGTGAACCACTCTCTCGAAGAGCGCGCGGGCGCGCTGGAGGGAGACCCGTTCGAGATGCAGGGCGCGGGCGACCAGGGCATGATGATCGGCTTCGCGTGCCGGGAGACCCCGGAGCTCATGCCGCTGACGATCTCTCTCGCCAACCGCCTGGCCAAGAAGCTCGCCGAGGCGCGGAAGTCGGGACAGCTGCCCTTCCTGCGGCCGGACGGAAAGACGCAGGTCACCGTCGAGTACGAGCTCGGCCGTCCCAAGCGAATCGAGGCAATCGTCGTCTCGACCCATCACGCCGCCAGCGCGACGCAGAAGGAGATCACCGAGGGCGTGCGAGCTCTGGTCATCGACCCGGTCCTGAAAGGGCAGGTCGTCGACGCGTCCACCAAGATTATGGTCAATCCGAGCGGAAGCTTCGTGCTGGGCGGGCCGGCCGCCGACGCGGGACTGACCGGCCGCAAGATCATCGTCGACACCTACGGCGGCGTCGCGCGGCACGGGGGCGGCGCGTTCAGCGGCAAGGACCCGAGCAAGGTCGACCGCTCGGCGGCTTACGCGGCGCGCCATGTCGCGAAAAACCTCGTCGCCGCGGGCCTTGCCGAGCGCTGCGAGGTGCAGGTCTCGTATGCGATCGGTCGGGCGCACCCGACCTCGATCGCGGTCGAGACTTTCGGCACCGGAAACAAATCGGAGGAAGAGCTTCTCGAGCTGATTCGCCGCCACTTCGACCTGCGGCCGGCGGCGATCATCGCGCACATGGACCTGATGCGTCCGATCTACCGGCCGACCGCCGCCTACGGCCACTTCGGACGCGACGACCTGGGCGTGCCCTGGGAGTTGACGAACAAAGTCGACGCGCTGCGCGCCGACGCCGCCGTCGCGGCGCGTCAGAGCTAGACGAAACTGATCCGTCTTCGGTTACGAGACACGCTCACAGAGCGAAGAGTCTCGATTTCCCCGGCGCCCCGCAAGCCGGTGACCTTATATGTGTGCGGCGTCACGCCGTACGACTCAGGCCACATGGGCCACGCCTTTACTTTTTCCATCTTCGACGTGCTCATCCGCTTCCTCGAAGCGAACGGCGTCCGGGTGAAGTACGTCCAGAACATCACAGACATCGATGACCCGCTGTTCGAGCGCGCTCGGCGTGATTGCATCGACTGGCGCGAGCTGGCCGATCGCGAGACCAAGGTCCACATTCGCGACATGATGGCGCTGGGCTTGCGGCCACCCGATGTGGTGCCGCGCGTCTCGGACGAGATCACGAGAATCCTCGCGGCGACTTCGAAGCTGCACCGCTCAGGCCACGCGTACCGGACCGATGCCGTGTACTTTGACGTCGACACCTATCCCGGCTACGGCCGCCTGTCGCACCGCAGCCGCCGCTCGATGCTCCTCAAGCTCCGGCACGAGGATCTGCTCGGGACGGTCGGTCCCGACGCGAAGCAGGACTTGTTGGACTTTCCCCTCTGGCGGGCATCACGTCCGGACGAGCCTGCGTGGCCTTCGAAGTTCGGCGAAGGCCGGCCGGGATGGCACATTGAGTGTTCGGTGATGGCGATGCACTACCTCGGTCCGCAGATCGACATCCACGGCGGCGGACGCGACCTCGTGTTCAGCCACCACGAGTCGGAGCGCGCGCAGTCCGAGTCACTGACTGGCAAGAAGCCGTTCGCGCGGACGTGGATGCACACCGGGATGGTCAAGTACGAGGGTCACAAGATGAGCAAATCCCGGGGCAACCTGGTCAAGGTGAGCCAGACGCTGCAGCGCGCGCCCGCGGCCGCGGTGCGGCTGTACCTCGTGTCGCACCGCTACAGGCGCGACTGGGACTTCGACTGGATGGCGCTCGCGCGAACAACCAGGCTGGTCGACCGGTTGGACAAGCTTTTGGCCGACGACACGCGGGCGCGCCGCGACAGGCGAGTGCCTCCGGGCCGCGCGCTCATGGTTGAGTTCAACGCCGCGCTCTCGGACGACCTCGACACCCCTCGCGCGGTCCGCGCGTTGAGAGCCGCGCTTCGTCAGCGCGACGCGGCGGCGGTGCGGGCGATGCTCGACATCCTGATCGGCACGGCCTCCCTAACTTAAGCGACTTCCAGCGGAGACCCGCAGTTCGGGCATTCCAGGTCGGCGTCGAGCTGGACCATCGTTTCGCAGACGGGGCAGAGGACCTCGGCCAGGACGACAGGTCGCGCATCCTCCTCGGCGTCGGCCTCCATCGCGGCCGGCACCTCGCCGAGGTCGATTGCCGGCGAGCCGCAGTTGAGGCAGACGAAGCCAGGCTGTGCGATGCGGTGGTCCTGGTACGCGCCGGTCGAGTCGAGCTCGACCTCAGCGAACAGGGCACGAAAAAGCGTGCCGCCACACCTTTGCGAGCAAACGAGGAACATCAGCCAAGCGTACGGCGAAGAGTGGTGGTGCCTGCCACGATCAGGGCCGCGCCGAAGGCTGCCACGACCGCGACGTCCAGCTCGAGCGAGAGCCAGGTGAGATCCGCGCCCTTCACCATGATGTCGCGCATCCCGTTGACCGCATAGGTGAGTGGCAGCACGTCGGACAGCACCTGCAGCGCCTTTGGCTCCGAGGAGACCGGGAAGATGATCCCGGACAGCAGCACCTGGGGCACGACGACCAGCGGGATGAACTGAACGGCCTGGAACTCCGAGCGGGCGAACATGCTGAGGAAGATGCCGAGGTTGACCGCGACCAGCGCCATCAGCGCCTCCATGGCGAAGATCACGAGCACGTTGCCCTGGTTGTGCACCTTCAGGATCGCCAGCGCGAAGGCGAGCACCTCGGCCGATTGGACCAGCGCTAGGACGGTGAACCCGAGCATGTAGCCGAGCACGATCTCGCCTCGGCGCAGCGGGCTGGCCATGAGCCGCTCCAGCGTTCCCTGCGAACGCTCGTTGAGGAAGGCGACGATGGTGATCACGAAGACGAGGAAGAACACGACAAGCCCGATGAAGGCCGCGCCGAAATAGTCGAGCGTGTCGAAGTTCGCGCCGCCGTACAGATAGGTGATGCGCGGGGCGAATCGGATGTCGCGCCCCGATGCCTGGGCGGCGACCGACGACAGCGCGAGCTGCAGCGCCTGCACGACGGGCGTGCTCCGGCCGGGCTGCGAGCCTTCGAGGTGGACCTCCGGTGAAACGTTGCCGGCCTGGGCCTGCTGGCTGAAGTCCGAGGGGAAGACGATGTAGGCGGCGAGCGATCCGTCCTTGAGCTTGGCGTCGCCGTCGGCGGCCGAGATGTCGGTGGCGCTGATGAGGCTCGAATGCCTCAGGCTCTCGGCGACGATCGCACCGAGCTGGCCTGAGTCTTCGTTCGCGATGCCGACAGAGGGCGCCGTGGACGAGCCCCGTATCAGATAGCCGAGCAGCCCGAGGATGACCAGGGGAGCGACGAACAGCAGGGCCAGCGTTCTGCGGTCGCGCCGAAACCCCTGGAGCAGCCTTCGCGTGATCGCCCGGACGCGGTGCCCGCTCATGACTCGCCCCTCCCGGCCAGCGTGAGAAAGGCCTCTTCGAGGTTTTGGCTGCCGCCCTTGGCGCGGATCTCGGCCGGGGTCCCCTCCTCGAGGAGCCGGCCGTACTGGATCAGGCCGAGGCGCTGGCAGCGGTCGGCCTCGTCCATGACGTGGCTCGACACGATGATCGTCGTGCCGCCCTCCGCCATGCGACGGAAGTCCTCCCAGAACTGGACGCGGAGCTGAGGATCGATGCCGACGGTCGGCTCGTCGAGAAGCAGCAGCTGCGGACGGTGCACGAGCGCGCACGCGAGCGAGCAGCGCTGGCGCATGCCGCCGCTGAGCGTCGCCACGACGGACTTGCGCCGGTCGGAAAGCCGGACGCGTTCCAGCGCATCCTTGACGCCTTCGTCGGCACCATTTATCGCGGCGAAGAACTGGACGTTCTCCTCGACCGACAGCGCGGGGTAGAGGGCCGCCTGCTGAGTCATGTAGCCGACGTTGCGCAGCACGGCGACGTTGGGCATGCCCTGTCCGAGAACGCTCACCGTCCCGCCGTCAGCTTTGAGCAGGCCGACGAGGTGACGGATCAGCGTCGTCTTGCCCGCGCCGTTGGGCCCGAGCAGACCGTAGATCTCGCCCCGCGGCACGCGAAGCGTCACGCCGTTGAGCGCTTGGAAACCACCGAACGACTTGGAGACGTTGTCGACCTGGACCGCGTAGGCCTCGCTCATCGGTTGCCTCCTTGTGGCGCCATTGCGCGCAGCCATGCCTGCGCAAGCTCGGTGACCGCCTGTTCGCTGTCGACGTCGAGGCCCAGCACGCGGTCCACCGCCGGGCGTGTCATCAGGTGAAAGAAGATCGGGCCGATGAAAGACTGCAGCGCGAGCAGCGGATGCATCTGCCGGATGCGCCCCTCCGACATCTGCGCCGTCATGTAGAGAACCATCGCCCCCACGACCTTGAGGATCCCCTCGCGCATCGCCTCCTCGGTGTCTGGCGCGAGGCTGCTGACCTCGAAGAAGAGAGCGCGCAGCAGGCCGGTGCGGTTCGCACCCCCGCCATGGATCGTGCGGTACACCGCGCGCGCAACCTCGGGCATCACCTTGTCGGGAGGTTCGCCCTGCATCGAGCTGAGGACCTCGGTCACGGGCTCGATGGGGGAGAAGGCCTGGACGAGCGCCGTGAACAGGGCCGGCTTGCCCGCGAAGAGCCGGTAGAGCGTGGCCCGGGATACCTGCGCCCGGTCGGCCAGGTCGTCCATGGAAAGGGCCGCGAGGCCATGGGCTCCGACCATCTCGAGCGCCGCGCTCAAGATGCGCTCTCGCGCGTCCGGCTCCGGCGCACGATCGAGCGCCTCGAGGAGGGCCTCGCGCGATCTGAAGGCGCGGTAGAAGCTCGCCCGGGAAACGCCCGCCGCGGTCGCGAAATCGCCCACAGTGGGCTTGCCGCCCATCGCCAGCACCACACGCGCCCGACTGAGGATGCGGTCCCGGGGCTCCGAGTCTCCCATGCGACAAAACTAGACAAGACGTCCCGTCCTGTCAAGTCTCAGGTTGCGGAGCGCTCTCGGACGAGCTTTTGGTACCGCTCGAGCAAGCGATCCCAGAGATGCCAACCCCGGGCGTGGGCCGCTCCGATGTGCCGGTCGATGAGAGTCGCCGCCTCGTCGAAGCGCCCGCGAGAGGCCAGGAATATGGCCAGGTTCAGGGCAGCCGGAGCCGTGATGTTCAGAAAGCCGGTGTGCTCCACTACGTCCACTGCGCGGCGCAGAGCAGATTCGGCCTCCGCGTCGCGGTTCTGCGCCGCGCGGATGGCGCCTAGGTGGACGTGGGCCTCGGAGACCGCAGTCAGGTCCTCGTCACGCAAGGATTGCAGCGCCTGCTCGATGAATCGATCCGCCGAATCGACCTCGCCAGAGTCCAGGGCCGCCCGTGCGCGCAGGGCGAACAGTTCTGTCCGGTTCCAGCGCTCGCCCGTCGCCTGGCTCAGCGCAAGGGCTCTGTCGAGAACGTCAGCCGCTTCGCCCGGCCTTCCCGCAAGCAGGAGGTTGTAGGCGAGAAACCGCATCGCGCTCAGTTGATGCTGCCTGGCCCCGGCATCCACTGCGGCGACCTCGTACTCGCGCCAGAGCTCTTCAGTCCGTGCGAACTCGCGGTGATGCGCCGCCTGGCTGGCCTTGTCGAACTGGACGCGCAAGGCGACGTTGCGAAACCCGTGCTTCACAGCCAGGGCCTCGGCGTCGGCCATGTACCGGAGTGACGCGTCATCGTGGCCGCGGATGAACTCAGCCGCGATCAGGCGAGCGCTGATCGCCGCGACGTGGGCGACGTCGCCCACTGAGTTGGCCCGGCGGATCAGCTCTTCATTGACAGTGACGAATTCTTGGATGCGGCCCGTCGCCCACAGCACATTCGTGCCCACATGGCGCGCTTCTATCTCACCTGGTACATCGCCGGCGCGTTGGCAGGCGTCGATTGCACGGTCCACGACCTCTTGAAACGACTCGATCGATTCCTCGAGTGCCCAGTTGGTGATCCAGGCCTCGGCCAGCCGGGCGGTGGCCACCGTCGCAGGAAGATCGGCCTGCTCGCCGAGCGTCGCGGCTTCGGCTGCCGCCCTTCGCGCCTCGGGATAGTCGCCTTTCATGACCATCAGCTGAGCTTCGAGCAGTCGCACACGTGCTCGCGTTGCGGTGTCTGTGCCGTCTGGCAACACTTCGGAGGCACGTCGCAAAGAGCCCAGGCTCGCCTCGAGAGTGACCGCGTCGTATCGCGTTTGGGCGTGATCAGCCATCACGAAGAGCCACGGAATCGCAGTCCTCGCCCGGTCGAGAACGGTGTCGTGCTCCAGGCCGAGCTCGCGGGATAGCTCGAAGGCGCGCTCCGCATGGTAGGCGAGGATTTCGGCGATCTGATGCGGATCGCCGGTCTCCTGCTCGAGCACGGAGCGGAACCTGTCGTGAAGCATCGCCCGCCCGGACTTGGGCAGCGATCCATAAGCCACGTCTCGGATCAGGATGTGCCGGAAATGGAACTCCTCGTCCGGTCGGTCACCACCGGACAGGAGGCCCTTGCGCCGAAGCGATTCGAGATCGGACTCGATGTCGGGGCTGGTCGTCAGGGCGGCCACCTGGCCGAGGGCGAAGCGCTGCCCGACCACGCTCGCCGCCTGCAGCAGCGTTCGCTCCTGTTCAGACAGCAGGTCGAGTCGCGCGGCTAGAACCGCGTTGATGCCCTCGGGAACGCGTATCTCGGTCGCCGGGGCGCTTGCCCTCCAGCTCGATCCTTCCCGCACCACGACCCGCTCGTCGATGAGCATGTGGATGAACTCCTCGCAAAAAAGCGGCGTGCCGCCGGAGCGTTCCACGATCTGACGGCGCATCTCCTCGGGCAGCGCTTCGACCTCGAGGAGCCGGGAGACAAGGGTTGCGGTTTCGCCTGCGCTCAGCGGATCGAGCGTGATCGTGGTCGAATTCGGCTTTCCGGCGCCCCATCCGGCGTGGGCTTCGAGGAATTCGGGCCGCGCCATGCAAAGGATGAGCAGCGGGACGTTGGCCGCGCGTTCGGCAAGCTGTTCGAGAAGTGACACGACCGGGGCCTCCGCCCACTGCATGTCATCGATCACGGCGATGAGCGGCGCGCCCGCGGCGACAGCCTCCATGTACTGGCGCATCGCCCAGGCGATCTCTCTTTCGACGCGATTGGCGGGGGTGTCGGAGAGCGCGGAGTCGGCCGTTTCCAGCCCGAGCATCACGGCCAGGCGCCCGCGAATCGCGGGCCGCTGCGTATCCGCCCCTAGCAGTTCGCCCAACCACCGGTCGAGCTTCCGCGAAGCGCCCTCCCGATCGTCGCCGAGACTGATTCCGGTGTCCTGGTGCAGCATCTCGATGAGCGGCCAGTACGTGATGCCTCGACCGTAGGGAAGGCAGCGACCTCGTAGGACCCGCGCGCCCGAAGAGGCAGCGCTGCCGAGTGCCTCGTCGACGAGCCGCGATTTGCCGATTCCCGCGCCCCCGAGGATGGTGAATAGGTGGGGGCTGCGGTCTTCCGCCGCTCGGGCAAAGGTGTCGATCAGCAGTCGCAACTCGCGGTTGCGTCCGACGAGCTCCGCGTGCAGCCCAGGCACACCGCGAGCCTGGATCGGCATCTCGGTCAGCGCCCGGAGCGCCCGACGCGCGGGCAGCGGCTCGATTTTTCCTTTGGCGGGGATTGATTCGCGATTCTCGTACGCGATGACCTTGCGCGTCAGCTGGTACGTCATCGGCCCGACCACCACCTCGCCGGGCTCGGCTCCCTGCTGCAGGCGAGCCGCCACGTTCACGGCGTCGCCGCTCACCATGAACTGCCGATCGTCGGTGACCGCGGTCATGGCCTCGCCCGTGTTGACCCCGACCCGCACCGATACTTCGCCAGCCCCGTCACGGATCTCGAGCGCGGCCCTGACGGCGCGCTCGGCGTCGTCGTCGTGCACGGTCGGGACGCCGAACACGACCATGGCGGCGTCGCCTGCGAACTTCTCCACAGTGCCGCCATACGCGGCGGAGATCTCGCCGATCCGCTTGAAGTAGCGCGCCATCATGGCGCGCACGACCTCGGGGTCGCGCTGGCCGGCGAGCTCGGTCGAGCCGACGACGTCGGCGAAGAGGATGGTCACGACCTTGCGCTGCTCGCGCACGGCCGCATTGTGCGGTTTTTCGCCCGAGCGCGGCATTCAAGGCGAGCGCGGTGATGAAAATCCCTTAACGGGCTGGGTTGGATCTGGTGCTTTCCCCGCCTAGGCTGAGGACCAACCTGACATGCGATCGATCGAGATGGCGACGACCGGCCCGGCGGGACGTGCGCGGCGATATTGAGGATGGCGCTCCGTCAGCAAGTCGAGCGCGCGTTCCGCCTCGGCGCGGCTCGTGATCACGCGCGCGGTGCCGTCGACGCGGACCCACCAGAGCTTGCTCCAGTTCTCCTCGTAGTGGTCGACGAGGACCGCCACCGCCGAGTTGGCGGCGATGTTCTTCAGGCGCTTGAGGTCCGTGGTGCGCTTGGGCTTGGTGTCGACGGCGAAGTAGAGCGTATCGCCTTCGACCGCAAACGTGATCGGGACGAGGTGCGGCCGGGCGTCTGCGCCGGCGGTGGCCAGGTGCGCCACGCTCGCGCCGGCGAGGCGCTCGCGCATCGTCGTGGCGTCCATCCAACGAAGTATCGTTGAGCTGTGCAGAGGCTCCGCACCTACACCGTGGACGAGGCGAATCGCGAGCTGCCGCGCGTGCGCACCATCGTGGCGCAGATTGCTGAGCTTTCGGCGCTGCGCCCCGAGCTCGAAGAGCAATTGCGCATGGCCCAGTACTCGGCGAAACGGGTCGGCGCGGCCAGCGACGAACGTGATCGCGAGCAGCAGGCGCGCGACGCGGTGCAGGGCGCCGAGGAAGAGCTGCTCAAGGCGGTGCTCGGCCTCAACAGCATGGGCATCCGGCTCAAGGCCCCGCTCGAGGGACTCATCGATTTCCCCAGCTATCGCGACGGCGAGCTGATCGAGCTGTGCTGGAAGCTCGGCGAGGAGCGTGTCGAGCACTGGCACCGTGAAGGCGAAGGCTTCGCGGGAAGGAAGCGCCTCTAGCTCTTTTCGGGCACTCGACCTCTGACTGCTTCGTAGACCGCCTTGGCGATCCCCGCTGCGTCGAGCCCGTGCTCCTTCAGGATGTCCGACGCCTTGCCCTGGGGCAGGAACTGGTCAGGCAGGGCAACTGTGCGCACCCGCCCGGCCAGGCCGTGCGGCGCAAGCGCCTCCAGCACCGCGCCTCCGAATCCGCCGGTGCCCACGTTGTCCTCGACGGTGATCACGACCGGGTGCGAGCGCGCCCAGTCCGTGATTCGAGGATCGACCGGCTTGATCCATCGCGCGTTGACCACGGCGCATGAGACGCCCTGCAGCTCGAGGCGCTCCGCCGCCTCGCGCGCGACCTCGACCATCTTGCCGACCGCGAACACGACCGCGTCGTCGCCTTTGCGCAATTCCTCCCAGCGGCCGATGGGGAGCGGCTCCACCGGAAGGTCAGGGGTCGAGGGCACGGGGCCGCGCGGATAGCGGATCGCAACGGGGCCATCCATCGAAAGCGCGGTCTCGAGAAGCGCGCACAGCTCGGTCGCATCTTTGGGCGCCGCGACCTTCATGTTGGGGATGAGGCGCAGATAGGAGAGGTCGAAGATGCCGTGATGCGACGAGCCGTCGGGGCCGGTCACGCCGGCACGATCGAGGATGAACACCACCGGCAGCTTGTGCATCGCGACGTCCATCAGCGCCTGGTCGAACGCGCGCGCGAGGAAAGTCGAGTAGATGCAGACGACCGGGTGCATGCCGGCCATCGCAAGACCGGCCGCGAACGTCACCGCATGCTGCTCGCAGATGCCGACGTCGAAGAAGCGGTCGGGAAACTCCTTGGCGAAGTTCAGCAGACCGGTCGATGACGCCATCGCGGCGGTGATCGCGACCACCTCGGGCCGCCGCGCGCCTGAGCTCATCAGCGCCTCGCCGAACACGTCGGTGTAGGTCACCTCGGTCGAGCGCGGCCGCCCCGTGAGCGGATCGAACGCGCTGACCCCGTGCAGCTTGTCCACGTCGTCGTCGACCGCGGGGCTGTAGCCGTGGCCCTTCTCGGTCACCACGTGCACGACCACCGGCTCGCGCAGCTTCTTGGCCCGGTTCAGCACCTCTTCGAGCGCCGCCTCGTCGTGGCCGTCGACCAGACCCGCGTACTTGATGCCGAGGCTCTCGAACATCGTCGACGGCTGGAGCAATTGCTTGAGGCCTTCCTTCACGCGGTAGGCCGCCTGGTCCGCGGTCGACCCGACCAGGGGCAGCTCGCGCAGCAAGCGCGAGATGTCGTCCTTGATCCGCTCGTACCGCGGGTCGACGCGAAGCTGCGAGAGGTGGCGGGCGAGACCGCCCACGGTCGGCGCGTAAGAACGGCCGTTGTCGTTGATCACGATGATCAGGTTGGGCGGCTGCAGGTGGGCGATCTGGTTCAGCGCCTCGTAAGCCATGCCGCCGGTCAGCGCGCCGTCGCCGATGACAGCGACCACGAAGCCGTCGATTCGCTTGCGCAGCCTCGCCTCCGCGATGCCGAGCGCGTAGCTGAGCGAAGTCGAGGCGTGACTGTTCTCGACCAGGTCGTGCTCGGACTCCTTGCGCGATGGGTATCCCGACAGGCCGCCACCCTGCCGCAGCGACGCGAACTTGGCCGCCCGGCCGGTGACGAGCTTGTGCACATATGCCTGGTGACCCGTGTCCCACACGATCGCGTCCTTGGGGCTGTCGAAGACCCGATGCAGCGCGAAGGTCAGCTCGACGACGCCGAGGTTGGGCGAGAGGTGGCCGCCGGTGCGTGAGGTCTGCTCGACGAGGAAGGCGCGGACCTCTCTGGCCAGCTCAGTGAGGCGAGGTCCGTCAAGAGCTCGGAGGTCGGCGGGCGAGTGGATCGTCTCGAGGATTCCCACGTCTCTAGTTAACGCCCAGCACCTGTCATGAGTTCCGCGGCGCCGGGGGCCATGAGCCCCGCGAGCCCGCTGGAGAGCGTGCCATGAGCTCCGCAAGCTCGATGCAGAGCCTGGTGCCGGCACCGCTCGGGCCGCGGAGCACGGTCGTGAGCTCAGTGTTGGTGTTCCACGCGGAGGCGGCGATGTCGATGTGCGCCCATGGCTTCCCGCCGGCGAACTCCGCGATGAACATGCCGCCCATGATGGTCCCCGCCTCGCCGTACTCGGCGTTGCGCAGGTCGGCGATCTGGCTGCGCAGGAGGATGCGGTAGTCGGCGTAGATCGGCAGGCGCCAGACGCGGTCGCCCGCCTCACGCGACGCGCGCTCCACCACGGTCCAGAATTCGTCGTCGTTGCTGACCGCCGCGCTCGCCGCGTGCCCGATGGCAATCGTCGCCGCGCCGGTCAGGGTCGCCAGGTCGACGATGTGCGTCGCCCCGTTGCGAAGCGCGTGGGTCAACGCGTCGGCGAGGACGAGGCGGCCTTCCGCATCGGTGTTGACGATCTCGACCGTCTTGCCGTCCGCGCTCACGAGCACGTCGCCCGGGCGCTGGGCCGCCGGGCCCGGCATGTTCTCCGCAGCGGCGATCACCGCCATGACGTCGAGAGGAAGCTTGCGCGACGCGATGACGTCGATCGCCGACAGCACCGCGGCCGCGCCGGACATGTCGTCCTTCATCTGGCTCATGTGCTCCGCGGTCTTGAGCGAGATGCCACCCGTGTCGAAGGTGATCCCTTTACCGACCAGCGCGAGCGTCGTCCCGTTCTGGTGACCAGCCTCATGGTTGCCGTGATAACGGACGCGGATCAGGCGGGGCGGTCTGGCCGAGCCGGAGCCGACGCCGAGCAGCAGGTTGTAGCCGCCCGCTTTGAGCTCGGCGGGTCCGAGGACCTCGTACTCGAGGTTGTGCCGCTGCGCGATGCGGACCGCCTCCTGCGCCAGGGCATCCGGTGTCAGCTCATTCGGCGGCGCGTTCTGCCACTCGCGCGCGCGGTTGGTGGCCTCGCCGTTCTCCTGCGCCGCGACGATTTCGTTTTCGCGTCCGGCGCCGTAGCCGACGAGCACGATCTCGTCGATCTCGCGCCGCTCCGGCGCGGCTCCGGTCTGCCGCGAGCGCCGCTCGAAGGTGCCCATGACGCAGCCCTCGACCACCGCCTTCAAGCTGTCCAGACCGAGCGGCTCGGTGCGCAGGATGGCCATGCGCTTGTAGCCCCAGGTCCGCGACGCGCGGACGAGCTCGTGGTGGGCGGAGCGGAGGCGCTGGCCGTCCAGGTCGTGCTGCGCGCCGAGCCCGTAGAGGATCACGCGGCGCGGCCCGATCTTGCCCTGCGCGGGGATGGGGAGGACCTCGTGGATGCGCCCGCGGAACTCCATGTTGGCGACCATCTCGGAGAGCACGCCGCCCATTGCCTGATCCAGCTCGAGCCCGGCACCGGCCAGGCGCTGGCCGGTGACGACGGGGACCGCGAGCGCGTCGACGTTGAGCTCGGCGGCGCCCGCCAAAGCGAGGCTGATCTTCACGGCGTACTAATTGTTAGCGATCGCTACGCCAGATGTTCTGCAACCAGCTCGAGGACGTGAGCGACACGCAGGTTCATGTGGCGCTTGCGGGCGGCGGCTGCCACGTGCATCAGGCAGCCGGGGTTGTCCGACGCGACGACGGCGCAGCCCGTCTTCGCGATGGCGTCGAGCTTCCACTCCGCCAGGCGGTCCGCGACGCGAGGCCATTCGAGGCTGAACGATCCGCCGAACCCGCAGCAGTTCGCGATGTCCGGGATGTCGACGACCTCGTAGCCCGCGAGCTCGAGCACTCGCCGCGGCTCGCTCTTCAGGCCGAGCTGGCGGAGGGTCTGACAAGAGTCGTGATAGGCGATCTTCAAGCTCATCCGGCCGCTGTCGACCAGGTTCGGGTTGGTCTCGAGCAATTGCAGGGCGAACCTGGTCGAGTCGCGGAAGCGCGAGCGGACAGATTCGTCCCCGACGGCGCCCCAGTCCGCCGCGTCCATGGTGTAGGCGCCGAAGCACGAGGCCGAGGGGGTCACGATCAAACCCTTGGAATCTCGAAGCGCCACGGTGGTCTGCTCGGATAGGGCCGCCCCAGCCTTGAACTCACCCGCGTTGGCGGCGATGAGTCCGCAGCACCACTGCTCCTTGGGAAATCCAACCTTGAAGCCCGCGGCGGAGGCGATGCGCTCGAGCGCCACCCCGGCCCGCGGCCACATCCGGTCCACCAGGCAGGACGCGAAGATCGTGAGCGGCTCGCCATCGACTCCGCTGGTCTGGACCTGGTCGCGGAACGGGCTGCGGGCGAGCCGCGGCGTGCCCGGCGCCAGCGCGCTGAAGGGCGCGGCCGCGCGCATCAGCCTGTCCGCCAGCTTCGGCCTCTCCCACACGCCGAGGACGGCCCTTTTGCGCAGCGACTTTCGGCCGGCCCGGCGGTGCTCGAGGATCTGGCGCGGAAGCGGAATATCGACAGGGCAGATCTCCTGGCACGCGTTGCACTGCACGCAGAGCGTGTTCGGCAGGTCCGCCTTGTCTAGGCCGTGGTGAAACGGAGTGAGCACGAGCCCGATCGGTCCGTTGTAGATGTAGCCGAACTGGTGTCCGCTCACGGCCATGAAGGGCGGGCACGCGTTGGAGCAGGCGCCGCACCTGATGCACGTCATCGCGTCGCGAAAGATCGGGTCGGCCAGCATCTTCTCGCGGCCGTTGTCGAGGATCACGCAGTGCATCTCGCTCGGGCCGTGCACGCCGATCGTGAGCGACTGCTCGATGTCCGCTGAGCGCGATGGTCCCGTGATCCAGTTGACGTAGCTCGTCATCACCTGTCCCGTTCCGCTGCGCGGCAGCATGCGCAGCACCGCAACCGCGTCGTCGAGAGTCGCGACGAGCTTGTCGATGCCGAACAGCGCGATGTGCACCGGCGGCAGCGTCGTCGTCAGGTCCGCGTTGCCTTCGTTGGTGACGAGGACGATCGTGCCCGTCTCGGCGATGGCCATGTTCGCGCCCGAGATTCCCACCGTCGCATCGATGAACTTCTTGCGCAGCGACTCACGCGCGTGACGCTGGATCGCCTCCACGGTCGGCTCGGTGTCGAAGACGTTCGCAGCATCTTCCTTCGTGAGGTGGATCGCGGGCGCGATGAGGTGCGAGGGGTGCGTGTGCGTCAATTGGACCATCCGCTCGCCCAGGTCCGTCTCCACGACCTCCATGCCGAGCCTTTCGAGGTAAGGGTTGAGCTCGATCTCCTCGCCGGCCATCGACTTGACCTTGGTCACGACCATCCGCATGCCACGGGGCAAGCTGCTTCCGGCGTTCCAGCACAGCTGGCCGATGATCTCCCGCGCCTCGGCAGCATCCTTCGCGAGGTGGACCTTGCCTCCGACCGCCTCCAACCGCGAGGTGAATTGTTCGAGGAGCTCGGGCAGGCGGTCGAGGTTGGCCTGGCGGCGGCGCTTTAGGTCCGCGCGACCTTTTTCGAAATCGAAGCTCTCGAACGCGGCGTTGCGCCGCGCCCGCAGTCCGGTCATCGCGTGCACGAGCGCCTGCTGCAGGCTGGGGTCGTCGAGCGCTCGGTTTACGCGGCGTGAGAAGTGACCGCGAGTTTCAGGCACGCGTCGTCGTTGCTTCTCTGATGGCCTCCGCCACAGCGGCTGGTGTCGTCACCGGCGCCAAGCATATGGTCCCGGCGCACACGACCGCGCGCTGATCACCGGTTGGGTCGAGCACCGCGTATGGATGCGCGGCGAGGGCCGCGCGCGCGAGCTCTGGATTTTTCGTCGTCACCTTGATCGCGTGCGGCATGCGGTCGAGGGCTCGCGCGAACACCGCGGCCATGAGCCCGTACTGCTGAGGCAGCGCCGCCACCGATTCGAGCGCGCGGCGGGCCCGCTCTCGGTACGGCGAGGACGGATCACCTATGAGGACATCGAGCTCGATCAGCGCCATCGCCGCGACCGAGTTCTCCCGCAAAGGCTTGATGCGCTCGCCCAGACGGCCCAGCTCGACATTTTCATCGGTGCCGGCGCGGTCGAAGTAGCCTCCGAGCTGCGAATCGCCGTACCTGTCTTCGATGTGCGCGGCCAGGTCGAGGGCGACCGGCATCCACCGGTCGCCGCGCCCGTGTTGATGCGCGCGCAGCGCGGCCCAGAGCGACCACACCTGGTCGCCGAGCTGCCCGCCTGCGCCCGCGGAATGCGACATCCCTTCACCCTGCCGGTAAGCGCGTTTGAAGAGCGAGTCCATCAGCTTGCCGGCCGGCTCGGCGTGACCGGCATCGAGGTAGACGACGGCGAGAGCCGCGTTCCACGCGGTGTAGACGCGGCGGTCGACATAGGGAGCCGTCGCCGCGGCTCGTTCCTCCGCATCCATCGAGTAGTAGTGCTCGTCCGCGTCCTGGCTCCCCGCGTAAAGGCCGGTCTTCGGATCGCGGAGCACGCGGTCGAGGTAGCCCGTGGTTCGGTGGAGCGCATCGGTCATTCCAGCGAGCGCCAGCGCCTGCACCAGGCCGGCGTGGTCCTCGAGCATCTTCTCGAAGTGGGGCACGCTCCAGTCCTGCGTCGTCGAGTAGCGGAAGAACCCACCCTCGACGTGGTCGTATGTGCCACCTCCGGTCATTTGCTCGAGCGTGTGCACCGCCATGCGGCGCAGGTCGTCGTCGCCGCGAACCACCGACTGCTCGAGCAGCAGCAATATCGCGTCGGTCTGCGGAAACTTCGGAGCGTTGCCAAAACCTCCATATTCCGCGTCGTACGCGGACTTGACCGCGTCGAGGATAAAGTCGACCTGGCCCGGCTGCAGCTCGCCGGCGCTGCGCGCCACCCCTGACGCCGCGCGCTTGCGCGCCTCCAACACCGTGCTCGCGATCTCCGCCTGGTGTGAGCGGTAGTAGTCGGCGACGCGCACGAGCGCACCGGCCATCTGGTCCGGCGGCAGGTACGTGCCGCCGGTCAGGATGTCGCCCGTCGCGGTCAGAAAAACGGTCGATGGCCAGCCGCCCATGTTGTAGCGCTGGTTGATGTCGGGGCGCACGTCGTTGTCGACGCGCACGGGCACGTACTCGCGGTTGATGAGGTCGATGACGCCGGGATGCGAGTAGGTGGTCTCGTCCATGACGTGGCACCAGTGGCACCACACGGCGGAGATGGAAAGGAGGATGGGCCGGCCGGTCTGCCTCGCCTCATCGAACGCTTCCGGCGACCACGGGTGCCAGCTGATCTCGGCGGCGCGGTTGGGCCGCGGGGAGAAGCGAAATTCGCCTGCTGCCTCGGTCATCCCGTGAAGGTTACGATGGGGCGGTGATCTCAACGAGCGCTGTCGACGCGTACATCGAGAAGCACTCTCAGCGATTCGTCGACGAGCTGAAAGAGCTCTGTACGTTCCCCAGCATCTCCAACCACGGGCGTGACGCGATCCAGCCCGCGCGCGACTGGCTCGCGGAAAGGCTCGGACGGTTCACCGACCGGGTCGAGACCCTCGAAGCCGGCGGCATGCCGGCCCTCTACGCCGAGGTCAAGGGCGCGGGTCGCCGCAAGCTTCTGCTCTACGAGCACTACGACGTGCAGCCGGTCGATCCGATCGCGCTGTGGGACTCCCCTCCCTTCGAGCCGGCGGAGAAGGACGGGCGGATCATCGCGCGCGGGGTCGCCGACGACAAGGCCGACGTCATGGCGCGCATCCATGCCCTCGAAACGCTGAAGCATCTCGGCGAGGTGCCGGTCACGCTTCGCTTCCTGGTCGAGGGCGAGGAGGAGATCGGGTCCCAGACCTTCGAAAAGATCATCCACGCCCACGCGGAAAAGCTGCGCGCCGACGGCTGCCTGTGGGAGTCGGGCTCCTCGTTCGACGACGCCGGGCGGCCCACGCTGCAGTTCGGGTGTAGGGGCCTTCTCTACGTCAGCCTGCGGGTCAAGATGCTGGATTTCGACCAGCACTCGGGGTGGGCGTCCATCTATCCCTCGGCGGCGATGTACCTCATCGGCGCGCTCGCGAGCCTGCGGGATCAGGACATGAACATCAAAATCGACGGGTTCTACGACGCGGTGGTCAACCCGACCGAGACGGACCGCCGGATGATGGCGACAATCGATCCGGAGATCGAGAAGCGTCGCAAGCTCGTCGGGTTCGAGGAGCTGGTGCGTCACCCCAAGCCCGACCAGGTCATCGAGCAGATGCTCTTCCTTCCGACGTGCAACATCGCCGGCATCACCACGGGCTACCAGGGACCAGGCTCCAAGACAGTCCTGCCTGCCGAGGCGACCGCGAAAGTGGACTTCCGGCTCATCCCGAACCAGGACCCGGACGACATCCTCGAGAAGCTGCGCGAGCACCTCGACCGCAACGGTTTCGACAAGGTGGAGGTCGAGGGCGGCGGCGAGAAGCCGGCCCGGTCCGACCCCAGCTCAGCAGTGGGGAGGAGCGTCATCGACTCCGTACGCGAGATGTACGGCGAGCCGGTCTTGTGGCCGTTCATGCCCGCCACCGGGCCGATGCATCCGGTCGTCTCGGACCTGGGAATCCCGACGGTCCTTCCGGTTGGGGTGGGACGCCCCGACAACCGGATCCACGCCCCCAACGAGAACATCCACGCCGCCGACTACCTCAACACGATCCGCCTGATGTGCCGGGTCTGGGAACGGTTCGGGGAGGGGCGCTGATGGAGAAGCTGACCGACAAGCTCTTCACCGTCAAGTACAACGAGGACACTGGCAAGCCGCACATCGAGGTCGTCGACCAGAACGTCTGCCTCTCGAAGTGCACAGGCAAGTACTGCAACCACTTCTGCCCAGCGGGGGTCTACGAGTGGAACGAGGAGCAGAAGAAGAACCTGGTCAGCTTCGGGAACTGCATCGAGTGCGGAGCCTGCTCGATCGGCTGTCCGTTCGACAACATCGCCTGCCACGCCCCGAGGGGCGGCTACGGCGTCCGCTTCCAGCACGGGTAACGAATGAGGGAAAACCCTGATGGTTTTCCCTCATCGGCCGGTCGCTTCGCGACGGGCCTGCTCCCATTCCGGTATACGGTTGGGATTTGTCTTAGTTGCGCTCGAGGCGACGCCTGGCAGTCGTCATAGACAAAGTCGCGGCCGGGGTGAACCCGGCCGCCAATGCGGTGTTGGTATGAGCAAAGACCTGGCAGTTAGGAATACCACCCGGTCTGGGAACAATTCTTAATAGCTGTGAGCGAGCAAGACGTCATCATCGTGGGCGGGGGACCGGCCGGCCTGGCGGCCGCGTTGTACACCGCCCGGATGAACCTGAAAACGGTCGTCCTCGACCGCGGGCCGCTGGGCGGCCAGCTGCTGAACACCGAGCTGGTGGAGGACTACCCCGGCTTTGAGTCGATCCTGGGCTCCGAGCTGGCGGTCAAGATGGGCGACCACGCCCGCAAGTTCGGCGTCGAGGTCCGCGACTTCGAACCGGTCAAGGAGATCGACGTGGAGGACGGCTTCAAGGTCGTCCGCCTGGAGTCGGGCGAGGAGCTTCGCGCCCCCGCCCTGATCATGGCCGCCGGCGGCCTGCCGCGCTACCTTCAGGTGCCCGGCGAGAAGGAGTTCTGGGGCCGGGGAGTCAGCTACTGCGCGGTCTGTGACGGCGCCTTCTTCAAGGGCCAGGAGCTGGCCGTGATCGGCGGCGGGGACGCGGCGGTCGAGGAGGGCGAGTTCCTGACCCGCTACGCCTCGAAGGTCTACATCCTGCACCGGCGCAGCGAGCTCCGCGCCCAGCCGATCCTCATCGAGCGGGCCCGCGAGAACCCGAAGGTGGAGTTCATCTTCGGCGCCCAGGTCAAGGAGATCGCGGGCGAGCAGAAGGTCCAGGTGGTGCGGTACGAGCAGCATGGGGAGAAGAAGGAGCTCCGCGTCGGCGGGGTCTTCATCTTCGTCGGCTTCGTGCCCAACTCGGCGCTGCTCAAGGTGCACGTCGACCACGATGCGGCGGGCTACATCGTCACCGACCGGAACATGCAGACGTCGGTGGATGGCATCTGGGCCGTCGGCGACGTGCGGGCGCAATTGACCAAGCAGATCGCCACCGCCGTGGGCGACGGCACCACCGCGGCCGTCGCGGCGTCCGCCTACCTCACCACTTTGAAGGACACAGCCCGAGCCTAGGGACCTGGCGTGGATGCGCTGAAGACATTCACCCGCAGGAGGTACGTGTAACGGCCGTCAGTTGAGGCCGCTTCCACCCGGGCAGTGCCCGTTTGGTTGGCCAGGAACTTGGCGATCGGCTTGCCCCCGGTAAGCGACCCAGTCGCCGGCGGCGCCTCCATCGAGAGCACGCTTGGGTTGCTCGTCTTGAACGTGACGCCCGGCCATTCGCTTGACGGCCAGCCCGAAAGGTCGACGGTCAGGTCTCCGCCGACGAGGACATATGTGTCTGTGCCGTCGTCGTTCGTGGTGGCCGTGACGTGCTGGTACTGGGCTGTCGAGCCCGTGGGGTTCCTGTGCAAGGTCGCCGGGATCACGCCGTCCACGACGACGGCGAGGGTGATCATGGCCGCGAAATACGCACCCCATGTGACGTTGCGGGTAGCCGGCACCGCGCTCGAGAAACCAGGTACCCGAAACGCCATGTTGCGAAAGTTGAAGAGGATGCCGGCCCCCAGCAGAATCCCTGCGAGAAGCAGGACATAGATGAATTCCTGGGAGACATAGGAAATCAAGCCAGCCGACCCCGATGTGATCAGGAGAGGCAGCGCCATCAGGCTGAACACGCCGCCGATGCCATAGCGCAGGGCGAAGACGAACAGCAGAACGCTCAGCGCAGCCCGCCAGAAGCCGGGCATCGCCACGCTGCGAAGCTGCATCACTCCCTTTTCGGCGAGATCGAGCTCGCCGAGGGTCGGCGCGGCCTCGCCGCGCATGAGGGACGAGGCCGACCGCCTCAGCTCGGACGTCGCCGGCGATCCCGGCGGGCTGCCCACGGTCTCGACCTTCCCCGTCGCCGAGTCGACCGTCCACACGGCCGAAGGCACGACCGCCGCCGCCACTGGCCCGGCGGGAGTCAATTGGTTGCCGGGAGCGACGTGCACCACGACGACGCCCGGCCGTACCTTGCGCTGGATCGCGTTCGGGCGCCAGTTGGCCTCGGCCCAGGCCGCCGCCGCCATCGCAGCGGACTGCGGGTTCTGTCCAGGCCCGCTGAACAGAAGGAAGGCGGGCGTGGCGCCCTGCTGGCGGTAGGCGATGCGGACCGTGTTGCCGGCAAAGTTCGAGAAACGGGAGTCGGTCTGTGCCGCGAGCCGGTACCGGCTGCGGGGCAGGATCCGGACCAAGGCCGCGCGTGCGAAGTCTTCGACGTCGAATGGCAAGCCCCGCCGATGATAGGTCGCCCGTCAGCCGTTTAGGACTTCGTTGTCGAGTCTGCGCGCGCCTAGCGGTCGAGGGAAAGAACGTCGCCAAGCACGAAACCCTTTTCCGTGATTTCGTAGCGGTGGACGACCGGGCGGTGGTGCATCGCGCGTGTCTTGAGCACGGTGAGGGCCCGAGCCAGCTCGGGACCCTCCTGCGTGTACTGGAGCAGCACGACGTTGTCCGCGAGATGAGAGATCGCCTGGTCGGAGATCCGGTGCAGCTGGAAGAGGTCGGGGACCTCGACGATCATCATCAGGCTGACGCCCTGGCGGGTGAACCGCTGCGTCATCGAGAAAATCCACTCCCGAAAGCGAACCGGATCGCCTGCCGCCGACATCAGGTCGAGGAGGCTGTCGACGACGATCCTCTTGGCGCCGGTCTTCTCGGCAAGCTCGATCAGCTCGTAGACCCACTCATCGATGTTCATCTCGCCCAGGCGGCGGCTCAAGATATGCACGTTCGGGTCGTCGATCGACCAGCCGAAGCTGCTCACGATGCGGCTGAGCTGCGTTTCGTTCTCTTGAAACGTGGCGAGAATTCCAGGCTCGCCCGTGTGCGCGCCGTAGTAGAGAAAGTGAAGGCCCATCAGCGTCTTGCCGATCCCGGACGGCCCGGCGATGAGGGTGGTAGCGCCCGCCCAGTACCCGCCGTTGTCGAGCAATTCGTCGAGGGCGGTGATGCCGGTCGCCGTGTGATCGTCGCGCAGCTCGTAACGCGCCTCGATACGAGTCTCGGCCAGCCTCGGAAAGACATCAAAGCCCCCTTCTGTGATGCGGTACAGATGCTCGCCGGACTGGTAGCTGCTGCCGCGCAGCTTCAGCACCTGGACCACCCGCACCTCACGCTCGGCGACACGCTTGACGTCGAAGGCCAAGATCGAGTCGGCGACCGCCGCCTCGGCCTGGTCCAGGATCTCCGAGCGCACGTAAGGCGCGTTCCAGATCGAGGTGGTGGCGCTGGCGGTGAGCCGGCGCAGGAGCCCGTAGAGGAACAGTCGAAATGCGCTGTTGTCGGCCGCCATCGCGTGAAAAGCCCGGAAGCTGTCGATCACGACCATGCCGGGCTGGATGTCCTTCAGGTAGCGGTCGATCGCGGCCAGCACCTCGTCCAGCCCGCCCTCGCCGAGCTGCTGGCCGATGTCGTCGTAGATCACGCGGCCGTCGCGGAGCGCGGCCTGGTCGAAGAACGTCAGGGACTGGCCGTAGCGAAGAATCTTGTCCAGCGGCTCGGAGAGCGTGGAGAGATACAGAGCCGGATGCTCGGCGGTCGCGTTGTGAAAGACGATCTGCTGACTGAGGATCGTCTTGCCGCTTCCGGGAACTCCCGCGATGAGATTGATCGCGTTCTTCGGCAACCCGCCGTGGAGGATCTCGTCGAGTCGCTTGCTCCCGGTTGGGATTCGGTCCGTCAACGCGCGACGCGTTGCTTTCGCGACGGGCGCACGAGCGCGCTGCTGCCGAGCAGGTCTCGCGCGGTCGAGGCGAGCTCCAGGGGCTCCAGCGGCTTCCGAAGGAATGCGCCGGCCCCCAAGCGCATCGCCTCGTCCGCGCTGTCGATCGCGGCGACGGCGACGATCTGCGCCGACTGCGCGGCGGCAAACTCGGTCAGGAGACGAAACCCCGCCCCGCCGGAGAGGAGAAGGTCGAGAAGGACCAGGTCGGGCGAGCGCTCCTGAAAGGTCAGCTTGGCCTGGGTCGCGTCGGTGGCCACGATGACCTCGTACCCCTCGGTGCGAAAGAAGTATTCGGCGAGGTTTGCCGCGTAGGCGTCCCTGTCGGCGATCAGGACCAGCGGCCGGCGATCTTCCACCGGCTCGGCGATCTGGGCCGGCAGGGATCCCGCCCGCACTTGCTCCGACAGAAGGCGGTGGGCGTCCGCGGCGCTGAGGCCGGATTCGATCTTGGTCTTGACGAAACGCAGCCATTCGACCTGGCCCCGCGAGTAGAGGCGCTGCGCCCCCTCGCTGCGGGTGGGAGTGATCAGGGAGTAGCGGTCCTCCCAGGCGCGAAGGGTCGAGGCCGGGATGTCGAGCATGCGCGCCACCGCGCCAATGGAGTAGATCGGCTCATCGCGCTCGCGTGCCACAGTTCGGTCCCCAAGTGTATTCCGAACTTCGCCGGATGTAGCGCCTAGCTAATGCGCAGCTATTGCGGAATGTTCGGAACTTTGATAGCTTTCTGATATGGGACTCGGCTGAGGTATTGCACAGGTACCTCGCCGGAGCCGGTCTCGCGGAGGAAGGAGGGAGTGATCGGATCCTGCGCGCCGAACAAAAACCATCCGTCATCCTGGTGGACGACGACGCGGCGACCGCCGACATGTATCGCCTCGGCCTCGAGCACCATGGTTTCACCGTGGCGTCGGTGGGCGACGCGGATGGGCTGTTCGCCGCCATGAGCCGCGGGCTGCCCGATGTCGTCGTCCTCGATTGGCAATTGCCCGGCATGAACGGCGACGAGATCCTGCAGCGGATCCGCCTCGACGATCGGACGAGGGCGCTTCCGGTCTTCATGCTGAGCAACTACCCCGCCGCGAAAGACGGGGAGATCGACCGCGTGTTCCTCGCGGGGGCGCTCGCGTGGCTGGAGAAGGTCAACACTTCGCCCACCCTGCTGGCGGAGAAGCTGAAGGAAGCGCTCGCCGGCTGAGCGCTGAGCGCTCGCCGTCGGGGCCGAGCCCGGACGTTTCCGGAGTTGTTGTAGTATAAGGCTACAATGTTGACGGTGCCACAAGCCGCTCGCCGAGCCAAGCGGGATCCGGAAACGCTGCGTCGCTGGATCAGGTCGGGGCGCCTCCGGGCGACCAAGGTTGGTACCCAGCACCTGATCGAAGAGGACGACCTGGCCAGGCTGACTGAAATGAAAGCCACCCTGCCGCTACCGGCGGGGTGGCGCCGAACCGCCACGCGTGAGCCGATGCCTGATGTGCTCGCCGCGATTCGGTCATCGCGGGCCGGCCGCTGATTGCTGGTCGTCGACGCGGCCGTTGTCGTTACGGCTTGCCTGGCCGAGGCGGGATTTCATCCGTTGTCCAAAGAGGAGCTTGTCGCGCCATATCTCATGTGGTCGGAGGTTTCGTCTGTCCTCCACGAGCTGAAGTGGCGGAGCGAGATCTCCAGCGAGCTTGCGCTCGTCGCAACCAAGCGGTTGGCCGCTGCCAACGTGAGCCCCCGCCGCCCCAAGGGCCTCACCGACGAGGCCTGGCGCATCGCCGATCAACTGGGATGGGCCAAGACCTACGACGCCGAGTATCTGGCCCTCGCCCATTTGCTGAAGTGCCGGCTCCTCACAACCGATTCGAAGCTGAGGTCAGCCGGAGCACGGTTGGTGGACGTCGTTGGACCAACCGACCTGTAGCGATCCCGGTTAGCTCGTTACGTCGATCCAGACCAGGCCCGGTGGCAGCGTCACCGCCTGGCCGTTGTCGAGCGTGAAGGTCAGCGGCCCGTGGCTGTCCGTCGAGCTCCACGTCCCCAGGTACTGCAGGCCCTTGTAATAGACCTCGATCCGTCCGCTGCTGTCGAGGTCGTAGTCGTGGATGTGCGCCCCGTGGCCGTCACCGACGTCCATCAGCGACACGCGCGTGTGCAGGGTGATGAGCATCTCGATGCGCAGCGGCGCGTGCAGTGACGCGTCGACGTAGGCGTGGCCTTCTTCCGACTTCTGGTACGTGCCGTTCACGGCGTCGTAGGTGTAGACCGAGTAGTGCTCGTCGACCCCGACGGCGCCGACCACCGTGCCACCGGTCAGCGTCGGTCGCGCCTTCGGAATGACGTACGGGGCGATGCCGCTGAAGTAGTTGTCCTGCGCGGCCTTCACGCTGGACCCGCTGATCATCAAGTTGTCCGGCGCGTACCGCGCGCTGGTCCGGTACTGATAGCCGATGGTGTCGAAGAATTGGGGCACGGGGTCGGCGTTCGCGCGGGCAGCAGTCGCCTGCGACTCGCCCGACTGGAAGAGCAAACCCTTGTAGTGCCGCGCGATCTTCAAAGAGATGAAGCGGCTCGAGCGCATCGGGCCGACGACGTCCGGGACGTTGTCGTAGATGGCGGTGAGCCTCGTGATCCCGCCCTCGGCGACGTACTCGAAGATGACGTCGGCGCCCTGCAGGCCGTTCTGGTCGCGCGCGAACTCGTCGTTCGGGATCTGGATCAGCGCGGGATAGCGAAGCGAGATCCGGTGCTCGTGGTCGTGCCAGTAGATGCCTGTCTTCAACGTGAAGGCGCCGGGCACCAGGTGGCCCGACTGGTCGCGGCCGCCGGCCGCGAGGTTCACCGTGATCGGTCCCGACGGGATGCCCGCGGTGGAGAACGTGGCGCTCCTGTCGTCGGCCGCCCACTTCAGGGCCAATGGCTGCGCGCCGATGGTCACCTTGATCGTCACCGGCTCCATCGCGTCGTTGAACGTGAGCTTCATCGACGTCGCGGGATCGATCTCCATCCCGTCCTTCAGCGCCGTCCCGTCGCCTGCGCTGATCGACGTGACGCGCGGGATGATGATCGTCGTGAACGTCCATTGCGCCGCATTCACGCGGTGATGGCCCACGTCGTAGATCGGCTTCATGCTCACGGTGTAGGTCGTGAGCTCGGCGAGGGGCTTGGCCGGCGTCCACGCGTACTGCGTTTGGCCTGACACCGCGCTGATCGTCCCATCGGTCGCCGGCGTGATCGAGAAGGCTTGCCTGACCGCCTCGATCGAAACCGACCGAGAGAAGGTCATCAGGAAGCTGCTGTCGGTGGGCAGGTCCCTCTGCCCGCTCTTGACGTTGGCCGCAACGGTGGTCGGCAGCGTGTTCTCGTAGGCGAGGAACGCGCCAGCGCCGACCAGCAGGACGAGCAGGACCATGCCCAGGGCGAGCAGGCCTCGACGGCCGGATCGCTTGCGGCGGCGCAGCGGGCGTCGCAGTTCGGGCGCGGCGGGCATCGCTGGCTCGAGCTCGGGGAGTGACGTTGAGATGGACAACGGGCCGGCGGGGATTATCGCATTAACGCTTGGCGGTCGTCTCGCCCAAATGGCGCAGCAGCGGGAACGAGTACAGGCCGGTCGCATGGCCGCTTTCGAACGCGATCTGGAGCGCGTACTGGCCGACCAGGGTCACGTCTTTGATCCGCAGCTCGTCCTCGCTCAGCTCGTTGACTCGCGACAGGCGTCCCGCCATTCCCGCCTCGCCGCGACATTCGGCGCAGGGGCAAGCCCATCGCAGCTGTTCGCCCGAATACTCGGTATGGGCGCCGCCCTCCCACGTGATCACCATCACCTGGCGTTCGCGGTCGACGTCCACGTTGGTTGGAAACGGATCGGGATCTTGCAGCGGCTTATCGCACGGTGATGACGGGCAATTGGCGGAACGACTGGATCGACGTCCGCGCCGCGACCTGGGAGGCGATTGCGACGAAAGCCTTCGCGCCCGCGGAGTCCGGTCGCGAGATGACGACCGGCGTCCCGCTGTCCGCGTCCTCGCGGATGCCCTCCTCGAGGGGGATGGCGCCGAGGAACGGGACCCCGAGCCGCTTGGCCGCGGATTCCGCGCCGCCGTGGCTGAAGATTTCGTGCCGGTGCCCGCAATTGGAGCACACGTACCAGCTCATGTTTTCGATGAGGCCGAGCGGCGTGACGTTGAGCTTGCGAAACATCTGCAGCGCCTTGACCGCGATGTCGGTTGCGACGTCCTGCGGCGTGCAGACGATGGCGACGCCGGTCAGCGGCACCGCCTGCGCCAGCGTGAGCGAGGCGTCGCCCGTGCCAGGCGGGAGGTCGATCACGAGGTAGTCGAGGCGCCCCCAGTCGACCTGGACCATCATCGCCTCGATCGCCTTGCCGACCATCGGGCCGCGATAGATCGTCGGCTCGCTGCCCGGGTTGATGTGACCGAACGACATGAGCTTCATGCCGTGGGCCTCGACGGGGAGCAGGCGGCCGTTCACCTGCTGGGGGACCTGGCGCGACCCGGTCATGACCGGGACCGATGGCCCGTAGATGTCGGCATCGAGCAATCCGACCGCCGCGCCGCTCTGGCTCAATGCCGCCGCGATGTTCACCGCCACGGTCGACTTGCCGACGCCGCCCTTGCCCGAGGCAATGGCGATCGTCTGCTTGACGCCGGGGAGGATCTCGGACGGTTTCGGCCGCATGAACGCCTGCCGCACGTTGGCCGTCATCCGGACGTCCACTCCGGTGACGCCTGGGATCTCGTGGACCGCGTCTTCGGCCTGCGACTTGAAGCGGTCGCGCACGGGACAGGCCGGCGTCGTCAGCTCGAACGTGAAGCTGACCTTGCCTTGAGGGCTGACCTCGAGCTGTTTGATCATGCCGAGGCTGACCACGTCACGGCCCAGGTCCGGGTCCTTGATGCGGCCGAGCGCCTCGAGAACCTGCTGCGACGAAGGCGTGGCCATCGGCACGGGATGTTACCGGGGCTGCTAAGTTCACTGCGCATGAAGCACGCCGGGCGCGCGCAGGGCGCACCTCAAACCATGACGGCCGCGAGCCCGGCGGCCGAGCTCATCGCCTATTACGGGGGGGCTGCTTCCGACGTTTACTTTCAGCGGGCGCGCAAGACGCTGGCCGGCGCGCATGTCGACGCCGTCGTCGCCATGGATTTCTTCGCCAGCCGGTCTGGCGTTCTGTGCGGAGTCGCCGAGGCGGTGCGGCTGCTGAGCGGAGTGCTCCAGGAAGGCGATCAAGCGTGGGCGATCGCCGAAGGCGCTCCCATCGGTGCAAAGGAAACGGCCCTCCGCGTCCGCGCGCCCTACTCCCGCTTCGGCGTCTACGAGACAGCCTTGCTCGGCATGTTGTCGAGCTGCACCGGATGGGCGACCGCTGCCCGCGAGGTCGTTGACGCGGCCGGCGGCAAGCGTGTGATCAGCTTCGGCGCGCGCCACGTCCATCCCTTGATCGCGCCGACCATGGAGTACTCCGCTGTCGTCGGCGGCTGCGCCGGATGCGCGACGCCGCTCGGCGCGCAGCTCGCGGGCTTGCAGGGAGCGTCGGGGACGATGCCCCACGCGATGATCCTTCTCTTCGGCGACACAGTGAAGGCGGCGCTGGCATTTGACGAGCACATGGGTGACGACGTGCTGCGCATCGTGCTGGTCGACACGTTCAAGGACGAAGCTGAGGAATCGCTTCGCGTCGCCGAGGCACTGGGCAAGCGCTTGCGCGGGGTGCGGCTCGACACGCCGAGTGAGCGGGGCGGCGTCACCGTCGACCTCGTGAAAGAGGTCCGCGCGCGGCTCGACCTGGCCGGATTCGACTTCGTCGGCATCTTCGTCTCGGGAGGCCTGGACGCGGAGCGAATCCGTGAGTTCGAGGCCGCGAAATGCCCCATCCATTCCTATGGCGTCGGCATGTCCATCAGCTCCGCTCCCCCGATCGCCTTCACCGCGGACATCAAGGAGATCGAAGGCAAGCCGATGACAAAGCGTGGCCGGATCCCGGGCATCGCGCCCAACACTCGCCTCGTCCGCGTCATCTAAGGTCGGCCCCGCCGCCCTCGAGGCCCACCAGGCGGCTTGCCGCGCGTGCCACGTCTGCGCCGACCAGGGCATCATCGGCGAAGCCAACCCGACATTCGCCGGCGAATGGGGCGCGCCGTTCTTCCTCGTCGGGCAGGCGCCCGGACCGGCCGAGCGGTTGACCCGCAAGCCGTTCTCGGGCCGCGCGGGCAAGGAGCTCGACCGGTGGATGCTGCGCGCGGGGTTCGAGGACGCGGAGGAGTTCCGCCGCCTCACGTACATCGCGGCACTGATGCGCTGCTTTCCTGGCCGCAACGCCACCAACACCGGCGACCTGCGCCCTCCGGCGGCGGGCATCGCCAACTGCGCGCACTGGCTCGACGAGGAGCTGCGGCTCTTGAGGCCGAAGGTGCTCATCCTGGTCGGCCAGATGGCGATCTCGCGCTTTCTCGGCCCGGGCTCGCTCGAAGACCGCGTCGGCGAAAAGTTCGGTGAGCGACCCGTCATGGTGCCGCTCCCGCACCCGTCGGGCCAGAGCCGCTGGCTCAACGATCCCGCCAACCGCGCGCGCCTGAATCGTGCTCTTGCATTGATCGGCGAGATGCGTTCGAATGTCGCCACCAGAAAAACGAGGAGAACGAAGAAATGAAATATCTGCTGGTCTTTTACGGCGGCGGCATGCCCGAGACCCCGGCGCAGCAGGCGCGCGTGATGAAGCAGTGGACGACATGGTTCACCAAGCTCGGGCCGGCGATCGTCGACCCCGGGAATCCATTCTCCGGGTCGGTGAACAAGATCAAGCCCGACGGCACCGTCGCCAAGGGCCCGGTCGGTCAGCGGGCCTCGGGCTACACCATCCTCGAGGCGCCCTCGCTGGAGAAGGCGACCAAGCTGGCGAAGGGATGCCCCGTGATCAAGGGCGGCGCCTCGATCGCGGTCTACGAAACCTTCAACGTGATGTAGCTGCGCGTTGCCGGCATTCTTCGCGCGCCGCGAGGGCGGACGCGCCGTGATCGAAGGCCGCGACGCGCGCCACCTCGCGCGCTCGCTGCGCGCTCGGCGCGGCCAGGAGATCGATGTGATCGACCCCGCGGGATTCATGCTCACGGTGCGGCTCGAGCACGTGACCGCCGAGCGCGTCGAGGGCACGATCGTCGCCGAGCGCGAGCATCGACCGGAGCCCGCGACCCACGTCACCATCGCGATCGCCAACCTTCCGGCGCCGGCACTCGAGCTGGCGCTGTCGCGCTGCACGGAAGCGGGCGCGTGGGCCTTCAGCGTCTTCGGCGCTGACCGCAGCGTGGGTCGCGGCGACAAACTCCAGCGCTGGGGCACGATCTGCCGCGAGTCTTCGATGCTCGCGGGACGGCTCCACGTGCCAGAGGTGTCCGCCGCGTCATCGCTCGACGCGGTCGTCGGCGCGGCGGCGAATCCCGTGATGCTGCACCGCGATGCTCCCGAGCGATTGGCGGACGTCGCGCTCACGCCCGACGTGACGCTGCTGATCGGGCCGGAGGGCGGCTGGACGGAACGGGAACTGGAGCTGGCGGAGGTCCAGGCCACGCTCGGCCCGCGGAACATGCGCGCCGACACCGCCGCGCTGGTCGCGCTCGCGGTCGTCCTCAGCGCTCGAGCCTGAGTCTCATTCTGACGCTGCACTGGCGGCCGGGTTTACCCCGGCCGCGACTTTGTCTATGACGACTGCCAGGCGTCGTCTTGAGTACAACTAAGACAAGTCCCAACCGTATACCGGAAAGAGAGCAGGCCCGTCGGCGGAGCCGACCGGGCGATGAGAGGGAACCATCTGGGTTCCCTCTCATCGCTTGCGGTAGGTCTCGACCTCGCCAGCGATAGCGACCATCGTCGCCACGCCGAACGCGATCGCGCCGGTGACGATCAGGCCCGCCGCCAGGGGAACGAACTGCTCGACCAACCCGATCCCGACGCAAACGACGCCCACCGCGATGACCAGGATGGAGTAGACGCGGAAGCCTCTCTTGGTGGCCGCGTAGCCTGGCGCGAGGCTGCCCAGGTTCTGCGAGGTGACACGGCGCATCACGTAGTCGCCGGCGCCCAACACGTTCAGCAGCGAGGCGGCTCCGACGACGATAAGCACGATGCCGAGCGCAAGCACGACTTTCACGCCCACCATTTTCGTGATCCCTAGGATTTGAGCGTGGCCATCACGACCGTCCAGTCGCTGGTACGGAACTTTTGCATCATCGCCCACATCGACCACGGCAAATCGACGCTGGCCGACCGGCTGCTCGAGCACACCGGCTCGATCAGCCAACGCGACATGCAGGACCAGGTCCTTGACACGATGGACCTGGAGCGCGAGCGCGGCATCACGATCAAGCTCCAGGCGGTCCGCATGACCTATCCGGCGAAGGACGGCAGGAGCTACGAGCTCAACCTCATCGACACGCCGGGCCACGTCGACTTCGCGTACGAGGTGTCGCGCTCCCTGGCCGCGTGCGAGGGCGCGATCCTGGTCGTCGACGCTGCGCAGGGGATCGAGGCGCAGACGCTGGCGAACCTCTACCAGGCGGTCGAGGCGGGACTGACCATCGTCCCGGTCGTCAACAAGATCGACCTCGACGCCGCGCAGCCGGAGATGGTCGCCGAGGAGATCTCGGACGTCACGGGCATCCACCGCGACCAGGTCATCTTCGCTTCTGCCAAGCTCGGCATCGGCACGGAGGACATCCTCGAAGCGGTGGTCAGCCGCGTGCCGCCGCCGCACGGCGATCCGACGCAGCCGCTGCGCGCCCTGATCTTCGACTCGCACTACGACACCTACCGCGGCGTCATCACCTACGTCCGCGTCGTCGACGGCGAAATCATTCCGCGCACTCGCATCCGGATGATGAACACGGACAGCGTCCACGAGGTGGACGAGGTCGGCTGGTTCGCGCCGCGCCCGCGTCCGGCCGCCAAGCTCACCGCGGGCGAGGTCGGCTACGTCACCGCCGCGATCAAGAACGTGGTCGACGCGCGCGTCGGCGACACCATCACGACCGCCGAGCACGGCGCCACGTCTCCGCTCCCCGGCTACCGCCAGGTCAAGCCGATGGTCTTCGCCGGGCTGTTTCCGACCGACTCCGACCAGTTCACGGACCTGAAGGAGGCGCTCGAGAAGCTGCAGCTCAACGACGCCGCCCTGTCCTACGAGCCGGAGAACTCGGCCGCGCTGGGATTCGGCTTCCGCTGCGGATTCCTCGGGCTGCTCCACCTCGAGATCGTCCAGGAGCGCCTGGAGCGAGAGTTCGAGCTCGACCTCATCACGACCGCCCCGACGGTCGCGTACCAGGTGACCCTGAAACGCGGCGAGGTAATAGAGGTGGACAACCCAGCGATGCTGCCCGACCCCACGGCCATCGAGTCGATCGCGGAGCCCTTCGTGAAGCTCTCGATCATCGTGCCCTCCGCCTACGTGGGCCCGATGATGGAGCTGTGTCAGGAGCGCCGCGGCTCCTACAAGCACCTCGAGCACCGGCCGGGCGATCGCGTCGTGCTCGACTACGAGATCCCCCTCGGCGAGATCATCCACGACTTCTACGACCAGTTGAAGTCGCGGTCGAAGGGCTACGCCTCGATGGACTACGAGATGATCGGGTTCCGGGAGGGCGACCTCGTCAAGCTGGACGTCCTCGTCGCGGGCGAGCCGGTGGACGCGCTGTCCCTCATCACGCACCGCGCCAAGGCCCAGGTCCAGGGGCGGCGCCTCGTCGAGAAGCTGAAGACGATCATCCCGAGGCAGCTCTACGAAGTCCCGCTCCAGGCCGCGATTGGCGGTAAGGTGGTCGCCCGCGAGACGATCCCGGCGATGCGCAAGGACGTGCTGGCGAAGTGCTATGGCGGCGACGTCACGCGGAAACGCAAACTGTTGGAAAAGCAAAAGGAAGGCAAGCGGCGGATGAAGCGGGTCGGCTCGGTCGAGATCCCACAGGAGGCCTTCATGGCCGTGCTGAAGCTTGAATAAGATGGCGCGTTTCCTGGCGGCGATCGCGTGCGCGGCCGTGTTTGCTTCGAGCTGCACGACCAAGCTGTTCGTGACTCCATCGATCTCCACGCCGCTCGACCTCTACGCCGCGACTCCTACGCAGAGCGAGGCGAAGACGCTTCTGGGAGGTGGCGACTGGTGGACTGCCGCACCCACCTTCGACGTTCTGCCCCTCAACCTGGCCAACGCGTCTACGACCGTGAGGTTCGCGATCGTGCGGAACTACGAGAACATCGGCACCTCCGAGACGTGGCGTCTCCGGTATAGCCAGCTCGACAAGGCATCGTCCGCGACCAAGGCCATGTCCAACATCCAGACCACCGACGGCACCGGAAGCGGGCCCGCCGTCGGTGACCAGGCGCTCTACTACGGCCTGCAGCGCTCGTCCGGCGCCGCGCCCTTCGAGATCATCTCGTTCATTCGCGTCGGGTCCGTCATCGTGTCGAGCGTGTGGGCTCGCAAGGACGCATTCGCGACGAGCGGCCAGTTGAAGGCGATGGGCACGAAGCTCGTCAAGAAGCTCAAGGACGCGATCGCCGGCAAGGTGCACGGCACGCCTCCACCGGCCGACGACCTGGCGCACCTGCCGCCCCGCGGCCCGGACCTCACGCTGCTCGGCGCGGTGAAGCTGCCTGTCGAGGCCCTGGCCCTGATGCTCAACGCGACGGCGCCGGCTGACACGGTGGCGCCTTTCCGCGACCGCCAGGTCTCCGACTTCGTCTATGGCGACTACGCGCTTGACATCGACACGCACATGGAGGTGCAGGCAGGGCTCTTCACCTTCGGCTCGGCGACGGACGCGAGCGACCTGTTCACCGCGATCGCGGGCGGGGCGCAGCCGGACGCCAACGGAATCCTGAGGGCCTATGACGACACGACCGGACCCGGTCAGTACGAGTACTTCTTGGCCTCAGGCACGCATATCGGACTGCTGATCTGCCGCTCGACCCTGGAAAACGAAGCGGCGTCGCGCTCGTGCGAGAAGCCGCTCGAGGCGGTCGGCGCCGCCTGGTCAGCCAGCCTCGGTCACTAGCCCGTCCCTCGCTTGCTGGAACCATTCCCACTGCCTGGTCAGTCCTTCGCGCAGTGAGACCCGCGGCTCCCAGCCCAGGCGCTCGCGCGCGAGGTTGATCGAGGCGCCGGTGTGGCGCGGATCACCCGGCGCCGCGGGCAGGTACCGCCGGCGGGCCCTGCTGCGGCTTATGTCGTCCAGGGTGTCCAGCACGCGATTGACAGTCACGCGGCTGCCGCCGCCGAGGTTTATGACCAGGCCCTCCACGTCGGCGCTCGCGGCCTTCACCGTGCCGTCCACCGCGTCCGACACATACGTGAACTCGCGCGTCTGCTCACCGTCGCCGTAGACCTCGATCTCCTCGTCGTCGACCAGCGCCTGAATGAAGCGCGAGAAGGCCATGTCCGGGCGCTGGCGCGGGCCGTAGACGGTGAAATACCGCAGCGACACCGCGGGGATGTCGAAGTTGCGCGAGTACACGAACGTCAGGTGTTCCGCGGCGAGCTTCGTCATGCCATACGGCGAGAGCGGTCGAGGCAGCGCGTTCTCCTTGGTCGGAAAGACCTCGGCGTTGCCGTAAACCGATGAGCTGCACGCGAAGACGAACCGGTCGACGCCGATCTCGCGCAGCGCCTCGAGCACGCGCTGCGTGGCAAGCACGTTGTCGCGCAGGTAGCGGTCGAAGTGATGTCCCCAGCTGGGCCTGACCGCGGGCTGGCCGGCGAGGTGGAATACGATCCGCGAGCCGTCCAGCAGCCGGTGCAGGTCGGCGTCGACGAGGTCGGTCTCATGCAGCGCGAAGTTGCGGTGCGTCCGCGCGCGCTCGAGGTTTCGCTCCTTGCGACGGCGGTCGTAGTAGTCGCTGAACGAGTCGATCGCGACGACCTCGTGACCGTCGGCGAGCAGGCGCTCGCACAGGTGCGATCCGATGAAGCCGGCGGCGCCGGTGACTGCAACCCGCGTGGGGCGGTCGAGCATGACTGTCAAGAGTGCGGTCAGGCGAGGGGCGTTTGCAACTCGCACCTATCCTTTTGAGCGTGCGTCGATTCGAGAGCTGGCTTGCCTCGGCGGGCCTCGGCGTGACGGTCAGGGAATTCCCGCAGGGCACGCGCACCGCGGTGGACGCGGCGCGGGCGGTGGGCTGCGAGGTCGGCCAGATCGTGAAATCGCTCGTCTTTATCGCGGGTGGCACGCCGGTGGTGGCGCTGGTCAGCGGCGCGAACCGGCTCGACGAACGAAGGCTTGGCGGGGTCGCGGGCGAACCGGTGACCAAGGCCGATCCTGAGGCGGCGCGAGCGGCGACCGGGTACGCGATCGGCGGCGTGCCACCGTTCGGTCACGCGACCGAGGTGCCCGTCTACATGGACCGCGACCTGCTCGGGCATCGCGTCGTGTGGGCCGCGGCGGGGCGGCCGGATTCGGTTTTCGAGATCGGGCCGGAGCGGCTGCGCGAGCTCAGCAACGCGAAGGTGGTGGACCTCAAGGCGTGAGCGAACTGCAATCGTTCCGGCATCTGTACGTGCACCTTCCTTTCTGCAAGCACAAGTGCGGCTACTGCGACTTCAACGCCTACGCGGGGATGGATCGCTTGATGCCCGACTACGTGGACGCGCTCGAGCGCGAGCTCGTCTTCGCCCGTGAACGCTATTCGTTCCAGCAGCTCGAGACGGTGTATCTCGGCGGTGGAACGCCGAGCCTGCTGCCCGCTCCGCTGGCGGCGCGGCTGCTGCATTTCATCCGCACCAACTTCAACGTCGCTCCGGATGCCGAGATGACCCTCGAGGCCAATCCGGCGAGCACCGACGCGGCCAAGCTGGAGGCGTGGATCGAGGGCGGGGTCAATCGTCTGAGCCTTGGGGTGCAGGGCTTCGATCCGCGCGCCCTTGCGGTCCTCGAGCGCAAGACCGACGCGGCGCAGGCCACGCACGCCTTCGAGCTTGCGCGGTCGGTGGGGATGTCGAACATCAGCATCGACCTCATCTACGCGGTGCCTTACCAGAGCCTCGAGACGTGGCTCGACACGCTGCGTCGCGCCATCGCGCTCAGCCCCGACCACGTTTCGACCTACTGCCTCTCGTTTGAAGAAGGCACGCTGCTTTATCGCCGGCGCGAGTCGGGACGCCTGCCGGAGGTCGAGACCGACCTCCAGTGGGACCAGCTCGATGCGGCGTGCGCGGAGCTCGAGGCGGCGGGCTATCACCGCTACGAGGTTTCCAACTGGGCTCGCGGTGGCGGCTTCGAGTCACGTCACAACCAGGCCTACTGGCGGTGCCGGCCTGTGTACGGCGCGGGTGCCGGGGCGCACAGCTACGCGACCGACGGGACGGCGGCGTGGAGATGGTGGAACGTCGCGCGTCCGCGCGAGTACATCGCGGCCGCACCGTCGCCGAGGGCCGATGGCGAGGAGCTGCCGCCGCGCAAGGCCCTGGCCGAGTCGCTGATGCTCGGCCTGCGCACGGCCGAGGGGATGATCGTCCCGGCCGGATTCGACGACGAGCTCACTCGCCTCCAGCGAGCCGGCCTGATCGAACGGCTCGGAAGCCGGGTGGCGCCAACGCGGCGAGGTCTCGACCTGCACAACCAGATCGCCCTCGCGGTACTCTGATTGGCACTCTCCCCTGGAGAGTGCTGAAAGGAGCATGGAAAACAGAAAACAGTCGATCCTGCGGGCGGTCGTCCACGAGTTCACGACCAACGCGATGCCCGTGGGCTCGCAGGCTCTGCAGAGCCGGCACTTCGTCAATCTCTCCTCGGCCACCATCCGCAGCGAGCTGGCAGAGCTGTCCGACCTCGGCTACCTGACGCAGCCGCACACATCGGCCGGCCGCGTGCCGACCGACTCCGGCTACCGCTACTTCGTGGACTTCCTGATGGACCTCGAGCCCATTCCCGACGGCGTCAAGTCGTTCATCGCCGGCGAGATGCGCGCCGCGCCGGCGGATGTGGAGGGGATGGTCGAGCGGGTCGCCATGACATTGGCCGCGGTGACGCAAAACGCGTCGGTCGCCAGCGCCCCGCAGGGTTCGCAGGCGCATGTCAAGCATGTCGACCTCGTCTCGCTGGAGCCGAAAGAGGTTCTGCTGATCCTGCTGCTCGAGGGAAACCTCCTGCGCCAGCAAGTGGTGAACGTCACGCAGGGCGCGACGCAGGCGCAGCTCACCAAGCTCGCGGCGAAGCTCAACGCATCGCTCGGCGGGCGGGCGAGCGATGAGGCGCGCCGCCACTACGACGACGCTCCGCTCGGTTTGGAGAAGGAGCTGTTGGGCCGCGTCATCGCGGTGCTCGACATCTACGAGAAGGGTTCGGAGAGCCTGGTCGTGCACGACGGGGTGCGCAACCTGCTGCGGCAGCCCGAGTTCGCGGAGTCGTCGCGGCTCCAGCAGGTGCTCGAGGTGCTGGAGGAGACGCGCTACCTGACGGTGCTCCTGCGCCAGCTCATCGGAGACTCGGACCTGCAGATCGTCATCGGCTCGGAGAACACGTCGAGCGGCCTGCAGGGCTGCGCGGTGGTGCTCACCTCGTACGGGCCCACTGACCGGCTGAAGGGCGTGCTCGGCGTGATCGGCCCGACCCGCATGGCGTACAGCCAGACCGTCGCGCGGCTGCAGGCCGTGGCGCGCGGCGCGAGCGACCGCATGGCGGAGCTGGGAGTTTGAGCTTCGTGCTCCGCGCGGTATCTAAGGTTCGATGACCACCCGCAAGCATCCGCACGAACCACACGAGGGTGAGCGGCACGAACCCGCGACGACCTCCTCGCTCGAGACGAAGGTTGCCGAGCTCGAGTCGGCGCTTGCCGAGGCCAAGGACCGCCACCTCAGGCTCGCGGCCGATTTCGACAACTACAAGAAGAGGGCGCGCCAGGAGCAGTTGGAGACGATCCAGCACGCGTCGGCCGAGCTGATCGGCCGGGTCCTCCCGGTGCTGGACGACCTGCAGAACGCGCTCGACCACAAGCCCGCGGGCATCGACCAGTCGTGGTCGAAGGGTCTCGAGCTCGGCGTCCGCAAGCTGGAAGAGGTTCTGAGCACGCACGGGCTGGAACCGATCGACTCGGTCGGCGCGCGCTTCGACCCCAAGCTGCACGAGGCGGTGGGACACGAGGAGTCGACGGAGCATCCGGAGGACACGGTCGTTTCGGAGCTTCGTCGCGGCTATCGCATCCGCGACCGCGTCGTGAGGCCGGCCCTGGTCAAGGTCGCGCGCCCGCCGGCTCTGCGATCAGAGAACCAAGAAACCAGCTAGCGATCAGTGGCGATCAAGCGCGATTACTACGAGATCCTGGGCGTGGATCGCCAGTGCTCGCCGGACGAGCTCAAGCGCGCGTTTCGCAAGATCGCAATGGACTCGCATCCGGACCGCTACCCCGACGACCCCGCGGCGGCCGTTCGCTTCAAGGAGGCGAGCGAGGCGTATACGATCCTCTCCGATCCTGAGCGGCGGCGCAGCTACGACATGTTCGGGCACGCGGCCGCAGGCGCGGGTGGACCCGCGGTCGACTTCTCCGACATGCCGTTCGCGGACATCTTCGACACGTTCTTCGGCGGGGGGTTTGGCGGGCGGTCGAGGCGCGAGCGCTCCAACCGGGGAAACGACCTCCGCTACGACCTGACGATCACGTTTGAACAGGCCTTCACGGGCCTCGAGAAGCAGCTCGAGGTGCCCCGGTTGGCCGCGTGCGAACGCTGCTCCGGGAGCGGTGCCGAGCCGGGCAGCGGCCAGGACACCTGTCCCGGATGCCGGGGCTCGGGCCAGATCCGGCGCGCCGCGCAATCGATCTTCGGCCAGGTCGTCACGACCGCGACCTGCCCGACGTGCGGCGGGGCGGGACGGATTCTCAAGAACCCGTGCACGCAGTGCCGTGGCCAGGGCCGCACGCAGACGACACGGCGCCTGGCGGTGAAGATCCCAGCCGGCGTGGACACCGGCTCGCAGATCCGGCTCAGCGGAGAGGGGGAGGCCGGCGTGCGCGGCGGCCCGCCGGGCGACCTGTACGTCGTGCTCCAGGTCAAGGCGCACCCGCAGCTGTCACGCCACGACCAGGACGTCGTCTTCGAGCTTCGCGTGAACATGGTGCAGGCCGCGCTTGGTGACCGGATCGAGATCCCCACCCTCGAGGGGTCGGTGGAGATCGCGATCCCCGCCGGGACCCAGAACGGCCAGTCGTTCCGACTCCAGGGGCGGGGGATGCCCGACGTCCGCGGTGGGCGGCGCGGCGACCAGTACGTCGTGGTGCAGGTGGTCGTCCCCAAGGACCTCAACGCCGAGCAGAAGGCGCTGCTGCGTAAGGTCGGCGGGCTGACCGGCAAGCCCGAAAAGGTGTCGAAGGGCTTTTTCGACAAGCTGCGCGACGTAATAAGTCTCGACTGACCGAATCTTGTTAATCGCGATTTAGAATTCGCGTCGCGTTCGGTGGGTTGTGAAGCCGTGAGAGGAAGGTGGGCGTGGTTGGCCGCCGTCTTGGTGGTGGTTTTCGCCTGCGCGGCCCCGAAAAACGTCGCGGTGGTCAACTCTCCGACCCCATCACCGTCGCCCACGCCGACGGCGCCGCTGCAGGCTTCCGGTCCTGGCTTTCACGTCGGAGAGGTGGGGATCGGCTACTCCCCGGTGGCGCTGTCGGCCAGCGGCGGCGTCGAACCGTACAAGTGGACCGTCAGCGTGGGGGCGCTGCCGCCGGGCCTCACCCTCGGAACGGACGGGTCGGTTTCGGGGAACCCGACCGGTGCGGGCAATTTCGCCTTCACGATCCAGGTGGGGGACTCCGGGGACAGCACGGCGACGGTCGACGGCAAGATCGGGATCGCCGCGCCAGTCACCGCGAGCGTGGTCTCGTCGTGCGCGCAGTACTGCCGGGTCGAGCTTGGGTGCGTGACGGTATGCGGAACGTTCGGCTCGCTCAGCGGAGGGGTCGGACCGTACTCCTACTCGCTCGTGCAGGGCCCGCTTCCGGCGGGGACCTCGCTTTCGGGCCTGGCTTTGACGGGCACTTTTGTCGGCCAGCCCGGCTACCTGAAGTTCACGGTCCAGGTCACGGACGCCCTCGGCGCCAGCACGACGATCGCGCCAACCTTCTGGATGTATCCGCATATCTCCGTGGGGAGCGGTACCTGTTACGGCAACTACATCACCGGATGCTCGGTACAGCTTCCGATCTCAGGTGGGGTGCCCGGGTCCACCGTTTCGGTAACGCTGGTCAGCGTCGCACCCAATCCAAACCAGGGCTGCTGGACGCAAGCTGCAACGGCTCCTCCCCCCGGCTATGGCTTGTCCGTCGGTGGAGGCAACGTGACGGTGTCCATTCCGAAACAGATCATCAACGGGTACGGCGCGGTGTGGACACTGGCGGTCCACGACCAGAGCCTTTGTGCCACGTCAACGTACTGCACCTCACCCGATGCGACCGTGACCATCGGGGTTCAGTGCGGTTAAGGCATAACTTGGCTCCTTGCGGGGTAGTTATCAGGTTCAGTAGCTTTGAATCGTATTTAAAGAGGAAGACGTGTCAAAAACCATCGATCTCGAACTGACAAGAGCTGAAGTTGAGGTCCTCGAGCTGGAGGCCCGGCTCCGGGTCGTCCCCATGAACGACACCCAGCTTTCGGACGCCCTCAAGACCGCCCTGGCGGCCAAGAAGGAGCGCCTGGCCAAGCTGCGGATCCTCCACGCCACGGCCGGGCGGCCGCCCGGCGGCGACGGCGGGGAGAAGGTCAACCCGCTTCACGCCGGCCGGAGGCCGCCTTTGAAGCGGACCGTGCCGCAGAGACCGCAGACCAAGGGCAGCAAGTAGGGTTCGCCCCCTCCGGCGCTTCGCGCCACCTCCCCACACGGTGGGGAGGAGATGCTTAGTCCGGTCCTCTCGGTAGACCGAACATTGTGATCGGGCCGATCGGAACGATCCGTCCGTCGTCTGTCTTGACCAGCTGCCAACCGCCTTCATGAACTTTCCAGTGATGGCGGGCGCAGAGAAGAACCAGGTTGTCCAGCTCATCGCCACCGCCGTGTGCCCAATGCACGATGTGGTGCCCGTCGCACCACGACGCCGGCCTCTCGCATTCGGCCCACTGGCAGTGCTGGTCGCGGGCATGCAGCGCCCGCCGCTTCGGACCCTTGATCGTGCGCTCCGCGCGGCCGACGTCGATCACGACAGAGTCCTGCATCAGGACCCGCGTCATGCTGCAGTCGCAGGCCCAGCGCTGGACCGTCGTGGAGGAGACCGGGAGGGAGAACTCGGCCTCGGCTCCCGGCGCACCGACCAAGCCAACCAAAGTCTCGAGCGAGCTCGTGACCTGCATCTGGACCTTCTGGTTGCCGCCACTGGTCGCCAGCTCGACAAGCGCGTCGGCCAGGCGCTGCTCACGCTCCCTGTAATCGTGGGCGCCCGAGGGACGCGCCAGCGCTTCGATCGCCGTCCGAACTGCCGTGCCGCCGATCGGGTCGAGCACGCAGTTGATCCACATCCAGCCGCCTTCGGCGGTGCTGAAGTTGAGCTTGCGCTGCTCAGTCTGTTCGGCTTGCTCCGCCGCGTAGCGCTTGGCGTCGACCGAGTGCCGGTAGTGCTCGCACTTACGAAAGAAACCGCCGGGGGAGTTCTCCCGAGCGAACTTGAGCAGCTTCTTCTCGTTGAAGGCCTCACCTACCGCCTCGGCTGTCCGAGCCATGATCGCCATGTGGGCGTATCCGATCTCGCCCGCCTCCATGGCCTGGTGACTCTCCGGCATGCCGGCCAGAGTCCTACCGACCGCGATCCGGTCCCAGGCCGCCTTGTCGATGAGGTGGCAGTTGAAGCGCATCCAGTCGCCCGTGCTGTTGTAGCCGTGGTCGTCGGCGTAGTCCGTCTCAGCCAGCTCTGCGGCCAGCTTGGCCGCCTCGAGCTGCAGGAGGCTGATCTGGTGCTCCACTTCGATCAGCTTTTCGGCGGCAACAGCGCCGGGTGGGGTCGTGTCTGTGTACAGCTCGAGCACGACAGAAGCATACGAACAAATGTCCCAAATGTCAATACCATAAATACGAGTGGCCATACATCATTACACTGAAACACGGCCACCATGCCTTCCCCCCGCCACCCTCTTCCCAGTCCGTTCGTCCCGTTCCATTCCGCCTCCAGGCCCCACCCGGCCACCCTCTTCCCAGTCCTTCTTTCCGTCGCCGCCGAATAGACCTTCCGCCGCGCGCCACGTCCCCTCGCGTGGGAGGAGACATGGTCGCGAAAGCTAATTTGGGCGTTAATATACTTGACTCAGGCGCCTCGGAATGAGGGCCATTGCTAACAGAATCGAGAGCCTGTGGGAATTAATGAAGCGCCTTAAGTTCGAAGGAATCGCGGCACTGCTGGGCATCCTAGAGCGCACCCAACTGGCGACCGACGCTCAGCTACTTAACGAGGCCCCCGACCTATTGACCTACTCGCAAGCGGGTAAGGCGAGCTTCGAACTGCTCGGTCTGAATGCAACCTTGGCAAACCTGGAAAGGCTGCGGGTGCAACTCACGCAGCCCGAGCTTTCAACTAAAGAAATCCGAAGGGCCGCTGACCACCTACAAACTAGCTTGACTGATGATCTTGATCGTAGCTTCTTGATACGGCTGACCCCTCAAGAGGAAGCCTGGCTTACGAGCGTTCAGCCGTTCGGAGAACAAGTGACGACCGCCTTTCCATCGGCCAGTCACGACACGGACGAGGCTACGCGATGCCTGGCTTTTGCGCGCTACACCGCGTGCGTTTTCCACCTAATGCGAGTGGTAGAGGTTGGAGTCAAGGCGTTGGGTGCGCGCCTGTCGATCGACACGACACACAAGCCTGGCTGGGAGCAAATTCTCAAAAAAGCTCACGGCCAAATGTCCCTTCCGAACGACAAGAAAGACGCCGATTGGATCAAGGACGAGGACTTTCTGTCGGATGCCATCACGATGCTCACCGCCATCAAGACCGCCTGGCGAAACCCGACCATGCACATCGAGAAGAAGTACACGCCAGAACACGCGGAGCGAATCTACGACGCCGTCAAGGGCTTCATGCAGCAGTTGGCAACGAAACTACATGAGTGACGGCGCTACGGTGAGCCATCCCGGCGTGGCTTCGGAGTCGTCACGATCCGCTGCGCCAGTTGTTCGAATCGCTCAAATGGCGTCGGCTCCTTTGGCGGCGGACGCTTTGGCTTTGGAGCGCCCCCGGCCTTGTCTCTTGCCATCAGATCGCCGCCGGAAGGCTTTGGCCCGTGAGGTCGGCGTAGGTCAGGCGCTTGCCGTGGATGGCACCGGCCAGCTTGTCGAACCGGCCAGCGTCGGAGTCCTCGCGCTTGTTGAAACGGAACGCCTCCTCGTCCAGGTACCTGAACAGGTGGAAGGGTTCAACGCTGACGTAAGTGCCCTTGATCGCTCGCTTGAGCAGGCTCCAGAAATTCTCCAGCCCGTTCGTGTGGACCTGGCCCTCGGCGTAGCTCTCGGCGTGGTCGATGACCTTGTGGATGTACGACTCACCGAGGCGGGAATAGGACTTGAGCGCGTCGGTGTAGACCTCGGAACCGGGAGCGACGTGCTTGCTGACTTCGGGGCTGAGCGCGTGGCGTCGCACGTTGGGCACGACCTGAGTCCGCACGGCGCTGTGCCCATCGGGTCCGTGGCGCTCCAGCAAGCCCATAACGGCCACCTTGCCCACGCCACCAGTGCCGATGTGCTTGCGCTTGGATTCGTGCTGGAATCGCGCCTTGCCACCGATGTAGGTTTCATCGACCTCGACGTGGCCCGAGAACTGGTCGCCATCGGTGGACTGCATGACGAGGCGAATGCGCTGGAGCATGAACCAAGCCGTCTTCTGAGTCACGCCAAGCGAGCGCGCGATCTCGTAGGAGCTGACGCCGTTCTTGGCGTTGGCGAGCAGCCAGATGGCGGCCAGCCACTTGTCGAGCCCAATAGGCGAGTCCTCAAAGACGGTCCCGACCTTAATCGAGAATTGCCGCCGGTGGTGCTTGTTCTTGCACTCCCACAGTCGGCGAGTGGAGATGAAGCGGACTTCATCCGTGCCGCAGGTAGGGCAGATTACGCGACCATCAGGCCAGCGCAGTTTGATCATGTAGTCGAGACAAACGTCAGGGTCCGAGAAGTATCGGATTGCCTGCATCAGGGTTTCAGGTTGCCGCATCGCCCGACTCATGATACTGAGTGTACTACCTTACCGCGCCTGAGTCAAGTATCTGGAGCTATGAACTTGGCACGCGCCCGTTTCGATCGTCTAAATCGAGCGGTGCTCCTTCAGGATTCCGTTTATCCAGTCGGCCGCTTCTTCGCCCGCCTTGCGCCTGCCGAGAGGAAGATCGGCATGGCCGAGTTCCGCACCACGCCCGATCAGCACCAGCTGTGGCTGATTGGCCACTGGCGTCCCCATCGTCGACCGTTGCACCACGGCGACGTCGACCGACTCGATTGGCACGCGTGCCCTGGCATTCATGGCCGCGCCCTTGACCTCGATGATGCCCTTCTCGATCTTCACCTTGCAGCCTCCGAGCAAACCGCCGAAGCTGCGCTCCAGCTTCAGGCTGGCCAGGGCGACGCTGGGAGCCGAGGGTGGCGTCGGTGACGAGCTGGCTGGCATGGGCACCCACCTCTCTCCGTCCCAATAGAACTTCCCATCAGGCGAAACTTGCGGGGGCGCAGGCGGCTCGCTCATGTTCTATCTCCTCATCCGGCCATAGCGCATCACACCCTACACTCCGCTTCCGTCTGAGTCAAGTATATTATTGCCCTAATTTGGGGGCCGAACGTTAACCTACTTCGAATTGGCTAAGGACCTTACCGCCTCGCCGCCGACCTCAGCCGATCCTTTGTTCGGGGCGGCCTGGGCCGCGGCCGGGATTCCGCGGCCGTCCAGGCCCTGGACGCTGCCCCTCGTCAGCGGCCTGGCGGTGGCCGCGATCATCGCCGGGATCGCCTACCGCCTGTGGGAGGCCAACCTGCCGCCCGACGTCCTCCGCAAGGAGGCGATCCTGATCGGGCTGGGCGTGGTTTTCGGCGCCGCCGCCATAACGGTCAGGGTCTCCCGGTTCAGCGCGAGCCTGGCCGTCCAGCTCCCGATCATGGTGTGCTCGGTGGTCCTCGCGGACCTCGTGCTGGGCGTGGCCGGCCGCCAATTGGGCGACGATCTTCCGCCCCTCGCCGCGGTCAGCTTCGCGGCAATGTTCCTGCACTTCGACGCCGGCCTTCGCTCGCGCCACTTCGGTTACGTCTTCGCGACCGCGATCCTCGGCATCGGAGTTCTCTGGGTCTACGCGGTCACCCAGCTGATGCTCTCGCTAAACGAGGTCGTGATCTGGAGCCTCGTCCTGGTCGGACTGGGTGTGCTCGCCCTGCTGACGACCCGGTCCCTCGGGAGCGACCTCGGCGTCCAAGTCGATCGCCAGAGCTCGCTCCTCGCGACTCTCAGCGACCTCGGTGAGGGATTGGTCATCACTGAGAACGGCCGCTTCCTCGCCGGGAACGACGCCTATGTGAACCTGACCGGCTACTCGCGGGAGGAGCTGATGGCGCTCCCATCCCTGGTCAACCTTGCGCCCCCCGACCAGCGCGAGCACCTCGCCGCGTCGCTTCAGCGGCGGCTCTCGGGCGGCGACGCGCCCGCGCGATACACCACAGGCATCATCACCAAGAGCGGGCGCCGGGTCGACGTCGAGGTCGCGATCCATCGCGTGACGACCAAGCGCAACCAGCTCCTCACGCTGGTCAGCGACATCACCGAAAGGCTCCGCGCCGAAGCCGCGGAGAGCGAAAGCGAGACCCGGTTCCGCACCCTCTTCGAGCAGGCGCAGGCGGGCATGGCGTTCACGAGCCTCGACGGGCACATCACGACCGTCAACCCCGCGTTCTGCGAGCTCGTCGGGTACACCGACGCGGAGCTGCGCACGCTCTCGCTGGTCGACATCACTCATCCCGATGACGCCCCCGCCCTGCAGGACGCGATGCACCGAATGCTCGCGGGCGAGGAGGAGGGGCGCCGCATCGAGAAGCGCTACACGCGCAAGAACGGGGAGAACGTGTGGGTCGACCTCACGATGCGCATGGTCCTGGCCGCCGACCAGAAGCCTGGCTACTTCCAGACGGTCGCGGTCGACATCCGCGACCGCAAGCGCGCCGAGGTCCTGCAGGCAGCCCGGTTCTCGGTCACCCAGGCTCTCGTCACGTCGCCAGGGTGGGAAAAGGCCGCGCCAGGCGTGCTCGAAGGGCTGTGCCGCACGCTCGACTGGGAGCTCGCCGAGTACTGGGAGGTCGACGCCGAGCGCGAATCGATGCACTTCGTCACCTCGTGGAAACGGCCGGGCCGGGACACGTCGGCCTACGAAGCGACCGCGACGCAGGTCAGCTACCGCCGAGGCGAAGGCCTGGCGGGTCGCGTTTGGGAATCCGGCGCTCCCGTCTCGATGCCCGACCTCGCCGGCGACGCGTCGGCCCGGTCCGCGGCGGCGGTCGCCGCCGGGCTGCATGGGATCGTGGGCTTCCCCGTCCGCAGCGGCCGGCGCGTGGTGGCCATGATCTCGCTCCACACGTGGGCCGCTCGCGACCTGGACGACGGTCTCGTCGCGGTGATGAACGACGTTGGTTCGCAGATCGGCGAGTTCGTCGAGCGCAAGCGCGCCGAGGTCGCGCTTCAGGAAAGCGAGAAGCGGATGCGTTCAGTGCTCGACAACGTCTCCGACGGCCTTGCGACGATCGACCAGACCGGTGTCATCGAGTCGGCCAACCCGGCCGTGGCGAAGCTGTTCGGCTACACCGAGCAGGAGCTCGTCGGACAGCAGTCCGACCTGCTCATCGCCACCACCCATCGCAGCGCCTTCGACAACTATCTGCAGCGCCGCCTGAAGCTCGACATCCCGGTCAGCGGCGCACACGAGACGATGGGCAAGCGCAAGAACGGCAGCCTCTTTCCCCTCGAGTTCGTCGTCAGCTCGATGCAGGTCGGATCGCGCCACCTGTTCATCGCCACGCTGCGTGACATCTCCGAGCGCAAGGCGCAAACCGACGCGCTCGAGTACCAGGCGCTGCACGACGCGCTCACCGGGCTGCCCAACCGCAGCCTGTTCGGCGACCGCCTGCGCCAGGCGCTGCTCACCGCGCGGCGCAACCAGAAGATGTTCGGCGTCCTGCTGCTCGACCTCGACCGTTTCAAGGACATCAACGACGCGCTGGGCCACGACCGTGGCGACAGCCTGCTGCAGGAGGTGACCGCGCGGTTGCGCGGCGTGCTGCGGGCCACCGACACCATCGCGCGGCTGGGAGGCGACGAGTTTGCCGTCCTGACACCCGACGCGAAGCATCCCGAGGACGTGGTCGCGACGGCGCGCAAGATCCTCGCCTCGCTGGAAGGTCCGTTCGCGATCGCCGACCAGATGGTCGAGACCGGCGCCTCCATCGGCATCGCGCTGTATCCGGTGCACGGCGACGACCCGAGCACGCTGCTGCGGCGCGCCGACGTTGCGATGTACGTCGCCAAGCGGTCGGGCGGCGGCCACGCGGTCTACCAGCCGGAGCAGGAGGCGCAGACGCTGCGCCGCACGGGCCTCGCCGGCGAGCTCCGCCGCTCGATCCCGCAGGGCGAGCTCGTCCTTCATTACCAGCCGCAGGTCACGCTCGCCACCGGCGCGATCAACTCGGTGGAGGCGCTCGTGCGGTGGAACCATCCACGCGAGGGCCTCATGCCGCCCGACCGCTTCATCCCGATGGCCGAGGAGACGGGCATCATCCATCCGCTGACCGCGTGGGTCATCGACTCCGCGCTGGCCCAGCTCTGCAAATGGATCGGGCAGGGGCTCGACCTGTCGGTCTCGCTCAACGTCTCGCCGCGAAACATCGAGGACCACTCCCTCGAGGAGATGGTGGCCCGCGCCCTCGGCAACTTCAAGGTCGAGCCGAACCGGCTGACGCTCGAGATCACAGAGGGCGTTGCGATGGCCGCAGCGGCGGCGAAGGCGCTGCACCGGCTGCACGAGATCGGCGTGCGCCTCTCGCTCGACGACTTCGGCACCGGATATTCCTCGCTCCTTTATCTGATGCGCCTGCCCGTGAACGAAATCAAGATCGACCGCTCGTTCGTGTCTGCGCTGGCCACCGACGCCGACTCGGGCGCGATCGTCCGCTCGGCGGTGGGGCTTGGCCACAACCTCGGGCTGCGCGTCGTGGCGGAGGGGCTGCAGGACCGGATGGCCGAAGCGGTCCTGGTCGAGTCCGGATGTGACGCGGCCCAGGGTTTCCTGGTCGGCCGGCCCGCGCCCGAGGAAGAGATCACCACGGTGCTGATGCAGCACGCGGGCCTCGCGGAACCGCAGGCCGACAAAGCGTCGCTCTGAAAGCACTCGTTCTGGGAGCCGACGGACAATTGGGGACGGAGCTTGTCCGCCTGCTCGGCCCTGAGAGCGCGGTCATGCATGCCCAGGCTTCGGTCACCGATCCCTCGGCGCTCGAGGGATTGGTCCGCGGCCGCAGGCCCGAGGTGGTTTTCAACTGCGCGGCGTACAACGAGGTCGATCGCGCGGAGGAGGAACGCGACGCCGCGTTCGCGATCAACTCGGAGGGCCCGTTCAACGTGGCCGTCGCCTGTGCGCGTCACGGCGCGAGGCTCGTCCATTTCTCGACCAACTTCGTCTTCGACGGGACCCTCGACCGGCCATACGTCGAGGCCGACAAGGCGAGGCCACTGAGCGTTTACGCGCAGTCCAAGTTCGCGGGCGAAGGGCGTGCCCTGGACATCTCGCCCGGCGCCCTGGTGATCCGGACCGCCGCCGTCTTCGGAGGCGCGCGGGGGTTTCCGGCGCGCATCCTGGCCCGGGCGCGCTCGGGTGCGGAGCTCCGGGTCGTTTCCGAGCAGCGGGTGAACCCGACGTACGCTCGCGACCTCGCCGGAGCCGCGGTCGAGCTGGCGGAGCGGGGCGTGGGCGGGATCGTCCACGCGGTGGCGGAAGGGTGCTGCGGGTGGGACGAGCTTGCCCGGGCGACCCTCGAGGAGTTCGAGCTGCACATGCCCGTCGAGGCGGTGGGGGCGGGGAACTACGCGGCGGCCGCCCGGCGCCCCGCCAACGGATGCCTGGCGACGACGCGCTTCAGACCACTCCGCCCATGGCGGGAGGCGCTTGCTGAGTGGGCCGCCCAAGAGAAATAGCCTGGAGTAAGCCCCCATCCGACCGGGCCGCTTCGCGTCCGGGTCACCTTCCCCGGCAAGTGGGGAAGGGAAGCCGGGTCACCTTCCCCGGCGAGCGGGGAAGGGAAGTGGAGCCCTAGGCCCGATTCACTCGGGCCGTCACCAGGCGTCGATGACCAAACGCCGCGAGTCTCGGGGGAAGGAGGGGTCTCGTAGGGGAGGCCTGCCTCGCCTTAAAAAAAGGCTCGGGCCGGGCGATTTCTCGACACCGGCTCCGAGCTTGGCTGCGGGGGGTGAGGTTCTAAAGAAAGATGAGGTCCGTTATTCCTTTCTGAAGGCCCGCGCGCACATGTGCGCAGTGAAAAGTTTGGCACGGAACCGCCGAACAGTCTGGACGATCTCTGCACAATTTCGACGACGAAACGCCTGCTTCACTCGTGAAATCCAAAGGGCTTAATTTGCGGCAGGGGACTCCCTTTTGCATATAGTGCGTTGCTCCAGCACACGTCTTGCACAGATTGATCAGTTCGAAAGATGTAGCCAGTCGCCTCGGCGTAAGCCAGGCGACTGTTTTGCGTGCTGTGGCCAAGGGCCTCCTGAAGCCCGTCCTGGTCACGCCGGGCGGCCATCGCCGGTTCAGCGAGCAGGACGTCGAAGCGTTCGCTGCCGGCCTGAACAAGGACTCTGACCACGCCCGCCTCCTGACGACCGGGGAAGCGGCACGCCTGCTTGGCGTCAGCCAGCCGACCCTGAACCGCGCCGTCCGCGGCGGCCGGCTTCATCCCGCCCTCACGACCCCGGGCGGCCACCGCCGCTTCGACAACGACGAGCTCGTCGACTCCCTCTATCGGGACAGGGAGGCGTGATGGCGGAGGAACAGAACCGCCATACCTCGACAACAGGCCGCCGCAGCTACGGCGGTCTGCTGTGGGGCGTGCTCCTGAACGGCGTCCTCGTCGCGGCCTTCGTCGTCGGCGTGATCCCGATCCTCGCGATCATCCACGGCTTCGCCGACCTCGTCGGCCAGTCGAAGATCCGCAGCGGCGCGGACTGGTTTGCTTACGGCTTTGCGTTTGCGGGCCTGTTTCTCGGTGCCGTCTTCTTCGCCTACGCCGTCAAGTACTACCTGAGCACCGCGATGGTGCTGCTGACCACCCTCGCAGGCGCGCAGCCGCGCAGCAACGGAAACGGCGCCGGGCATGGCGCGAACGGCCTCAATCGGATCAACGGCAACGGAAACGGCTACCACATCGACCTCGGCTATCACCCGTTCGTCTCGGTCCACGTGGCCGCCTACAACGAGAAGCGCGTCATCGAGAGGCTGCTCACCGCGCTCGCGGCGCTCGACTATCCGGAGTACGAGGTCGTTCTCGTCGACGACTCGACCGACGAGTCGCTGGAGATCCTGGAGCGCTGGCGCAACCGCCCGCGCTTCAAGATCGGGCATCGCACGAGCCGCGCGGGATACAAGGGCGGCGCGCTGCGCGAAGCGCTCAAGGTCATGGACCCGCGGACGGAATACGTCGTCGTGTTCGATGCGGACTCGGTGCCGTTCCCCGACTCGATCGAGCGCCTGCTGCCTCTCTTCTATCGGGTCAGCGACGGTACGTCGAGCAAGCGCTTCGAGGCTGTCTTCGGGCGCACCGACCCTCCGTCCGAGCCAGGCCAGATCAAGCGCCGCGCCGAGGTCGCCGCGGTGCAGAGCTATCAGTGGCACGTCCTGAACAAGTCGGAGAGCTGGCTCACCGAGGCGGTCCGCGCGGAGTACGCGGGCAGCTACATGATCGAGCGCCCGTTTCAGGACGCGATCGGCGCGCTGAAGATGATCGCCGGGACCGCCTACATGATCCGCGCGGACGTCCTGCGCGAGGTCGGGTGGGGGACCAGCATCACCGAGGACTGGGAGCTGACGCTCAAGCTCTACACCCGCGGCTACAAGGTCATCTACACGCCGTGGGCGGAGACGCCCGCGGAGTGCGTGAGCACCTTTGCGCGTCTGGCGCGGCAGCGCATGCGCTGGGCCGAAGGACACACGCACAACGTCCGCAAGTGGTTCATGCCGATCATGGGATCGCCTTTCGTCACGCCGATCGAGAAGCTCGAGTTTCTCTACGACTCGACCTACTACCTGCAGGCGGCGCTGTTCGTCGTCGGGTCGCTGAGCTGGCTGATCTCCGAGGTCGTGTTCCACACGCACGTGCCGGGGTGGACCGCGCTCCTCGGGTGGTCGCTGCTGTTCTCCAACATCTTCGCGCTGCCCCTCATGAACCTCGGCGGGCTGATCCTGGAAGAGGCGCCGGCACGCGACATACAGGGCGTGTTCGGCGCGGTCGTCCTCTCGTTCGCGCTGGTGCCGTTCCAGGGCTGGGCGGCCTTCAAGGGACTGATCAGCAAGGACGAGGGCCCGTGGTTCCGCACGCCGAAGACCGGCAACGTCACCGACGAGGTGCACCACCTGCGCCGTCTCTACATGCTGCGGCGGTGGCTCAAAGGACGGCGTCCGCCACAGCCTGTGGCTGCGCCGGTGGCGCGAGCCTCGTCGCCCGTCGTTCGGATCGCGGCGACGCACCGTCGCTGGGTCGGCTGGCTGGCGGTGGGCGTGCTGGTCCTGGTGTTCGGCAGCCTCGCATTCGCCTCGAGCCGCGCGCCGGTCGTCAGCGCCGCGGGCAACCCGCTGTACCTGCACGGCACTGGCACCGCCCCCGCGTGCGTCGCGAGCACCGTCGACCAGAGCATCGGCAACACGTCGCCGGCGTGCCAGATTCAGTCCTCGGCGGGAGGTGTGGTGACGACCTGGGCCTTCAGCAGCCTTCCCGCGCAGACGATCTCCGCCGGTGTCTGGTCCTTCACGATGTACTGGACCGGCGGTTCCGGCAACACCAACGACACGGTGAGCATCGCGGCCGGCGTCTCGGCTAATTGCGCCCTTTTCGTCCCGACGGTCCCGAACGCGGGCACTACGTGGTCCACGACCTACGGCCCGAATGGCGCGAACACGACGAGCCCGTTCACGGTCAGCACGAGCGCCAGCCAGCTGCCGATCGTGATCCCGCCGGGCAGCTCGCTGTGCATCCAGGTGACGCTGACCCACAACACCGGCGGCAAGCCCTTCATGCTGTACGACGGGCCGTTGGGCACCGCCGACACGCGCGTGGTGCCGCCGAGCACCGTGGTGCCTGAGTCGCTGCTCGGCCTCGCCGCGTTGATCCCGTTCATCCCGATGTTCGCCGCGCGTCTCGTCAGGAGGCGACGGTGAAGCCGCGCGAGAACGTCAACCTGACGATCATCGCGCTCGCCTGCGCGCTGCTGATGCTGCTGCCGCTGGTCACCACGTTCGACGACCTACTCACGGCGTGGGCGATGCAGCTTGGCGTCGACAACCCTCTGCAGGCGATCGTGCCGGTCGAGGCGCGCATGGTCGTCAGCCTCCTCGGCGCGATCGGCATCCACGCCGCCGCCTCGGGCAGCCACCTCGTCGTTTGGGACGGATCGGGAGCGATGCACACGCTGTTCATCTCGTGGAACTGCATCGGCTGGCAGAGCCTGTTGCTGTTCGCTGTCAGCCTCGTCTCAGGGCTCCGAGGCGGCCACTCCGTCGAGGCGCGCGTCCAGGTGGTGTGCATCGGCGTCGCGGCCACCATGCTGCTCAACCTCCTGCGCGTCGCCGCGGTGGCCGCGATCGCGGCAACCATCGGCGTGGCGCCGGCTGTGCTGTTCCACGACTACGGCGGCACGATCCTCTTCGTTGGTTTCCTCTTTGCGTTCTGGATGTTCGCCCAGCGCTGGATTCTCGATTCGCGTACGTCTGAGCTCGTGGTGAGTGCATGAACCGCTGGCTGAGGCTCGCGCTGCAGACGGCCTTCGGGCTGTTGCTGCTGTGGCTGTGGATCCGGACCGTCTCGCTGCCGGAGGTTCTGTCCCACGCGCGCGTGCAGAACTGGTGGGCGGTCGCGCTGATGCTCGTCCTGTTCCTGGTGACCAGCTTGATCAGGGCGCGGCGGTGGCTGCTCCTTCTGCGCCCGCTCGCGCCCGTCGGCATGGTCAGGGCCTTTGCGATGAACATGGCGGGCGGGCTCCTCAACTACGTTCTGCCCATCCGCACCGGGGACGCGGCGCGGACATGGTGGCTGTGGCGAAGACACCGCATCCCGGCCGGATCAGCGCTGGCCACGATCGTCATCGACAAGGCGTGCGACCTCGCGGCGGTCGCCTTGGTGCTCGCCGGGCTCGAGGTCATCGCCCTGACCGGAGTCGTGAGTGCGCCCCGCGGCCTTCTGGGCGCCGCCGCATTCGCGATCGCGCTGCTCGCCGCGGTCCTGGGCACCGCGCTTGTCGGCCCGCGTGTCGCTCGCTCGGGCTTCGCGCGTCGCGTGCTCCCCGCTCGAATCGCCTCAGGCGTCGCGGGCCAGGCCTTCGCCTTTCGCGCCGGGGCACGCGGGCTGTGGACTCCTGCCCTGGCCGCGCGCCTCGCGGGCCTCACCGCGCTCGCGCTGGTGATCGATTCGTTCAACTTCACGCTGCTCTTCGCCGTGGTCGGAGTCGACGTCCCGCCGCTCAAGGTGATGGGCGCCTACCCCGCGCTCATGCTGAGCTTCGCCGTCCCGGCCGGCCCGGGCTACCTCGGCAACCTCGAGGTCGCCGGCGCGCTGATCCTGGGTGGAGGGCTCGGCCTGGGCTCGGCGGTCGCCGCCGGCGCGATCGTGCTCTATCACGCGCTCACCGCCGGCTACTCGTTGGCCCTGGGACTGCTGAGCTTTCTGTTGCTGGGAGGCCGGCGCCGCTCGCGTGCGACCGGCCCGCGCCGGATCGCGGTCTTCCACTGCGGCTTCACCTATTCGGGCGGCGGAGAGCGGCTCGTGATCGAAGAGGTGATGGGCCTGCGCCGGCGCGGCTACGAGGTGGAGTGCTACGCGCCGACCGTCGATGCCTCGCGCTGCTATCCCGACCTGCTCGGGGAGGTCCGGGTCAAGACATTCCTGCCCCAGTTGCCCCGATGGTTCCCGTTCCGCGAGGCCGTGCAGATGGCGGCGACCTCCATGATGATGCCGCTCTACGCGTGGCGGTTCCGCGGCGTCGACGCCATCGTCGGCTGCAACCAGCCCAGCGCGTGGATCGCTTGGTGGGCGGCGCGCCTGATGGACGTGCCATACGTGGTCTACCTGAACCAGCCCAACCGGCTCGTCTACCCGCGCAACGTCGACCGACAGACCGGCTGGGTCTCGAACGCGGACTACCGGCTGCTCGCGGCGGTCGTCCTGCGCGCGACGCGATTTGTCGCGTGGGCCGACCGGAGATCGATCCAGGAGGCCGACCAATTGCTGGTCAACGGCAACTACATCGGCGACATCATCCGCAAGACATATCGCCGCGACGCGGTTGATTGCCCGGCCGGCTGCCACGTGGCCGCCTCTGGATTTCCGCTGCCGATCGAGTCACGTTTCAGCGGCGGCCTCACGATCAACGGGTATCCGATCCGCCGCCCATACGTGCTGCTGACCAATCGCCACTACCCGCAGAAGCGCTTCGACCTGGCGATCCGCGCCATGGTCGAGGTCCGCAAAAAGCACCCGCGGGCGCAGCTCGTCGTGCCGGGACCGGCCACGTCGCACACTGCCTCCTTGAAGGCGCTGGTGACCGAGCTCGGGCTCGAGGACGCGGTGCTTTTCCTCGGCCCGATTACCGAGGACGAGCTGCAGTCGCTGTACGAAGGGGCCGCCGTCTACGTCTATCCGGCGCCGGAGGAGGACTTCGGAATGGGCGTGATCGAGTCGATGGCCAAAGGCGTGCCGGTGGTGGCTTGGAACCAGGCGGGGCCGACGGTCACCGTTGGGCTGGGCACCGGGCATCTCGCCGAGCCGCTCGACCTCGCGGACTACGCGGCGGGGATCATCGAGCTGCTCGACAGCAGGGCCAAGAACCAGACGACGGGGGAGCGCGCCTTCGAGTGGGCGCGGCGCTTCGACTGGGAGCGGCACATCGACGTCATGGAGCGCGCAGTCCTCGAAGTCGCCCGCGCGCACGAGCAGATTTCCCTGGAAGCCGCCACGGCGTGAGGCTCCTTCCGCGACTGGCGGATGAGGATGAGCTCGATCGCCCGCAGGAGCCCGACCAACCACAGGCGCAGCAAACGGAAGGGCTGCCGCTGCGATGGCTGGGCGCGGTCCTCGGCGCTTCGCTCATCGCCCGTCTTGGCTATCTCTTCTTCTTCACCGATCCGGAGAATGCGGGCGACGGCTTCACCGACGCGTACCACCACTGGCAGATCGCCTATCTGACCAAGGAGATCGGGCTGACCCGCGGACCGCGCCTGTGGGACATGCGTGGCTGGGAGTACTTCTGGGGCCCGCTGCACCCGGTGCTGATGAACGTCCTTTTCTTTGCGACCGGGTCGACGGACATCGTGCTGGCGCGATTGCTGAGCCTGGTTTTCGGCACGGCCGCCGTGGCGCTGATCTTCATGCTGTGCCATCGCTACTGGGGGACGGCCGTCGCGGTCGCGGCGGGCACGTTCGCCGCCGTCTCGCCGGTCGGGATCTTCAACGACACGTCCGGCCTGGCCGAGCCGATCGGCATCGCGCTGATCCTGTTCGGGATCTGGCTCGCACCGAGGCACGGTTTTTGGGCCGGCGTCGCGTGGGCCGTCGCGGCGATGGCGAGGGTCGAGGCCTGGCTCTTCGGATTCGGCCTAGTCGTCGCGTGGCTCATCGGCAGCCGGCGGTCGCGGACGCCCCTTCTCGTCGGCTGGCTGCTCGGCATGGGCGTCTACGCAAAATTCCTGATCGACCAGACGGGAAACCCCATCTATCCGCTCTACATCAACTTTCAGTTCGTCGGGCTGGCGGCGGGAGGGACTGGCGGCCAGGCGGCGGGTCAATCGTCGTTGTGGTTCCTCTTCGTCCTGGGTTCGGCGATGTGCGTCGCCGGTGCGGCGTGGGCTCTCTGGAGGCGTCCCCAGTCGTACCTGCTGCTCATCTTCGGGCTCGGCTATTCGGCGCTCAGCCTCGCCACGTACCTCCGCTATGTGACGGAGTGGAAGGAGCGGCGCTTCGAGTTTCCGCTGGACTTCGCCGCGATTTTGGTCGCGGTGGCCCTGTTGCGATGGCTCCCCGGCGCGCGGGCTCGGTGGCGCCCCATTTCGTGGGCGACCGCCGCGGCGGGCTTGCTCGCCGTGCAGCTCCTGTGGATACCCGTGCAGAGCGCGTACGTCTCGACCGAGCCGCTGTTCACCTACGAGACGAGCCTCGGGCGCCAGATCATGGCCGTCTACGACCGGCCCGAGTATCGCGGCGGCGTGCTCAACATGCCGGGCGACGAACCAACCCTGCTCTACGTGATGGTGCGTGACGGGGGCCTGAAGGGCGACCGTGTGACGAGCCAGTTCTACGATCCTTTCTATTACCTGCCGGCCGGCTATCACTACGCCGACCACCCGGAGGTCGCCGGTCCCTTGCTGCAGTGCTGGCTCGCCGGCACGAAGACCCGCCTCCTGCTGATCCCGCCGCCCGGTCCCGTTAGCTTCTCGGTACCCGACTACAAGGCCTACATCGGCGACCATCCGCAGTGGTTCGCCGCTACCGGCGCGAACCTGCCCAACGGGTGGAGCCTCGTCGCGGTCAACGTCCCGACGCCGACCGCCGCGGAGTGTGCGGTTCGGCCTAGTTGACCGAGTTCGCCGGGCGCACGGGTGAGCCACGACCCTTAAACGTTTGCACTGAGAATCGATGGCCACACACGGTCACTCGTTCGCTTACGCCACGGCCCGCGTTGATGACGCTCAGGCTCAGTTCGGAGCGCGATTCGGCTTGTGGGTAGTTGCGGCAGTGTTCTTCCTTGCGGACCTCTTCTGCATGTTTGATCACTACGCGCCGTGGTCCCTGGCTCTCTGGGCAGCAGCGATGGCGATCCCGATAGCATCAACCGTGCTTCACGGACTTTGGCGATTGAGGCTCAGGCTGAGACCAGTCCTAGCCGTCGCGTGTCTCTTGCTGGGGGCGCTGGTGTTCCTGATAAAACCGTATCTGGCGTACCTCGGCGCACCGTTCGCTCTCATGCTCCTGATTTACCTAGTGCCGACAGGAGTCGGCATTACGCTTTGGGACAGAATCCTCAACGCGCCTGCGCACCCGGAATCCCTTCGAGTAGTCGGTTCGGCCTAGTTGATCGACTGGGCCCACGAGATCAGCTCTCGTAGGCCGCGGTCGAAATCGATCTCGGGCTTCCAGCCGAGGTCGCGCGCCGCCTTGGTCACGTCGCTCACGTAGTACTTCTGGTCGCCCTCGCGCCAGTCGGAGTATGTGAACCGCGGCTTTTTGCCGGTCAGCTCGCCGATCTGGTCGATGACCTCCAGTAGGTTGCGCTGGTTCTCGGGTCCACCCCCGACGTTGTAGACCTCGCCGCGCGTGATGGCGATCATGTCGATCACCCTCGCGTAGAGCGCGCACAGGTCGCGCGCGTCGAGCAGGTCGCGCACCTGCGTGCCGTCGCCGTAGATGGTCAGCGGGCGCTCGTTGAGGATCGAGTGGACGAAGTGGGCGACCCAGCCCTGGTCCTCGGTCCCGTACTGGTGCGCTCCGTAGATGCAACTCTGTCGCAGCACGACCGTGTTCATGTCGAAGCATCGGCTGTAGTCGCGCACGTACTGGTCCGCCGCGCCCTTGCTGCACCCGTACGGGCTGTGGAAGTCGAGCGGCCGGGTTTCTTGACAGGGTCCGTTGTTTTCCTCGAGCTTTCCGTACACCTTATTCGTCGATGCAAAGAGCAAGGGCGCGTCGTGGTTGTGCCGGCGGACGGCCTCGAGCATGTTGAGCGTGCCGCGCGCGTTGACGTCGAAATCGGTGTTGGGGTCGACCAGCGATGTGGTCACCGCGACCTGCGCGGCGAGGTGGAGGATGGCGTCCTGGCCCTTGACGTGCGCGGCCATCGCGTCGGCGTTCCTCACGTCCTCTTTGATGAATGTGGTCCGGTTCGGATACCGGGTGAGGATCCACTTGAGGTTGCGCTCGGTGCCGGGCCGGCTCAGGTTGTCGAGCAGCGTGACCTCCCAGCCCTCCTTGATCAGGTGGGTCGCCGCGTTGACGCCGAGGAAACCCGCGCCGCCGGTGATGAGTGCGCGACGCTCGGGCCTTTTGAGCGGCGGCTCGGAGCGGTCTTCGGTGTCGCGCGCGATGGGGTCCATGGGAGGGATTACGTTAGCCGGTGGAAATGCCTCTGAAGTAGGCGATTGCCACGATCCACGCCGCGCCGGCCAGGACGAGGGCCTCTCGCCTGTCGGTGCCGCCCCGCGAGTAAAGGTAGGCGCCGGGCAGGAACAGGACCGCGAAGGCGCCGTAGACGTAGTGCAGGAGTCCAGCCCTGGGGCTGCCGCCTCCGATGAGCGCGGCCAGGCCGGCGAGTCCCTGCACGACCGTGACGCCAGCCATGAGCAGGTAGCTCGAGCGAAAGCCGCCGCTGACCTTGGTGTTGGTGAAGTAGTAGAAGGCCCCCCACAGCCCGAGCACCAAGGCAAAGATCAAAAGGACGCGTGCCCCGTAGCCGTGCGCGAACGCGAGCAACTGGGTCAATCAGACGTGAGCCTTGCCGATCTGGGTGCGGAAATAGTCGACGGTCAGGCGAAGGCCCTCCTCGAGCGTGATCCGCGGTTCCCACCCGAGGTGCTCCTTCGCCCGCGCGTTGTCGAGGGCTATCCGGTACACGTCGCCCTTGCGCGCCGGTCCGTAGAGCGCCGCCTGCTTGTACTCGGTGAGCAGCGCGAGCTTGCGGAAGAGGTCGTTCACCGTGACCGGGATCCCGGTGCTCACGTGGTACGTGCCTCCATCCCCGCGCTCCAGCGCGGCGAGGTTCGCCGTGGCGACGTCCCCGACGTGCAGCATGTCGCGTGACTGACTGCCGTCGCCGTCGATCGTCACGGGCTTGTCCTCGATCATCCGGCTCGCGAAGATCGCGATGACGCGACCCTCCTCCGCGTGGAAGTCCTGGCGCGCGCCGTAGATGTTGGCGTAGCGCAGGGTCGTGAACTTCAGGTGGAACGTGCGCTCGAAGGTTCCGAGGTACTGCTCGAACGCGAGCTTGCTCGTCCCGTACGGCGACAGCGGGCGGACCGGGTGATCCTCGTCGGCGGGGACGATGTCGGGCTCGCCGTACAGCGCGCCTCCTGTCGAGCTGAAGATGACCTTGCGCGCGGAGTTGTCGGCCGCGGCCTTCAGCACGTTCAGGCCGCCGACCACGTTGACGTGCGCGTCGTAGCCGGGTTCGGCGACGGATTTCGGAACCTCGGACTGCGCGGCGTGGTGGTTGACCACGTCAGGCTTGAACGACGCGATGGCCTGCTGCACCTGCGCTTGGTCCCTCACGTCGGCGCGAAAGACCTTCGCCGCCGGGTTGACGTTCTCCTCACGTCCGGTGCTGAAGTTGTCGAGCACCGCGACCTCGTGTCCGGCCAGGACGTAGGCGTCGACGACGTGCGAACCGATGAATCCCGCGCCGCCGGTGACGAGAATCTTCACCGAGGCGTGACTCTACTTCAAGCCGAGGTCGTCAAGGCGGTGCGCGTCCCGGTCCCGGTGTCGTTCGTCCGGGATGTGCTGGCGCGCGCGGCCGCCGTGCCGGAGGTCGCAGCGCGCCTGCCGTCCTCGACGGTCAGCGTGGCTTTGAGGTTGACGAGCGACGAGGAGCTCCGCCGCCTGAACCGCTCCTACGCTGGGGACGACCATGCGACCGACGTGCTGTCGTTTGCCGGTTCGGGCGATCACCTTGGAGACATCGCCATCTCATGGCCGGCGGCTGAGCGGCAGGCGCTGCAGTTTGGGCAGCCGGCCACGACCGAGCTCGCGCTGCTTTCGGTCCACGGCTTGCTCCACCTGTTGGGCTGGGACCATGTGACGGCGAGCGAGCGGAGGGAGATGACGCGGCTGACCCGGGCGGCTTTGCGCGGCTCGGGCCTGACCCTGGCCGGGGGACGGCTCTGAGAGGCCGAGCCTCTCGGTAGACTCAGTTCACGCGATGGTCTGCGGCGCTCGCCGCGGGCCTAGCTATGTCTGCATGCAGGATGACCACGGGCTAGAGAAGAAGGAACGCGAGGGGCTGTTGATCGTTGGGCTCGGCAACCCCGAGGCCGACTACGCCGACACGCGCCACAACCTCGGCTTTGCCTGCGTCCGGGAGCTCGCGCGTCGCCTCGGAGTGTCCGTCGACAAGAAGCGCTGGCAGTCGCGGGTCGGGCGGGCCGAGTCGCGAGGCGTTTGGCTCGTCATGCCGCAGACGTACATGAACCTGTCAGGCCAGGCGGTGGCGAAGGCATTGAAGGACATGCACCTGACGCCGCAGCAGACGTGGGTCGTCTACGACGAGCTCGACCTGCCGCTGTGCCGGATGCGGATTCGCCGCGGCGGCTCCGGCGCGGGACACAACGGAGTGCTGTCGCTGATCACGTCGCTGGGCACCGACGACTTCGTCCGCTTCCGCGTCGGCATCGGCAAGCCCTCACGCAAGGGCTCGCAGTCGGGGGTCCATTACGTCCTCGGGCGATTCACCAAGGCCGAGGCGGAGCGGCTGCCCAACGTCATCAACGGAGTCGCCGACGCGCTCGAGCTCGCGCTCGACGCGGGTGTCGAGCGGGCGATGGACCGTTTCAACCGCCCGAACGCGCTGGGCTGCGAGGAATTGCCGTGACCAGGCTGTGGGAGGCGACGATCGCCGCCGAGCCGCACCTGCAGCGGTGGGTCGAGCGCGCCAGTCCCGAGCTCCGCGTGGCCAGGCTGCCGCGTGCGGCGTGGCCAGTGGTCGCCGGGTCGGTCGCGCGCGCACTCGCCGCGCGCGGGAGATCCGTGCTCATCCTCGTGCCCGCGCCCGAGCGTTTCGCAGACGAGCTGAGGCTGTGGCTCGCGGGCCTGCCGGCGACTCACGTGTTCGCGGAGGTCGCCGTGTCGTTCCTCGACCGGCCACCCGCGTTCGACGAGTCGGTCAGCCGGCGGCTCGAGGCGCTCGTCGCGCTGTCGGGTGTCGGGGAGGAGCCGGCTGTGGTCGTCTCGTCGCGGCGAGCCATCACGCGTCAGACCATCTCCCGGCGCGACCTGGTCGAGACGACCGTGCGCCTGGTCCCGGGCAAGGGACCCGACCCGGTGACGGTCGCAAGCCGGCTGGTCGAGCTCGGCTACACGCGCGAGCCGCTGGTCGATGAGCACGGCCAGTTCTCGCTGCGCGGCGGGATCCTCGACGTGTTCCCCGCGGCGGCCGACGCACCGGTGCGCGCCGAGTGGTCGGGCGACGTCGTCGAGACGCTGCGCCTTTTCGATCCCGAAAACCAGCGCTCGGTGATGGCGGTGCCCGAGGCGACGATCAGGACGGGCCGGGAACTGCTGATCGGACCGGAACGCGGCGCGGCGGCCGTGGAGAGGCTGCGTGAAGCGGTGAGCTTCGAAGGTCTGCGCGGCGACGTGCGCTCGGAGTGGGAGGACGAGCTGACGAGGCTTGGCGAGGGCGCCGCGTTCGCCGGCGTCGAGTTCTACGCCGCCTACCTCGACCCCGCGCGGCCGTCGCTGCTCGACCACCTTCCACCGGACGCCGTGATCGTCGACTTCGAGCCCGAGCGCCAGCGGGCCGACGCCACCATGGTGCTCGACGAGACGCAGATGCTGGCCGCGGCCGAGGCCGGCGGCGGAGAGCTGCCGCGCCAGTTCACGCTGCCGGCGGTCGACCGGCTGGACGACTTCGGCGCTCGACCTCGCCTGACGCTGACGGTGGCCGAGGGTACGGGCTCCGACGTTATCGACCTCGGCTGGTTCGCGGGCGAGCCATTGGTCGGCCAGCCGCGCGCGCTCGCCGGACTCGCCGCGAAGAGCGATGCGGCCGCGGTCGTCTTCGCCACCGAGCAGGATGCGCGGCTTCGCGCGCTGCTCGACGAAGCGGGGATCAAAGCCGCGCAGCGCGAGGTCGACCTGGACCTCGACCTGGAGCTGAAGCCGGCGCTGGCCCACGCGGCGGTCGATCTCGCGGCGGGCTGCTCGCAGCCGGCGATCGGCCTGCACCTCACGACGGACGCCGAGCTGTTCGGCCGCGTGCGCCGGCCTTCACGCGGCGGGCGCGCGCGGACGCAGGTCGCGGACATGACGCGCGAGTTCACCCTCGACTTCGCACCCGACGAGCTGGTCGTGCACGTCGATCACGGCATCGCGCGCTTCAAGGGCATGCGCTTGATCGACACGGAGGGCGCGCACCGCGAGTACCTCGAGCTCGAGTACGCGGAGGGCGACCGGCTCTTCGTGCCGGTGGAGAACCTCGACCGCGTCCAGAAATATCTCGGCGGCGAGGGCGCGCCCACGCTGCATCGCCTCGGCACATCGGATTGGACGCGCGCGAGGGGCCGGGCGCGCAAGGTCGTGCAGGACGTGGCCGAGGACCTGCTGAAGATCTACTCGATGCGCGAGGCGCGGCCGGGCATCGCGTTCGCGCCGGACACGGCGTGGCAGCAGGAGTTGGAGTCGTCCTTTCCTTATGAAGAGACGCCCGACCAGGTGGCCGCGCTCGCGGAGATCAAGGCCGACATGGAGTCGGACCGCCCGATGGACCGCCTGCTGTGCGGCGACGTCGGCTTCGGCAAGACCGAGCTGGCTCTGCGCGCCGCGTTCAAGGCGGCGATGAGCGGCAAGCAGGTCGCGGTGCTGGCGCCCACCACTGTTCTGGCGCAGCAGCACTTCCACGTCTTCCGCGAGCGGCTGAAGAACTTCCCGGTCGTGGTCGAGATGCTGTCGCGATTCGTCGACGACGAGGCAGCGGAACGGACGGTCGAAGGCTTGAAGAGCGGACACGTCGACATCGTGGTCGGCACGCACCGCCTGCTCCAGCGCGACGTGCGGTTCAAGCGCCTCGGGCTGCTGGTGATCGATGAGGAGCACCGGTTCGGAGTGATGCAGAAGGAGCGCCTGAAGAAGCTGCGCACGCAGCTCGACGTGCTGTCGCTGTCGGCGACGCCGATCCCGCGCACGCTGCACATGGCTGTCGGCGGGATTCGCGACATGAGCGTGATCCAGACGCCGCCCGAGGAGCGCCAGCCGATCAAGACCTACGTCACGGCGGAGGACGACGAGCTGATCGCCGAGGCGATCGGACGCGAGCTGCAGCGCGGCGGGCAGGTCTATTTCGTGCACAACCGCGTGCGCACGATCCAAAAGGCGGCGGAGCGGGTGCAGGACCTGGTCCCCAGGGCGCGCGTCGCGGTCGGCCACGGCCAGATGTCCGAGGACGACCTGGCGAAGGTGATGGTCGATTTCGAGGCCGGCAAGTTCGACGTGCTGGTGTGCACGACGATCATCGAGTCGGGGCTCGACATCCCGAACGTGAACACGATCCTCGTCGAGCGGTCGGACCGCTTCGGGCTGGCGCAGCTCTACCAGCTGCGCGGCCGCGTCGGCCGCTCGGGCAGGCGCGCTTACGCGTACTTCCTCTACGACCCGCGCCGGTCGCTGACCGAGCAGGCCGACAAGCGGCTCGACGTCATCTCCGGCCTGCACGAGCTGGGGCAGGGCTTCAAGATCGCGCTTCGCGACCTGGAGATCCGGGGCGCCGGCAACCTGCTCGGCACCGAGCAGCACGGCGCGATCGCCGCCGTGGGATTCGAGATGTACTTGCAGATGCTGCAGAGCGCGGTCAACAAGCTGCGGTCAGGTTCCGAAGAGACGGTGATCGGAGACGTGCTGTCGACCCAGGAGATGAACCTCGACCTGCCGCTCGACCACTTCATCCCGCGGTCGTACGTCCGCGACGAGAAGCTGCGGCTTGGCGCCTATCGCCAGCTCGCGAACGCCGAGGACGAGGAGGAGCTGGACTCGGTACTGCGCTCGCTACGCGATCGGTATGGAACGGGCCCGGCGCAGCTCGACAACCTCGCGTACTCGCTGCGTGTGAAGCTGCGCGGCCAGCGCATGGGCTTGCGTGGTGTGGTGGCCGAGGGCCACGACATCGTCATCCGCGTCGACCCCGAGAGGTTTCTCGACGTGGATGAGCTGTCGCGGCGGCTGGCGGGCTACATCTCGGTGCACCCGAACCGGATCAAGATGCGGCGCAAGGGCGAGGGCTGGCAGGCGGACCTGCTCATGCTGCTGGACGAGATGGCACAGCTCTATTCGTCCGCGCGGGCCGCGGCGGTTCCGGCGCCTTCATAGAATCAGGCGCAGTGCAAGACGACAAGCAAGACGAGAAGCCTTACTCGGACGGGATCGAGGCGATCTTCGAGGTCGTCCACAGGTTGCGCGCGCCCGGCGGGTGCCCATGGGATCGCGAGCAGACGCATGAGTCGCTCCGGCCGTACCTGCTCGAGGAGACGTACGAGCTGCTCGAGGCGATCGACTCGGGTGACGACGCGAAGATGATGGAGGAGCTGGGCGACCTGCTGCTCCAGGTCGCGATGCACGCGGAGATCGCGTCGGAGGAGGGGCGGTTCGACGCCGCGAAGGTGTCGGAGGCCGTCGCGGCGAAGATGGTGAAGCGCCACCCGCACGTGTTCGGCGACGTCTCCGTGGCCAACGCCGACGAGGTATTGCGCAACTGGGAGCACCAGAAGATGCACGAGTCGCGCAAGGCCGGGAACGAGGAATCGGTCGTCGACCGCGTGCCCGCGACATTGCCCGCGCTGGCGTGGACGCTGGGGCTGCAGAAGCGCGCGGCGCGCGTGGGGTTTGACTTCGCGTCGCCCGCGGCCGCGGCCGAGTCGGTGGCGGAGGAGGCGCGCGAGCTGGCCGAGGCGCCCGATCGCGACCGCGCGTTCGACAAGATGGGCGACCTGCTCTTCGCCATGGTGTCGCTCGCCCGGTCGATGAAGATCAACCCGGAGGACGCGCTGCGGGTCGCGGGGCAGAGGTTCCGCCGGCGCTTTGCCGCGACCGAGGCCGCGGTGCGCAGCGAGGGGAAGAATCTCAGCGAATTGGGCGAGGAAGAGAAGCTGCGGCGTTGGGAAGAATCTCGCTGACCATTTGATATAGTCGGCTCCCCTTCGTCCGCCGGTTCCAGAAAACGACGCAGCATGAGATACAGCAAAGCCACAGTTGCAGCGGGCACCCTCCGGGCCAGGTCGTTCGGCCTGCGCGGGGTCTTGATCCTCATCGGCGTGACGGTGGTGCTGGTCTGGGCCGGCATCGCGTTCGCGCAGGAGGCTTACCTGAGCCACAAGCTGAGCCAGCAGGCGGCCGACATCCGCAGGCAGAACGCAGAGATCGCGGCGCAGAACGCGGGGTACACGAAGGATGTGCAGGCTCTGCAGTCGGGCACGGCGGACGAGGAGGTGGCGCGGCTGAGCGGCTACGCGAGGCCGAACGAGAAGCTGTACCTGGTCACGACGCCGCCCAGCCCGTCGCCATCACCGTCGGCCAAACCGTCGGGGTCGCCGTCTCCCAAAGCGCATTAGCCTTCGCTTGTTCCTCTAGCCCTCACCCTGGCCCTCTCCCCTGCGGGGAGAGGGAAGAGCCCAAGGCCTTGCGTATACTTTCTTTCGCGGAGTGGAGCAGCGGCAGCTCGTCGGGCTCATAACCCGAAGGTCGTCGGTTCGAATCCGACCTCCGCAACCAACCTGACCCCAAGCCCCCGGCCACACGTGTCTTCGGAAAGTGATGAACAAGAGAAAGCGGGTCGCCATCGACAAGCACCGGAAGAAGAAGCGCAAGCTGAAGGCACGCGTGCAGGCCGCTCGCTAGCATTTCTAATCCCCACGAAATCAGAGCCTTCGGCGTGATTTCGCGGGGACCCCTAGATTAAGGCCGGCGGTGCCGTAGCTCAGGTGGTAGAGCGCGCGACTCATAATCGCGTTGTCGGTGGTTCGAGTCCACCCGGCACCACCATGGCTTCGCTAACGCTGGAGCACATCTCTCCGACCGACCACGTGCTGGTCGCGATTTCCGGGGGTCCCGACTCGACCGCGCTCCTGCTCGCGCTGCACGGGGCCGGGCACCGCGTCACCGCGGCGCATTTCGACCACGACCTTCGCGACGGGTCCGGGCTCGTCGCGCAACAGGTCGCCGAGCTGTGCGCGCGGATCGGCGTGCGCCTGATCAGCGAACGGCGCGAGACGGCGATGCCGCGCGGTTCGCTGCAGGCGGCGGCGCGCAAGCTCCGCTACGCGTTTCTCGACCGGGCGCGCGTCGAGGTCGGGGCGGACCTCGTCGCGGTCGCGCACACGGCCGACGACCTCGTCGAGGGCGTCGTCCTGCATCTGATGCGCGGCTGCGGCCTGGCCGGATTCCGCGGCATGCCCGCGCGGCGAGGGCATTACGTCCGGCCCTGGCTCGGCGTTTGGAGGAGCGAGGTGCACTCGTACATCGATGGACTTGGTGTGGCCGTGCATCACGACCCCGCCAACGAGGACCCGAGGTTTGCGCGCGTGCGCGTGCGTCAGCAGATCCTTCCGGCGCTCGAGCGCGACCGGCCCGGGATCACCAGGCGCTTCCACGGGGCGGCGATGCAGGCGTCGCGGCTCCACGACACGGTGGCTCAGTCGGCGGCGGCGGCGCTGGCGCGTGAAACGTTCGGCCGTAAAGAGATCCGGAGCATGCAACCCGCGACCGCGATCGAGACGTTGAAGCTGATGTACGCGATGGCCGGCGGGGCCGAGCCGGGCCTCAGCCGCACCCACCTCGACTCGATGCTGAACCTCACGGGACCGGGTCGCGGCGGACGGGGCGTCGATCTTCCCGGCGGCTTGCGTTTCCGTATCGTGGGGGACCTCGTGCAGATCACCCCGGCGCGCCGCCCAGACGCAGCGAGCCCGCGGCTCGACGTGCGTCCGTGTGCGGGCTGCGACGACCGGCACGCCGCTCATCTGCGCGCGGGGGTCACGCTTCGCGTCGGCTACCGGCAGCCCGGGCTTCGCATGCGGCCGGTCGGAGGCCGCGGCACCCGCAAGCTCCAGGACATCTTCGTCGACGCGCGCGTCCCGCGCGAGGACCGCGACTCATGGCCGCTCGTCTTCGCGGATGAGAGGCTTGCGTGGGTACCGGGTCTCGCGGTCGACGCCGACCTCGCCGCCGGGCGAGGCGAGACTTCGCAGCACGTCGCCGTGATCCCAATGCCGGGTGCATCCGCTCGGAAAGTTGCTAGGCTAGAACCGCCGGAAAGTCCTCCAGGAGAGCTTATTTGAGCCGCTTCCCACGCTCCGCACTGTTTTATTTCGCATTGGTCGTCATCCTCGTCGCCGTTTTCTGGTTCACCTGGCAGTCGATCCAGAGCAACCAGAATGCGGGCGATTGGACCTACTCACAGCTGATCAGCAAAGCGGACGAGAGCCAGGTCACGGACCTCGAGATCAACGGCACGGACGGCGTCGCCACGGAAGCCGGTGGAAAGAAACACAACGTCGTGATTCCGGACTGCAGCGCCGGCTGCAACCAGCTGTTGACCCAGATGCAGACCGATCACGTCAACGTCAAGTTCGACAAGAACAACAGCGGCAGCTACCTGCTCAGCGTGCTGCTGCCCAACATCATCCTGGTCATCCTGATTGCCGCCTTCATGTGGTGGGTGCTGAGGCAGACCCAGAGCGGCAACAACCAGGCGATCTCGTTCGGACGCTCCCGTGCCCGCCTGATCGCGGGCGACAAGCCGGCCATCACGTTCGCCGACGTGGCAGGGGTGGACGAGGCTAAACAGGAGCTGACCGAGATCGTCGAGTTCCTCAAGTATCCGGAGAAGTTCGTCGCCCTGGGTGCGCGCATTCCCAAGGGCGTGCTGCTCGTCGGTCCTCCCGGAACCGGCAAGACGCTGCTCAGCAAGGCAGTCGCCGGCGAGGCGGGCGTGCCGTTCTTCTCGATCTCGGGCTCAGAGTTCGTCGAGATGTTCGTGGGTGTCGGCGCGAGCCGCGTCCGCGACCTGTTCGACCAGGCGAAGAAGAACTCGCCCTGCATCGTGTTCGTCGATGAGATCGACGCGGTCGGACGCCAGCGCGGAGCCGGCCTCGGCGGCGGCCACGACGAGCGCGAGCAGACGCTCAACCAGTTGCTGGTCGAGATGGACGGCTTCGACACAAACACGCACGTCATCGTCATCGCGGCCACGAACCGCCCCGACGTGCTCGACCCCGCGCTGCTGCGCCCGGGCCGGTTCGACCGCCACGTCACGCTCGACCGGCCGGACATCAAGGGCCGCCGCTCGATCCTCGACGTCCACGCGCGCAACAAGCCGCTCGACTCGACGGTCGACCTCGACGTGCTCGCCCGCCAGACGCCTGGCTTCAGCGGCGCGGACCTGGCGAACCTGATCAACGAGGCTGCGATCCTCGCCGCGCGAGCGAACAAGAAAGTGATCGGCATGGACGAGCTCGAGGAGGCCATCGCCCGTGTGATCGCCGGACCCGAGCGCAAGAGCCGGCGCATCTCCGACAAGGAGAAGGAGATCATCGCGTACCACGAGACGGGCCACGCGCTGGTCATGAAGGCGCTGCCACACGCCGACCCAGTGCACAAGATCTCGATCATTTCCCGCGGCATGGCGCTGGGCTGGACGCTGAGCCTTCCCGAGGAAGACAAGTACCTGGTCTCGCGCGATGAGCTGATGGACCAGATCGCGGGCATCATGGGCGGCCGTGTCGCCGAGGAGCTCGTCTTCCACGACATCACGTCGGGCGCGGAGAACGACATCCAGAAGGCCACGCAGATCGCGCGGCGCATGGTCACGCAATGGGGCATGTCCGACAAGCTCGGCACCGTCCAGATGGGCCACCGCGAGGAGCTCGTGTTCCTCGGCCGCGACCTGGGCGAGCAGCGGACTTACTCCGAAGAGGTGGCGGCGATCATCGACGAGGAGGTCCGCAACATCGTCGACCACGGCTATCAGACCGCAAAGGGCATCCTTTCCAATTCGCGCTCGAAGATGGATGCCGTGGTGGAGAGGCTGAAGCTCGTGGAGACGATCGACGGCAAGGAGCTGGACGAGATCCTCCGCGGCGAAGAGCCGCAGCAGCCCGCGGCCGCGAGCTCGTCCGCTTCGTAACTCAACGCCTGAGCATCTAGTCGTCGCCGGCCGGGGCAACCTCGGCCGCAGCCTGATCCGCGCCTTCAACGCCGCGGGCCATGACGCCCAGCTCGTGCCGTCGCGAGAGACGCTGCCCGCGATCGAGGGCATCGTGTTCATCGCGGTGCCGGACGGCGCCGTCACCGCGGTTGCGACGCAGATGGCTCGGTCGCCGATGCCATCGGGCACGGCCTTCGTGCATGTCAGCGGCGCACTCGGCCTCGAGGCGCTCGCTCCCCTCGCGGACCATGCGCTCGGCTCGTTCCATCCCCTGCAGTCGTTTCCGGCGCCGCGCCCGCCGGAGTCCTTTCGCGGCATCACGGTGGCGGTCGACGCGAGCACGACGGGTCTCGAGCGGCGGCTGGCCCAGCTCGCGCGCGACATCGGCGCTGAGCCGCGACATGTGGCTGACCAGGAGCGCGTGCTCTATCACGCCGCGGCCGTGTTCGCTTCCAACTACGTCGTCGCCGTGATCGCGGAGGCGGTGAAGGTCCTCGAGAAGGCGGGCTGGTCCCGCGACGAGGCCGAGCAGGCGCTCGTCCCGCTGGTCGAGGGCGTGGTGGCGAACGTGCGCGGCGCCGGTGTCACGAAGGCGCTGACGGGCCCGATCCGGCGGGGCGACGTCGAGACGGTGGTGCGGCATTTGGAGGCTTTGAGGGGATTGGAAGCCCCCACCCGGCGCTTACGCGCCGACCTCCCCCGCAAGCGGGGAGGTGAAGCCTCCACGGAGGATCTATATCGTATGCTCGGGTTGGTCGCGCTCGAGATCGCCAAGGAGGCGGGCCTGGAGCCCGCGGCGGCCGAGCGGACCAAGAGGGCGCTGACCCGGAAAGTGGCAGCGACCCGAAGGAGAGGTCGTTCATGACGACGGTTCTGGACGTCCAGCGGTTCAAAGACGAGCACCGGCGCTTCGCCGTGCTCACGGCCTACGACTTCCTCAGCGCGAAGATCCTCGACGAGGTCGGCATTCCGATCCTTCTCGTCGGAGACAGCCTCGGCATGGTCATGCTCGGCCATCCGACGACTCTGCCCGTGACGATGGAGGACATGCTGGTGCACGCCAAAGCGGTGTCGCGCGGCGCGCGGCAGGCGCTCCTGGTCGGCGACATGCCGTTCATGTCCTACCAGGTGTCGACCGAGCTGGCGATCGCGAACGCCGGGCGTTTCATGCAGGAGGCCGGCATGCACGCGGTCAAGCTGGAGGGCGGCGGGCCGGTCATCGAGATCACCCGGCGCCTGACCGAGATCGGCATTCCCGTGATGGGACATCTCGGGCTCACGCCGCAGTCCGTGCACACGATGGGCGGTTTCAAGGTGCAGGGCAAGACCGATGCCCAGGCGGCGCGCATCCTGGCCGACGCGAAGGCGCTCGAAGAGGCGGGCGCGTTCAGCGTCGTGCTCGAGGGGATGCCGAGCGAGCTCGCCGCGCGCGTCACGCGGGCGCTGCGCATCCCGACCATCGGAATCGGCGCGGGTCCCGCCACGGACGGGCAGGTGCTCGTGTTCCACGACATGCTTGGGCTGACCACGGGCAAGGCGCCGAAGTTCGTCAAGCGCTACGCCAACCTGGCGGAGGAGATCGCGCGCGCGGCCGCGGCTTACTCCGAGGACGTGCGCACCGGCAAGTTCCCTGGTCCCGAGCACGAGTACTCGGCCAACGGATCGGCTCCCGCGACGAAGGAAAAGGACGAGGTCAGGTACGGGTCACCCCACGCCGAGGGCGTAGGGACCCCATAAGGACGTTCGACGACCCCGGCGCGATGCGCGACGCCTCGCGCCGGTGGCGCGCTGAGGGCAGCTCGATCGGGCTCGTGCCGACGATGGGCGCGCTCCACGCGGGGCACCTGAGCCTGGTCGAGCTGGCGCGCGCCGAGAACGACGTCGTGGTCGTGAGCATCTTCGTGAACCCGATCCAATTCGGCCCGGGCGAGGATTTCACCCGCTACCCGCGCGACCCCGAGCGCGACGTCGCGATGCTTGCCGCGGCCGAGGTCGACGCCATCTACCAGCCGTCGACCGAGGCGATGTACCCGCCGGGAGCCACCACGCGGGTGCAGGTCGGGGCCGTGTCGGCGCAGCTCGAGGGCCGCGCGAGGCCCGGGCACTTCGAGGGCGTCGCCACGGTCGTGGCGAAGCTCTTCGCCGCGGTCGCGCCCGACCGCGCCTACTTCGGGCAGAAGGACGCCCAGCAGGTGGCGGTGGTCAAGCGCCTGGCGCGGGACCTCGACCTCGGCGTCGAGATCCGGGTCGCCCCGATCGTCCGTGAGGCGGACGGCCTCGCCCTGAGCTCGCGCAACGTGTACCTCGACCCCGCCGAGCGGGCGGCCGCGAGCAGCCTCAGCTCGGCGCTGCGCCTGGCCGCCGAGGCTTACTCCGCAGGCGAGCGCGATCCGAGGAGATTGAGCGAGGTCATGAAGGCGCGAATGGGCGAGGAGCCTCTTGTTCGGATCGATTACGCGGAGGTGATCGACCCGGCTACTTTTGAGAAGCCAGGCACGCTCGCGGTCGTGGCGGCCTGGCTCGGCACTACAAAACAGACGAGACTCATCGACAACCACGACCTCAGGACCCCGTTTCCGGGCAATTCCCCAGTTCTGCGTTAAAATTGGCGTTCAATTTGGCGGAGGCCGTTTTGACGACCAACACCACACCAATAACTTTTAGGGGGTTCGTATCGTGGCAGCTGAGTCTGGTGCCGTCCTGACCGAGCAGAAGGAGGGGACCGACCAGGAATCATCGGCGGCGATGACGATGGAGGACTACCTCCACTACGATCAGGAGGCCTTCAAGACCCCCAACCACGGGGACATCGTGGATGGGATCGTCGTTCGAGTCGACCCGGATGAAGTACTGGTCGACATCGGCGCCAAGGCCGAAGGGGTCATCTCGAGCAAGGAGCTCGGCCTGCGCGGAGACTACGACTCCGCCATTCTCGAGCCGGGTGACCAGATCAAGGTCTACGTCCTGCAGCCGGAGAACGAGGAGGGCAACGTCGTCCTCAGCCTTCGCCGCGCTCGCGCCGAGACGACCTGGATCGTCGCCGCCGAGAAGCAGACTGACGGGACCGTCATCGACGCCGATGTCCGGGAGCAGAACAAGGGCGGCCTGATCGTCAACATCCTCGGCCTCCGCGGCTTCTTGCCGTCGAGCCAGGTGGCGCGGGCCCACGCCGGCAACCTGGAGTCGCTGGTCGGGAAGCGCATCCCGGTCAAGATCCTCGAGGTCAACCGCAAGCGGAACCGGCTGATCGTGAGCCAGAAGGCCGCGGAGGACGAGGACCGCGCGCGCAAGCGCGAGGAGCTGTTCAGCCGCCTCCAGACGGGGACCACGGTCAAGGGGACCGTGTCGGGAATCACCAGCTACGGCGCGTTCGTCGACATCGGCGGAGCCGACGGGTTGATTCACATCTCCGAGCTTTCGTGGGACCGCGTGTCCAAGGTCACCGACGTGCTCCAACTGGGCGAAGAGGTCACGGTCAAGGTGATCAAGCTCGACCCCGAGCAGACGCGCATCTCGCTTTCCCTGCGGCAGCTGCAGCAGGACCCTTGGGAGCGCCTCGTCCAGTCGATGCCGGTGGGCTCGATCGTCGAGGGCCAGGTCACCAAGACCAAGAAGTACGGCGCCTTCCTGCAGATCATGCCGGGCATCGAGGGCCTGCTCCACATCTCGGAGCTTTCCTGGGACCACGTCGAGCGGACAGAGGACGTGCTGAAGGTTGGCGAGGACGTCCAGGTGAAGGTGATCGGCATCGACACGGCGCGGCGGAGGATCTCCCTCAGCCTGAAGCAGCTGTCGGCGCCGCCGGCGAACCTGGCGGCCAGAACGGACCACCGCCAGGACGAGTACCCCGAAGCCGAGGACGAGTAACTAGGGACCCAGCGCACTCAGGCGGTCGGCGGCTGGGCTGTAGTACGGGTCGATCTGGAGCGCTCTCTTGTAGTCGGCCCGTGCCTGGGCCCGGTCGCCCAGCCGCGCTTCGTGGTCGCCCAGCTCCACGTAGAGGCCCGGCTCGGTCTCGCCCAGGTCGGCTGCTCGCCTGAGCTCGGCCAGGCCCCTGGTGGGGTCCCCCGAGGCGAAGAGGCCTTCCCCGAGGGCCCAGTGGTACTGGGCCTGGAGGGGGTCGGCGGTGACCGCCAGGTCGGCACGGCCGTGGAGGTACCGGGAGTCGGCGAGGAGGGGGAGGACGGCCAGGGGGACGGCGGCTAGAACGAGGACCACAGCCAGCGCTGGTTGCCAGATGGAAGTCCCCATCCGGCCGGGCCGCTTCGCGGCCGGGCCACCTTCCCCGGCGAGCGGGGAAGGGAACGTCCCCATCCGGCCGGGTCGCTTCGCGGCCGGGCCACCTTCCCCGGCGAGCGGGGAAGGGAACGCGGCCCCTCCGGCGGCTTCGCCGCCACCTCCCCATGAATGGGGAGGAGATTGCTCTGCTCGGACCCCCGACCACAGGGTTCCGGCTAGGAGCCAGAACATGCCGGTGGCGGGGGACCAGTCGAAGTTGAACGCCACCCATACCGTGTAGCCGGCCAGCGCCGCTGCCAGGCCGGCTACGTTTCCTGTGAAGCGGCGCCGCCACGCGCCCGTGGCCAGCACCACGAGCACCCACCCAAGGGCCGCAAGCCCGACCACCCCCTGTGTCGCCGCGATGTCGAGGGGGCCGGAATGGATCCGGTCGAAGGTCACCAGGGTGGCGTAGTCCTGGCTCAGGAAGTGGCCGAACGCAAGCCCTGTCGTGTCCTCGCCCCAGCCGGTGACCGGTCGCGCGGCGACCATGTTCAGGCCGTCGCGCCACAAACCGAGCCGGAGCTCGCCGGGGTCGCTGTTCAGCGTGTTCAGGTAGACGCGCACGAACGCGAGCAGGCCCAGCATCACCACCGCGGAGGCCGCGGCGATCGGGGCGACGAACCGTCGCGGGACCGCAAGCAGGCCGAGCACGAGGCACCCGGCCAGGGCTCCTAGGAGCCCGCTTCGCGACGTCGTGGTCCACAGCCCGACGCCCATCACGACCACGGACATGGCCCACGCTCCGCTGAACCACCCCACCCGGAGAGCGCGGCTCACCGCCAGCGGGATGCCCATCGCGACCAGGGCGGCGAGCAGGTTGGCGTTGCCCAGGTCCCCGTCCGGCCGGAACGGCGCGTGGAAATACCACTGCGCCCACGCTTTCAGGCACGCGACCGACGTGGCGAAAACGAACGCGCCTGCGACCCAGTCGCGCTGGCGCTGCGTGCGCAGCAACCAGACCGCGGACGCCAGGAGGCCGAGGTACGCGAGCCTCATCGGGAGGGACTCGTATCGTGTGTAGGACCCCGCCAGGCTGAGCGGCCAGGAAATGGAGAAAGCGAAGGCCAGGACGGCGGCGACGGCGGCGGTTAGTAGAGGCAAGCGCAGCGTTCCAAGGCCAAGGGAACCTGAGCCCAAAAACGCGAGTCCGGCGCCGAGGCAGGCGCCGGCGATCACGATCGATGCACGCGGGAGGATGTAAGAGTCGCTGATGAGGGGAATAAAGGTGATGGGCAGCGCCAGGGCGATGGCCGCGCCAAGCCAGCCTCCGACCCGCTCGAGTAGGTGCCGCACCGCCCCCTTTCATAACCGAAATCGAGTGGCGGAGTTGGACGTTATATTAGGAGCGGAGGTACCGATGGGTACCATCGCAAAGTCGAGGAGGTGCTGGCCCCACCCGTACGTAGAGCTAGGAGTCCAGGAGGATAGGGACCTTGTATCCGTTTGAAAGATTTACTGAGCGGGCCAAGAAAGTTCTGACGCTTGCTCAAGAAGAAGCAGAACGATCGCACCACAGCTACATCGGAACGGAGCACCTGCTCCTGGGACTTCTACGTGAGGGAGAAGGCCTCGCCGCCAAGGTCCTGAACAACCTTGGCGTGGAGATCGGCAAGGTCCGCCAGACGATCGAGTCCGTGCTTGGTCGCAACGAGCGGATCATCATCCAGCAGATCATCCCGACGTCGCGGGTCAAGAAGGTCATCGAGATCTCCTTCGAGGAAGCGCGCCGGATGGGCCACAACTACGTCGGCACAGAGCACCTGCTGCTCGGCCTGCTCATCGAGGGCGAGGGCATCGCGGCGCACGTGCTCGAGGACCTTGGCGCAAACCTGGAGAAGGTGCGCGGCGAGATCGAGCGGCTGCTGCACGACTCGAGCGCGGAGACCGAGGCCGAGCCCGCGCCGAAGAAGCCGTCCAAGACACCTCTCCTCGACCAGTTCGGCCGAGACCTGACCGAGCTCGCGCGGCGCAACCAGCTCGACCCTGTCATCGGACGCGAGACGGAGATCGAGCGTGTCATCCAGATCCTGAGCCGGCGTACTAAGAACAACCCGGCGCTCATCGGCGAGCCCGGCGTCGGCAAGACCGCGATCGCCGAAGGCCTCGCGCAGCAGATCAACCTCGGCAACGTGCCCGAGTCGCTTCAGCACAAGCGCGTGCTGACACTCGACATGGGCGCGCTGGTCGCGGGCACCAAGTACCGCGGTGAGTTCGAGGAGCGCTTGAAGAAGATCCTCGACGAGATTCGCTCGAGCCGCGAGGTCGTGTTGTTCATCGACGAGCTGCACACGCTGGTCGGCGCAGGCGCGGCGGAAGGCGCAATCGACGCGGCCAACATCCTGAAGCCGGCCCTCGCGCGCGGCGAGATCCAGTGCATCGGGGCGACGACGCTCAACGAGTACCGCAAGTACATAGAGAAGGACGCGGCCCTGGAGCGCAGGTTCCAGCCGGTGTTCGTCGACCAGCCGACGCTGGCCGAAACGATCGACATCCTCAATGGCGTCAAGTCGCTGTACGAAAAGCACCATCGCGTCACCATCACCGACGCGGCCGTGCAAGCGGCCGCGGTGCTGAGCGACCGCTACGTCAGCGACCGCGCGCTTCCCGACAAGGCGATCGACCTGATCGACGAAGGGTCGGCCCGCGTGCGCATGAAGCTGACGACGACTCCCGAGGACCTGAAGGACCTCCAGAAGGAGATCCGCAAGCAGCGCGCGGAGCAGGACGAGTCGGTCAACAAGCAGGACTTCGAGGCCGCGGCCGGCGTGCGCGACAAGGTGAAGAAGCTTCAGGACAAGCTCGCTCTGAAAGAAGCGGCGTGGCGCGACAAGCTCGGGGAGACCGTGCCCGAGGTGGGCGAGGAAGACATCGCTCAGATCGTCGCCGCGTGGACGGGCGTGCCGGTCTCCCGGCTGGTCGAGGAAGAGAGCGCTCGGCTCCTGCGCATGGAGGATGAGCTGCACAGGCGGATGGTCGGGCAGGACGAGGCGATCGTCACCGTCTCGCAGGCGGTGCGGCGCGCCCGCGCGGGCCTCAAGAATCCGAAGCGCCCGATCGGCTCGTTCATCTTCCTCGGGCCGACAGGCATCGGCAAGACCGAGCTGGCGCGCGCCCTCGCCGAGTACCTCTTCGACTCGGAGGACGCGCTGATCAAGCTCGACATGTCGGAGTTCATGGAGCGCCACACGACCGCGCGGTTGGTCGGGTCGCCTCCCGGATACGTCGGTTACGACGAGGGCGGGCAGCTCACCGAAGCGGTGCGGCGCCGACCTTACTCGGTGATTCTCTTCGACGAGATCGAGAAGGCGCACCCCGAGGTCTTCAACATGCTGCTGCAGATCCTCGAGGACGGGCGGCTGAGCGACGCGAAAGGCAAGATCGTCAACTTCGCCAACACCGTGATCATCATGACCTCGAACCTCGGCATCCGAGACGTCAACCAGGCGGGAACTGCCCTGGGCTTCCAGCCCGCGGTCGTCGACGAGAAGGACGAGGTCGAGCGGCGCCACCAGAACACGAAGCAGAAGATCGACGACGAGCTCAAGCGGATGTTCCGCCCCGAGTTCCTCAACCGCGTCGACGCGGTCGTCGTGTTCAAGAGCCTGACCACGGGTCAGATCCGCGAGATCGTCGACCTGCAATTGGTCCGCTTGAGCAAGCACCTGGCCGAGCAGCAGATCACGATCGAGGTGACGGACGCGGCAAAGGACCTGCTTGCGAAAGAGGGTTACGACCGAACGTACGGCGCGCGGCCGCTGCGCCGCGTGATCACGAGCCGGATCGAGGACCAGTTGTCCGAGCACCTGCTGCGTGGCAAGATCGCGCGCGGCGACACGGTGCAGATCGACGTCGAGGGCGAGGACGGGCTGAAGTTCACTCCGACCAAGCACAGACACAAGGAACCTGCCGGAGCGGCGCCGGCGGGACCGGCCAAGCCTTAGGTCTTTAGCCAGTCCTGGAGGCGGCGGGATAGTTTGGTTGGCGTGGTCTGGCTTTTGATCAGGTGGTCCAGCGCTCCCAGCTGAACGCCGCGCTCGACCAGTTCCTTCTCGTTCCAGTTGGAGAGGATGATGACCGGGATTGCGGCGGTCAGGGGCTCGGCGCGCAGCTTCTCGAGCACGCTGAGGCCGTCTAGCTTCGGAAGCCTGATGTCGAGAAAGATGATGTCGGGCTGGGTCCTTGCTTTTTCCAACGCGGCAAGGCCGTCGATGGCGATGTCCACCGAGTACCCGTCGAGCTCCAGCTTCAGCCGGTACATCTGAGCGACAGAGACGTCGTCCTCTACGAAGAGGACCCTGACGTCATCCGGATCCGTGACGCCCCGGTTCCTCATTCCCCTTCCCCATGAGTGTCTCTATTTGCAACGCACAGCCCTGACTTTTCGGCAGAAACCCGAGAATTAACGCCGTGAGCGTACCGGTGCCTCTCCGCCTTCGTCCGCTGGAGATCGGCGACCTGCTGGACGAGACGTTCCGGATGTACCGCCGGCACTTCTGGTTGTTCGCGGGAATCTCAGCTCTGCTCGCGATCCCGTCCGCCGCGTCGCAGGGGATCAACTATTACGCGGTTTTCGGTTCGTTTTTCCCGTACACCTCGTCCGACCCGGCCGCGGTGCTTGGCGCAAACGTGGCGAGCCTGGTCGTCGCGCTCATCAACCTCGCCCTGCTGCCGTTTGGTTTCGGGGCGGTCACCTACGCCGCTTGCGAGTCGGCGCTCGGCCGGCCTGTCACGCCGGGTCGGGTCTTCGGCGGGGTGCTCAGGCGCTACTTTCCGCTGCTCGGGTACTGGCTCTTGATCATCATCATGGCCGTCGTCTTCTGCCTGCTCCCGCTCTGGATCTGGATCTGGGTGTGCTGGGTCGCGGTGGTGCCCGCGATGTTCGTCGAGCAAATCGGGCTCGGGGCCGCGATGGGCCGCAGCTGGAACCTGGTGCAAGGCCGCTGGTGGCGGACCTTCTTGATCCTCTTCCTGCTGGTCGTCGTCTACATCGTCGTGGGATGGACGCTGTCCGGTTTCGTGGTGGCGGCCCTCGCGCTGTCGGCGCTGGTGCTGTCGTCTTTCGTCGTGTTCGCGATCGTCGGGGCGGTCAGCATCATCGTGAACGCGCTGGTGAACCCGATCCTGCAGATCGCCCTTGTCCTGATCTACTTCGACCTCAGGGTGCGGCGCGAGGGCCTCGACCTGTTTCAGATGGCGCAGCAGCTGAACGCGCCGGCGGCAACGACCTGAGCATCGCGGTGGCGGCCGGCCGAGCCGGCGCGATCGCCGCGTTGGTTTCCGCGCTGTTCCTTTTGGGCGCGCCGCAGGCTGCCGCCAAGGCTCCAGCCCAATCGAACTATCTCGACGCGGTGCAGCTTGCGTACGCCCTGATCAAGGACGCCACACCCAACGACCTCGCTCCCGCGATGGCGGCCGCGAACGTCCTGTCGAACACAGACGAGAAGCCGCACGAGATCATCGCCGACCTCGTGGCGCGCCCGCCCCTATATGCGGACGCCAGGACCCGCCTTGTCGCGCTGATGACCGCGTTGAAGCAGCCTGCGACGACGGCTGACCCGGAGCTGGCGAGGCAGCGCCTGCACGAGATCCTGTCGATGAGCCGCTACGACGCCTTGCGCCGCCCGCCATCCCCGCTCGACCGCTTCGCGCAGTGGGTGAGGGACCGCATCAACGCACTCCTGCGATTCCTGCTCAACACCACGCCGGTGGGAGGCGTGCCGCTGTGGGTCTTCTACACCATCGGCGCTGTCGTGATGGCGGCCGCGGCGTTCCTCGTCTTCCGCGCCGCACGCGGGCGATTCAGCGAGGCGATGGTTGTTCTGCCGAGTGGCCCGCGGCCGGCCGCCGACTACTTCGCGGAGGCCGACCGCCTCGCGGCGAAAGGCGATCGCGTCGGGGCGATCCGGGCTCTGTGCGCTGCCGTGGCCGCGACGCTGGCTGGCGAGCGGTCGTGGGAAGGCAGCTCGCTGACCGTGCGCGAGATCTTTCAGCGCGCCCCCGACTTCGCGACCCTGCGTCCGCTGCTCCTGCCGTTCGAGGCCGCGATCTATGGCGGTCGCGACGTCGACCAGGCCACCTATGAGCGCGCGGCCCGGATCGCGGCGCAGTTCCGGCCCCGCGTGCAGGCGGCGGCATGAGGGTCTCGCGCGGCTGGGTGATCGCCGCGGCGGCCTCGCTCATCATCGCGGGCGTGATCTACGTGGTCCAGCCGCGCAGCGATTCCCCCGAGCACAGCACGAACAGCGACGCCGCGAACGGCGCGTCGGCCGCGCTCCTTTTCGCGCAGGCGATGGGCCATCCGACCGACCAGATCACCGGCACGTTCAGCACGCGCGACCGCCTCGGCGTGATGGTCGTCTTCACACCGACCAGCAGCTTCACGCCGGACGAGGCGGACCGCACGCTGAGCTGGGTGCGCGGAGGCGGGCTGCTCATCTACGCGGCGGAGGAGGGCGACGCCGAGCTGGACCGCGCGCTCGGCGTCGTGCGCCTCGGCGGCTACATCTCTTCCGCCAACGAGACCGCGAACGCGACGGTCGATGGCGTGACCAACCTTTCGGGGGCCGACAACGTGATGCCGCTCGACCCAGCCGCGGAGCAGGTGCCGTTCATGCGGTCCAACGGATTCGTGACCGGCTACACCCAGCGCATCGGCACCGGCATAGCCGTCGTGCTGTCCGACCCGGTGCTCCTCTGCAACGGGTACCTCGAGAAGGCGGACAACGGGCGCCTGCTGGCCGATTTGCTGGGCCTTGCCAACCCCGACGCGCACGTTTACTTCGACGAGTACCACCACGGTCTCACCGCGAGCGACCTCGCTCCTCAGTCGTGGGTCCAGACGCCATGGGGCGCAGCACTCCTGTGGCTGCTGGTGGCCGTGTTCGTCGGACTGCTCCTCCGCGGCCGCCGCTTCGGGCCGCTGATCGAGCGCCCGGCGGAGATGGCGCGGTCGGACGTCGAGTGGTCGGTCGCCGTCGGCCAATTGCTCCGCCGCTCGAGCGCGAGGGCCGTCACGCTCGGGCTGCTCGCGAACGCCACCGAACGCGCCGTCGCGTCTCGCAATGGCCTGTCCGTGCAGCCGCGGGAGCGGTTCTGGAATGCTCTGTGGGTGCGCGACCCCCAGGTGGCCGGAGATCTGGCCCAGGTGGAAAACTCTCTGCCTTCAGCGTCGGCGACAGAGGGCGGCTTGCTGGGCGCTGCTCAGCAGTTGCACCGCATCGCGCACCCGGTCACGCAAAAGAAAACTCTGGAGCACCGATGACAGGCACCGCTTCGACGACCGCGACCGACTTCTACGCGAAGCTTCGCGAGCAGCTCGTCAAGGCGATCGTCGGCCAGGAGGCTGCGATCCGCCTCTGCGCCATCGCGCTCGTCGCGCAGGGGCATGTCCTTTTGGAAGGCGTGCCGGGCACCGGCAAGACCCTGCTCGCCAAGGCCATCGCGCGCGCGCTGACGCTCGACTACGGACGCGTCCAGTTCACGCCGGACCTGATGCCGGCCGACATCCTGGGCACCTCCGTGTACGACCTCGCGACGCGTCAGTTCGCGCTGCGCAAGGGACCGATCTTCACGAACGTGCTCCTGGCCGACGAGATCAACCGCGCGCCGGCCAAGGTTCAGTCGGCGCTGCTCGAAGCGATGGAGGAGCGCGGCGTGACGCTCGAGGGCCAGCAGCTGCCGCTGCCGGCGCCGTTCATCGTCCTCGCCACTCAGAACCCGGTCGAATACGAGGGCACCTACCCTCTGCCCGAGGCGCAGCAAGATCGCTTCCTGTTCAAGGTCCGGCTGGACTATCCGACGCCCACCGAGGAGATGGAGGTGCTGCGGCGCTGGGAGTCGGGCATCGAGCTGCGCGACCCGGCCAAGGCCGGCGTCGAGCCGGTGCTGGGCGCCGCGGACATCGAGGCATGCCGCGAGCAGGTCGCGAAGGTTGTGCTGGACGAGAAGATCCGGCGCTACGTCGTCGACCTGGCGTCGGCGACTCGCTCGGCTCCCGAGATCGCGCTGGGTGCCAGCACCCGGGCGGAGGTCCTCTTGATGCTCGCCGCCCGCGCTTATGCCGCATTCGACGGCCACGAGTTCGTCACGCCGGACGACGTCAAGGCGCTGCTCGCGCCGGCGTTCCGCCACCGCCTGATCCTGCGGCCGGAGGCCGAGGTGGCCGGCATGACGCCGGACAGCGTCCTCGACGCGGTGGCGGGGCGGGTCGTACCCCCGCGGTAACACAAGGGGGAGCCCCCATCCGGCCGGGCCGCCCTGCGGCCGGGCCACCTTCCCCGGCGAGCGGGGAAGGGAATTTTTTCGGTTTCTTCAGGGGGCTCGCGCCGCAGCCGAAGCTCATCTGGGCGGTCGGGATCGGCGCCGGGTTGATCGCGCTGGCGGTGGCGTCGCCGCTGATCGGGTTCATCGCGGTCGTCTACCACGCCGGCCTGGTCATCATCGCGACGCGCGACCTGGCATTGCTTCCCGGCCGAGGCGGCTACTCCTTCCGCCGCGCGATGCCCGACCCGTTCTCGCTGGGCGAGCCGGAAGAGGTCGCCGTGTTCATCGAGAACCGGGCCGCGGCCGGTTTGATGGCGAAGGTCTCGGACCACGCGCCGGCTGGATTGCGGGCCCACCCGCGCGAGGTGTCGGGCCGTTTCGATCGCAATGGGCTTCTGGCGATCAGCTATCGAACGTTGTCGCCCAAGCGCGGCGCGTACGCGTTCGGTTCGGTCGACCTGCAGGTATTGCGCGATGAGGGATGGTGGCGGAGGCAGATGCGGCTGCCTGACCGTCGAGAGGTCGCGGTGTTCCCGAACGTCGTCGCCATCAAGCGCATTCAGCTCTCGCTGCGGCGGGGGCTCCGCGCCATGGCGGGCATGCGGCGCGCCCGGCCGCCCGGCGCGTCGACGGCGTTCGCCGGCCTGCGCGACTACGTCCGCGGCGACGACTTCAGGCGCGTGAGCTGGACCGCCACGGCCCGGCGCGACCGTCCGGTGGTCATCGAGGTCGAGGCTGAACGCGGGCAGCAGGTGATCATCGCGCTCGACTGCGGCCGGTTGATGACCGCGCCCGCGGGCGACCTCGACAAGTTGGACCACGCGGTCAACGCCGCGCTGATGCTCGCGTGGGTGGCGCAGGCGTACGGCGACCGGGTCGGGCTGATGACGTTCGACGATCGGGTCACCGGATTCATCAAGCCGGAGCGCGGCACGACTCAGCTGCGGCGGATCACCGAAGCGCTGTACGCGGTCAAGCCGGAATACGTGGAGCCCGACTTCGGGCACGCGATGACGCACCTGGCGCTGCGCGTCGGCCGCCGCTCGATGATCGTGATGCTCACGGACGTGCAGGACCCGGAGGCGTCGCGCGAGCTGGTGGCGCACACGCTGCGGTTGGCGGCGCGGCACCTCGTGCTGGTGGTCGCGATGTCGGATCCAGCGGTGCTGAGCGCTCTGGACCAGCCGATCTTCAGCACCAGCCGGGCTTACGAGTGGGCGGCGGCGGAGCAGTTTGCCGCGAGCCGGCGGGAGAGCTTCGAGCTGCTGCGGCGGGGAGGGGTGCTCGGGCTGGACGTGGTGGCGGGCCGGCTGTCGCCCGCGCTGGTCGAGAGATACCTCGAGCTGAAGGAGCGCGCGCTGCTTTAGGTCTGCTGCCGCTGCCGGGCCGGCGAGCGGCCGCTGAACACGAGGTACGAGTAGAGCAGCCCACCCGTGACCAGGCCGATCGCGAGCTTGATGACGAATGGCGCTTCCGACGGTGAGATGTTGCCTTCGATCGTGCCCGCGATGATCAGCATGGGCGCGAGACCGAGCATCAGCGTGAACGCCCTTCGCGTCGCGATGACGAGCGCGTCGGAGCGTTTGTGGTTGCCGGGCGAGATGAGCGCCCAGCCCATCATCAATCCGCCCGCACCCTGGGCGATCACGATCGACAGCTCGATGACGCCGTGCGCGATGACGAAATCGAAAAGTCCGCCGGCGAGCCCATACGCCTGGGTGAGCCCGAACAGACCACCGAGGCTGATGCCGTTCGAGACCATCACCCAGATCACAGGCAACCCGAACAGCACGCCGAAGGCGAAGGCGAGCATCGACACGTAAATGTTGTTGGTCATGATCAGCCCGGCCTCGGTGACGCGCTCGTCAGGCGGGATGTTCGTCCAGAGCTCGTGGTGGTGGACCTGGTCGATGAGCTGCGGGTCGGCGATCGCGTAGGCGGCGTCGGGGTGGGCCAGCACGACGAAGAAGGAGATCAAGGCGGGCACGAACATGAGCGCGCCCGCGGCGACGACGAAGCGCCAGGATTGCCGATATGTCTGGGGCAGCGTCTCGACGTAGAAGCGCTTGATCCGCTTCAAGACCTCGCCGCCGCGGCGGTAGACGATGCCGTGGCCGCGGGCCACGAGCCCGTTGAGATAGCGGTGCACGGGCTCGCGTGGCCAGTCGCGCTGGGCGCGGGCGAGGTCGGCGGTCGCGCGCCGGTACAGCTCGGCCATGGTGAGGACCTGGGCGGGCGAGAGGGAGTTGAGATGGCCGGTGCCGGCGTGACTGAGCAGATCCTCGAGGCGGTTCCAGTCGGCGCGGCGGAGGCTGACGAAGTCCTCGGCTCTCACAGGCTGATTTTGAAGCTGTGGCACGTGGCTTCGCCGAAGCGCTTGAGGGTAAGTTAGTTGGGTGGACCGGCCGCTCCCCGACACAGACCTGGTCGTCGCGACCCCCGAGCGTGTTTCGTTCGACTACCAGGTCGCGGGACTCGGCACGCGCGCGATCGCGCAGATCCTCGACCTGCTGATCCTGTCCGGCCTGCTGATCGCGCTCGGCTTCCTCGGCTTAGCGTTCGCCGCCTTCGGTGCAAGCACGGTGGGTTCGCTCGTGATGCTGTTCGGCGCGTTCGTCATCGTGTTCGGATATTTCTGGATCAGCGAGGCCTTCTGGTCGGGCCAGACCATCGGCAAGAAGGTGTTCCGGCTGCGCGCGGTGGGGGACCGCGGCGAACCGATGACCTTCGTCCAGGCCGGGATCCGCAACATCGTGCGGATCGTGGATTTCCTGCCGTACGGATACGGCGTGGGTCTGGTCACCCTGTTCATCAACGGCAAGGGGAGGCGGTTGGGAGATCTCGCGGCGGGCACCATCGTGGTCAAGGACTCGGATTACGTGTGGCTGTGGCAGCTGCCCGGGGCGCAGCCCGCTTCGTCTCCCGGTGCGCCTTTGCCGCCTCCGCCTTTGCCTGGTGCTGTCTCGACACTTTCCGCATTCGCGCCGGCGACGCCGGCCGAGCTGATGCTGCGGCGGCTCGACCCGGACGTGCGGCGGTTCGTCACCGCGTACGCGCGGCGGCGGCCGTCATTGCCGATTCCGCTGCGCGCCCAACTGGCGGACCAGGTGCAGGCGAGGCTGCAGAACGCAGCGCCGGACGTTTACGTTCAGCATGGTCCGCTGGCCGCGCTCGACTACCTTGCCGACCTGGAGCGCGGAGGAAGCGCGCCGGTCGCGCCTGCCGCTCCTGTTGGTCCTGCGGCTCCTCCCGCTCCGCCCGCTGCGTCGCCTCAGTAGAGCCACTTCCTCACTTGTTCGTCGGTGAGGTTGCGGCCGGTCAGCACCGTGGCGACGCGCGCCTCCTTTAATTGCTCGCGGCGGTTGGCAATGGCCGCCACGCCCGCGGCGCCGGAGGGTTCGCTGACGATTCCCGCGTCGGTAAAGAGCCAGCGCATCGCATCGAGCATCTCCTGATCGGTGACGAGCATCACCTCGTCCACCGTGGCGCGCATCAGGTGGACCGCTTCCGGGACGGGCACGCGCACCGCGATGCCAGCGGCGATGGTCGTGCTCGGCGCGGCGATGGGTCGCGCTGCTTTCCATGAGAGCTCCATCGACGGTGCTGTCTCGGCGCACACCGCGATCACGCGCGTGTGTGGCGAGGCGTGCTTGATCCACGCGCCGATCCCATTGACGAGCGAGCCGTTGCCGAGCGGCGCGAAGAGGGCGTCGAGGCTTGGTTCGCTCTCAAGCAGCTCGAGCGCGATGGTGCCCGCGCCTTCGGCGATCGGGCCCAGGTGGCCATCCTCGACGTAGAGCTTGCCGTTCTCGTCAGCGTGTCGCTTCGCGGCGTCCTTCGCTTCGTCGAAGTCGTCGCCCTCCAGACGCACGTGCGCGCCCAGGTCGCGCATGCGCTGGACCTTGAGCGGGTTCGCGGCGCGCGACGCGAAGACGGTCAGGTGGCGTCGTGCCTTGCGGCAGGCGTAGGCCATGCCCTGGCCGAAGTTGCCGGCTGAGGCGCAGACGATTCCTCGTTTGTTGTCGTCGGTGGGGTCGGCGCTCAGGCGGTGGAGGAGGTAGTCGGTGCCACGGCCTTTGAAGCAGCGGATGGGGTTGATCGACTCGACCTTGAGGACGGTCGCGACGCCGAGGCGTTTGGTCAGCGGCTCGCAGGCGAACTGGGGCGTGTGCAGGAAGACGGGGTCGATGATTTGGGAGGCTTCGCGGATGCGGTCGGGTGAGATCGAGGCGTCCATCTTCGGGAGGATAGGACTCTGGCTTAACAGGCTGGGTTGACTCGCTCTTTCGAAAAAATCAAGATCACCGCAGGTGTGCCGGTGGGGGCGGGACCGGACAAGGTGGAGGGGCGGGCCCGAGATATCTATGGGAAGGGAACGCCGCCCCGGGGGTAGTCAGGGCGGCGCCTTGACGCTCACCAGATAAAACGCCGGCACCCCGCAAAGGGATACGCCTGCACTTGTAAAAACACGATCATGGGTACACAGTCTCCCTATGCCTAAATCGACCATCACCTTTGTCTGCACCGACTGCGGTGGCGAGAGCCTCCGCTGGTCGGGCCAGTGCCCGCACTGCAAGGCCTGGAACACGCTCCAGGAGTTCCAGGTCAGGAAGGCGAAGGACTCGTCGAAGGCTCGGCCGCACGAGGCTGCCCGCCCGATCCCGCTCAGCGACATCGCTCCCGAGGACGCGCCTCGCCGCCGCCTCGCGTGGGGTGAGCTCAACCGCGTGCTCGGCGGCGGGATCGTGCCCGGCAGCCTGGTCCTGATCGGCGGCGAGCCGGGCGTCGGCAAGTCCACGCTCCTCATGCACGCCGCGGCGCAGATCGCCGGCCAGGCGCCGGGCAAGGTCCTCTACATCTCGGGCGAGGAGTCCGGCCAGCAGGTCCGCATGCGCGCCGAGCGGCTGGGCGCCCTGGCGCCCGCGATCCTACTCCTGGCCGAGAACGACCTCGACGCGATCTGCGACGCGATCCAGGCCGAGAAACCTGAGCTGGCCATCATCGACTCGATCCAGACGGTCACCGACGCCGGTTTCGAAGGCAGCGCCGGGAGCGTGACCCAGGTTCGCGAGTCCGCCGCCCGCCTCATGCGGCTGGCCAAGGAGATCGGCGTCCCGGTGTTCCTGGTGGGCCACGTCACCAAAGACGGATCGATAGCCGGGCCCAGGGTCCTGGAGCATATCGTTGACACCGTGCTGTACCTGGAAGGCGACCGCCGCCAGGAGCTCCGCATCCTCCGGGCGACCAAGAACCGCTTCGGCTCGGCCGAGGAGATCGGCGTCTTCGCCATGGGCGAGACCGGCCTGGAAGAGGTCCCGGATCCGTCGGCGGCGCTTCTCGGCGCGGCCGGGCCGCTCGCCTCGGGCACGGTGACTGTCGCGGCGCTGGAGGGCACGCGGCCGCTCCTGGTCGAGATCCAGAGCCTCGTCAACACGACGGAGCACGCGATCCTGCGCCGGATCGCCAACGGCATCGACGTCAACCGGCTGCACATGATCCTGGCCGTGCTCGAGAAGCGCGTTCACATGAGCTTCGGCAAATCCGACATCTTCGTCAGTGTGGCGGGCGGCATTCGGGTGACCGAGCCGGCCGCAGACCTCGGGCTCGCACTGTCGATCGTCAGCAACGAGAGGGACAGGCCAATGCCGGACGGCCTCGTCGTGATCGGTGAGCTGGGATTGTCAGGCGAGGTGCGCCGCGTGGGCCAGCTCGAGCGTCGCCTTCAAGAGGCGGCGCGACATGGCCTGACGCGCGCCTTGATTCCGGCCGGCGCACGAGCCGGTCGACATTCCGGCCTCGACGTGGTCGAGGTTCGGACTCTGGCGGAGGCCGTCTCCGCCGCATTTCCTAATCCCATCAAGTCCGGTGTAGTCATAAGGGAGGCCGGAGTCACGGTCTCTTGAGGAGGTAGTCCCTTGAAGCGTTCCGAGTATCTCGCCCGTTGGCTCGGGGGAGGGCTCGGAGTGATCGGTGGTTTCACGCTCGGTTACTTCATGGTTCGGGGTCTCGGCTCTGCCGCGCACCCGGGCTGGGCGGTCATCGGGCTGACCACGCTGGAAGGTTTGATCTTCGCGTACCTCGGCACGCCGTACGTGCTGGGCGGGTGGCGGCGATTCAACTTCCGGCTGACGAGCACTCCGCTCCCTGACCTGCTGAGTGGACTGCTCGGCATGATCGTCGGTCTTGTCATTGCTGTTCTGATCGGTTTCTTCGTGCGGGACCTTCCATACGGTTATGGCCTGTCGTCTGTGCTTGCGCTCCTGCTCGCGGCGCAAGGAGCGTCGGTGGGGCTGACCCGTCGCGCAGAGCTGAGCACGCTGTTCTTCGGCGGAGGAGCACGCGAGACGGACACGCATCGCCTGCCGGCGGTGCTGCTCGACACCTCGGTCATCATCGACGGCCGCATCCTCGACCTCGCGAAGACCGGCTTCGTCGACATGCCCCTCGTCATCCTGAGCTCGGTCCTGCGCGAGCTGCAGATGGTGGCGGACTCGGCCGACGTCACGCGCCGGCGCAGAGGGCGCCGCGGCCTCGACGTGCTGACCGAGATGCAGAAGGACCCCTCGATCAATCTCCAGGTCACCGAGGACGAGACGCCTCCGGATGGCGAGATCGACGCGCACCTCGTCCGCACCGCCAAGCGCAAGACCTGGGCGATCATGACGAATGACTTCAACCTCAACCGCATCGCCCGCCTGGAGGGCGTCGCGGTCCTGAACCTGAACGAGCTGGCGCAGGCGATGCGTCCGGTGGCGATCCCTGGCGAAGAGATCGTCGTCACGGTCGCGCGAGAAGGCAAGGAGCCCGGCCAGGGCGTGGGCAGCCTCGACGACGGCACCATGGTCGTGATTCAGAACGGGCGCCGCCTGCTCAACCAGACGATCACCGCGGTCGTCACCTCGGTGATCCAGACCTCGGCCGGACGCATGATCTTCGCCGAGCCGGCGGCGGAGCCTCGCCGGCCGCCGAACCGGCTCAAGCGAGAGGAGTCCGCCTAGCTTGGCATCTGTCGGCGCGATCGTCGCCGCCGCGGGCACCGGCTCCCGGCTCGGTCGGGGCAGCAAGGCGTTGGTGCGCCTGAACGGACGCACCACGCTGGCGCGCGTGCTCGAGCTCTTCCTCGCGCTGGACGAGGTCGACCGCATCGTGGTGGTCGGGCCGCCGAGCCGGCTCGAGATAGCAGAGCGCGAGGTCGAGTCGCTGCATCCGCGCAAACCCGTCCTGGTGAAGGCGGGCGGGGAGAGCCGGCAGGCTTCAGTCCGCGCCGGGCTGGCCGCCCTGGGCGAATGCGATTTCGTGCTCGTGCACGACGCCGCGCGCCCCCTCGCCACCGCCGCGCTCGTGCGGCGAGTCCTGGCGGCGGCGATGGAGTCGGGTGCCGCCTTCCCCGCGATCGCGCCGCGGGACGCGGTGAAACGCGTGGAGGGCAACCGGCTCGTCGAAAGCCTCGACCGCTCCCGGATCGTGCTGGCCCAGACGCCGCAGGCCTTTGCCTACGAGCTGCTCGCTCGCGCGCATCGCGAGGCCGCGGACGCGGGGCTCGTCGGCGACGACGACGCGCAGCTCGTCGCTGCCGCCGGCCACGTGGTGACGGTCGTGCCCGGGGAGCCGGCCAACATCAAGCTCACGACGCCGGAGGACCTCGAGGTCGTGGAGGCGCTCATCCGAGAGCAGGAAGCCGCCGCTCGGTGAGGGTCGGCATCGGATACGACATCCACCCACTGGTCGCGGGGCGTGCGCTGGTGCTCGGCGGTGTGCGCATCGAGCATCCGTCAGGTCTCGACGGACACTCCGACGCGGACGTGCTGACGCACGCGGTGATCGATGCGCTGCTGGGCGCCGCGGGCCTGGGCGACATCGGAACTCTTTTTCCCGCCGACGACCCGAGGTATAAGAACGCGTCCAGCCTCGACATGCTCAGATCGGCCGCCGTGCTGTTGTCACAGGCCGGCTACCGAGTGGTCAACGTGGATTGCACGGTGATCGCCCAGGAGCCACGGCTGCACGCTCACCTGGCGGCGATGAGCGCAAATCTGGCCGGCAGGCTCGGCACCGTCGACGTGAACGTGAAGGGCAAATCTCCCGAGGGACTCGGTGCGCTGGGACATGGTGATGGGATCGCGGCGCAGGCGATTGCGACGATCGAGGAAATGAGCGAGGGTTAGCCCCCACCCGGCGCTTCGCGCGGACTCCCCGGCGAGCGGGGAGGTGAAGCTTAGTCCGGTCCTCGCGCTAAACCGATTGTCATCGGACCGATCGGGACGATCCGTCCATCGTCTGTTTTGACCAGCTGCCACCCGCCTTCATGGACTTTCCAGTGATGCCTGCCACACAGGAGAGCAAGGTTCTCCAATTCATCCCCACCGCCATGCGCCCAGTGCAGGATGTGGTGCCCGTCGCACCACGACGCCGGCCTCTCGCACTCAGCCCACTGGCAGTGCTGGTCGCGGGCATTCAGCGCCCGCCGCTTGGGACCTTTGATGGTGCGCTCCGCGCGACCGACGTCGATCACAACCGAGTCCTTCATCAGGACTCGCGTGATGCTGCAGTCGCAAGCCCAGCGCTGCACTGTCTTGGAGGAGATGGGGACTGAGAACTCGGCCTCCGCTCCCGGCGCACCGATGAGACCGAGAAGGGTCTCGAGCGAGCTCGTGACCTGCATCTGGACCCTCTGGTTGCCGCCACTGGTGGCCAGTTCGACGAGCGCGTCGGCCAGGCGCTGCTCGCGCTCCCGGTAGTCGGAGCCCCCGCGCAACCACGGCGCGGGGACCCCAGTAGGACGCGCCAGCGCTTCGATCGCCGTCCGGACTGCCGCGCCGCCGATCGGGTCGAGCACGCAGTTGATCCACATCCAGCCGCCTTCGGCGGTGCTGAAGTTGAGCTTGCGCTGTTCAGTCTGTTCGGCTTGCTCCGCCGCGTAGCGCTTGGCGTCGACCGCATGCCGATAGTGCTCGCACTTGCGGAAGAAACCGCCGGGGGAGTTCTCCCGAGCCAACTTGAGCAGCTTTCTCTCATTGAAGGCCTCACCCACCGCCTCGGCTGTCCGAGCCATGATCGTCAGGTGGGCGTAGCCGATCTCGCCTGCCTGCATGGCCTGGTGGCTCTCCGGCATGCCGGCCAGAGTCCTACCGACCGCGATGCGGTCCCAGGCGATCTTGTCGATGAGATGGCAGTTGAAGCGCATCCAGTCGCCCGTGCTGTTGAAGCCGTGCCGGTCGGCATAGTCGGTCTCGGCCACCTCGGCGGCGAGCTTGGCCGCCTCGAGCTGCAGCAGGCTGATCTGGTGCTCCACTTCGATCAGCTTTTCGGCGGCAAGCGCGCCAGGTGGAGTTGTGGTTGGGTACAGCTGGAGCACAATAGAATCATACGAACAAATGTCCCAAATGTCAATACCATAAATACGGGTCGCTATACACAATTACACCGCAACAAGGCCTCCGGGCCCCTCCCCGCCACCCCTTTTTCCCAGTAACCTACCCATACCCTGAGGAACCGACCATCCGGCCTGGCTGAGCCCCAACTGACCGCTGCCCTGGCGGCCGCGTGGGGGCTGCGCGCCGTCAGCCTCGAGTACCTCCCGATCGGTGCCGGCAGCTACCACTGGCTTGCCGAAGCCGGCGGCGCCCGTTACTTCGTCAGCGTGGATGACCTCGATGACAAGCCGTTCCTCGGTGGAAGCGAGGAAGAGGTCTACGAGCGGCTGCGTGGCGCACTGGCAACGGCTCACTCGCTCCGGCATGGCGCGCAGCTCGAGTTCGTGGTGGCGCCGCTGGAGACGGGCACCGGCTACCCAATGCATCGCATCAGCGCGCGCTTCTCGCTCGCGGTGTACCCCTTCGTCGATGGAGGTCGCGGCCTCGCGCCGAAACTCCTCGATCCAGATGCTCGACAAGCGGTTTCACAGATGCTCGACCGTCTTCACAGCGTTTCGCCGGCTGACGCGCCGTTGGCGCGTCGCGTCCCTGTCGAAGTCCCGCTGCGCGCCGATCTCGAGCGCGCCCTGGAGCAGCTGAACAAGGAATGGAGTGGCGGTCCGTTCGCGGAGCCTACCCGCGCGCTGCTCGCCGTGCACGCCCCGCGGGTGAGGGAGATGCTGGACACATACCATCGGCTGCGGGCAAGCGTCGAGTCGCACGCGGGCGAGCCGGTGGTGACTCATGGAGAACCGCATCGCCGCAATCTGATCCGCGCAGCCGATGGATATCTACTCGTCGACTGGGACACGGTCGGCCTGGCGGCGCCGGAGCGCGATCTATGGATGCTCGGCGACGCTTCAGGTGACCGCGACGCAATCGACCTGTATCGCGTCCGCTGGCGCCTGGATGACATTTCCAGCTGCGTGACCTTGCTTCGATCGGTTCACGGGAACGACGAGGACAGCGAGAAGGCCTTGCACGGCTTGCGCAACTCGCTTGAGGCCGAGCCGTTTACGCGAGACTAACGACGTGACCCTTCGGCTTCACAACACCCTCACCGGCACCAAGGACCTGTTCGAGCCTCTCGAGGCCGGGCATGTGCGCATGTACACCTGCGGCCCGACGGTGTGGAACTTCGCCCATGTCGGCAACCTCCGCGCGTTCCTTTTCTACGACCTTGTGCGGCGCCACCTGCGCGCGTCCGGCTTCAAGATGACGCACGTCATGAACCTCACCGACATCGACGACCGCATCCTCGACCAGGCGATGCACGCCGGGACGACGATCGGCGAGTACACGCGACCGTATGCAGATGCCTTCTTCGAGGACATGGCCACGCTGCGCGCCGAGCGCGCCGAGCATTACCCGCGCGCGACCGAGCACATTCCAGAGATGATCGCGATGATCTCGACTCTGATCGCGAACGGAAACGCCTACGTCGCCGACGGCGACGTCTACTTCCGGCTCGCGAGCTTCCCCGCATACGGCGAGCTGTCGCACCTCGACCGCGCCGGGCTCAAAGCCGGTGCGCGCGTGGCGACCGACAAATATGAAAAGGAGTCGGTCAGCGACTTCGCGTTGTGGAAGAAAGCACAGCCGGGTGATGAGAAGCTTGGCGCCGCGTGGGACGCGCCGTTCGGGCGCGGCCGCCCGGGCTGGCACATCGAGTGCTCCGCGATGAGCAAGCGCTACCTCGGTGACACGCTCGACATCCACGCCGGCGGGGTCGACCTCATGTTTCCGCACCACGAGAACGAGATCGCGCAGTCCGAGGCCGCCAACCACAAGACGTTCGCGCGTGTGTGGCTGCACTCCGAGCACCTCGCGGACGCGACCGGCGAGAAGATGTCGAAGAGCGCGGGCGGTTTCACGACGCTGCGCGACCTGCTCGAGGCGGGGCACGACCCGCTCGCCATCCGGATGTTCCTCATCGCGGGCGCGCACTACCGCTCACGTGTGCGCTTGAGCGACGAGGCCCTCCACGCCGCCGGGGAGCAGGTCCGCCGGCTGCGCGAGTTCGGCGATCGCGTGAAGCGAACCGCGCCCGCAGAGCTGGACGGCGCGGCGCTCGAGGAGAAGACCGCCCAGGTCCGAGTGGGTTACCGCGAGGCGCTCGACGACGACCTCAACCTTCCGCAGGGGCTGGGCCTCGTCTTCGACCTGGTCCGCGAGGCCAACTCCGCGCTCGACGCCGAGCGCATGGGTCCGCGGAACAAGGCGTCCCTGCTGGCGCTCCTCGACGACGTGGACACGCACCTCGACGTTCTGCGGGCTGAGGAGCCGGGCCTCGCCGAGGAGGTCGAAAGGCTCATAGCGGAGCGCGAGGCGGCCCGCAAGGCGCGCGACTTCGCGAGGGCGGACCAGATCCGCGAGGACTTGAAGCAGCGCGGCATCGCGTTGGAGGACTCGAAGGACGGCGTCCGCTGGCGGCGCGTATCCGCTACTGAGGGAGCGCGGTCCTGACCTCTCCCGTTTCCAGGTCGTAGTAGTTGCGCGGGATCACCATCACGTTCCTGCCGAACAGGACCAGCTCGAAAGCCGGTTCGCCGATGCCCTGCTGGCTGTGGATGTCGTGCGGCGGGTCGAGCCACGTCACGAATGAGCCCGGTCCCAGCTCCTTTTCGTAGAGGACCTTCAACTCGCCCTCGTCGTCGTGGTGCCAGTGCCGGTAGCGGTCTCTTCCCTGGATCACGCAGGCGATGCCCCACGAGTTGTGGTTGTGCACCGGCGTTTCCTCTTTGGCCGAAAACCGTCCGAGCATGAGGGTCAGGCCGTCGGGATCGGTTTGCAGCACGGCTGAGGTGGTGTCACCGCCATGGAGGCTCTTTATCTCGGTCTGCGGAACGAAACCGGGTTCACGCGAGACCTCGGAGAGTAGCCGGCCGACCGCGGTCAGGCTCCGCTCGTTGACACCCTCTGCGAGCAACTCCCTCGCCCTGGACATGAACTCTGAGACCATGCGATTAGTGTGAAGCAGCTCATCCACGGAAGGAACGCCGTCCTCGAGGCCGCGCGGGCGGGACGCGTGGTCAAGGTCTACCAGGCGTCCAGCCTCGGCCACGACCCGCGTCTCGAGGAGCTGGCGCGGCTCGCCAGCGTCGAGATGGTGGCGCCCCAGCGCCTCGACGCGATGGCGCCTGGCGTGAACCAGGGCGTGGCCGCGGAGCTCAAGCCGCGGCGCGACTGGACGCTCAAGGAGCTGCTCGACACGAGTCCGTCGCTGCTGATCGCGCTCGACTCGATCATGGATCCGCAGAACCTGGGCGCCATCCTGCGCAGCGCCGAGGTGGCGGGCTGCGACGGCGCCATCATCCCCGAGCACCGCAGCGCACCCTTGTCGGCGGTGGCGGTCAAGGCCAGCTCGGGCGCCTCGGAGCTGCTGCGCATCGCGCGCGTCTCGGGCATGCCGTCCGCGATCGCGGAGGTGAAGCGCGCGGGGATCTGGTGCGTGGCGCTCGATCCGCGGGGCGAGGCGAACGCGTGGGAGTTCGACTTCAGGCAGCGGGTCTGCGTGGTGGTCGGCAGCGAGGGGACGGGTGTCCACCGCCTGGTCAAGGAACGCTGCGACGCGCGCGTGCGGCTGCCGGTGGCAGGCCACGTCGCGAGCTTCAACGCGTCCGCCGCCGCGGCTGCGCTCCTCTACGAGGTGATGCGTCAAAGGATGAGCGCCTAACACTGCTCCTTAAACTGGGACGCTCTGATGGAGCGAGTCATCGTCGACGGGTATAACGTCGTCCACGCTTGGCCGTCGCTCAAGCGCCTCATGTCTGAGGCTTCGCTCGAGGCGGCGCGCGACAGCCTCGTGGAGCGGCTGTCGGTGCTCGGCTACATCAGCGGCGCCGATGTGACCGTGGTCTTCGATTCGCATCAGGCCGCGGCGAGCTCGCGGGAGACGGTGGAAGGTGTGCACGTCATGTTCACGCGCCGCGGCCATTCCGCGGATCACGCGATCGAGCGCATCGCATACGATGCGAGCCAGGCCGGCGACGTGATCACGGTCGCCACCTCGGACCGGTTCCAGCGCGACATGGTGCGCGGCATGGGCGGTGCAGTGATCAGCGCGTTGGAGCTGGAGCGCCGCGTCATCGACGCCGAGCAGGAGCTGGGCCGCAAGGTCAAGCGCTACCAGTGACGGCTCAGGCCCGGCGCACGCGAATCGTCTGCACGATCGGGCCGTCGAGCATCGCGCCGCACGTGCTCAGGTCGATGATCCAGGCGGGGATGGACGTCGCGCGGCTGAACTTCTCCCACGGCGATCACGACACGCACCGGCAGGCCGCGGCCAACGTGCGCGAGGCGGCGGAGGCGGTGGGGCGGCCGATCGCTCTGCTCGGGGATTTGCAGGGGCCGAAGATCCGGACCGGGTCGCTGGACGGGTCGATGAGGCGGTTGGTGCGGGGGCGGATGGTCACTTTGGTCGGGCCTTCCGATGGGAAAGCCCCCTCCGGCCCTGCGGGCCACCTCCCCATAAATGGGGAGGAGACCTCTCCCATTGAGGTCAGCCATGTCGAGCTCGTGCAGGCGCTGCGGCCTGGGGATCGGGTGCTCGTCGATGACGGGCGCATCGAGCTTGCGGTTCGCGCGGTCAGCGATGGGCGGGCCGAGGCTTCTGTCGTCCGCGGCGGTCTGCTCGGAGAGCGCAAGGGCGTCAGCGTCCCCGGCCGTCCCCTTCCGCTTCCCGCGCTGACCGAAAAAGACCTGGAGGACCTGAAGCTCGCGATGGAGCTCGAGGTCGACTACCTCGCGCTGTCCTTCGTCCGGAAGGCGGAGGACATCCTGATCTGCCAGCAGCTCATCACGGGTCACCACCGCACCGTCCCCGTGATCGCCAAGCTGGAGAAGCTCGAGGCGATCAAAAACCTAGACAAGATCCTCGAGGTGGCGGACGCGGTGATGGTCGCGCGCGGCGACCTTGGCGTGGAGCTCAAGCTCGGCGACCTGCCCGCGGTGCAGAAGGACGTGATCGACCGGGCCAACCGCGCCGGCGTGCCGGTCATCACCGCGACGGAGATGCTCGAATCGATGGTCACGTCCAACCGGCCGACCAGGGCGGAGGCGTCCGACGTCGCGAACGCGATCTGGGACGGAACCGACGCGGTCATGCTCTCTCAGGAGACCTCGGTCGGCGCCCACCCGGTGGAGGCGGTCCGCGCGATGGCCAGAATCTGCCTCGCCGCCCAGAAGCACCCCGCCTTCGAGCGCGCCCGCCAGATCTGGCGCGAGCCGGGTCAGGTCGGGAGCGCGATCGCCCACGCCGCCGCGGCCACGGCCACCGAGCTCCACGCCCGCGTGATCATCGCCTTCACGGAATCGGGGACGACGGCCCTCCGGTGCAGCAAGGCGCGGCCGCCGATGCCGATCATCGCCGCGAGCCCGCACATGGAGGTGCTGCGGCGAACGGCGCTGTACTCGGGGGTCATGCCGCTCCAGGTGAGCCCCGGCAGCGACACCGACCAGATGGTCGCGAACGCCACCCACGCGGCCCTCGAGGCGGGCATGGTCAAGCCCGGCGACCGGGTCGTGATCGTGGCCGGAGTGCCGGTGGGCCGTCCCGGCCAGACGAACCTGCTTAAAGTCGAGACGGTTTGAACCCGCGCGCCTGAAAATTACCGGCGTGGCGCCCGCCTCACACGGGCTGCTGGGGAGGATCCAGCAGGCCAACGACAACGCGTCGCACCGGTTCGGCCCGCACACGGCGGAAGTCGAGGCGTTCATCCTCGCCGTGGCGACCCTGACCCCCTGGCAGTGGCGGCAGGTGCTGGCCACTCAACGGCTGGTGGTTTCGGTCAACCGCGAGCGCTCGGGTGGGCCCGCCGACTCCGCACGGTCGATCCAGGCCGCCATCCGGAGCACCGACACCAGGATCTCGGAGCCGATCGCGCGAGCGGGGGAGGTGCTGTTCGACGCCCTGGCCCGCAAAGGCGAGGAGAAGCAGGTCGCCGCCTGGCAGGCGATGACCGCGCTCGTCATGCGATCCCAGATGCCCGCCCTCAAGTTCGCCATGCACTACGCGCCGTTTGCGTTGCTGATCCCTCCGTCCGGCTCGGACGTGCTCGACCCGCGCACCCGCCGCTTCCTCGCCCGGCTCGAGCAGCTGGCTCCCGAGCAGCTCGACCTCCTGGCCAAGCGCTGGCGCATCCAACCGGCGGCCTCGCACGCGCTGCTGCAGGCGGTCACCAAGAACCGGGAGGTGAAGAGCGAGGAGGCGGTCGCCGTCGCCGCCGTCACCACCATTCCCGCCCAGCTCACCGGGGACGCCGGTTGGGCCGCGGTGCGGACCGCGGTGCATGGCGGGCGAGTCCTGGGCGCATTTGGTGAGCTGACGTCGGAGGAGATCACCGAGCTGTGGGCGCCGCTCGAGGCGGCGATCCCGCTGGCCTCGCTGGAAGAGGTCGAGGAGGTGCCGGCTGCCGAGCGGGTGAAGGCAGCGGTGGACAGCGCGATCAAGACGATCACCCGGCCTCCGCGAAGCCGCGCCACCACGCCCCCGGCTGTGAAGGCCTCGGCCCCTTACGGACCGAACAGCAACGAGGTCGCGGCTTTCATCAAGGGCGTGACCGAGCTGAGCCCGATCCAGTGGCTAAGGGTGCTCGACCGGCGCAAGCTGGTGGCGAGCGTCACGCGCGAAGGAAGCGCGGAGCCGGCGGGGGTCGTGCGCTCGATCCTCGCGGTGATCGACGGGACCCGCGACCTGGACACGTTTTCCCGGTGCCGCGCGTTCGCGGCTGTGGAGCGCGCGGGCTACGCGATCGAGTCGCACGGACAGCTCAGCATCGACCAGGTGCGCCAGATCTTTGCGCCGCTCGAGCCCTCGATCCGGTTCGACGAGCTCAACGGCAGCGGTTTTGCGCACAAGGTCGCCGCGCTCGACAAGGGGGATTGGGCGCGCATCGCGGCCGCGGCGCCGGAGGCCAACGAGGAGGCGGTCGCGCCGCTGGTCAGCGCAGGCACCGCGCTCATCGATTTCTTCGGCGGGCGGACGGACGACGAGGCCGTGGCCACGTGGCATGCGGTCTCCGCGCTCGTGCACCGGCACCACATGACCCCGATCAAGTTCGCGGCTTCGTATGCACCCTTTGGGTCGGCGATCCCGGTAACCAACCCGCGCTCGCTCGGCGCGTGGGTGTCGCGCTACGTCACCGCGGTCGGGCGGCTCGGCGCGACGCAGTGCGCGGTGCTGGCGCGCCCTTGGCAGGTCGAGGACGAGCTGTCCAGCGTGCTGGCGCGCGTGATCGCCGACGGCGCCGCGCGGTCGGGCGAGGAGGCGGCGGCGCTGGCCGCGGTCGTGACCGTGCCGATGCGGCTGGCGGGAAGCGGCGGATGGGCGGCCGTGAAGACCGCGGCCTTCGGCGGGAAGGTGATCGCCGCGCGGTCGCGCTTGACGGCCGAGCAATTGGAGGCGCTGTGGGCGCCGATCCAGGGCGCGATCCCGCTCGTCTCGCTCAACGCGCCGGCCAGAATTCGACGCTAGGGCCAGTGGGAAGATCCGCCGACTGTGTGCCGGCGCGCCTTCCACTATCGTTTTTTGACGTGGCGAACGCTCGGAAGAACGGCAGGCTTCCCAAGTTCGAACGGGTGATGGTCGTGTCGGCGCACCCCGACGACCCCGACTTCGGCGCCGGCGGCTCGGTGGCCCGCCTGGCCGACGGCGGCGCCGCCGTGACTTACGTCATCGTCACCGACGGCAGGCAGGGCGGGGAGGATCCGGCGCAGAAGGACTCCGAGCTCGTGGCCATCCGGCAGCGCGAGCAGCGCGCCGCCGCGAAGGTGTTGGGCGTGAAGAAGATCGAGTTCCTCGGCTACAAGGACGGCCACCTGTCGCCCGACCTCAAGCTGCGGCGCGACATCGTGAGGATGATCCGCAAGCACAAGCCGGAGCTGGTCATCACGCACATCCCCGGCCGCGTGCTCGACGCACCCATGGGCGGGTCGCACCCCGACCACCTCGCGGTGGGCGAGGCGACGATGGCCGCGGTCTATCCGGACTCGCGCAACCCGCGCGCGTTTCGCTCACTGCTGAAGGAGGGCTTCGAGCCCCACGAGGTCAAAGAGGTCTGGATCCCGTTCTGGACCCTGGGCGATTACTACGTCGACGTGACCGAGACGCTGGACCGGAAGATCGATGCGCTGAAGAAGCACAAGAGCCAGGTGTCGAAGCCGGGGCGCACGTGGGACTTCGAGAAGTTCATGCGCAAGCGCCACCGCGACATCGGCAAGAAGGCCGGCTACCAGTACGCGGAGTCGTTCAAGAGGATCACGGTCTAGACCAGTCGTCGCCGAGCGCCGACCAGATCGCCTCGGCCCAGGCGGCGTACTGTGCGTCGCCGGGATGGAGCTGATCGGAGGCGATCCAGCCCTTCGTCCCGATACCTGACCTGCTCGCCTCGCCGATGTCGATCCATATGAACCTTCTTCTGTTCGCCTCTTCTTGGGCGACCTCGTTGAAGACTTTGGTGAGCCGCTCGACGCGGTCCGGGCCGCCGAAGCCGGCGGCCGCGGGGACGTAGGACCAGGTCGGGATCGAGATCGCCGCGACGCGGGCCTTGGGGAGTGCGGCGACCGCGTCGTAGATCCGCGCCAGCGACTCGCGGTAGTGGGTCGGCGTGCGGCCCTGGACCAGGTCGTTCACGCCGATCAGGATCGAGAGGAGGTCGGGGTTGATGCGGTCGAGGTAGGGGAGCTCGTCGCGGATCAGGTCGAGGGTCGTGTAGCCGTTGACCGCGGGGTTGGTCAGCTCGGCGTGCAGGCGCGAGGCGATGATCGCGGGCCAGCTGTGCGATTCGTTGGAAGCGCCTGTACCTATCGTGTAGGAATCGCCCAGGGCGAGGTACTTCAGCGCTCGATGTCCGCCAGGGCGCTCCACACTTCGACCTTTGTTTTGATTCGGCGGATCACTTCGGCGGTGAAGTCGGTGGTGGTGGCCTGTCCCCCTAGATCCGCTGTGCGCACCCCGTCCGAGACCGCTTCCAGCGCCGCCTCGTAGATGGCGCGCGAGGCGCGGCGCGCGCCATCGTCCTTCATGTAGCCGAGCAGGGAAGCGACGGCCATGATCATCGCCATCGGGTTGGCCACGTTCTTGCCCTGGAGGGCGGGGGCTGTGCCGTGCGGCGCCTCGGTCATTGCGACCTTCACGGCCCCGGTCTCGTCGAAGGCGAGCAGGACGGATTCCGCGCCTGCGATAGTGCCGAACATCTGCATGACGAGGTCGGACAGCGTGTCGCCGTCGCGGTTCAGCGCCGGGATGACGAGCGCCTCCCCGGTGGTGGCGAGGAGCAGCGCGTACGTCGCGTCGATGAGCTGCGGCTCGTACCGGACCCCGGGGTGGCGCTTCGCCGCCGCGTCGAGCTCCTCCTTGAACATGCCCTCGTAGACGGGGCTCACCGTGAACTTCGGGCCGCCGAACACCTTGGCTTCGATTCGCTTGGCGTGGGTGAAGGCGTACTCGGCGACGATCCGGCACGTCCTTCGGCTGATCTTCTCCGTGCGGTAGGCCCACTCGTCCAGGCCGTGTCCCTCGCGCCACTCCCGCGCTCCGTACGCATCGTCGACCGCCATCCGGATCACCGAGATCGGGGCGTGGACGCCGGCCAGGGGCCGGACGCCCGGGATGCGCCGTCCGGTTCGGACGATGACGCGGCCGTCGATCTGCTTGCGCAGGATCGCGTTCGGGCTGCCGACGTCGTGGGCGCCCTCCGGCGTGATGGTCGCTGCCTTCAGCCCGAAGCCGAGCTCGCGGAGGGCCTCCGCGGCGTCGGTGACGACCTGGTTGCGGGTCCGGCGCCTCTCCTCCAGCGACAAGTCGAAGTCGCGCGTCTCGATCTTGAAGCCGATCACGCCCGGGTCGAAAATGCGGAGCGCCTCCTTCAGGAGCTCCTCTCCGGTCTGGTCGCCATGCAGCACGGCGATCGTGGCTGTCACGGGGATGATTCTGAGGTGTCTGCTACTATTGACAAGGCCTAGGGAACCTAGGCTTTTTTCTTTCCCCCCGCCAAAGAGACAACCATGGAAGAGATCATCACACTCGCCTGCACCGTCTGCAAAAGGCGGAACTACACCACTGTGAAGAACAAGAAGAACGATCCTGACCGGATCGAGCTAAGCAAGTACTGCAAGTGGGACCACAAGCACACACTCCACAGGGAGACCAAGTGACATGGCAGTAACAGCCCGAAAGCGAGAGGAACCGGCCGCCCGAACCGGTGTCTTCCAGTTCCTGCGCGACGTCTACGACGAGCTGCGCAAGGTCGTCTGGCCGACCGGCGGCGAGCTCTACCGATACACGCTCGTGGTGATCTTCACCGTGGCGATCCTCGGCCTCTTCATCGGCGGCACCGACTACCTGCTCGGCGAGGCCGCCAAGCGCACGATCTACAACAACGGAGTCCACTAGCCGTGGCGGTCGAGAGGACTCACCCCACGCCTGACGAGGAAGCGCAGTGGTACGTCGTCCACGCGTACTCGGGGCATGAGGAGAAGGTCAAGAAGAACCTCGAGAAGAGGATCGAGTCGATGGACATGCAGGACAAGATCCTGCAGGTGCTCGTCCCGATGGAGGACGAGATCGAGATCAAGGACGGCAAGCGCCGCCACGTCCAGAAGCGAATCTTCCCGGGCTACATCCTCGTGAAGATGAAGATGTCGAACGAGTCCTGGTTCGTGGTCCGCAACACGCCAGGCGTGACGAGCTTCGTCGGTTCTGCGAACAGCCCCGTGCCCCTTCAGGAGAAGGAGGTGCGGGCGATCCAGAAGCAGATGAAGCAGGAGGCGCCCAAGATCCGCGTCGAGTTCGCCGTGGGCGAGTCGGTGCGGGTGGTCGACGGGCCGTTCACCGACTTCCACGGCAAGGTCGACGAGATCAACCCCGAGAAGGGCAAGCTCAAGGTGCTGGTCAACATGTTCGGGCGCGAGACCCCAGTAGAGCTCGACCTCCTGCAGGTCGAGAAGGTTCGATAGGAGCACATATAGAGGTATGGGCAAGAAGAAGGTCCGTGCAGTGCTCAAGCTCGAGCTTCCGGCCGGCAAGGCGACGCCTGCGCCGCCGGTCGGCACAGCGCTGGGCCCGCACGGCATCAACATCATGGAGTTCACCAAGGCCTACAACGAGCGCACCGCTCAGCAGGCCGGTGACGTCGTGCCGGCGCTGATCACGATCTTCGAGGACCGCAGCTTCACGTTCGTCCTCAAGACACCTCCCGCGGTCCAATTGCTAAAGCGCGCGGCGGGCGTCGAGAAGGGCTCGGCCAAGCCGAACCGCGAGAAGATCGGGCGCGTCACGCGCCAGCAGCTGCGCTCGATCGTCGAGGTGAAGCGAAAGGATCTCAACGCTTACGACCCCGAGGCCGCGATGAAGATGGTCGAGGGCACCGCGCGCTCAATGGGCCTCGAGGTGTTGGAGTAGCTGACTTATGCCGAAGAAGAGAGGGAAGAAGTACATCGAGGCGGCCAAGAAGGTCGAGGCCGCGATCGCGAGCAACGGCAACGGAGGGCTCGAGCCCGAGGTCGCCTGTCAGATGGTCCGCGAGACGTCGATCTCGAAGTTCGACGCCACGGTCGAGGCGCACATCCGGCTCGGTGTCGACCCGCGCCACGCGGAGCAGATGGTGCGCGGCTCGGTCGTGCTGCCGAACGGCACTGGCAAGAAGGTCCGCGTCGCGGTCTTCGCGGTGGGCGAGAAGGCGCGCGAGGCGCAAGAGGCCGGGGCTGACGTGGTCGGCGGGGACGACCTGGTGAAGCGAGTTTCGGAAGGATGGACCGATTTCGACGCGGCGATCGCGACGCCGGACCTGATGGCGAAGGTTGGTCCGCTTGGTAAGGTCCTGGGCCCGCGCGGCCTGATGCCGAACCCGAAGTCGGGCACGGTGACGAACGACGTCGGACGCGCCGTGCGCGAGGCCAAGGGCGGCAAGGTCGAGTTCCGGACGGACAAGTTCGGGATCGTGCACGTGCCGATCGGCAAGGTCTCCTTTGACCAGAAGCAGCTCCACCAGAACCTGACGACCCTCGTCGACGCGTTGATCCGCAACAAGCCCGCCACCTCGAAGGGGCAGTACCTGCGCAGCTTCTACCTCGTTTCGACGCAGGGCCCATCCGTCCCGGTGGACGTCAAGGAAGCAGCCAAGCTCTCCCTCGCCGGCTAGGCCTCGTCGTGACGAGGTCCGAGTTCTGGCAGATCGTCTGCGCCCTTCATCGCGATCGGATCCGCGCTGGGAGCCACGCTGAGGCTCGTGCGCACGCGGCGGTGGCACATCGTGGTCCTGCTCGCGCAGATCCTGCTGGTTCCCGAGGCGGCGCTGGTCGTCGCCGTGCTGAATCCCGGCCCCGTTCCGGACGCGAACATGCTCCTCATCGTGGTCGCGGTGACTGGAGGGGCCGCCTTTCTGGCGATGGGGTGGAGCCTGTACCAGCGCCGCCAGATGAGGCGGCCGTCAGTGCCGCTCGCGGTAGTGAACAGGCAGCACCTTGCTGCCGTGGTTTCGCGGCTCCTTGTCGTCCTGATGATCAGCGGCTTCCCGTTCACTTTCGCGCCTGGGTTCGCGGTCGCCAACCTGCTCCTGAATGCGGCGTGGCTCGCGCTGTGGATTCCGCGCCGATGGCGCCACGTCGATTTCGAGGTGATCGAGGACATAGATGCGCCTGTGCAGGCTGTTTTCGCGGCCATGATCGACACGACCCGGTGGAACGGCGTGCAGGATGGCTGGGTCGTCGTCGAGCCGCCGGGGATTCTTAAGGTCGGCAGCCGGATCGTGCGCCGGCAGGAGCTGCTGCCGCTTGTCGCCGATCCCAAGATGGCCGGATATATCGAATCGCAGTCTGTCGTCAGGTCCGTGGAGCCCGACCGGGGCTACACGGTTGAGCTGATGGGCCACCCCGAGAACACCGCCGGTTTCGACCTGGTGGCTGCGGCAGGCGGGACGCGACTGCGGTCGTGGTCGAGTGGAATGCTGACGCTGCGGGAGGCTGCCGCGGGACTGTTCTTCGAGCTCCCCAAGGTGATTGCGATTCGAAAGGCAGAGATGAGTAAGTCGGTAGAGCGACTCAAGCAATCTGTCGCGGCCGCGCCCACCCAGTAACCTGTCCGGCCATGTACGGGCCGGTCATCCAGGGCGACCTCGTCCGTCTGCGGCCGCCGACCCCCGACGACGCAGCCGGCATGATCACGTGGTTCGAGGACCTCGAGGTGACCCGCTTCATCAAGCTCGGCCACCCGCCGTCAGTGGACGCGGAGAAGGAGTTCCTCGACAGGATGGCGCGCGATCCGGATTCGGTCTTCTGGGCGGTCGAGCACGAGGGCCGGCTGGTCGGCGGGACGAGCATCGTGCGGATCGACTGGAAGCACGGCTTCGGCACGACCGGGACGGTGATCGGCGACAAGACGGCGTGGGGGAAGGGGCTGGCGCGGGAGCTGATGCAGCTCCGTGCGGACTACGCGTTCACGCAGCTGCCCTTGCGCAAGCTGAAGTCGGGCTACATGGAGGGCAATGTCGCCAGCGCGAAGGCGCAGAAGGCGGCAGGTTATCGCGAGGTGGGTCGGTGGCACGGAGACAGATTCATCGACGGCAAGTGGACGGACCACGTCCTGACCGAGCTGCTGCGCGAGGACTGGGAGAAGTCCAAGTCCGTATAATTCGCGGTCTGCCCTAGACCGTAGGTGCGGCGCCACAGGCTCCGCTTAATTTCCTACCGAGGCAAACCGTAAGTGAAGGACGCTTGGATCCTTCCTGCCTCGGACATGGTCTGGCAGGGAGGATTTTTTATTTGCCGAAGGCACGCAAGGAGCAGAAGGCCGAGCAGGTCGAGCTCCTGACGGAAAAACTCAAGAGGGCGAAGGTCGCGATCCTGACGGACTACCGCGGCCTGACGGTCAGCCAGATCCAGGAGCTGCGCGGCAAGCTGCGCGGCGGCGACGTCGAGTATCGCGTGATCAAGAACACGCTCGCCCGGCGCGCGGCCGAGGCGGTCGGCGTCCCGGCTCTGGAGTCGGAGCTGAAGGGACCGGTCGCGATCGCGTTCGGTTACGGCGACCTCAGCGCCCCGGCCAAGCTCATCAACGACTTCGTCCGGACGACGCGCCTGAAGCTCGACATCACGGGCGGTCTCGTCGAGGGCCGCGTCTTCTCGCCGGACCAGGTCAAGCAGCTGGCCGACCTACCGTCGCGCGAGGTCCTTCTCGCCCAATTGTTGGGCACGCTTCAATCCCCGGTCGGTCAATTGGTCGCGATCATGCAAACCCCGCATCAGCAGCTCCTCGGAGTGCTGAACGCGTACAAGAACAAACTCAGCCCCATGAACTCAGAGCCTGCGGCGTGAGTTCGCGGGGACCCCGCAATAAAAAGGAGGCAGCGTAAATGGCGGCGACAAAGATCACCCCGAAGGAATTCGTCGAGGCGCTCAAGGACTGGAGCATCCTCGACGTCGTCGAGGCCGTGAAGGCCATCGAGGACGAGTTCGGCATCAAGGCGGCGGCCCCTGTGGCCGTGGCGGCGGTGGCCGGGCCCGCGGCGGGAGCCGCCGCTGAGCCGGAAGAGGAGCAGACCGAGTTCACGGTCACCCTGACCGCGGTCGGGGACAGCAAGATCAACGTGATCAAGGCGGTCCGCGAGCTCACGCAACTCGGCCTGAAGGAGGCGAAGGACCTCGTCGACGCGGCGCCGAAGCCCGTGCTCGAGAACGTTGCGAAGGCCGACGCCGAGAAGGCGGTTGCCCGGCTGAAAGAGGCCGGGGCGACCGCGGAGATGAAGTAGGAGGGGATTCCTTAGGGGAAGCCCCCATCCGACCGGTCGGCTTCGCGGCCGGGTCACCTTCCCCGGCGAGCGCGGAAGGTGAAGTCCGGCGGGCTGGTGCTCGGCCCGCCGGCTGCTTCGGCTCCGGCGGTGCGGCGATTTCCGGGATTGTCCGTGTTGCTGAGGCCCGTGGTTTGAGGCGCACTCGCTCTTTGTAGTGATCGAAGGTGATCGACTTCCCGCGGACCAGCGTGTAGGTCACGCGGCGGTGGTCGAGGCTCACCTTGATCAGCCGGCCCAGGAAGGTGATCCGGAAGGTGAGCTTGCGGATCGCCGGCGGCAGGCGCGGGCTGAAGGCAAGCGAGTCACCGTGGTGGCGCATGCATCCGAACCCGTGGACGGCCGCGAGCCAGGCGCCGGCGGCCGAGCCCATGTGCACCCCGTCCCGGACGTTGTGCTCCAGGTCGTCCAGGTCCATCAGTGCGGCTTCTCCCAGGTAGTCGTGGGCGAGCCGCAGGTGCCCGACCTCCGCGGCGATCACCGCCTGCGTGCAGGACGACAGCGATGAGTCGCGCACGGTGAGCTCCTCGTAGTAGGCGAAGTTTCGAGCCTTCTCGTCGTCGGTGAAGGCGTCGCCGCGCAGGTGCATGGCGAGGACCAGGTCCGACTGCTTGATCACCTGCTTGCGGTAGAGGTCGAAGTAGGGGAAGTGCATGAACAGCGGGTACTGGTCTTGCTTCGTGCTCGCGAAGTCCCAGCGTTCGTGGTCGGTGAACTGGCTCGCCTGCTTGTGCACCCGCAGGTCGGGGTCCCAGGGGATGTAGACGGCGGCGGCGGCCTTGCGCCATGCCTTGACCTCCGCCTGGCTCACCTTCAAGCGCTTCGCCACGGCCTTGTGACGCGTCACAGCGTCCGCGGCCGCGTTGAGGTTTCGCTGCGCCATCAGGTTTGTGTAGAGGTTGTTGTCCATCAGGGCGCTGTACTCGTCGGGGCCGGTCACGCCGTCGATGCGAAACTCGCCCCCGCGGTCGTGATGTCCTAGCGAGGCCCACAGGCGCGCCGTCTCCACGAGCAGCTCGACCCCCGCGCTTCGCTCGAAGCGCGTGTCACCGGTGGCGCTGACGTATCGGAGGACGGCGTCGGCGATGTCCGCGTTGACATGGAATGCCGCGGTCGAGGCGGGCCAGTAGCCGGAACACTCCTCGCCGTGAATCGTCCGCCAGGGAAACGCCGCGCCCTTTAAGCCGAGGTCGCCGGCGCGCTTGCGGGCGAGGTCGAGGATCGAGTGCCGCCAGAGCAGCGCGTCGGCCGCGGCCTCCGGCGCGGTGTATGTGAGGACGGGGAGGACGAACGTCTCCGTGTCCCAGAAGGTCTGGCCGTCGTAGCCCGGTCCCGTGAGGCCTTTGGCGGGAATCGCGCGCTGCTCCGCGCGGGCCGCGCTCTGCAGGACGTGGAACATCGCGAAGCGGATGCCCTGCTGGACCTCGTCATCGCCATCGAGCTCCACATCGGCCCGCGACCAGAACCCGTCCAGGTATCGGCGCTGCGAGCCGGCCAGACCGTCCCATCCGTGTTCGCGCGCCGTCGCTAGCGCGCCCTCCACCTGCGCGCGCAGCGCCGGCACTGAGCGGAGGCTGGACCAGCCATGGGCGACGAACTTGACCAGCGTGAGCTTGCGGCCGGGCTCGAGCCTGGCGGTCACCGTGAAGCGCGCGTTGTCGGGCTCGACCTCGATCTTCTTTTCGACGCCGCGCGGTCCCTTGACTACGTGCTGCATGGCCGCGGCAACGCGCAGCATGCTGCGCTGCGTGGAGTGGATGAGGACGGCTGTGTTCTCCCGGCACTCCGAGAACTCCGGTGCAAGAACGTTTTCCAGCCTGCCCGCCTCACGCGGATCGGTTGCCTTCGTGCTCGTGCTCGGCTCTGGCTCGTTGGCGACGAGCTCGGACTGGAGCACCACGTCGACCGGGTCGCCGACCGCCTCGACCTCGTAGCGGATCGCGGCCAGGGCGCGGTGGACGAGCGAAACCAACCGCGTCGAGGTAACTCGCACTGTGCGATGCGCGGGCGATTCCCACTCGGCGGTTCGGGTCAAGGTGCCGGCCTTCAGGTCGAGCAGCCGCTCGTGCGAGATGAGCCGGCCGTAGCGCACGTCGAAGGGCTCGTCGTCGACGAGCAGGCGGATGATCTTGCCGTTCGTCACGTTGATCAGCTTCTGCCCGGCCTCGGGGTAGCCGTACGCGGTCTCGGCATAGGGCTGGGGGATCTCCTCGTAGACCGCGTTGAGATACGCGCCGGGGATGTCGTGCGGCTCGCCCTCGTCGAGGTTGGCCCGCCAGCCGATGTGGCCGTTGGACAGCGCGAAGATCGACTCGGACTGGCCGAGCACCTCGAGGTCGAGGCTGGTTTCGCGGACGTTCCAGGGCTCGACCGTGAACGAGGCGTTGTGCATCTGATGATGCTGCGCCTTTACGCGGTCGTCGCGATCAGGTCGGCGAGGTCCTCGACGACGATGTCGGCGCCGTGCTTGCGGAGGGCTTCCGCCTGGTTGGCGCGGTCGACACCGACCACTAGGCCGAACCCGCCGGCGCGGCCGGCTTCGACGCCTGCCAGCGCGTCCTTGTACACGGCGGCATCGCTCGCCTTGGTGTTGAGCATGCGCGCGGCCCGGAGGTAGGTGTCGGGGGCGGGCTTGCCTTTGAGGTTCTCCTGTTCGGCGATGATGCCGTCCATCTGGGCGTCGAAGAGGCCCTCGAGGTGGGCGGCGTGGAGGACCTCCGTGGTGTGCTTGCTCGAGGAGACGACCGCCAGCTCGAGGCCCGCGGCGCGCGCGTGCTCGATGTAGCGGATCGAGCCCTCGTAGGTCTGGACGCCTTCCTTGTGGATCGTTTCGAGGAAGAGGCGGTCCTTCTGTTCGGCGATCTGCTCGACGGTCCGGTCGTCGGCTGGGATGTGGCGGGCCGCGAGGAAGTCGCGCACCCCGGTCTCGCGCGGTTTGCCGTCGACGTACAGGTCGTAGTCCTTGACCGGGTCGAAAAGCTCGTGGCTCTTGTGCGCAACGAGGAACGTGTCGAAGACCTGCTTCCAGGCTTTCGCGTGGACCGCCGCCGTCTTGGTGATCACGCCGTCCAGGTCGAACAGGCAGGCCGCGATGGTGGGGGGGCAGGCCTAGCGCCGTTCGGCTGGGCACGGTGGAATTGTTGGTGGGGGTCATCACCTAATACAACGTTTGGGTGAACTTGGTCGCCTCCGCCGTGGCTAGACCTGAGGATGTCGAGGTCATGACCTGCCTAACCCTCAAATAGGGGGAGCTCCCACCCGGCGTTAACGCGCCGACCTCCCCGGCGAGCGGGGAGGTGAAGCTTCGGCGACCTGCTCCAAGACCAAGTCCAGCCCTCGTTCCAATTCCTCTTCGGTCACGCACCAGTGGGGGGAGAGGCGGACTCGGCCTGGGCGCGAGTCGACGATCACTCCTTGCGCGCGCAGGCGGGATTCGACCTCCTCGGGGTGCTCCGACTCCAGCGTGACGATCCCGCAGCGCCGGGAGCGTTCGCGGGGGGTGAACGTCTTCAACCCGGCTTCGTCGCAGCGGTCCAGGATTCGGTCGGTCAGGTCGCGCAGCCTCTCCTGGATGGCGGCGACGCCCACCTCGAGGATCAGCTCCAGGCCCGCCAGCCCCGCGTAGTGGCTCGCCATCGCCCACGTCCCCGCCTCCAGGCGGCGGGCGTCGTCGCTGAAAGTGAGCTCCTGGAGCGTGAAGGAGAAGGGGTCGCGGGTCGCGAACCAGCCCGTGCCCTCCGGGCGCACGCGGGGTAGCAGATCGGGCCGGACGTACAGGAAGGCGTTGCCCGGGCCGCCGCTGAGCCACTTCAGGCAGCCGCCGACAAAGGCGTCGCAGTCCATCGCCCGCACGTCGATGGGGACGCAGCCGCACGTCTGGTAGCCGTCGATGAGGCACAGCGCGCCCTTGGCGTGGGCGGCGTCGGCGATCTTCCTTACGTCTTGTAGGTAGCCGGTCGTATAGAAGAGGTGGGTCGTCGCGACCAACGCGGTCCGGGAGTCGATCCGCTGCGCGAACGCCTCCGGGGGGATGGTCATGCCGTCGCGCGAGGGGACGAACTCCACCTCGAACTGGGGGCGGCTCAGCCACTGGTGGCCGATGGTCGGGAAGTCGAGCTCGCCGATCAGGACCTTGTTCCGGCCCTCGGGCAGGGGCAGGCCGCTCGCCAGCGTGGTGAGGGCCACTGAAACGGAGGGGGCGATGGCGGTCGAGCTGGCCGGAGCGTTGAGCAGCTCGCCTACCTTGCCCCGGAAGCGCTCCAGGAGCGGGAGCCACGTCGAATACCAGACGGGCGTGCCCTGCTCGTCCCAGTCCTGGGCGTACTTGGCCAGCGCCGCCCGGCCCCGGCGCGGAAGCGGGCCGAGGGAGCAGGCGTTGAGGTAGATGTAGCGGTCCAGCAGGGGAAATTCGGCCCTCAGCGCACCCCAATCAGGCATCTCCACAAGGCTATCCCGCCCGGCCCCGGGGGGTGGTATAGTGCCGGGAAACCTCGGCGAGGACCCCGGTTGGCCTCGTCTTAATGAAACGTTCCCACAGGGGGCGCTTTTCTCGTATACTGGCCGTTCGTGCACGTCCCGGCCGCTCACCCTGCCCTTTAACTGAGCGCGCCCTTTTTCCTGGAAGGAGTAACGAATTGATCTCAGAGATGAGAGCCCCCGCACGTCTCAGCTATGGCCACATCCCGAACCTCGTCGAGCTGAAGGACCTCATCGCCACACAGCTCGAATCGTTCAAGTGGTTCAAGACGGAGGGCTTGCGAGAGCTGTTTGACGAGATCAACCCGATCACCGACTACACGGGCAAGAACTTCGAGCTGAAGTTCCTCGACTACGAGTTCGGCCAGCCCAAGTTCTCGGTCGAGGAGTGCCGCAACCGCGACATGACCTACGCGGCGCCGCTCCGGATCCGGACCCGCCTGACCATCAAGGAGACGGGGGAGATCAAGGAGTCCGAGGTCTACATGGGCGACTTCGCGATGATGACCGACGAGGGGACGTTCATCGTCAACGGCACCGAGCGAGTCGTCGTCTCGCAATTGGTGCGCTCGCCCGGCGTGTACTTCACCGCGGCCGAGGACCCGAACACCGGCCGCAAGCTCTTCGGCGCCAAGCTCATCCCGAACCGCGGCGCGTGGCTCGAGATCGAGACCTCGGCGAAGGACCTGCTGACGGTCAAGATCGACCGCAAGCGCAAGGTCCCCGTGACCGTGCTGCTCAAGGCGCTCGAGCTGCCGCAGCTCAAGGGCACCGAGAACGACCGCGAGGCGCAGAAGCGCGCCCTCCACGAGCTGTTCGGCGACGTCGACAACAACCCCGAGCACCGCTACATGGAGTCGACCGCGGACAAGGACACCACGAGCAAGACCGAAGACGCTCTCCTCGAGCTGTACCGCCGCGTCCGCCCGGGCGACCCGCCGTCGGTGGACAACGCGCGCAACCTCCTGCAGTCGCTGTTCTTCAACCCGCGCCGCTTCGACCTCGGCCGCGTCGGCCGCTACAAGGTCGACAAGCGCCTCGGCCGCGACGAGGAGGACATCCTCGAGCGCGTCCGCCAGCGCGAGCTCCGGATCCTGGAGAAGGGTGACTTCATCGCGTTCATCCGCAAGCTGATCGAGCTCAACAACGCGCCGCGCGAGAAGCAGATCCCGGACGACATCGACCACCTCGGCAACCGCCGGGTCCGCGCCGTGGGCGAGCTCCTGCAGAACCAGTTCCGCATGGGCCTCATCCGCATGGAGCGGATCATCAAGGAGCGCATGACGATCAGTGACCCGCACACGGTCACGTCGGCGTCGCTGATCAACGCCCGTCCCGTCGTCGCCGCGATCAAGGAATTCTTCGGGTCGAGCCAGCTGTCGCAGTTCATGGACCAGCACAACCCGCTGTCCGAGCTGACGCACAAGCGGCGCCTCTCCGCGCTCGGTCCCGGTGGACTGTCGCGCGAGCGCGCCGGGTTCGACGTCCGCGACGTGCACCACAGCCACTACGGGCGCATCTGCCCGATCGAGACGCCGGAAGGTCCGAACATCGGCCTGATCGGCAACCTCGCCACGTACGCCAAGGTCAACGAGTTCGGGTTCATCGAGACCCCGTTCCGGCGCGTGTACAACCGCGTGTCGCTGAACGAGGATGTCGCGCCGAAGCTCGAGGGCAGGACGCTACGCCGCGCCGCGGTCGACCCGAAGGGCACCGAGGTGCTGCCGGCGCACGAGGTCCTCGACGCCAAGGCGGTGCAGAAGCTGCTGAAGGCGAAGGTCGCCTCGATCGACATCGTGCCGTGGATCTCCACCGAGGTCGAATACCTGTCCGCCGACGAGGAGGACATGTTCGGCATCGCGCAGGCGAACGCGGCGCTCACGCCGGAGAGCACATTTGTAGACGCGCGCGTGCCCGCTCGGGCCCGCGGCGACTTCAAGATCGAAGAGATCCAGAACATCCAGTACATGGACGTGTCGCCGAAGCAGATCGTCTCGGTGGCGACCGCCATGATCCCGTTCCTCGAGCACGACGACGCCGGCCGCGCCCTGATGGGCGCCAACATGCAGCGCCAGGCCGTGCCCCTGCTCGTCACCGACGCGCCGCTGGTCGGCACCGGGGTCGAGTACTACGCGGCGAAGGACTCGGGCGAGATGATCGTCGCGGACGTCGCGGGGACGGTCGTCGACATCGCGCATCCCAAAGAGCTGAAGACGGTGCACGCGACGCCGGTGTTCGAGATCGTGGTCAAGCCGGACGGCGGCGGACCCGACAGGCACTACCCGCTGCAGAAGTTCGCGCGGTCCAACCAGGGCACGTGCCTGAACCACCGCGCGGTGGTCAAGCCCGGGCAGCACGTCGAGAAGGGCGACATCCTGGCCGACGGCCCGGCGATCGACAACGGCGAGATGGCGCTCGGGCGCAACGTGCTCGTCGCCTTCATGCCCTGGGAGGGCTACAACTTCGAGGACGCGATCCTTCTCTCGGAGCGCGTCGTCAAGGAGGACATGTACACCTCGATCCACATCGAGGAGTACGAGTCCGAGGCCCGCGAGACCAAGCTCGGACCCGAGGAGATCACGCGCGATATCCCCAACGTGGCGGACGACGCGCTGCGCAACCTGGACGAGCGCGGCATCGTCTACATCGGCGCGGAGGTCCAGCAGGGCGACATCCTGGTGGGCAAGATCACGCCGAAGGGCGAGACCGAGCTGTCGGCGGAGGAGCGCCTGCTCCGCGCCATCTTCGGTGAGAAGGCGCGCGAGGTGCGCGACTCGAGCCTGCGCGTGCCGCACGGCGAGCGCGGCATCGTGGTCGACGTCAAGGTGTTCTCCCGCGACAACAAGGACGAGCTGGGCCCGGGCATCAACGAGATGGTCCGCGTCTACATCGCCCAGAAGCGAAAGATCTCGGCCGGCGACAAGATGGCCGGCCGCCACGGCAACAAGGGCGTCGTCGCCCGGATCATGCCGATGGAGGACATGCCGTACCTGCCGGACGGGACGCCCGTCGACATCGTGCTCAACCCGCTCGGCGTGCCGAGCCGCATGAACCTCGGCCAGGTGCTGGAGACCCACCTCGGTTGGGTGGCTTCGACCCTTGGCATCAAGATCGCGACCCCGGTCTTCGACGGCGCCCCGATGGCGACGATCGTCAAGGAGCTGGAGAAGGCGGGCCTGCCGGTCGACGGCAAGGTCAGGCTGCGCGACGGCCGCACGGGCGAGGAGTTCGACGAGCCCGTGACCGTCGGTCAGATCTACATGCTCAAGCTGGCCCACCTGGTTGAAGACAAGATCCACGCCCGCTCCACCGGGCCGTACAGCCTGGTCACCCAGCAGCCGCTGGGCGGCAAGGCGCAGTTCGGCGGCCAGCGGTTCGGCGAGATGGAGGTCTGGGCGCTCGAGGCCTACGGGGCCGCGCACGTCCTGCAGGAGATCCTGACCGTCAAGTCGGACGACATCGTGGGCCGGGTCAAGGCCTACGAGGCGATCGTCAAGGGCGACAACACGCTCGAGGCCGGCATCCCGGAGTCGTTCCGCGTGCTGGTCAAGGAGCTGGAGGGCCTTGCGCTCGGGGTGGAGATCCTGAGCGAGGACGAGCGCCAGATTGTTTTGAGTGAGGAAGACATCCCCGAGATCCCGCTGGACCTCGGCATCAGCCTCGAGCGCGAAGAGCTCGGGGAAGACTCCGCCGAATGAGGCGGAATCCGGGATTCAAGAAGACGGAGTCCTCGCGAAATCGAAGATTTCGTGAGGTTCGGCAGAGTAGTTAGGAGAAGAGGGACAACTTGCTGAAGCTTGAGAATTTCGATGCACTAAAGCTCTCGCTGGCTTCGCCCGAGACGATCATGTCGTGGTCGCACGGCGAGGTCACGAAGCCGGAGACCATCAACTACCGGACGCTGCGTCCGGAGCGCGATGGTCTTTTCTGCGAGCGCATCTTCGGCCCCACGCGGGACTGGGAGTGCCACTGCGGAAAGTACAAGCGCTACCGCTACAAGGGAATCATCTGCGACAAGTGCGGCGTCGAGGTGACGCGGTCCAAGGTGCGCCGCGAGCGGATGGGCCACATCAAGCTTGCGTCGCCGGTCAGCCACGTCTGGTACTTCAAGGGCATCCCGAGCCGCATGGGCTTGCTGCTCGACATGTCTCCGCGCAACCTCGAGAAGATCCTCTACTTCGCCAACTACATCGTCACCGACGTCCATGACGAGGTGCGGCAGGACATGCTCGCGGTCCTCAACATGGACAAGGACGACCGCGCGATCCGTCTGCGCGCGGACATCGACGCCAAGGCGCGCGAGCTGCGCCAGGACCACGAGGCCAAGACCAAGAAGCTGAAGGGCGAGGTCGACGCGGAGGTCACGAAGCTAGAGGAAGAGCTGCAGGAATCGGTCGACGAGCTGACCACGCAGGGCAAGAAGGCGACCGAGCACATCAAGGCGGGCATCGGAACGAAGTCGCGCCGCGCGATGACGGTCGGCCTCAACGGCGACGAGGAGACCGTGATCGAGAAGGGCGACCTAATGTCGCGCGAGATGTCGCGCGGCGTGCTCTCCAAGGTGCAGGAGAAGATCGAGAAGCTCGAGGCCAACACCAAGGCCGCGCAGAAGCGCGCCAAGGAAAGGCTCGACGGGGACAAGAAGTCCCTCGAAGCCTCGATCGAGGCGGCGACCAAGACCGAGCGCGAGGCCATCCAGGGCCAGCTCGAGGCGCTGCAGCAGGAGATCGAGGCGACGCGCACCGACCTCGAGGGCCTGCACGCGAAGCAGATCCTGACCGACACCCAGTTCCGCGACTACCAGGAGCGGTTTGGCCGCGCCTTCCGCGCCGGCATCGGCGCCGAGGCGGTCCGCGACCTGCTGTCGCGCATCGACCTGCAGTCCGAGATGTACCGGCTCCGCGAGGAGTCGAAGTCTTCGTCCGGACAGCGCAAGCAGAAGGCGATCAAGCGCCTCAAGGTCGTGGAGGACTTCCGCAAGTCGAACGCCAGCCCGACGTGGATGGTGCTCGAGGTGCTGCCGGTCATCCCCCCCGAGCTGCGCCCGATGGTCCAATTGGACGGCGGCCGGTTCGCCACCTCCGACCTGAACGACCTCTACCGCCGCGTGATCAACCGCAACAACCGCCTGAAGAGGCTGCTCGAGCTCGGCGCGCCCGAGATCATCGTGCGCAACGAGAAGCGGATGCTCCAGGAGGCGGTCGACGCGCTGATCGACAACGGCCGCCGCGGCCGCGCGATCACGGGCACGGGCAACCGCAAGCTCAAGTCGCTGTCCGACATGCTGAAGGGCAAGCAGGGCCGGTTCCGCCAGAACCTGCTCGGCAAGCGCGTGGACTACTCGGGCCGCTCCGTCATCGTGGTCGGCCCCGAATTGAAGCTCCACGAGTGCGGCCTGCCCAAGAAGATGGCGCTCGAGTTGTTCAAGCCGTTCGTCATGCGCGAGCTCGTGAACAAGGGCTACACGACCAACATCAAGTCGGCCAAGCGAATGGTCGAGCGCAGCCGGACCGAGGTCTGGGACGTCCTGGACGAGGTCATCCGCGACCACCCGGTGCTGCTCAACCGCGCCCCGACCCTGCACCGCCTGGGCATCCAGGCGTTCATGCCGGTGCTGGTCGAAGGCTCCGCGATCCAGATCCACCCGCTCGTGTGCGCTGCCTTCAACGCCGACTTCGACGGCGACCAGATGGCCGTGCACGTGCCCCTGTTCAGCGGCGCCATCGCAGAGGCGAAGAACCTCATGATGTCGTCGCAGAACATCCTGTCCGCGGCGGACGGCCACCCGGTTGTCGCGCCGACGCAGGACGTCGTGCTTGGCTGCTACTGGCTGACCGCCTCGCGAGGCGAGATGCCGACCACCGACCTTGCCAAGCTGCGGACGTTCAGCTCGCAGAACGAGGTTCTCCTGGCCCTCGAGGCCAAGGTCGTGAAGCTCCAGGAGTGGATCCGGGTTCGGATCGGCTCCGAGGACGGCGCGGCTCTGGTCGTCACCACGCCGGGACGCGTCGTGTTCAACCAGCCGCTCCCCGTCGGCCGCGCGCCGCAGGGGACGGGTGGGGCTACCGCCGATGAAGTCGCGGGGATGTCCCCGCTGCCCTTCCAGAACGCGCACTACGACCGCAAGGGCCTGCGCACGCTGGTCGCCGAGCTGTACCGCCTGTACGGCAGCGACGTGACGGCGAGCGTGGTCAACGACATCAAACGCCTCGGCTTCCGGTACGCGACCCAGGCCGGGATCACGGTGTCCGCGATGGACATCCCGCACCCGGACTCCAAGTGGCAGATCATCCACGACACCGAGAAGGAGGTCGCGGACGTCGAGCGGATGTACCGCCGCGGCGTCATGACCGAGGACGAGCGCTACCGCAAGGTGATCGAGCTCTGGCAGAAGGCCTATGAAGAGGTGGGCGCGCAGACCGAGCTCGCCTTCGACAAGTTCAGCCCGATCTGGATGATGATGGGCTCGGGCGCCCGCGGCAACATCCAGCAGATCCGCCAATTGGCGGGCATGCGTGGGCTGATGGCCGACCCGACGGGCCGGATCATCGACCTGCCGATCCAGGCCAACTTCACCGAAGGCCTGACCGTGCTCGAGTACTTCATCTCGACGCACGGCACGCGCAAGGGCTTGGCCGACACCGCGCTCCGCACCGCCGACTCCGGCTACCTGACGCGGCGTCTGGTCGACGTCGCCCAGGACGTGATCGTGCGCGAGGAGGACTGCGGCACCACCAACGGAATCTGGATCCGCGACATCACGCCGGAGCGGGCCAAGAACGACCCGATCTTCGAGAAGATCGCGGGCCGGGTCGCGGCCGAGGACGTCTCGGTCGGCGGCAAGGTGCTGGTTCCCGCCGGACAGTCGATCTCCGACGACCAGGCGCGCGCGATCATCGCCGCGAGCGTCCCGGTGAAGATGCGGTCGGTGCTCGTGTGCGAGGCACGCGAGGGTGTCTGCCGCACGTGCTACGGACGGAACCTGGCGACCGGCAAGCTGGTCGAGATCGGCGAGGCGGTGGGCGTCATCGCCGCGCAATCGATCGGCGAGCCTGGCACGCAACTGACGATGCGAACGTTCCACACCGGCGGTGTCGCCGGCGTGGACATCACCCAGGGTCTGCCCCGCGTGGAGGAGCTGTTCGAGGCTCGCATCCCCAAGGGCAAGGCCATCATCTCCGAGATCGACGGGGAGCTCGAGATCATCCGCGCCGAGGGCGCGCGCAAGGTGCGTGTGACTTCGAAGGAGGAGTTCGAGGTCTCCTACCCGCTCCAGGCGAAGGTGGAATCCCTGGTCAAGTCGGGCGACGACGTGATGGAGGGCCAGGAGCTGGCGCGTGACTCCAAGGGCGCGGGCGTCCGCACCCGCCACGCCGGCAAGGTGACGGTCTCTCCGAAGGAGATCACGGTCCGGACCGTGGACGAGGAGGTTCGCGAGTACGCGATCCCGCACCAGGTCCGCATCCGGCCGGAGCTCGACCGCCGCGACGGCCAGAAGGTGACCATCAAGGCGGGACAGCAGATCACCGAGGGCTCGATCTCACCGCAGGAGCTGCTCCACATCCTCGGCAAGGAGGCGGTGCAGACGTTCCTTGTGGATGAGGTCCAAAAGGTGTACCGGTCGCAGGGTGTCGACATCAACGACAAGCACATCGAGGTGATCGTCCGCCAGATGATGCGGAAGGTCCGCATCGACATGGCCGGCGACACGGGCCTGCTGCCGGGCGAGATCGTCTCGCAGTGGGAGTACGAGGAGGCCAACGCGCGGGCGCTGGCGGAGGGCGGCGAGCCCGCCACGGCGCAGACGGTGCTGCTTGGTCTCATCAAGGCGGCGCTGAACACCACCTCGTGGCTGTCGGCGGCGTCGTTCCAGGAGACCACCCGCGTTTTGACGGAGGCCGCGATCTCGGGCAAGGTCGACCGCTTGCGCGGGCTCAAGGAGAACGTGATCATCGGCAAGCTGATCCCGGCCGGGACCGGGCTCGACTACTACAAGAAGCAGCGCGAGCAGGCGGCGCGGATCCTCGAGGAGGAGCCGATCGACCTGGAGACGCTTTCGGTCTAGAGAGCTGGTCTGGGGCCGCCCGGCAGTTCGGGTGGCCCACCTCTTTTTAGCTCTAGCCAGCGGACCCGGTTTGGGTTAATCTCACCTTCTACGTGCACAAGGGGGCGCCCGCCACGGGTTGCCCCTTTTGTATGAGAGGGAACCCAGGTTCGAAGGCACGAAAGGGAACCCAGGTTCCCTTTCGTGGGCTATCCCTCCTGTCGATTGGATGTTGCAGGGTTGGCGCACCGCGCTGGGTGGCTTGCATTGAACGTCTGCGACGGCCCGGCAAAGCCGGGCCTACGCGCGACGCTGATTAAGATGAGGGCGTGACTCTAAGCCGAAGGCTGGTTTGCGCCTTCGCCGTCTTGCTTACGGTCGTCGGCGCTTGTCAGTCCGGCGTCACCGTCGGGCCCAAGCTCGCCAAGGACCAGGTGCTGCGGTTGATGCTCGACGATCAGCCCGCCACCCTGGACCCCGGCCAGACGCAGTACACGTACGAGACGGCCGTGCTGCGCGCGATCGAGGAGCCGCTGTTGAAACCCCTCCCCGACCTGAGCGGAGTCACGCCGGCCGCGGCCGCGAGCTATGACGTCAACGGGGACGGCACCGCATATCTGTTCCACCTGCGCCCGACGGCCAAGTATTGGGACGGCGCGCCCGTCAAGGCGGCCGACTTCGTCTACGCGTGGCAGCGGCTGATCGACCCGCGCCTGGCCGCCCCGAACGAGACGCTGTTCGCGAACACGGTCCTGAACGGTGAGCGTGTTTCCTTGATGGACCCGCAGCGCGACGCGGCGACGATCGACGCCGCCCTTGCGACGCTTGGCTTGAAGGCGGTCGACGACCTCACGTTCCAGGTGCAGCTCGCGCGCCCGGACCCCGCGTTCGTCTGGCTCGCGGCGATGCCCGCCGGCGCGCCCGTTCGGAAGGACGTCGTCGCCAAGAGCGGAGACAAGTGGGCGACCTCGCCGGACACGCTGGTGACCAACGGGCCGTTCAAGGTCACGGAGATGGTGCAGAACGGCCACATCTCGGTGGAGCGCAATCCCTCCTACTGGGGTGCGAAGCCGACGCTGACGCGAATCGACTTCGCGATCGTGAATGACGGCGCGGCGGCTCTGGCGAAGTACGCGAGCGGTGGGCTGGACGAGATCAGCGTGCAGCCGGCGCAGGCCCCGTCGGTCAGCGCCGACGCCGCGTTGACCCGGCAATTGGTGAAGACGCCGAACCTCACGGTGTTCTGGCTCGTGTTCCGCGTCGACTCGCCGCCGCTCGACAACGTCAAGGTGCGGCAGGCGATCGCCCAGGCGATCGACCGGGATGCATTCGTGGCGCAGATCTTCGCGGGGCAGGGCGACCCGGCGTGGACGTTCATCCCGAAGGGCATGCACGGGTACACGCCATCGCTTACCGCGCAGAAGTTCGACGTCGCGCAGGCGCGCGCATCGCTGGCGTCATCGGGCTTCACGGCCAAGCAGCTGTCCCTCACCTTCGCGTTCGACCAGACCTCGGACTTCGGCAAGGCGACGGCGAAGTTCGTCCACGACCAATTGCTAGCGAACCTCGGCGTGGAGGTCAACCTGCAGGGGCTGGACGCGAACACGCTCAGCTCGCACCTAGAGAGCGGGGCGTTTCAGATCGCCGGTCCGCGCGGGTGGTCCGCCGACTACCCGGACCCCGCCGACTTCTACGACATCTTCACGACGACGAGCTCGTACAACATCCCGTTCTGGCAGAACCAGCAGTACGACAACTTCGTGCGCGTGGCGCGAACCGACACGCAGCCCGCCCGGCGCGACCAGGAGTACCTGCAGGCCCAAACGATGCTGGTAGGCGAGGCGCCGGTGGTCTTCCTCGCCCAGACGGTGAGCTGGTACCTGGTGAGGCCATGGGTGGGCGGGGTCGTCACGTCGCCGGTCGACGAGTGGCCCGGAGCCCTTGCGCCGGCTCAGATCACGATCGCGCCGCACTGATTTCAGCGATTTCCAGGGGTTGTTAAGGGCGTTCCCGAACGAGTGTTCGGCCATCTATTCTCGTTCGCAACTTGACACTTGTGAGCCATCGACAACAGAATTCAATTTGGCCGCCTGAGGCTGTGAGTAAGACCTGCCGCCGGCGCACTCTCGCCCCGACCTCCGGGAAGAAGGCTGCAGGATGAGTCTGAGAGGTAAGACGCGTATGCAAGTTGGCTTTCGTGGCCGGGCGTTAGCGCTCGCGTCCGCCGGTCTGTTTGTTGCGGCCGCCTGCGGCGGCAACAACAACACAGGCGGCGGCGCGACTCCCGCTTCGCCCGATAAGCAGATCCTCAACGTCAACATCGACACCGAGCCTTCGACGCTTGACCCCACGCAGGAGCAGTGGGTTTACGAGGCCGACGCGGGCCGCCAAATGTACGAGGCGCTGACCAAGGCCAAGGCCGACGACTCTGACGTCGTGGGCGCGGCCGCGGAGAGCTGGACGATCTCGTCGGACGGACTGACGTGGACGTTCAAGCTGCGCTCCGACGGCAAGTACAGCGACGGTCACCCCGTGGTGGCCGGAGACTTCGTTGCGTCCTACAAGCGGATCCTCGACCCGACAGTGGCCGCTCCGTACGCGGACCCGTTCTTCGACGGGACCATCGCGGGCGGGCAGAACTACTCGAGCATCGATGCCAAGGACGCGAACGCGGTCAAGTCCTTCGTCGACGGGCTCGGCGTGTCGGCGCCCGACGCCCACACGTTCGTCATCAAGCTGCAGCACGCAGCTCCGTGGTTCAAGTGGATCACCAGCCTCTGGCTGGCCTCGCCGATCGAGGCTTCGGACCTGTCGGCCGGCGGCTCTTCGTTTGGAGCCGTTTCCTCAGACGCGCCGTCGAAGATCCACGGCAACGGCCCGTTCCAGCTTTCTGAGATCGTGCCGAAGGACCACATCACCCTGACCCCGAACAAGTACTACCGGACGCAGCCCAAGCTGCAGAAGGTGAACCTGTACGAGATCACCGACGCGAACGTTGAGTTCGCGAAGTTCCAGAACGGCGAGCTCGACATCACCCGCGGCGTCCCGCCGGCGGACGTGGCGGTCGTCAACGGGGACCCCAAGCTCAGCAAGGAGCTGGTCAAGGGCCCGTCACTCCTCACCTGGTGGATCGACTACAACACCACCAAGCCGCCGTTCAACAACGCCGACCTTCGCCTGGCGTTCGCCAAGTCGATCGATCGCGCGTCGTACGTGCACAACGTCCTCAAGGACGTCGGCACGCCCATCAACAGCATGATCCCGAAGGGAATGGCCGAATACGAGGCCTCAACCACTCAGGGGTTTGACTGCACCGCGGCCAAGGCGCTTCTCGCCAAGGCCAAGACCGAAGGCGTGACCGACGCGCAGCTGGGCAACATCCACTACGAGTACCGCAACAGCCCGACTCGGAAGACGAGCTCGGAGTTCTTTCAGCAGCAGTGGTCGAGCTGCCTCGGCATCAACGTGACCCTGGACGCCAAGGAGAGCAAGAGCGTCTCCCACGACCTCGGCACCCTGAACTACCAGTCCGGCGGCATCTCCGGCTGGCAGGCTGACTACCCCGACGGCCAGGACTGGTTCGACATCTTCATCACCGGTTCCGGCAACCAGTTCTCCGGCTGGTCGAACAAGGACTACGACGCTGCCGTGCAGCAGGGCGACACCGCTCCGAAAGAGAGCGACCGGCTGACCGCGTACAGCAAGGCGCAGAAGATCCTGGAGCAGGAAGCCCCCGTGGCGTTCATCTTCCAGAACGAGAAGTTCTTCTTGATGTCGTCCAAGGTCCAGGGCGCCCAGATCCACCCACTCGACGACGACTGGGCGGGCGATGTGGCGTCGGCGACCACGATGTACATTTCCGCTTAGGAAATTGGCAGTAACAGCAGGCGCCCCTCTTCGGAGGGGCGTCCTGCCCTTCATCGCGTGGCGGCCTAAAGGGCGGACGGCCACACTGGCCGTCTACATCGTCAGGCGCCTGCTGTGGATGATCCCCGTCCTTTTCTTTGTCATCGTCATCACCTTCTTCCTCATGCACCAGGCGCCGGGCGGGCCCTGGGACAGGGAGGGCCGGCAGCTTTCACCGGCTGTCGTCAACAACCTGAACATCAAGTACGGCCTCGACAAGCCGGAGTGGCAGCAGTTCCTCCTTTATGTATGGGGCGCGGCCCACTTCGACTTCGGCGACTCGCTTCAGTCGCCCGGGCAGCACGTATCGACGCTGCTCCTCGAGAGCTGGCCCTACACCTTCACCCTCGGCGCGGCCACGTTCCTCCTGCTGGTGCCGATCGGGGTTGGCCTCGGGGTGATAGCGGCCCTACGCCAGAACTCGTGGGCCGACTACACCGCGCTCGGGATGGCGACTGTGTTCGCGTCGACGCCGAACTTCGTGGTGGGGATCCTTCTGATCATCGTTTTCGCGATCGGCCTGAACAAGCTGACCGGCGGGAACTTCTACTTACCCACCGGCGGTTTACCCGAGCCGTACAACCCGTTCCAGGTCCAGCTGTTGATGCCGGTGTTCACTCTGGGCGCGTTGCCCACCGCCTACATCGCCCGCCTGACTCGAGCAAGCACGCTCGAGACCCTGAGGCAGGACTTCGTCCGGACCGCGTGGGCCAAGGGTTTGAAAGGGCGCCTGGTGGTCACTCGCCACGTCCTGAAGAACTCGCTGATCCCCGTGGTCACCGCGCTCGGGCCGACGTTCGCGTTCCTGATCACGGGCTCGTTCATCGTCGAGACGCTGTTTTCGATTCCAGGCATCGGCCGGAGCTTCGTCACGTCGATCGAGTCGCGCGATTACACCATGATCCTGGGCACGACGCTTCTCTTCGCGGTCCTGATCGCGCTCGTGAACCTGGTCGTGGACGTCCTCTACGTGTTCATCGACCCGCGCGTGAGGTTGTCCGACTGATGGCGACAGCGATCGGGATCGCGCAGCCGGTCGATTGGGACGTTCCCGAGCAGACGGGTCTGTGGAAGGACGCGTGGATTCGGTTCCGCCGCAACAGGCTCGCGGTGGCAGGGCTCGTCGTGGTGATCATCCTCGTCGTCATGGCCTTCGGCGCGCGTCTTCCGGGCACGCCGGGCGGGCTGTGGAAGATCCTCCACCTCGCGGGCGACCCGTTCACGCAGGACGTGACCAACACGTACGCGCTGCCTTCGCTGCAGCATCCGATGGGCACCGACATCCTGGGCCGAGATCTGATGGCGCGAGTTTTCTACGGTGCGTCGATCTCTCTCACCATCGGCATCGTCGTCCAGTTCCTGATCCTCTTCATCGGCGGCTCGATCGGCATGGCGGCGGGGTACTTCGGCGGTTGGATCGACAACCTGCTGATGCGCTTCACCGACATCATGTTCGCCTTCCCCGACCTGCTCCTGGTGCTTGTGTTCGTCGCGGCGTTCGGCCCGAGCTTCTGGAGCATCTTCATCGCGCTGGGCCTTGTCTACTGGACGAACCTTGCCCGTCTGGTGCGCGGGCAGGTCCTGTCGATCAAGGAGAAGGAGTACGTGGAGGCGGCGATCATGACCGGGACGTCGCCTTTGAAGCTGATCTGGAAGCACCTCGTGCCGAATTCGCTCGGCCCGGTGATCGTCACCCTGACGTTCGGCATCCCGGCCGCAATCTTCACCGAGGCCGCCCTCAGTTTCCTGGGCATCGGCATCCGTCCGCCCGAGCCAAGCTGGGGAGTGATGATCGAGGACGGGTACGCCGGGATCTTCGCCGACCCGCTCCAGGTCATCTTTCCGGCCATCGCGGTGGCCTTTACGATGCTGTCCTTCACGTTCATCGGCGACGGACTGCGCGACGCGCTCGACCCGCGCATGAAGCGCTGACCGCACTTTTACTTAGAGTTCTGTAGCCCAAGAATTGGCACAGACTCTGCTCAGGCTCGAGGACCTGCACACGCAGTTCTTCACGGGACGCGGTGTCGTGAAGGCGGTGGACGGGGTCAGCCTGCACATCGACGTGGGGGAGACGCTCGGCATCGTGGGCGAGTCGGGTTGCGGCAAGACGATCACCGCCCTGTCGGTGCTGCGCCTGGTGCCGGAGCCGGGGAAGATCGTGTCCGGCAAGATCGAGTTCCGCGGGCAAGACGTGACAAAGATGGACGACGAAGAGATCCGCGACTTTCGCGGCAACGACGTCGCCATGATCTTCCAGGACCCCATGACGTCGCTGAACCCGGTCACCAAGGTCGGGTTCCAGATCGAAGAGGCGATGACGGCGCACAACCGGTTCTCGTCGTCGGCCGCGAAGAGTCGGGTGATCGAGCTCCTGAAGAGGGTGCGGGTCCCGGCGGCGGAATCCCGAGTGAAGGATTATCCGCACCAGTTCTCGGGCGGGATGCGGCAGAGGGCGATGATCGCGATGGGCCTTGCCAACGAGCCCTCGCTGCTGATCGCAGACGAGCCGACCACCGCGCTGGACGTGACCGTTCAGGCCCAGATCATCCAGCTGATGAAGCAGCTCAACCGCGAGCTGGGCACCGCGATGATGCTGATCACCCACAACATGGCCCTGGTCGCCTCCCTCTGCCAGCGCGTGGTCGTGATGTACGCGGGACGGGTCGTCGAGGAAGGCCCGGTCGAGCAGATCTTCACCAGCCCCCAGCACCCGTACACGTGGTCGCTGCTGCGCTCTGTGCCGCGCGTCGACGAGGCGCGCAAGGACAGGTTGGTCTCGATCCGGGGACTCCCGCCGGACCTCGTGAACCCACCGCCGGGCTGCAAGTTCCACCCGCGGTGTCCGTTCGTGATCGACCGGTGCAGGGTCGAGCCCGAGCCCCCCCTTGAGCAGGTGGCCACGAACCAGGTCGCGCGGTGCTGGGTGTTGATGAGCAACGTGAAGGAGGAGGACATCGCCGCGGCGAAGACCTCGGCCCTGTCGCTCGACGCGGCGAAGATCCTGAAGCAGGACCTGGCGGTGGCTCCGGTCGACGAGGTCCCCAGCAATGCAGGCAACTGAGAAGGCGCCGGTCACGTCGGTCAAGGCCGACCCAGTTCTGCTGCGCGTCCAGGGCGCGTTCAAGCACTTCCCGATATCGGGGTTGGGCGGGCTCTCCGTGCGCGCGGTGGACGGGGTGGACCTGGAGATCAGGCGGGGCGAGACGCTGGGCCTGGTCGGCGAGTCGGGCTGCGGAAAGTCGACCCTCGCCCGGCTGATCACCGCGCTGCTGCCGGTGACCGCAGGGAAGATCATCCTCGACGGTCAGGACATCACCCGCCTGCGTGGTCGGAAGCTGCGCCGCGTGCGGCGGAAGATGCAGATGATCTTTCAGGACCCGTTCGCGTCGCTGGACCCGCGGATGACGGTCGGCGGCATCCTGCAGGAGCCGCTGGACAATTTCGGGATCGGGTCGGGAAGCGACCGCACGCGGCGGGTCCAGGAGCTGCTGCGCCTGGTCGGGCTCAACCCGAACTTCAACAACCGCTACCCCCACGAGTTCTCGGGTGGGCAGCGCCAGAGGATCGGGATCGCGCGGGCGCTGGCGGTCAACCCTTCGTTCATCGTGTGCGACGAGGCGGTGTCGGCTTTGGACGTTTCCATCCAGGCGCAGATCATCAACCTGCTGCAGGACCTGCAGAACGAGTTCAACCTGACGTACTTGTTCATCGCGCACGACCTGGCGGTCGTGAGGCACCTTTCGGACCGGATCGCGGTGATGTATCTGGGCAAGGTGGTCGAGACGGCCGACCGGAACGACATCTACGACAGGCCGCAGCACCCGTACACGAAGGCGCTGCTGTCTTCCATCCCTGTGCCTGACCCTGTGGTGGAGAGGGACCGGGCGCCGATCTCGCTGAAGGGGGAGATCCCGTCGCCGGTGAACCCGCCGTCGGGGTGCCGGTTCCACCCGCGGTGTCCGATCGCTCGGGCGCCCGGGGTGTGCTCGGAGGTGGAGCCGCTGCTGGAGCCGCATGGGGCGAGGGACCAGTCGGCGGCGTGCCATTTCGCTGGGCAGGCCTAGGGGCAAACCTCTTAGGGGCCCCTCCCTTTGTTGCGGGTGCCCCTCCCCCGCCGGCCGAACCGCGGTTGATCTTGATTTTTTTGAAAAGCGGAGTCAACCCCGCCTGTTAAGGGAACTTCACCTCGAGGATCCGGTAGCCCTTCTTCGACTTCAGCCGGTTGACCTCGAAGCCCTCCTGGCCCAGCCACGCGGCCAGCGAATCCGCACCCAGGTTGCGCTGCACCACGAGATAGGCGGGAGCGCCGGGCTTCAGCCGCGGCAGCCAGCGCTTCAGCAGCTCGTGGAGCGGCGCCTTGCCGACCCGAACCGGCGGGTTGGAGTAGATGGCGTCGAACCGAAGCTCGGGCGGGACGCACTCTGGCGTGCTGGCGGTGACATTGGCTGCCTGGTTCGCCTCGGCGTTCGCCCGGGTCAGCTCCAGGGCCCGCTCGTTGACGTCGACCGCCCACACCCGGGCCTCGGGCGAGAGCCGGCCCAACGTGATCGCGATGGGCCCGTAGCCGGAGCCCAGGTCGAGCACATCCCCCGACTTTGGGGGTGGCGGCGCCTCCCTCAGGAACGTGAGCGTCCCAAGATCGATCCCCTTCGATCCGAAGACCCCCCGATCCGCCTGCAAATCCAGGCTCAATTCACCCAGGTGCAGGTGGACAGTCCGGGGCCGCGACGGGACCTCCGGCTTGGGATCGAAGTAGTGGGTTTTGGGTATACTCATCGCTTGTCGCCCAATCGGCTATTGCCGCGTGGGATCAAACCGCTATTCGGAGAAACCTTTGCCAACCATCCAGCAGTTGGTCCGCCTTGGGCGTAAGGCGGCCAGAGCGAAGTCTAAGGCGCCGGCGCTCCGGGGCTCCCCGCAGAGGCGGGGCGTCTGCGTGCGCGTCTACACCCAGACTCCGAAGAAGCCAAACTCGGCCCTCCGCAAGGTCGCGCGTGTCCGCCTGACCACCGGGATCGAGGTGACCGCCTACATCCCTGGCATCGGCCACAACCTCCAGGAGCACTCGGTCGTGCTCATCCGCGGCGGGCGCGTCAAGGACCTGCCAGGCGTCCGGTACCACATCATCCGCGGCACGCTCGACACAGCCGGCACCAAGAACCGCAAGAAGGCTCGGAGCAAGTACGGGGCCAAGCGGGAAAAGGGCAAGGCGGCAGCCTGATGCCTCGCCGCAACCGTCCTGTCAAGCGTGTCGTCGCGCCCGACCCGGTGTACCAGTCGGAGGCGATCGCCAAGTTCGTCAACGTGGTCATGAGCCGGGGCAAGCGCTCGACGGCCGAGAAGGTCGTCTACGACGCGCTGTCCCGCGCCGGCAAGCAGGCCAAGAAGGAGCCGCTCGAGGTCTTCGACCAGGCTCTTCGCAACGCGACGCCCCTCCTCGAGGTCAAGCCCCGCCGCGTCGGCGGCGCGACGTACCAGGTTCCGGTCGAGATCCGTCCGGAGCGCCGGCTCGCGCTCGCCCGCCGCTGGCTCGTGCGTTTCGCGAGGCAGCGGGGCGGGAAAAGTATGAGCGAGAAGCTCGCCTTCGAAATTCTTGACGCTGCGCAGAACACCGGCGGTGCGGTGAAGCGCAAAGAGGAGACCCACCGGATGGCCGAAAGCAACAAAGCTTTCTCGCACTTCCGGTACTGAGAGATGAACGTGGCACTGAAGATGCAGGAGCGTCCCGTCGCTATCGACAAGGTCCGAAACATCGGGATCATGGCGCATATCGACGCGGGCAAGACGACGACGACCGAGCGGATCCTGTTCTACGCGGGCCGCATCCACAAGATGGGCGAGGTCCACGAAGGGGCCGCGACCATGGACTGGATGGTCCAGGAGAAGGAGCGCGGGATCACGATCACATCGGCCGCGACGACGGCCAACTGGCGCGAGTACGCGATCAACATCATAGACACACCCGGGCACGTGGACTTCACGGTCGAGGTCGAGCGGAGCCTGCGCGTGCTGGATGGCGCGGTCGCGGTTTTCGACGCGGTGGCCGGAGTCGAGCCCCAGTCCGAGACTGTCTGGCGCCAGGCCGACCGCTACGGTGTGCCCCGCATCGCCTTCATCAACAAGATGGACCGCATCGGCGCGGACTTCTACGGGTCGCTGGACTCGATCCGCACGCGCCTCGGGGCGCGTGCGGTGCCGATCCAGCTGCCGATCGGCTCCGAATCCAACTTCATTGGATACGTCGACCTGCTCAGCAGGGAGGCGGTCGTGTACACGGACGACCTCGGTACCAAGAGCACCGAGTCGCTCGACATCCCGGCCGGCATGCAGGACCTGATCGCCAAGTACCGGCACGAGCTGGTCGAAGCGGTCGCGGATTTCGATGACAACGTGATGCACAAGTACCTCGAGGAGCAAGACATCAGCGAAGAGGAGATTCGCGCGGGGCTGCGTCGCGGCACTGTCGCCGGAATCCTCGTGCCGGTCCTGTGTGGCGCGGCGCTGCGCAACCGCGGCGTGCAGCCGATCCTCGACGCCGTCGTCGACTACCTGCCGTCGCCCGCGGACGTTCCGGCGGTGGAGGGCAAGGACCCGAAGACCGGCGAGCTTCGCGTGCGCGAGCACGAGGACGACGAGCCGTTCTCGGCGCTGGCCTTCAAGATCCAGATGGACCCTCAGGGCGTCGGCAAGCTGACGTTCTTCCGCGTCTACTCGGGCCGTCTGAAGTCGGGCTCGTCGGTGCTGAACGCGTCGACCGGGCGCCGCGAGCGCATCGGCCGGATCCTGCGCATGCACGCGATCCGTCGCGAAGACGTGGACGACGTGTTCACGGGCGACATCGCGGCCGCGGTCGGTCTCAAGGCGACCACGACCGGCGACACGCTGTGCGATGAGGCGCATCCCATTCTTCTGGAGTCGATCACGTTCCCCGAGCCTGTCATTTCGGTGGCCATCGAGCCCAAGACGAAGGCCGACCAGGAAAAGCTCGGCATGGCGTTGCAGCGGCTGTCGGAAGAGGATCCGACATTCAGGGTGCACACCGACGACGAGACGGGCCAGACGATCATCGAGGGCATGGGCGAGCTGCACCTCGAGATCATCATCGACCGCCTGCTGCGCGAGTTCCGCGTTGACGCGAACCAGGGCAAGCCGCAGGTGGCCTACAAGGAGGCCATCAAGCGGGCTGCCCACGGCGTCGGGCGGTTCATCCGTCAGACCGGCGGCAAGGGCCAGTTCGGCCATGCCGAGGTCGACGTGAAGCCTGGCGAACGGGGCAGCGGTTTCATCTTCGTGGACAAGATCACGCAGGGACGCGTCCCGCGCGAGTACATCCCCGCGATCGAAAAAGGCATTCGTGAGGCGCTGCAGAGTGGCGTCGCCGCGGGATATCCCGTCGTCGACATCACAGTCACGCTCGTCGACGGGTCATATCACCCGGTCGACTCGAGCGAGATGGCGTTCCAGGTCGCAGGCTCGATGGCGGTCAAGGATGGAATGCAGAAGGCACAGCCTTACTTGCTGGAGCCGATCATGAAGGTTGACGTCGTGATGCCCGAGGAGTACCTCGGCGACGTGATGGGTGACCTCGCGTCGCGGCGCGGTCACATTCTCGGCATGGAGGGTCGCGGCACCTCGCAGAACGTGAAGGCGAACGTGCCCCTGGCGGAGATGTTCGGTTACGCTACCGAACTTCGGTCGATGACTTCGGGGCGGGCGACGTATTCGATGGAGTTCAGTCATTACGCGGAAATGCCGGGCAATCTTGCGGAGGCTGTGGGCCGCCGCGAGCGGGCGCGAAGTTAGTTAGGAGGAGACAGTGGCGAAGAAGAAGTTCGAGCGGACAAAGCCCCACCTGAACGTCGGGACCATCGGTCACATCGACCATGGCAAGACGACGCTGACCGCCGCCATCACCAAGGTGCTGGCGGAGAAGGGCCTGGCGGAGTTCACCCCGTTTGACCGGATCGACAAGGCTCCGGAAGAGAAAGCGCGTGGAATCACGATCTCGATCACGCACGTGGAGTACGAGACCGAGAAGCGCCACTACGCGCATGTGGACTGCCCGGGGCACCAGGACTACATCAAAAACATGATCACCGGCGCTGCCCAGATGGACGGCGCGATTCTTGTCGTGGCCGCCAACGACGGCGCCATGCCGCAGACCCGCGAGCACATCATCCTGGCGCGCCAGGTCAACGTGCCCTTCCTGGTCGTGGCGCTGAACAAGTGCGACATGGTCGACGACAAGGAGTTCATCGAGCTCGTCGAGCTGGACCTGCGCGAGCTGCTCAGCAAGTACGAGTACCCCGGTGACGACATCCCGATCGTTCGCATCTCCGCCCTCAAGGCTCTCGAAGGCGACCCCGAGTGGACGCCCAAGATCATGGAGTTGATGAACGCCGTCGACACCTACATCCCGGAGCCGGAGCGGCCGGTCGACAAGCCCTTCCTGATGCCGATCGAGGACGTGTTCACGATCGAGGGTCGCGGCACCGTCACCACCGGACGGGTCGAGCGCGGAAGGCTCAAGAGGAACGAGGAAATCGAAATCGTCGGGATTCACCCGAATAGCACCAAGACGGTCGTGACCGGCATCGAGATGTTCCACAAGGACATGGACGAGTGCCAGGCCGGCGACAACGTCGGCACGCTCCTTCGCGGCGTCAAGCGTGAGGACGTCGTGCGCGGCCAGGTGCTCGCGAAGCCCGGCACGATCACGCCTCACACCCAGTTCAAGGCGCAGGTTTATGTCCTGACCAAGGAAGAGGGTGGACGGCACACGCCGTTCCTCAGCGGCTACCGCCCGCAGTTCTACATGCGGACCACCGACGTGACGGGCGAGGTGAAGCTGCCCGAGGGCGTCGAGATGACCATGCCCGGCGACAACGTCGTCATGGACATCACTCTCGGCGAGCCGATCGGTATCGAGCAGGGACTCAGGTTCGCCATTCGCGAAGGCGGCAAGACCGTCGGCGCCGGTGTGGTGACCGAGGTCATCAAGTAACGCACACATAGGTAAGGAAAGGGAAAGGCAACGTGCGGACGGCAACTGAATTGCTTCAACGGATGGCAACGGCAGATACAGCGTCTGTGGTGCTCTGTCGTGATGAGGTGGCCTGGATAAACCAGGCCACCTGTTGCCGTGCGCACTTCGGTCCGAAATCCGCACCCCGACACCGCGATTTCGGACCGGAAAAGGTAGAGGTCATTTAGAGGTGGCGCAGAAAATCAGGATCAGGCTCAAGGCCTACGACCACAGGGTCCTGGACCAGGCGGCGGACAAGATCGTCGACACCGCCCGCCGTACCAACGCGCGCACCGCCGGCCCGATCCCGCTTCCGACCGAGATCTCGAAGCTCACCGTGATCCGCAGCCCGTTCATCGACAAGGACTCGCGTGAGCAGTTCGAGATGCGCACTCACAAGCGGATCGTCGACATCCTCGATCCGAACCCACGGGTCGTCGACGCGCTGATGCGTCTGAGCCTGCCCGCGGGCGTCAGCATCGAGATCAAGTCATGAAGGGACTTCTCGCACGCAAGCTGGGCATGACCCAATTGTTCAATCCGGACGGCACCATCAGCGCCGTGACCGTCCTCGAGGCGGGACCGTGCCGAGTGCTCGGCCTCAGGACTACCGAGAAGGACGGTTACCAGGCCGTCCGAATCGCATTCGGCCCGGTCAAGGAGAACAAGGCCAATGCACCAAAGCAAGGCGAGTTCAAGAAGGCCGGATTCGAGCCGCTCCGACACATCGTCGAGATCCGCAACTACGACGGCGTCGAGGCGGGTCAGGAGCTGAAGGCAGAGATCTTCGCCGCCGGCGAGCTTGTCGACGTAACGGCGACGAGCAAGGGCAAGGGCTTCCAAGGCTTGATCAAGAGGCACAAGTTCAGCCGGGGCCCCGAGTCGCACGGTTCGATGAACGTGCGCCAGCCCGGGGCGATCGGCGCGACCGACGCCGCGAGGGTTTTCAAGGGCCTCCGCATGGCCGGCCAGATGGGCAATGTGCGAACCACCTCGCGCGCCTACAAGGTCGTGCGAGTGGATGGTGAAAGAAACCTCCTGATGATCAAGGGCGGAGTGCCTGGAGCGAAGGGCGCGCTCGTCCTGGTCAGGCAGTCGACCAAGAAAGTCAAGCCCAAAGGCCCCGCGGGCAAGCCGAACCCGAGGAAGGTCTAACCGAAAGAGATGCAAGCTCCATTCTTCGACGCGCTTGGTGAGCGGAACGGTGAGGTCGACCTCCCGGACGCCATCTTCACGGAGAAGCCGAACATCCCCGTGATGCACCAGGCCTACGTCCGCCAGATGGCAAACGCGCGCCAGGGCACCGCGAGCACGAAGACGCGTGGGGCGGTCAGCGGCGGCGGGGCGAAACCCTACCGCCAGAAGGGGACCGGGCGAGCGCGCCATGGGTCGACGAGAGAGCCGAGCATGAAAGGCGGCGGGAACGTCTTCGGACCCAGGCCGCGCGACTACTCGCAGCGCATGCCTCGCCAGATGCGAAGACTCGCGCTGCGAAGCGCGCTCAGCCAGAAGGCGATCGACGGGCAGATCAGGGTCATCGAAACATTTGTCTTCGATGAGCCCAAGACAAAGCAGGCCCAGGAGCTGATGGACGCGATCGGTTTCGACAGCACGACGCTTGTCGTCCTGCCGGCGCCCAACTACACGGTCAGCCGCTCCTTCGAAAACATGAGCGACGCAAAGATCGTGCTAGCGAGAAACCTCAACATCAGGGACCTCTTCTCGCACACGTACCTGCTGCTCTCCAAAGATTCGATCGAGCTCCTCGCAGAGAACTTCAGCCCGCGGCAGAAGCCAAACGATGAAAGCGATGAGGAAGAGGAGACCGAGGCATGACGACGCGAGCCGCGAGCGAGATCGTCATCGGCCCCGTCATCACGGAGCGCACGTACCTGCTGTACACGCAGGGCCGCTACACGTTCCGGGTTTCGGCAAAGGCCAGCAAGACCGAGATCAAGAAGGCCCTCGAGGAGCAGTACGAGTCGCAGAACATCAAGGTCCGGGACATCAACACCGTGACCATGCGGGGCAAGAAGCGCCGCATGTTCCGCCGCGCGGGCTCGGGCGCCGTCGGACGCACCGCCGACTGGAAGAAGGCAATCGTGACGCTCGGCGAAGGCCAAAAGATCGAAGGCCTGTTTGGGAGCGTCTAGAGAAAACAGATGACGATCAGAAAGTTCAAGCCCACGAGCCCCGGCCGCCGGTTCATGGCGGTCTCCGGCTTTGAGGAGATCACCGCGAAGCGCCCCGAGAAAACGCTGCTGGAGTCGATCCCGACACACGCGGGAAGAAACAACCAGGGCCGTATCACGACGCGCCACCAGGGCGGCGGTTACCGGAAGCTGTACCGCAAGATCGACTTCAAGCGCGACAAGTTCGCCGTGCCGGGCAAGGTTGCGACCATCGAGTACGACCCCAACCGCAGCGCGCGCATCGCGCTCATCCACTACAAGGACGGCGAGAAGCGCTACATCCTCGCGCCGCTCGGCCTGAAGGTGGGCGATCCCATCGAAAGCGGTCCCGAAGCCCCGGTGAGGATCGGCAACGCCATCCCGCTCGAGAACATCCCGGTCGGCTCGACCGTGCACAACATCGAGCTGACCCTCGGCAGAGGCGGTCAGCTGGTCAGGTCGGCCGGCGCATCAGCGCAGCTCCTCGCCAAGGAAGGCGACTACGCCGTGATACGCATGCCGAGCGGCGAGCTGCGCCGCATCCACATTCGGTGCCAGGCCACCATCGGTCAGGTCGGTAATATCGAGCACGAGAACGAGTCCGGCGGTAAAGCCGGCCGCGGCCGCTGGTTGGGCCAGCGCCCCGAGGTCCGCGGTTCGACGATGAACCCCCGCGACCATCCGCATGGTGGTGGCGAGGGCAAGACGGGTCCCGGTGGCAACCCCAAAACGCCGTGGGGCAAGCCCGCGCTCGGCTACCGCACGCGCAAGACGAACAAGGCGTCGGCCAAGCTCATCATCCGCCGCCGCGAGAAGAAAGGACGCAAAAAGTAAGTGTCACGTTCAACGAAGAAGGGCCCGTTCATCAGTGCCTCGCTCCGCGACAAGATCGAGAAGATGAACCAGACACGCGACAAGAAGGTGATCCGCACCTGGGCCCGCGCGTCCGTGATCTACCCCGACATGGTCGGGCACACGATCGCCGTCCATGACGGTCGCAAACACGTGCCCGTGTTCATCAGCGAGAACATGGTCGGTCACCGGCTCGGCGAGTTCGCGCCCACAAGGCATTTCCGCGGTCATGGCACCCACACCGAAAAGACGACGACGGTCAAGTAGAGAAATAAGAGAAGTAGTGGCGACGATGGAAGTTTCCGCAGTGCAGAGGTTTGTCCGCAGAGCGCCCCGCAAGGCGCGGCTCGTTGGCGACTCCGTGAAGGGCATGAAGGTCACGGACGCGCTCAACTACCTCGAGTTCTCGCCGAAGCACGCCGCACGGGAAGTCGCGAAGGCGATCAAGTCCGCCGCCGCGAACGCCGAGCACAACTTCAACCTCAACCGCGACGACCTCGTGCTCAAGCAGCTGCTCGTCGACGAGGGCCCGACCTACAAGCGCCGCCGGCCAGTGAGCCGCAGCATGGCGCACGAGTATTTCCACCGCACATGCCACATCACGGCAGTCGTCGAAGACCAGCCGCAAGGAGCTAGTAAGTAGTTGGGACACAAAGTCCACCCGAACGCGTTTCGCCTCGGCGTCTTCCGTCCCTGGGAGGCCAACTGGTTCGCCAACCCCAAGGACTACACGAAGATGCTCCACGAGGACCTGGAGATGCGCCGCATCATCCTCGCGCGCCTGCGCAACGCCGGCATCGCGAAGATCGAGACCGAGCGCAGCTCCAACGCGCAGCTCACGGTCACCATCCACACGGCCAAGCCGGGCATCGTCATCGGCAAGGGCGGATCGTCGGTCGACCAATTGAGGGAAGACCTCGAGAAGCGCTTCGGCAACCGCGTGCGCATCTCGATCCAGGAGATCAAGCAGCCCGAGCTCGACGCGCAGCTCGTGGCGGAGAACATCGCTTCGCAGATCGAGCGCCGTATCTCCTATAAGCGAGCGATGAAGCAGGCCATCCTCCGCACGATGCGCTCTGGCGCCAAGGGTGTCCGCATCTATTGCGGCGGCCGCCTGCGCGGCGCAGAGATGGCGCGCCGCGAGTGGGACCGCGAGGGCCGCGTGCCTCTGCACACGCTCCGCGCGGACATCGACTTCGGCCGCGCCACGGCCAAGACGACGTTCGGCGCGATCGGCGTCAAGTGCTGGATCTACAAGGACCAAATCTCGCCGGCGGCGCGCCGCCTGCCGCCCATCGCGGAGGAGACGGTGCCGATCGCGGAGATCGCCCCGCAGCCGGAGCTCGTGGAAGCGCTCGTGCCGGCCGCCGCGCCCGAGCCGGCCACGGCCGCGGCCACAGCGCCCGCGGCGCCGCAAGCCGCGGCGAGGCCGAAGCGCACGCGCGCGGCAGCAGCCACGACGGCCGCCATCCCAACGGCGGCCACGAGCGCGCCCGCGGCCGCCGAGCCAAAGGCGGTGCCCAAACCCAGGACCGCCGCCTCGAAGCCCCGGACCGCCGCGGCGCCCAAGTCAAAGGCCGACACGGCCAAGAAGCCCACCACCCGGAAAAAGGCAGACAGCTGATGCTGATCCCGAAGCGCGTCAAGTACCGCAAGATGCACCGCGGCCGCCGCCAGGGCATCGCCACACGCGGCGCCACCGTCGCGTTCGGCGACTTCGGCCTGCAGGCGATGGAAGCGTGCTGGATGAGCAACCGCCAGATCGAGGCCGCCCGCCGCGCGATGACGCGCCACGTCAAGCGCGGTGGTCAGATCTGGATCCGCGTCTTCCCGGACAAATCGATCACGAAGAAGCCCGCCGAGACGCGCATGGGTTCTGGCAAGGGCAACCCAGAGGGATGGGTCGCGGTCGTCAAGCCCGGCCGCGTCCTCTTCGAGATGGGCGGCGTCACACCGCAGGTGGCCAAGGAAGCCATGAAGCTCGCCGCGGCAAAGCTGCCGATCAAAACGAGATTCGTCGCCGCGGCCGACGCAGCGGGGGCAAGGTGATGAAGGTCGACGAGCTGCGAGTGCTGGAACAGGACGAGCTCGGCATGCGCCTGCGCACCGCGCGCCGCGAGCTGTACGAGCTCCGTTTCAAGCACGCCGTCGGACAGCTCGAGAACTCGAGCCAGATCCGCAAGGTCCGCCACGACATCGCGCGGATCATGACCGTGCTGCGCGAGCGCGACTTCGGCATCCTCCCGTCGCAGGAGGAGTTCACCTCCCCGCTCGCCGGGGAGGTCGCGGCGGTAGCCGCGGGTGGGGGCGAGCCAGAAGCAGAAGCCGAGCCAATTCCAGCAGAGGAAGAAGCGCCCAAGCCGAAGCGAACGCGGCGCACGAAGAAGGAATCTGAATGAGCGACGCCGCAACCCAGGCTCCAGCAACCACCAAAACGCAGCGCGGTCAGCGCAAGGTCCGCCTGGGCTACGTGGTCTCGGATGGGATGGACAAGACGGTCATCGTCCAGGTCCGCACGTCCGGCGCGCACCGCCTGTACCGCAAGACCCTGCAGCACCGGACCAAGTTCAAGGTCCACGACGAGAAGAACGAGTGCGGCGTCGGTGACCTCGTGCGCATCACCGAAACGCGCCCCATCTCGAAGGAGAAGCGCTGGCGCGTACTCGAGATCGTGGAGAAAGCCAGGTAACAGATGGTCCAGCAAGAAACCCGCCTCAAGGTCGCGGACAACTCAGGAGCGAAGGAGCTCCTGGTCATCCGCGTGGCCGGCGGGCACTACCGCAAGTACGCCTACGTCGGCGACATCATCACCGCCACAGTCAAGTCCGCCCAGCCGGGCGGCCAGGTCAAGAAGGGTGAGGTGGTGAAGGCCGTCGTCGTGCGCGTGAACAAGGAGTACAAGCGCCCGGACGGATCGCTCATCAGATTCGACGAGAACGCGGCTGTGCTCCTGGCGCAGGCAAACAACCCGCGCGGAACCCGCATCTTCGGTCCGGTCGCGCGCGAGCTTCGCGAGCGTAACTTCATGAAGATCATCTCGCTCGCACCGGAGGTCCTCTAGAAAGGAAATGCTGAGAAACAAAGCGAGACCCAATGTCAGAGCGCTCGACCTTGCACCTGGTGACCCCGTGATCGTCATCGCAGGCAAGGACAAGGGCAAGCAGGGCGAGGTTCTGCGCACGATCCCCGACAAGCACAAGATCGTGGTCAAGGGCGTCAACCTGCTCAAGCGCCACACGAAGGCCGGCCAGCGGCGCGGCGGTGTGCAGGTCGCGCAGGGTGGCATCGTCGACTTCGAGGCGGCGCTCGACTACTCGAACGTCATGCTGGTCTGCCCGCACTGCGGGCGGCCGACTCGCACGAAACACATCACGCTCGAGTCAGGCGCGCGCGCTCTGGTCTGCCGCCACTGCGAGGAGCCCTACGAGCGCGTCCGCAAGACGGAGCAGCAGTAAGAATGGCGAAGGCCAAGCAGCAGCAGCCCAAGAAGGAGCCGGCCCCGAAGGCGCCCGGCACGCGCTCGGAGACGCCGCCGCGCATGCTGACCACGTATCGCGACACCATCGTGCAGCAGCTCACCAAGGAATTCGACTACGCCAACGTGATGCAGGTGCCTCAGATCGACAAGATCGTCGTGAACATCGGAATCGGTGAGGCCAAGGACAACGACAAGGCGCTCGACGCCGCTGTCGGCGACGTCATGACGATCACCGGCCAGAAGCCGCAGCTGATCAAGGCCAAGAAGTCCGTCGCGGCGTTCAAGCTCCGCGCGGGCCAGACGGTCGGCATCAAGACGACGCTGCGCGGCCGCCGCATGTGGTACTTCCTCGACAAGCTGCTGAACATCGCGCTGCCGCGCATCCGCGACTTCCGCGGCGTCAGCCCGGACGGCTTCGACGGGCGCGGCAACTACTCGCTCGGCCTGCGCGAGCAGGTCGTGTTCCCGGAGATCGACTACGACAAGATCGACAAGCTTCGCGGGCTCGAGGTCAGCATCATCACGACCGCCCGCTCCGACGACGAGGCGCGCAGCCTTCTGACAAGACTCGGAATGCCATTTAGAAAGAGATAAGAGGGAAAGAGTTTGGCCAAGAAATCATCGATCGAGCGCTGGAAGCGGGACCTCGTGAAACCGAAGTTCAAGGTGCGGTTTCACAACCGCTGTCAGATCTGCGGGCGTCCCCGCGCTTACCTGCGCAAGTTCGGCATGTGCCGCATCTGCTTCCGCACCAATGCCGCCGAGGGACGCATCCCCGGCATCACGAAGTCGAGCTGGTGATGGCAACAGCAGCACCCGCCAAAACCACGAGCGGCAAGCCGAACAAGGTCGTCAAGAAGGCCTCGGCCGGGATCCTGACCGATCCCATCGCCGACATGCTCACTCGCATCCGCAACGCCAACGCGGCGCGGCATCCCGAGGTGAAGGTCCCCGCCTCGCGTGTGAAGCTCGAGATCGCGCGCGTCCTCAAGGACGAGGGCTACATCGCGGGCTACGACGTCGAGGCCGACGGCACGACGCAGACCATGCGTATCATCTTCAAGTCCCGGCCGGATCGCACGCGTGTGATCTCCGGCGTGAAGAGGATCAGCCGCCCCGGACTGCGCGTTTACGCGCGCAAGACCGAGATCCCGCGAGTCCTCGGCGGCCTCGGGGTCGCCATCCTCAGCACCGCTGAGGGCGTGATGAGCGGCCGGCAGGCCAATCGGCAGGGTGTCGGCGGCGAAGTATTGGCGTATGTCTGGTAGGAGATAGAAGGAAGAGTTGTCGCGAATCGGAAAGTTGCCTGTCCCGGTACCTAAGAACGTGAAGGTCACGCTCGCGCCGGGGACCGTGAAGGTGGAGGGGCCGAAGGGTCAGCTCGAGCGCACCCTTCCCGCCGAGATCACCGTGAAGCAGGCCGGCGGCGAGCTCGTCTTCGAGCGCCCGTCCGACGACTTCCGACACCGCGCGCTGCACGGCCTCGTCCGCAGCCTGGTCGCCAACATGGTCGAGGGCGTGGACAAAGGTTTCTCCAAGCATCTCGAGCTGGTCGGCGTCGGCTATCGCGTCGCCAAGCAAGGCGAGGAGCTCGTGCTGAGCCTCGGCTACTCGCACCCGATCCGCTTCAAGCCGCCCAAGGGAATCACGATCGACGTGGCCGACCCGACCAAGTTCTCGGTCAACGGCATCTCGATCGAGGACGTCGGACAGGTAGCGGCGGACATCCGCTCCTTCCGCCCGCCCGAGCCCTACAAGGGGAAGGGCGTGCGGTACCGCGACGAGAAGGTCCGGCGCAAGGCGGGCAAGGCGGGCAAGGGGGCCAAGGCAACCGCATGATCAAGCGACAGGACCGCAAGGTGAACCGCTCGAAGCGGCACAAGCGGGTGCGCGTGCATGTGGCGGGCACCTCGCAGAAGCCAAGGCTCGCGGTGTTCCGCAGCCTGAATCACCTCTACGCGCAGCTCATCGACGACGCGCAGAACCGGACGCTCGCCGCCGCCTCCACGCTCGAGATGAAGGCGGCCGGGCGCGCGCAGGGCGCACCTCAAGGCAAGGGCAACGGTGTCGCGCAGGCGGCCGAGGTCGGCAAGGCGATCGCGGCCAAGGCGAAGGCGGCCGGCGTGAACGCGGTCGTCTTCGACCGCGGCGGGTTTTTGTATCACGGACGGATCAAAGCGCTTGCCGATGCGGCGCGCGAAGCAGGGTTGGAATTCTGATGTCTAGAAATATGGGCGGCGGCGGCGGTCGGTACCAACACGGAGGCGGCGAGCGCTCCGAGCTCGCGGACCGCGTCGTCCGCGTCAACCGCGTCGCCAAGGTCGTCAAGGGCGGACGCAAGTTCTCGTTCAGCGCGCTCATCGTGGTCGGCGACATGAACGGCCGCGTCGGCGCGGGCATCGGCAAGGCGCGGGAGGTGACCGAAGCGATCCGCAAGGGCATGGAAGTCGCCAAGCGCAACATGATCACCGTGCCCATGGTCGGCACGACGATCCCGCACGCGGTGGAGCTCAAGTGGGGAGCCGCGCGAATCATGCTCAAGCCCGCAGCCCCCGGAACCGGCGTGATCTCCGGCGGCGCGATGCGCGCCGTGATCGAGACCGCCGGCATCAAGGACATCCTCACCAAGTCGCACGGGACCAACAACCCCATCAACACCGTGCGCGCGACGCTGGCAGCGCTGCAGCAGCTGAAGACGGCGCAGCAGATCGCCGAGCTCCGCGGCAAGAACGTCGAGGAGATGGTGGGCAAGCGCCTGGCCGCCGCCTTCGCTCCGACCTCTCCCCCCAGGGGAGAGGGTCAGGGTGAGGGGCCAGTGGCAGGGCCGGGGACGCGCAACGGTGCCTGACAAAGTCGCCGGGCGCGCGCAGAGCGCACCTCTGATCAAGGCAACCCTAAGAAAGAGCACGATCGGCGCGAAGCCGGAAATCAAAGCGACCGTCGAGTCACTCGGCTTCCGCCGCATGAACCAGACGCGCGAATTGCCGGACAACCCGGCCGTGCGCGGCATGCTGAAAGCGGTCAGCTTCCTGGTCGCGGTCGAAGGCGAGCCCTACGAGCGGCCGAAGCGCAGCCGCTACAAGATCTGGCGCTCACGCTCGACCAAGAAGCATCAAAGGGGCAACTGAGAGATGCAGCTCCACGACCTCAAGCCTTCCCCGGGCGCCCACCGGCGGGCGGACCGCATTGGCCGCGGCACCGGTTCAGGACGCGGCAAGACGTCGGGCCGCGGCCAGAAGGGGCAGAACGCCCGCAGCGAAGGCTTCCGCCTCGGCTTCGAGGGCGGCCAGATGCCGCTGTCCCAGCGCCTCCCGAAGCTCCCGGGCTTCAAGAACCCCTTCAAGAAGGTCTACGCGGTGGTCAACGTGTCCAAGCTCAGCCGGTTCGCCGACGGGGCGAAGGTCGACGCTGAGACGCTGCTCCAGGCCGGTCTGGTCCGCGGCGGCGAGGACATCAAGATTTTGGGCACCGGCCGCCTGAAGCGCCGATTGGTCGTGGAAGCGCACGCATTCAGCGTGAGCGCGCGCGACGCCATCGAGAAGGCCGGCGGTTCCGTCACGGTGCTGGGAGAACCTCGCAAGATCGGACCCAGGCGAACAGCGGCCAAAGCGCCAAAGCCTCTTCCCACCCCCGAGGCCCCGGCCGCGGCGAAGCCGGCGCGCGCCAAGGGTGCCCCACCGGCAAAGGATTCCCCACCGGCACAGGTCAAGGAGGCCACCCCTCCGGACGAGGCCTAGCCGATGAACCTTCTCGAAGCTCTAGTCAACGCCTTCCGGCTCCCGGAGCTCCGGAACAAGATTCTCTTCACCGGCGGCATCCTGATCGTCTTCCGGCTCTTCGCCAACATCGCCATCCCGCTCGCCAAGCAGTCGGCGCTCGCCAACCTGTTCAACAGCCAGGCGCTGCTCGGACTGCTCGACCTGTTCTCGGGAGGCGGCCTCTCGCGCTTCAGCGTCGTCGCGATGGGCATGAACCCCTACATCAACGCCACGATCATCATGCAGCTGATGACGGTGATCTCCGAGCGCATCAAGGAGATCTCCAAAGAAGGCGAGATGGGCCGCCGCCGCATCCAGCGATGGAGCCGCTACCTGACTGTCGCCCTCGGCGCCGGCCAGGCCTACGGATTCACCGTCCTCTTCCAGAACACCAGCCCCTCGATCCTCGGCGCGCTGGACTGGTTCCAGCGCCTCCAGATCATCCTCGTCCTGACCGCGGGCACCGTGATGCTGATGTGGTTCGGCGAGCTGATCACCGAGTACGGCATCGGCAACGGCGTGTCGCTGATCATCTTCGCCGGCATCATCGGCCGCGGGCCGGCGGGCGTCGTGTCGGTGTTCAGCGCGCACTCGACCGGTGGCGGCCTCGCCGACTACGTGCCCTTCATCATCTTCGGTGTCATCGCGCTGGGCATGACGATGGTGATCATCTGGGTCCAGCAGGCCGTCAGGAAAATCCCCATCCAATCCGCGCAGCGCGTCGCCGGTGGGCGAGAGGTGGGGCGGAGGGCCAGCTTCCTTCCGCTGCGCGTCAACCACGCCGGCGTGATCCCGATCATCTTCGCGATCTCGGTGATGTTCCTTCCGACGATCATCGCCAACTACTTCACGGGCGCGCCGCCCGACACCTGGTACTACAAGACCGCCGCCTGGGTCCGGGGCAACTTCGCGCCCGACACGTCGAACCTGCCCATGGCGATCACCTACAACGGGCTCTATTTCCTGTTCACGTTCGGCTTCACGTACTTCTATACGGCGATCACGTTCGACGTGCATGACGTGGCCGAGAACCTCAAACGCTACTCGAGCTTCATCCCGGGAATCCGCCCGGGACGTCCGACCGCGGACTATCTCCAGGCGGTCATGAACCGGGTCACGTTCGTCGGCGCGCTCTTCCTGGGGTTCATCACCGTCGTCCTGCCCATCGGCACGGCCAAGATCTCCGGCATTCCCCACAACCAGATGTACCTGGGTGGCACCGCCATCCTGATCGTGGTCGGCGTGGCGCTGGACACCATGAAACAGTTGCAAACCCAATTGGTGATGCGCCAGTACCGCGGCTTCATCCGTTGAACTTGCTCCTATATGGCGCTCCTGGGTCCGGCAAGGGGACCCAGGCCAACATGCTGCGCTCGCGTTTCGGCATCCCGCACATCGCCACCGGCGACATGCTGCGCGCCGAGATCCAGGCCGGCACCGAGCTCGGCCGCAAGGCCCAGCCGATTCTGGCCGCGGGCCAGTACGTCTCCGACGACATCATGATCGGCGTCGTCCGCAACCGCCTGTCGCAGCCGGACTGCGCCCCGGGCTTCATCATGGACGGCTTCCCGCGCACGGTCCCCCAGGCCGAGGCCCTGGACGACCTGATGGGCGAGCTGGGCAAGCGCTTCGACCGCGTGATCTACCTCAAGGTTCCGGTCGAGGAGCTCCTGAGCCGGCTCTCCGGCCGCCTCGTGTGCCCGAAGTGCCAGCGCACCTACCCGCCGGGCACGGTCGCTTGCGAAGCCGACGGGAGCGAGCTCGTCCAGCGCGAAGACGACCGCCCGGGGGCCGTCCGGCCCCGAATCGAGATCTACCTCGACAAGACCGTCCCGGTCCTCGATCACTACCGGGTAGAAGGCCTGGTTTCCGAGATCGACGGACGGGGGACAATCGATGAGATAAGCCGCCAGGTCCTGACCGCGGTGAACGGCAAGTTCACCTCCCCGCTCGCCGGGGAGGTCGGGACGCGAAGCGTCCCGGGTGGGGGCTTACCCCAGGCAAAGACCAAACCGAGATGATCATCTTCAAGACCGCCCACGAGATCGACCTCATGGCCCGCGCGGGCAGCCTGCTCGCGTCCGTCCTGCCCCCGCTCAAGGAGGCTTGCCAACCCGGCGTCAAGACGATCGAGCTCGACCGGATCGCCGACAAGCTGATCCGGGACGGCGGCGCGACCCCGGGCTTCCTGGGCTACCACGGGTTCCCCCGCTCGATCTGCGTCTCGATCAACGACGAGGCGGTCCACGGCATCCCCGGCAACCGCAAGGTCGCCCAGGGCGACCTGGTCAGCCTTGACCTGGGCCTGGTCCTGGAAGGGTTCTGGGCCGACGTCGGCATGACCGTCGGCGTGGGCAAGATCACGGCTGAGGCGGCCCGCCTGCTCAAGGTTACCGAGGAGGCCCTCTACGTAGGGATCGACAAGGCCCGCCCAGGCGGCTACCTGGGGGACATCTCGTCCGCCATCCAGAAGCACGTCGAGGCGGCCGGCTTCTCGGTCATCCGCCAGTTCGTCGGCCACGGGATCGGGCGCCAGATGCACGAGGACCCCCAGGTCCCGAACTTCGGCCGCCCCGGCGACCTACCCCGGCTCAAGCCAGGGATGACGCTGGCGATCGAGCCGATGGTGAACGCCGGCTCCCCCGACGTGTACATGAAGCCGGACGGGTGGACGATCTGCACCGCCGACGGCTCCCTGTCCGCCTACTTTGAGCACACCGTCGCTATCACAGAAAAGGGCCCTGTCGTACTCACCAAGGGGGCCCTCGACTGAACTCAGCCGGCCTTTGGTACAATCACGGTTCGTGCCCCAACGCCCCCCACTCGTGAAGGGGGTCGTGGTGGAGCCTCTTCCCAACGGTGTCTACCGGGTTGAGCTCGAGAACGGGGCGAAAGTCCTCGCCCACGTCGCCGATCGCGCCGGCACCCATTTCACCCGGCTCCTCGCCGGAGACAAGGTGGGCGTCGAGTTGGCGGCTAGCGACCGGTCGCGAGGGCGAATTCGAGAGATTTGGAGATGAAGGTACGTCCGTCGGTCAGGAAGATGTGTCCCAGCTGCAAGGTGATCAAGCGCAACGGAGTGGTCCGCGTGATCTGCTCCAAAACGCCGAAGCATAAGCAGCGGCAGGGATAAGGAGCTAAATGGCGAGAATCGCCGGCGTCGACATACCCCCGGCCAAGCGCGTCGTGATCGCGCTGACGTACATCACCGGGATCGGCAACAGCACGGCCGAGAAGGTCGTGAAGAACGCCAACATCGATGGGAACAAGCGCACCAAGGACCTCAGCGAGGACGAGGTGGGCCGCCTGCGCTCGATCATCGACCGCATGGCGACCGCCAAGGACATCCTCATCGAGGGTGACCTCCGCCGCGAGGTCGCGAACAACATCAAGCGCCTGACCGAGATCGGCTCGTACCGGGGCCAGCGGCACCGCCGCGGCCTGCCGGTGCGCGGCCAGCGCACCCGCACCAACGCGCGCAGCCGCCGCGGCCCGAAGCGCGCGGTCGCGGGCAAGAAGAAGGTGAAGGCAGGCAAGTAGTGGCCAAGCAGAAGAAAGTGGTGCGCACGCGCCGCCGCGAGCGCAAGAACATCGTCAACGGGCAGGCTCACATCCAGAGCACGTTCAACAACACGATCATCTCGATCAGCGACCTGGACGGCAACGTCATCTCCTGGGGCTCGGCCGGCGCGCAGGGCTTCAAGGGAAGCCGCAAGTCGACGCCCTTCGCCGCCCAGCAGACCGCCGAATCGACGGCCAAGAAGGCGCTGGAGCACGGCATGCGCTCGATCGAGGTCTTCGTGCGCGGGCCGGGCGCCGGCCGTGAGGCGGCGATCCGCTCCCTCCAGGCCACCGGGCTCGAGGTCAGCGCCATCACCGACGTTACCCCGATCCCGCACAACGGCTGCCGCCCACCCAAGAGGCGGAGGGTTTAGCGATGGCCAATTACAGCGGCCCCGTCTGCCGCTTCTGCCGCCGCGAGGGCGCCAAGCTCTACCTCAAGGGCGAGCGCTGCTACACGCCGAAGTGCGCCATCGAGCGCCGCGCCTTCGCGCCCGGCATGCACGGGCAGGCGCGCAAGCGCAAGACGTCGGACTACGGTCTGCAGCTGCGCGCCAAGCAGAAGGCGCGCCGCGTCTACGGCCTGCTCGAGAAGCAGTTCCGGAACTACTTCGATCAGGCGTCGAACGAGCCTGGCGTCACCGGTCTGAACCTGCTCCGCCACCTCGAGCTCCGCCTCGACAACGTCATCTACCGGCTCGGCCTCGGCGCCTCGCGCAAGCAGGCCCGCCAATTGGTGACCCACCGGCACTTCGAGGTCAACGGCAAGTTGGTGAACGTGCCGTCCTACCAGGTGAAGCCCGGTGACGAGGTCAAGGTGAAGCCCTCGAACGGAGTTTTCGATGTCGCGCTGGACGCATCCAAGGTGCGCCCGGTGCCCTCATGGCTTTCCTTCAACGCGGACGACAAGTCCGCCAAGATCCTCGCCCGCCCGGAGCGCAACGAGATGGAGTCGGGCGTCGAGGAACAGCTGATCGTCGAGTTCTATTCAAGGTAGTTAGCAATTGCACGGAGGCAAGTGAGTTCAGTTGGCGATTGACACACAGATGACAGTGACCCCGCAGGTCCGCAAGCTCGAGACCAGCGCGAACTACGGCAAGTTCGACATCGAGCCGCTGGACCCCGGATTCGGCACCACGCTCGGCAACACCCTGCGGCGCGTGCTGCTCTCCTCGTTGTGGGGCGCGGCCGTGACGTCGATCCAGATCGACGGGGTGGCGCACGAGTTCACCGCGATCCCGCACGTGAAGGAGGACGTGACCGAGGTCATCCTCAACATCAAGAAGCTTCGCCTGAAGGCTTTCACCGAGGATCCGATCACCCTGATCCTCGACGTCAAGGGACCGGCCGAGGTGCGCGCCTCGAACATCCAGTCCAGCTCGGACGTCGAAGTCGTGAACCCCGACCTCTACATCTGCACGCTGGCCGCGAAGGGCCACCTGCGGATGGAGCTGAACGTCGAGCGCGGCAAGGGCTACGTGCCCGCCGAGCGGAACAAGCGGGAAGGCCAGCCGATCGGCGTGATCCCGATCGACTCGATCTTCTCGCCGGTCGAGAAGGCGAACTTCCAGGTCGAGAAGACCCGTGTCGGCCAGTCGACGGACTACGACCGCCTGATCATAGAGGTCTGGACCGACGGCACGATGTCGCCCGAGGAGGCGGTGAGCCACTCGGCCGAGCTGTTCACGCAGCACCTGAACCTGTTCGTCCGCTTCCGCGACTCGATCGAGAAGCACGAGCAGGAGCTGCGCGGCGAGAAGACGGGCCAGAACCGCCTGATGGACACGCCCATCGAGGAGCTGGACCTCTCGGTGCGCGCCTTCAACTGCCTCAAGGCAAACGAGATCCAGACCGTGGGTCAATTGCTCCAGAAGAGAGAGGAGGAGCTGCTCGCGCTCCGCAACTTCGGGCGGAAGTCGCTCGACGAGATCAAGGAGAAGCTCGTCGAGAAGGGATTCATCAAGCCCGAAGAGATGGGCACGGTCCTGCGCGGCTAGCTGGAGTTTCATGCGCCACCAAAAAAGCGGTCGCCGCTTCAATCGGGACACCAACGCGCGCAAGGCGCTGATGCGCAACCTGTGCACGTCGCTGCTCGAGAGCCCGAGTGGGCGGATCACCACGACCGAGGCCAAGGCCAAGGAGCTGCGACGCTGGGTCGAGCGGATCATCACCACGGCCAAGGAACAGGACGTCACAGCACGCCGCAAGGTGGCCGAGGAGATCTCCAAGCCCGAGGTGGTTGAGCGCCTCTTCTCCAACCTGATCCCGCGCCTCGCGGAGCGTCCGGGAGGCTACACGCGAATCATCCACAAAGGCCCACGTTTGGGCGACGCGGCCCCCATGGTGATCATCGAACTGGTTGACTAGATTTCACCTCCCCGCTCGCCGGGGAGGTCGGCGGCGAAGCCGCCGGGTGGGGGCTTGCACCTCCGCAAACCGAACGGAAGTTAAAAAGTGAATATCAAAGTCGTGCTGGAGTACGACGGGTCGGGCTTCGCCGGCTGGCAGCAGCAGGCCCACGGCCGCACCGTGGAAGCCGAGCTGAAGCAAGCGCTGCGCCAGATCACGGGCAAGGACCTCACCGTCTACGCCGCGGGGCGCACCGACGCGGGCGCCCACGCCGAAGGGCAGGTCGTGAACTTTCACACCGACGGCCGGATCGCGCCGCAGCGATTGATCGCGGCCCTCAACGCCAAGCTCGCCGACGACGTGGCGGCCCTGTCCGCCGAGGTGGTGCCGGACGATTTCCACGCCCGCTACTCCGCCCGGTGGCGCCGCTACCGGTACCGCTACCTCGACCGGCCATCGCGACCCGCTCTCGAGCGGGGACGCTGCTGGCACGTGCGGGGCCGGCTGGACGTCGACGCGATGTCCGAGGCGGCGAAGCCGTTGACCGGCAAGCACGACTGGACCAGCTACTGCTCGGCCTCCGAGCCGGCCGCCGCCCGCGTGCGCGAGATGCGCTCCGCGAAAGTGGCCCGGCGCGGTCAGTTCGTCGAGCTGGAGCTGGTCGCGGAGGGCTTCCTGCGGGGCCTTGCGCGCAGCATCGCTGGCGCGCTGGCCGAGGTGGGACGCGGAGAGCGGCCGCCGGAGTGGGTGGGAAAGGTCCTCCAGGCGCGGGATCGCCGTCTGGCGCCGCGTTCCGCCCCCGCGGGCGGGCTGACTTTGATGGAAGTGATTTACTAGGGAACCCCCGCCGGGCGCGCAGGGCGCATGAAAGACAGAGAGAAAAGATGAGCAAGCAGAAAACATGGACGGCGAAAGCCGCGGACTTGAAGAGTGAATGGTATGTGGTTGACGCCACAGACCAGGTGCTCGGCCGCCTGGCGTCAAGCGTGGCCGCGATCCTGCGCGGCAAGCACAAGCCGACCTTCACGCCGCACCTTAACAGCGGCGACCACGTGGTGGTGATCAACGCCGCGAAGGTCAGGGTGACCGGGAGCAAGCTCCAGACAAAGGAGTACACGCGCTACACCGGGTACCCGGGCGGCCTGCGCAAGCGGACGCTCCAGAAGGCACAGGAGCTCGACCCGACCTTCCCGGTCACGACAGCGGTTCGCGGAATGCTGCAGCGGAACACCCTAGGTGCCGATATGCTGAAGCGCCTTCGCGTCTACGCCGGGGCCGACCACGGCCACGTCGCGCAGAAGCCCAAGGTCGTCACATTCGATGAAAAAGGACAGATGAAGATTGGCTGAGACGTTCAACCGCGGCACCGGCCGGCGCAAAAACGCCATCGCGCGGGTCCGCATTCAGCCAGGCGAGGGCCGCGTCACGGTCAACGAGAAGGACCCGCTCGCCTACCTGGGACGGCGCGTCCTCGAGATGGCCGCACTGGCGCCCCTCCGCGTCACCGGCATGCAGCGCAAGTTCGACGTCTCGGTCAAGGTCATCGGAGGCGGCACCTCTGGCCAGGCCGGCGCGATCGCGCACGGCATAGCCCGCGCCCTGATCCGCTACGACCCGGATCTCCGCCCGCCGCTGAAGAAGGCCGGCCTGCTGACGCGCGACGCTCGGATGAAGGAGCGGAAGAAGTACGGACTGAAGAGGGCCCGGAAAGCTCCCCAGTACACGAAGCGCTAGCCGGCCGCGGCCTCGACTGGCCGGCCTGCCTGAACACGCGCGACCTCGGTGGTCTTCCGACGCCCGGCGGCGTCACGCGTGCAGGGGTGCTCGTCCGGTCTGACTGCATCAGCAGCCTGACCCCGGACGGCCAGGACGCCATGCGGGCCTACGGGATCTCCACCGTGATCGACCTCCGGAGCCCGTCCGAGCTGGCCACGGATGTCGCCGCCCCATCCAGGGTGAGCGGTGTGCAGTACCTGCACCGCCCGTTGGTCGACGACGCGAACATGAGAAAGCTCGGTGAGGCCGCGGACATGCTCGGGCGCTACCTCATGATGCTCGACCACCGCCCGCACGCCTTCCGCGACGTCTTCACCGCGGTGGCCGGGGCTGACGGCGGTGTTCTCTTCCACTGCTTCGCGGGCAAGGACCGGACCGGCCTGATCGCCGCGATGCTCCTTGCGCTGGCGGGCGTCCCGCCCGACCACATCGCTCAGGACTTCACCGAAACCGACAAGCAGCTCGCCCGCAAGTACGAAGAGTGGATCGCGGGAGCCGAGCCCGAGAACCGCGACCAGCTGCGACAAGACCTCCGGTGCCCACCCGAGCGAATGCTCGGAGTGCTGGACTACCTGCAGAGGAAGTGGGGAGGAGTCCCAAGCTACCTGGAAGCCTCCGGCATGACCCCGTCCAACATCGACCGGGTAAGCGCAAAACTGGCTTAAGACGCCGGGGGGGCCCTCGGAGCAAATCTCCTCCCCACCGTGTGGGGAGGTGGCGCGAAGCGCAGCGTCGTCGACCAGGCTCGATCCGGTCACCGTGACATGGACCTGTCCGGCCGGTGTGAGGTTCATCCGCCCCTTCACCTGCAGTGCAACGTATGAACCGTCACCAAGTCGATGCACCACCCCGTCGGATGCCGACGTCGCGCAGCGGCAGAAATACATGCAGACCGCCCAACGACTGGCGCACAGGCTCTGCCCACACCTTGAACTCCGCCCCCTGGCCGGAGGCAAGGCTTGAGCGTGATGCCAGCGGACGTCTGCTTCCGTCACCAGCCCATGTAGCCCGGTGGGATGCAGCCGATCTCTGGCCGGCAGTCGGCGCGCAGCCGGGCGTGGAAGGCGGCCTGGTCGCTTTCCAGCTTGTCCCACAAATGCGGGTTGTCCCAGAAAGCGAACAGCGCATCGCACGTGGGCAGCTCGTGCGCCTGATCGTTGAGCGCCTTGATGTCGTTGATCGCGATGGTGACGTGGGTCGACTCGTGGATGTAGATCACCTGTAGCAGCGCGTTCCACGCTTGAACCAGGTCCACCGTCACCCCACCCAACGGGCGGGGCGACCACCGCGGCAGCAGGACAAACTCCCGGTACGGCAGCCTCGTCGTGGCCGGCGCGTAGCAGACGTAGGAGCTGGCCGCCGGCACGTCCCATTCCAGGCCCCATGCGGTGTTCGTTGGATTGGCGGGATCGACCGCCCACGGCCCATGAACCTTGCAGAGGTTGGCGGCATCAAGGCTCCGGATGATCTCGGCCCTGGTATTGCCGGTGACGTCGAAATACTGAATCTCGGTGTTGGTGATCGGCGGGGGTTGCCAGACCGCGGGGGCGCCGTACCACCTGGAGTTGACCTTGTCAACGCTCGTCCTGAGCACCCGGGCAAGGTTCCCCCCGGCCGGCACGGTCTCGTTCAATGCGGCCAGGCGCAAGGTCTGCAGGACGGTCGATTGCCGGTCGATGAATGCGACGAACAGCAGAATCAGCACGACCACCGCAGTCGCCCATTCAGCCGCCACGTGCACCTGCCGAGCGCGAACCCTTCCCAAATTCGTGCCAAAAAGATATGCCAAGCCGCGGCTGCCGGCGTCGCCTTCTTCTTAACAGCCTGGGTAGGCGCGCACCCATGCGCGCGCGGACAATCCGACGCACTCAACTTTGACGGAGGAATTGCCATGAAAGAAAAAGCGCCCGTCGTGAAGCAGCTCTACCGGCTCAACGTCGAACCCCGCGTCATCGACCACCTCTCCAAGCTCGCCGCGCGGACGGGTGAGCCCAAGACGAGGATCGCCACGCGCCTCTTCACCGAAGCCGTGATGAGCTTCAAGCCGGAGAAAGCGATAAAGGGAAAGAACGGGGCTAAGCCCTAGCCGGCCTCGCGCTCCAGATCGACCGCGTGCCCGCCCGGGGGATTGCCGTACATCGCCTCTATCTGCGCCTGGTACTTGTTGTTGATCACGCGTCGCTTCAGCTTCAGTGTTGGCGTCAGCTCCTCCGATTCGGGTGACCACTCCGTGGGCAGGATGGTGAAGCGCTTGAACTGCTCGACGCGCGAAAGGTGAGCATTCCCGGCGTTCAGAGCGCGGCGCACCTCCTCGATCACTTGGGGGTGGTCGGCGAGCTCAGCCATCGACGAGGCCTCGATGCCACGCGCCTTAGCCCACGCCGGCGCGACCTGCGGGTCGAGCACGACGAGCACGGAGATGAAGTTGCGCGAATCGCCGATCGCGACCGCCTGCCCGATGATCGGGCTCGACTTCGCAAGCGATTCGAGGTTGGACGGTGAGATGTTCTTGCCCGCCGACGTGATGATCAGCTCTTTCTTGCGGTCGATGATTCTGAACTGGCCATTGGGTCCGGGCTCGGCGATGTCTCCGGTGTGCAGCCAACCGTCGGAGTCGATCATGTCCGCAGTCTTGCCAGGCTCCTTGTAGTAACCCACCATCACGTTGCCGCCACGGATCAGCAGCTCGCCGTCATTGCCAAGTTTGGCTTCCATGCCGGGATACGCCCTTCCGATGGATGGGACCTGGTACTCGTCCTCGTAAACCTGGGTGCCAGGGCCGGTCAGCTCGCTCATGCCCCAGATCTCGTACAGCGGCAGGCCGATCGCCGCGAAGAATTCATGGACCTCAGGCCGGGATGGGGCCGAGGTCGTGACGGCGCGCTGGCACTGATCGAGCCCGATCTTCGATCGCAGCAGCCCGAACAGGGGCTGCGCCTGTTCGATCGCTGCCGCGACCTGGTCAGGCACCTCCTGACGTTCCTGCTTCAGGCGATAGGCCGAGATCGACGCGGACAGCGCGCCTTGCGCCATCTTCCGCTTGCTTTCGTCGGGCTCGGCCGCGACTCCGGCACGGAGTCCCGCCATGAGCTTCTCCCAGACGCGTGGCACCCCCACGAAAAGCGTGGGCCGAGCCGCCGCGAGGTAAGGCATGAGGAGGTTTGGGTCCGGGCACAGCCACACCTCATGCCCGTTGTAGATGCCCTGCCACTGGGAGGCCATTCGCTCCAGGATGTGAGCCAGGGGCAGAAAGCTGACGAGTCTCTGATCATTCAAGGGCTGGGCACGCCGCGACGACTCGCACGTCCACACGACGTTGTTGTGCGAATAGACGACGCCCTTGGGAGGCCCCGTCGTGCCCGAGGTGTAAATCAGAGACACGGTGTCCTCTGGACCGACCGTGTGCCACGTCCGCTCGAACTCGGCAGGCTGCGCGGCGTACAGCTCCCGTCCGCGGGCCAGGAGGGACTCCCACGTCATCACCCCGGTGGGCGCCGAGCCACGCACCAGCACGATGTTTCGAAGGTTCGGCGTCGATGCGCGAATCGCCATGAACTTATCGAGAAACCCTTCGTCCTCGACGAAGGCCAGCGTCGCCTCGGAGTGGTTTGCGATGTATTCGATCTGCTCCGGGGCCAGCGTGTTGTAGACGCTGATCGCGGCGCCGCCGGCGTGCGCGATGCCGAGGTCGGCGATCACGTGCTCCGGCGCGTTGCGAGCCATGATGAGGCCGAACTGGCCCGGTCCGAAGCCGAGCGAGCGCAGTCCGAGGGTCACGGCCGCCACGTCGTCGCGATACTCGCGCCACGTCAGGGTGCGCCAGTCGCCGTTGTCCTTCCAGTGCAGGGCCGGACGGTCACCCCATTTCGCGACCGCCTCGGCAAACATCGTGCAGACTGTCTTGCCGGAGACCACCCTGTCGATGCCAGCCCGCTCCGCGATGGCGTCCATTGCTCGGGAATACACTACTCGGAGGTGGTGGGGCGAGCCTGATCTACGTTCGATCGCACCGGTCGACCGTGACTCTGGGCGTGGCTGGGCTGGCGTGGGCGGCCGTGTTCGGCGTCCTGGCGCTGGGCGCCTACCAGATGCCCGAAGGCCCTCTCGCCGCCCTGGCGCTCGCGGCCGGCGCCGCGGGTGGGGTGGCGACAGCCGCGTGGTCCGCCTTCCGGCTCGCCTCCTGGCCGCCCGGCAGGCTCGCCCTCTTCCGCGACCGCTTGATGGTCATCCAGGGCCGCCACGAGATGCGCGCGCTATGGTCGAACATGGAGGCGGTGACCCTGTCCGAGCCCGATTCCTGGCCGAAGGTGCGGCTCACCGACCGATTGACCATCCAGCTGGTGAACGAGCCGCCTCTCGGCCTGAAGCCGGCCCTGTTCGGCCTGCAGCCCGGCGCCTGCCGCGACCTCATCGTCGAGCTGAGGGACAACCCGAAGCTCCGCCAAAGGTTGCCCGAGTTCGATTCCCAGCGCGACCTGGCGATCACGCCGATAGTGGCCGGCGAGCTCATAGAACCGCGCCTCTAAGACCCAGAGGCGATCATGATCGCTCCTGTGAAATCCCTCCGAGGGCGTGATTTCATCGACGTCGCCGACCTCGAGCGCGACCAGCTGCGCCACGTCCTCGACCTGGCGCACGCGATCAAGGGCGGGAGCTGGAAGGAAAAGCCGCTCCAGGGCAAGCATCTGGCGATGCTTTTTCAGAAACCCTCCCACCGCACTCGGGTCTCCTTCGAGGTGGGCATCGCCAGGCTCGGCGGCACGACGACGACCCTGACCGAGCAGGACGTGCAGCTCGGCGTCCGAGAGTCGGTGGCCGACGCCGCGAGGGTGCTCGACCGTTACGTCGACGGGTCCGTCGCGCGTTTGCGCAGCCATGAAGACCTCGTCCGCCTCGCCCAGGCGTCGGAGAAGCCGGTCATCAACGGCCTGACCGACCGCTCCCACCCCTGCCAGGTCCTGGCCGACGTCATGACCCTGGAGGAGGTCGGCGGCGACCTGACCGAGCAGCACGTCGTCTACATCGGGGACGGCAACAATATCGCCACCTCGCTCATCGAAGCGTCGGCGCTCACCGGCTTCGCGCTGACGGTCGTCACACCACCCGGCTACGAGCCGAAGCCCGACGTGATCGAGCGCGCTCGTAGCATCGATTCAGGCATTCCGCAGGTCAGCGTGACCAGCGATCCAAAACAGCTCGAGGACGTAACAGCGATTTACACCGACGTCTGGACATCGATGGGACGGGAAGCCGAGCAGGACGCGAGGCGCAAGGCCTTCGCGCGCTACCAGGTCAATCAGGCCATGATGGACGCCGCCCCGGGCGCCGTCTTCCTGCACTGCCTTCCCGCCCACCGCGGCGAGGAGGTGACCGACGAGGTCATTGACGGCCCGCGCTCACGAGTGTTCCAGCAGGCCGGCAACCGGCTCTATGCCCAGATGGCCCTCATGGCAGAAATTTTTGGAGAAGGCGCCCTGCGCGCGCCCGGCGTCTCGAGATGAGCGTCCTCTACCAGTTCTGGCTGCAGCTCGGCGAGGTGGTCCACCACCTGAGCTGGGTCGAGATCATCGACGTCGCGGTCGTGACCTTCGTCTTGTATCAGCTGCTCCGCCTGCTCCGCGGCACGCAGGGCACCCAGATCCTGGTCGGTCTCGTCCTGCTCGCGGTGATCGGCGTGGTCTCCACCACCTTCAACCTGGTCCTTCTCTCGTGGCTGTTCCGCAACGCGACCTTCTACATCATCGTCGCGGTTATCGTCATGTTCCAGCCCGAGCTCCGTCGCGCGCTCGACCAGCTCGGCCGGATCGGCCACATCGGCCGCCCGCTGTCGCGCTTCAACGCGCGCCAGTACAACCAGGCCATCTCCGAGGCGATCCGGGCAGCAGAGCGCCTCAGCATGAAGAGAACGGGCGCCCTCATCGCCTTCGAGCGCGACGTCGGCCTCGAGGACTACGCGGCGACCGGCGTGCGCATCAACGGCGAGATCTCGGCCGAGGTTTTGCAGTCGATCTTCTATCCCAACTCGCCCCTGCACGACGGCGCGGTGATCGTGCGCGGCAACCGAATCGTCGCCGCCGGCTGCCTGCTGCCGCTGCCGGAGGAGGGCTCCGTTCGCGAGCGCCTGGGCACGCGCCACCGCGCCGCGCTCGGGCTCTCCTTGGCGTCGGACGCGCTCGTCCTCGTAGTCTCGGAGGAGACGGGGAACATCTCGGTGATCGAGGAAGGAAAGATCAGTCGCAACCTGGACGCTGACAGCCTGCGCCGCCGCATCGCGGTGCGCGTCGCCTCAACCAATGGCAACGGCATCTTCAGGTTTCGCCGGTGAGCTGGAGCATCGTCACCGACGACTGGCGCCTCAAGCTCCTGGCGTTGGCGCTGGCGATATTGATGCTGGGCGCTGTCGCCTTCTCCCAGAACCCACCTACCACGAAGAATCTCACTGTTGGTCTCAGTTACACCGTGCAGAAGAACATCGTCTTGATCAACCCGCCGACCAAGACCAACGTGACTTACTCAGGAGTCGCCGACCTGATCGCCCAGGTCAATCCGGGCAATCTTTTCGCGACTGTCGACGCCTCACGTGCCCTGCCTGGGCGCGCGGTCCGGCTGAACGTCGTGGCGCACTCGACGATCCTCAACGTCAACGTACAGAACCCGGCTCCGATCGTGGTCGACGTGGACAGCCTCCAGTCTGTTGACGTGCCGGTGCAGGTGATCGCGCGAGCGGGGGCAGGTTGGCTTCTGACCAAGACCACGGCCAATTGTCCTGGTGCTCAAACTCCCAACCCATGCAAGGTGCATTTCGAAGGTCCGCTCAGCTGGGAGAGCGGCCTCACCGCCACCGCGACTCTGCCTGGACTGATCGTCCAGGCAAGTATCGACTGGCCAAATCAGCAGGTGGTCTTGCGGAATAGCAACGGTTCCGTTGACATGACTGTTAGGACAGAGCCTCAGGCGACAGTGGACGTGACATCGGTCAACATCCACGCCGAAGCCAATCCCGGCGCCTCGAGCAGCACCGTGCCGCTCGTGGACTCGCCCCCCTCCCACGGCCCGCCGGCGGGCTACCGGGTTACGGGGATCACGATCAGCCCGGTCACTGTGAACATCAGTGGAAGCGCGGCTGCCGTGGCGAAGGTCCAGAGCATCACGCTGGCCCCGGTCGATCTCAGCACGAGCACCTCGGATGCGGTCTTCCAGATCGCCATCGACTACCCATCGCTAGGGGTCACGGGCACCGTTCAAACGGCTACGGTCAGGTACTCGATCTCGCCCAACCCGAACGTGAGTCCGGCGCCGACGTAGTAACCTAGCCGCTTCCGGCTCCGTTCAAGCGTTCCAGCACCGGTCGAAATACGCGCCCCAGCAGTTGTAGTTAGAGGTAAAGAGATGTGCGGAATCATCGGCTACCTCGGACCGCGAGAAGCCACCCCGATCCTCATGGAGAGCCTGAAGCGCCTCGAATACCGAGGCTATGACTCCGCGGGCGTGGCCGTCCTCGAGCTGCTCAAGCCCGGCCAGGCGACCCGCACCAGCGTCACGAAGTCCGAGGCCAAAGTCGACACGCTCATCTCCAAGCTCGAGGCCAACATGCCCTCGGGCAACCTGGGCATCGGCCACACGCGTTGGGCGACCCACGGCAAGCCGACCTACATCAACGCCCACCCGCACACGGACTGCAAGGGCAAGATCTTCGTCGTCCACAACGGCATCATCGAAAACTTCGCCGAGCTCAAGGCCGAGCTCGAGGCGGAGGGACACGAGTTCCCCTCGGAGACGGACACCGAGGTCGTGCCGCACCTCATCGAGAAGTACTACAAGGGCGACTTTCTCGCCGCTGTCCGCAAGGCGCTGAAGCGCATCCACGGCGCGTATGCCCTCGCGATGTTCTCGAGCGACGACCCCGAGCTGCTTGTCGGCGCCCGCCTCAACGCGCCCCTCGTGGTCGGGCTCGGCGACGGCGAGTACTACATCGCGTCCGACATCACCGCGATCATCCCCTACACCAAGCGTGTGCTCGTCCTCGGCGAGGGCGAGGTCGCCGCGGTGACGCCGCTCGGTCCCCAGGTGTCGACGCTCGACGGAGTCGCGGTGCAGTCGAAGATCGTCCACGTCGACTGGGACGTCGCGCAGGCGCAGAAGGGTGGCTTCCCGCACTTCATGCTCAAGGAGATCCACGAGTCGCCCGAGGCGGTGGCCAATGCCATGCGAGGCCGGCTCTCCGACGACGGTGTGGTTGCGTTCCGCGAGTTCGACATCCCCGACGAGCAGTTGAAGGGCGTCACGGATGTCCTGCTGCTCGGCATGGGCACGTCGCTCCACGCGGCGATGATCGGCGAGTACGTCATCGAGGACTGGGTCGGCATCCCGGCTCGGGCCGAAGACGCCTCGGAGTTTCGCTACCGCCGCCCGACGGTCGGCGAGAAGACCCTGGACGTGGTGATCACGCAGTCAGGCGAGACCGCCGACACGTTGGTCGCCCTGCACCAGGCGAAGGAGCGCGGCTCGCTCAGCGTCGCGGTGACCAACGTCATCGCGAGCTCCGCCGCGCGCGACGCCGACGGCGCCATCTACCTGCACTCCGGCCCGGAGATCGGCGTCGCGTCGACGAAGACGCTGCTCGCCCACACGATCAGCCTGTACCTGCTGGCGCTGCGCCTGGCCACGGTCAACGGCCGTGTTTCGCTCGAGCGCAGGCACGAGCTGGTCGAAGCGCTGCGCGCTCTGCCGGACCAGGTCCGCGGCATCCTCGCTCGCGACAAGGAGATCGAGAAGCTGGCGCACAAGTACAGCGGATACCGCAACTTCATGTACGCGGGGCGCGGGCTCGGCTATCCCGTCGCGCTCGAAGGCGCGCTCAAGCTCAAGGAGATCTCGTACATCCACGCCGAGGGGACCTCGGGTGGCCTGCTCAAGCACGGGCCGATCGCGCTGCTCGACGAGCGGTTCCCCGTGGTCGCGATCTGCACCGCGAGCGCGACCAAGGACAAGATGGTCAGCAACGTCCACGAGATCGTGGCGCGCAACGCACCTGTCCTCGCGCTGGTGACGGAAGGGGATCACTCGCTGGACAAGGTGGCGACCGACATCGTCACCATGCCGGCGGTCGAGGACGCAGCCTCCGCAATCCTGAACACCGTAATGCTGCAGCTGTTCGCCTACCACGTGGCCGTAAAGCTGGGCCAAAACGTAGACCAACCCCGCAACCTGGCGAAGTCAGTAACCGTCGAATAGGGCGAGCTTACCTTCCCCGCTCGCCGGGGAGCCCCGCGCAAGCGCGGGGGTGTGACCCGGCCGCGAAGCGGCCCGGGCGGATGGGGGCTTCCGCGAGAGCATGACCCAGAATTGACGCAGTGCAAAGAATCGGCGTAGACGCCGTCTCGGTGGATCGGATCGCCCTTGCGGTGAAGCGCTCCGGCCCCGGCTTCCTCCACAAGGTCTACACCCCCGCGGAGCTGGCCTACTGCGCGGGCAACGACGAGCGCCTGGCCGGGCGGTGGGCGGCCAAGGAGGCGGTGATCAAATGCTTCGACGGCACGGGCATCTGCTTCCCTCGTCGCCGGATCGAGGTCCTCCCCGGCCCCAACGGAGCCCCACGCGCGCGCCTCCTCGGCGACAGCCGCGGCGCGCGGGTCGAGGTCAGCATCACCCACCACAGCCGCCTCGCGGTCGCCACCGCCCACCTGGAGATCCCGGAGACGGCGGCGATGCTGCCTGCACCCGAGGCTGTCGTCCTGCCGCCCCGCCCGCGCGACGCGCACAAAGGCACCTTCGGAACCGCGATCGTCCTCGCCGGCAGCCGTGGCCTGACGGGCGCCGCCTACCTTTCCTCGACCGCCGCAGCGCGCACCGGTGCGGGCCTCGTCCGCTTGCTCGTCGCCGACACGATCTATCCCATCCTCGCGGCCAAGTGCACCGAGGTCATGGCGACCCCCGTGCAGGAGGTCGCTCCGGGAGCCGTCGGCCACGCGGCATACGACTCGATCCTCCGTCAATTGGCCGAGGCGCAGGTGGGCATCATCGGTCCGGGACTGGGCAGAGACAGCTCGACGTGGCGGCTGGTCGTGGACCTGGCGCTCCACGCGCAGTGCCCGCTCGTCATCGACGCCGACGGCCTGAACGCTCTCGCCGACTCGCGGCGCTCGAAGGGCAAGCTGGCGAAGAACCGCGTCCTCACGCCGCACCCGGGCGAGCTGGGACGCCTGACGGACAAGACCGCCGAGGCCATCAACGCCGACCGCACCGGCGCCGCGCGCAAGGCGGCCAAGGAGTGGGGCGCGATCGTCGTGCTCAAAGGCGCCCACACCGTGGTGGCGCACCCCGACGGTCGCACCAGCGAGGACCCGCACGAGGTTCCGGCCCTGGCGACCGGCGGGACCGGAGACGTGCTCTCGGGCATCATCGGGGGCCTCATCTCGCAGGGCTCCGAGCCCTTCACCGCGGCGGTCACCGGGGTCTACGTCCACGCCGCGGCGGGGCACCGGATCGCCCATCGCCTCGGCGATTCGGGCCTGCTGGCGGGCGACCTGTTGCCCGAGATCCCGCTCGTGATGAACGTCTTGCGCCAGGGCGGACTCTGACAGCGCTTCGCTGGGCGGACGTCGACCTGAAGGCGATCAGCGCCAACTGCGACCGCATCCGCGCGCACGTGAAAGGGGCGCGCCTCTTCGCGGTCGTCAAGGCCGACGGCTACGGGCACGGCGCGGTGCCGGCGGCACACGCGGCGCTGGAGGGAGGCGCCACCGGGCTCGCCGTGGCGACCCTGGAGGAGGCGGCTCAGCTGCGCGGCCTGGTCGACGCGGAAAACATCCTGGTCATGGGAGGCCTCCTGCCGGCGCAGGCCCGCGACGCGGCGGCGAGCGGGTGCAGCATCGCGGTGTCGAGCCAGGAGATGGCCGAGGCCCTGGGGGAGTCGGACGGCGAGCCCGTCCCCGTGCACTTGAAAGTCGACACCGGCATGGGACGCTTCGGCGTCGCGCCGGAGGAGGCGCTGGCGCTGGCGCGGCTCATCGACGGGTCGCGCGGGACGCGCCTGGCCGGCACGTGGACACATTTCGCCTCCGCGGAATCGGACGACGAGATGACACGCCGACAGTTCGACCTGTTCCTGGACACGGTGGGCCGCTTCGAGGTCGGACCGGGCATCCGCCACGCGTGCAACTCGGCGGGGGCTCTGAACCACCCGGACTTCGCGCTCGACGCCGTGCGGTGCGGGATCTCGGTCTACGGCTGCGAGTGGCCGGGCACCAAGCCGGCGCTGGCGGTGCGCTCGGTCATCACCCACCTGAAGACCGTCGAGAAGGGCGCGACCGTCGGCTACGGCGCCAAATGGCGCGCCTCAGGCAGGACGCGGGTCGCGACGGTGGCGATCGGCTACGAGGACGGCGTCTTCCGCGCCCGCGCAAACCGCGGACACGTCCTGGTGCGCGGGCGCCGCGCGCCGCTCATCGGAATGGTGAGCATGGACGCGATCACCCTGGACGTGAGCGACGTCGAGGGCGTCCATGTCGGCGACGCCGCGACGCTTATCGGCCGCGACGTGGACCAGGTGATAACGGCAGAAGAGGTGGCCGAATGGTCGGGCACGATCAGCTACGAAGTGCTGACCAGCATCGGCGAACGCGTAGAACGCCGCTACTCGCCCAATACTCCCCCTTCAAAAATTCCCTCTCCCCGCAGGGGAGAGGGACAGGGTGAGGGCTAGAGGAGTCAGCGCCCCATCGGCCCAGCCTATCGATCGCATCGGAACAATTGATTGGCTCTATCGAGGGAATCCGCCTAGCCTGGCCGTTATCAGATCAGGAATGGGCGACGAACAGACGGTTATGTACGGCACCAGGGAGTCGAGCGAGTCGAATGCGATGGTCGACCTCCTCAACGAGCTCGGTGTTGCGTTCGAGTTTCGCGCGGTCGATCGCGACCCCGCCGCCACTCGCGAGTGGGAGCGTCTCGACGGCGATCGCCTTCCGATCCTGCGCTTTGGCAACAACGCGATAATCCGCGGCTTCGACCGGATCAAGATCCAGCAGCTGTTCGGCTGGGTCGGCTGCTAGGGGCCGAAGCCCCCACCCGGCGCTAACGCGCCGACCTCCCCGGCGAGCGGGGAGGTGAAGCTCAGCTCGGAATAGCCGCCCACCCTTGCCACTTCCAATGAGTGCAAGGCTGGTGCTCCTAAACTGGCATTACTGATGGCGGAACCCGCCGCTAAAACCGCCTTCGCAGAGGAGGCGTTGACCCATCTCGACACGCTCTACAGGGGTGCGCTCCGGCTCACCCGCGACCCCGACCAGGCTCAGGACCTCGTCCAGGAGGCCTACCTCCGTGCCCTCCGCTACCAGCACAGCTACCAGCCGGGGACGAACATGAAGGCCTGGCTCTTCGCGATCATGCGCAACCTCTTCTGGGATCGCTTCAAGGGCTCCCACAAGGAGGACGTGAGCCTGGACGACGTCGGCGACTTCGTCCTGTTCGAGAAGCTGCGCGACGAAGGCGCCAAGCCCGAGGCAGACGTCCTGGACAAGATCGCCGCCACGGAAGTGGTCGCGGCCGTCGACAAGCTGCCGCCGCTCCACCGCGAGGTTGTGCTCCTGGTCGACGTCGAAGGGTTCTCCTACAAGGACGCCGCGGAGACCCTTGGCGTGCCCATCGGCACGGTCATGTCGCGCCTCCACCGCGCCCGTCAGCAGCTTCAAAAATCCCTCTATGACTACGCCGTCGAATCGGGTATCGTCCACTCCGGCGGCATGGAGCAGGTGCCACAGCCATGAGATGCGAAGAGTGTGCAGGCAAGCTCGACCGCTTTGTCGACCGTGAACTGACCAACACCGAGGCTTTAGAGGTGCAGCTGCACCTGGAAGGCTGCCCCGAATGCATGGAGCACTACGAGTTCCAGGAGCACCTGAAGCTCGTCGTCAAGAACTCGTGCGACTGCGACACGGCGCCGAAGGCATTTCGCGAGAAGCTGCGCCAGATCCTGCGCTGAGCCTGGGGGAAGCCCGGCTCTACGTCATAACTCCGGACGCCTCGCCAGAACGCGTCAGGTCCATCGTGACCGCCGCCGTCCGCGGCGGCGCCGACATCGTCCAGCTCCGGCACAAGGCGCTCCCTCGCGGCGAGCTTCTGTCGCTCGCGCGTGAGCTCCGCCACCTGATCACGGGGGCGCTTTTCATCGTCAACGATCACGTCGACATCGCGCTGCTCAGTGAGGCGGACGGCGTGCATCTTGGTCTGGACGACCTCGGCGTCGCCGCCGCCCGCCAGGTGGCGGGCGACCGATTGTTGATCGGCGCCTCCGCCTCGAGCCCCGACGCCGCCCGACAGGCCATCGCCGCTGGCGCGGACTACGTCGGCAGCGGGCCGGCCTTTGCCACGCCCATCAAATCCGAGAAGAAGATCATCGGGCCGAGTGGGATCGCCGAGGTCATCAAAGCCCTCGCTCCGGTCCCGGTCTTTGCCATCGGCGGGATCGACGAGCACAACGTCGGGCAGTTGACCGCGCTCGGCATTCATCGCGCGTGCGTGATCCGCGCCGTGGGCGACGCGGCCGACCCCGAGCAGGCCACTCGGCGCCTGCGTGCCATGCTGGATCAGCGATGAACGTCCAGGGCGTCGGCGAGCTCGGCCTGCTGGCCAAGATCAAGCCGTTCCTCGCCACGGGGTCGGGCGACGACGACGCCGCCGTGATAGCCGACGCGACCGGCTTCGTCGTCGCCAGTTGCGACATGTTCGTCGAGGGCGTCCATTTCGACTTGGGCTGGATGACAGCGGAGGACGCCGGCTGGCGCTCCCTCGCACTGGCGCTCGGCGATCTGGCCGCGAAGGGCGCCGACCCCGCGTGGGCCCTGACCTCGCTCGCCATGCCGAAGCACTGGACCGTCGAGCACCTGGCAGGTCTCTACAAGGGGATGTCGGACCTCGGCAAGCAGGTGAGGGTCGGCATCGTCGGTGGCGACATGAGCTCGACCGCCGGTCCCGCGATCCTTTCCGTCACGGTCGCCGGACGCACCATCAAGCTTCCCCTTGCACGGGCGCAGGCTCAGCCGGGATGGTGGGTCGCGGTGACCGGACCGCTCGGCGCCGCGGCGGTCGCGCTCCGCGAGCGCCGAGCCTTTCGCCTCGTCCCGAAGCTCGAGGAAGGCCGCCGCCTCAACGAGCTCGGCCTGTGCTGCGGCGACGTCTCCGACGGCCTGGTCCGCGAGATGGAGAAATTCGCCGCCATGGCGGGAGTCGGCAGCGTGCTCTGGGCCGAGGACGTGCCGCGGGCGGCAGGGGCTTCGATGGAGGATGCGCTGACTAGCGGCGAGGAAGCCGAGCTCGTCTGCGCCGGCCCGGAGGCGCTGCTCGAGCAGGCGGGCCTGAAGCCGGTCGGCAAGCTGACCGACGACGGCATCGTCGACGTCGTGGACGCCCGCAGCGCGCCGGTCGTCCTGCGCAACGCGGGCTACGACCACTTTGCCTGAGGAGCTCTCCAACTCTCCTGCGGAGACCGAACGCGCCGGCATGCTGCTTGGCGAAAGGCTTCGCGCCGGCGACGTCGTCCTGCTGACCGGCGAGCTTGGCGCCGGGAAGACGACCTTCGTCCGCGGCGTGGCCCAGGGCACCGGTTCGCGGGCGCCGGTGGCCAGCCCGACCTTTCAGCTGATCCGCGTCTATCCAGGCCGCGTCCAGCTCGCACATGTCGACCTGTACCGGGTCGAGAGCTCCACGGAGCTTCGCGACCTCGGCCTCGAGGAGCTCGCCGAACAGGGTGCGGTGGTCGTCGAGTGGGGCGATCGCCTCGAGGTGGACGAGGCGGCGATCATCGACATCGAGCACCTCGGCGGCGACCGCCGCCTGATCAGGACGAAGCGTGATCTTAGTCATTGATACGTCGGCGACGATGAGCGCCTGGGCGGCGCTGGTGGGCGATCACAGCAGCGCCCATTTGTTCACGACATCCCGGAACAACCGCGCGATCACCACCCACCTGGCACGGATGGTCAAGGGCAAGAGGCTGACGGCGGTCGCGGTGGCCACCGGCCCAGGCTCCTTCACCGGTCTGCGGGTCGGAGTCTCGTTCGGCCTGGGTCTCGCGATGGGCCTGCGGATCCCGATCATCCCATTGCCGTCCCTCGGCCTTCAGGCTGCCCGCACCGACGTCCCGGCCATCGCGGTCATGGAGGCAGGGCGGGGCCGCCTCTACTACCAGGCCCCCGGCGGCGAGCCGATGCTCGGAGATCCCGCGGACGTTCCGTCCAGCCACCCGTTGGTCGGGAACGTCGGGCCGAAAACCGAGGCCGCGCTGATTGCCGCGGGGCACCGCTTCATACCGGCGGGGGAGCTGAAAGACTTGAGCGAGGCGGCGAAGGGAATGCTCGAGGGGGCGCGCGAAGTTGCCTATGGTAGTCTCAAAATCGAGTACATGCAGTCGTTCTCGATCCCCACGAAATCAGAGCCTTCGGCGTGATTTCGCGGGGGCCCCTTATGGCGAGGCATTGATGGTTCAAATAAGGCAGCAGCTCGCGCTCGAGCTGATGCGTGAGGCGGACGTGAATACGGTCCAGGAGATCGAGCGCGAGATCTTCGCGACGCCGTGGCCGCGCAACGCCTACTACCGCGAGCTTGCCTCGCGCGCGAGCGCCCACTACGTGGTGCTGCGCCAGGAAGGCGTAGATGAAAGGGCGGAGCGCCCGGCCGGATTTCGGACTGCGGACTTCGACCCGACGATCATCGGCTACGGCGGGATGTGGCGCATGTACGACGAGGCGCATGTGACGACCATCGGCGTCCGGCACGACCTGCAGCACCGCGGCTATGGCCGGATCATCTTCGCCGGCCTCGTCCAGGCCGCCTACGACATGGGCGCGAAGTGGGTGACGCTCGAGGTCCGGACCACCAACGAGAACGCCATCAAGATGTACGAGGGATTCGGGTTCAAGGTCATCGGGCGGCGCAAGGGCTACTACACGGACAACGGCGAGGACGCGATCGTGATGTGGTCGGACTCCATCCACTCGCCGCGCTTCCGCAAGGCCTACGAGTCAAACCTGGAGCGCATAGAAGCCGAAGTCCGCGGCCTCCGCCGCGACCTACTGACGAAGGAATAGCTTCACCTCCCCGCTCGCCGGGGAGGTCGGCGGCGAAGCCGCCGGGTGGGGGCGAACTCATGGCATTAACCCTCGGCATCGAAACTTCCTGCGACGAAACCTCCGTCGCCGTGGTCCGGGACGGCCGCCACATCCTGTCCAACCTCATCCACTCCCAGGTCGACGTGCACAAAGAGTTCGGCGGCGTCGTCCCCGAGCTGGCGGCCCGCGACCACCTGGAGCGCCTTCCGCACCTCCTCGACATGGCAATGGACCAGGCAGGCATCAAACCCTCGGACCTCGACCTCCTGGCGGTCACCCGAGGCCCCGGCCTGGTCGGCTGCCTGCTGGTCGGAGTCGGCGTGGGGGAGGGCCTGGCCGCGGCATGGTCGAAACCCCTGACCGGCGTCAACCACCTGTGGGGCCACATCTACGCGGCGATGCTGAGCCGTCCGGACCTCGAGCCCCCGCTGCTGGGCCTGGTCGTCAGCGGCGCGCACTCCGACCTCGTCCGGATGCCCGAGCACGGGCGCTTCGAGGTGATCGGCCGGACGCGCGACGACGCCGCGGGCGAGGCCTTCGACAAGGCGGCCCGCATGCTCGGCCTGGGCTTTCCCGGAGGCCCGGCGCTCGACAAGCTGGCCCGTAAGGGCGATGCCAAGCGCCGGCGCCTGCCGCGGCCGTCGCTGCCAGGCCTTGAGTACAGCTTCAGCGGCCTGAAAACCGCGCTGCTCTACCGCCTGAGGGACCTGGGCGAGAACCTGACTGACCAGGATCGAGCAGACCTGGCCGCCGCCTTCGAGGAGTCGGTGGTCGAGTCGCTGCTCGAAAAGCTGGACCATGCGCTCGACGCGGAGCCGTACCAGGAGGTTGTCGTGGCGGGCGGGGTCGCCGCCAACACGCTGCTCCGCAAGCGGGCCGCCGAGGTGGTGGAGGGGCGGGCCCGCCTGACGATGCCCCCGCTGGAGCTGTGCACGGACAACGCCGCCATGATCGCCGCCGCCGGCCACTATGGTGGCCGCCACCCCGCGGAGGTCGACCCCTCCCTAAGCTGGTAGGCGTGCGCGTCAATGGCTGGACCGAGGTTTTCAAGGGCGACCGGCTCCATGCCGAGATCCTTTCGGCCGTCCTCGACGCCAACGGCCTGCGGGTGGAGGTCTTCGGCGACAACGCCTACGGCATCGGGATCAACCTGACGGAAGCAAGGGTCATGGTCCCGGACGATGACGCCGCAACCGCCCGTCGCCTGATCGAGGAAGCCGAGAAATAGCTTCACCTCCCCGCTCGCCGGGGAGGTCGGCGGCGAAGCCGCCGGGTGGGGGCACACGTTTAGCAACGAGCTCCGGGAGGTACTACAATTAGCAGTCGACCTGTCTGAGTGCTAAGCGCTCGGGCGTGGGGAGTGCTAAAGCAAACAGCTAGGAGGGCTGCACATGAATCTGAAGCCGCTGGGCGACCGCGTACTAGTCAAGCCAGTTGACAAAGAAGAGAAAACAAGAAGTGGGATCGTCATTCCAGACACCGCCAAGGACAAGCCCCAGAAAGGCATCGTAGAGGCCGTAGGGACGGGGCGAATCCTGGAGAACGGCACCAAGGTGCCGATGGAGCTCAAAGTCGGCGACAGGGTGCTCTACGCGAAGTACGCCGGCAACGAAATCAAGATCGACGATGTCGAGTACCTGATCGTTTCGGAGAAGGACGTCCTGGCCATCGAGGCAAACGGCAAGAAGTAAGAGAAAAAAGAAGAGGGGATCGCATATGGCAAAGACAGTCACATTTGACGTAGAGGCGCGACAGCACCTCAAGAAGGGCATCGACACCGTTGCCCAGGCCGTCCGCATCACGCTGGGCCCGAAGGGCCGCAATGTCGTCCTCGAGAAGAAGTTCGGTGCCCCGACCGTCACCAACGACGGCGTGACGATCGTGCGCGAGATCGAGCTCAAGGACGCGATGGAGAACACCGGAGCGCAATTGCTGCGCGAGGTCGCGACCAAGACCAACGACGTGGCCGGTGACGGCACCACCACGGCGACGCTCCTGGCGCAGACCATGATCAACGAGGGCTTCCGCAACGTCACCGCGGGCGCCAACCCGATGCAGCTGAAGATCGGCATCGAGAAGGCCGTCGCGGCCGTCGTTGAGGAGATAAAGAGGCTCGCACAGCCAGTCGCCGACAAGAGCGAAGACGTCGCGCATGTCGCCGCCATCTCAAGCCAGTCCGAAGAGATCGGCAAGCTTATCGCTGAAGCCAACTTGAAGGTCGGTAAGGACGGCGTGATCACCGTTGAGGACAACCAGGCCATCACCACCGAGCTCGAGTTCGTCGAGGGCATGCAGTTCGACCGCGGCTACGTCGCCGCCTACATGGTCACCAACCCGGACCGCATGGAAGCGGTGCTGGACGAGCCGTACGTGCTCATCACCGACCGCAAGATCTCGGCTATCCAGGACCTGCTCCCAGTGCTGGAGCGCGTGGTCCAGCAGGGCAAGCCTCTGCTGATCGTGGCCGAGGACGTCGAGGGCGAGGCGCTCGCCACCCTCATCGTCAACAAGCTGCGCGGAACCTTCACCGCCGTCGCGGTCAAGGCGCCTGGCTTCGGCGACCGCCGCAAGGCGATGCTCGAGGACATGGCGATCCTGACCGGCGGCACCGTGATCTCAGAGGACGCCGGCTTCAAGCTCGACCAGACCAAGGTCGAGCAGCTCGGCAAGGCGCGCAAGGTGACCGTCAACAAGGACGACACGACGATCGTGGTCGACATCGAGCACGATGAGAAGCGCCGCGGTGCAATCACAGGCCGGATCAAGCAGATCAAGGCCCAGATCGAGGAGACCACCTCCGACTTCGACAAGGAGAAGCTGCAGGAGCGGCTGGCCAAGCTGGCCGGCGGCGTCGCGGTGATCAAGGTGGGAGCGGCGACCGAGGTCGAGCAGAAGGAGAAGAAGCACCGCATCGAAGACGCGCTCAGCGCGACGAGGGCCGCGATCGAAGAGGGCATCGTCGCGGGTGGCGGCACCGTGCTGCTGAATGCGCAGAAGAAGCTCGACGGCGGGCTCGGCCTGAAGGACGACCAGGCGACGGGTGTCGCGATCGTCCGCAAGGCGCTCGAGGAGCCGGTCAAGCAGATCGCGCTCAACGCCGGCAAGGAAGGCTCGCTCATCGTCCAGCAGATCCGCACGAGCAAGGAAGGCATGGGCTACGACGCCCTGAACGACAAGTTCGTGAACATGTTCGAGGCGGGCATCGTCGACCCCGCGAAGGTGACGCGCTCGGCGCTGCAGAACGCCGCGTCGATCGCCGCGATGGTCCTGACCACCGAGGCGATGGTCACCGAGGTACCCGAGGAGAAGCGAAACTCCGGTGGGATGGGCGGCATGTCGCCCGACATGATGTAAGCAAGCGTGGGGGGATCAAGATCCCCCCACGAACCCCCCTCTCGGCGCAACGCTGGGAGGCAGGGTCCACACGTCTGGTGACGGCCGGAGTGAATCCGGCCTACGCACGACGCTAGATACGAGTTCTAAGGGAGCTCCCGCTGTGGCGGGGGCTCCTTTCTTTTCCGGGCGGTTCCTCGACCGGGATGATCCCGCCGATGCCCGCCAGCCGGCGGGCCGCGATCGAGACCGCAAACGGCAGGGCGAGCATGAGCGTTGCGACGATGACCGAAAGCGCGTCGGGCAGTCGCTTCGGGTCGCGCAGGCCGAGGTAGGTGAGAAAGCCGCCGCCCACGGCGGTCACCAGAACGATGAGCACCGCGGCTCCGACCGCCCAGGTCCGGTACTCGCGAAACAGGGGCGGCGCGTTACGGCTTGCCAGCCGCAGCAACCACCAGGCGGTGAGACCGTTGAGGACCAGGCCGCTGACCAGTGCGCACGCGGCGATGCCGATCCGAAACGCGGTCAGGTGGACCATCACGAAAGCGGACGCGTTGACCGCAAGGATGCCGATCGGCGTGATGACTCCGAGCGTCAGCAGGACGGCCTCCCGGAAGCGCCTGGACCTCAACACCACCTTGAACGATAGCCCCGGCGTCGCTATGAAGCGGACCGGCGCTCGATTGGAATGTCCAGGACCCGTGAGATCTCAGCTTCTTGGTCGGTGTTCAACAAGGAGCGGTCGACGCTGAACAGGGTCCGCATTTCAGAGTTGCAGAAAAGCAGCGAACCCGGAGAGCCGCGAGCCCATGGGCTGGTAGCGAGTCGCGTGACCTGGGAGCGCGGGTGGGACCATCGGCCGAATGCGCCGCGATAGCTGATGACATCTGGATCGATCTGCATCCGAAAGCGATGGGTGCTCAGGAGATCAAAGACCGCGCTCACGAGGAAGGCGATGGGGAAGATCCACATTCCGGCGACCACGGCCCGGTTTGCCTCGGGCGCGAGGTGAGTGCTGATCTGGAGCATCGCGCCGGCGAGCACCAAACCGATGGCCGCCGAAGCTACTGAGGGGAATCTAAGCCAGGAACCCGTATAGCGAACGGTCAGCGGCTGAGTGTTAGTGGCCGCACCCGCAAGCTTGCGCGTTGCCGGCGTCGTCGCCTGTGTCGAACGAGTGGCCGCACGAGCACGAGTGCGTTGCGTTGGGGTTGTGCACCGTGAAGCCGGCACCCATCAGGCTGTCGACGTAGTCGATCTCCGCTCCGCGGATATAGGACACGCTGAAGTCGTCCACGACGATCTGCACTCCGTCCTGATCGACCGTGACGTCGTCCGCGCGGCGCTGGTCGTCGAAGGCCATGCCGTACTGCATCCCCGAGCACCCGCCGCCGCTCACGAAGATGCGGAGAGCGAGCTGGGGGTTGTCTTCCTTGGCGAGAAGCTCCTTGAGCCGTGACTGCGCGTCGGGGGTGAGTGAGACGACAGCTTGTTCGATCACGGAAGGGATCTTACCAAACCCTCTCAGCGCCGGCCGAGCTTGAATCCGCCCTTCTTTTCCTTGGCTTCCGTGCCGACCGCCCCGGCGATCATCCCCGCCAATTGCTCGACGCCGCGGGCGATCGCGCTCTTGGGGTCGGTCAGGACCAGGATCTCGCCCTTGACCGCCGCCTCGTCCGGCTTGGTCCCGTCGAAATCAATCTCGACCGCGAGCTCCTGCTTGAGAGTGCGGACGACGTCCTCTTTGCTCACCACCGACTTCGGCACCTTGTTGTTGAGGGCCAGGATGACGCGCCCCGGGACGATGTTGAGCACGTTGGTGAAGATGTTCAGCAGCTCGCCGACGTCCTTCAGAGACGACAGCTCCGGCGTGACCAGGACGAGCACGCGCTGCGAGTGGTCGAGGACGCTGATCACGATGTCGGTGAAGGCCACGCCGAGGTCGAACACGATGTAGCGGAAGGCGTTGACCAGGATGCCCATGGCGCGGTTGACCAGGTCGACCGTGATGAGGTCCGCCTGCTCGGCGCGGAGCACACCGGGGAGCAGCATCATGCCGCCGGGGTGGTGGAGGATCGCCCCGAGGACGGCCTCCTCGAAGTTCTGAGGCGGCACCTGGCTCGCCGCCGCGAGACAGCCCGTCGGGGTGAGGTAGGAGATGAGGGCGGCGTGGTTGTAGGGGAGCGCGAGGTCGACCAGCAGGACTTCGCCGGGGAACCGCTTGGCCAGCGCCGCGGCCAGGTTGACGGCAATCGTCGTCCGGCCGGAGCCGCCCTTGGGCGAGTAGATCGCCACCGTCGAAGCGGCCTGCTCGGGCGCCACCATGCGGGCGCGGGCGATCAGGTTGGGCAAGGTGTCCTTGCGCTGCTCGACCAGCTTGGTCAGCTCGATCAGGGCGTCCGACTCCGCCGGGACGGTCTCGTACAGCGTCTTGCGGTCGAGCGTCAAGAGCTTGCAGTCCTCGAGCGCCCGAACGCTGGCGGTGCGGGTTTCTTCAGAGATCAGGGACATTTCGCCGAAGAAGTCGTCGGGGCCCATGAGCGCGATCGTGATGGTGTGGCCGGGCGACTCTTCCACGTAGACCTCGCAGCGACCGGACTCGACGATGAACATCGTGTCGCCGGGGTCGCCCTGGTGGACGATCACCGAGCCCTTGGCCGCGTTGGCCGGCGCGAGGCGCCGGGAGAGCGCGTGGAGGGTGTTGTCGGGGAGCGTGAAGAAGATCGCCACGCGCTCCAGGATCTGGAACCGCCTCCGAAGCTCCTCGGGCGAGCCCGAAGTGGGCCGGTCGTTATCGCTCACGCCGCAGGGAATTATAGGTTTGGGGTCTGTCTACCCCATCTCCTCCCCACGAAGTGGGGAGGTGGCGCCAGAGGCGCCGGAGGGGGCGAGGGGCGAACTACAGGCCGTTGGTAGACTTAGCCGCTGCCGGTCCCGTGGTGTAGCCTGGCCAAACACGCGGCCCTGTCAAGGCCGAGAGCGCCGGTTCGAATCCGGTCGGGACCGCCATCAAGCTCCAGACGCTTCGGAGAGGTGGCCGAGTCCGGTTGAAGGCGACGGTCTCGAAAACCGTTATGGGTCACTGGCCCATCGAGAGTTCAAATCTCTCCCTCTCCGCCACACTTTCTGAGAGGGGACCCTCCTCGTAGATTGAATTCAGAAAGCCGGTCCTGAGGGCCGGTTTTCGTCGTTTTCGGGCACCTATGTGGCCAGCGACGAGGGAGGGCGAAAGCTGTGGAAAACATCCAAAAACCGTTATGGAAATCGCAAACCGTAAATAGTCCTTTGGCGGGATTTCGGCGCAGTCCAGGCCGGCCGCCGAAGGTCGCGCCCCTGCGGGTCGGTAGTGCTGCCGCGCCGGCTCCGGTCGAGGTGGGGGTCAGAGTGCAGCCCCTGCGCGGCCTGCATCCAGTGCGGGCGCTGCTCCGGGAGTGGCTGCTGGAGCTGAAGGTGATGGGGCGGAGCCATCGGACTGTTGACTGGTATCAGCAGAAGATGGACTGGTACCGACGCTCCGGCGGGGTGGAGAACCTGGAGGAGCTGAACGCCTTCGAGCTGAAGCGCTTCCTCGCGGAGCAGCAGGAGCGCGGCCTCTCCGACAACACCATCCACGGCTTCTTCCAGGTGATCAAGAGCTTCGCCAACTGGTGTGCGCGCGAGGAGTACCCGGTCGACCCGAGCGTCCTTCGGATGCGTCCGCCCAAGGTGGCGCTGAAGGAGATGTCGACGTATACGTCCGAGCAGGTCCAGGCGATCTTCGACTCAGCCAAGGTTGGCTGGCCGCAGCTCGCGGTCAAGATCCTGCTTGGCACCGGGATTCGGGTCGGCGAGCTGTGCAGCCTGCAGCTCGAGGATGTCGAGGACGACGACGACGCGATGATGTTCCTGAAGATCAAGCGGGGGAAGGGGTCGAAGTTCCGCCGCGTCCCGGTCTCGCAGCGCCTGCGCCGGGAGATCATCCGCTACATCAACAAGAGCAGGCCGGAGAGCAACGCACCCAACCTGCTGCTGCTTTCTGCCGGGCGACCAGTGTCAGTTCAGACAGCCTGCGAGCTGCTGCAGCGCCTCCGGCGGCGCCTAGGGTTCCCGCTGCATGCCCATAAGTTCCGGCATACCTTCGCGACCGAGTACCTGCGTCGGGGTGGGGAGATGGAACGCCTGCGCCGCATCCTCGGCCACACGACCTACTCGATGGTCATGCGCTACGTGCACCTGGACAAGGGAGACCTGGGCCGAGACTTCGACCAGCGTTCCCCTTTTTGAGGTTCGACTGGTCGTTCGGTTCAGCAGGGCGGAAGGTTGTCCAGGTTGTCCGGGCGTGACTTGTCCGCCTTGGTAGTCAGGTACGGGCTGTGGATACAAGCGGAGTGCGGGCAGAACCTGAGCGGCTCGATGACTGCACTTGAGCTGTCTGCAGCCAGGGTCCTCCACTCCTGGCCACCGTTGATCGAAGCGACAACCTGGGTGTTCGAGTAGAAGGCGCCGTCAGCGACGCATACGCCGACGATGTGGCTGTGCCGGTTCTCGCCCGAGCCGGCCGACTCCTTTCGCACTCTGGTTACATAAACCGCCAATCTGATCACCCCCAACGAAGTCCAGCTTTCAAAGCGGCGGTGACCCTACCCCCGCGGCGGGGGCTCGAGAGGGCCGTACCGCTCTAGTTCACCTCATGTTACACTGGCCAGCACCAATCTGAGGAGGGTGGGAGAAGCCCGATGCCAGCCAGTTTCGATCTTCCAGTTGTCGTGTCAGGTCAGGGGTTGCGGATTCGCGTAAGCGAGAATCAGCTGCTCTCGCAGGTCGTCCACGAAGCGCTTCAGAAGAGTGGAAACGTTGGGCAGAATCCCTCGGACTGGGAGCTGCGCCTCAACGGCAACCTGCTTTCGTTGACGATTTCGGTCAGCCAGGCAGGGCTCTCCGCACAGACCACGGTGTTTCTGAGTCCCAAGACGGGCTCGGGTGGCTGATCCGGCTCCGGTCCTTGTCGATCCCGAGGTAAGTCGCGCCAAGCTAGCTCGTCAGCTTCAGTATTGGGATGCAGAGCGCGAAGAATGGGATCGGCGTGGGTATTTCATCACTCACCGGGAAGATCTCCGCGTCACGGTCGCCTTCGCCGCACGGGTTGTTATGCAACCTGGCTTACAAGCGATTCCGCTGGTGCTGGTCAATTCTGAAATCGACTTTGCCAACTACGATCTATGGGCGCCATCCGTGACCATGGTTGAGTTCCTTTCCCGGACGCCAACTATTCCGCCGATCCCGATCCAACAGGTCAGCAATGGCCAACCGGTGAACGTGCTCCTCACCGATCATCCAATCTCCAGACTTCCTTTCCTTTGCCTGCGCGGCATTCGCGAATACCACAGCCATCCACAGCATTCGGGCGACGATTGGCTGCTGTATCGCGGCACCGGCCACGGAACCCTCGTAACTATTTGTGATGCGATTTGGAAGTACTCCACAAGGCGGGTCGGAGGTCTTGGTTTCAACGCCATCAGCCACCCGATTCTGGGGGTACAGGTCCAGCCGATCCTGATCTACAACTTTGATGAGCTGGCTTCGGTGCCGATGGGAGCATCAACATCCGGTGCCCAAGGAGCTGCTTGAAGGCTCCGCTCGATTCGGAGCGGAGGGGATTGGCAGGAGTCAGCCGCTTTCGAATCGAATCGCCGCTCATCGACTACACCTTGCGTTGTCTGCGCGAGGCCGGCCAGCGCAAGCTCGAGGCGTTCGTGTTGTGGGGTGGTCAATTCGAGGGCGATCCATCAGCGTTCCGATTCAATTCGGCGATGTTCCCCGAGCAGACTTCGGTTGACACGGAAGATGGTCTGATGGTGACGATCAGTGGCCATGCCCTCCATTTGGCGAATGAGTTCTTCTACAACCGAGCCGAGATCATGGCGGGTCAGGTGCACAGTCATCCGACCGACGCCTTTCACTCCAGCCTGGACGATTTATTGCCCTGCATCACGATCCTGGGCGGCCTTAGCGTCGTGGTGCCTGATTTCGGAGCCAACGGCTGGGAGGACATCACGAACTGGGCTTGGTTTCGACTTCGCGGCTATAGAGCCTGGGAACCCCTGAGTGAGGGAACCAGGGTCGAAGTCTTCTGATGGGACTACCACGTTTCTTTGACCGAGTCGCGGACGCAGCGCTGCCCGTCATGAATGGGGTCCGCCGAGATGACTTCGCCGAAAAGGTAGCAGCCACAGCCGTCACGTTAGAGGCACCCGCTGAGAACGACGATCCGAACCTGCCTCTGGGGTTCCTGTTGGCGGTCAATCTGTGCGCGCGCGTCTATCCCACGATCGGATTGGTTGGGCCGTCGGCGCTGACAGATAACGCGGCAGAGATGATTCGATGGGTGAACCCGAGATGTGACCTTAAGGCGGATATAGAACCCAGCCCGAGGTTGTCCTTCCGAAAACAGCCGGAAAGTCCGGGGGTCTTTGTGACTGCCTCGGGTTGGAACTCGGTCATCGATAACCTGCCGAGAGAGCAGGAGCCGGCCCAGATCCCAGCTGCCCTGGCGGCTGGAGCACTTGGAGCTAGCGAGTTGTTTCGTACAGCGTTCGGTCCCCTTCTAGGTGCCCGAGCTCGTGCAAAGCCCACCGCAGGCGGGTTCAACTTGGTGACCCTCGCGAAATGGTCCTCTAACGTGCAAGGACTGGAGGACGACCTAGAGCTAGGAGACTTCCACCTGGTGGGCGCTGGCGCAGTTGGAGAGGGCGCCGCCGAAGTCTTGCGACGAGTCAGCGTGCGAGGTCACATCACGGTTGTCGACGACGAGCATGTGACCGAAGCGAATCTTCAGCGCTATGTCCTTGCAGGGGATCGGGATGAAGGCAAACTCAAGACCACAGTAATCGACCGAGCTTTGGAAGGGAGGCAGCTCACGGTGAATTCCGTTTCCGCAAAATGGGGAACTCATCCTGCGGCGTACCCAAGTGCAGTCAACACAGTGCTTGTCGCGGTAGACAGCGCAGTCACACGCATTGCGATTCAAGCGGCACTGCCGTCGCGAATCTACAACGCCTTCACGGGTCGCCTCGATTTGGGTTGGTCACGACACGAACACTTCGGAGTGGATCCATGCCTGGCATGTCTCTACTGGCCGGACACTCCTCGATCAAATCGACACGAAGAGATCGCCAGCTCTCTTGGACAAGATCCCCTCCGGGTCCTCGGTTACCTGGCTTCCGGCCAACCTGTAGGGACCCCGCTTAGGCAGGTAGGAGATGTGCCGGGACTTGAAAAGCCGCTGGACTGGCAGATGTGGCTGAACACTTCGCTCCTGGCTGACATTGGAAGCGCAAACGGCTTTCAGGCCGCGGAGCTTGAGCGGTGGGCCGACAAGTCGATCGATTACCTATACCGCGAAGGCGTTTGCGGAGGCGCTCTCATTCTCAGCCAGATCGACGGAAATTCCAGAGTGATGGAGGTTCCGCTGGCCCATCAGTCAGCTCTAGCTGGCATCATGCTTGCAACGGAGTTCTTGATCGCGTCATCGCCGCACTTGATTTCTCAACGTCCTGAACCAACGGAGGCACGATATGACGTACTTGGAGAACCGAACCAAATCATGGCCAGACCTCGCTCACGGAGTCCTCGCTGCATTTGCGAGGATTCCGACTACGTTGAGCGGTACGCTGATCGCTGGGACCACGGCCCACTTCAGTTGCCCCGCTAAGGCCGGACAGAGCCGGCGCCACGCGCAGGCAAACTGATGCCTAACGAACTCCGAGTGGGAGAAAGAATCCGCGCGGAACGCGAGCGCTCCGGTGCCTCACTGGCGAAACTCGCGGACATGACCGGATTATCGAAAAGCTATTTGGTCAGACTTGAAACCGATGCCGGCAGTAATCCGTCTCTTGAGGTGCTTCACCGCATCGCTGAGGCACTCGATACGACGGTCGCCGATCTTCTTGGCCGCGCACCGGTCCGAATCGAACCGAACGAACTTCAAATTCCTTCATCACTGCGGGCTTTTGCCGATGAGGCAGGACTCTCCAGCAGGGATCTGCAGATGCTTGCCAGCATCCGGTGGCGAAAGGGTGAAGAGCCCCAAACGCCTGAGCGCTGGCGTTATGTTCTCAATTCGCTCAGGATGAGTAAGCAGTTGGATGATCGCAAGTAGAGCCGGATCCACGGAACCATTGGTTGGCCGCCTGAAGGCGCGTTTCCGAGCGGAGAACGGCGAGGAGGCCATAGAAAAGTTCGTAAGCGGCATTCTGGCCGAGGCTGGGCAAGAAAGCCTTCCTATTCGTGTGGCTGCCGTCGCGTCATTCCTCGGGATTAGTTGCCGTAGCGGGTCCTTTCCATTTGCCGGTCGGATCTACTCGGAACCCTCGGGCCAACTGGTGATGGACCTCAACTCGGACGATAACAAGGCTCGCCAACGATTCACCTGTGGCCACGAGATAGTTCACACCGCATTCCCTGGATTCACCCGCGAAGCTCGTTATCGGGTCGACGTAAGCGTTGGCCACAACCTCCCGGGCCGCTCCGAGGAAGAGTACCTATGCGACTTCGGAGCTTCTCTGCTTCTAATGCCGGCCGAGCTAATCAAGGACCGCTATCGCCTTGAGAAAGGCTTGAAGACGATTGAGCAACTAGCCAACGATGCGCAGGTAAGCCTAGAGGCCGCTGGCAATCGCCTCGTTGGCGTTTCAGGGCGCCCAGCGGCTTTCCTGGTCTTGGAAGTCGGCCACAAGCCAGCAGATGCTCGCGCCATTCGACAAGGACTCAAAGTCGAACCCAAGCTGCGCGTTCGCTACGGAACTCTGAACGGCATTCGCGGATACGTGCCGCGATTTAAGTCCGTGCCCGAGAACAGCGCGTACCAGCAAGCGCTGCTGAAGCGGTCGATAGTCTCAGCAGCTGGCACCCTTCCCGGCGCCGACCGACCATCTTTCCGAATTGAAGCTGGTTGGTATCCAAGAAGCGAAGGCGACCGAGAAATACCTCGAGTCTTGGCGGTCGCTCTACCCTTGCAGTAAGTTCCACGTGGTCTCGACTGAGACTCCGGAGCGGATTCTGGTGTGGTGTTTCTAGGCGATCAGGAAGCCGGTCCCATCCGATACGACCGGTCCGGTACGTCAAGACAGCGCGTCCGGGCAAGCATCCCCAACCCGCTCCCTATACGCCTTCCAGAGCCGACGGTCGGTGAACAAGTTTTGCCAAATGCGTTGGCCGAGTCGAAGGTCGATCACCTTGGCGCATACCATTTCAATCAGAAGAGCGGGCGTGTCGGCCTGATCGAGATTCTTCGCTCGGCAGAGTGCCTTTCCGAGCTGGTCGTCCATGCACACCAGCGGTCGGCGACCTTCGTCGACGAGCTCGAGAGCTCCATACACCGTGGCAACCTCGCCGAGGTGCTCATCGGGGTGTTCGAGGGCAGTGCGGTAGTTATGCAGAAAGTCCGTCACTTCAAGTGCATGTTCAGATGTGAGGTCGTGCACCCGGTGGTCTTCGTCCTCTTCGAGCCAAGCGATGGTCACTTGGAGCGAGGGCATTGCGGCTACATTGCGCTTTAGCTCGCCGAGGACTTCTCGAGTAACGATCAGTCTTGCTTGCAGGTAGTCAAGAAGCGCCTGGCCGGCACCTACCCCGCAGAACGCCATCGGAGCGGTCGAATCTGACAGAACAACGAGCGCCCCTTGGAATCGCCCGATATTGGGTCTTGCCAAGCTCCGTTAGATCTCGTCGGCTCGATTCACAGCCAGTCGGTGTTGAAATGCTTGCAGCTCGTCCCGTGGCACTTGCAGCTTTGCTTCGACGTCCTCTTCGGAAAGCAGCCCCTGGTCAAGAGCTCGGAGGAGCGCGTACTCGGCTTCCGCCGGCAGCCTCCGTACTCGCCCTTTGGCGTCTACCAGTGACTCTGGCAGCAATCTAGTGTCGGGAAGCCGTACCTGCAGATGCTGTCCTTGTTCAATCGCATGCTCAATCTCTGTCGCTTTCTTCGAACTCAGTCGGTGGGCTGACAGGAGCCGATAACACGCAACGAGGGCACTGACCCAGAAATCGCGCGCAAGCTCCACAACGACATTCAGGTCCGCATCGGGATAGTCGCGATCCCGAAGCCACGCATCCAACGCTTCGAGTGGCAAGAGGAACTCGGCCGCGAAGGAGTTGGCTTCTACCTCCTTCGCTGGTTGTTTGCCTGAGATGTTGATCACCTTGTCGATTGACATACCGTGCTGCAGGACGTGGTGACCGTACTCGTGAGCGAGTGTGAATCTCGCTCGCACCGTAGGCATGGATCCGTTGACAAATATGAATGGGAGTCCTCGTCGCAGTGCATAGGCGCCGGCAATGCCGGTAGGCCCTAGCTGCTGGACGATGACAGGAACTTTCGCGACGTTCTCGATGAGGCCGAGCAAGTCAGGAGTGGGCGCTTTTGAACTGAGGCCAAGCCTTGCCCTTTCCTCCAGCGCCCTTTCCACAGCGGTGCTCACACGAACCGAACTAAGGCCTTCGCAGAGAAGTAGTCCTGGATAGCAGCCTCGAAGGCATCCAAGCACCGCTTGATCTCCTCGTCATCGGCGGCAGCGGCCCGAAGAAGCGCCGGCTCAGGTTCCTCCTCCATCACGATCGTGTCTGGCCTGACCCCGAACATCTCGGCCAAACCGTATAGCTCATCTACCCCTAGGCCACGCTGGCCCTTGAGCAGACGGCTAACCGATGACTCGTGGATACCCAGGTGCTCGGCTAGATCCTTCTGTTCGAAGCCAGCCGCCTTCATTAGGCGGCCAATTTCAGCCCCGAGAGCGACCGGTTCACGATACCTCGCCATATTCATTACCTCCATCACTTGCAGTTCTACCAACTTTGATGGAGTTATAATCCCTTGAACTTGCGATTTATGCAAGTCTTTGGGGATTGATATCGAGAGCTATCAAATCTGATAGCATATTGACGTGGCCAGCGAAGCTCTCTTTGTTCGGATTCCCCATGAGCTCCGGGAAGCTCTAGATACGCATGCCGGTGAGAAGGGCATGAGTCTCGGCACGGCGGTCGCGGACCTTTTGACTCGGGGGCTCGAAGGGGCTGGGGCAGAGCAGTCCATCCGAGCACTGGAACAGTCGCTGGCCGACGCTAAGACGACGCTCGCCGAGCGCGATGAGCAAGTAAAGGGAGCAGCAGCCAGCGTGGCGGCGGCCGATGCCCGGGAGAAGAGCATGCGCGATCTGGCTGAGCAGCTCGAGGCAGCTTCCATTGGGCAATGCAGCGTCGCTGGATGTGGGGCCTCGTTCAACGCGGTTGACCTGGTCGTACGCCGACGCTGTCCGAAGGGGCACGCGCTGACTCCCGTGCTTGAAGGAGCAGTCAAAGCGTCGGGCCTCAATTCGACCGACGCATTGATCGCACTTGCAGCGATTGGTCTGCTGATAGGTCTGGTGGCTGCCAGTCGAAGAATCTGAACAAGGAGGTGGAAGGATGAAGATCGAGCAACTTGAGAATGCCCTCCTGGGCGCTGCCGCTGTTCTCATTGTGGCGGCCGTCGCTCTGGCATGGGTCGCAGTTGCGCAGCATCCGACAGCCCGGAACGTCAAGCGCGCTCTGCTTCTAAGCATCAACGGCTTATAGCGGCGCCTTCAGGCCATCTAGCGGCGTGCAGTTAGGCCAGGGGTATGATGTCGCTATCGTGGCATCGCGCGGCAAAAACGTCAGGCGAAAGGTGGAGAAGATTGCAGGCAAGTTGCCGTCTGCAATTCATGTTGATCATGTGAAGCCGATTGCAGATGGTGGTAGCAACACGCTCAAGAATCTGCAGCTGTTGCCGGAAAAGGCGCATCAGCTGAAGACAGCTGTTGAGAATGCTGCCCGAGCGAAGACTGGGCGGCGAGGCAGGATCGGCAAATCCCGCTGAGCTCGTGACAGTCTCGTCCATACATCATGAAGCTCGCGTGGTAAGTTGATTCCAGGAAGAGCTGCCGGAACCGGACGGCGGCCGCTCGCTGGTTTAGGTTCAGCCTTGGACCAGGCGCAGTTGGCGACCCGCTGGCCGGCGGCGCCGACTGGCGCGCAGCTGGAGAGCGGTGAGTACGATGTCGTTCACTCTCTTCTCGTATTCAGCAACGTTGGCTGCGTCCGCAGCCTTGCAGATTTCCCGGGCCGCAGTTTCCAGCTGATACCAGACATCGCCGCGGCGTTCGAGAAACAGCGGATACCGGGAGTTGATCACAACCGTGCGGACTCCATCCTCGAGCACGGTCATGCTTCGTACCCGCGGGTCCAGCTGCCGAATGGCGATGATCCCGAAGCCCCGCTTCCGAGCCTCCAGCGGCGTGTCGGGCGTCGAAGGCGATGGCACCGGTCCAACCAGTTCCTGGTTAGCCATTTCTGTGCGCGGAGTTTCGAACGGTAGCTCGGGGGCGTCGCGTGGCTTCGAGGAAGGCCGTGCGGGTGCGAATCCGGCGAAGAGGTCTTGGCGATCGCTCAGACGCAGGGCCTGGCTCAGCAGCCGCCGTACCTGCTCTGCAACCTTGATCGCGCTGCTCGGCGGCGGAACCTCCACGTCGCGCGCGAGGCGTCGCACCCAGGAGGCCAGAAGCTTGTGCATGCGGGCTTCGACGGCAACCCACGCCTGCCCGTCGCGGTCAAAGTCGGTCTTGTTCATCATCAGCGCAACGTTCGGCACATCGACCTCGCCCATCAACCGGACCATCGCGGGCAGGGTCGCGGATCCAGGATGTCCAAAGAACTCGCCGTCGGCGATGAGGCGCCCCAGCCTGTAGCAGCGAATCCCAGGAACCCAACCGCCAGTGGGCTGCTGTGGATCCGATAGTCCCACCCAGCCGCGAAGGCGAGCGCCGCCCGTGTTGATCGCGAACGCGCGTCTGTCCGTCAGCAAAAGGGGAGCGGGGCTGATCTCCAACCGGTCAAGGGTTCAGCTGCAGCTCCTGCCGCTCGAGCAACGGACGATACGTCTCGGCCAGGCGTTGGGCGAGCCGACGGACATCGATCCGCTTGTCGATCCCGTCGATACGGATACGCACGTAACCAACCGCGATCGGCGTTCGCTTCGGCGTTTCGAGAAGTTCATAGGTCTTCAGCCGCGATCGATCCCGATAGTCCTCGTCGGTAAACCGCCACGCCACGAGGTCGCCAGGACGGCTTGCCTCAACGGTGAATCGCTTTCCGAGATGCCCGATCGCCGCTTTGCCGCCTTGGCCGTACTGCCCAAGCAGCTGCCGGCCACGTTTCGGCGAACCGCCCCACCTGAGATAGTTGCGTTCGATTTCCCGAATTCCCATGCCCTCGCCACCAGCTGCAGTCACCACCAGCGACTGCGGATGGACCGTGATCTCAACCGTCAGAGGGGACTTTGGAATGCGAGAGTCGACGGCGTTGTCGATCAGCTCCATGACGGCATCACTGGAGCTGCGGTAATTAGCGAAGAGGGAGGCGGTTATCTCGGGCGCTATCCGCTCACGAACAGTGATCTTCGCGGAGCTCACGGCAAAAGAATGTAGCTGTCGCCGGCCAAAATCAATGTCTGGGCACTAGGTGGCCAATCGCCTTCGTCGACCCGGGTCTCATTGGTCTCGGCCCGGTCGTATCGAGGCTCTACGGGCATCCTAGGGCCTCGCTTTCGGCGGTTGTAGCCCAACAACGCCCGGTTTAGGCTCAAGCGCCGACTGTGGAGGGATGTGGCGGGTCTGACGCCACGCCACCAAGGGCCTCTCGGCGCGTCCGAGCTTGGCCTTGAGGTCTTCGGCCGAATATGTAAGGTTTGTCCTTACATGCGGCCTTACGCAAATCGCGTAAACGCACGCTGCGTACTGCATTTTGCGCGACGTGCGACCTAGACGCACCGAGCCTCCTAGTCATCCTTTGGATCGCCCTCTACCTGTCGGGTCGGGCCGACCCTTGGAGCGACTCCTGTCAACAGTTCGCTTGCCTCCTCGAGCACCGGATTGCGTTTCAATGCCTGAGCAAGCTTGAGCAGGGTGCTCGGGCGAACTCGCTTGCCCCGGAGCGCCGCCTGGAGCGTCGGACGCGACAGGCGTGCAGCCAGGCGCAGTTCCTCCAGACTCATTCCACGGGCGGCGCAGGCGGCCAGCACCTGGTCCCCCTTGATGACGACGACAAGGCCTCCACGACCGATCACGGGACGGAGCGGGTCATCATTCATGGGCAATCGGCTCTCCTCAATTCATCGATTCGTTTGTCCAATAGCTCGCGCAATCGAACCGGCCGATAGTCGGTCGCCTCGACGGAAACGTTGACCCAACGCAAGTCCGTCGATGCAACCTTGGAATGGGTATGTCCGTGAACATTGAGTTGGTGCGCTCCAAGCTCTGCGGTGCGTAGCGGTCGATGCGTGAATCGAACCCGCCAGCTTCCGTACCTCAGTTCCGGTGGCTCGATGATCGTGAAGCCGGCAGCGCGAATCAGCCCAACGCGGTGCGGTCGGTCATGGTTGCCCAGCACAAGCCATTTGGGATTCCCAGGTAGCGTGGAGACGAGTTCCCAGACACCTGGAGCGTTCCCACCAACAACGAGGTCGCCTAGGTGCAAGATGGCCTCGTCGGAAGGCACCATCGTCCGCCACCGCCTCGCCATCTCAGCATCCTGCTGATCGGCTGAGAACGGTCGACTCGCATGGACCACGATGTTCGCGTGGCCAAAGTGATGGTCCGCGGTGATCCAAAGGCTCGGGAGGACGGAGGTCAAATCTGCGGTTCTCGATGGCGCCGAAGCGTGTCTCTCGTCAGTCGGGTCGGTCATGTAAGACCAAGAGTGCCACCGCTCCTTGATCACATGCACGACAGCGGATATCGGTTTATAAACCGTTGCTCATTTTGATCTCGGGCTGTAACCGAGCGGTCTGGAGACGCTTTGGCCAGACATAGAATTCGGTTATGCAAAAGCCTGGTTTGAGTCCGATTGGGACTACGGTTGCCGATGCCCGGCGGCGGGCACTCGCCGATGAGGAGTACCGCACGCACCTGGCTCGACTATCAGTGGCCGAGGCGGTCGCCCGAGTGCTGATCCTTTTCCGCATGCAGCTGAACATGACGCAGGAGCAGCTCGCACAGCTGATGAATACATCGGCATCGACCATCTCACGGCTCGAAGGCGGAAGGCATGTTCCCAGCCTCGCCACCTTGGCTCGCGCGATAGAGGCCGGCGGCATGCGCCTCGTGCTTGGATTCGAGCGACCAGAGTCAACTGTTGAGACAGCCGAGAGGATCGTGGTCTCGGTTTAGGTTGTGTTACGGCTCTCCGCCACGTTGTTCCACTCCATGAGCAGTTTGAAGAGGGTGACCAGGCGCTCGGTCATCTGACGAGCCTCCTCTCTTGAGACCGTTCGTCCGTATTTGCGACTGAACAGCGCAACCCATTCGTCGATCAGCACTTCATGCTCGGGATCAGATCCGAATAGCGGTTGAGGGCTCTCGACCCGTGCAGAGGGGGGCCGGACTCTGGCCCCTTGCGATTTCGAAGGCGCCTCACGCGGCAACTGTATCGGCCGGCTCGAGAAGCCATCGCTGGCCTCCACCTAATTGCCGCCTAGGTCTACCTACGTGCGCTGACGACGGCGATGCGGCGCGGCGAAGGTGATCCCGCTGCGCTTGTTTCCAGACCCTCCCTGCCGAGAAGCCAGCGAGGTCTCCAAGGTGGGTTGCCCACGGGCTCGTCAGAAAATTCGCCGCCTCTGCTTGGAGCTCGGGGTTGATCCGCGTGTATTTGTCGTCATAGGGCTCGTCGTGGCCGTACGCCTTACCCACGTAGTCGCAGAAGGCGAGCCTGAAGACCGCTTTCACGAGCTCGAGCGCGGACATGGCCAGATCGTCGCTCACGCTCTACGCGGCTCCCAACAGCTGAGACAGTTGCGTCGAAGGCTTTTCCTCCAGCGCGTGCGCGAGCTTCCACGCGGTCCGAGCCCGCACCGGTTGACCTCGCAAGGCGGCTGCCAATGTCGGGCGCGAAATTCGGGCACGGCGAGCGAGCTCGGACAGGCTCCAACCTCTCTCCGCGCAGGCGAGACGAACCGCGCCAGGCGATAGAACCACAACCAAACCCGCGCGCCCATTTCTGACCGCGGCTGGACTACTCATGCCTCAACACTCCTTTGAAATTCGGGGGTCAAACCCTGACCCCTTGCAAATTCACGCACCTGCACCTCCTCCTGGCCTTCGCAGCCACCATCCCGGCTTTCCGACACACGCTTCGGTTGCCCGTTCCGACCGAGGCAGTCCCGTCATCTCCTTCCAGCCGACTCGGCGGGATCCGCTTGCAGCCCACACCGCGCCGAGCGCGCCCGAAGTCGCGATGAAGGCGGTTGTCGTTGTCCAGAAGCTGCAGCTCTCTCGGTCGCTGTCGACGTGGTCGCGAATCAGGCCGTGGATCTGCCGCTCGCGTTGCTCGGTTGGCACCACGAAGGCGATCTGGTTGGCGCCGGCGCCAGGCCGATCGTTGAAGTAGGCGGCGTAGGCGGCGAGCTTGGCTCGAAGGCGACGCGGCTGTTCGGTGCCGCGATCCCACTCGAGGTGAATCAGCACCTCGCGCGCCGGCGTGAGGAGGCGGCCCCATCCATCCGGGATCGGCGCTCGCTCACCGCCTTCGCCGTAGGCATTCTCCACGCCGTGCTCGCCGACCCAGTGGTACAGGCCGCAGTCCGATATATGACGAGTTGCCGCGGCGAGGTCGATGAAGAACTGGTTCGCCTCGAGCTGGTGGACCAGATGGAAGCGCCGCTCTAGCGCGTGCTCTGCGCGGCGCACGAAAGGGGCCGGCTCCACATCGAGCCATTCCGCGACGGCTGCCGCGCCCCGCCGCGACAGAAGAAAGATCGAGGCGCGGCAGACGCGTCCAGGTCGCATGACCACTTGCCAGGCGCGCACTAGACCGTGGTGGGCGAGCCATCGAAGCCGGTACTGGCAGCTACGTGGACCTGCGAAGAAGAGGGTCTGGATCTGGCTGCGGTCCAGGTAGCGGTACGCATCCAGTGCCATGAGGATGGCCATGTCTCGCGGAGTGGGGGAGTAGTCACCAGGTGACGAGCGGGGTTCATCGCCCAGTCGAAGTTCGAGGGTTCGGAAGGTCCTCTGTGACGAAGTTGAGTGGGGAGACAGTCCCGGGGAGGAAATTGCCGATCTTGAATTGCTGGTGCCATTCGCGCCACGGCGCGAAGGGATCCGCGAAGCCCCTCTGAGTTGGTGGCGCGAAGGGTTGCGCGCAGCGTTCATGCGATCTCCTTGAAGGGCCCACCGGCTCCAAATCGGTTGAGACGGGCGACGATCTCGGCCTCAACCTCGGCAACGGGCCGGCCGTAGCGCTGCACGCTCTTGAACTTCAGCTCGGCGGCGTGGCCTTCACCCAATCCGGCCGGCATCGGCAGAGTCGTGCCGGTGAAAGGAGGCAGGGTGTGGCCATCGACGTTCAGTCGAACGGCGATCTGGAAACGGGCAAGTGATTGCAGCTGATGGACCGTCATCGGCTCGAAGTCGCGCGCCACCACGCGTGCGTCATCGGGTCCCAGTTGGAAAGCGATCCGCGTCCGCGCATTTGCCGTCAGCGCCTGCCGCGTCGACTCGTGCAGCTGCGCGAGATGCTGATTAGCAAGAGTCAGGTTGAGGCGGTAGGCACGCGCCTGCGCCAGTATCTCGTCGATCGACTGCGGCAGGTACAGGTAGTCGTGGAACTCATCGAGGTAGAGGTTGAAGTCCGGGCGCCAATTCTCGGGGCGCCTTGAACGCGCAGTCGCCGCCTGCCAGATCCGCGACATAACAAAGGCGCCCAGCAAGCGGCTCGTCTCTTCACCTAGCTCGCCCTTGGCGAGGTTGACCAGCAGAATGCCCTGCCGGTCAATCACTTCATGCAGGTCAATGGTCGATCTGCTCTGGCCAAGGACGTTTCTTACAGTCGGCCGGAGGAGGAAGGTCCGCAGCTTGTTGAGGACCGGGCCGACCATCTGAAGTCGCTGGCCGTCAGATTGGGCGTCGTACTCCTGCCAAAAGGGCTTCAGGCCGACCGGGTCACCGAGGTTCTTGGTCAGCCTCGAGCGCACACGTCTGTCGAGAAGAAGGAGAGGGACCTCGGTGAGCGTGGTTTCGGGGTGGCGGAGAAGGGTGAGCAGCGCAGCGCGGAGTACGTCATCGGTTCGCGGTCCCCAGAATCGCTCGAAGCTCTTGCGGAAGATCGCGACCACGCCGTCGGTGACGAGCTCGCGCTGAGCCGGATCATCGCACTCGAGGATGTTCAGTCCGACCGGTCTCTCCCGAATCGACGGATCGATCAGCACGATACGGTCCGCGTGCCGCGGGGGAATGCGCTCCAGCAACTCGCGGACGAGATCCCCCTTGGGATCGATGACGCCAACGCCGATGCTGCCGTCGTCGATGTCCTGCAGCGCCAGGTTCAGAAGCAGCGTGCTCTTGCCGACTCCGGTCGGGCCAAGAATGTGAACGTGCTCGCGCCGGTCTACCTGGCTGATCTTCACCCGCACTTTGGTGATGTCGTCCAGGCGCGACAGCGAGCTACCAACGCCGCTTACCGATCGATGCCGCGGCATGACTCGGACGCCCGCCGCTTCCATCGGGACCTCGGTTAGCGGGAGATGGAAGAGCAGCGCCAGCTCCTCCGGAGACAGCACCATCGACGATCGCCCTGGACCGAGGCGTTTGTCGAGTGCCCTGTCGAAGGCCGGCGGCCACCACACGATTTCTGGACGAAGACGGTTATCGCCTTCGGCGGCATAAAAGGCTGCGACGATGGGCTTCAATCCCGCGGTGGCCGCTTTCGTCGTCGGCGCCCAACAGCAAAGACGAATCTCAACCCGCCAGCAGGCCTCAGCGGATTTGTTTCCAGTCGGGAGGGGCTGATCGTGCCGCCGTGCGGGCGCGGCGCTTACGGTAGATTTGGGGTAGCTGAACCAGAAGTCGTAGAAGAGGTCCATGGGCAGCCGGATGAGTCTCGAGACGAGGCTTTCGTGCGCGTCGAAGCCGCTTAACTGGTCAAGGCGCCTCGCGGCTCGCTTCTCCCATCCGGTGTCGGGCGCCACCGCAATCTGGATCAGGCCGTCGCCCGCCTCGGCGAGCGCCTGAGCGGCCGACGCCAGTGAGTCCGTCCGGGAAGGGCTCAGCGAATAGATGTCCTCGCGCCACAGGCGGAGGCGGACTCGGGCGGCGCTTGCCCCGGCAACGCGAGATGTGACTTCAGTGGGCACGATGTCAGCGTCCGCAAGCGCGCTGCGGAGGGCGCTGATCACCAACGTCTGGAGGTCTTTCGGGAACGTACAGCGGGTCGTCAGCTGGCCCTCCACGGCTTCCAGCTCGAACGTGAGCCAGCGCTGGCCGACGAGTGCCCCCTTCCACCAAGGCAGAGCGATCGCGTACAGCATCCTGAATGCGCCCACCCAGCGCGCCGGCTCGTAGACCCCTTCGGCGGGCGGGATGATCCGGACCGCGACGAGGCGGGTTTGCCGGGACGACCGATGTACGGGCTGTGCACCAACCTTGGCGAGCACCCACAGGAGCGCCATCGCCGGGGCCGCGACCACCACCACATGGGCTGCCACTACGGCTGCGTGAGCCACTACGAACACCAGTCCGTCGAGAGCGCTGGCGATTGCGTCGACGAGTCGCTGAAGCTCCTCCGCTTGCTGCGCGCCAGGCTGCGGAGTGGGGCCGCCCACCTGGAGCCGAGGCACCGCGAGCAGCGCCAATGTCGCCGAGAGTTCCCGAAGTATCCGATTGAAATTGACCACGCCATTACCCCCTAGATGAAATTGGCTTTACCGTCGCAGGCGGGCGCCTTCGCACCGCCTTCTGTACCAGCCGCCCACCTTCCAACCGTCGCCGGGACGCCTTGTGACGTCGATTTGAGGCGCTTGTCGGCAGGTGCTCTGAATTCGCGATGTCGGCTGGCCGCCGGCAAACACCTTCCGATCACCTTCCGTGCGTCGCCAACGCCTTCCGTACGCCTTCCGTCCACCTTCTGTATTCGCGGAGACGCCTCCAGGCGGGGCCAGAAGAGCCCGCCTGAGCGCTCAAGGCGGGAAAGAAGGACGAAAAACGGCATGCCTGGAAGGGCGCGGCCGCTGCGATCGTTGTCGTGAGCTGCAATGACCTGGCTGTTCATCGACTGGACGCTAACAACGAGGCGTCCTCGGACCGTCCTCGGAAGAGCCCTCCGGAGGACGGTTCTGAATTCAGCGTCGACAGCTGAGCGTCCTTTTTTAGAAAGGACGCGTCCTCGGAGCGTCCTCGGCTCGGGCTTCCCAGACACGGGCATTTCAGCAGCCTAGAAACGAGGCGCACGCTGACCGCACGCTGGATGTGCTAGAGAGTGTCTTTGGCGCGCGAATTTGGTTGGGCGGCGATCTCAGCGCGCCCGCTCACTCAGGCTCACCGCACGCTGTCCGCACGCTCATGCTCCGGCGAGGCAGTTTTGGCCTCCGGCAGGCCTTGGCTAGAGAAAGCCCGAGTGGCTAGCCATCCTCACATGCGTCCGTACCGTCGGAAGCTGTAATAGCTCCTGGGGGTAACGATCAGGTGGTCGACCACGTCGATGTTGAGAACGCGACCTGCATCTACCATGGCGCGGGTGAAGTCAGCGTCCTGAGGGCTCGGCTCCGCGTCGCCGGACGGGTGGTTGTGAGCAAGAACGACTGAGCTGGCGCGGGCGGCCACGGCCGGAGCAAACACTTCGCGGGGCTCCACCGACACATGGGCCACGGTCCCGATGGCAATGGTCTCAACCGAGATCAGGCTGAGCCGGACATCCAGCAGCACGACAGCCAGCGTCTCGGTATCAAGGCATCGGAGCTCAGCCAGGTGTCCAAGAGCTTGGGTGGGTCCAGTGATCGGCTCGGGTAGCGAGGCGCGAGGTTGATATCTGCGGGCGACCTCCGCGCACGCGAGGAGTCGGCGTCTGGCTGGTCGCGCGAGTCCGAGGGTGGCCAACTGGCCGTCGTCGGCTTCCAGGAGCTTGGCTAGATCGACTGTCACGGAGCGGCTCGCAGAGGGCCCGATCAAGGCTTCCAGCAATAAGCGGTCGTTGGCGGCAGCAGCCACCGGCGGACGCTACCTGACGCGATTGGCTGGCGCCAACCCAGCCCTTTAAGACGGCGTTCAGCCGGCCAGCCGGCCGGACCCTAAGATTGCGGGCCAGTGGGAGCCGACCTCGACAGAGTCGTAAGGGTGGCTGCGTTCAACTTCCTAAAGGAGCAGACCACCCTGCACGGTGGCTCAGTGCTCCCCCGACGCGTTCTCGAACGAGGCTTTGAATTGGATGGGCGGCGCGTCCCACTACTCGGTCCTCCAGGCATCTTCAAGCCAGCCGTTTGTGAGCTGCCGTTGAGCATCACCACCGTGCCGGAGATCCCGGGCAAGGAGAGGCCCTACGACGACGAACCGACGTATGAGGGCGTCCATTACAGGTACCGAGGAACCGATCCCCGCCATCCGGACAATGCGGGCTTGCGTCGTGCGATGGTCGAGCACGTGCCGTTGGTCTATTTTCACGGACACCGGCCGGGCCTTTACCACGCTGAATGGCCTGTTTACGTTGTCGGTGACGATCCAGCCCGACTCACCTTCACGATCCTCACCGAAGACGTCTCGGACGTCGAGCCTGCCGTCACTGTCGCCGATGCGCCACGACGCGCGTATCTCGCGACCCTGATGACTCAGCGTTTGCATCAGTCACTCTTCAGAGTCCGAGTCTTGGATGCCTACGAAGAGACGTGTGCCGTGTGCCGCCTGCGCCACTGGGAGTTGCTAGACGCAGCTCACATCCTGCCGGACAAGCATCCGCTCGGCGAGCCCGTCGTTCCGAACGGACTCGCTCTGTGCAAGCTCCACCACGCCGCATTCGACGCCGACATCCTGGGCGTTCGACCGGACCTGAAGATCGAGGTCCGGCAGGACGTGCTGCGCGAAGCAGACGGTCCGATGCTCAAAGTCGGGTTGCAGGGGTTCGACGGCCAGCTCATCACCGTGCCTCGTCAGAAGACGCTTCGGCCAAACGTTGAATTTCTGGCCGAGCGCTTCGAGCGGTTTCGCAAGGCCGTCTGAACCGCGTTTATTCAACTGCTAAACGAGGGTCCTAAAGGCTTACGATCGCTCGCGTCGAATGAGTACCGTTGTCGAACCAACTCCGAAGCTAGAGGGTGATGCCGCCGCAGCCGTCTCGTATCGCGGGGGCCATCTTCAGATCATCGCCTCCGCCGGCTCCGGCAAGACCGAAGTGGTCGCTCAGCGGGTGGCCTCGCTTCTACATGAAGAAGTGCCTCCCGACGGGATCGTCGCGTTCACGTTCACCGAACGGGCGGCACGATCGTTGAAAACCCGCATAGAAAAGCGCGTCGCCGCCCAGATGGGGTCTGAGGTGCTGGATCGCCTCAACGGAATGTTTGTAGGAACGATCCATTCCTACTGCTTCCGGGTGCTCCAGCTCTATGTGCCTAAGTACGAGACATTCGATGTGTTAGACGACAATCGCCTCACGGCGTTCCTTAGCCGTCGCGCGAAGGCTCTCGGTGTTGAGCAGCTGGAGGGAAACCATTTCGGCTCGATTGCCGCCTTCATGGCCAGCCTCCAAGTGATCGAAAACGAGCCGCTTCGAACGGAGGACCTCGAAGATCCATTCCGCGAGGTCTATGAGCGGTATTTGACCGACCTCGAGGACCATCGGTTTCTCACCTACGGGCAGATCGTCCTGCGCTGCGTCCGGGAGCTGCAGAACCAGCGGGTGCTCGGGTCGGTGCGTAAGCACTTACTGCACTTGATCGTGGATGAATATCAAGACGTCAACCCGGCACAGGAAGATCTCATCGCACGTCTGGCCACAACACCAGTCCACCTATGCGTGGTCGGCGACGATGATCAATCGATTTACCAATGGCGCGGCGCCGACGTTCAGAACATCGTCGGCTTCGATCAACGCTACACAGACGTGAGATCGTTTCGGATCGAACGGAATCGCCGGTCACGTCCGTCAATCATCTTGGCTGCGAATCTTGTCGGAGAACGGATTGAGGGTCGGCTGCCGAAAACGATGGTCGAGCACAGGCTGGCGAGCGATCAACCAGAAGTGCTGTGCTGGTCCGCCGAAACTGAGGACGAGGAGGCAGCCATCATCGCGCGAGCCGTTAAGTCAGCGCATGACGATCATGGCCACCGATACAAGGACATCGCAATCCTATGTCGAGGCCGGGTGTCCTTTCCGGCCATTCTTGAGGCCCTCAAATTTCAAGCTGTACCTGTCCAGCCAGGAGGTCGGACTCACCTGTTCAACCAGGACGACGCAGACCTTTTCGGTAGAACGATCTGCTGGCTTGTCGATCACAACTGGCGCAAGGGCCAGTACGGATGGAGTGACGAGCAAGTCAGTCTGCCCGATCTGCTCGGACGGTACCGGATGTTGTATGAGCTAACGCCAGACGATGAGAAGGCTCTCTCCGCGAGACTGATCGAATGGAAATCCGGGGTCGCTGATGAAGCGCATCGGGCGAACCTCGTAGGTGAGTACTACCTGATCCTTTCTGCCGTCCGAGTCGAGAATTGGGATCTGTCTGATCACCTAAGGGTCAATCGGCTCGGCACCATCGCACGTTGTACACAGGTGCTGGCGGATTACGAGAGTGTCAGGCGCCGGTCACGCCCCGATCACGCAACCCCCGGCCAGATGGTGGGCGGCATTGACCGTGGCAAGTGGCACTATGCGTGGCTTGCCATCTACATCCAGAACTGGGCCAAGGGCAGTTTCGAAGACTTCGAGGGGGAGGAGGACGTCGAGCTCGATGCCGTCGACGTCACCACGATCCACCAGGCAAAGGGATTGGAATGGCCGCTGGTGTTTGTCCCGTCGTTGACAGCGTCGCGCTTTCCGACCAAGCGTATGGGCCAACCCCGCAAGTGGCATATTCCAGGCCACTTGTTTCATGCCCCCCGGTACGAGGGTTCCCTAAATGACGAGCGCCGCCTCTTTTACGTTGCAATGACCCGTGCCCGCGACCGACTGTCGCTGTCGACGTTCGAACGGATAAAGAATCGGCAGACCCCGTCGCCCTTTCTTGATGAGGTTGGCCTCTTGGTACAGGACGTCATCGGTGACCTCCCCGACCCGCCTGTTCCGGATCGCGCTACCGAGGAACAAGAGCTGTTGGAGGCGACATTCTCGGACCTTGCGACTTACAAGGAATGCGGCCTCGCCTATAGACTGCGGCGACAAATTGGATTCCAGCCGCCCCTCGCTCCAGAACTCGGCTATGGCCGGGCGGTACATCACGTTCTGCGCCGCCTCGCAGACCACGTACGCCACTATCATCGCAAGCCGACTCCAAAGGAACTCGACCGGCTCTTTGACGACGAGTTCTACCTCCCGGCCGCTAACAAGCCGGCATATGCAGAGATGAGGAAGCGTGCTCGGGATCTGGTGGACAGGTATGTGGACGAGTGGGAGAGCGACCTCCACCGAACGTGGGAGGTCGAGCGCCCGTTCGAGCTTCACTTGGGCAATGCGACTGTGTCGGGGCGTGCTGACGTGATTCTTGACGAGGCTGATGGGGGTCCGCCCAGGCTAACCATCGTGGATTACAAGACCGCAGCAGACACGCACGAGTCGCATGACTTCCAGCTGCAGGTCTACACAGACGCGGGCCGTCGGGAGGGCCTGGATGTCGATCGCGCGTTCGTCCACGATCTACGTGAAGGCAAGCGGTTCGCAGTTCCTGTTGACGCCCCGCACGTGCACACCGCCGAGGACCTAGTCCGGGAGTTGGTCAACGGCATGCGCCATCGGTCCTACGTTGCAAAACCGGGCAAGGTCTGCAGCCGTTGCGACGTAAAGGCCATCTGCAAGCACCGGGCTGTTTGATGGCCAGGGACAAAGAATCCAAGCGCATCGTCGACTATCGTCACGACGAGGCGGAGCGACTGAATAATCCACCAGTTGGACTGGCCGTGCACGACACTGCGCGGCCGGCTAAGCGGAAATACACATATGACCCACACCTCCCGCCGACATTGGTTTGGACAGGGAAGGCTGAACGCGATTCATTCGAAGTTGAGGCGCCATCGATCCATGTTCACGAGAGGCTCTCAACAGCAGCGATAATGGCGGCGGTCCGCAAAGATAGCGGCCAGCTCGATTTCTTCGGAGATGAGGAACTCGACCGCACCAAGGCAATCGAGTTCTACCAACACGAGATGGACTGGACGAACCGTCTCGTCCTGGGCGACTCATTGGTCGTAATGACGAGCCTATTGGAGAAGGAGAGGTTATCGGGGAAAGTCCAGATGATCTACATCGATCCTCCGTATGGAATCAATTACAACTCCAACTTCCAAGCACGTATCGGAAATCGGACGCCGAAGGAATCGATGGATGAGGCTGTGACGCGCGAGGCCGAGCAGATCCAGGCCTATCGGGATACATGGCAGCTCGGAGTGCACTCGTATTTAACTTACCTACGCGATCGGTTACTAGTAGCCCGTGAGCTGTTGACGGAGACCGGATCGCTGTTTGTCCAGATTGGCCCTGACCGCATGCACCTTGTTCGCGCGCTGCTTGATGAGGTGTTTGGCCCTGCCAACGGAGGCCCAGTCATCACAGTCACAAAGACATCGGGTTTTGAATCGACCTTGCTTCCAGAAGTCTCCGACTTCCTCATGTGGTACTCGAAGAACAAGAGTTTGACGAAATACTTCCAGCTGTTTGAACCTCGGGAAGACAAGGGTGAGGCTTACAACAATTTGGAGCTGCCGGATGGTCATCGCCGAAAACTAACAATGGCCGAGCGCACGGATCCAAACCTGGCGCCGGCTGGCAGTCGCATATTTCGATATGACCAGATCACGTCGCCCGGTACCAGTCGCGCGTTCCAGTTCGAATTCGAGGGACGATCCTTTCATCCTGGCGCCAACAGACAATGGGCAATTCGTCGCGAAGGTATGGAGGGGCTTGCGAAGGCGAGACGCCTCGGCGTCGTGGGCAACACCCTCTCCTATATTCGGTACGCGGATGACTTCGGCGCCGTGAGACGTACGAACATTTGGACCGACACAGGCGTAGCGGGCTACACAGAGCGGAAAAAGCAATATGTCGTTGAGACAAATCCCAAGATCATCGAGCGGTGCGTCCTAATGACCACCGAACCCGGTGACCTAGTTGTGGATCCAACCTGCGGTTCTGGAACGACTGCCTCCGTGTGCGAGAAGTGGGGACGACGGTGGATCACAATCGACACTAGTCGCGTGGCGGTTGCTCTGGCGCGCGAACGTATCCTCACCGCCAAATACGACTACTTCAGGCTCAAGGATCCGTCTACTGGAGTCGGATCAGGCTTCGAGTATCGGAAGGTTCCTCACGTAACGGCGAGCTCGGTCGGCTATGGAAAGGTGGCAGAGGGCGAGATCATGTACGACCAGCCTCTAATTGACAGCAGCAAGGTGCGGATTTCTGGCCCATTTACAGTAGAGGGCCTATCGCGGTATTCGCTGAACCCGCTGGACCAGCATGGGTCAGCTGACTATGACGAAGCCACGGTGGGCGACCACGTCCGCCAACTGCTCGATGCGCTGAGACTGCATGGTATTCCTCGGCGCGGAGGCAAGCCACTTCAGGTCGCTTCGCTGCAGCCTCTCGCCTCAGTGGGGTGGCTTCACGCTGAGGGTACGTTCGCCGAGGATGGCAGTCAAAAGCAATTCGTCGTGTCGGTCGGCCCCCGTTTCGGACCGATTACTCCGATTCAAGTCGACGAGGCGCTGGCGGAGGCTCATGGTTACGACCTAGTTGTGTTTGCGGGTTTCGAGGCGCATGCCGAAGCTCAGGAGATGCTCGCGAGAGGTCGCCGGGGCAGGTACGAAGTCGCGCTGTTAAAGGCGAACCCGGACCTTCTTGTTGGTGATCTTCTGAAGCACACAACGACCTCACAGACATTCCGGCTCTTCGCCTCGCCTGACGTCCGGGTTGTCCAAGCAAACGGCGGCGAAGTCACGATCGATCTCCAAGGCGTCGACTCGTTCGACGCGCTTTCGGGGCGAGTCTCTTCAGTGAGCAGGGAACAAATCGCGGCCTGGTTCGTGGATCAGAACTACGACGGGCTCGTCTTCCATGTCACACAGGCATTCTTTCCAAAAACCGATGCATGGGATCAGTTGCAGAGGGCGCTCCACGGCATCGTCGATCCAACCCTGATGGAGCAGCTCAACTCCTTCGAGTCGCTGCCGTTCAGACCGGGCGAGTCTAAGAGGGCTGCCGTGCGTGTGATCACTGACGATGGCAACGCTAGTGAGACTGTCCTTCCCCTCGATGGCTGAAGAAGCAGCGGCCGGCCAGGTCACCGACCGCAATCCCATCATCAATGATCCATTTGAGGAACCAAATCAGCACTGGGTGTTTGGAACAGGGGAGCCTCGCACCACCGGTGGGAGGCGCGAAGCTGGCTATTTGCCTCCAGTCTCTAAGGATGGCGAACTCCAGGTAACCGATCAAGTCATTCCGATGGACTTGGTAAACGAGATGCGCACCCGGGTTGGTCGATGGCGCAATGACGGCTATCCCGGTGTCACCTCCATAACTCGCGACCTATTCGATCGGTGGTTCGATCCGGAACGCGAATCCGGGACGAGGCCCTTCTTCGCGCAGCGCGAGGCGGTGGAGACGATGGTCTTTCTCACCGAAGCGCCAGCGGATCGCAAGGTTGGACTTTCGGTCCCGCGCACAGAGATTTATGAGCGTTTGGCCATCAAGCTCGCGACAGGTGCCGGCAAGACCCTGGTAATGGCGATGCTGATCGTGTGGTCGGCACTCAACAAGGTCGCCAATAGGCAGGACCCGCGCTTTGCAGACGCCTTCCTTGTGGTCTGCCCGAATCTGACTGTGAAGAGGCGGCTAACGGAAATCGAAGGGCTTTTGCCGTCGCACCCCCAAAGCGCCTACCAGACGTTCGGGCTCATTCCCGCCAATTACTCGGGAGTCTTCGGTCAGGCCAGAGTGATGGTGGCAAACTGGCACGCTCTCGCTGAGGACCGCGATCCAAACAGGAGCGTAGTAAAGCGAGGACCGGAGAGTGACGCAGCGTTCTGTGCGCGGGTGCTCAAGCCGCTCGGCAGCAAGAAACGAATCATGGTGCTCAACGATGAGGCGCATCACGCGTGGCGACCACCCGGCGCGCTTCACCTCGTGGGCGAGGAAAGGAGGGAGGCGGAAGAGGCGACGGTTTGGATTCAAGGACTTGAGCGAATCGCGCGGGACAGAGAAATCCTCCGAGCGATCGACCTTTCGGCGACGCCGATGTACCCGGGTGTCATCAAGGAAAAGGCCTGGCGCCCGTTCGAGTGGGTAGTGTCCGACTTTTCTCTTGTCGATGCGATCGAGTCTGGACTCGTCAAGGTGCCGCGTATCCCGACCGACGACAATGCGGGTCGCGCGGTTCCCAAGTACCGGAACCTGTGGCGCTACATCAAAGGCGCCATTCCAAAGCGCGGCGGGAAAGGCGAGGAAGCCGCTCGCCCGTTTACGGATTACCTGATGGAAGTCGACGGGCCGCTGAAACAGCTCGCTGGTGAGTGGGAGCAGACGTTGAAACGGTGGCAACGAGCGAAACGAGTCGTGCCGCCGGCAATGATCATCGTGTGTGCCGAGACTGCTATGGCAGAGGTACTGGAGAAGCACATCGGCGAGATGGAAGAAGCAGGTCCCGAACTGGCGAATCGGGGTGGCCGCCAGGTAACGGTACGGATCGACTCCGATTTGCTTGACAAGGCCGAGATTCGCGAGGAATCGGAATCGGCGGGCGACGCAGCCGAACGGATCAGACAGCTGGTTTCCACTGTTGGCAAGCAGGGTGAATCGGGCGAGCAAGTTCGCTGTGTGATTTCGGTCGCCATGCTTTCGGAGGGCTGGGATGCTCGCAATGTCACCCAGATACTCGGGCTGAGAGCCTTCCAGAGCCAGCTCCTCTGCGAGCAGGTGATCGGGCGTGGTCTCCGGAGAACCGATTACACCGACCTTTCATCTCCTGAGTACGTAGATGTGTACGGCGTACCGTTCCAACTGCTGCCCTTCGCGAAGGCAGCGCCGGGAACGGTCATTGCGCCTCCGCGTACGACCGTTGTTCGTACGGTGGCCGAGCGGATAGGCCTTCGCCTCGAGTTTCCGAGGGTCGTACAGATAGTGCCGAACGTCGGGGATAAGCTCGAAATCGATATCGCCGCCATCGAGCCTGTGCGTGTCTCGGCTGAATTTGATCCCACGATGACCTGGGTTGAATTTGAGGTTGCGGGCGCCGGCTCCGGACTCGGCCGCGAGGTGCAAGACAAGTCGGTCGCGTATGGGCGGTTCCGGCTGCAGCGCCTCATTTACCGTCTGGCTGCGTCCGTCATCGAACCGTTCGGTAAGCCATGGCTATTCACTGATGCTGTCCGGATCGTCGAGCAAGTTGTGCGCGAGAAGGTCGTCTACGCGAAAGGCGTCGATCCGCGCGAGCTCTGCAACATGCGATATGTGGTGCTGCTCAAGGAGCGAATCGCGGCTGCGATAAGGCCAGGCGAGGATCGTGCCGGATCGCTGTTGCCGGTTCTGGACGAATACCAGGCCATCGGAAGCACAGACGGGATAGCGTTCCAAACCGGCAAGCCCTGCTGGCCGGTTGAGAAGTCACCCCTGTCTCATGTCGTCTACGACAGCAAACTTGAGCTGGGAATCGCTCAGCAGCTTGAGGCCCATCCAGATGTAGTGAGCTTTGCCAAGAACGACCGCCTTTTCCTCGAAGTTCCATACCGATACATGGGACGCTCCTTGAGGTATCGGCCGGACTTCCTAGTGCAGTTGCGATCCGGTGTGAACCTACTCATCGAGGGTAAGGGAAGGGTGGATGAGAAGGACGACTCAAAATTGACTGCGGCTAACCGATGGGTTGCAGCCGTCAATGAGTGGGGGAAACTCGGCAGATGGACCCGGGCGATGTGTTGGAAGGAGTCCGAGGTGCCTGCGATCGTAGCCGAGGCCATGAGCATGACCGGAGACACCTACGTGCCGCAACATGTCGAGGCAAAGATCGCCGCCGAGCCCGGCGGCAGCTACAACGGCGACTAAGCTTGAACCCATCAACGCCATCTCGATTGGGCGCGCCTCGGTCCAAGTGACCAAGAACCGCACTAGGCCGACGAGCAAATGCCAAAAGTAGACGAGCTCATCAGTGACATTTCCAACGGAACCCTGAAGCTCCCCGAGTTCCAGCGTGGCTACATATGGACGCCGCAGCAAGTGAGGATTTATGTCCAATCCTTGTACCGAGGGCACCCGACTGGGCACTTCCTCGTCTGGCACACGACTGCCCCGGTCAAGACACGCGGGGACAACGCGAGCCACGGAGTCCGGCCAACGACCTCTCTGCTTCTTGATGGCCAACAGCGATTGACATCTCTATTTGCGCTAATCAAAGGCTTACCACCGCCTTTCTACGAGGGAGAGAAGCTCTTTTTCAACATCTACTTCAACATCGCGACCGAAGAGTTCTCTTACTACACAAAGTCGATCATGGACGGTAATCCTGTCTGGTTCAGCGTCCATGACTTCCTCAAGAAAGGGATGAATACCTTCCTTGATCAGCTACCAATGCTTGACCCAGCCCAGCGGGAGCTAGCGCAAAAGGGCCTGGCGAAGCTCAACAACCTTGACAAGATCCACTCATACACCTATCAGGTCGACGATCTGAAGGACGAAAAACTCGTACTCGCGGATGTCGTCGAGATCTTCAATCGCGTCAACCACGCTGGCACGCCATTGAGTCGCGCGGACTTGGCGATGGCGCACATTTGCACGGCCTGGCCAGAAGCTCGTAGGCAGATCACCGCATTCGCCACGAAGATGAAGGGCCTGGGCTTTGCTGTCGAGCCTGACATATTCATCCGCGCGACTTCGGGAGCGGCCGGCGGCTCCGTGAACTTCGACGCGGCCTTCTATTCCCTTTCCTCGGAAGACTTTCAGAAGGCTTGGCCGCTTATCCAGAAGTCCTTTGAATACTTGGTCAACGTCCTCCGCCACGACGCATTCATCGAGTCGTTAGAGGACATCACATCCACGTTGGCCCTCATTCCGATCCTCGTTTATCTGGCAAAGCGAGATCAGCAGTTCGCCTCGACAGAGGAACGCAACAAGTTCCTTAGGTGGCTGTATCTGGCATCGATCTGGGGACGTTACACAGGTGCTACCGACACCCGCTTGAAGCGCGATGTCACGGTCCTGACGGATCCAGACCCCACCCGCAGGCTCGTCGAAGCGATCCTGGAGCAGAGGGGTCGAGTTCAGGTCGATGCGAAGGATATGGTCGGAAAGGGCATGACAACCGGCTTGTATAAGTTCGCGTACGTACTCGCAAGGGCAAGAGGTGCGCGGGACTGGTTCACAGGACTAACTCTTTATTCGAAGGCCGTTGGGAAGTCCAACGGGCTCGAGAGCCATCACATTTTCCCGAAGGGTGTCCTGCGACAAATAGGCATCACCGATAGGGCAACGGTCAACGAGGTCGCTAACCGAGCGTTCCTTACGCAGAAAGCGAATCGCAAGATCTCGATGACTCAGCCGGCGAAATACCTCGGGAACGTGGAGCAGAAGTTCCCTGGAGCGCTACGAGACCAGTCCGTGCCAACAGACGAGAAGCTCTGGGAGAAAGACAACTTCGACCGCTTCCTTACCCATCGGCGGAAGTCCCTGGCCCATGCGATGAACGTCTTCCTCGACAAGCTTGTAGCGAAGGCAGCTCCCGAGGAGCCAGGCGAGGACGGGATATCGGCACTAATTACCCGCGACGAGAGTCATCACCTTGAGTTCAAGTCCACCTTACGTTGGGACCTCGCTCATAACAGGACGAACAAAGACCTCGAGGATGTGGCGGTTAAGGCGGCAGTCGGCTTCCTCAACGCCGATGGCGGGACGCTCGTGATCGGGGTTGGGCCCGACCACTCGGTCATCGGGCTGGAACACGATTACGAATCATCGGCTAGCATCAAGGATCGCGACGGGTTTGAGAGACACCTCAACGCTTTGCTTCGTAAGACCGTCGATGCCGCCGTGCTCAGCAGCTTCATAACGATGACCTTCCATGCTGTTGATGGCGACGACCTCTGCCAGGTGTCGATCGAGCCGTGTGACCATCCGATCATGATCGTGAGGGAAGGGCACGAAGTGTTCTTGGTGCGCCTTGGTAATGCGACCGTGCCGCTCGAGCCGAAGGAGATGTTGGCATACGTCGACAAGCATTGGCCGGGTAGGTAGCGGCTCGCACCGGCCACACGCCAATCCCGATACGTCGCAGTAGTCATCGAATCAACTGTCTGATACCCTGTCAAGTGCCTCGGCGGGAGGAAAAGACCGTGAGGCTAACGGCGCAAACCGTTAAGGGAAATGGCCCAAAGGCCGTTTCTGAATTCAAGATCAAGGGTCGACCAGAGGCTCGGGCTCGAAAACCGTTATGGGTCACTGGCCCATCGAGAGTTCAAATCTCTCCCTCTCCGCTGCCGCTCCGCCATTTGAGGCCCGGTCAGACGAGCCTGCCGCCAAGGGTTTCACGGACGTGCGCTGTCGGGGATGTGGAGCCTGAACTGGGCGCCGATCCCGCCACTCGGCACCAGTTCGAGCGTTCCGCCATGCGCCCGGGCGATCGCGGCGCTGAGCGCGAGGCCGAGCCCAGCACCGCCGTTCTCAGGGGATCTCGCGCTGTCCGACCGGGCAAATCGAGTGAACAAACGCGCGCGATCTTCTGGAGCCACGCCAGGCCCCTGATCGGCCACTTCCAGGTTCCAGCCTCCGTCCGAGGCGAAACCCCGCAGCACCACCGCGGTTCCCTCGGCGGTGTGCCGGAAGGCGTTTTCGATCAAGTTGTCGAGCACCCGGCGCAGCAGCGCGGGATCGGCGTCCATGCGGCCCGAGTTCGGAGCGCTGACAGCAAGCCGGGTCCGGTGCTCCACCGCGATGCCCTCCCAGCGAGCGGCGGTCTCGTGGAGGAAGTCCGCCACGTCGACGGGTTCCTTGGCCGGCAGGAGCGCACCCGCGTCGGCTCTGGCGAGGATGAGCAGCTGGTCAGCCAGCCGACTCAGGTGCTCGACCTCTACCAGCAGTGACGCGAGCGTTTGCTTGTAGTCGTCGCGGCTCCGGCTGCGACTGAGCGCGCCCTCTAGTTGGATGCGCATGAGCGCCAGCGGAGCTCGAAGCTCGTGGGAAGCATCGGCCGTGAACCTGCCCATGCTGATGAAGCCGGCTTCGAGGCGGGCGAGCATAGTGTTGAAAGTGTCCACCAGCTCACCCAGCTCGTCCGGCGGTACCTTGACATCGACCCGACGATGCAGGTCGTGCTCGCTGATGGAACGGGCGAGTCCGGCAATCATGCGGACCGGCCGCAGGGCGCGTCCCGCCAGCCAATAAGAGAGCGCCCCACCGATCACGAGCAGCGCCGCCGAGACGACAAACAAAATCAGGAATGTACGGCGCTGGGCTGCCAGCATCTCGCCCACCGAACGGCTGACCACGATCGCATCCGTCGGCGCTGAACCTGTCGATAGCGGAACGGCATACGCCCGCCTCGGCACATTGCGGGAATCGATGACGTCTGCCCAGACCCTGGCTCCCGATCCGATCGCCTGCGCCGCCAGGCTCAAGAGAACGCTGTTGGCCAGCGGCTGGTTGGGAGTCTGGGCCACGACCGTATTGGCGGAGACCACGGCGGCATCGACTGCGATTCCACTTTCTGTCTCGCCGGGTAGGTCGGCACCGCCGAGCGTGAGCCGCCCATTAGTGTCTTGCAGATTCGAAGCAATCACATGCGCTTGTGCCACCAGGACAGCGTCCGATTCCTGGGACTGGGTCACCGCGACCGAGGCCAGCACGGCGCCGTCGGCGACTAGGAGTGCCACCGCAAAGACTGCGACGGCGAGGAGGACGAGCCGGCCGCGGGTGCCGGTCAGGCGGCGCATCACGCGCCGTCTGCGGCATACCGATAGCCAGAACCCCTGACCGTGATGAACGGATCCCCGGCCCCGGCCTCGATCAGTTTCTTGCGCAGCCGCCCGATGTAGACCTCGATCAGGTTGCGTCCGCCCTCGAAGTCGTAGTCCCAGGCGTGCTCCAGGATCTGGCTGCGGGTCAGCAGCCTGCCGCGATTCAAGAGGAAGTACTCGAGGATGGCGAATTCCTTGGTGGTCAGGTCAACCTCGCGGCGGTTAACCGTCAAGGTGTGGGCGGCAGTGTCGAGCAGCAGCTTGCCAGCCGTCAATTGGGCCTTACGGTTCGGCACGTGTCGCCGCGTGAGTGCACGCAGGCGAGCGACAACCTCGCGCAGCGCGAAGGGTTTGACCAGGTAGTCGTCGGCGCCCGCCTCCAGGCCGCCGACTCGATCGTCGACACCGTCGCGCGCGGTCAGCATCAAGATCGGCGTCTCGACTCTCTGTTCGCGGAGGCGGCGCGTCACCTCCAGGCCGTCGAGCCGCGGCAACATGATGTCGAGCACGATCACGTCGTAGGGCGTCGAGGATGCCGCCGCCAGGCCCTCCTCGCCGTCGTGGGCGACATCGACGGCCATCCCCGACTCGACCAAAGACCGGCGCAGGCTGGCGGCAAGCCGCCGGTCGTCCTCGACAACCAGGACTCGCATGAGGGAATGCTGCGCCGAGCATCTAAAGAATTACTAAACGATGTCGTGCGCCCGATTTAGGTTTGGTTGAGGAACCGGGATCAGGCTCTTGGTCAGCGGTCAGGGACCGTAATCCGATAAAGAGGTGTCTCAGATCATGAATTTGAAACGTAAGTTCGCACTCGTGGCGGTACCCGCGGTACTCGCCTTGGGGGCCGGCGCGCTGGCAGTTCACGCCTCTCCAATGACGCCGAGCCCCACCCCGGCGCCACAAAGCCAGACCGGCGTGGAGCCGGCCGAGACAGCTGGAGCCGGGGAGACAGTCGACGCCCCGGAGGCGCCTGGCGCGGCCGACGTCGGTCATGCCGATGCCGCCGGTGCCAACGTCGACCACCAGTTCGAGGGCAGCGAATAAGCTTCCGCCGTCTCGACGCCATCGAGCGACCCCAAGGCGCGTCGCCTTGGGGGTCGCTGCCCCGCACAACAGCACCTCGCTGTCGCGTGCCCGACCGGACGGAGCTGGTCTAGCAGGGCACGTATATAGACGGGGCCACGTAGATCTGCCTGCTGATCACCCGCCTCCCCGAATTCGATCGAGGAGCAGCGTGTTATCAAAGCCTCTTGATCCCAATCTGGAGGCAGCACCACACCAAGTTCGAAAAGCATCAACCATGCCCCGCCAATCCCGCAATCTGCGTAACGCAACTTGCGGTATCGCTTTAGGAGGGGCGATTACTCGGCGGCTCGCGTGTATGATGGTGTATCAATGCGCACCAATGTGGAGCTTGATGATCGTCTCGTTGACGAGGTGATGCGCAGGTATCGCCTGAGGACGAAACGTGAGGCGGTCGACCTGGCTCTACGTAGGCTGGTTGATGAGCCTCTGGATTTGGCAGAGGCGCTCGCTCTCGAAGGATCGGGCTGGGATGGCGACCTCGCGGAGTTGAGGAAATCGCGCCGCGCGGCGGGCTGATCCTGGTTGATTCCTCGGCGTGGGTCGAGTTCTTGCGCGCCACGGGAAGCCCGGTGAATGACCGTGTGCGCGCTCTCCTCAGCGGTCACGCATCGCTTGCCACGACCGAACCGATCGTGATGGAGGTGCTTGCCGGCGCTAGAGATGACAGCCATCTACGAATGCTGCGGCGGCTGGTGCTCGGATGCCAGATGCTCCCTGTTCGCGGATTGTCGGACTATGAGGAAGCCGCTGCCATGTACCGCACGTGCCGTCGCGCTGGACTGACCATCCGCAGGTTGGTCGACTGCCTCATCGCAGTCGTCGCCATCAACGCCGATGCGTCGTTGCTCCATTCAGACGCCGACTTTGACCTCCTCGCGAAGCGGACGCCTCTGCGTCTCGCTCCGCCAACCTGATGCGGTCAGTCGGCGATCGCGAGCCAGCCAGAGGCAGGCCGGATAAGTCGGCCTTCGGCGAGCAGTCTTTCCACCGTACCGGGCGGAATCGGCCAGCTGAACCAGTTTCCAAGATCCCCCTCCGGGACGAGCACCGCGGCGCGCATCGCGGCCATGACCACGGCGTCGTGGGGGTTGTCCAGCGCGGCCGGCTTGTCGAAGACCTTGTCCCACCGGCGCAGTGGCGCGAAATGCCAGGTCGATTCATCCTCGAACACCAGCCCGTCGCCGACGACCGCACCCACGCGCTGCAGCCGGTCGCGGGTCCGCTTCAGGCGCTTGCGATCCCACGCCAGCTCCACCTCCAGGTCATCCAGCGTCGACTCGCCGTGCTTCGCGAGGTGAGCAAGCAGCGTCGCCTCGTCGCCGGTGGCTTCGGCGATTGACTGCCTGACCAGGGGATCGAACAAGCGCGCGGTCTCAGCCGTCAGATAGAGCGACTTTCCGCGGTGCAGCTTCGTCAAGAGGGTTTCCGGGCGAAGGGTCAACTGGAACGACCATATCCATTTCGTCCGGGGCCAGAGCTCGAAGCCTCTGCCACCGGCTCGCCCCGGGGCCTCGTGACACGCCCCGAAGAGGCTTGGCAGCGCTGAATCGGGCATGCGGGTGAGGAGGCCTCGCTCGGCCAGGAAGGAGGCCGCTTCGTCGATCGAGCTCAGGGCATGATCTGGTGTCAACCGGCATTCCCGATTGCGCCGTCGCTCGAGAGTGGCCAGCCGCGACGGGTCGCTCGTCATCCGCTCCCTACACGCGCAGGGCGTGTGTGTGGCGGCTGGCTGCCCAGATGAGCTCGAAACCGTGTCCGACAACGAACACGATAAGAAACGCGTTCCAAATCGGACCAAACCAGTTGGCCTGCATCACCGCCGCGACAAGGGCGACGATCGCGAGGACGCCCCAGCCAAGACCGGTGATGATGCAGTGCGCTTCACGGCAGCGGGCGAAGTTGGCGAGGCAATAGAAGCTAAAAAGACCGAAGTACAGACTGCTCAAGTACAAGCCGCCCACACCCAACCCGCGGCTGACAAAAAACACACCAATCGCCACCGGGATCGCCCAGCAGCCCCGCAAGACTGGCGCCGTGAAGCTCACGTATTTGTCCATGGTTCGCTCCAGTGCGTTTCGCGGAGGTGCCGACGGAGGCGCGCACGTTCCGCCAACGCAGGTCCATTGCTGGAGCCAGGAGTTAACGGTCCGCTGACTCATTTCTCGAGAGGCCCGCGGTCCCAGCGACCCAGTTCAGCGGCGGCTTCGTAGGTGCTCTGACAAAAGCTCATCAGCATCGCGTCGGGATGGGCCGCCTTGCGCACCGCGGCATATGGCAGCAGGAACTCGCGCATGTTCCGGTCGTAGTACGCCTCGCGAGGCGCCACCTTCCACTCGGCAAAGCCCTTCGGCTCCGGGTACGCATAGGCGTAGAACGAACCCTCCTCGCTACCGCCCGGCCAGTAGCCTCGACTCCCCGGCCGCCCGCGTGCACGAGGAGACCGTCAGGTCAGGCCACTGGGATCCGACGGCCAGGCTGTCCATGGATCGAGAGTACCGTGAGTTGAGAACATGCACGAGACCGCCGAGGACCTGGATTGGCTCCAGGGCTTGCTCAACCGAAGCTACGACACCGCTGGCGGCCACCTGAAAAGCATCACCACGCCCGAGAGACGCATTCCCGCGGCCGAGCTCGGCGCGCTCCTACCGTGCGTCCAGATCCTCGACCTGGCGACGGTCACGGCGGACGCCAAGCCGCGCGTCGCACCCGTCGACGGCCTCTTCTACCGCGCGCATTTCTACTTCTCGTCGTCGAAAACGTCGCGACGCTATCGCCACCTCAGCGCGCGGCCCGATGTCAGTGCGGCGCACACCCGCGGCGAGGAGCTGTCCATCGTGGTGCACGGCAAGGCGAACCTCTTCGCGCTGGACGACCCGGACTACGAAGAGTTCAAGACCTACGCCTACAACGTCTACATACCTCTATATGGGGACGAGTGGAGGAAGTTCGCGCTGAGCAGCGACATCTTCTACGCGCGGATCGACCCCGAGCTCATGTTCACGTTCCGGATGGACCAACCGAGGCTCCCTTGACCTCTGTAACCAGGCGATCAGATGAAGGCGATCGCCTCGTAGATCGGGCCGCGGTCGGACCAATCGCCTGAGAACGTGACGTGCATCGCGTTCTGCTCCCATGGGTCGTTCACCCAGTAGTCCGACGCGCCATCAAGACCGGTCAGCGTGACGAAATGCGTCGTGCCCGCCGGCGTGTTCATGCCCACGACCACCGGATGCCCCGCCGCGACCTCCGCCTGGATCCATGACGGATCAGGCTTGAACACCATGATCGTGGTGTGCCCTGGAATGTTGAGCGCCGAGTTGTACATCGCGCCGGCTGCGTTGAACCAGCCCGTGTGCGCCGCGATCGTCGACGGCGTCACCGAGCCGAAGCCGAAGTGCGAGTAGACCATCGCCAGGTCGGAGATGAGACAGCCGATCTTCCATACCTGGTAGGTCGCCGGCCCGACCTCCTGGGCGGCCCAACGAGCGTCGCGCTGGTTGAAGTAGGTGCCGAACGAATCGTTGATCGTCTCCGCGGGGAGGATCAGCCGCTCGGTGCTCCCGCCGCCGCTGCCCGCGCCCGCCAGTCCGCGCGCGATGTCCCAGCCGGGCCAGGTCTTGGACGGCGCGAGGGCCGGCGCGCTGCCGAACGCGTGCACATCGCCGTGGCGATCCAGCACCCAACCACCGGGCGAGGCGGTCGGCGCTGCCGTCCACGTGACGATCGAGTCGGCCATGTCCTGCCCCGGCCAGGCCGCGGAGGCCTGCACGGCGGGAGCGCCGCCGAACGGGTGGATGCCGCCCGAATAGTCGAGCGTGTACCCCTGCACCAGCACGTCGTTCACGCCGTGAACAAGGACGATGCCCCGGGCGACGTCCTCGGTCCAGTGTGAGGAGACGATCACCGCCCGCGCTCCGCCGAAGGGATGAATCCCGCCGAAGCCGTCGAGCGTGTACCCCCTCACCGCGGACGGCGTGCTGTCCGGCGTCAAGACGAGGCCCCGGGCGATTCCCTGGCTGGGCCAGGTCGTGTTTCCGGTGACCTCAGGCGCGCCGCCGAATGGGTGGATGCCGCCGTCGGCGTCGAGCAGGTATCCCGCGGGATTGCGGCCCGACGACCACGGTGCCATGACCACCTCGCGCGCCCCGATCCAGTGAGGCCAGTACACCCCGCTGTCGGCTTTCGGCGCGGCCCCGAGCTCGTGCAGCCCACCCCACCCGTCCATGACATATCCGCCGCTGCCGTCGGGGAAGAGGGCAAGGCTGAACGCGATGTCGCGCGTGGGCCACGAGGCGGTAGTCGCGAGTGGCGCCGACGTGCCCACGGGGTGCACGCCGCCCCAACCGTCCAGCACGTAAAGATGGGTCTGGTTGTCGACCGGTGGAGCGACCCGGACGTTCCGCGCTCCGAGGACCGCGGAATTCAAACCGAAGCTTCCATGGTTGGAGATGACGAGGGTGGACGCAAACAGGGCGGCTACGGAGGTCGAGGCCACGAGGAACGGCAGGAACATCCGGCGCCGCATGGAGGGAGGATCGTAGCTCATGGCACCAGCTATCCGGCCGGTCGACGCGGCGGCGCGTGAGCAGGAGGTCACCCTCACGACCGTGGGTCGCAAGACAGGCAAGCCGCATCGGGTGACGATCTGGATCTCCACGGACGGGAAGCGCCTCTACATTCGATCGGGCCAGGGCCTGCGCCGGCACTGGCCTCAAAACCTGATGGCGCGAGGCGAGGCGACGCTCCACATTGCGGGCGAGTCGATCAAGGTCAAGCCGCGTCACGTAACCGACCCATCGGAAGCCCGAGCCGCGTCCGAGCTCGTGCGCAAGAAGTACGGATCGGTCGTCAAGCCTTCGAAACCGTCCGAGCCCCTCACGCCAGGAGAGCGGGCAACCTTCGAGCTGATCCCGATCTCCTGATCCGGGCCCCCCGCGTGGCGTGCCCCGCTGTGGTCCGCGGAGGCACGCCGTCGAAGGGGTAGATGTCTCCTAGTGGCTGAGCCTCACGCAGGCCGCGTCGTACTGCGAAACGGCGGCCGAGCTGTTGGAATGCGCCAGCGAGGCGGTGGCGGGGTTCCCGGCATAGACATTGCCGGCCTGGCCGGTCGAATTGAACGGCGACCCCGGCGCGTTGGCGGCGCCGCCAGGCGTGACAGGGTTGCTCACACCGCAGGTGTTGGTAGGTGCGCCCGGCTGGCCGGTCGAAGGAGTGACGAGCGCGCCCGCCGGCACGCTGGTCAGAGCCAGCGCGATCCCGCACGCACAGCTGGTCACGGCGATTCGTATCAGTCTTCGCATCAGTACCTCCAGAGTTGATTCCACTTCCCGAAGGCGGATACGAGCGCTGGTTACACGGATGAGCTGAGTGCTAGGCCAACCCGCACATGAATCGGATCAGCGCCTCGACTCCACGGTGATAGTTGTCGATCGCCAGGTGCTCGTTAGGCGAATGGATCGCCGAGTCGGCCTGGGCGATGCCGCTGATCACGAGCGGTGCGCCGACAGCCTCCTGGAAGTCGACCGCCACGGGGATCGACCCACCGACCCGGATCAGCGCCGTCTCCTTGCCGAACGCCTCCCTGTACGCCGCGCGCAAGGCCTGCGCCGGCGGGTGGTCCGCCCCGGCCAGGACCGGCGGCGCCGCGCTCAGCATCTCGACCTTCACCTCCACGCCCGGCGTGGTCAGCTCGGCGACGCGCTTTTCCAGCGCCGGGAGGATCGACTTCCAGTCCTGGTCCGGAACCAGCCGCATGCTCACCTTGGCGAACGCCCGAGCCGGGATGACCGTCTTCTGCCCCTCGCCGGCGAATCCGCCCAGGAATCCGTTGGCGTCGAGCGTCGGGCGACTGCCGGTTCGCTCCATCGCCAGGCGTCCTTCCTCGCCTTCGATCGCGCGGGTGCCCATCATCCGTTTGACGGTGGCGACATAGTCGGCGTCCTTGGCCTTCCACGCCCTCATCTCTACCTCCGAGGGCTCGCGCACCGCGTCGTAGAAACCGGGGATGGTGACGCGGCCGTGGCGGTCCTTCAGCTCTCCGATGATCCGGGCCAGCGTGTTCACGGGGTTGGGCGCCACCCCGCCGTACGTGCCGGAGTGAAGGTCGACGGCGGGCCCGCTCGCGTGCAGCTCGGTGTAGAGAAGGCCGCGCAGCGCCATCGCCAACGTGGGGTTGCCTTCCTCGTCCATGCCGCTGTCCCAGATGAGGACGGCGTCGCTCTTCAACCTGGCGCCGTTCTCATGCAGGTACTTGGGCAGCGCGCGCCCGCTGATCTCCTCCTCGCCTTCGATCAGGAATCGCAGGTTGATCGGTGGCCCTCCGGCCGCGAACAGGTGCTCGACCGCCTTGACCGCCGTCATGTGGTTGCCCTTGTTGTCGGCGGCCCCGCGCGCGTAGAGGTGGCCGTCGCGGACCGCCGGGTCGAACGGCGGGGAGCTCCACTCGTCGATCGGGTCGATCGGCTGCACGTCGTAGTGGCCGTAGACCGTCAAATGGGCTTTGCCCGGGCGTCCGTTCCAGTCCGCCACGACGACGGGCAGCTTGCCGGGGATGGATTCGATTAGCTCGGAGGTCATGCCCAGCCCCCGAAACCGGTCGCGGAGCCACGCCGCGTTGCGCAGGCAATCCTCCCGCCGCTCGGGGAGAGTGCTTATAGAGGGTATGCGCAGCTCGTCGACGAGCTCGTCCAGATCGGCCTTCCGGCCCGCCCGCGCCCGGCTCAGCGCCGTGTCGAGCACCGCCTGGTTGGCGGGCGTCACTTGCCTCGGGCGCGCTTGATCTGCGCCGCGTGGTCGTGGCCGTGGGCCGCGTAGATCCTCAGCCAGTCGACGGTTCCGTACGGCCCGCTCTCGGTGTGCGTGCCCACGATCTGCCAGTCGGCCTCGCTCATCCGGTCGAGCAGCTGGGAGCAGGTCTCCCGCGCCCACCGCATGGCTTCCAGGGACGGCTGGATCGGCCGGTCGCCGGTCAGGCGCTCGGCGAACGCCTTCTCGTCGTAGCCCTGGATGACGGGGTCGGGCTCCACCAGCAGCTTGCGGATGCGGATGGCGGAATTCATCTCGCTGTCGGCGAGGTGGTGGGCGATCTGCCGCGGCGTCCATCCGCCGTCATTCGATTTGTCGAGCGACCGGTCGAGCTCCTCGTCGGTGATGCCTTCCAGCGCCTCGACGACTGCCCGATGGCCGTCGCGGTACCGCCGGATCAGCCGGGCCCTTTCATCCGCTTGCATTTCACCCCTCCTCTTCCTGGAGCCGCCGGCAGGAATCGAACCCGCAACCTGTTGTTTACAAAACAACTGCTCTGCCAATTGAGCTACGGCGGCACGCCCAGAGAGCGTACCCGAACGGATTTCCAGACCCCAATTTACATTTTTCAGGACGGCAATTTCTTTAAGAACTGGTAATTCCTTAACGGTCGCCAGTAGACTCTCTGAACACTTGCACCGAGTCCGCAAGGGTGTGTCGTAGGGGTGTTTGTTCGAGAGGGGTGTGTATGCAGTATCGACGACTGGGCCTTCCCGTCTCTGTCATCGCCGCGGTGGTCGCGGCATTCGGCGCTTCGCCGGTGAGCGCGAGCACCATCCCGGTGATCGACGACTCGCAGATGCAGGCGCTGACGGCGAGCTTTGGTGGAGCTACTCCCACGTCTACGACGCGGACCGTCCAGCACTGGTTCGGCCAGACGCTGGACCCGCACAACGGGGTCACGTATGGCTACAACATGGTTGGGACTGATCCGAGCTCGAACAGCTCGCCGGCCATCCAGGCCGACATCACGCCGGTGAACGTGAACCTTGATGGAATGACGTTCAGCGGAAGCGGCGTGCTCGCCGCGACCCTTGCGTCACCTCAGTTCGCCAACAACGACTACGGCTCCACCGTCTACGCCACGGTTCCCGGCTGCCGCTTGTCGACATGCATGCCGAAAACCAGCCTGACGAGAGGCGGGGACGGAGTCACTCCCATGGCCTTGTCGCAGGGCGACGCCGGCAACCTGCTTCAGCTCGAAGACGCGACGATGCGGGCGCAATTCAATCGCACGGGCGCGAGCAACTACCACCTGGTCCTGAATCCCAACGTCCTGCCGGCGGTGACGATCGACGTCCCGTCCAGCCAGGGAGTGCTTCTCCAGAGCGGCCGCGGCGTGATATTCGCCGACATCAACATCACCTGGTGGGCGGCAAAGATCCAGAACCTCAACACGAGCGCCGATCCGACCCACCTTCCGATCTGGCTGACCAACAACGTTCTACTCCACGTCGGACCCAATCCCTTCAACTGCTGCGTGATCGGATTTCACGGAGCGTCCGAGGTGAATGGCCGTGGCGCCGGCTCGACCAAGGGCAACGGCAACCAGGTCATCCAGACCTACGCTTGGGCGTCGTGGGTGCAGCCGGGCCTCTATTCACGGCCAAACGGCGGAACCGATTGGGCGCTCCAGGACATTCACGCGGTCAGCCACGAGGTCGCCGAGTGGGCTGACGACCCCTTCACCAACAATACCGTCGAGCCTTGGCTGACGCCGACGGCACCGCAGTACGGCTGCACGAGGCTGCTCGAGACCGGCGACCCGGTGGTCGCGATCGGTTTCGCCATGGGCACCAACTCGTTCCAGCAGGGTCCCAACCCGAACGGCACGCAGAGTGCCGACGGTTTCTACCACCCCGAAGACGAGGCATATCTGTCCTGGTTCATGCGCACGGCTCCGAACAACGTCGCCGAGCCTACGCAATCACCGTCCACCAACATTGGTCGCTACACGCTGATGGGCGACCTGAACCCCTTCGACGGGTTCCGCCAGCCGGCCACCGGCTGCTGACAACGCAGGTGGGGAGAGGGGCGTAAGCCCTTAACGGAGGGGCCCGGGCAACCGGGCCTCTCTTTATTCTTGGCTGGACTTGATCGAGCCCAAGGACGTCGTGGTCGCCATCCTCGGCGCGTCGGCCGCGCTGGCCGGCTTCGTCCTGGTCTTCCTAGGCATCATCATCGCCTCGTACCAGTCCTACCCCGGCGGTGTCCCGGTGGCGGTGGTCCAGCCCTACCGCCGGACCGGCAGCGCGCTGCTCGGAACCTTCGCCCTCAGCCTGATCACCGTCGCGCTGAGTCTTCTGTGGCTGATCAACGGGGGATCGAACGGGCTTTACGGTTGGACGATCGGCCTCTTCGCCGTCCAGCTCGCCGCCGTCTTCGCCTCCGCCGCCTGGGCCACGCGAATGGTGCTCTGGCAGTAATGGCGCTGACCCAGAAGAAGCTGCAGGACCTGGAGGACGCGAGCCTGACCAGCCTGCTCGAGGGCGATGCCACCAAGTGGAAGGCGAAGGCAAAGCACGCCTACGCCGCCACCCACGCATATATAAAGGAACTGAGGCCGGATGACGTCACCGCGCTATTGATCGCCGAGCTCGAGGTGACGCCCGAGTTCCGCAACTACCTGGCGAAGAAGAAGCTGAAACAGAAATACTGGTCGGAGTGGTTCGCCGAGCTGATCATCGACCGCTACTGGTCAGAATTGAAGGGAGGATGACGTTGGCCAAAGATTCATCTCAGCTCGCCAAGCAGTTCATCGACGCCTCGCTCAAAGGCCGCTCCCGGCCGCCGAGCAAGGCCGCCTACGCCCGAGCGGTCAAGCTGGCCCGCCAGGCAATCGAAGAGCTGACGCAAGTAGCGAGCCGAATCCGCCGGTAGGGCTTCCCTTCCCCGCTTGCCGGGGAGCCCCGCGCAAGCGCGGGGGTGTGACCCGGCCGCGCAGCGGCCCGGTCGGATGGGGGCGAGCCCTCGGTTGTTCACGAGGGCGGCGCTGAATAAATCTCCGCCCTCACCCTTTCCGCCGCCTTCACCATCGCCCGCAGCTTGCCGAACGCCTTGTCGCGCGGCAGGTACTTCATCCCGCAGTCGGGCGCGACCAAGAGCCGTTCGGGGTCGACGAACCGCAGCGCATTCCTGATCCGCATCGCCACCGTCTCGACGTCTTCGACCGGGCTCTCGTCGGAGAGATCGATCACCCCGACGATGAGCGTCTTGTCGCGCAGCGACCTGAGCACCGACAGATCGACCTGCTGCTGCGCGGACTCGAGCGAGATCTGCCGCACCGAGGTGTCGGCCAGTTGCTCGAGAAACGGATAGCCGTTCGGCCGGTTGTGCACGATGTGCGCGTAGCCGAAGCAAGTGTGCAGCGCGGTCGTGCCGTCGACACCAGCGAGGGCTCGGTTGATGGCCGCCAGCGCAAATCGCTCCGCCTTCTCGGAGCGCGCCTGCAGATACGGCTCGTCGATCTGCACCACGTCGGCGCCGGCCGCGAACAGGTCGCGCATCTCCTCGTTCACGGCCGCCGCGAGCGCCATCGCGAGCGCGGCCTCGTCGTGGTAGTAGTCGTCCTGCGCCTGCTGCGACATCGTGAACGGTCCAGGCAGCGTGGCCTTGATCAGTCGCGTGGTGCTGGCGCGGAGGAATTGCACGTCGCGCACCTCCACCGGCCGCGTGCGGCGGATCGGCCCGACCACGCGCGGCACCGGGTTCGGATGGCCGGTGCGGTCGAGCGCCGTTCCGGGGTTGTCGGGGTCCATCCCCTCGAGGGCCGTGGCGAACCGATTGGAGTAGCTCTCGCGGCGGATCTCACCGTCGGTGACGATGTCGATCCCAGCCCGCTCCATGTCGCGGATCGCGACGACCGTCGCGTCGTCCTGCGCCTGCTCGACCAAATCGGGTGCGACTCGCCAGATCTCCAGCGCCCGCGTGCGCGGCGGCAGGCGGCTCCCCAGCATCTTCCGATCGACCAGCCAGTCGGGCTGCGGGTAGCTGCCGACGACCGTTGTGGGCAAGAGTTTCGCCACGCCAGCAAGGTTAATCTGTGCCTCGATGGCGATCAGCACCAACCGGCTCGCCGGCGACACATGCGAACGAGATTGGATCTGGGAACGCGAGGTCGAGGCCGCGCCGTGGGAGGAGACCAGGCGCATCTCCGCCGCGGCCTGGGAGCGCCAGTTCCGAAGGCTGCGCGAGGGCTCGTCCTTCTATGCGCGGAAGTGGCGCGAGGCGGGCGCTGGCAACTCGTTCGTCAGCCTCGCCGACCTGAGCCAGCTGCCATTCACGACCAAAGAAGAGCTCAGGCACGCGCTCGACGAGGACCCGCCGTTCGGCAGCAACCTTTGCGTCGCGCCTGAGCAGGTCAAGCGCATCTACCAGACCAGCGGCACGACTGGATCGCCCAGCGTGCTCGCGCTGACGCGTGGCGACATGGAGACCTGGACCGTGATGGGCACGCGCAGCTATTACGCGACCGGCATCCACGAGCACAGCTCGGTGCTGACGACGTTCGGCGCCGGACCCTTTGTGGCCGGCCACACGCACTTCGTGCTGCTGCGCATCGGCGCGCGCTCGATTCCCGTCGCGCCGGGCGATACCGAGCGCGTCGTCTTCGGGCTACGCACGGGTCTCGCCGACACGCTGCTGTCCACCGCCTCATTTGCCCAATTCTTGGCAAATCGCGTGGAACAAGCCCCCTCTCCCCTCAGGGGAGAGGGCCGGCGTGAGGAGCGAGTGGAGAAGCTAACGCATGTCGTCACAGGGGGCGAGCCCGGCGGGGGCATCCCCGCGATTCGCGACCACATCCAGCGCGTGCTGGGCGTGACCGTGACGGAGGTCATGGGCATCGGCGACATCGCGCCCTCGTTGTTCGGCGAGTGTCCGCACCAGCAGGGCATGCACTTCTGCGGCGGCGGGCACGTGTGGGTCGAGCTGATCGATACCGAAACGCGCGAACCGATGGAGATAGAGACGGGTGCGGTGGGCGAGCTGGCCTACACGACGCTGACGCGCGAGGCGATGCCCGTGGTCCGCTTTCTCGGCGGCGACATCGTGCGCATCGAGGGAACGTCATGCGAATGCGAGCGCACCACCTTCCGCCAGCGCGTCCTGGGGCGTCGCGACGACATGTTCATCGTGCGCGGCGTCAACGTCTATCCGGCCGCGATCCTCTCCATCGTCGGTGACTTCCGGCCGCGCGTCACGGGCCGCGCGCGCGTGGTGCGCAAGGGCCCGGAAACCTCGATCGAGCCGCCGATTCCGGTCGAGGTCGAGGTCGTCGAGGGGCACGCGAAGGACCCCGCGCTGGTCACGGAAATCGAGAACGCCATCCACGCCAAGCTGCTGTTCCGCAGCCGCGTGACACTCATCCCGGAAGCAGACTTCGGAGAGGCCGGCTACAAGACGCGACTGTCCGTCCAGAGATGAGCCGGAAGCTCAAATCAAAACTTGGACGGAGCACCGCCGACCAGATCTTCGTCCGCGGCTACGACCTGACCGCCGACCTTCTCGGCAAGGTCTCCCTGGGGGACGTCGCATTCCTGGAGCTGCAGGGCCGCCTGCCCAACCCTCACGAATCGGTCATGTTCAACGCGCTGGCGGTCACGCTGGTCGAGCACGGCCTGACGCCCAGCACGATCGCCGCGCGTCTCACCTACTACGGCGCGCCCGAGGCGCTCCAGTCGGCGGTCGCCGCGGGCCTGCTGGGTATGGGCGACCGCTTCGGCGGTTCGATCGAGCAGGCCGCGCGCACCCTGCAGGAAGCCCCAGGCGGAGGCGACCCGCGCGAAACGGCGCGGAAGATCGTCGCCGAGCACCGCGCCCGAAAAGAGCCCGTTCCCGGTCTCGGTCACCCGATCCACAAGCCGGTCGACCCCCGCACCACCCGCCTCTTCGCCCTGGCCGCGGAGCACGGCTTCTCCGGCCGCCACGTGGCGCTCATGAACCTCATCTCCGAGGAGGCAACGAAGGCCTACGGCCGCGACCTCCCGGTCAATGCGACCGGGGCGATCGCCGCGATCGCGAGCGAGATGGAGCTCTCGTGGCGCATCTGCCGCGGCCTCGCCGTGATGGCCCGCGCCATCGGCCTGGTCGCCCACCTCCAGGAGGAGATGAACGAGCCGATGGCGGCCGAGATATGGGCGCGCACGGAAGCTGAAGCGAGTTCGGACACCGCGTCCGGCCACGACTAACATGGGGGTGCACGGATTAATTAGCGGAGGCGCCTGACAATGGCCGCCAGCATCCCCGGCATCCACCACGTGACGTGCATCACGGGCGACGTGCAGAAGTGCGTCGACTTCTACGTCGGAGTGCTCGGCCTGCGCTTCGTCAAGAAGAGCATCAACCAAGACCTGCCGGACACCTATCACATCTACTTCGCCGACCACGCCGGCACGCCGGGCACCGTGATGACCTTCTTCGGATGGCCGACCTGGCCGAGGCAGCGAGCCGGCAGCGGCCAGGTGACGACCGTCTCATTCCAGGTCCCGGCGCGGGCGCTCGAGTTCTGGAGCAGCCGCCTGAAGAAGCTGGGCGTGGACCATCGCCGAGTGACCAGGTTCGACACCGGGGCGATCCTCCTCCGAGATGCGGACGGGATCGCGCTCGAGCTCGTTGGCGATGCAAGCGACGGCAATTGGAAACCGTGGAAGGAGTCGCCGGTCGACGAGGAGCACGCGATTCGCGGATTCCACTCGGTGACGCTGACCGTCGCGGAGGCGGCCGGCACCGTGAACCTGCTCACCAACACGATGGGTTTTCGCAAGGCGTCGCAAGAAGGCCACCGGACGCGCTTCGAGACCGGCACCGGAGGGCCGCACCCGATCGTTGACGTGATCGAGTCGCCGGAGGGACCGGAGGGTGAGGAGTCCATCGGCACCGTGCACCACGTCGCGTGGCGGACACCGGAGGCCGCAAGCCAGGTCGCGTGGCGCGAGCTGCTCACGAAAGCCGGCCGCAACGTGACGCCGGTGATCGACCGCTGGTACTTCAAGTCGATCTACTTCCGCGAACCAGGCGGCGTCCTGTACGAGATCGCGACCGACGGCCCGGGGTTCACCGTCGACGAATCGCCCGAGAAGCTGGGAACCACCTTGAGCCTGCCGCCCTGGTTCCGGGTGCGGCGGGATCGCCTGGACGAGATCTTGCCGCCAATCGTCGTGCCGACCACGGCGACGACCGGGGCTCATTAGCGTGCGTGGTCAACACCTGACCTCTGGGAGGGGATGCGAATGAGCACAGCAGTCATCAGCCCCGTCAGCCCGTTCGCCGGCGACGCCAAGTCGACGATCTTGAGCGTCATGCGCCGCGACCGGGACAAGTTCACAAAGCTCGTCTCGGACCCCAAGAACTGGAACGTGATGACACGAAGCACCGGCTGGGAGGTACGGGACCTGGTCGGCCACATGATCGACGTCATGGAGGGCTATTTCAAGAACTGGGACCTGGCGAAAAAGGGCGACGCAGCATCGACCGCCGGCATGGAGGTCATGGGGACATCGCTGAACGATCACGCGCTCGACTTCCGCAAGCTGTCGCGGGAGGAGGCGCTGGACCGATTCAAGAAGGACGCGCAGAAGCTCGACGGCATGCTCGACGCATTGACGGCGGACGAGTGGGGGAACTTCATCGTGATGCACCCATATGGCGGTCCTGTTCCCGGGGGGGCATACGCGACGTTTCAGATCATGGACTACGCGGTTCACGGCTACGACATCGAGTACGGCCTGGGCAACAAGCTGGCCACAATCGATGAGGCGTCGGCCGGGCTGATCTTGCCGTTCACGTTTATCTTCTGGAGCGCCACCGTGGACCAAGACCAGGCGCGCGGCGTCGACATGACTTACGGGATTCACATCGCTGGGCCATGGGGCGGGAAGTGGCGCTGCACAGTCAAGGATGGCAAGTTCACTTATGAGCCCGAGAAGGGAGATTTTGAGGGCTGTGACGCGCTCTTCTTCTACCCGACCGTGCAAGAAGAGGTGTTCACGTTTTTCGGACGCTTTCCCGGTGGTGCGGCCCAGGGCGACCCCGCCGCCATTAAGAAAATTCGGCACCTCTTCTTCTCGTTTTAAGCCGAAGCACTCTCTGGGCGGCGGACCTGGCGCCTGCCAGTCCGCCGCCTCTCGTCGTCGAAGAGCTCGACCGCTCACGTGCGCACCTCGTCGCCTCGGCGATGGGCCCGGACGGCGAGCTGGTCGCAAAGCGGCTGGCGCGCGGAAGCCGGTGCTTTGTGGTTTGGATCGGCGACTCCGTCGGAGGCTACGGGTGGCTCTCCGTTACCCCGGAGTGGATGGGTGAGATCCAGTTGCAGATCACACCGCCGGCAGGGGAGGGTTACCTGTGGAACTGCGTCACGGTGCCCGAGCACCGGCGTAAAGGCGTCTTCCGCTCCCTCCTGACCGGAGTCTCGAACGCCGCGTTTGCCGAGGGGTTGAAGCGCCTGTGGATCGGCAGCGTGGCGATCCCGGCCGAAAAAGCAATCGGCCCAGCAGGCTTCCACCCGGCCCTGCACTTCACCTCGATGACCGCGGCCGGCCTGAACCTGCTGAGGGTGAGCCGCGCGGAGCTAGCCGACGACGCATCGGCGGTCCTGTCAATTAGCCCCGGCGTTCATCTGCGCCGCGCCCGCACCATCCGTCACTAGAAAGCAAATCTCCTCCCCACCGTGTGGGGGGAGGTGGGGCGCAGCGCCGGAGGACAAATCTCCTCCCCACTTCGTGGGGAGGTGTCGGCGAAGCCGACGGAGGGGGCGAACCCTTGACTAGTTACCCGGGCTACAGCGCGGCCAGGTAGATTCCCAGCAGGTCCGGCTCCGGGTACTTTCCCGCGAGCTCCTGGGCGGCCCTCCGCAGCTCCGCTTGCCCGACGTCGTACGCGGCGATGTGCTGTGGCAGCCCGAGCGTCGCGATCAGCTCCTCGACGCGGGCGGCGGGGTCCAACCCAGTCGCCTGCGCTAGCAGCAGCATGCGCTCCGGCATCTTCGGCTCGAGGTAGCGCATCACGTCCGGCAGCAGCAGGCACGACGTCACGCCATGCGGGATGCCATGCCGCGCGCCGATCTGCTTGCCCATCGTGTGGCTCAACCCACTCGCCGACGCGCCCGGCAACGTGAACGAGAACCACGCCGCGATCTGATTCTCCGTGCGCACATTCAAGTCGTCAGGGTGCGCCTTGGCGCGGGGCAGGGAGTCGAACAAGCGCCGTATCGCATCCAAAGACATCACGTCAGAAAACGGATGCTCCCCGTCGGCAAGGAATCCCTCGATCGCGTGGTCGAGCGCGCGGATGCCCGTCGAAAGCCACAGCTTCATCGGCGTCGCCAGGGTCAGCTGCGCGTCGTAGGTCACCGCTTCGACCATCAGCCGCGGATCCCGCATCCCGGCTTTGTCACCGCCCTCGTTCGTGTATCCCGCGCCCGCAGCGAGCTCCGCCACGGACAGCGTGGTGGGCACCGCGATGTGGGGGAGGGCGCGCCCATCGTCGCCGGCCAGCCGGACCGAGATGATCTTGGCCGCGTCGATCACGCTGCCGCCGCCAAAGCTGACGATCGCTTCCGCGCCGGCCGCCTTGACCTCCTCGACGCCGGCGTTGATCTGCGACATCGGTGCGTGCTGTGCTATGACGACCGTCGCCGCCGGGGCCAACCCCAGCCGGTCCACCGACTCGAGCAACGATCGCGTCGTGACGACCGCTGAGCGCGATGCCTCCAGCCGCTGCAGCTCCGCACCAAGCTGCGCGACGGATCCCGCGCCCCAATGGATGAGGCGAGGGTTCGAGTACGTGAAGACGCCTCTCACGCTCTGGTCATACTAAGTTGCAGTGGCTGTTGCTCACGGTCAGCGGATGGTCCGGGCCGGTGAGCCGCTGGAAACCGCTCATGCCGCGATGATCCTGGTGCACGGGCGCGGCGCGACCGCCGAGGACATCATGACCATCGCCTTGGAGGTGCAGCAGCCCGGTTGGGCCTACCTCGCGCCGCAAGCGGCGGCCAACGCGTGGTACCCGAACCCCTTCACGGCACCGCTCGAGAGCAACGAGCCACATCTCAGCGCGGCGCTGGACATGCTGACCCGGCTGGTCGAAACAGTCGACACTGCGCTCCCGGCCCACCGCCTCGTCCTGCTCGGCTTCTCGCAAGGCGCGTGCCTGACCATGGAGTTCGCCGCCCGCAACGCCCGTCGCTACGGTGGGGTCGTTGCCCTGAGCGGGGGCCTGATCGGTCCGGACGGAACACCGCGCGACTATCCGGGTTCCTTCGATGGCACGCCTGCGTTCTTGGGCTGCAGCGACGTCGACCCGCACATCAGAAAGGATCGCGTGGTCGAAGCGGCTGACGTTCTGAAGCGAATGGGCGCCGATGTGACGATGCGACTCTACCCGGGCATGGGACACACGGTGAGCGAAGACGAGATCGAGAAGGTGCGGGAGCTGGTCGCCTCGATCTAGCCGGCCCCCTGATTCTCGTAAACGGTCACGATCGCCGACATCTCGAGGTCGCCGGCCGTCTTCGCGGCTCGCTCGTAGAGCTCCGTGGTCGCGTCGGCCAGCGGAGTGAACGCCCCGGCGCGGTGGTAGACCTCCGTCGCAAGCCGCAGGTCCTTCGCCGCGTCGCGCAGCGCGAACGTCACGGGCTCGTGCCTGTGTTCGATGAAGCCGGCGCGCCTGCCTGCCAGCAGCGGCGCGAATCGTGTCAGCACCCAGAACACGTCCTCGCGGTCGACGCCCGCTGCCGCACCGGCCGCCAGCACCTCAGCCGCCAGGGCGCTGATCACCACCAGCCCCGTGTTGGCGATGAGCTTCAGCTTGGCCGCGGTCTCCGCGTCCTTGATTCGCCGCATCTCCCCGATCGCCTCCAGCACCGGCCGCGCCCGCTCGACGGCCTCGTCGTCGCCGGCCGCGAGCAGGAAGCCCTTGCCGGTCTCCATCGCCGTGATGCTGCCCATGACCGGGCACTCGACGAACTTCGCACCCGTCCGCTCGATCGCGGGCTGCACCTCCTTGATGACGTCCGGACCGGCCGTGCTCATCTCGATGAACACCTGCTCCTTCGCCGCGTTGGCCGCGCCGCCGTCGCCGAGGTAGGCGCTCCGCACCGCAGAAGCGTCGGTGAGGATCGAGATCACCACCTCGGCTTGCTTCACGGCCTCGGCCGGACTGGCCGCGACCTTTCCCACGCCAAGCGCCTCCGCGCGTGAGCGCGTGCGATTCCACAACGTCAGGTCATGGCCCAGGTCGTGAAGGTGTCTGGCGATTGCGCCGCCCATCTTTCCCGTGCCGAGGATCGCCACTCGCATCAGTTCAACCTCCATAACCAGCAAGGAAACGCGCGCACCAGGCTTAAATAGCGCAATGAGCCTCGGAGACATCCTCATTTTCATCCTGGTCGGCCTGATCGCCGGCTTCCTGGCCAGCAGGGTCGTCTTCGGCAAGGGCCGGGGCCTGCTCCTGGACATCGTGATCGGGATCCTCGGCGCGCTCCTGGGGGGCTGGCTCGCCGGGCTGGTGCACTTCTCGATCGGCTTTGGCATCTTCGGCCGGATCGTCATCGCCTTCGTCGGGGCCCTGATCCTCCTCCTGATCTGGCGCGCCCTGTTCCACCGGGGCAGGAAATAGCCCGGCTAGGGACGCGGGACACCGCCGGTGCCGGCTCCGGCGGGTCTCAAGTCCAGGCCAAACCCGCCAGTGCGCTGTCCGGGCTAAGGATCAGAAAACCTGGCTTTGCTTCTCTGGCTGACCCGCGTGCTGCCGTCCGTGGCGTCGCATCCACCGCCGGATCATCACGCTCCGCCGGTCGTCCGAGCGACCACCCCCGCCGCCGCCTCCAGGGTTGAAGCGCTTCGTCACACCGTCGAGCTTCGCGCCCCACGTGACGTACTTGTGGAAGCGCTCCTCGGCCTCACGCGCGATGCCGATCCGCTGCCCGCGCGTCTCCTCGCGGAAACGGGCGATGCGTCCCGCGGCCGCGCCTTCCTTCTCCTCGGGCGTTGACCCGGCGTTCAGCGCGGGCAACGTGCCGAGGACGACGACCTGGTCGTCCTCGACTGAGACTTCCACTCCCGTGAACCAGCCGTCCGGGAGCCGTCCGGCAAACCAACCCTTGATCGAACCAAGCTCTTTTTCATCCATGGATTACATGATTACACTGTTATAGATGGCATGTCAATCAGGCTCACGTAAGCTCGCATTCACATGGGAATGATGCCCCCGGGCTCTCACGGGCCCGTGATCTGGTGGGGAGGCTGGGGCCGAGGCCGGAACAAGCCCGACAGCGGACCCGCGAACAGCGGTCTGACCGGCGATCCGACGATCGAGCCGCCTAAGCAGCCCGAGGGCCCAAAGGACCTCCGCGGCCGCTGGGAAAACCTCAAGCAGGCGGTGGCCGGCACGACCGCGGCGCTGCCCCAGGTGCTTCGCCTTGTGTGGGAGGCCAGCCGGCCCATCACCATCGGCCTGTTCGTCACAACCGCCCTCGCCGGAATCATCCCGACCATCTCGGTCGGTATTACGCTGATGCTGACCAACGCCGTCGTGGCGGGGATCAAGATCAACTCCTTCCACCAGCCCGACCACGTCAGGTTCTCCGACCTCGGCGTGACCTGGCTGCCCGGGCCGACCTTGTCATCGGTCGGCATGATCGTGTTCCTGGCTCTGCTGCAGCTCATCGTCTTCGCGCTGAGCGCGCTGCTCAACACCTTGCGCAACATCTTTCAGCAGCTGCTGCAGAACTCAGTCTCGATGCGGATCCAACTGATGGTCATGGAGAAGGCCGCGTCACTCGACCTGCCCTTCTACGAAGACCCGGCGTCCTACGACTTGCTGCGCCGCGCGCAAAACGATTCGATCAACCGCCCGGTGCTGATGATCGCGACTGCGTTCGGCCTCCTCCAGACATTGCTCACGCTGGTCACGATGATCGTGCTGCTGTTCGGGGTCAGCTGGATCCTGGCCGTCGTCGTCCTCTTGTCGCCGATCCCCGCCTTCATCGCCGACACGCGATACGGCTGGCGCGGTTACAACATCGCGCGTTGGGGCTCGCGATTGCTGCGACGCATGAACTACATGGTCAACCTGGTCACGACCGATTCATTTGCCAAAGAGGTGAAGCTCTTCGGCCTCGGCCATTACTTCATCGAGCGCTACCGCCTGATCGCCACCGCCTTCTACGACAGCCAGCGCTCGCAGGTGGTGCGCCGCTACATGACGGGTTTCTTACTGGGCAACATCAGCACGATCGTGACCTCGCTCACCTATCTGTACATTGCTCTGCAGGCGATCGCCGGCCGGCTCTCGCTGGGCTCCCTGACCGCGTACACGCAGGCGGCGGTGCAGGTGCAGAACTCAATCCAGAGCGTGCTCAGCGGTTTCTCCGGCATGTACGAGCACAACCTCTACCTGAACAACCTCGTCGAGCTGATGGCGAAGGAGCCGTCAATGCCAGTCGCGGACGAGCCTGTCCCGGTACCTCACCCGATGCGGGGAGAAATCCGCTTCGAGAACGTGAGCTTCGCCTATCCGGGAGCTGAGAACCAGGCTCTGTCCAATCTTTTGTTCACCGTGAAGGCGGGGGAAACCCTGGCCGTGGTCGGGCGCAACGGCGCCGGCAAGACCACGCTGTTCAAGCTCATCTGCCGGCTTTACGACCCCCTGGAAGGACGGATCCTGATCGACGGCATCGACATCAAGGACTTCGAGCCGGACGAGCTCCGCCGTCAGATCGGCGCAATGTTCCAGGACTACGTGGACTACCAGGCCACGGCGGCGGAGAACATCGGGCTCGGCAACTTGCCGGAGATCGCCAACCGCGACTCAGTGGTGAGCGCGAGCAAGCAGGCTGGGTCAGACGAGCTGATCTCCCACTTGCCCGAGGGCTACGACACCGCGCTGGGCAAGTGGTTCGACGCCGGGGTCAACCTGTCGGGTGGTGAGTGGCAGAAGGTCGCCCTGGCCCGCGCCTTCATGCGAGAGGACGCGCGGATCCTCCTGCTCGACGAGCCGACCTCAGCGCTCGACGCGCAGGCGGAGTACGACCTGTTCGAGAGGCTGCGCTCGCTGACCCACGGCCGGACCGCGGTGTACATCTCGCATCGGTTCTCGACGGTGCGCCGTGCCGACCGGATCGTCTTCCTCGAGCACGGGCGCCTGGTCGAAGAGGGGACGCACGAGGAACTGATCCGCCTGAACGGGCGCTACGCGCGGCTGTTCAGGATGCAGGCCGCCGCGTACACCGGCGAAGACGTCGAGATCCTCCCAGAGGAAGCGGTCTCCCAGTAGCCGGCGGGTGCTAGCCGGGTGGTCGGCCTAGTGCGCTGTGTGGGCGCTGCAGGCGTGGATCCCCTGCGGCGTCAGTTTGAGAACCCGGATCGCGCGGCCCCGCATCCGGTCACAACGCCAGCAGAAGACCACAGCGTCGATTCCCCAGGGCAGGACCCCCTTCAACAGCACCTCTCGCTCACGTTGGTGGAACACAAAGCAAAGAATGAAGTGCATCGCAGCCGCATGACTGTATCGGTAATCCGCCGACAAAACGCGGGAATCCCAGTTAAGAAGTTGTGAAACGCCCCCAAAACGGGAAGAAAACACCGGAAATTTCCCTCTCCCCTCTAGGGGAGAGGGTCAGGGTGAGGGGCATGGCGGGCGAAAGGGGGCGAGCCCTCTAGGAACCCAGCCGATCGATCTTCGCCGCCAGCACGAAGTCGTTCTCAGTCAGGCCGCCCGCGGCGTGTGTCCAGAGCTCGACCCGCAGCGACCCATAGCTGAAGTGGAGGTCTGGATGGTGGCCCTCCTCCTCGGCGATCGGGGCGATCCGGTCGATCAGCTCGACGCCGTGCATGAAGCCCTTGAACTTGAACGTCCTCGTGAGCAGGAGGTGGCCCTCGGCCTGGACGACGCCCCATCCCGAGAGCTGCTGGAGGAGGCGGTCGACCTCCGCCGGCGCAAGCGTGGGAGTGCCGGGTTTGCAGACCACGCAGTGCCGTTCCGCCAGGGGTGTCGACATGTCTTTGTCCATCGTACGGGGGTGGGTAGAATGAGACCTCCCATGGGCGGCTAGCTCAGTGGGAGAGCGCTTGCCTCACACGCAAGAGGTCGTTGGTTCAAACCCAACGCCGCCCACCAGGTAGCGGCCCCGTCGTCTAGTGGCCTAGGACGCAGCCCTCTCAAGGCTGAGATCGCGGGTTCGAATCCCGCCGGGGCTACTCCTACAACATGCCTGGAATGTTGTAGGTAGAACTTAGTCGTGACTCGCGCAAAGCCGACCTACTCGACATCAATGCGGCCGCTCGAAAATCAAGTATCCAACGAGCGCAACTGGCGACGCATGACCTTCCCGGTCGACGTTTTCGGGAGGTCCGAAACGAACCGCACGGAACGGGGCAGCTTGTATGCCGCGAGGTGGGGCCGGCAGTGCTCGACGATCTCCGCTTCATGGGTTGATGCTCCCGGGCGAAGGACGATATACGCGCGCGCCAACTCACCACGCACGTCGTCAGGCACAGGTCCAACCGCCACCATGGCCACAGCTGGATGTGAAGCGATGACGCGCTCGATCTCGGCCGGATAGACATTGAACCCGCCGGTGATGATCAGATCCTTCTTCCGGTCGACGATGAAGTAGTGGCCTTCGTCATCGCGCGTGGCGATGTCACCGGTGTGGAGCCAGCCGTCAGGTTCGATGGTGGCGCGCGTCGCGTCCTCGTTTCCGTAGTAGCCGAGCATCACGAACGGTCCGCGCACCATGAGCTCGCCCGCCTCTCCGTCCGGAACCGGGACATTGGTCCCGTCGAGCGCGTCGATGCGAGCTTCACACCCCGGCAACGCCACACCAATCGAGCCGTGCACGTTGGGAGCGTAGGTGGAGTTGCTAGTGCCGGCGCCACCCAACTCGGTCATGCCCCAGAGCTCCAACAGGGGTTTCCCAGAGCGGCCCTCCCACTCCTGCATTTTGGCGACGGGCATGGTCTGACCACCGACTGCGCATATCCGCAGTGAAGACAGGTCAGTCTGGGTGATGGTGGGATCGGCCAGCATCATCATGTACATGGTCGGTACGCCGTCGAAGACGGTTACTCGATCGCGCTCGATGTTCGCCAGTGCCAGGGCGGGATCGAAACGCTCCATCATCACCAGGGTGGCGCCGGCCATGAAAGTGCCATTCATCACCACGTTGCCATAAACATGTGGGAGCGGAAGCGCATTGAGCATCACATCGCGGGCAGTCCGAGTCTGCATTGCGAATAACGCGGCCGTATTGAGGAAAACCGCGCGGTGCGACTGCATGGCGCCTTTCGGGTGGCCGGTCGTACCCGACGTGTAACCGATCGTCGAGAGATCCGTCGGATCTGCTGGGGCCACATTGGGCGCCCTCTGCGACGAGTTGAGGAGGTCTCCGAACCAGCCGATACCATCGCCCGACCGGTCGAAGCTGATCACCCGGCGGAGGCTGGGGACGTCTCGGGTTAGGCCCAGGATGGTCTTCGCTTTGTCGCCAGAGGTGATGATTGCGGCAGCGCCGCAGTCGTTGAGGACAAAGGCAACTTCCTCGGCGGTAAGCATCACGTTGATCGGGTTGAGCACCGCGCCCACGCGGAAAGCAGCGTGATACGCCACCACCCATTCCCATCGATTCGGGGAATAGAGGGATACGCGGTCGCCCGCCCGTATGCCGATGTCGTGCAGGCCGCCGGCCACTCGATCGCAAAGCTGGTCGAGTTCCTGGTACGTGAGAGTCCTGTCGCCGGTGATGATTGCGGCCTTCGGCCCGAATTGGCTGGCTGCGCGAGGCAGGATGGTGCGTAAATCGGCAGTGATCGGATCGACCGTCGCCGTTGCCCTGATGGTCGCCATGGCATGTCCCTCCAAAGAGGAGCACCGGAACCGGCCCAGTATATGCCGCCCTTGTTCAGCCGACGGGCGCGACTACGGGGCGACCAGCTCTATCCTGCCTCCGGCCGTGCGGGTTTGTACCTGGTCTGGCGTTCACCAGCTCTTCGAGTTGGTCCAGATGGTTCGAATAGCGTTCCGGCTCCAGGCGCCACCACGTAGCCTGGCCGCGTTGCTCTTTGTTGCACCAAATGCGGTTGAAAACTGGTGCGGAAGGGTATGAACCGACAAGTATCGTTCACATCTAATCCTACATCGGGAGGTGTATTGATGATGACAACAACACGTTACTTGTTGCCGGGCTCTTTGATGGCTGGCGCCCGCCCCATCGACCGCCTGTTCGAGCAGTTCTTAGGCTATGAAGCGGCGATACGGGAGGATGGCACGCCGACCTACGCCCTCCCGCTCGATATCCTCGAAACGGAAGACGCCTACGAGCTCCACGCCACCGTCGCGGGGGTCCCGCAGGACGGTGTCGAGGTGACGTTCGAGAGTGGAATGCTCAGCATCGCAGTGAAAGCAGCGCCCGTTGCGCTAACGGGCACGCTCATTCGCCAGGAGCGACCGTGGGGCAACTGGAGCCGCAAGCTCGAGCTACCCAAAGAGATCAACTCCGCGAAGATCACCGCTCAATTCGAGAACGGTGTACTGAGGGTTCGTGTGCCGAAGGCGGCAAAGGTCGAGCCCGTGCGGATAGCGATTGGCGAAGCAGGCAAGGTTAGTCCGCTTCCAAAGGGGCGCGGTTAGCGCCTCTCCGACCGTCAAGCGGGAGCAATCCGAGAACACAAAGGCACCTGACGCGAAGCTGATCCGACATCCGTTGAGGATATGGATTCAGATAGCGGTCACCCAGGTCGTCCTCGGGTTGCATCCGCATTCGCTTCCAGCCGTCTGAAGACCCTTAGTCGACCTCAGTCTTCCTGGGGGAATGGCTCATCTCGGGACGTAGCCCTGTGGAGGGCGGCCTTGGCTGCAGCTAGCGCCCGCTCTAAGAGGTCACGATCTCCCGGCTGAAGGGCATCAAGCCCAACCTGGTCCAGTGCAGCGACCAACTGCGTCAGCGCCGCGCCGAGCTCCCCTTTGTGCTCGCTCATCAGCTTGCCCGAGTCTAGGCCTACGTGGCGAGATGCACGTCAACTCAAAAGCAACCGAGGTTTAGGTAGGAGGTGGCGGCTCGAATCCGCCGAGGGCGGCTACTTCTACAACACCGGTAGCTGATGTAGTAGTATCGATGATATGCCTCGCTCACGGGACGACGAACTCGATGTGGCTGCCGCCGCCGCGGTGGCTGGACGCTCGGCCGAAACGGTGCGGCGATGGGTATGGTCGGGGCGGTTGCGCGCTCACAGGCGCGGGAACAAACTGCTCATCGCACGCTCCGATCTCGATCGACTACTGGGCTCAAGTGGCATCGCGGGCGCCATGTCGCTGGCTGAGTGGGTCGCTGCTGTAGAGAGCTCAGGCCTGAAGAGGGGACCTCGCGGCGCGACGGCGGCTGACCTTGTGCTCGAGGAGCGGCGGCTCCGATCCCCGGGCCGCGCCGCCGATGCCCGTTCTTGATGCGAGCGTCGTTGTTGACTGCGTGGCTCCAGGTATCGACATGTCGTCGCCAGCGATGCGCACGATGCGGCGCTTGTCGTCTGAGCGGGCCGAGCTCATCGCACCCCGCCTGCTCCTGACTGAATGCGCGAATGCGCTCCTAACTGGTGTCAAGAGAGGCAAGTGGAGTGGCGCCGCCGCTGATCTTGCCTACGGGTTCTTGGTCAAGCTTCCGTTCCGGCTTGCGGACGATGCGCACCATTTGGACCGTGCCTGGGAACTGTCCAGACGCTACGACAACCACCCCATCTACGACATGCTCTATGTGGCCGTGGCCGAGGCGGCGCGTACGACGCTGATCACCGCTGACTCGACCTTGCGTTCACGGCTGACTCACTTCGCCTGGATTAGCGGGCCGGACGTTTGACTCCGAGGCCGGTCGCTCCAGCTCGGGCCAGTGGCTCCGGCGCAGCCAACCGGTTCGAATAGCGTCCCGCTTCGGCTACCAACTTATGTCCAGGCGCAAGCATCAGCCCGGTGCCCGGTCGGCAGAGATCTCCACGTTCAGGCCGGCCACCTTAACCCGACCGCTTGCATCGGCGTGCCGATTGGCGGAGTCAGCGACGGCTTGCCAGGCGGCCTTCTTCGCCTCCGGCGAATGCCGCGCCAGCATCTGCTTGATGGGCGCATTGATGGCGAACTGCCAGGTCGCCAGCTCCTCACCGGATTCGAAGTCATTCACGTAAGAACGGACCTCCGCGTGGATCTTGGTGAAGCCCGCCTTGCCAAGAAGTCGCCCAATCAGCGCCGGATCACCCAGCGCGAAGATGCCGGGCGTTCCAGGAGGCGGCGGGCCACTGACTCCGAGCGCTTTCTGGATGGGACCGAACACCCACTCAGCCCAGACGTTCGGTTCTGGGGCACGCGAAGTCACCGCGGCTAGGTGGCCCCCGGGTACCAGCACGCGGTAGATGCCGCGCATGCCCTTCAGAACATCCGGAAGGAACATCAGGCCAAACCGGCAGACAACCGCATCAAAGGATCGATCAGACAGATCGATCGCTTCGGCGTCCATCTCATGGAAATCGATATTCGTTAGCCCCAATTGCGTCGCGCGCTCGCGCGCGATGTCCAGCATCGAGGACGATAGGTCCGTCGCGACGACGTGACCGCGCGGTCCCACCCGGCGCGCCATGCTGAGCGCCGGATCGCCGATCCCACTTGCCAGGTCGAGCACCCGGTCACCCGGCTTGACGTGAGCGAGCTCGATCAGCCGGTCGTTGATGAAGCCCCAATTTCGGTCGGTGATGTAGGCGTGCTCGTGCCAGCCGCGCGCAGCCTCATCCCATCCCGTTCGTTGGCCGGCCTTGAAGGCGACAGGGTCAAACGTGTGTGATGTCTGGGTCATCTCGGGCTCCTTACTCATCGTCAATCCGTTGCTGCGGTGGGGAAGTTGAGACTTGCCTCCATCCCGTAGTCCTTGGCCAGCGTCGCCATCGGCACCGCCCGGCCGGCCAGGCGGCTCACATTTGCGTCGGCGGCCAGCGCCGCGACCACTCGGCCGTTGAAAAGGGGAGGACAGGACATCGCGACCATTGGCCCAAAAGCCTCGGGATGTGCGGTCACGAGCTCTGTTCTGGTCGGCCCTGGCCAGATCGAGACCACCGTCACGTTGCGCGGGCCAAGCTCGATCGCCATGTCCGCGGTCATGCGGTCCAACGCCGCCTTGCCCACGCCGTAAGGGACGTTGGCCAGGTAATGCGCGGCGGCCATCGAGGAGACGTTCACGATCAGGCCTCCTCCCTGAGCGATCAGGATCGGCGCCGCCAATCTGCTCGCCACGTAGTGGGCGCGCAAGCCGATCATGTGGACGTCGTCCCACACCGCGACGGGCAGCTCCCAGAAGGGCGTCCGCGACCAGAACTGAGTCGGCTCAATAGTCGGGTAGACGTTGTTCACGAGAAGGTCAAGGCGGCCGTGCTCATCACGTATTCGGTCAAACAATGTCGCGACCTCGGTGTCACGGAGATGGTCGCATTGGATCGGAATCCCCGAACCGCCAAGGGCGGCGATGGCCTCGACGGTCTCCATCAGGCTGCCCGATAGCGCTGCAGTAGGTTTCAGAGTTCGGCCGGTGACATAGACGGTCGCTCCGGCTTCGCCGAGCCCAAGCGCGATTCCCTTGCCAACCCCCCGACTGGCGCCGGTGACCAGGGCGACTTTTCCCCGCAGCGCGTCCATGGCCATGACGATGCAGCGGCCCGACTGATCAGAACAGGGCGAAACTACCTATTTCGTTGCGCGATCGTGTGGCAAGCGGTTCATTGCATAGGCTGCGGCCTCGGCTCGTGTCGCGAGTCCCAGCTTGGAGAGGACGTTGGCAACGTGATGCTCGACTGTGCGACGGCTGAGGAAGAGCCGCTCGGCGAGCTGCTGGTTGGTCATCCCTGTCCCGAGCAGGCGTAACACATCAGTCTCCCGCCCGGTGAGCTTGCCGAAGCCCTTGGTCCAGGGTTGGCCGCCGGCACCCAGCTCCCGCAGAAATCGCGCAGCGAAATCCACATCGCGAGCGGCAGCCAAACGTTGGAACGTGGCCATGGCCAAGCGCGCTTCCGCAATAGCCGCGTTCGGATTGCGTGTGGCTAGGGATCGCGCCAGGTCGAATCGCGTCCGAGCCTGCTCGAGGGGCATTTCGACGTGAGCGAAGGCAAGCATTGCTTTCTCGAAATGGCGCGTTGCGGGCTCGCCGCCGGCCAGCGCCACCCTCCCCGCTGCCGCCGCCGCCAGAGCGGTAGCACGAAAGTTCCCGCTCTCCTCCGCGATCCGCTCCAGCTGTGCCACGAGGTCCTGTGCCGACGGCAAGTCTTGAGCAGCGATCAGGACGTCCACGCCCAAGGCGATCGTCGGGGCGGCAAATACGTCCGGTTCCACACGGTGCGCGAGGTATCGGTCGACAAGCGTGCGAGCCCAGTCGATCTCGCCGGCGACCAGCTGCAGGCCGATCAGTGTGGGCAGAGCGTCCGGATTGTCCTCGTGGCCCTCGAGCAACTGCGCGGCCTCTTCGATCCGTCCCTGACGAAGGCGGAGATCGGCGAGCCTGACCGCGGCGCTTCCTCGCAACATTCGGTAGCTTTGTTCGAACAGAGCCAGGGCGGTGACCAGTTCGCGCTCCGCCTCCTCCCAGCGCCCGACGAGGGTGAGCACCCGGCTGTAATGCGACCGGCACATCGCGGAAACCCCGGGGTAATAGATGCGCCGCAAGAAGCCATCCGCAGCTTGCATCCACTGTTCAGCGCGCTTGAGGTCGCCTGCTTTCGCGCAGGCAGTGAGCAGGTTGCAATAGATGACGCCTGTGTGGGTCAGCCCGCGGACTTCACCGCCGCCCACCGCCGCCATCGCCTCGTCGAGGCACCTCATTCCGTTATCGATTTCGCCCATGCAGACGAGAACTTCACCGAGGTAGCTCAAAGCCTCGAACTCAAGGTCTCGGTCGGCGAATCGACGACCGATTTCCCGAGCCTCGATGGCGGCCAGCCGTCGCTGTTCGAGGTTAGGAAGCATGCCCGACCGGAGCAGCCCTAGCCAGCCGCGTTCAGCGCACTCCCCCTCCTCACCGATGAGCTGCTCGGCCCGTGCGTACCAGCCACGGGCGACCGCGATGTTCCCATGCACAGCGGAATGGAGGAAGCAGAGCCAGCAAGCGATCATCCCTGCCTTCAGCGGCAAACCCCGGCGCTCGAATTCGGCGAATGCACGCTCTCGCAGCTCGATGGCGGACGTGTAGTCCGCCTGCCAGAAGTGGGCCGAGGCCAGGCCGTCCAGCGCCTCTGCGCTCTCTTCGAGTTTCAGCGCCGCTTCGAAGGAGGCTCGGGCGGCATCCCAGTTGGTTGCGGCCAGAGCCTGCTCACCCTCGGCGATCAGGTCGACGAGCCCTGAGCTCATCGGCGGCATCATCCCACCTAATTGGTCGACCGCTGCAGGAGCACGTCAGAGAAGAACAAAGCACTTGAGCGCCGTCTCAGCACCATCAATCTCGACGTGCTCCCGGCCGGGACTGTGCCGCAGTGACACCCGCGCACTGCTGCTTCACCAGCCGGCGAGGCAGAATATGCGCGTGCTGCAACACGCCGAGCTAACCCTCCTCGACGAGAGCCTGGACCACATCCGGGCGGCGCCCGCGGACGGCGGGAGCGTTCAATTGATCGTGCGGCGCCCCGCCGTGGATGATAGAGAGGTCGTGGCCGAGGCTCACCTCGACGTCCACGACGGTCTCGAAGGCGACACGTGGCTGGTGCGTGGCAGCCCCCGAACGCCCGATGGCGGGCCCAACCCGGAAGCCCAGCTGACCCTCATGAACGCAAGAGCTGCCGCGGCGATGGCAGGGGATCGCGAGCGCTGGCCTCTGGCCGGCGACCAGCTCTACGTCGATCTCGACATCAGTCGCGCCAACTTGCCGCCGGGCAGTCGGGTTCAGATCGGCTCGGCGGTGATCGAGTTCAGCGAACCTCCGCACACCGGTTGCGCCAAGTTCTCGTCGCGCTTTGGCATCGACGCCCTGAAGTTCGTCAACTCAGAGACCGGGCGTGAGCTTCGCCTGCGAGGAGCGAACTGTCGGGTGGTGGTGGCGGGAACGGTACGGACCGGCGACGCGATCAGAAAGCTGCCTCAGTAGACTCCGCGACTATCGGTTCCACGCCCAACATCCGACCAGGTAGGCCCGACGACAATCTCGTCTCCGAGACCGACCCGAATGAGGATGAGGCCGAGCACTCCACAAGCGAGGGCCGTCCAGGTCGCGAGGCGGCGCCGCGGATCTCCAAACAGCGCCGCTCCGATGAACAAAAGCGCGACCGACATCATGGCGATGCCGGTCCAGCCGGCCCAGTCGGCAGCCGCGTGAGCCTGCAGCACCATGGCCTTGAACGTGACGGAGTTGGGGTCGATGCCCTCGCGAAGCGTCCCGACCAGCGCGTACTGGATGGAAAGGAAGCCGATGAACGCGGGTGCCGCCGCGACGACCAGTCCGCCGGCGAGCACCGCGTGCAGCCGCCGCTCCGGGGCCACGGTCCAACAAACCACGAGCGTTCCGGCCATGAAGAGCACCACCCCAACGGTGAGGGCGTCGACCGCGAGGAGAAAGTCGGACTGCCCTGAGGGGCTAGCCAAGTAGACCCACAAGTCCGGCGACGACGGGCCCTCTGCCTGCAGTAACGCGAAAAGCCCGACGACAAACGCAATCGCCGAAACGATCGAGCACGCCGCCCCGACCCGGCGCATGGTCAGTTCCAGTCTCGCCAGGTCTCGCCGAATCGCACGCGAGCTTGCGGCAGGCGGTCCCGAAGCAGCGCCAGGGCCGCTCCGAGGCCGAGAAGGATGATCGACACCACGAAAAAGACCACCCACACCGGCAGCCAACCCTGGGTGAGGCCGACGAAGATCGCGCGCAGCGCACTCAGCCCGATGCCCGCGCTGCCGCCGATCAGCAGCACACGATTCTTGAAGCCGATCCCGGCCAGCAGAGCGACGACACCCTCGACGACCAGGGCCGACGTGTACAGCCACGCGTTCGGCGGCTCGAGCACGGTGAGCACGGCGCTGGTGCCGAGGATCAACACCATGCCCGCGCCGGTGAGGATTCGGGCGATGAGGCGAAGCTGCGGCAGGTGGACTCGTTCGTCATAGGGCAGCCGGACCCCGGAGGCGACGATGAAGGCGCCCGGAAGGATCACGTACCACTCGAGGCTCTGAGCGCCGAGGAAGTGCGCGAACCAGAGCCCGGCCAGGCTCATCAACACCACGCCCAGGTAATCGAACTCGGGTCGCCCGTGACGCCGGCCATCTGCAATCACCAATACCCCGAAGCCGATCAGGCCCGCCGCGGCGGCCAGCGCGCCCCAATCGTGAGGCCTCAAAAGACCGAAGAAGGCGAAGCTCGAGAGCGCGGAGATCGCGGCGCCTCCCAGCCCGGTCAAGCGGTGGGACTGGACCCATTCCGAGGTGCGCGCGAAACGGAGCTCCCAGGGCACCTGCAAGACGTAGAGCAGGGCGGAGGTCCCAAAAACGGCCGCGGGATACCACTCCATCGCGGCCTGGGCGGCGTAGAGCAGCAACCCGAAACCGAACGCCGTCGTCAACCCAGCGACCAGCGCCCCTTCCCAGAAGCTCTCCACGCCGGCGCTCGCGTACAGAAGCACGGAGTAGGCCAGCACCAGCGCGCCCGCGAGCTCGAAGTACCCATAAAACAGGGCGCCGATCGAAACCACGACAGCACCGGCGCCGGCGAACCCGTAGAGGGGCCAGGCCCACGCTCGACCGGCCAGGGAGCGAAGACCCAGCGCGACGAGGCCGAACACGAGGGGCAGCGGCCCGTACACGGCGATCCAGCTCCCATCGGTGAACGAGGGCAGCCGCAGCAGGTTCTGCGCAAGCCAGTACCAATCGATTGCGAAGAGGGCGCAGGCGAACAGCAGCCAGGCCGAGACTTTCGCGTCGCGCGCGACCCACGACACGATGGCTGTGGCGACCAAGAGGCTGGCCGCCTGCGCGAGATGTTCGGCAGGCGTGAGGGTTGCCATGCTGGCGAGCTGGAGCACGAGCAGCACGTACAGCCCCCTTCGGAAGAACCGGTCGCGCGTGAAGTGCGCGGCGGCCGCACCGATTCCCGCGAGCACGGTCAAGGCCGCCGACGTGTACGCGATGTCCAGGCCAAGGGCATTGATCTCAAACACTGCGGACAGCGTCAACGCCGACGCGGTCACGAGAAGCGCGGGCTGTCTCCCGCTGAGCCACGCGTACAGCGCGTAAACGGCCGCGATCGTCGCGAGCACCGCGGCCATCGGGCTGCCGGCCAAGAAATGCGCCGGGTCCAGGGCCACCCATCCAAGGGCGAGGACGGCTGCGCTGTGAACGAACCACTCGGACCAATCGGCGAACAGGGCGCCCACGCGCCCGAGGCGCCGGCCGCGGAACGTCGTCGATGCGAACATGAGGCCTAGCGCGGCGAGGAACGTGCCTCGCCAGCCGCCGAGGTGGAGATCCTGGGCGAGGCCCGCCCATCCGATCACCAGCACTGCCATGGTGAGGATCGGTCCCTCGATCTCTCCGCCGAGCACGGCGTACAGGAAGTAGGAAGCGCTCACGGCGAAGGCGGCGGTGGTAAGCGACCACGGAAGCCAGGCGCCTGCCCTTGCGACTTCGATCGCCGCCAGCAGGAAGACGGTGCCGGCGGCGAGGTGTACGAACGGCATCGCCCAGTAGCGGATCGTGATGCCGACCCGACCCGCCACCGCACCTCGGTAAGCAGCCAGCGTGTACAGCGCCGCCAGGGGCGCGACGGAGGCCGGCCACCATGCGCCCGGCACGAGATCAAACGTCGCCGCGACCCACGCAAGTCCGAAGGCTGCCTTGAAGAGCAGGCCCAACTCAACGCCGCCACCGAGCCAGACGGCGAACAGGTATGACGCCGCGAGCACTCCGAACATCGCCGCCGCGACCCCTGTCTCCCACACTCCCGCCGCCGCCAGCACAAAGAGGAGGACGAGGAGCGCGAGGCCGCCCCCGGCATAGATGAAGAGCACGCCATGCCGGGCGAACTTCCGGCCCGCCTCCCCGAGCAGCTGGCCGCGATACGTGACCGCTGCGTACAGGGCGGGCAGCAAGGCGATCGCGGTGGGGCGCCACTGGCCGAGCCGCAGGTCGTGCGAGGCGCCCGCCCACGCAAGACCGAAAGCGGCGAGCGCTATCACCGCCATCTCGATCGGCCCGCCGATGAAGCACATGAGTCCGTAGGCGATCGCGAGGCCGAGGAAAGTGGCCGTGATCGAACCGGTAAGCCACGCGCTTGCCGCCCCGACCGAGTACCCGGTGAGAATCAGCGCGAGCGCCGCCGCGGCGTGTGCGCGGTAAACGCCGTAGCGCGCGAAAAGACCGCCCAGCGGACCCAGCCGCCGCCCGCGGTAGGTCACCAATCCATACACGGCGACCAGCGCCGTCAGCGATGCGCCGCGCCACTGGCCGAGGTTCAGGTCGGTGGAAATGAGCGACCACGTCACGCCGAAGGCGACCTGCGACAAGAGCGCGGAGTTGAGCGACCGGCCGAGCACGGCGGAAACGAGGTAGGCGGCCGTGATGACCCCAACCGTCAGGGAGCCAGTCCACACGATCCAGTGACCGGCGGCGATCATGTCGCCGAACGCGAAGCCCAGGGCGGCGGCGCCGGCCGCGTGGGTCAGGTACCGCGTGTGGCGACCCAGGAGCTCGCCGATCGGACCGAGCCGGGCACCGCGAGCTTCGATCACTGCGTAGACAACCGCCAGTGGCGCGATGGCTGCCCCGCGCCAGATGCCAAGGTGCAGCGCGTCGGCGCCGCACACCCACGCGGTGCCGAGCAGGACCAGGGCGATGATCCCGGATTCCTCTCGCCGCCGCAGCGTCAGGTCCAGCAGGTAGGCGAGCCCGAACGGCGCTGCCGCCGACACCGCGACCACGGGCATCCATGCGTCGCCGCGCACCATGTCGACGGCGACCAGTCCGGCGGCCACCAGCAGCGCTGCGTGGGTGAAGTACTGCGTGGTGGCAGGAATGAATCGCCAGCGACGTGAAGCGAGGACCGAGAAGACCACGGCCAGCGGCGCGAGGGCAGCGCCCCTCCAGGGACTGATTCCCAGGGCGTCGACAGCAACCACCCACGTCACGGCGAACGCTGCAAGGGCGAAGCTGCCCGAAGGCTCCCGGGCGCCAAGCATCCGATGCACCGCATATCCGGTGGTGAGGCCCGCGAATGTCGCGGCCATCGCCCAGTCGCCCGGCACATAGCCCGGGCTGCCGAGAAACAGGAACACGACCACGGTGGCCGCGGCCGTGTGCACGAAGTAGTCGGCGTAGGCGGAAAACGATCGCCGGCCGGCCACGGCGTAGACGAGAAGCATGGGAGTCATCGCGACCGCTCCCCACTGCGCGAGGACGATGTCGTGCACGCCGGCGGTCCACGCGGCACCCATCGCCGCCAGCGCGCCGACTGCCTCCGGCTCGCCACCGCCGAGCCTGCGGTTCAGCGCGTAGCCGCCGGCCACCGCGGCCAGGGCGATCGCGACCGCCCACGCGATCCACTCCGCCATCTGCGCGAGCTCTGCAAAGAGGGCGACGAGCACCAGCGCCGCGCCCGCGTGCACGAAAACTCGCGCGTCCTGTGCGAACAGCGGACCTTTTCGACCGAGCCAGCCCGGTCTGAGCTGCAGCACGGTGAAGAAGGTGACAAGCGGCGACAAGGTTGCCGCTCGCCAGACACCGAAGCCGCTGTCGTAAGCCGCCGCCGACGCCGCGAGCACCAGGGCCGACTGCGCCAATGCCGAACCGTAACGCCCGCCACCAAGCGCTCGAAACGCCGTGTACGCGACGGTCAGGCCAAGCGCCGTGGACGCGACCACCCACCTCACCCAGCCCGAGTCGGACGTGGCCAGGGAGAAGACGGTAAGCGCGAGCGCCACGCCGGCCGATGCGTGGACGAACGGAAGCGCAAAGCGAGCGAAACGGTCGCCCGCGAGCTTCAGTCGGGGCGACTCGAAGAGGACAAGGGTGTACACGATCGGGAGCACGGAGAACGCGGGTCCTCGCCAAACGCCCAGACCCAGCAGGTTGGCCGTGCCGTACCAGGCAACCGGCAGGGCGAGCATCGCGAGGACGCCGTACGCGTGGACGCGGAGCCGCAGCGTGAGCGCGACGTAGAGCACGCAGCATGCAAAGCCGGATACGGCGAACGCCAGGTCCATGCCGATGCCTTTGGCGTGCAGGTCGAGGAACACGTACGCCGCGACGAACACGAGCGGCGCGAGGAGGGCGAAGATCGCGACGTAGGTCTGGCCGACGATGCGAAGGCGCTGGGAGCGGAGACCGCCGACGCCCGCGGCGGCAAAGATCAGGTCGAGACCCAGCACTCCCCCGAAGCGAACCTCGCCGGCCAGATTGATCGTGTACAGCTCGAAGAGCAGCGTCGCGACGAAGAGCAGAAACGCTCCCATGTACGAAACGACCAGGATGCTGTTCTCGCTGAGGAACTCCTGGAGCGAAGGGCGCGGTGGGCGAGGAGGCTTCGGCGGTCGGGACGGCCGCGCCGGAGCCGCAGGTGCCGCGGCGGGCATCACGGTCGGTGCGATGGGCGCCCGTGCATTGGCCCACTGCTCGTGTGCGAAGTGTCGCTTCAACTCTTCCGCCGCGCGAAGTTGCGCCTGCAGCTCTGCCGCCTGGCGTGCTTCCTCGGTCCGCCGGCGCAATGCCTCCGCTTCCTGGGCGATCTCGGCTGCGGAACGAGACGCGGCCTGTTTCGCCGCCTGGGCTGAGGGGCTCCAGTAGAGGCGCATCGCGGCGTCGACCGCGTTTTGTCGCGCTTGATAGCGCGCGATCAACGAGGCGGGTGCATCCTGACGCTGGAGGTCTTCGACGACCGATTCGATCCACGTGACCTCTGCCTTCAGCAGGCTCACGTTCTCCATCGTTCCGCGCGAGGCGGCGATGAAGCCGGCGGCCGCGGCCGCCGCGGCGGTTGCGCCGGTGCTCAGAAGTTCAAGCGCGGCGTTGGCGGCAACGACCTGGTTGGGCTGGAGCTGCTGGGCGTACGCCCATTCGAACCATCGCCGCCGCGATTCATCCGACACGGTGGACTGCGCCGCCTCGACCTTGACCCACTGCTGGCCATCCCAGGTCATGGGACGGAGCGGGCTGGGGCAGGCGTGTCGAGGTCATGGGTTCCGAGTCTCGAAGTCGGTCGCCGGACAGCTGGCGTCCTGGAAATCAAGGCAGGCGCTTATCTGGTGGCCGCCGTATGCGAGCGGAACCGAGGTCTGGGCGGAACCCGATGGGTCGGTGCGAATGGTCTCCTGCACCGCGTTGTCGACGAGGACGTAGACGTTCGTGTCCGGTGGGAAGCCCGTGAGCGTGATGTTTGCGTTGCCGTCCGCCGTCTGGGCGACGACCATCGCGGGCGGCGTGACGGGCTTGCCCGGCAAGTTCGGGCTCGAGGGCGAGCTCGAGCTGCTCATGAGCCCGGCGGTGATCGTGGCCGTGACGAACGCGGTGACGACCATCAAGCCGCCGACGATCGCCCAGGTTTGCCGCCAGAGCGGTGTGGATGCGCGCGGTGCGGGAGCCGCCTCGGTGACGGTGGACACGATGGGCTGGGTCGCCGTATGGCGCGAAGCCATGTCGGTCTCGACCGACGCGATCGCGGTGTCCAGGTTGTGGCTCGAGTCGAGCACCGCCAATCCCTGACGTGCCGCGCGCAGGCCGTCGGCTGGGCTGATGCCGAATCGCGTCTGCGCCCAGTAAGCCCATTCCGCGATTGCGATCGAAGAGGCATCGAGGGCGACGGGCTCGGTGCTCGCGCTGCGCGCGGCGACCTCGGCTAGAGACCGCGTCGCCCCGCCGGCCTCCGCCTCGTAGCCGGCCTCCGCCGCCGCGTGCGAAGCGTCCAGGTCACGGCCCAACGCGGCCTCGGCCCACGCGAACCAGCCGAGATACCTCTCGTGATCCCTCCCAGCTTCCTTGAAGCTGCCGCCCATGGGCCGTATTGTGGGGCCAGGCTTAGAGACCTGTCAGTCTCAGCCGGGTCTCAATTTCAGTGTCAAACGAACGCTTGTCGGACCAAGCCCGACGGAGTGGTGACCGGCGCGGAGCCTGACGCCCAGGGCGCGCCGGTCGAATCTGGCTAACCGGCCGGAGGGAAGCACCCCGACGCCGGGGGAGTGCCGCGGATGTCGAGCTGGCCATCAGTTGAGATCACATCGGCAATGTCGCTCGTGAATTGCCCGCTGAGCGCCGAGATCGAACCAGAGGCGCTCGCGCCGGTGGACTGGTTTGTGCTGCTGCCATCCTCGTAGTAGCTCTCGCACTCGAGGGTGAAAGCCTGCTTGAAGGTGGTTACGGCGCCGTTGCTGCTCCACGTCACGTCGACGGTTATCGGCAAGACGAGTCCGCCGTTGCCGCCCGGGAAAAACGCATCCTTGCTGCCGCCGACGGGCGTCCCATAGCCGGGACAAGCCTCATCCGCCGTCAGCGTCGTGTGGAGCGCCGCGTTCTGGACTTCGTGGCCGACCGTGAAGTTGCTGTCGGGGACGATGAAGCACCCGTACCCACCGTTGCCATTCGCGTCGAATTCGGTGACGAACACCATCGTGCTGTCGAGGACGACGCGCGGGCCGTTGGGATGGGCCGGCTTGAAAGAGTTGAGACCCTGGTTGACATTGACGCTGAACGAAGGTGCGGGCGGACCGCCCTTCTTGCCCATGCCGAAGAAAGCATTGGCAGCGCTGCTGTGGAACGTGTAGTTGCCAGGGCCCATGCCTCCGGCGGCGGTAGCGGCCGCGGCCAGGGCGAGAGAACCACAAAGAACAATGGAAAAGACGAGGACGAGGCGCCGAAGAATCATTGACGACAAACTCCCTTGCAATCCGAAGAGACCCCCTGCTGAGCGCGAGCTAGCCGAGTGTGTCGATCGCACCACCTCCAGTGTTTTTGAATCTTCAATCGGGCCTAACGGCGCAGCGATTTGTTCGTTACTGCGTTACCGGCCGGCGACTATGTGACCGTCTCGTCCCAGACCTGCGCGTCCGCCCCGTCGGGGTGGTCGTTCACGTAGTCGAACGGCAGCACCAGCTCGCGGAGGGCGAGCTCGTAGTGGAAGCTGCCCGCGGTGGTGGCGACGCCCTGAAACGAGAAGGTCTTGGAGTCGCTTGCGGCCAGGTCGCCGCACGCGAAGGCGGACTCCTCGGTCACGATCGTGCAGCCGCCCAGGTCGGTCATCTTGTGGCGTTCGAACCAGCGGTCCTGCGTCCGGAAGACGAGCCCGAGGTGGGGGATGGCGGGTCCCGTGTTGACGACCTTGACCACGAGCTGGGCGGCGGCGCCGACCTTCGCGGATTGGCTCGCCTGCGCGTCGACCGTCGCGGTGAAGGGGATCGGCGTCGAGCAGAGGCCCGAAACGAGCATCAGGATCACCAAGGAGGAGGTCTTCACGCCTGTAGTCGATCCTTAACTCACCGCTAAACGCCTAACGCGTATTCTGGGCGACTTGCGATTGCCTCGACTCGGCGTAACGCATGCATACCTTTGTTCGTTTCAACCAGCTGTGAGCAGAGGGGTAGTGCTCTTCGTCGCCCTGGCGTTCCTCGCCGGCTGCACGGCCAACGGCCCGCTGGCTCCGCATTCCAGCCCCACCCAGGCGAGGACCTCCACTCCGAGCCCGACGCCGACGCCGACGCCCACACCGACGCCGACCCCGTCGCCCTCGCCCAGCCCGTCGCCCTCGCCCAGCCCGGTTGGCGTGCCTGCCTGGGCAGCCGTGCATGCGGCATGCAGCGGGACGCCTTCCGCGGAGGAGGCCCTGCTCCAGATGCAGGGCGCGACGCTCCCCGTCCTGGCGGACGTCAGCGACGCGAAGAACCCCAAGGCCCTGTGCACCCTCAGCACGAGCAGCTTCCAGCCGCAGCTCGTGACGCAGACGATGATCTCGTGGTACGCGACGCAGGGAGCACCTGCCACGCCCGGCACAAGCGTGATCGCCGTCCTGGACCTGTTCAGCGGGACGTCGACCGTCGCCGCGACCTGGTCCGGCGGCGCCTTCATGGACGGTCTCCACGCGTGGAGCCCTGACCGGGGCTTTCTGGCCTACGTGGTCTCGGACTCGAACGCCGTCAGCCTGCACCTGCTGAGCGGTGGTGGGGACCGGGTGGTCGCGACGCTGGGCGCGGTGCCCGGCCGCGGCCTCGACCCGAACCAGGACGACTCCTACCTGGCGTTCTCGCCGGACGGCGCCTACTTCGCGCTCGTCCAGACCTTCACCGGCTCGGGCGATGAGCTGCAGGTGCGGCGCACGATCGACGGCAGCCTGGCGTTCAGCCTCAGCAAGGGCACCATGGCGACGTGGGGCAGCAGCGCCAGCCGCCTTTACTACCGGATGCCCAACTCGACCGCGATCCAGGTCTGGGACTCCGCGGCCGGCGTGAGCCAGCCGATCTCGCAGCCGCTGGAGTGGATCCGGCCCCGCGCCGACGCCGGCGACGACAACATCGCCTTCACCGTGCGCGACAGCTCTGGGTCGCCGCACGTCTGGCTGTACGGCCACGGCGGGCGATCGGGCGGGCTGCTGCCCAACGTCCGGAGTTCACCGGCCTGGCTGAACACGACGGCGTTCTTCTACGTCGAGGAGGCGGTCTGCTCGAGCAACTGCGGCCTCGGCCCGGCCTGGCAGCCGGACGGCAAGACGTTCACCGTCGACCTGGCCTCGCAGACGGAGACGGCATCGAAGATCCTCAAGGTCTTCGGCGCATGGCCGAGACCAGGGCAGACATGAGCGCTCATGGCCGGGCGGTGCGATCATGAATCCCAACGACATGGACCAGCTCTCGCCCCCCACCGACCAGACGACACTTGCCCCGCCCGAGCCATACGCGCCTTACACGCCGCCACCCGCTCCGGTTGGCTACGCCACCCCCAAACGGGGGTCTTCCGCCTTCAAAAACGCCGAGCGCCGGTGGTGGACCGCGGCGCTGACCGCCACGCTCCTCATCTCGGCGACCGGCATCGCACTCCTCTACATGGACGACACCAACAACCAGTCGCGCGTGAACAGCCTGACGCTGCAGAACGAGTCGCTGACAGGCCGCGCCCAGAACCTCAACGACCAATTGACGGTGACGAAGAACCAATTGGAGGTTTCGCGCGGCCAGGTGACGAAGCTCGAAGCCGAGCTCGCGCACCCGACGCTCGGCATCTGGAACACGCAGGAGACGCTCACCGGGCCAAATGAGTGGCTCTCCTCGACTGTGCCGGACACCTTCACGTATCACCTTGTTCTCAAGTCGAGTGGGCCCATGGATGTGAGCATCCTTTCCGACTCCCAGTTCCAATTAGCGATCGTCTGCATGTACAACCGCTCGGCCAGCCCGGATTGGTGCCTGCACCACAACGGCGCCAAGATCGGAAAGCTCGGCGTGACCAGCGTCAACGAAGACTTCACGCTCGCCGAAGGCTGCGCCGCGTACCTCGCTGTCATCTCGGTACCCTCCGGATCGGTGACGATCACCCCCAACGTCACGGCGACCTACAACCCCGCCGCGACAGCCACCGGCGACTGTAAATAACCGCCTAAGCTCGCAGAGTGACACTCCAATGAAGCTCGGCGTGAGCGTCGGCTATTGGGGGTTGGGTCTCACCGCTGCCGACCAGTTGGACATCGCGCGGACCGCCGAAGCGCTCGGCTACGACTCCATCTGGACGGCCGAGGCGTACGGGTCGGACGCGGCCACCGTCCTGGCCTGGCTGGCCGCCGGCACGCAGCGCATCAAACTCGGCTCGGGCATCTTCCAGATCCCCGCGCGCAGCGCGGCGATGACGGCCATGACCGCCGCCACGATCGACGGTCTGTCCGGCGGGCGCTTCATCCTCGGCCTCGGCACCTCCGGACCGCAGGTGTCCGAGGGTTTCCACGGCGTCCGCTTCGCCAAGCAGCTGCAGCGCACGCGGGAATACGTAGCGGTGCTCCGCCTCGCATTGTCCCGGCAGAAGATCGAGTTCCACGGCGAGACCATCGAGCTTCCGTTACCCGACGGTCCCGGCAAGGCGCTGAAGCTCACGATCCGCCCGGTGCAGGAGAGCATCCCCATCTTCCTCGCCGTGCTCGGCCCCAAGAACGTCGCCCTCGCGGGCGAGATCGCGGACGGCTGGCTTCCTCTCTTCTTCTCGCCCGAGCACATGAAGGAGCTTCGCGCGCCCCTCGAGGAGGGTGCTGCACGGGCCCACCGCTCGCTGGACGGCTTCCGGATCTGCCCCTCGGTCAACGTGATGATCAGCGACGACCTGGAGAGCGCGCGCAACGCGATGCGTCCGATCCTGGCGCTGTATGTCGGCGGCATGGGCTCCAAAGAGCAGAACTTCTACAACCGCCTGATGTCCACCTACGGGTTCGAACGCGCCGCGGAGGAAGTGCAGGACCTCTATCTCGCGGGTCGCAAGACCGAGGCGATGTTCGCGCTGCCCGATGAGTTCATCGACCTCGTCAGCATCGCTGGTCCGCGCGACCGGGCGAAGGAGAAGATCCGCGCCTTCCGAGATGCCGGCGTCGACACCCTGATCGTCTGGCCGATCATGCCCGACAACGAGGAGCGCAAAAAGCAGCTCGCGATGGTGGCGGAGCTGAATGGGGACCTCGACTAGATCGTCGTAGTCCAGTTTGGAAAGTACTTGCCAAAATGGAAAGTGGCGTTTAAGATGCAGGCGTGGCCGAATCGCCTCAGCTGAGCGCCGAACAGGCCCGCGCCGCCCTCCGGGAGGCGGGCACTCGCGCGGCGCAAGTGTACCGAAGCGACCGCCAGCTGAGCTGGATGCTGCTCGTCGTCGCAGCCGCGTACCTGGCTGTGGGCGCCGTGATGAGCTTCTCGCCGCACCACGGGAGGACATACGCCGGCCTGGCTGTGCTCCTGATGCTGGCCGCCGCGATCGGCGCCGGCGTGGTGATCGGTTTACGTATCCGCGCCTACAGTCGCGCGGGCAACATCTGGTACTTCTCGTCGATCATCGCCTTCAACCTCTGGAACGCCGGGGTCACCGGGGCGAGCATCGCGACGGGTTTCTGGGCGTCGGGTCAGCCGAGCTACCACTTCGGGCTCAGTGTGATTGTCGCTATCATCCCGCTCCTGATCGGCGCTCTCGTGATCGGGCGGAGGACTTGACGCACCCGCGGCGCGACCTGGATGACCTGCTCGGTCATCCCGTTAGATTTTCCGTCGTGGCTTTGCTCGCCGCCGCCGATCGGGCCGAGTTCGGGTTCGTCCGCGACCATGTCGAGGTCAGCGATTCGGTCCTGTCGAAGCAGATGAGCGCGCTGGAAGATGCGGGCTACGTCAAGGTGCACAAGGGTTATGTCGAAAGCCGTCCCAGGACATGGCTTTCTTTGACGCGACAGGGCCGCCAGAGGTTCGAACGCCACCTGGCAGCGCTGGGCGAGATAGCCGCCGGCAAAGCCATGCCGGCACGGGCGTCGTGAGCGCCAACCAGCCGCCGCCCCTCCTGCCATTGCGCGCCGTCGGCGCCGAAGGTTCGCTTGAACGCTGTTGCAAAGGCACCGTTGGGTACAAAGGTGCGGAAACCCAGTCGTGAGCAGCAACCAGCCGCCGCCCCTGGTCGACTACAACCTCTTCGAGGCCGACGCGCCGCTGCGCGAATCGCTCGAGCGCGAGGGTGGGTCATGGGCGCACGACCTCGTGCACGATCTCGGACGTCTCGCCGGGACGCAGCAGGCGATCGAATGGGGATTCCAGGCCAACGCCAACCCGCCACAGCTTCGGACCCACGATCGATTCGGCAACCGGATCGATGAGGTCGAGTTCCATCCCGCCTGGCACGAGCTGATGAAGGTCGCGATCGGCCACGGCCTCCACGCGCTGCCCTGGCGCGAGCCGCGCCCGGGAGCCCACGCCGCGCGGGCCGCCGCCTTCCACATCTGGTCGCAGGTCGAGGGCGGCCACGGCTGCCCGGTCTCGATGACTTACGCGGCGATACCCGCGCTGCGCAAGGAGCCGAACCTCGCCCGTCAGTGGGAACCGTTGATCACGACGCTCGACTACGACCCAGGGCTGCGCGAGCCGGCCACGAAGAAGGGCGTGCTGTTCGGCATGGCGATGACCGAGCGGCAGGGCGGCTCCGACGTCCGATCCAACACGACTCGTGCCGTGCCCACCGGCGCCGACGGCGAGCACCTGCTCACCGGGCAGAAGTGGTTCTGCTCCGCGCCGATGTGCGACGCGTTCCTGGTGCTCGCGCAGGCGCCGGGCGGCCTGACGTGCTTCCTGCTGCCACGCGTGCTGCCCGACGGCACGCACAACGCCTTTCACATCGAGCGGCTGAAGGACAAGCTCGGCAATCGCTCGAACGCCTCGTCCGAGATCGTGCTCGACGGTGCGTGGGCGGTGATGGTTGGGGAAGAGGGGAAGGGAGTTCGGACCATCATCGAGATGGTCAACCACACGCGCCTGGATTGCGTGATCGGCTCGGCCTCGCTCATGCGCCAGGCGGTGGCCCAGGCCACTCATCACACCGCGCATCGCAGCGCGTTCGGCAAGCTGTTGAGCGATCAGCCTCTCATGGTCAACGTCCTCGCCGACCTCGCTGTGGAGTCCGAGGCCACGACCATCCTGATGATGCGGCTCGCGGGCGCGTTCGATCGTCCGGACGATCCACGTGAAGCGCAGTTCCGCCGCATCGGCGTCGCGATCGCGAAGTTCTGGTGCTGCAAGCGCGCCATCGCGGTCGTCGCCGAGGCGCTCGAATGCCACGGGGGAAACGGCTACATCGAAGAGTCGATCCTGCCCCGCCTGTATCGCGAGGCACCGCTCAACTCGATCTGGGAAGGCTCGGGAAATGTAAACGCCCTCGATGTGTTGCGCGCCATGCAGCGCGAGCCGGAGTCGCTGAGCGCGTACTTTGGACAGGTGGAGCAAGCCAAAGGTATAGACGCGCGCCTCGATCAGGCGATCGCCGAATTGAAACGCGAGCTGGCGAGTTCAGACGAGCTCGAATCACGAGCGCGGCGTGTGGTCGAACGCATGGCCATCGTGCTGCAATCGTCGCTCTTGTTCAGGCATGGCGACGGAGCCGTGGCCGAGTTGTTCGCAAGCTCGCGATTGATCAACGATTCGGGAACGTTTGGCACGCTGCGAGCTCAACGCGATTTGAAAACGGTGATCGAGCGGCACCGACCGCGTTTGTAGGTACGTATGCAAGAAACACAAGAAACCCACGAGATCACGGAGGTCTGGCGCCGGTCATCGGTTGCCCGAGTTTCCCCGGCTGAGGTCATCCTGGTCACGGACTTCGACGGGACCCTGGCGGAGGTCGTGCCCGATCCCGCGACGGCGGTTGCACGCCCGGATGCACTGGAGGCGCTGCAGGACCTCGTCGCCCTGCTCGCCGACGTCATCGTCCTGAGCAGCCGCACCCAGATGCAGCTCGAGACGCTCGTCCCTATATCCGGCGTGCGGCTCATCGGCGACAGCGGTCGCGCCATTCCACGCCACGCCCAAAAGGAGGCTCTGGATCGATTCAATGCGGACGCGGCGGGGCTGCTCGAGCGGATTCCGGGCGCGTGGATCGAAGTCAAGCCGGCGAGCACCGCGATCCATTTTCGAAAAACCGACGTGAGCGGCGAGGAGCTGCTGGCCTTGCTGATACCGCTGCTGGACGGCGCCCGCCTCGGGGCTGCCCTTGGACGCAAGGTGATCGAGGTGCACGCGCCCAAGGCGGGCAAGGGCACCGCCATGGCGGCGCTGCTGCCCAGCGAGGATCCCGGCGGTGTTGTGTGCTTCGGCGACGACGAGAACGACCGCTCGCTGTTCGAGTACGTGAGCGCGCTCGACATTCCGCACATGTCCGTCGGCGTGTGGTCGCCGGAATCGCCCAAGGACCTCTTCGAGCGATGCGAGCTCATCGTGCAAGGACCCGCCGGCGCGGTCGAGGTCCTGTGCGCGATCGTGGAGTGGGCTAGAAAGGCGTCCTGACCGCTTCCCTCGCGATGAGCCAGCGGTCGATGGGGGCCTCGCGCAGCCGCACCCCGGCGGCTCTCGACACCGCGTTGGCCAGGGCCGCGGTGCCCGGAATGGCCGGCGGCTCGCCGACACCCTTGGCGCCGAGCGGACCGACCGGTGAAGGGACCTCCACCAACCTGACGTCGATGTTCGGTATCTGGTCGGCCGCCGGGATCTCGTAGTCGATGAACGACCCAGTGCGCAATTGTCCGTCGGAGTCGTAGGCCATCTGCTCGCCCAGCGCGCGGCCCAGCGCCTGTGTCGCGCCGCCCTGGACCTGGCCCTCGATCTCGGGTGGATTGATGGCACGCCCGACGTCCTGGATCGCCGCGTAACCGACCAGCCGGTAAGCGCCGGTCTCGCGGTCGACGCGCACGCGCGCGACGTGGACGGTGAACATCGGGGAGGCTTCGAGGACGGCCGAGCGGCCCGTGGCCTGGATCGGCTTGTACCGACCTGCAAACTCGGTGCTCAAACGGACCAGCTCGGTGATCTCGACCGATCGGCCGGGCGCTCCCTTCACCGCCACGCGCCCATCGATGATGTCGAGGTCCTCGGGGGCTGCTTCGAGCTCTTCGGTGGCGATCTCCATGAGCTGTCGCCGCGCTTCGCGAGCAGCCTCGATGACTGCGCCGCCGACGCTGTACGTGACCTGGCTGCCGCTCGAGGTCGTGCTGAACGGAGCGCTCGACGTGTCGGGAAACTCGATCCTGACCTTGTCCGGCGAGACGCCGAACGTTTCAGCAGCGATGAGCGCGAGACCTGTTGAGGTTCCGCTGATGTCGGGCGAGCCGACCATCACAGACAGCGTGCCGTCGGACTCCACGCGACACCCGGCCGCCGATGGGGTGCGCGCGCCGCCCCATGCACCCAGCGCGATCCCCACCGCCTCATCGGTGCCCGCCGGCGTCGTGTAAACCGGATGGCGCCTGGCTTCTTCGAGGACGTCGACCGAAGCGATGCGCGGCCATTTCTCGCCGTCCGCCGTCGGATCGCCCTCGCGAGAAACGTTGCGCAGGCGAAGCTCGATCGGATCGATGTTGAGCTTCATCGCGAGCTCGTCCATGGCCGACTCCAGCGCGAAGTAGGCCTGCGTGGCGCCGGGTGCCCGATATGCATCGACGGGTGTTTTGTTCGTCGACACCTCATAGCCGCGGATGTCGAAGTTCGGGATCCGATAAGTGCCGCCCAGGAAGTTCGAGGAGAGCCCCGCGTGCCAGCCCGCGGTGGCGCCGTTGTCGTAGTGGAATCGCGCGCGAAGCGCGACCAGCGTCCCGTCGCGGCGCGCGCCAAGCTCGAGGTCGAAGTGCGCGGCCGGAGCCGGGTGCCCGACGACGAACTCGTGAGATCGAGCGAGGGCGAGGCGGACAGGCCGCCGCACCCGAAGCGCGAGGAGCGCAAGGAGCGGCTCGAGGAGCGTCACCTTGCCGCCGAAACCGCCGCCCACAGGCATCGACACCACGCGCACCCTGTACGGGGGCAGGCCGGTCAGCTCGGCGACGGTGTCGCGGACCACGAAAGGTCCCTGCGTCGGCGACCAGACGGTGAGGCCGCCGTCCGGCTCGGGGCGGACGACCGAGACGTGCGGTTCGATGAAAGAGTGGTGCGCGCCAGCGATCCTGTAGGTCTCCTTGATGACCACGTCAGCGCTCGCGAGCGCGCCGGCGGCGTCTCCGCGCCTGATGTGCGACACGCCGCTGACGTTGCGGGGCTTCGCCTCGGGCGCCTCGTCCGCGGCCGCCGAGGCGCCGTGGATCGACGCGTCACCACCGTCCGCTTGTTCGTCCATGTCGAGCACGATGCCCGAGCTGTCATTCATCGCGAGCCGCGGGTCGACCACGGGCGCCGAGTCCTCGTAGTCGACCTGCACGAGGCTTGCCGCGTCCGCGGCCGCCGCCTCGCTCAACGCCACGACCGCCACCACGGGCTGGCCGACGAAGAAGACGCGGTCGACCGCCAGCGGCTTGTCAGGGCCGGCCGAGTCGAGGTCGCCAAGGTCAGCCCCGACGACCACGTCGACCACGCCCGCCACGGATCGTGCCGCGCTCGCGTCGACGCTCCGAATCAGCGCGCTCGGAACATGGGACACGACCAGATGCACATGCAGCAGGCCGGCCAGCTCCACGTCCGCCGTGAAGCGGGTAGCGCCGGTGACCTTCTCGCTTCCTTCGAGTCGCCGCCGACCCCTGGCGGGTACGCTCATCACCCGAGAATGCTACGGAGGAGGGGTCACCCGCTGCCCGCCGCGCTCGTCTGCCTCCTGATCGCGGCGTGCACGAACACACCCACCCCTCCCGCGCAGCCCACGACTCTTGCCACGGACCAGACGCTCCGCTTTCCCATCCAGCACGACATCAGCACGCTGGACCCCGCGATGATCGACACCGAGGCGGAAGCCCAGATCGCCCACAACCTTTTCGACAGCCTGCTGAGGTACGACAGCAACCTCGCGATCGTCCCCGACCTCGCGACGGCGCTTCCGGTCATCTCGTCCGACGGCCTGACCTACACCTTCAAGCTGCGGCAGGACGCGACCTTCTCAAACGGCGACAAGGTGACCGCGCAGGACGTCCTCTACTCGTGGAACCGCGCCGCCGCGATGCAGGGGCCGTACGCGATGAACCTGTCGGCGATCGTCGCCTACGACCACGTCGCGCTGAACCAGGCGCAAGGCGCGGCGCTCGAGGCGCTGCTCGAGAAGAAGGACCTCAGCGTCACGATGAGCGGCCTGACCGCGCCAGACGATTACACGGTCGTCGTGAAGTTGACCGGCGCGGCCGGCTGGTTCGAGGCCGCGATCGCGCAGCCCTCGGTGGCGAGCTCGATCGTCGACCAGAAGGTGGTCAGGGGAGATTTCGAGAACTGGTGGAGCAAGCCGGAGACGCTGGTCGGGACCGGGGCCTTCAAGATGGCCGCGCACGCCGTCAACCAGTCGATCGATTTCGCGGCGGTGCCGGCGTGGTGGGGCAAGCCGAAGCCGACGCTGACCGGTGTGCACGTCGAGGTCATGAGCGACCCGACTTCAGCCCTTGCCCAGTACGAAACCGGGACGTACGACCTGTTCGGCTACGCCGCCTATACACCGGCCGCCGCGGACATCGTGCGGATCCAGGCCTCGTCGGAGAAAGGCCAGCTGGTCCTGGAGGTGACGAACAAGTCTTATTTCGTGAGCTTCAACATGGTTTCCGACGCCAAACGCCCGGCCGGCGGTCCGTTCACGCTCGACCAGGGCAAGGCGTCGCACGACCTTCGCCTCGCGTTCGCCCTCGCGATTGACAGAGCGAAGCTGGCCAAGGACCTGTGCGCGGACGTCGCGTGCATCCCCGCCACCGGCGGCGTCATCCCCAAGGGCCTGGCGGGTTACCTGGGCGACAACAACGACCCGCTCGCCGGCTTCGACCCGATCAGGGCGAGGGGCCTGCTCCTGGGGGCCGACCCGAACGGCACCAAGACCAAGAACCTCGTCTACAGGTACGACCCCGAAAACCCCTTCAACGAGCCCACCGCGAAGTTCCTGCAGTCACAGTGGCAGGTCAACCTCGGCGTCTCGGTCACCCTCCAGCCGATTCCTTTCTCGCGATTCATCAACGAGCGGCTGAAGGGCACCTACGTGCTGTCGCGGGACGGCTGGGCAGCCGACTACAACCACCCGCAGGATTGGTTCGACAACCTCTGGGGCCAGGCGGCCGGCTGCCCCGACGTGAGCTGCTCGAGCGGATACGAGACCAAGGCCTACGACCAGCTGCTCGCCAGGGCGGACGCCGAGCCCCTGAGCACGGCGATTCCGGACTACAAGACGCTGAGCCGCCAGCTGATCGACGACGTGGTCTACATCCCGCTCTTCTATACGGTCGACCCGTTCCTGTTCAAGCCGTACGTCCTGGGAGCCGGCTCCAACAACATGTTCGATTACTACTGGAACCAGATCCAGATCAGCGCCCACTGAGCTGTCCGGGTAGACATTCGGGGTGGCGCCAGCCACAATGTGGGATGGAGTAGTAGGAAGACGGCCGTTTTGGCCGCCACCCCTCGCCGGCGCGCTCTCGCCCCGGTCGCCGCGAAGACCACCGGGAAGATGGCGAGGGGGATTGCTTCACAGGGGGGAATCTATGGCTCCATTCTCGTGGCGACTCCTCAAAATCCTTGGCGTGGGTGCCGCGCTCAGCCTCGTCGTGGTCGCGTGCGGACCAGGCAATGGCACCCAAAGCAACAACCTGGCGGCTAATCAGACGCTGAAATTCCCGATCCTGGGGGACTTCGGCACGCTGGACCCAGCACAGCTCAACGCTGAGACCGACTCTGAGATCGCACAGAACGTGTTCAACGGGCTGGTCAAGTTCGACAACAACCTCAACATCGTCCCGGACATCGCGTCGAAGTTGCCCGACGTCTCGAGTGACGGCATGACGTACACGTTCACGCTGCGCCAGGACGTGACCTTCTCCAACGGTGACAAGGTCACCTCGAAGGACGTGCTGTATTCGTGGAACCGCGCAGCAGCGGAGCAGGGCGCCTACGCGGGAAACCTGGCCGCGATCAAAGGCTACGACGTGGTTTCCAACAACAAAGTGACCAGCGGCGCCCCCCTCGAAGCGCTGTTGGAGAAAAATGACCCGTCGGTCACCCTTTCAGGCCTGACCGCGCCCGACCAGTACACGGTCAAGGTGCAGCTGAGCAGCCCGGCAGGCTGGTTCCTCTCGGCGATCGCGCTCGAGGCAACCACCGGCATGGTCGTGGATCAGAACGTGGTCAAGAACGACTTTGACAACTGGTGGACCAAGCCGGCCGAGATGGTCGGTACCGGCGCCTACAAGATGACTGCATACACGCCAAAGCAGTCGGTCGACTTCCAGGCGATCTCCAACTGGTGGGGCTCGCCCAAGCCGACCGTGCAGAAGGTCCACATCGACATCCTCAGCAACGCCGAATCGGCGATCACCGCATACGAGCAGGGCAGCTACGACATCTACGGCTACGGCGGCTACAGCAACGCCCCGATCGACGCGATCCTTCGCATCCAGGGCACGGCCAACGAGAAGAACCAGCTGCTACTGCACCCCAAGGTTCGCACAACCTGGTTGCAGTTCAACCTGGTCCACGACGCGGCCCGGTCGGCCGCCGGCCCGTTCCTCCTATCTGGTGGGACTACCGCCAAGAACCTCCGCCTGGCTTTCGCGCTCGCGATCGACAAGACCAAGCTGGCCACGGTCGTGTGTCACGACATCGTTTGCGCTCCGGCCACCGGAGGCCTGATCACGAAGGGCCTCATCGGCTACGTCGGTGACAACACTGACCCCCTGGCCAAGTTCGACGCGACCCAGGCCAAGCAGCTGCTCACGCAGAACGATCCTGACGGCAGCAAGACCAAGGGCCTGAGCTACGCGTACGACCCGAACAACCCGATCAACACAACAGTGGCGCAGTTCCTGCAGGACCAGTGGCAGACCAACCTGGGCGTGCACGTCGACCTGCAGCCTGTGGATCACTCCGCGTTCATCAAGGGTTACCTCTCCGGCAAGTACGTGATGGCCCGCAACGGCTGGCAGGCCGACTACAACCACCCGCAGGACTGGTACGACAACCTGTGGGGCAAGATCCCGGGCTGTCCAGACGCGAACTGCGGCAGCGGCTACGACAATTCGGCTTACGACACCCTGCTGGCCAAGGCCGACGCCGAACCGCTCCAGCAGGCGATCCCCGACTACCAGGCGCTCGGCAAGATGCTCGAGGACGACGTGACTTACGTCCCGCTCTACTACTCGGTAGGAGCGTTTCTCCTCAAGCCTTACGTGAGGGGCGCAGGCACCAACAACTTCTTCGACTACTACTGGGACCAGATTCAGATCCTGTCCCACTAGGTTTGTGAATTGAAGACAGGGCGCTCGTACTCGTGCGGGCGCCCATCTTCATCTTGGCGGAAAATGGACTGAAATGTTCACTCGCGGAACGCTCATCTACATCGCGCAGCGGATCGTCCTGATCGCTTTCACGGTGGTGGCTGTTTCCTCGATCGTGTTCCTGGGTATTCACCGCCTGCCTGGCGATGCCCTGCTAAGCGAGCGGCTACGCGGCTCCGCCTACCAGATCCTCCTGCACCACTACGGCCTGGATCAACCCCTCTACACGCAGTACTGGAATTTCGTCGTCGGCGTGGTGACGCGGGGCGACCTGGGCGAGTCACTGGTCAACCGCGGCCTGCAGATCACGCCGCTCGTCCTGCGCGAGCTGGGGGTGAGCGCGGAGGTTGGCGGCCTGGCGCTCCTTTTCACGATCGGGCTTGGGATGGTCCTGGGTGTCTTTGCCGCGATGCGGCAGAACACGTGGCTGGACTACCTGCTCACGACGACCTCGGTGGTGGGCTACAGCATGCCCAACTTCGTGATCGCGGCTTTCTTGATCCTGGTCTTCGGCATCTGGCTTGACAACCTAACCGGTGGGACCTTCTATTACCAGCTTGGCGGCTGGCGTGGGGACATAGGACAACTGTGGCTGCCGGCTTTCGCGCTCGGCTTTCCCTACGCAAGCATCGTCGCTCGGCTGACCCGAGCGAGCATGCTGGAGGTCATCCGTCAGGACTACATCCGGACCGCTCGCGCCAAGGGGTTGCGTGAGTCGACGATCATCATCCGGCACGCGCTGCGCAACGCGCTGATCCCCGTCATCACCATCCTCGGACCCCTGGTCATCGGGATCATCACCGGCAGTGTCGTGATCGAGAACTTCTTCGGCATCCCGGGCCTCGGCAAAGAGTTCGCGCAGAGCATCTTGAACCGTGATTACGCAATCGTGATCGGGGTCTTCACGATGTACGCAGCCATGGTCGGCTTGGCCAATCTTCTCGTCGACCTCGCTTACGTGGTGATCGACCCGAGGATTCGCTACTGATGGCGACTGCAGCAGCGGTCGTCGCCGTCCGGCCCATCGAACCCGAGCAGGCAAGCCTGTGGTCTGACGCGTGGCGGCGCCTGAGGCGAAACCGGTTCGCGCTAGTCGCGTCGATCTACCTGTTACTGCTGGTGGCGGTGGCCCTGATCTCCACGGTCTGGACGCCGTACCGGATGTCCGCCGTCGGCATAACCGAGACCTATGCGCCTCCCACCGCGGCGCACCTGTTGGGATCGGACGAGCTGGGCCGCGACATCTTGAGCCGTCTGATGGTTGGGGCCCAGGTCTCGCTGATCGTCGGGGTCGGCACGCAGATTCTCGTGCTCGCTGTCGGGGTGCCCATCGGGCTGCTCGCCGGCTATTACAGGGGCTGGCTCGACCAGATCGTGACCTTCATAATCAATGTCTTTTACGGAATTCCCGACCTGCTGGTGGCGATGATCCTGGTCTTCATCCTCGGGCCGAGCCTCAGGAACATCATCATCGCCATCGTCGCGACGCGATGGATGGACATGGCGCGTCTGGTCCGCGGCCAGGCGATGAGTCTGCGCGAGCGCGAGTTCGTCGAAGCCGGGCGAGCGGCCGGCGCCAGGCCGATCAAGATGCTTTTCGGGCACATCCTGCCCAACGCGTTAGGGCCGATCATCGTCCAGGCAACGCTCGGCATTCCCGCGGCGATTCTGTTCGAGGCGTTCTTGAGCTTCCTCGGCGTCGGCGTGCAGCCGCCCACGCCGTCGTGGGGATCCATGGCAAACGAAGGGGTCATGGCGATCCAGTACGCGCCGCACATGGTCATCGCGCCCTCGATCGCGCTGTCCCTGACCCTGATGGCCTTCAACTTTCTGGGCGACGGGTTACGCGACGCGCTCGACCCGCGGTCGCGGCGGTAGGGCGGTTGGCCGCACCGATCCTCCGGGTGCGCAACCTGCGCACTCAATTCAGCACCGACCAGGGCCCGGTCACGGCGGTCGACAACGTCAGCTTCGACCTCTATCCCGGCGAGAGCCTAGGCATCGTGGGAGAGTCCGGTAGCGGCAAGTCGGTCACGGCACTCTCCATCCTCCGTCTCGTTCCCGATCCCGGCCGGACCGTGGGCGGCAGCGTGCTGTTCCATGAGCAGGACCTCCTGCAGGTCAGCGACGAGGAAATCCGCGAGATTCGCGGACGTGACATCGCGATGATCTTCCAGGACCCACAGAGTTCGCTCAATCCTGTGCTGCGAACCGGGTTCCAGATCGATGAAGCGATGCTGGCCCACAAACAGGCGACTCCCAGGCAGGCCCGTACACGCACGATCGAGCTCTTGAGGAGGGTCCGCATCCCTGCAGCCGAGACACGAGTCAGAGATTTCCCGCATCAGCTGAGCGGCGGGATGCGGCAGCGCGCGATGATCGCGATGGGCCTCGCCAACTCACCTGCGATCCTCATCGCCGACGAGCCGACGACTGCGCTGGACGTGACCGTCCAGGCTCAGATCCTCGAGCTGCTCGGCGACCTGAATCGCGAGCTTGGGACAGCGATCATCATGATCACGCACAACATGGGCGTGGTCGCGGGCCTGTGCTCCCGCGTCATCGTCATGTACGCCGGCCAGATCGTCGAGCAGGGCCCGGTCGATCAGATCTTCGACCAGCCGCAGCACCCTTACACGTGGTCGCTGCTGCGATCGATACCGCGCGTCGACGCCGTACGGCACGAGCGCCTGCGCTCGATCGAAGGCATGGCTCCCGACCTGCTGCATCCGCCGGCAGGCTGTCGCTTCCATCCGCGATGCCCGTTCCGGATCGAGAAGTGCCTCACCGACGAGCCGAGGCTGGAGGAGATCCATCCGGGACAGTTCGCTTCGTGCTGGGTCAGCATGGATCGCGCGCGTGCAGAGATGAACGCCAACAATCTCGACGACATCAGTCCGGGCGCCGCCTCCGGGCTGAAGCCGGGCGAGATCATTCCCTGATGGCCCAGCCCGTCCGCCGGCAAGATCTGCGGCCGATGGGCGCGAGCGCGCCGGCGCTCGTACGTGTCGAGAACGTGGTCAAGCACTTTCCAGTCGGGTTCGGCACGACCGTCAAGGCCGTGGACGGTGTCAGCTTCGAGATCCGGCAGGGCGAGACCCTTGGTCTCGTTGGTGAGTCGGGTTGCGGCAAGTCGACGCTGGGCAGGCTGGTCGCGCAGCTTCTGCCGGTGACTTCGGGGAGGGTCTTTCTCGACGACGTCGAGCTGACCCGCCTCCGCGGCGAGAAGCTGCGGCAGCAGCGCCGGGAGCTGCAGATCATCTTCCAGGATCCGTTCGCGTCACTCGATCCGAGGATGACGGTGGGCGATATCATCGCCGAACCCCTGGTGAACTTCCGCGTCATGCGGGGGAAGAAGCTCAACGCGCGCGTCCAGGAGCTTCTCCGGGTCGTGGGCCTCAACCCCTATTTCAACAACCGTTATCCACATGAGTTCTCCGGAGGCCAGCGCCAGCGCATCGGTATCGCACGCGCGCTTGCACTCAATCCGAGGCTCATCGTTTGCGATGAGGCGATCTCAGCGCTCGACGTTTCGATCCAGGCGCAGATCGTGAACCTGCTGGAGGACCTGCAGCGTGAGTTCAGGCTGACGTATCTCTTCATTGCGCACGACCTGTCGGTCGTGAGGCACATCAGTGATCGGGTCATGGTGATGTATCTCGGCAAGATCGTCGAGATCGCGGACAGTCTGGAGATCTACAACCGCCCCAAGCATCCCTACACCAAGGCGCTGCTGTCGGCCATTCCGGTCCCGGATCCGAGGGTCCAGCGCGGCAAGCGCTTGATCGAGCTTACGGGTGAGATACCCTCGCCGATCAACCCGCCATCCGGCTGCCGGTTTCATACGCGCTGCCCTATCGCGCGCTTACCGACTCCATGCGCCGAGGTCGAGCCGCAGCTCGAGGACAAGGTGAGAGGGCACATGGCTGCGTGCCATTTCTCGCAAGAGGTGTAGTCCTTAGTGCCGGACGATTCGCGCGAATCTCCAGTCGAAGTCGTACAGCGCGTTTCCGCCGACACCCCTCATGTAGGGATGCGCGAGGTACTGCTGCACCCCGTAGAGCAGGCTCGCGTAGATTGAGTCGTTGACCAGCAGGTCCCCCGCGACCTTGTAATCGGCCAGGCTCGAGCCGAGCGGAGACGCGTCCGCCCCCGCGACGACCTGGTCAAAGCTCGGATTCGAGTAGCACGACCCGGACGAGCTCGCTCCGGTCACGAACAGATAGTCGAACCAGTCCTGCGGGTGGTCGTAGTCGGCGGCCCAGCTCTGCCTGAACGCCGCATAGGTGCACGCGCCGTTGCGCTGGTCGAAGAACGTCTTGCGGTCCATCTCGACGCAGGTGACCGTCACGCCGAGGTTCTTCTTCCACTGCGCGACGAGGTTGTCGCAGACGGCCTTGTTGAACGGATTGGTGTCATACGTATAGGTGAGGCCTTTGACCTTCGTACCGTTCGGGTCCCAGGTCTGGTACTCGGTCTTCGCCGCGACCGCGTCGAACTTCACGTTCTTGTCCGAGTCGTCGCCGAGATAGCCCTTCAGCCCTTTGCTGATCAGCCCGCCGGTAGCAGCGACGCACGTCGTCTGCTGGTTGCACAGCGCGTCGACCAGCGCGGCGCGATCGATCGCCGTGCTGAAGGCGTGGCGGCCGGCGAGGCCTGGCTCGATTCCCGCGAACGGTCCTGACCTCAGGTTGAAGCCGACCCAGTACGTGAGGCCGATGGGCACGATGCTGAGCTGCGACTTCAGCTTCGCGTCGGTCGTGTACTTGACGGCGGCAGCGGGGGCGAGCGGCTGCCTGCCATAGCCGAGCAGGCTGAACACGCCTGACTCGTACTGCGCCACCTGCGCGGCGGGGTCAGCCTCCACCTCGACATGCACGTGCGTGATGGCGCCGGTCTTGCCGCCGTACCAGCTCGGCACCGGCTCGAAGTCCATCGACTGACCCGACGCTCGCGCGGTCATGCGGAACGGCCCGCTGCCGATGAGCGTGTCGGGTTTGATGGACCACGCGTCCTCGCCGGCGGATGCGATGACCTTCTGATCGACGACCCAGAAAGGCCACAGCCCGACAAGGTTCGAGAAGTAGCCCACCCGCTTGCTGAGCGTCACGTTCAGAGTGAAGTCGTCGACCTTGACCAGGCCGCTCATCTGCGCCGTCCTGCCCGAGGCGACGTCCTGGTAGCCCGCGATGACGGCGAACAGCCCCGCATAGTCCCCCTGCTTCGCCACCGCACGGTCCCAGCTGTAGATGAAATCCGCCGCGGTGATCGGGTCGCCGTTGGAGAACCGGCCGTCCTGCCGGATGTGGAGGGTATAGGTGAGGCCGTCCGCCGACAACACCGGCTGGCCGGCGGCGAGGTCGGGCACCTCGCGAAGCTGCTGGTCGTAGCGGTAGAGGCCCGAGAAGACGTTGTGCAGAATGTCGACGTCGGCGGCGGTCGAGATCAGCGCGGGGTCGAAGTCGGCGACGTCCTGGGCGATGGGGAAGCTGAGGGTCTGGTCCGAAGCCAGCGGCTCCACGACAGGGGGCGGGGTGCTGTTCGGGGTGCACCCCACAAGCACGACGACGGCGGCGACCCAGCCGGCAAGCCTGCGCACCGGGCGAAGGCTACTAGACGCCTTGTGGCTGTGGGCGCCTGGCGGCGTCAGGTCCCGACGCTCGCCCGGGCTATCACGAAGAGGACGAGCAGCGCCGAAAAGGCGAAGGAGATGAACGACGTGATCCCCTTGGCGATCCAGCCCCACCCGGTCGTCCAGACGAAGACAAGAGAGACCGGTGCGCAGAACCACAGCAGGAAGATATAGATGAATGCGCTGATCGCACCCGTCTGCCAGGACGAGTACGTCTTCGGCCCCTTGTGATACTCGATGAACTCGCCGGCCCGGTGCCAGTCGAGCTCGGGCGGGGGAGGCGGCGCCGGTGGCGCCACGGCCGCGATCTGCTGCGCGATCTTCTCCTGCTGCAGGCGCTCGATCTCGGCGGGGGCGACCCATGTAGGCAAGGCGGCCATCGGGTCAGCCCCCGGCGCGGCGGCCCCGATTGGGATGGGCGACGGCGGCGGGACCGCCGCGGCCGGCGGGCCGAAAGGCTGCACGGGCATCGCCGTGCGCTGGCCCCCAAAAGGCTGCCAGGTCGTGCCGTCGTAGCGCCACTGGCCGTCCTCGGAGATCGAGTCGTTCCAACGCGCCCCGTCCCAGAACCAGTTGCCGTCCTGGGACCACCCCGTCTGCTGGACGCTCATCAAGGCGGCGAAGATACAGCACGAGGAGCCTGATTTAACCCTTCCCTTCCCCGCTTGCCGGGGAAGGTGACCCGGCCGCGAAGCGGCCCGGTCGGATGGGGACGAGCCCTTGGTTCACCTTTAGATTGAGGACAATTCGTTACCAGCCGGCGTAGCTCAGCTTGGTTAGAGCAGCGGTCTTTTAAACCGATGGTCCAGGGTTCGAATCCCTGCGCCGGCACCAAATCCGTGTACGACTGACGGTGTTCACCTACACCGAGGGCCTTGTCAACTGCCGCAGGCGCTCATAGGGGGTCAGGCCTCCGAGGGCGCCGTGGGGTCGGGCGAAATTGTAGAACCGCTCCCACTCATGGAGC